>ERZ832317.16-NODE-16-length-218476-cov-8.827361_pt1 | contig 218476 bp, 184 predicted proteins | sample MGYA00519695_ERZ832317 | MGnify/ENA primary metagenome ERZ832317 (study PRJEB31850, sample SAMEA3708726) | human gut metagenome | biome: human gut; feature: human-associated habitat; material: faeces | place: China | collected 2014 ...
GCGCACCTGCTTTGGGAGCAGGGGGTCGTGGGTTCGAATCCCGCTACCCCGACAATATAAAAAGAACAGTTACATGAATTTATGTAGCTGTTTTTTTGTTATTACATTTTCAGATAGTATTCTTTTGTCAGGTCAATATATTCCCGGCTATATTCGTGTCGGGCCAGTTCAATTATCATGTTTTCTATTTGACACTTTTGGTCTTGAAATTTAAAGGTTATCAGACTGCGTTTTGGGGAAAGTCCTGGTTTTGTTATTATATTCAGTTGTTTATAGGGATATAAAGAATAATTGAGGGCTATTTCTTTTACTTTATCTGAAACATCGGCAGGAACAATGACAGTGAATGCACCATCTGCTGAAAGAAGTCGCGATACTCCTTCTAATAATTCTTTGTAAGTAAGCTCATTGTCATGCCGTGCAGTATTTCGTTGTTGGTTAGGGCATTTTAGAGAGTCTGTAAAATAGGGAGGGTTGGAAACAATGACATCAAACTGTGCGGTAGAAGTATAATGTTTGAAATCGGCTTCTACTACTTCTATCCTATCCTGCCATGGAGAATGTGACACATTTTCTATGGCCTGTCTGACGGCGGAGCAATCTATTTCCAATGCAACGATAAAAGCTTTGCTGCGTTGGGCAAGCATTAAGGCAACTAAACCGGTTCCGGTTCCGATATCAAGTATTCTTTGTGCGCCATCAACATGAGGCCACGCTCCTAAAAGTACCCCATCTGTTCCTACTTTCATAGCACATTTGTCATGCCATATGGTAAATTGTTTGAATTGAAAATATGAATTTGTCATTTTAGTATGTATTGTGAGATTTGCCAAAAATAAATAATTTTTATGAGACAACGTTGGATAACTGTTATTATTTGGCATTGTTTTTGTGTTTTTATCGTACATGGGCTTTATTATTAATGAATAATCGCTTACCTTTGCAAACAATTTATGCCCATATAAATGACATAAACTAATTTAAAGAAATGATGAAAGAAAAATATTTTATGGAAGATTCAGATGATAATGCCTTTTCACTGATTGCCGATTTTGAAGGGAATGAAGAACAGATGTTCGATGTGAAAACTAAATCAGGCGATACTCTTCCGGTCCTTCCCCTTCGTAATATGGTGCTGTTCCCCGGAGTATTTATGCCTGTTTCTGTAGGTAGAAAATCTTCGTTGAGATTGATACGTGAGGCTGAAAAGAAAGGTATGAATATAGCAGTAATCTGTCAGAAAGCTGCCCAAATAGACGAACCGCAATTTGAAGATTTACATACCATTGGTACCATTGGTAAAATTGTACGTATTCTGGAAATGCCGGATCAGACTACCACTGTGATTTTGCAGGGACTGAAACGGTTGGAATTGAAGAATATTACAGAAGTTTATCCGTATTTGAAAGGGCAGGTCGAAATTAAAGACGAAGAAATCCCGGATAAAACAGATAAGGAATTTCAAGCTTTGGTAGAAACTTGCAAAGATCTGACTATAAGATATATAAAGTCTTCGGATTCCTTACATCAAGATTCTGCATTTGCTATTAAGAATATTAATAATCATATGTTCTTGGTAGATTTTATTTGTACGAACCTACCTTTGAAGAAGGATGAAAAAATAGAGTTGTTACGTTACGATTCTCTAAGAGAACGTACATACCGTTTGCTGGAAATATTGAATAGGGAGGTACAGTTGGCTGAAATTAAAGCATCTATTCAGATGCGTGCCCGTGAAGATATTGATCAACAGCAGCGTGAATATTTCTTGCAACAACAGATCAAGACCATTCAAGACGAATTGGGTGGCAGTGGTCAGGAACAGGAAATAGAAGAAATGCGAAATAAGTCGTATAGGATGAAATGGGGTGAGGAAATACAGGCGATTTTCTTGAAAGAACTGGCTAAACTGGAACGTTCTCATCCACAATCTCCTGATTATAGTGTGCAGTTGAATTATTTGCAGACAATGCTTAGTTTGCCTTGGGGGATTTATACGACAGATAATTTGAATCTGAAGAATGCCGAGAAGACCTTGAATAAAGATCATTATGGTTTGGAAAAAGTAAAAGAACGTATTCTTGAGCATTTGGCTGTCCTTAAGTTGAAGGGCGATATGAAGTCACCTATTATCTGTTTATATGGCCCTCCGGGAGTCGGCAAAACTTCTTTGGGAAAATCGATTGCTGCTGCTTTGAAGCGGAAATATATTCGTATGTCTTTGGGTGGAGTGCACGATGAAGCCGAAATTCGTGGACATCGTAAAACCTACATCGGTGCTATGCCGGGACGAATCATCAAAAGCCTGGTAAAAGCCGGTTCTTCGAATCCTGTGTTTATCTTGGATGAGATTGATAAAGTCAGTGCAGACCGCCAGGGGGATCCGTCATCTGCTTTATTGGAAGTGCTTGATCCGGAACAAAATACTGCATTCCATGATAATTTTCTGGATGTGGATTATGATTTGTCAAGAGTGATGTTTATTGCTACGGCTAATAATCTGAATACAATTCCCGGGCCGTTGTTGGATCGTATGGAGTTGATTGAAGTTAGCGGCTATATCACGGAGGAGAAAGTTGAGATTGCCCGTAAGCATTTGGTTCCAAAAGAATTGGAAGCAAATGGAATGAAGAAGACGGATATTAAGATTCCGAAGGATACTTTGGAAGCCATTATTGAATCATATACTCGCGAAAGCGGTGTGCGTGAGCTGGAGAAGAAGATAGGTAAGATCTTGCGTAAATCAGCACGCCAGTATGCTACTGATGGTTATTTTGCAAAAACGGAAATTAAACCGGCCGATTTATATGATTTTCTTGGAGCGCCTGAATATACACGTGATAAATACCAGGGAAATGATTATGCAGGTGTTGTGACAGGTTTGGCATGGACTGCTGTTGGGGGCGAAATTCTGTTTGTCGAGACCAGTTTAAGCCGTGGTAAAGGTGGTCGTTTGACGTTGACGGGTAATCTGGGTGATGTGATGAAAGAATCTGCAATGTTGGCACTGGAGTATATTAAAGCGCATGCTTCATTGTTGAACTTGGATGAAGAAATATTCGACAATTGGAACATACATATTCATGTTCCGGAAGGTGCTATTCCGAAAGATGGCCCTTCGGCGGGTATAACAATGGCTACCTCTTTGGCTTCGGCTTTGACGCAACGTAAGGTGAAGGCTAATCTGGCAATGACCGGAGAGATAACTCTTCGTGGTAAAGTGCTTCCTGTAGGTGGAATTAAAGAAAAAATCCTTGCTGCCAAGCGTGCAGGAATTAAGGAGATTATTATGAGTGCTGAAAATAAGAAAAACATAGATGAAATTCAGGATATTTATTTGAAAGGCTTGACTTTCCACTATGTTACTGATGTGAAAGAAGTATTTACTATCGCATTGACTGATGAGAAAGTAACTGATGCTATTGATTTATCTGTAAAGAAAGCCAGCCAGGAATGACATTTGAATTACAATATACAGACGCAAAAAGTAATGCCCGTGCAGGTTTGATCACAACGGACCACGGGCAGATACAAACTCCTATATTTATGCCTGTGGGTACTCTTGGTACAGTGAAAGGAGTACATTTGACGGAGTTGAAAGAGGATATTCAGGCACAGATCATATTAGGTAATACTTATCATCTCTATTTGCGCCCGGGATTGGATGTCATTGAAAGAGCCGGCGGATTGCATAAATTCAATGGGTTTGATCGTCCGATGCTGACCGATAGCGGTGGATTTCAGGTTTTCTCATTAGCCGGTATTCGCAAATTGCGTGAAGAAGGTGCCGAATTCCGTTCGCACATCGATGGTAGTAAACATATTTTCACTCCTGAAAAGGTGATGGATATTGAGCGTACGATTGGTGCGGATATTATGATGGCATTTGATGAATGTCCTCCGGGAGACTCTGATTATGCATATGCCAAAAAGTCATTAGGACTGACACATCGCTGGCTTGATAGATGCATTCAGCGATTCAATGAAACAGAGCCCAAATATGGTTATAACCAATCTCTTTTTCCAATTGTGCAGGGATGTGTATATACTGATCTGAGAAAACAATCAGCGGAGTTTGTTGCTTCCAAGAATGCAGACGGAAATGCAATTGGTGGTTTGGCTGTGGGTGAACCGGTAGATAAGATGTATGAAATGATCGAGGTAGTGAATGATATTCTGCCGAAAGACAAGCCACGTTATTTAATGGGAGTCGGTACACCGGTTAATATTCTCGAAGGTATTGAGCGAGGAGTCGATATGTTTGATTGTGTGATGCCTACACGTAACGGGCGTAACGGAATGTTGTTCACGAAAGACGGCATTATGAATATGCGTAATAAAAAATGGGAGACGGACTTCTCCCCTATTGAAGCCGATGGTGCTTCTTGTGTAGATACCTTGTATAGTAAAGCGTATTTACGCCATCTGTTTCATGCACAGGAGTTGCTGGCTATGCAGATTGCTTCTATTCATAATCTGGCTTTTTATCTTTGGCTGGTAGGTGAAGCGCGCAAACACATTATTGCAGGAGATTTTTCTACTTGGAAGCCAATGATGGTAAAAAGAGTGTCAACAAGATTATAAATTAAATGAAAAGCAATCGATTTATCAAACTGCTGGACTGGTATATCATCAAGAAATTCTTGGGGACGTACGTGTTTGCCATTGCATTGATCATCTCCATCGCTGTGGTGTTCGATTTCAATGAGAAGATGGATAAGTTTATGGAACGTGAAGCTCCGTGGTCAGCGATCGTTTTTGATTATTACATGAACTTTATTCCCTATTTTGCGAATTTGTTCAGTCCGTTGTTTGTGTTTATTGCTGTCATTTTCTTTACATCAAAATTAGCGGAGAACTCGGAAATTATTGCTATGTTCTCTACGGGAATGAGCTTTAAACGTTTGATGCGCCCTTATATGATTTCTGCAGCGGTTATTGCTGTTGCCACTTTTATGTTAGGGTCCTACGTTATTCCGAAAGGTAGTGTGACTCGTTTGAATTTTGAGGATAGATATGTTAAATCTAAGAAGAAAGGGAGCGCAACGAATGTACAACTTGAAGTGGATAGTGGTGTAATTGCTTATATCGATCGGTATCAAGATTATAATAAAACCGGTAATCGATTCTCTCTTGACAAGTTTGTTGATAAAAAGTTGGTATCTCACCTAACGGCTCGTCGGATTGTTTATGATACGACTACTGTGAATAAATGGACGATTCATGACTACATGATACGTGAGTTGGATGGATTAAAGGAAAATATTATCAAAGGAGACAGGCTCGATACTATCATCAATATGGATCCGACGGACTTTCTTATTATGAAGAATCAGCAGGAAATGCTTACCAGCCCTCAATTGAGCGAATATATTGATAAGCAGCGTCGGCGTGGGTTTGCTAATATCAAAGAGTTTGAGATTGAGTATCATAAACGCATTGCGATGTCTTTCGCTTCATTTATTCTTACCGTGATTGGTCTATCGCTTTCGTCAAAGAAAACGAAAGGAGGAATGGGACTTCATCTGGGAATTGGATTGGCATTGAGTTTTTCATATATTCTTTTCCAGACTATTACTTCTACATTTGCGGTGAATGGCAATGTACCCCCTGTCGTTGCTGTCTGGATACCCAATATACTATATGCGTTTATCGCATTCTATTTGTATAAGAAAGCACCCAAATAGAATCAGAAAACTCTTACTGGGTGAGGTAAAGAAAAAGTCCCGCTTACTATTAAAAGTTAGCGGGACTCTTTTTGTTGTATTCATTTCCTCTTTTGTCTGTTTCCGGCCCTTTTGATATATCCGGAAAATTCCCCTTTCTCCCTGCGTTTTAATAATGTAGATTTTATCCTAATTCTTTTACGCGGGCAGAAAGTTCTGCAGCAGAGATGTTTTTGGCTATGATAACACCATTTCCATCCAATAAATAGTTAGTGAAACCCCGGTTCAAACGGTATTTTTTAAATAAGCCGGAATCTTCGCCTTTAGTTTCCACGAAACAGGTGGGCGTAACTATTTGGTCCTTACGAATAGTTTCCTCGAATACCGATCGGTATTCATCAAATGATACAGAAACCATTTTCACATTTGGGGCATCAGACCGGAGTATGTTATTTAAACTAACGTTTTGCATCCGTGACTGTGCATCGTAACTTGCCCAAAAACTAAGCAATACATAACGACCTTTGAAATCGGCCAGTTTAAGAGGGTATTGCTCCCCTGATGTAGATTCGATTCGAAAATCCGGGGCTACATCTCCCACGCTTAAGCCTCCTGTTGGTTTATCTTTTTCAACGAAAGCGGTCAAGGAACAAATTAGTAATACAACAAAAATCCATTTTACATGTCTCATGTAATTCGGTTTTGGTTAATACTATTCGGGACTGTCCTTAAACAGTGGTTTCTTCCCGAAACATTATCTTTATCCAGGCTTCAATGGAGAGGAATCCGTTGATTGTCAATGCCTTTGATTTAGAAACCGGGCGCAAAGGTAAGTATTTATTAAATTAACTTCCAAATAAACAAGCAGATTTCTTACTTTTCAGGTGTATTTTTTTATGTTCTTTAGCATAGAAACCGGCTTTTTTCCCTATTTTTGCAGGATTAAATGAACTTTTTATGCAACTGTCAAATACTGAACTCATTCTTATCCGTATTACCGGTGAAGATCGTCCTGGGCTGACGGCTTCTGTGACGGAAATATTGGCAAAATATGATGCTACAATTTTGGACATCGGGCAAGCGGATATTCATAATACTCTTTCGTTAGGCATACTTTGTATGACTGAAGAACAAAATTCCGGATTCATTATGAAAGAGTTACTTTTCAAAGCTTCGTCTTTAGGAGTAACTATTCGTTTTTATCCTATTTCAACAGAGGAATATGAAAGTTGGGTGAAAATGCAAGGAAAGAATCGTTATATTCTTACCTTATTAGGCCGTAAGCTTTCTGCTCGACAGATTGCTGCAACTACCCGTATTCTTGCAGAACAGGGAATGAATATTGATGCGATTAAGCGTTTGACAGGTCGTATTCCTTTAAACGAATGTGAGTCGCGTACACGTGCTTGTATCGAGTTTTCTGTTCGTGGTACGCCTAAAGACCGTATTGTGATGCAGGAACAACTGATGAAACTGGCCAGCGAGCTCGAGATGGATTTTTCTTTTCAACTTGACAATATGTATCGACGGATGCGTAGGTTGATCTGTTTTGATATGGATTCTACGCTGATTGAAACCGAGGTTATTGATGAATTGGCAATACGTGCCGGAGTGGGTGATCAAGTGAAGAAGATAACAGAACGGGCTATGCGTGGTGAAATTGATTTTATCGAGAGTTTTCGTGAGCGTGTTGCTTTGCTCAAAGGCTTGGATGAATCGGTGATGCAGGAAATTGCGGAGAATCTGCCTATAACGGAAGGCGTAGACCGGCTGATGTATGTTTTGAAAAAATATGGTTATAAAATTGCTATTCTTAGTGGTGGTTTTACTTATTTTGGAAAATATTTGCAGCAGAAATATGGTATAGACTATGTATATGCCAATGAATTGGAAATCATAGACGGTAAACTGACCGGTCGTTATTTAGGTGATGTAGTGGATGGAAAACGGAAAGCTGAGCTTCTTCGTTTAATAGCACAGGTTGAAAAAGTAGATATAGCACAGACTATTGCCGTTGGTGATGGAGCTAATGATTTGCCGATGTTAGGTATCGCCGGGTTGGGTATTGCATTTCATGCAAAGCCTAAAGTAGTGGCCAATGCCAAGCAGTCTATTAATACGATCGGATTGGATGGGGTGCTTTATTTCCTTGGTTTTAAAGATTCGTATTTGAATATGTAGAATTTTTCAATAATTTGATATTAGTAATTTGTATAATTAGCATAAAATGAAGTTTTCCGAATTAAAACTAAATGACCGCGTACTTGAAGCACTTGATGCAATGAGATTTGATGAGTGTACACCAGTGCAAGAGCAAACGATACCTGTTATCCTTGATGGTAAGGACTTGATTGCAGTTGCTCAAACAGGTACCGGTAAGACGGCTGCTTTTTTACTCCCGGTATTGAACAAACTTTCTGAGGGTGGACATCCGGAAGATGCCATCAATTGTATTGTTATGTCCCCTACCCGGGAATTAGCGCAGCAGATTGATCAGCAGATGGAAGGTTTTTCTTATTTTATGCCGGTATCCAGTGTGGCTGTGTATGGAGGAAATGATGGAGTGCTATTTGAACAGCAGAAAAAAGGACTTAGCCTTGGAGCTGATGTTGTGATTGCAACTCCGGGACGATTGATAGCTCATCTCAGTTTGGGGTATGTGGATTTGTCTAAAGTATCTTATTTTATTTTGGATGAAGCTGATCGCATGCTTGACATGGGATTCTATGAAGATATTATGCAAATTGTGAAGTATCTGCCTAAAGAGCGACAGACTATTATGTTTTCGGCGACTATGCCTGCCAAAATCCAACAGCTTGCGAAAACGATTTTGAATAATCCGGTAGAAGTGAAGTTAGCTGTATCCAAGCCGGCAGAAAAGATTGTTCAGGCAGCATATGTATGTTATGAAAATCAGAAATTGGGTATTGTTCGTAGCCTTTTTGCGGAGGAAGTTCCAGAACGTGTAATCATTTTCGCATCTTCTAAAATCAAAGTGAAAGAGGTTGCAAAAGCTCTTAAAATGATGAAGTTAAATGTTGGGGAGATGCACTCGGACCTTGAACAGGCCCAAAGAGAGTTTATCATGCATGAATTTAAGTCGGGTAGAATCAATATTTTGGTAGCAACTGATATTGTGTCCAGGGGGATTGATATTGATGATATTCGTCTGGTGATAAACTTTGATGTTCCTCATGATAGTGAAGACTATGTGCATCGTATCGGACGTACCGCCCGTGCCAATAATGACGGTGTAGCAATTACATTTGTAAACGAAAAGGAGCAGACTAATTTTAAGCATATTGAAAATTTCCTGGAAAAAGATATATATAAGATCCCAGTACCATCGGAATTGGGCGAAGCACCGGCGTATAAGCCGCGTAATACTGGGACAGGGAATGGCAATCGGTCACGAAATTTTCGTAAAGGAGGAGGAAAGAGATCAGGTGGAGATCGATCAAAAAGTAGAAAATAGCCCTTTTTTAGGGGTATTCAGTAAATCCTATAAAATTAGCCAACTAATTCATACTTATAGTATTGCGAATTAGTTGGCTTTTTTGTATCTTTAGATATTCCCCCTAAAATAGGGTTTGACGACCAAAACGGGGGAAATCTCCACACAAAGATATGACGAAGATACAAAATATTTCAGAAATTCACCCTACTTTGGGTTTTACAGAATTCGATATTCTGGAAAAATACCGTAAGAGTTTTCATGCGAGTGAACTTGGCAGCCTTTATTCCGTGTTTCCGTTCGAGAGGATAGCCAAAGAGATCGGCCTTTCACAATCCCGCTTGGGTCGCAGGAACTGTTTCAGTCCTTCCTCGAAGATAGCCCTTATGGTACTGAAGGCTTACACGGGCTTCTCTGACCGGCTGCTGGTAGAACATCTTAACGGAAACATACATTATCAGCTGTTTTGCGGTATCATGATAGACCCGTCCTGCCCTATGACCAACTACAAGATAATCAGTGCGATCCGTAATGAGGTTGCATCCCGTCTTGACATCGATTCCCTTCAGAAGATTCTTGCCTCACACTGGAAACCTTATCTTGAGAACCTTCACGTATGTATGACCGATGCTACATGCTATGAAAGTCATATGCGTTTCCCTACGGACATGAAGCTCCTTTGGGAAAGCATCGAATGGCTCTACCGACATATCTGCATGCATTGTGGGAAACTCGGCATAAGACGTCCCCGTAACAAATACACAGATATTGCAGCATCCTATCTATCCTATTGCAAGAAAAGAAAGAGAAAGGCTTCGAGGACAAGGATGCTGAAACGTTGCATGATCAGCCTTCTGGAAAAACTCATCATACAACGGGATGACATTCACAGGGAACACGGATCTTCACTCAGATACACACAGGATTATCAGAAACGGCTTTCCATAATCAGAAAGGTTCTTGTACAGGAAAAGAAACTCTTTGAAGGTCAGAAGGTCAGTGACCGTATTGTCAGTATTGACCGTCATTACGTACACCCTATCGTAAGGGGTAAGGAGACAAAATCTGTCGAGTTCGGTGCAAAGGTTAATAACATACAGATAGACGGGATCTCGTTCATCGAGCACGTCTCTTTCAAGGCATTCAATGAAGGAATACGTCTGAAGGATTGTATCCGTATGCATCAGAAGTTGATGAATGTAAGGGTAAGGTGTGTGGCCGCCGATTCTATATATGCCAATAATGCCAACAGGAAGTTCTGTACAAGATATGGGATATCAACCTCCTTTGTACGCAAGGGAAGAGCAGCAAAGGACGAGGCGGTGAGGAAGGTTCTCAGGAGTGAACTCTCCAGGGAAAGAGCCACCAGGCTTGAAGGCAGTTTCGGTACGCAAAAACAGCATTACTCGCTATCGAAAGTCAAAGCACGGAACAGGAAAACGGAAATCCTGTGGATTTTCTTTGGAATACATACAGCAAACGCCATATTGATGATTGATAAAACCAAAAACAGACAGAAGAAAGCCGCATAGCATGAGTATAAAGAAACTATTAGAAGAAGCTGTCAGGCTTCTTCCAGAACATCATGCCCAAACGGATAAAATTTTAGGTCAGGGAGAGAAAATATATAATAAAAATGGCATATGAGATGATAGTAATAAGTCATCTTCATATGCCAGTGTCTTTTTAAAGACATTTACTGAATGTCCCTTTTTTATTTAGCTGTATAAATTGTTAATTTTCCGTCAAAAGAAACCGATAGGTCTGCAATGTTGCATACGGAACTTTCCGGTATACAAACTGTAGCTTGATAATGAAAACCTTTACGATCGACATTTTTGAAATTCATCTCGGATAAGATGGATTGTTGTAGGAAGTCGGTGGAAATTACATTTTCAAGCATTTGTTTGGTTATATCACTTGAGAATAAACATTTTCTACCTTCATATATGCATATGTGCATGATGTTGTCATAATAGATATTATCCATACTGATGCCCTCTTCAGAGTAGGTTGTTTTTATTACCTTTATTTTAGAAGGGTTGATGTATACATATGCTCTATAACGGATTCCGTTATAAAAAACTACGCTATCTTTTTGGGTGACTTCTGTATAAATCGGAATGATCTCCACTGGCTTTCCAGAAAATGCCAATGAATCGTTTGGATCTTCCGATTTATGAAGTTTTACGATGTTATCTGCCAGAGAATGAAATGAAAAACTGTATTCCGTTTGTTTATCAATTTGATAACGTGCCAATTCATTGCCAAAAGTATATAGGGTATCTTTTATTATTTTGAAGTATACAGGAGTACTTTGCGAATTTGCATAATAAATTGTATCACCTTTGATAAACAGTAAAGGAATGTCACTCTCATCATCGATCCAGATTCCCTGCATCAATTCTTTGGCTTTGACATTTTCTGATTGCTCTAAAGAGTTTTGCTTTTTAGTATTATTGCACGCTATCAACAAAATCGTCAATAACGATGTCGTTATAAACTTAATCATCTATTTAATTTTGTGCAAAATTAAGCAATTATCTTTTCATTTCCCAATACAACGGTATATGAATCCTTGTTCTTCCATTTCTTTTTTATCATAAATGTTACGACCATCCAAAACAATAGGTTGCGTCATTGTTTTTTTAATAACTGGCCATGATGGTAAACGAAATTCTTTCCATTCGGTGACTAACATCAAAACATCGGTATCAAGTACGGCATCATACATGTCGTGTGCATAATATACACTGTCTCCGATTCTTCTTTTACATTCTTCCATAGCTGCCGGATCATATACCCGAATTTTACAACCGGCCTGTCTTAACTTGTCTATGAGGACCAATGCGGGTGCTTCACGCATATCATCAGTTTCGGGTTTGAAAGCGAGTCCCCAAATTGCTATCGTTTTATCCTTTAACTTATTATTGAATAATTTCAAAAGCTTTTCAAATAAAGCACTTTTTTGTATTTCATTGACCTCTTCTACAGCACGTAATACGCGCATGTCATATCCGTTTTGTTCTGCTGTCTTTATCAAGGCCTTGACATCTTTTGGAAAACAAGAGCCTCCATATCCTATTCCCGGATAAAGGAACTTACGTCCGATTCGAGTATCTGAGCCAATACCACTGCGTACCATATTTACATCTGCCCCGACAAGTTCACATAGATTGGCTATGTCATTCATAAAGCTGATACGGGTAGCTAACATTGAATTAGCTGCATATTTAGTCATTTCTGCCGAAGGGATATCCATAAAAATGACACGGAAATTATTTAGCAAGAATGGTTTGTATAGTTTAGACATAATTTTTTTAGCACGTTCAGACTCCACTCCTACTACTACACGATCCGGACTCATAAAATCACTAATGGCATTTCCCTCTTTTAAGAATTCCGGATTGGAAGCAACATCAAATTCTATTGTTACTCCTCTTTGGTCTAATTCTTTCTGGATAACATTACGTACTTTTTGTGCTGTTCCAACGGGTACGGTACTTTTGGTGACCACTAATTTGTATTTGTTCATGTTTTGTCCGATAGTACGTGCTACGGCAAGTACATAACTAAGATCGGCACTTCCATCTTCATCAGGAGGAGTACCAACTGCACTAAAGATAACTTCCACATCATTAAGACAACTTTCTAAAGAAGTTGTAAATTTTAGGCGTCCTGATTTTGTATTACGGAGTACCATCTCTTCCAATCCAGGCTCATAAATAGGAATCACTCCCTCTTCAAGAGCTTTTATTTTTTTTATATTGGTATCAACACATGTTACATCCACACCTATTTCTGCAAAACAAGTCCCTGTAACTAGTCCGACATATCCAGTTCCTACAATTGCTATTTTCATTTTTATGTTTTTGGAGGAGTTATACAAAATATTCAGCTTCTTGAAAGGTCTTAGCCTGCCTGTCTTTTTCAGACATAATAATTTGAAAATCGGCTATTGGCCAATCAATGCTTAATGCATTATCGCAATATAAGATAGATCTTTCTGCTTGTGGATTATATATATTATCAACTTTATATGTGAAGATTACTTCTTCGCTTAATACCAAAAATCCATGGGCAAAACCACGTGGAATGAAAAATTGGCGTTTGTTGTCTTCAGTTAACAATACGCTTACGTATTTTCCAAATGTAGATGATGATTGACGTAAATCTACTGCAACATCTAATACTTCACCTTTAATGACGCGTACCAATTTTGCTTGGCTATATTCACCTGTCTGATAATGTAATCCTCGTAATACACCGAATGACGATTTGGATTCATTATCTTGTATAAAGTCTACTTTTCCGATATGTTTTTCGAATTCTTCTTTTTTAAAAGACTCCATAAAGTATCCTCTACTATCAGAAAATACTTTCGGCTCTATTAGCCATACACCATCAATTTCTGTTTGTATATAATTCATTTTCAGAATTTTTTATGAACCTTAAGTTGCAAGCCTAAATTATCGCCATAAATGTCTCCAATATCAAATGCTGCTGAAGCGGTAAAACTCCAACCTTTCCATTTATTTGGGATATATTTAAACTCTGCAAAAGTAGAAAAATTTTCTAAGATTTCGGGGATTGGCTTAAAAGGAGTTCCCCATGTACGATTAAATGATAGTTTGGCACGATAAGTCCATTCATTACTAATATCACCACTCCAACCGAGATGAATAGCTTTGATACGGTTATATTGAAAAGCAAGGTTTCCATTGTTATTATAAATAGGTGAAGCAACTAATGGATTACCCATTCCCATTCCCCAATGCACCCATCCTGGATACCAATCGTTATTATAATAATCATCAGCACCTCCTGTTTTTTCTACAATTGAATCATCTAGTCCGTGTAAAGGTCCACTCTGATTTGTAGTCTGATAATACTCTATTACTATATTATTTATTACTAAAGGTCGATTTATCTTAAATTCTATACCCCAAAGCCCATCTAATCCATTTTGTTTTCCCATTCCGGAAAAATCATCATAATAATTTTCTAAATAAGCACTAAGAAAAAAATTATTATGCTTGTAGGTTAGTTTGACATGTTCGCTTCCCATATAATTTCCTTGATACCATACTTGTTCCCCTCCAGGACTATCATCGCCTCCGCTTTGCGGAATGAGTACATTCCAATAATCTTTCCAGCCGTTGCCTAAATCTCCCTCATCTCTTCCTCTTACTTTATATCCTCCGAATTGAGCATCCAAGCTCATACCTATATCAAATAACCATTTTCCTTCAGGTTTTCCAAAACGTAAAAAGAAACTCTTATGATGATATTTGATTTTTCGTGTATATGAATGTTCATCTCCAACATGTTTTTCTTGGTATTTCGTATCAGTAAACCAACCATATGATAGTTCTGCTTTTAGTTGAACTTTGGGAGCAATACGCACATAATCAAATATTCCTATTGCTATTTGTGGAATAGGCCTTGCATTTCCCGACCATGTCAATCCGCCACTACTTAGCTGTTGATTTAATAAAGAAGAGTCTATTTCTTTATTTCCAGCCCATAAACCAAACCATTTATATCGGATATCGGCATATGCCTGTTGAATAATAAATGTAGAAGTAAAACCTGCAGCCACTGCGAAATCAGCTCCCGCTTTTAATTGCCATGAATGGAAGTTTTTATTATAAAATGCAGCTCCCCTGATATATGTATTGTTTTTAATTGATGATAGCCCGTGTTGATTACTATTTTGCCACATTGGAGTATGTTTCCCCGTATGTATAGTTGTACCATACTCAGCAAATGTACTAACATTTTGAGTATGGATATCTTCAATTATGAGTATAAAAAATACAGGAAATATTATATATAGTTTAGGCAAAATATGCATTTGTCATTTTTTTATCATTACTCCAATAGTACGAAACATTATTTTCATGTCTAAAGCTACTGACCAATGTTGAATATACCATAAATCATAGTCGATACGCATTTTTACTCTTTTTATATCTCTTTCTCCACGTAGACCGTTTACTTGAGCCCATCCCGTAATACCCGGTTTTACTGCATACCGTAAGGAGTATTCTTCGATCTTACTCATATACTCCTCATCATGTACTAACATGTGTGGTCTTGGTCCTATAATTGACATGTCTCCTATTAATACATTCCAAAATTGAGGAAGTTCATCTAAACTGGTAGAACGAAGGAAATTGCCTAATGAATATTTATTTAGTTGTGGATCTATAAATTCGTCAGAATGATTTTTAGCATCCATTGTTCTGAATTTGTAACATGTAAAAATAACTCCATCCTTACCTGTTCTCTTTTGTTTAAAGAAAATAGGACCAGGCATAAATATTTTTATGCAACATGCTATAATTAGATAAGCCCATGGGAAAATTAATATTAGGACTATCAAAGCAGTTATAATATCAAATGTACGTTTTATCATTCTGCAACTACTCCGTGTTAACGGTGCCTTATTTAATAGAGTTTCTGTTTCCATTTGTAGATATAACGTATTCATATCTGTTATATTGTTTTTTGTGATAAAGAATCATAAATATCTTTAGTTTGTTGAGCTATGTGATCCCAGTTATATGAGGTCATGTTATATTTATGGGGAGTTAAAGGAGATTGTAGTTTTATGTCTAAACAATTTTTCAAATCCTGAATATCCCCACATTTGAAATAACAAGAATCATTCAATCCCACTTCCTTATTAGCAGGGATATCACTTACTAAAACATCGCAACAACAGTTCATTGCTTCAAGTAATGAAATAGGTAATCCTTCATGGTAAGATGGTAATACGAATAAACGGGCAAAACTATATAATTGGGATAATTTGTCTTTCTGTATAAATCCGGTTAATATTACCCCCTGCTTTTGTGCGATATCTTTTAATGTTGACGAATATTGATCTTCATGGTCGGCATCACCAGCAATAATAAGTTTGATATTTTTATTATATAGTTTTTTATATGCTTCTAATAGTAAATCAAACCCTTTTTCTTTGACAAATCGACCTACTGCTAAAATATATGAATATTTTTCTACTCCTAATTCTTTGAGATAGTTATTATCTGTTTGTGAGCATGTTAAGTTTACCCCATTATAAATGAGAGAAATCTTTTTTTGAGTAGGGCACTTTCGTTGAACTATGTTACGGATATGTTGGGAGATTACGATTACATGATTGGCATATTTGACACCCAGTTTCTCTCCTATTTTTAAGACACTTTTTGATAGTTTTCCCCATTTTTGTCGATCATAGTCCGGACCGTGATGAGTCATTACAGCTTTCATTCCTAATATACGTACAATAGGTATCATGAGAGATGGTCCTATTGCATGTATATGAACAATATCTGCATGGATTTTACGGGCATATAAGACAGCGATAAATGTATGAGTAATAGCTTCAAAATGTTTTCCAGGAAGAGTTTTAATATCTTTAATCGTTACTCCTTTGTATTTACTAACTCCATATTCAACAGATTTATATTCTGGCCGACGAATAACAATCACTTCATGCTTTTCGTCAGCTATACGTGGAAATAGCTCTTCACAATGTGTTTCTACCCCCCCCTGAATACCTGGAATCCCTCGTGTTCCTGTAACTATGATTTTCATTTTTTGTCGTTCAATTCTATTTGGATGGGTTTTCCTGTTAATATATTCCATTTATTGCGAACCACCCATTTTAGTGGTTGACTAATATATTTTTTCATAACCGGAGAAACTGTACCCACCATCCAGCAATGTTTAGGGCAATTTCTGACTTTTTGGCGGATTTTTTCCGCTTGCTCACTATGCCAGATTTCATAAAAAGACCCTGATTGTCTTATATTACCCATACTTTCTTTCCAGAATTTATCTTCTAATCCATTACATGGATAAATTTCTCCATATGGGTCAACAAAGAAATTGACTAATCCGGCTTCGCATGGAAGAAGTCTCTGGTTATCATGTATGTAATTAATTAAACCCATGTTGAAATATGCTCTAAACCATGATTTTGGATGTTTTTCTTTTAATTGCCATTCTATTAATGTTTTAAAATCATTACAAACTTCTTCTTGATTGGTTATATAGTTATCTTCTTTATGGAAATAATAAGAATTGTGGAATGCTGCTGTTGCAAATTCCATCCCCAGTGATTTGGAAAGTTGATAAAGTGATAACATGTCAGCTGAATTGTGATTAGAAACAGTAATTCCAAATCCAATATCTTTAATTCCCATATCCTTTAATCGAAGTAAGGTTCGCAATCCTTTGTCAAAACCACCGTTTCTTCCACGGAGTTCATCATTTTTTAGTGAAAGCCCCTCAATACTTATACGTATTCCGATATTAGGAAATCGTTTGGTCATTTTGATGATACGATCTTCAAACCATCCAGAGGTTGAAATGACTACTCGTGGAGATTTCTGAAAACATATTTCTATAATTTCTTCTAAATCCTCCCTCACAAAAGGTTCTCCACCTGTAATATTTATGAACTTAACAGAGGGAAGTTTTTTAATCTCTGCTAAAGTTATTTCTTTTTCTTTCTGAGTTGGATTCTTCCATATATTACACATTTGGCATTGCATCGGACAACGATAAGTAACGATGATGCACATGTCGGTAGGATTGGGTATTGTAGTAGCCATTTTCTTTATTAAATTATTTCATAAACATAAGTTATTCTATGTTTTCTGTTTTTGCAAAATTAGCCATTCTTTATAATATGAAGAAGAAAAGCTTTCTTTATTTTATTAAACGTGAATAACCCATAAAAATTATCTATGTTCTTATATTTTCAGATAAAAATATATCTGATTGGATTTTGTATATAAAAATAAAATAAGTATAGCTTAGTTCTGAGTATAACGAAAAAACCGCATAGGTGCTTTATAAATATATTATTGGTAATTATTGACGTTTCATTTTAAATTCTCGTATTTTTAACCACAGGTCAACTTGATTGGCTGTTATACTTAACTTGTATTCGCCTGGTTCTAAATGTATACTTCCCATATTTTGCCATTCAAAGTTATCATGTCCAAAAGTTGCTTTATTGTTTCCTGTCAATGTTTGTTTTCAAAACAGAAAATTATTGTTCCCGGATAATATTCTCAAAAATAATCCTCCAAATAATACTGAACATAACTAAAACAGGGAACTAAGTCTTATTGGTATTATTTTATATTAGAAATGGTCGATGGATGATTTATAGGATATTAGTGAATTAAATATGTTATTTTTTCTTTAAATCATCAAAAAGCTTTTCCCATTTTTTCATAACCTTAATAGGAGAGTATTGCATAGCAGCTATGTAAGCTTTATGTCCCATTTTCTTTCGCATCTCTTCTTTTTCTATTAATATGCATACTTTATCAGCCAGTGTATAAATATCATTTATTGGTATTAAAAAACCGTTTTCATTATCTGTTAGAATCTCAGAGGGGCCATATGGACAATTAAAACTCACGCAGGGCAATCCACATGCCATGGCTTCAATGAGTACAATTCCAAAGCCTTCATAATGCGAACTCATTAGATATATAGATGATTCAGTGTATTTATCTTCAATATTCCGTATGGGAGCGTTGATGGAAATATTACTAAGAGAATATTCGGAAATGATTGAATATAGTTTGCTCTTTTCTTGACCATCTCCATAAATTTCCAATTCCCAATCGGGGTGTCGTTCTGTTACCAACTTCCATGCTTTTATAAGGAGATCATATCCTTTTTCTGGTGATAAACGTCCTACACTAATTGCTTTTTTATTTTCGCAAGTTGAGATTTGCTGAGGAATAAATGGTAATGCGTTAGGAATAACATATAATTTTTTTATATCTTTCCAGTTTTTAGCATCTTGCTGTGTTAAGACAATAAATGCATCATATTTATTTATAAATTTGCATTTACGCCATTCTCTTAAAAGAGCAAACCATCTTTTCCAAAAGATAGCAGAAGCAAATTCTATCTTTCGATGATATCTTGAAAAATGGTATTCTAAAATTTTTTTACTTCCATCATTTATTTTGTATAGAAAAGAAGAATCGTGTCCAAACATCCCAATTGTAAAATCAGGTTTTAATGCAAATAATAGTTTTGCAAGTTGTTGTTTGTGTTTATGCCCTTTTTTAATTCTATAAATAATTTTGAGGGGAGATAAAGAATTATCAACTTCCCTATAATTTATAGATAAATTATGAAATGAAATATTATCCGAAAAAATGTAGGAATTTTGTTTACAGGAAGGCTTTTCTGTCGTTACGATATGGACTTCATTCCCTTTGCCTGCAAAATAATTAGCTTGCAGAGAAAGGGCACGTTCTGTTCCACCAGAAGAAGAACAGTCAAAAATGCAATATACAATTTTCATAATATTTTCAGTTCTTTATCTACACTTGTCTTTCCAAAGTTTCCATTTGATGAATCGAAATATATTCGTTGGAGAAAAACGAAGGATTTTATGCATCTTTATATAATCATCGTATACGTAAGGGCATAATTTTTTGAAGTATGCTGGTTTCTCTTCATTTAAAATAGTCATTCCTTTTAAATTACCACTTATTCCTGTTACATCTAGATTGGTAATGTAATATGGTAATATTTGGAAAGTTTTATAATGGACAACCAATGCTTTCATTACAAAACAAATATCAGCTGATACTTTTAACTTTTCTTCATAGCCTTGCAATTCTTTCAAAACACTGACTTTTATAAATGTAGCTTGATGACAAACACAAGTACTGTGATAAAATAAGGTGTATAAAGTGATCTTTTCCTTGGGTAAATAGGATGCTAACTTTTTTCCATTTTTAATTCTTGTCCAACCAGAAAATAGGAAATCTGCATTTAAATTATTTTTGCTTATATCATTAAGTGCGGTTGGGTACGAAAAAGAATCTCCGGAGTTCATAAATATTGCATATTCGCCTTTAGCTTTGTCAATGCCTTTATTCATTGCATTATAAATGCCAGTATCCGGTTCGGAAATATAATAATGAATTTGCGATTCATATTTCTTTATTACCTCCAGGCTATTGTCTGAAGATGCTCCGTCGATAATGATAAACTCATAGAGGTTTCTGTCTTGAGATAATACGCTTTGAATGGTATCTTCTAGACCTTTTGCATTGTTACGGTTAATTGTTATGATACTAAAAAACATTATGGTATTATATTTGTTTTATAAATAAGAGTATAAGTTATGTATTTATTATGATATCTCTTCTTCGTATTGATTCATATAAATCAGTGGAAATATAAGCATATTCATTTTATATAGCAAATCAGAAGTCAATGAATTGCTAAATATTAATAACAAATATAGTACCATGACCATATTGATGGTGCTTTTATTTCGGTATTGAACATAATACCCGACAAAATAGAAATAAAATATGATAAAGAGTAAAGTGCCAACTATCCCATAACGTATTATTAAAATAGACCAAGAAATATCCGGAGTATTTACTTGCTCAATCCCTCCTTCCTTACTATCTAATCCTATTATAAAATCAAAATGGTTTTCAGTATAAGAAGAACCTTCTGTCATAAAGCCTAAACCAAACCATTTACTGACTGTGTTTTCAAGAACAGTAGTATACCTTTCGTAAAAGTGTCCAACTCGGAATAAAAATGTCGCTTCGGAGGAGGCTTGAATATCCTCAAATTCTTGAAAATCGCCTGCTGCAACTTTATTAATATCTTCCATTGTCCGTACGCTTATATAGGCACTTGCCACAATCAAAAGTAGAAAAAAGCAGCTACATGTTATTGCTATTTTTTTTGCAGAGTTGAAAACTTTCTTTTTCCATAAAATACCTAAAATAAGTAATACTACAAAGGTCATGTCTAAAGAACGGTGCATTGGAAAGAAAATTGTTATAACTACTATTAGCATTGTGATGTGCTTCCAGAAGCCTTTGAACGGATTATAGAAGATTGCATAGAATACAAAAAAATAATGCATGAGAGAAATATTATAAAAGCGGTATAAAGAACCAACTTTAGCATAAACCTCTTTCCCGTTTAGAATACCAATGCCTGTAAACATCTGTATGGTAAATAGAAAAGATTCGAAAATAACAATGATAAATAAAACTTTCAAGATAATATCTAATTCTTGCCTATTTACCTTACGGAATACGAAATAAGATAATAGTAGTATATGTTGCCGTCCTGTGCGTATGATTTCTCCCCAACCGATAGAATAATAGTAATGGCTCAATAGCATTTCGAAGCATATAAATCCTAAAAAAAGGCTGATGGCCAAAATCGTTTTATTTTTGGGAATGTAATTATCATATTGGAAGAGCCCATATATAAACAGTACACATATATAAATGATAGCAAGGTCTAATGTTTTCAATCCAACCCATTCTTCTGGAATTAATTGAAAGCTATCGAATAGAAAAAAGAAAAATATAATGGATGATATTATCTTTTTATCCGATATATACAATACAATAGCAATAATTAGAAGCAATATAAAAAGAGCTAATAACATGATTATAATCGATTATAAAGTGAGACGGCGATTTTATTATTTAAGAAATAACGACTTATATCTTCTTTTGTAATTATTTGAAAGCGCTTGTATAATATGAGAGTAATCAGTAAAACTGAGGTTATGGTAACAGAGAGAGCCAGCCAGCTGTTGTTTATATATTGTATTAAATAAAATAAAACAACATAACTAACGATGATGATTACTAATTTAAATATATTATTTCTATTAATTCTATATCTAATTTGAAGGAAAGTCTTTTGATAATATACTCCCAAAAGATAACTGGCAAAATAAGACAATGCATTGCTTAGTATAATACTATAAAATCCAGTGAAACGGTATAAAGCATAGAATGCAATAACGTTAACTATTACTGATGAGAACTGAATTACAATTGTTTTTTCGGGGTGATTCTTACCCATTAAATAATAGTAGATCGGTAGTGTAAGTGGTGAAAACAGTAAATAGGGAATAACGATTCCATTAATGAATAATGAATAATTATCAATGTCGTAGCGGAGCCACAAGTTTACGATATTGTGGCAGGATAAAAATAGAATGCAGCAGAATGGTAATACTAACCAAAATATTTTTATTGTCATATCTTTTATTAAGTTGGCAATAAGTTTAGTTTCTGTTAATTGTGATATATATGGGAAAAGCGGTTGCATCAATTTATTAAACAACCCGGACACCTGACCTCTAATCTTTAGTGCTATTTCGAAATAAGCTACTGCGTTTACTCCAAAATAGTTTGATATTAGTATTTTAAATAATGGCTCATTAAAGAAAGCAACAACCCCTGATGCATATATTTTTGCCCCATATTTTATTTGTTTTTGCGCATTGCTTCGTAGATTATTTCTGCATTTTTGTATTTGTATTCCTTTCCAATATCGAAAAAAACAATAGATATTGGTTGCCATCCATAGGCTTGCAGCGAATAAGATAACTAATCCTATAGTCTCCAATTGATAGCCCATAGAAACAACAATTATAATTCCTCCCCAATATACACAACTATAAATTAATTGAATCATATTACTCAAATAAATTCGTTGCATGCCATTGAATACGGCGATAAAAGTTTGCCCTATTAGTAATATTGCATTAGCAGGCAATAACATACAGAATAGAGCTTCGGCTTGTTGGTAATAAATATCAGGAATATCCAATAAACTACCAAGGAAAAAAGAACGTAATAAGTACGCGATAATACTGACTGGAACGATAATTGAACTCGAAAGTATTAATGATACTAATATATCCTTGTCCGATTCTGTACTTTTTCCTTGCTCGGCTATAAATTTTGTTAATGATACATCTAATCCTAAATTGGTAAATAAATTTAAATTTCCAATAACGGAAACTAAGGCAAATACACCATATAAATCAGTTCCTAATTTATGGATAAAAACAGGAATACTGAAGAATGTTAATAAAGCGGTTATTACTAGCTGACATACCCCACTTATAGAATTATTGATTAGAACTTTTTTTTTAGTCATTTAGGCTTTCATTTCTATGGTTATGTTCTTTTATAAGAATATAACCTATACTCATTGTGCAAGTTAGGAAAATGATCATAATAAATATAACCAATAATCTTGGAGAAACCGGTTTAGATAAACAGTATGCGGCATCAACTATTTGAGAATTCGGGGTGTTTGAAGATAATGTTAAGCAGCTTTCTTCTCTCTGCTGCAACAGATATATATATAATTCTTGTTTTAAATACATTTGCCGCTGTATATTTGTGAATTCGCGTTCTTGAGTTGGGGCGTCTTTTAAACGCATTTCGTAAAATTCGTCTTGTTCCATTAATTTGTCGCGAGTTACTTTAAGTCCATTTTTTATTCCTTTTACAGTGTTCAATAAGTTAAGGCGCATTGCATTTAGTTGCTCATTACCTATTTCTATTGCTGGATTATTGATATTAGTACTTTTTAATAATTTCATACGTTCCAATAGTGCATCGTTGTATTGCTGTAATCCTTCTATCGCTTTAGGGTCATTGAGTCCTATATTTAATGGTATTAACGAATATTGATTCTTGGGATCCATAATAAAATTCTCCATGTATTCTATGACAACATATTGAGTTTCTATTTCAAGTTGCTGCTTTTTTAGAAGACCGTTATTTGTATAGATGGCTTTAAGTTCAGCTCCTATGTCGGCAAGTTTGTGTTGCTTTTTATACAATTCTATATCAATTTCCAAATTAGAAAGTTCTTTTTGTACTATATTTAATCTCTCGTCCAAAAAAGTTAACTTATCACTTGCCTCTTTGTGTCTTTGTTCCAATCCTCGGCTATTATATGCTTTTATTAAAGAATTGAGAATATCTTTTCCTTTTTCGAAATTATATTCGGTAGTAGAAAGGTTGATTAAGTTTGCCTTTTTGGATATCAAATCTACTTCTACTTTCTTTTGCAGCAATTCAGCTGCCAAATCATAACCTTTGTATTCGACTTTTATATTATAATTTTTTTCTGGGTTATAGTATGAGGTTGGTGATATTGTAAAATTGCCATAGAGAGTAGATATTTCCCCACAGGGAGAGGTAAAGGTTGTTTCACCTATTAACTTTTTAAGTATTCCCGACTTATATACTTTAATATTGCATTTGTTTGAGGATATTTTTACCTTAAAATATAAAATACTTTTTAATGTATCTGCAATATTTGCTATTGGCTTAATTTCTACTGGCTCATTATTGTAGCAATATATATTTTTAGGAAATTTCTTAATAGTGTAAGTCGTATTCAAATTTAGTTGCTTTACGGCTTCTCTATAAGTTGTAAAAGTATTTAATAATAATAGTTCATCATTTACTTTCACACTTCCCAAATTGCCGAAAGGAAAACTTTTCAGCATCATAGTAGATATAGCAGATTTGTTCCCTCCTTCTTCTTTAATTATAATATTTGCCATAAATTTAAGAACAGGTCTTGACATCTTAAAATATATTCCTCCTATTCCTACACTAATGATTCCGGAAATGATAAATATGTACCAATAACGTAGTCCCATTTTTAGGATAGAATTTATGTTTAAGGGAACATTATTGTTTGAAATTTTTTTATTCATGACAGTGTTATTTATTTAACAAGTAAGGCTATGGCTAATGATACAAATACAGATATTCCACCTATAATAGTGGAAACTACAGAAACGTTAAACTGATCGCTTTGACTATATTTAGCATTTCCTCTTCGAGCTTTATTAGGCTCTACGTAGACTATATCGTTTTGTTGCAAATAAAAATAAGGGGATTCCAATAAATCAGTTGCAGTTAAATCAAAGCGATGAAACTCTTTTTTGCCGTTGTTGTCACGGATCAGTAATATATTTTTTCGCTCTCCATAAATAGTCAAATCACCTGCCATACCAATGGCATCAAGTATGCTTATCCGCTCATTATTCACTTGTCTGGTGCCAGGAGAGTTTACTTCACCTAATACCGATATTTTAAAATTGAGAATTTGGACAGTAACTAATGGCGACTTTGCATAAGCTGAAATTTTAGTTTGCAAATAATTGGCTAATTCGCTTCTACTCATACCCGTTACTTGTATTCTCCCTAATATTGGAAAATTAATATCTCCTTTACTGTCAACTAAATAAGTCTGAACTGTCGGAGTTGTTACTACATCTTTCTCTCCTGCCGCAAGGTAACTCGTTAATGGTAAATTGAACGCTGCTACCGCATTAGGGTCAACACTAGATACAAATATGGACAGTTGGTCATCTTTGCATATCTTTGCTTCATAATCTATGTTTTTTTCTTGTAACAGCTCTGGTGAATAGCTGTTAATATCTTGAAAATATGTAATCTGATTGGTTGTCTTACAGGAACTAAGTAAGGCTATCCCGATGGCAGCACTAATGATCTTTACTTTCATTTGATTGTTTATAAATTTTATTCGTATTTATTGAAAACTTTAATTTAATCCTTATTATTAACGGTAAAACAGAATGCTTTATTATGTTGGGCTGATCAAATAGCTAAAATATATCTTGTAAATTCATGCTTCTAGTATATATGATGAAATATTTAAAAAGATATAAGTATATTTAGGTCTTAAGTGTATTTATGAATATAGTGAGAATTTACCTGTTATTTTTTTGCTAATTTATATTTATTATGTTTGATAAGTTTTGAGCCATTCTGTCTAATGTGAAATTATTGTTGAAATATGAAATGCAGTTTAGGGACATTGTTCGATAAATGTTTGGGTTACTATATAACAATGATAATTTTTCTAAAAGCTCCTTTTTATCATTACCGATAATGAATCCATTGTAGTTATTTATTATATAGTCGGCGATGCTATCGGTACGAGTAATAATTATGGGTTTTCCTAACTGCATGGCTTGTAAGACAACTAATTGACCTGAAGATATATCAGGCTTTTCCAATGGAATGCAGACGCAATAGCTTCGTTTTAGTATGTTGAGCATTTGGTTTCCGTAACAATTGTGTATTATTTCAGTATGTTCATTTCCTTGAATATTATCTTCACAGGCTATTTTTAAGGTATATGCAGTATCTGATAAGGCCGTTGTTAAGAAAATGTAATTTCTATTGCTTCTTCCTGTAGAGAAAATGAAAGATGAGGAGTTGTCATTGTTTGGCTCATCTGCGATCTTCATAACATCAATACCCAAAGGAATAAATCGGACTATATCTTTGGGTAAACCAAATAAATCGGTGTAATACTTAACTTCGTTTTGGGAGTGACATATTATATTTTTGATATGTTTATTTGTGATAGAGTAATGTATGTATTTGTGGTAAATGTTGCCTAATATTCCCTCTTTTCTTTTGTATATAAAGGTCATTATAATGATTTTATTTTTTCTTTTAAGATGAAGTAATCTTAGCCAAAAAGCCATATTTATAGCATAAAATTGTTGCCATCCTACAATATAATTGTATCTTTTCCGGATAGGAATAATTAAAAGGGGAAAGGCGAAGTATAAAAAATAGCGCAATAGATTTCCGATTTTCGTGTGGTGAAATTTTGTATTGGACTTGCAGCACCTGACCTCCCATTTTGTATTGTCTTTGGATAGCTCTTTGCTGAAAGCCCAATCTTGAGGTACGTTAAAGTCCGCGAGTATTATATTTTTCATTATATCGAGAAGTTGATTGAATGGATTGTCGGATATTAATTTATATTGCATTTAAAAATACGTCATACATTTGTTGAGCGCACTTTTCCCATGTGAAAATTTGTAGCCGTTTTTGTCCTTTTGCCTTGAGGGCTTCTAATTGAGCATTGTCAAAATTGAGTATTTCCTTTATGGTATTACTTAATTCTTTTGAATTTTCTGATTTGAATATTAATGCCGCATCTCCTGCAACTTCGGGGAGCGATCCTGCATCGGAACAGATAACGGGAACGTTATAAGCCATTGCTTCTAATATAGGAAATCCGAATCCTTCAAAGCGTGAAGATATAATTGTTGCTAAACAATTAGCATATAAAGAAATGAGTTCATTATCGCTAACTCTTCCAAGGTATAGAATATTAGAATCGGCATATTGATCTTTTGATAAATCTTCTAATAGTAAATTGTGTCCTTCTCCTTGAGGACCTGCTAAGGCTAGTTTAAGATTAGGATTATATTTCCGAATTTCTCTAAATGACTTTAACAGTATATCCAATCCTTTCCCTATATAATCCGTACGTCCTGGGGTAAACAGATATGCACCCTTTTGTAATTCCCATTTTTTTAGTACAGAGTCGCTCTCTGCGAAAGTTGCGAAAGAGTGTGGAGAGCTTCCATTATGAATAACGTTAATTTCTTTGATAGGTACTTTTAAAAATATTTCCATGTCTCTCGCCGTAAATTCTGAAACGGCTATAAACACTTTAGAGCGTTTTATCGAACGTGGAATACATATTTTTTTTCTAAATATAGTTCTTGCAAAACTATATTTATTTTTTATATGATACTCACCTAAGTCATGAAATGTTGTGAGAACTGGAATATCCCAATGGCCAGGGAAGTGATTGCATCCACTTGGAATCCAAAAGCAGTCAAAATCTTTGGAAGTCACTTCTTTTTGAGAAAGAAACTCTAACCAAAAAGCTTTCTTGTATTGGTTATCTAAATAAGGTATATATACCGTTTGGGTAAATGGATACTGTTCTTTTAATATGTATTCTGCTTGTTTATTGCAAAAAATAGTCCAATTAACACTCTTGTTATAACTATAGATTGATTCTATTATCTTCTCAAAACACAGTTCTGCACCGGCGCGCCGACCATATAGTGTATAGATTGTTGCAATATTCATTGTTTTTATGTCTGGTTAATTCAAAAGACAAATTTAATGATTTTATTTGGAAATCGTTTTTCTTTTTGTTTCTTTAACTCGATTATCATGCTGATTTTTTCTGCAAAAATAATAGTGCAAAGTTTTAATACTTTTTCCACTATGTTTTTATTTCAATAGTTCGTTAAGTTTGAATTAACATAAAGAAAGTAGGTCAAGTCCTGCCAATTTCATTAAATTAAGAATAACCACATCTTTAATTATAATGAACCATGCAGAACTTGACCGATATCTTGAGATTATTAATGTGCACCTGTTAGGAATCTGATACGAAGATAAACAAATGCCGTGATAAATTTATGCTTGAAGTGCTATATCTGTAAGTTGGTTAAATATACTTACTGTCTGGGTTGTTTTTGGCTTAGTTGTACGGAGTAAAGCCAAACGTGGTCTGGAGATTTCAGGAATTGGTGTTATGGACTTGGATTTGCCCACCTGTTTACATCTCATTCAACAGTTTTATTACCAACGCACTATCAGCCATTGCTGCTACTTACTGTTTCTTTGAAAAGAAGTCTGCCGTTGATGTGACGAGCAATGAAGTTTTTGAGTTATATCGAACTTACGCTAAATCAAAACAGCGGCTTAATTTTTTATTTTTGAGTGTATTATTGTAGTTCCATTTTAAATTCCCTGATTTTTAACCATGAATCGGTTTGTTTATTTGTAATGCTTAGATTATATTCTCCCGGGGTTAAATAAACATTTCCCATATATTGCCATTCAAAACAGGAAAAACCTCCAGGGGTTGCTTGATTGTTTCCTGTCAGGGTGATTCCTTTCCCGAAGTCGAATGTAATCTCCCCTGGATAAAATCCAGCTAATAATGTATTAATCTTGTATACGCCACCGTTTATAATTCGTATCTGATAATTTAGACGTTTTCCCGAATACCAATTAATGCATGGTTTGGTATCAAAGTCATCAATAACAACCTCGCTAATTTGTGCTCCTAATGCATCTAAATGAATTGTATGATCGATTTCTCTACTTCCTTCTTTCAAATTTGGTTCACTCTTAAATTTGATATTTAGCATGGTACATAAATCTGAAATTTTCGCTCGCGGCAGTCCCGTTAGATGTAATCCGATTCCGTCAACAGCTTCTACCTGGAAAGCCATTTGAGGATTGGCAGGAAACGAAAGCTCGACTTCATCAGGCGCATTCATTATCCCGGGCAACCATAGTTCGCCACTACCGTCCCAATAAAAAATGTGATAGTAAAGATGTTGGATATTGCTTATTTTCCGCCATGTCGTGGGGCCATAAGGCAAATTAAAACGGAACGGGCTTTTACGGGTTTCATAAACACCCTCGGCATTTGTATGAATCCAATCACCGACCGTCTCTAATATCTCTTGACATTTTTCCGGGATTGTCCCATCTGCACGCGGCCCGATATTGAGTAATAGGTTTCCACCTAACTTTTCGGCGCGCAACAAACACCATAAGACATATTCGGGCCTTTTCCAAGTCGTATCAAACTGATTATATCCCCATGAATTATTCATTGTCATACAAAGCTCCATGTTGTCATATTCTGTCTCTTCATCCATAGACTGCTCTGGGGTAGCAAAATCGCCTTTATAAGAAGGTAGTGTAGAAAGACGGTCGCTTTGAATGATGGTTGAACTTGAATTTGTGATCAAGGAATTACAACGTATGGCAAATTCTTCATAGGGGTTAACAGAGTCCCACCAGAATATATCAGGATGATAGCGGTTTAATAATTCGGATATCATAGGATAGGTGTAGGTCTCCATGTATTCTTGATTTTCGGCATACGAATATTCCTTCATGCCCAATTCGGGTATAGCACCGATTCCTCCAGGATGCATCCAGTCACGAGTGTGCGAAAAATAAATTCCGAATTTCAAACCAGCGTCACGGGCAGCTTTAGCAAGGGGGGCAATAAGGTCATTGTTCCAATGAGAGCCGGCAGGACTTTGCGAGATATTCCATTGGGTAACATCGCTATTCCACAAACAGAAACCTTCATGATGCTTTGCTGTCAATATGATGTATTTCATACCCGCCTTTTGTGCTAGACTGACTATTGCTTTTGGGTCGAATTTTTCAGCTGTAAATTTCGAAGCATATTTACGATAGGAATCCCGAGGTATGGATGCTTCATAGAGTATCCATTCGGCTCCTGCCCCCGGACCAATTTTTATAGAATCTACTTCGTGGTTATTTTGGTTTCCTAAACTTTGGAAATGAACAAATACGCCATCTGTGTTTTTTCCTATATATTCTCCTGCCAAAGCGGAATATATCCCATAATGAATAAACATACCGTAACGGGCGTCATTCCACCAATCCATTTTGGATAAAGCGTTTGTTGTACTGTCTATATCACTTGAGGCTGGTGGAAATGGTCTTTCTACTAGAGGGTCTGTACAGCATATTATAGTCCACAATGTGGGTAAAAGTATCAGAATTTTATTCTGATGTTTCTGTCTTTTTAAATTAACCATAATTATTAAACTGCTTATGTCTTGTATACTTAAAATTTTCTTGAAATATTTGTAAGTTTTTATTTGACTTATTACTTTGTTTTATTTATTGAATAATTTTCTACTTTTCTACTTTTCTACTTTTCTTACAGGAAATTATATTGAAAAATGGCTTTCAAATGAGACTAAGTAAAATTCAAACAGACTTTAACTCTTTACCTTTCGATAATTATGCTATAATCTATAACAAATTCCATTATTCGATTTCCGTGTGTTACGATTTTGCTAGCATCTGCTTTACGGCACAATGTGATAATATCCTTTTTAGATAGCAGATGTACAATTACCTGTAGTCCATTTTTCCAATTAGTCTTAAGTAACCTTCAAACAATGGAGTTGACATCCAGTGTAAAAAAGGAGTTTGGGTATGTACCTCAATAGGGAATTTCAAATTGAGAGTTGTAGAAAAAAAACAGCATGATGCATTTGTTGTAATTCTTTTAAAAATAAAAGTTGTTTTTCGCGATTCTCTATATGTTCAATGACTGCACTGCCCCATCCTATATCAAAAGATTTATCAGGGAAAGGAAAAAAATCATCGTAAATAGCAGTTTGGATATTTGGGCATTTCTTTTCAAATACATCTTTTTCATCAATACCCAGTTTGGTTATATTACTAGGGTTATAGTTGGCAACACCGGATTCTGTATTTGTAAAACCTACATCTAAGACCTTAGAATATGGGGTGAATTTTATACTATTTTCGAAATATGTATATTTCTGTTTTCTATTGAACGAACTTATTTTATCTGTGATTTTCATTGTTTAATATGTCTTTTTTGTGATTTTTGTATACGGTTTTGAATGGAGTGTATTCAGTTACGTCACCTGTGGAATATTATTGTATATTAGGTTGAATCCATATTGTTTGTTTTTGATGTATTAGGTCTGCAATTTGAATTGATACTATACAAGATATTTATATGTAGTATAGAGAACGTGGTATTTATTAATGAAATATCAAGAAAAAATCCAATTTGGTAATTTTTGCATATTAGATTCATCATCTTTGTTTTTTGGTGATTTGAAACTTTTAACACTTTTGATTTATCTATAAAACTGATATATTCTTACTTATTGATTGCATTAGTTTATAACTATTCAAGGAAAAAAGTGACTCTACTATTATGATAATATCATTATTCTATATACTATTCTTTTTTTCTCTAATTTGTATTATTTTATATTTAAAACTTAGTCTTGATAAATTTATTGCATTCGTAGTATAATTTTTTACTTTAATTATTTTAATCATATAAAATTGATTAACTTGTGTTTTGAATAAATTATGTGAATTTCTGGCATATCTCCAATAAAACACCTAATTTTGTACTCATGATTGAATTAGCACAGCACATAGAAGTCTTGTTATTAGAGAATGATTGCGTAATCGTTCCCGGATTTGGAGGTTTTGTAGCATACTATACCCCTGCAATGCGGGTTGAAGGAAACACTTTCCTCCCTCCTACTCGCACCATCGGTTTTAATCCGCAGTTAAAGTTGAATGACGGATTGTTGGTACAATCATATATGGCTGTGTATGACACGAACTTTTCGGATGCTACTAAGATAGTAGAAGAAGAAGTGGCGGAGTTGATTGCGGTGCTTCATAAAGAGGGAAAGGTAGACTTGGCAAATGTAGGAGAATTGAGGTATACGATTCATGGTGCCTATGAATTTATTCCTTATGAGAACAGAATTACTACACCTTATTTATATGGACTTGATTCTTTTGAGATGAAAGAGTTGGCAGTTTTGCATAAGCCGGAAGAGAAAGTGTTGATTCCTGTGGCAGCTCAGGAGAGAACAAAGCCATATGAAATTAGGATAAATCGCGCTGTTTTGCGTAATGCCGTCGCTATGATAGCTGCAATTGCGTTATTTTTTGCGTTTTCTACTCCAATAGAGAATACGGCTGTTGAAAAAGATAATTATGCCCGGTTACTTCCGATAGATTTATTTGAAAAAATCGAGAACCGATCTGTAGTGATGACTCCTGTTGAGGTGAAACAAGAGACGAAAAAAAGTGTGACAACGGCGAAGATATCGCATGGGGCTACCTCTTCTGAAAAAGAAACAGGAAAAAGGGCAACGAAACCTCTGGTGGTGAAAGAAGTAAAGGTTGTTAAACCTGTAGCAGAGAAGCAGATGGAAGATAATTATCACATAATCGTAGCCGGAGGTATTACTTTAAAGGATGCGGAGATAATGGCTGAGCAGCTTAAGGCGAAAGGATTTCATAGAGCTAAGGTTTTGAATAGTGATGGTAAAGTTCGTGTAAGTATCATGTCGTATGCTACTCGTGAGGAAGCTATGAAGCAACTTCTGAAAATAAGAGAGAATGAAGCTTATAAAACGGCATGGATGTTGGCTAAATAAATATGATTCCCCTATTTCCCTATTATAAAATATGAAACGAGTTCGTTGTCCTAAATGTGAGAATTATCTGTCTTTTGATGAAACGAAATATACCGAAGGTCAATCTTTGGTTTTTGTTTGTGAGCATTGTGGTAAGCAGTTTAGTATCCGTTTAGGGAAAAGTAAGGTGAAAGCCTCCCAGAAAGAAGAAGTATTGAACGAGGATGCTTGTAAGGGTGAGTTTGGATGTATTGTTGTTATTGAAAATGTATTTGGATTCAAGCAGATATTGCCTTTGCAAGAAGGAGATAATGTAATTGGACGCCGCTGTGTCGGTACAGTTATAAATATGCCGATTGAAACCGGTGATATGAGCATGGATCGTCGTCATTGCGTTATTAATGTGAAGCGGGATAAATTAGGAAAGTTGGTCTATACTCTTCGGGACGCTCCCAGTCTTACAGGTACTTTCCTGATGAATGAGGTTTTGGGTGATAAAGATCGTATCCGTATAGAAGATGGGGCTATTGTGACTATCGGCGCTACTACTTTTATACTTAGAGCGGCAGAATCAGAATGAACATCGTTCTGATTTTAACATTGTTAATCCCGTTTCTTGCATATTATTTCTTTTCTTGCAAAACATTTATTCTTTGTCTGTAAAGAAGCGTATTCTTGCCGGCAAAAGATTGTATTTAAGATGGTGTTAATATTAATTTCTTGTACAAAGGAAATACGGCTCTTTTTATTTTGATATTGATGATGTATATGGTTGATATATATATGATTATCTCGTATATGATTAACCTTTCTTTTTTTCTCCGAAGTTTAAAGAAGCGTTTGGAAAAAGAAGCGTTTGGTTTATACTTATCGATTTAGCAATTTAATTTTTTACCTATTGACATCGATAAAATTATCTGGTATGTGATGATGGCTGATGTATTGTGTTTGAACAAACTTGGTTCCTGTTTGTTCTTTGGCATATAAAATCACTAAACCCTAACGAAAATGAAAGAGAAAAACAGAACATGGATTATTATTGCCATTATCATAGCAGTGTTGTTGTTAGGCTATTGGGTATTGTCTTCTCCGAGAGTTGAAAAAGATGTGAACCAACAGTCGAAAGAAGTTATTGAAGACCTTACAATCGATTGATTTTTTAGAATTTGTTTAAATTACGCTCTGCATTATTTTGAAGGCTATTTTTGAGGATGTTTTTTTGTTTTTAGGAGGATAGCAGGTTATTCTGACGGTGAAAACAGAAAAGCAGATTGAGAATAAATTTAAAATAAACTGATAAAACTTTTTAAAGGAAAATTTAAACAGTCTCTATGATTAAGTGAGAAAGAGCAGCTTCCCATAGTGAAAAGACTGCTCTTTTTTGTTTAATTGAGACCGGTTTCTTTTTATAGACAATACTTAAAAGATAAGGCGGACTTTTATGCATTCTCGGTTGTTTAGAGAATGCTTTTTACTGTTTCCAACATACCTTTTTCTTGAATAGAATCAAGATCGGTTTTCACTGCATCAGTCAATCCCGGTATATTGTTCAAGTTTTCACCCCAGATGAATTCTGCGCCCAGTACACCTTCTGCAACTTTTCGGGTACAACCTGTTGCCCATAAGTCTTTCAATAGATTCATTATTTCCGGAGCATCGTTTGGTACGATTTCAGCACCATCGGCACGAACACCGCCTTTGTAATAAGTAATGATAGCTGCCAGTCCAAGTACCAATCCTTTGGGAAGTTCACCCTTACGTTCCAGGTAAGTTTTCAATCCCGGAAGGTCACGAGTTTGATACTTGGGGAATGAGTTCAGCATAATGCTTGTTACGGCGTGATCTACAAACGGATTATTGAAGCGTTCCAATACGTCATGGGCGAATTTGTCCAGTTCATCTTTCGGCAGATTGAGGGTTTCCATCAACTCGTCGAACATCACTTTGTGGATGTATTGGCCTACCACTTCGTGTTGGCAGGCATCTCGTACGATATTGATTCCCGACAAGTAAGCTACGGGAGACAACACCGTGTGCGGACCGTTCAACAATGTCACTTTGCGTTCGTGGTAAGGTGCTTCGGACGGAACGAACAGTACGTTTAATCCCGCTTTGTCAGCAGGGAATTCTTTCGCAATTTCTTGCGGTGCTTCAATTACCCACAAATGGAATATTTCAGCCTGAACAACCAGGTTGTCGTCGTATTGCAGTTTTTCTTTGATTGCATCGATGTCTTTACGGGGGAATCCCGGAACAATACGGTCTACCAATGTTGCATATACACCGCAAGCTTCTTCAAACCATGTTTTAAATTCCTCTCCGAGGTTCCATAACTCGATATACTGATAGATTGTCTCTTTTAATTTATGGCCGTTAAGGAAAATAAGTTCGCATGGAAAAATGATCAGACCTTTGCTCTTGTCTCCGTTGAATGTTTTAAAACGATGATATAGCAGTTGGGTCAATTTGCCCGGATAAGAAGAGGCGGGTGCATCGTCCAATTTGCAAGATGGATCGAAAGCGATACCGGCTTCGGTGGTATTAGAAATAACAAAGCGCATTTCCGGTTGTTCTGCCAACTTCATAAATTCGGCATTTTGCGTATAAGGATTTAAAGCACGGCTGATGACATCGATCATTGTCAGGCTGTTTACGACTTCACCTTTATCCAAGCCTTGCAGGTTTACATGATAAAGATCGTCCTGTGCGTTTAGCATGTCTACCATACCTTTATCGATAGGTTGAACTACTACTACGCTACTATTGAAATCGGTTTTTTCATTCATGTTGTAGATAATCCAGTCTACGAATGCACGTAAAAAATTGCCTTCACCAAATTGGATAATACGTTCCGGGCGTTGGGCCTTAGGAGCTGTTTCTTTGTTTAATGCTTTCATGTTAATTGAAATTATAAAATTAATATGTTATGTTATTCAAACTCAAAGTAGAAATCAATGTTTTCTTTTAAGAGAATATCGATCGGCATATATTTCAGTGGTTCGACCGGTCTTTTAAATACGATATCGTCACATAGTGTTTTTACGCCGCAATAGCCTTGTAAACCAGGGCGTTGTCCGAGCAGATAAGTGACTTCTCCCGACTTTAGCAGTTCCACATTGTCCTTCAAAAGGTCGTATCCTATCAAACCTTTCATTCTTTTACCTTTTTTGTGCAGATAATTTCCTACCTGATAAACCCGGGAATTGAAGGCTCCTCCCAATGTTGCTTTGGGATGTTCCGAAAAAAAGACATCCAGTATTTCGTCATTCTGCTCCGGATTCTCTTTATTGAGTATCACATCGTAGGTTATCGTATCTCTATGTTCTTCGGCCAAATAACTCATGAAACCTTCCAGGCGGCGTTGCATCTGTATTTCTGCCGGATTTTCTTTATTGTTGTTTAAGAACAAGGCTATCTCCTGCCCTTCCGAATAGTTTCGCATTAATATTTTGGCAGCGATATATCCGCTTTTATAGGAATCTTGTCCGATATATATCAGTGGTTTGGCTTCTTGTATGTCAAAGTCGATAAATGCAAAAGGTATTTTCTTCTTTTTTAAATACTCAAGCATGGGGAGGGTGTCTTCTCTGAAGTTAGGGGCAAGCAGCAGTGCATCTGTATCACTGTTCTCTATTGTTTTGCATGCTTCCTGATAAGAACTGCGATCTCCATGTGTGTAATACAGGTAGTCGACGCTCACATTGAAAGGGCGTAGCTCCTGTCGGGCGCGTTCGATACCAGTTGCTACGGAATGCCAATAATCATGTTCATTATAATGAGGTATCATGCAGGTAATTACATACTTCTTTTTGGCGGCCAGTCCGATGGCAAATACGTTGGGCTGATAATTGATTTCATCAAGCACCTTTTGTACCTTCTCTTTGCTTTTCTCGGAAACATCCCCGCGATTATGCAATACTCTGTCTACTGTACCGGCAGAAACTCCTGCCATACGGGCTATATCTTTAATGGTGTAGTTCTGGTCTTCCATAGCTCTAAAACTTAAATATTATAAATATTCGCTGCAAATATACGAATTATTTTGTTTCTACAAGTAATTTTTCTACTTTTGTGTTCGATAACGGTTAATAAAACTAAAACAAAAATCAAGCCTATTAGCTTTACAATCAATACTATATAGGTTACGATATAGGAAGTAATTATTTTTTATATTTAAAACACAGTAGAATGAAAAACTTTATGGATGAGAACTTCTTGTTGCAAACAGAAACTGCACAGAAGTTGTATCACGAACATGCGGCTAAGATGCCAATTATTGATTACCATTGCCACTTAATTCCTCAAATGGTTGCTGATGATTATCAGTTTAAATCACTGACTGAAATCTGGTTGGGCGGCGACCATTATAAATGGCGTGCAATGCGTACCAATGGTGTAGACGAACGTTATTGTACAGGTAAGGATACTACTGATTGGGAGAAATTTGAAAAATGGGCAGAGACTGTTCCTTACACATTCCGTAATCCGTTGTATCACTGGACTCATCTTGAACTTAAAACAGCGTTTGGCATTGATAAGATTCTGAATCCGAAGACAGCCCGTGAAATTTATGATGAGTGTAACGAGAAGTTGGCTTTACCGGAGTATTCCGCTCGTGGCATGATGCGTCGTTATCATGTAGAAGTGGTTTGTACTACTGATGATCCTGTTGATTCATTGGAATACCATATAAAGACTCGTGAAAGCGGATTCGAGATAAAGATGCTTCCCACATGGCGTCCGGATAAGGCAATGGCAGTAGAGGTTCCTGCTGATTTCCGTGCCTATATGGAAAAACTATCGGAAGTTAGCGGCGTCACCATTTCCGGATTTGATGATATGGTGGCTGCTTTGCGCAAACGTCACAACTTCTTTGCCGAACAAGGATGTAAATTATCCGATCATGGTATTGAAGAGTTTTATGCAGAAGATTATACAGATGCAGAAATCAAAGCTATATTTAATAAGGTGTATGGCGGTGCCGAATTGACCAAAGAAGAAATTCTGAAATTCAAATCGGCTATGCTTGTCGTATTCGGTGAGATGGATTGGGAAAAAGGTTGGACTCAGCAGTTCCATTATGGTGCTATCCGTAATAATAACAGCAAGATGTTTAAGCTTCTTGGTCCGGATACGGGCTTCGACTCAATCGGTGAATTTACTACGGCAAAAGCAATGTCTAAGTTCCTCGACCGATTGAATTCGAATGGAAAATTGACAAAGACTATCCTTTATAATTTGAATCCATGTGCAAATGAGGTCATTGCAACGATGTTAGGTAACTTCCAGGATGGTACGGTAGCCGGAAAAATCCAGTTCGGTTCGGGCTGGTGGTTCCTCGATCAGAAAGACGGTATGGAGAAACAGATGAATGCTCTTTCTGTATTGGGTTTGCTGAGCCGTTTTGTAGGTATGTTGACAGACTCGCGTTCTTTCCTCTCCTATCCGCGTCATGAGTATTTCCGTCGTACGTTGTGTAATCTGGTAGGCCGTGATGTAGAAAATGGTGAAATTCCGGTTTCCGAAATGGAACGTGTTAATCAGATGATTGAAGATATCAGCTATAATAATGCGAAAAACTTCTTTCAGTTCTAAAAATAATACAGGCAAGACGAACATGCCCGTATAGATAGTAAAAAAATACCGCAAGTAGGATTAGAAGTCTCTTGCGGTATTTCTTTTTTATGTTAAAACCATTTTCTTTTCTTCTTGACCGGTTCTTGTTTGTGTATTTCGGCAAAGGTCTTATTTCCCTTTATCATTTGATAAATTACTCCCCAATCGGGAAGACCTCCCAAGTTGCGGTCATCTATAAACATTTCCGCATTCAACTTACGGGAGCGGTCACCTTTGGGAGCGTCGTCTTCCGGATAATCGCTATTGACTGCATAAAACTCGAGTCCCCGTGCTTTGCACCATTCTACGGCTTCTTCTAACAGTTTTCCTTCGCGTACGCTCCACAATATCAGCCAATGTCCCTCTTGTTGCAGCATTTTTAAAGTATCGATGGCAAAAGGAATTTCTTTACCGATTTGTGGATAACGATGTTCTACAATTGTTCCGTCAAAGTCTACAGCTATTTTCATTTTATCATTTCTTTGGTGTTATAGCGGACAAATATACAGACAAATAGCTGAAAAAAATATATCTTTGCACTGAATTAACACATTAAATATAAAAAATCTACATGAACAATTCCCCTAAAAGTGCTGCCAAAGGGTTCACAAGAGCTTTCTGGGTCAGCAACACAGTCGAACTGTTTGAACGCATGGCTTACTATGCCGTGTTTATCGTTCTCACGATCTATTTATCCAGTATTTTAGGATTCAATGATTTAGAAGCAAGTATGATATCCGGTCTTTTTTCCGGCGGGTTGTATTTGCTTCCTATTTTTTCGGGAGCTTATGCCGATAAGATAGGTTTCCGCCAGTCGATGATCATTGCCTTTTCGCTTCTTTCCATCGGATATTTAGGGTTAGGTACATTTCCTACTCTTCTTGAATCGGCCGGGCTGGTGACTTATGGCGAGGTGACACGTTTTTCCGGTTTGCCGGATAGTAATGCGCGATGGATGATTGTGCCTATTCTGACGATCTTAATGATCGGTGGTTCTTTTATTAAATCCATCATATCGGCTTCTGTTGCCAAAGAGACAACCGAAGCTACACGTGCACGCGGATATTCCATTTTCTATATGATGGTAAATATCGGCGCTTTCACCGGTAAGACTATTATCGACCCGCTAAGGAATCTGATTGGAGAGCAAGCATATATCTATATTAATTATTTTTCGGGTGCAATGACCATTTTGGCTCTTCTGGCGGTAATCCTTTTTTATAAATCGACACATACGGCGGGAGAAGGAAAAAGCATGCGTGAGATCGGGCAAGGTTTTTTGCGGATTATCACTAACTGGCGCCTGCTTATCTTGATCCTTATTATAACCGGATTCTGGATGGTGCAGCAGCAATTGTATGCTACAATGCCGAAGTATGTTATCCGTATGGCCGGTGAAACGGCAAAACCGGGTTGGATTGCCAATGTGAACCCTTTTGTCGTAGTCTGTTGTGTTGGATTTATCACCCGTTGGATGGCTAAACGTACGGCTATCACTTCTATGAATATCGGTATGTTCCTCATTCCGATTTCGGCATTATTGATGGCATTGGGCAATCTGCTTGGCAATGATGTCATTTCCGGTATGAGCAATATTACCTTGATGATGATAGCCGGTATTGTGATACAGGCATTGGCAGAGTGTTTTATCTCTCCGAGATACCTTGAGTACTTTTCGTTGCAGGCGCCTAAGGGGGAAGAGGGTATGTACTTGGGATTTAGTCATCTGCACTCTTTTCTCTCCTCTATTTTCGGTTTTGGGCTGGCAGGTGTGCTGTTGACTAAATATTGTCCGGATCCTGTTTTGTTTGAGTCTCGTGAAGCATGGGAGGCTGCCAGTGTGAATGCTCATTATATCTGGTATTATTTTGCAGGTATCGGATTGGTAGCTGCCATCGCACTTCTTATTTTCGCTAAAATCACCCAATCCATCGACAAAAAGAAGAAAGCATAAAGCTAATTATCTTCTTTTTTATGTATATTTGCCGTCACTTTGCCACAAAAGTTGACGGCAATTTGCATTTTAAAGAAGAGGATAAAACATGAAAGTAAGATTTATAAGCCTGGCAAGTGGCAGTAGCGGAAACTGTTACTATCTGGGTACTGATACATATGGAATATTAATTGATGCCGGTATTGGAATACGAACGATAAAGAAAACACTAAGGGATATCAATGTAGCGATGGAGTCGATACGTGCCGTATTTGTGACTCATGACCATGCCGATCATATCAAAGCCGTGGGGCATTTGGGTGAAAAGATGAATATTCCGGTTTATACAACGGCCCGTATTCATACCGGAATCAACAGGAGTTATTGTATGACTGAGAAGCTGCACTCTTCCGTGCGCTATCTGGAAAAGGAACAACCGATGGAACTGGAAGATTTTCACATAGAGTCTTTTGAGGTTCCGCATGACGGGACGGACAATGTGGGCTATTGCATTGAAATAGACGGGAAGGTGTTCTCTTTTTTGACTGACCTTGGAGAGATAACCCCTACTGCCGCCAAATACATCCGGAAAGCTAACTATCTGATTCTTGAAGCCAACTATGATGACGAGATGCTGAAAATGGGATCTTATCCCCAATATCTGAAAGAACGCATATCAAGTAATACGGGGCATATGAGCAATCTGGCAACAGCCGAGTTTCTTGCTGAGAATTTCACTGAACATTTACATTATATATGGCTTTGCCATCTCAGCAAAGACAATAACCATCCGGAATTGGCATATAAAACAGTGGAATGGAAATTAAAGAATAAAGGTATCATTGTAGGGAAGGATGTGCAACTGCTTGCGTTAAAGCGGAGTACGCCGTCCGAACTATATGAGTTCGAATAAAGCCTGCAAAAAGTGACTAAAAAGTTTCTCTTTTGTTTGGCTAAATAAAATAAAAAATCTACCTTTGCAACCGCAAAAGAAAAGATAAGCACTCTTAGCTCAGTTGGTAGAGCAACTGACTCTTAATCAGTGGGTCCAGGGTTCGAATCCCTGAGGGTGTACAGGTAATTTAATAAGTTTAAAGAATCCGTTGTATTTCAAATAAATACAACGGTTTTTTTGTATCCCCCCCTTGTACTTCTTGTGCCGGACAGAAGAACATAAGGGACAAAATGGGGGCCCTTGAAATTTGGTAAAAGGCAATTCCAATCGTAAATTGTAAATCGTCTAATCGTAAATAGATTCGTTTAGTGCACCACTTTCAAGCCTACCACTCCTATCAGAATCAGCAGAACGAACAGCAATCTGAATATATTAGCCGAATCATGAAAGAAAAAGATACCGATAAGAACGGTTCCTACTGCTCCAATACCCGTCCAGATGACGTATGCCGTACCGATTGGAATTGTTTTTTGTGCGAGGTAGAGAAGAAATCCGCTTGTTCCCATAGAAATGATGGAAACAGTGATGAACAGATAGAAATATTTCTCATAAGTACTTGCCAGTTTAAATCCCAGAGGCCATCCTATCTCCAATATTCCAGCCCCGATTAATAACAACCATGCCATAATCCGTTTATTTAAAATTTTCGGTAAAGGTAGATGCTTCGTCAGAAAAAGCAGTTGATAATTATCAATTAAGTGTTTTAGTGAATAAAATCGGTTATATTTGTCGAAGAAACAAAGTCAAGTTATGGGCACTACACCACTTTTTCGTTCTTTAGAACATGTTCCCTTGCAAGGTGTCATGGCTAAGTTGAAGTTGATCTGGAATGAGATTTCTTATCCCAAGGGATATGTTCTGATCAATAGGGATAAAATAGAGCGCGATGTATATCTGATAAAGCAAGGAATTGCCAGGGCTTATATTGAAGTGGACGGTAAAGATGTCAGCATTTGGTTTGGGATGGAAAATGACATTATAATTTCTGCGCAAGGATATGTGAATGGAGAGAAAGGCTATGAGACGATAGAACTTTTAGAGGATGCCGTTTTGTATAAAATGGATCTTGGGCAATTACAGCAATTGTACCGGCAGGATATCGAAGTATGTAATTGGGCGCGACAGTTGATTGAAAAAGAATTTGTAGGAACCGAACATCGCCTGATTTCTAACCTTTCTATGTCTGCAACCGAACGCTATTTGCAACTTCTGAAAGAAAAACCGGAGATTTTACAGCGTGTGCAGTTGCGTCATATCGCATCTTATCTTGGTATTTCATCGGAGCACTTGAGCAGGATACGTGCCAATACGAAAAACAGAATGGTATAAAAAGAGGCTTATCAACTGTAAGGATTATCGAGGAAGTAGGAAATGTATTCGGTATTATATCAGTTTTTATCAATAATAGGAGTACTTCCGCCAAAAGTAATAGGAACGCAGGGCGGCCAAGAGCTTATTTTTGCATCGTTCCAGACAAATAGAAAACGGAATCTGATACGAATATGAAAACCTTGCATCTGTTATTTTCATCTCTGTTGTTTATTTTCAGCCCTTGTGTGATCTGTGCATGGCAAACAAGGGATTCTCTTGTTCTTACGCAATCCGAAACTTTACGTTATGCGACGTTGGTGAATGATTACTTTATGCGTACATATCCCGATGTAGGTGCCAAATCCTATGTGGGCAACAAAGAACGTACCAGTAAGATATGGACTCGTGGTGTCTATTATGAGGGGTTGATGTCTCTCTATCGCCAACATCAGGATGAGCGTTGGCTCAAATATACTGAAGATTGGGGGAACCATCACGGATGGAAAGCATCGGAAAAGAAGCAAGAACGGCATGCTGATTTCCAATGTTGCGGACAGGCGTATCTGGATATGTATATGCTCAATCCGGCGCAGACTGTGAGGAAAACCCATATTAAAAAACTTATCGATGATATGCTTGCCACGAATGTGGTTGATGACTGGTATTGGGTGGATGCCGTACAGATGGCTATGCCTATTTTTGCCCAACTGGGGACAATTGAAAAAGATGAACGGTATTTCCGGCGCATGTACGAAATGTATATGTTTACCCGTAACCAGCATGGCGGCAGTAAAAAGAGTGGCGGACTTCCGCTTTTTAATACTGAAGACGGGCTTTGGTATCGCGATTATAACTATGACCCTCCGTACATGGATTTAAAAGAGGCAGATAAGCCGTGCTATTGGTCGCGAGGAAATGGTTGGGTATATATGGCTCTTGCGCGTGTGCTGTATTATTCTCCCGATACGGTAGTACACCGTCAGCAGTATATGGATGATTTCGTTCTGATGTCCGATGCTCTGCTGGCTTGTCAGCGTGAGGATGGTTTTTGGGGAGTTAGTCTGGTTGCTCCCTTGAATACGGGCGATACGCGGTCCCCCGGACCGGAAACTTCGGGTACTGCCTTGTTTGTGGCGGGCATGGCTTATGGTATCCATGCCGGAATATTGGACCGGGAGAGATATCTGCCGTGTGTGATTCGTGGTTGGAATGCGATGTGTAAAGTAGCCGTTCATGACGATGGCTTTTTAGGTTATGTGCAGGGTGCGGGAGCGAAACCGGAAGACGGGCAACCGGTGTTGTTTGACCGTGCGGCCGATTTTGAGGATTTTGGCATCGGTTGTTATCTGCTGGCTGCCGCAGAGGTTTATCAATTGGGAGATGTGGACTTAAGGGAGCCAATAACGGGGATGGATATATTGCCTGAGAAATCTGATAATCTGGACTTTTCCTGGACTCTTTCGGGAGATAAACTCAAGATTGGGGTCTTATTGGATACTCCGGTCCCGGTAACAGTACGGCTGTATGATATAAGTGGTAATTTGGTGAAGGCTCTATCGGTACAAAAGACAAAGACGGGAAAGAATGAATTTATTATCTCTCTTTTTAAAGAATCAATTTGCTATATCTGTACGGTTAAAACGGCTTTTGCAATCAAGAGTAAGAAAATTGTGATTGTCAGGTAAAAAATCAGGGGGGGGATTATTGCATATTGCCTCCGGCTTCTCTCTTGGAAGCCGGAGAGTTTGTAACATATTGCGGAATGTAGGATACTGTATCGTATCTTAATCTGTTTTTTATCAGATCGTTTAAGGAAGATATATACTAATGAGAATTACTTTTTCCTTGCCAATCGCCATATTACATTTGTATTCTTGGATAAAATGAGTGAATCAGCATCGATCTTAGTGATGCTCAGAGTATCTGTTCCCATTATTGTTTGTTTGTTACCGATACTTTCGTATTGTAAAGTCAACGTTTTATTATCCAAGTTCCAATTTTTTATAAGTAAGGTTGCCATATTTACCGATTGGGCTGTCCCGTTTGGATTAAGAGTGAATCCTTGCATCTCTTGGGCATTTATCGGATTGGGTTCGAGCCAGGTTCCCTGAATATAATAATAAGGCGAATGGGCAGTAACTGTCAGTTCCGCAGCCTTCAAAACCTGAACCCCGTCTATGTTTTCAGTACTACAAGTTACTTTTACTGAATCATTTAGCAGAACTCCGGGAACTTTTTGGGGATTGGTGTCCATTGTGCTGATATTTATCGTATCTCCTTGATTGGAAATGACTGTTATATTATTCATACTTGCATCATATACGATTCCGTTGATGGTTTGAGTGGTTGGAACTTGCTTGCACGAAGTGATAATTGATAGTAAAAGTGCTGCGGAAGCAGACAGGTAAATTAATTTTTTCATGTTTAGTTGGTTTTAAAGATTTATTGAATGAACGAAAGTAATATTTATATTTTTAATTTTACCTTAAAACTATTTTTCTTATACGGATCGGTTAATTTATACTTAAAACGGTAATTTCTTTGCATTTCGGTATACTTCTTAATTTACATATTGGATAGGGAAGTTTTGATTCAAATCGATGATGGTTTTAAAGCATAAAAAAAGGAATAACCGAAGTCATTCCTTTTGTACACCCTCAGGGATTCGAACCCTGGACCCACTGATTAAGAGTCAGTTGCTCTACCAACTGAGCTAAGAGTGCCTGCTTTTTATTTCGGGTGCAAAGGTAAGGTTTTATTTTAAAATAGCAAATACTGTGGACGTAATTTTTAAAATAATGTTCTTTATGCTTTGCCGGAACTAAAAAAGGAATTACATTTGCAGCGATAAATTTAGTATTCACCCTTTAAAAACAATTGGAAAGGGTATTCATTATGTTGGAGAAATAACACATCAAAATCGGGACTAAGATGGCTCATCGGGAGGAAGAGCCTTAGCAATTTTATTATCTTGAATGATCCTATCCCCTCTCGTGATACTGCTGTCGGGGGTAAGATTGATTAGTCCTATCATCATTAATTATTTTATTTTAATCACTTCAGTGCAGTGAAAGAGGATTGTCGTATCTGACAAGAAGGTTGATTACTTCTGCTCTTTTATGCATTGACAACGAGTATGTAGCCGCCTGTTTATTGCGGGAGATTGAATTTGGTCTCTTGTACAGGTCGGGTGTACTATGGAAAAAAGAATATGGGAATGCGTTTAAAAGATTTGAGTAAATTAGGATATACCGATAATGTGGCGCGTAGTTTGGCTGTTGCTGTTGTAAGCAAATATTGCAAGCACGAAAGTAAAGAAGAGATTCTGGCGCAGTTGGCGGATGTACTTGATAATCCTGAGAACTATAAGAATAGTGATGTGTGGGGAAAATTGGCAGAACGCTTCTCTCCTACCATTACAGAAAGAAATTTTCAAGTTTATGAATTGAAAGAGCTGCCGTTGGGCTATAAGATTTACGGCAATAAATTTATAGAAACCACTGCCAAGCAACAGATGGAATTGGCAATGCGTTTGCCGGTAACATTGACGGGTGCGTTGATGCCCGATGCACATGCCGGTTATGGATTGCCTATCGGCGGTGTGTTGGCTGTGGATAATGCAGTAATACCTTATGCTGTCGGAATGGATATTGGCTGCCGGATGAGTCTGACGGTTTTCGATGCGAAACCGGATTTTCTCAGGCGGTATGCACATCAGGCTAAGATAGCGTTGAAAGAATACACACATTTCGGTATGGATGGAGGGTTGGAATTCATACAGGAACACGAAGTATTGGATCGGGAAGAGTTTCGTCTGACCCCTCTACTGCAAAAGTTGCATGGTAAAGCTGTGCGCCAACTGGGAACATCGGGGCAGGGAAATCATTTTGTTAACTTCGGTGAACTGGAGTTGCAGGAAAAGAACGCATTGCAGTTGCCTGCCGGAAATTATGTCGCTTTATTATCTCATTCCGGTTCACGTGGTTTGGGAGCCGCGATTGCACAGCATTATAGTTTTCTGGCCCGCGAATCCTGTAAACTTCCTCGCGAAGCACAGCATTTTGCTTGGCTTGATCTCCGTTCGGAAGAGGGACAAGCGTATTGGATGAGTATGAACCTTGCAGGAGATTATGCACAGGCTTGCCATGAAAGGATTCACATCAATCTTGCAAAGGCATTGGGGCTGACTCCGCTTTCGAATGTGAGTAACCATCATAATTTCGCTTGGAGAGAAGAAATTACTCCCGGACAATTTGCAATTGTTCATCGAAAGGGGGCAACACCTGCAGGTAAAGGCCAACCGGGACTGATTCCCGGTAGTATGGCTACGCCCGGCTATCTGGTTTGTGGCAAAGGAGTCTCCGAATCTCTTTGTTCCGCTTCGCATGGTGCAGGGCGGGCCATGTCCCGGCAGCAGGCTCAAAACACTTTCACGCAATCTGCTTTAAAAAAATACTTGACACAAGCAGGCGTTACTCTTATCGGTGGCAGCGTGGAAGAGATGCCTTTAGCGTATAAAGATATCGAGAGGGTAATGCGGGCTCAAAGTGATCTGGTAGAGATACAAGGGCGCTTCCTTCCTCGTATCGTAAGGATGAATAAGGAATAAGTTTATTTTGAATTCAGCCCGATTGGCTTTTGAAGGATCAAAAAGAATGTTTAATTAATTGAAAAGTATAATGTTATCAGAAAAATATGGCCGCACTTATCATTTCCCATTTTCACCGGGAACTACCAGTGACGACCGCATCAACTCTAATTATTGGGAAGATATCCGGAAGATTGGAACCCTGGTACACACCGAAAAGCTCGATGGTGAGAATAATTGTCTGAACAGTGCCGGGGTATTTGCCCGCTCACATGCCGCTCCTACCACTTCACCGTGGACACGGCAGCTTCGTGAACGTTGGGAACTGATGAAATATGATCTGGGAAATCTGGAACTGTTCGGTGAGAACCTTTATGCCGTGCATTCCATCGAATATAAGCGGTTGGAATCTTATTTCTATGTTTTTGCCGTGCGTTGCCTTGACAAATGGCTGTCATGGGAAGAGGTGAAATTCTATGCAGCAGCATTCGATCTTCCGACTGTACCCGAATTGCAGTTTCAGACAGTCGAAGAACTTTCTCAAGAGCAGCTCCGGCAACAGGTGCTTGCACTTGCCCGGCAACCGGGAGTCTTTGGAACAAAAGATCCTCTTACGGGGGAAGATTGCACCCGCGAAGGGATAGTCACCCGAAATATAGGTGAATATCCGGTGGGTGAATTTGCCCATAATGTATTTAAGTATGTCCGTAAGGGACATGTGAAGACAGATGAGCATTGGACACGCCACTGGAAGCGTGCCCGGCTTTTCTGGGAATTTAATGATAATAAAGAATAAGGAAAATGATCTGGAAATTTACAGATAATAAAAGCCGTGATTCGATCGAACAGCAATTTGATTGGGCACGGAATATGAATGAGGTGCCGCAGGATAAGTTATATCACGCCGAAGGAAACGTGGCCGTTCATACTTGGAAAGTGATAGAAGAATTACAGCAGTTGCCGGCCTATTCCGACCTTGGCGGGCAGGACAAAGAGATATTGTGGACGGCTGCTTTGTTGCATGATGTGGAAAAGCGGTCGGCCACAGTGGTCGAAAGCGATGGCCGTATTACTGCAAGAGGACATGCACGTAAGGGGGAATATACGGTCCGTACTTTGTTGTATAGGGATCTCCCGACACCTTTTGCGATTCGTGAAAAAATAGCTTCGCTTGTCAGGTTTCACGGGCTTCCTCTTTGGTTGATGGAAAAGACCGATCCTGTGCGCAAGATTGCCGAAGTTGCTTTCAGGCTGGATACTTCGCAGCTCCGGATGCTTGCCGAAGCGGATATAAGAGGACGTATCTGTCAAGATAGGGAGGAATTGTTGGAGTCATTGGATCTTTTTGAACTCTTTTGCCGTGAGCAGGGATGTTGGAAGAAAAGCAGGGAGTTTACTACCGACCATGCCCGTTTCCGTTATTTCCATACGGCAGAAAGCTATATCGACTACATCCCATATGAGAAGTTTAAATGCGACGTTATCCTGTTGTCCGGCCTGCCCGGAATGGGAAAAGACCATTATATCGAAACGTCTGGAACGAATTTACCTGTTATCAGTCTGGATGACATCCGACGGAAGAATAAGCTGAGTCCTACGGATAAATCGGCCAACGGATGGGTGGTGCAGGAAGCGAAGAAACAGGCTCGCGCCTATCTGCGAAAAGGTCAGGGATTTATTTGGAATGCAACGAATATCACCGTCATGATGCGTTTCCAGCTCATTAATCTCTTTGCAGAATATGGTGCCCGGATTAAGGTGGTATATATCGAGAAGCCTTATTCGGTCTGGAGAAAACAGAACCGGGAGAGAGAATATCCGTTACCGGAAGCTGCCTTGGATATGATGCTTGGCAAACTTGAAATTCCTTTACTGACAGAGGCACACGAGATAGAATATGTGGTAGAGGACGAACAGACGGAATAAAGGATAAAATAATCATGCCCGTCTGTTTGGATATCAAGTGGAAAAAACGTACTTTTGCCACTGTAATCATAAAGTAGATTCAGATTAAATTGCACTAAAAGGAGGAAGCGGACAACTTTCTCCTTTTCTTATTTAGGAGCATTCATAAGGCCTTCTGAGCACGGTGCTTATGTCGCTTAACAACGGTTCATAGCGAACTTTCCCCGGCTATGTAATGTATTTATCCCGGTATCTTATGTTCCGTTTCATTATTTGATATTTCCGTTTACATACTTTGTTATCTTGCTGCCGAAGAAATCTGCCGAAACAGCTTCTTTACGGTTAATAATGCATAAAACTGCTCTTGACAAAAATATGCTCCGAAAATGTTACTTATAAAAACATTTCTTTTCATTCTGATGTTAATATACTATCAGATTAATATAATAATGTCATGATGAATAAAATAGATATTCCCGACAGAGGGAAAAAGAAGAGAGTAGTCATTGTAGGCGGTGGTTTTGGAGGTTTGAAGCTGGCACGTAAGTTGAAGAATGACCAATTCCAAGTTGTATTGCTGGACAAAAACAATTATCATCTCTTTCAGCCTCTTCTTTATCAGGTTGCCACAGCCGGTATTGAGCCGAGTGCCATTTCTTTTCCATTTCGCAAAATCTTTAAAAAGCGTAAATATTTTCACATCCGTATTTGTGAAGCCCGTCGGGTTATTCCGGAACAGAAGCTCTTGGAGACTTCCATCGGTGCAATTGATTATGATTATCTGGTGATTGCTACCGGGTGTTATACAAATTATTTCGGTAACAACAAGATGGCTGAGAAAACTATGTCGCTTAAAACAACGGCCGAAGCGTTGTACAATCGTAATCAAGTGTTGGAGAGTTTTGAAAAAGCACAGAATACCACCGATCCGAAAGAACGGGAGAAGCTGATGACATTCATTATCGTGGGTGGTGGTGCTACCGGTATCGAACTTTCGGGGGCATTGGCGGAAATGAGAAAATTCATTCTTCCGCAGGATTATCCCGACTTGGATATGAAGAAGATGCGGATTGTGCTTATCGATGCCGGCTCTCGCCTGCTTTCTGCCTTTTCGGAGAAATCTTCCGAAGAGGTACGGGATTATTTACAAAAGAAAGGTGTCGAGGTAAAAGTCAATTCCAAAGTAGTGGATTACGAAAATGATTTGCTGACATTGGGAGACGGTACGGTATTGCCTTCGGCAAATATCTACTGGGTGGCAGGTGTAAAAGCCAATAGTCTGGAAGGACTGCCCGTAGATGCTTACGGACCGGGAAATCGTTTGAAGGTAGATGCTTTCAACAAAGTATCCGGAAGCGATCATATATTTGCTATTGGCGATACGGCCTTGATGATTTCCGAGGATTATCCGCGTGGGCATCCTCAAGTGGTACAGCCGGCCATTCAGCAGGCAAGGTTGTTAGTACGCAATCTGAATAATATAGAAAAAGGGCTTCCTCTAAAACCGTTTGTCTATCATAATAAAGGATCGATGGCTACCGTAGGCCGCAACAATGCTATTGTCGAGTTAAAGAATATCCGTTTCGGGGGATTCCTTGCTTGGGCGGTCTGGCTTTTTATCCATCTGATGAGTATTGTCGGGGTTAAGAATAAACTTTTCATCTTTACCGATTGGATGTGGAGCTATTTCACTTACGATCCGTCTTTAAGGCTGATAATAAAGCCGGTAAAGAAAGAAAAAGAGGATGAAAACGAATAAAATACTTTGTATCTTTATTTTTGTGTCATATTATTCCACTGAATTTGAAACAATGTGAGACCGGCTGTTGTTTATATATATAAATTACAAACTAATAAATGAAACTTTATGATTTATAAATTCTTATTTCCTTCCAATCCCAATAGTACGGGAGCTTCCCTGTTTTTATTGATATTACGTGTCTTTTTCGGTCTGCTTTTAATGAATCATGGTATACAGAAATGGAGTAATTTTCAGGAATTATCCGCTGCTTTTCCCGATCCGTTGGGAGTAGGAAGTCCTTTGTCTCTGGGGCTGGCCATTTTTGGAGAACTGGTATGTTCTATGGCCTTTATCGTGGGGTTGCTCTATCGTTTGGCGATGCTGCCGATGATTTTTACAATGGGGATGGCTTTCTTTGTTATTCACGGTAACGATGCTTTTGCCACAAAAGAGTTGGCACTTATCTATCTGGTGGTATTTATACTGATGTATATTTCCGGTCCCGGTAAGTTCTCCGTTGATTATTTATTAGGAAAAGAACTGGGCAAACGAAGGAAAAGCTAAGCCTGCTTTAATTTTGCTCCAAATAAACTCATAAATGCTTTCTATAGGAAAATTTAAATAGCCTCTAAAGTAGAAAAACAACAGTCTTTTGCTTCTATTAATTAAAAAGTATATATTTGCATTCTATTAAGGGAGGTTTATGGCTTACATAAATCTTACACGTTTTACAAAATACCAACTAAAAAAACAAAATTATGAAGAAAAACAGATTTACACTGGTTGCTGCTTTTGCTCTTAGCGGTACCATTTTGTTTAGTTCATGTGTAGGTTCATTTGGTTTGTTCAACCGCGTTTCTTCTTGGAACCAGTCAGTTGGAAATAAGTTCGTTAATGAACTTGTATTCCTGGCAATGAATATCATACCGGTGTATGGTGTTGCTTATCTGGCGGATGCGTTAGTGATTAACTCTATTGAATTCTGGAGCGGTTCTAATCCGATGGCCAATGTGGGAGATGTTAAGAAAGTAAAAGGAGAAAACGGTAATTATCTGGTAGAAACTCTTGAGAACGGTTATTCAATCACAAAAGAAGGTGAAAAGGCTACTATGGACTTGATCTACAACAAGGAAGCGAATACTTGGAATGTAGTGGCTGACGGTGAAAGTACTGAAATCCTGAAGATGAACAACGATGGTACGGCTCAGATGTATTTGCCTAACGGTGAAACGATGACTGTTACTCTGGATGCTCAAGGTACCCTTGCTGCACGTCAGATGACAATGAACGGCCTGCTGTTTGCTGCTCGTTAATCTATGTCATAAAGAAACATCCAAAGATGAAACATCCTTTTATACAAGTATGTTTCATCTTTTTTATTTATTATGGATTATGAAAAAAATACGTCTCTTTTACCTTTCTGTTTTTATAAGTTTGACTGCTTGTCAAGATACCCCTCCACCCCATGAAGCTACCGTAAACGCTGTTTCATTCTGCGAAGCCGTCTATGATCTCGATTATATGGCTGCTAAAGATATGGCGACTGCCGCTTCCTTTCCGTATATCAGTTTTATTGCCACCAATACCACACAACAACACGTTGATAAAGTAAAGGCGAGAGGGCCGGTTGCAGTTAGTGTTGTCGATACACAGGTGAATGAAGAAAAAGGGGATGCCACTGTTGTCTGCTCCGTAAAAAACAGCTTGAGCATCAATTTCTTTAACGGTGCATCTGTTATTGTACCGGAAAAGCAGGATACTCTCCATTTGATAAAGGAAAGTGAACGGTGGCTGGTTAAAATGGATAACCCACTGCGAAATGGAATGCAAAGTCCCGACTGAATTTGGGATGAATGATGGGCCAATGGTCCTTTTGGGTTTCATACGCCGGATTGATTGCTTTCATACCTCCGTCGAAACGTAATACAAAGAAATCAAGATCCAGACGCAGGCCTATTCCGTAGGCTACGGCAATCTGCTTGTAGAACTCATTAAACTTAAAGACACCTCCGGGCTGGTTGGCATAGTCGCGAATGGTCCAGATATTACCGGCATCTACAAAGACTGCTCCTTGAAACTTCCAGAACAGTTTACTCCGGTATTCAATACTGGCATCCAGCTTGATATCTCCCGATTGATTCAGGAAGTTTCCATCTCCGGGAAATGAACCGGGGCCTAAATCGCGTACAGACCATCCGCGAACGCTGTTGGCACCTCCCGAGAAATATTGCTTCTCAAAAGGAATCGTTTTTGCATTGCCATACGGAACAGCTATACCGAATCCTGCATGAAATGCCAATGAATTACGATGGTCTATCCGGATATTCTTCGCAAAATCAAAATCTCCCTTTAGATATTGTGCATATGGAATGCCCAAAATGGCATATTCATTATCATCATTCTTCCGTATACCGGTTGCTTTCGAAAAAGCGTATAAAATATTTCCTGCCGATTCTATATTGGCACGGATAGAATATGAATTGGAGCTGATAGTATTGTTGACCAATGAATTTCCCGCGCTATTGAAATTATAACTATATCCCATACGGGCGATGAGACGATTCTTATAATTGTACTCAAAAATATGATTTTGTCCTTTGTTGATATAGTCTTCACGGAATTTATTCGAGATCCAAGGCAGGTAAAGATATCCGATGTCTATCAGGTCGATGCGGTGCTGTGCCCGTTGGCGTTGTGTCCATTTATAGCTCCATGAAGCAGATGCAACGGTGCGTGAGAATTCCGGACGCAACTGATAACTGTATTGTAAACCGAATTCAGTCGTTGCCTTTATCTTACGCTTGAAGTCAGAATTCAGAAAAGGAAATAAGAAACTGGGGAAATTAATACTGGTCTCTACTCCGTATTCCGTATAATTATTGTTACGATAATCTCCTTGCAGACCGGTGATGGCTTCGTATGCACCACGGAATTTCATCATGAATGTTTCCGAGCCATGAAACAGATTCCGGTGTTGGAAAGATACCGAAGCGGCTGCTCCCAAGTCACCCGCCGAGTTGGTGCCTTCCAGCTCAAAGGATATCGACTTGTGTTTGCTCTTGGTAAGCATCACATAGCAATTCAGCATTGTGCTGTCTCCCGCCATTGTTTCAAAAAAACGGATATTGGTATACTTGAGTGCCGGCAGGCGGCCGAAATTAGAATACGTACGTTGCACGTTACGTTCGTTAAATAAATCCCCGGAAAAGAATTGCAGATTGTCAGCCAGTATTTTAGGGCGTAAGTAAAGTTTGTCTTTATAATAGATCGGGTAATTATTATAATGTATCGAGTCATTGATCTCGATACTGCTCAATGCGGAAGATTGAAGTACATCATAATCCGTAATGAAGTTTATTTTATTGATGTGATATTGATTGTGTGGTTTCGGAGTGTCATCCGCATGTGTCGTGTAGGGTTGCAAATGCAAGGTAAGGTCTACAAGATAAGTATTACGTACCGTATCCGCCGTATATGAAATGTAATCTTTGTTGAACTTGTAATATCCGTTTCTCAGCAGGTTGTCTGTAATCCGTTGTCTTTCCGCATCCAATATATTCACATCAAACAACATGCCTTCCTTCAATAAAGTATTGGCAGAGTCTTTCCGCATGTATTCGCCGACCTTTGCATCTTGAATGTCGTAGTTGAGTGAACGGACAGTATACGGTTTTCCGGTGGTCACTTCATAGTAAAGCTTTAGTTTCTTTTTCTTTGTTTTGGTCACTCGCTTTACGGAAGCTCCCATATAGCCTAAATTCTGGACAGCTTTGGTTATCTCTTCTTCTGAACGCCTTGCTTCATTTTCATTATAAATAACAGGAGCATCGCCTATTTTCCGGAGAAATTTATTGTACCATTTACTCGAATCGCGACCGGAAAGATCATATACATACAACTGCATTTTGATCAGGCTGAACCATTTGGCATTGGGATTCTGCCTTACGTACATTCGCAGGCCGGAGGGTTTTACTTCTTTGTTATCAGTGGATATCTTTACTTCGTCCAGCAGATAGGAACCTTCCGGTACAAATTTTGTAGCGGAACACGAAGCCAGCAGCACCAAGATAGCAAAAGACAGTAACGTGTAAAGATATCCTCTCCTCATAGGGTTTTATATAGTTGCCTCAAATAGTCTACAAATATAAACGAATTTTTCTGTATGGGGAAATAATAAATGCTAATTCGCCCTTGCGGAGTTGTTTACAACCTCACAAGGGCGAACTATTGGTAATTTCAATGTTTTATCTCTGTCTGCCGCTTATTTCAGGCGGAACATGATGGGTACGGTATACTTCACACGTACTGTCTTGCCGTCCTGCATTCCCGGTTTCCATTTCGGCATTGTGTTGATTACACGTATGGCTTCCTGGTCCAATAAAGGATTGACTGCACGGACTACTTTGGCATCTTCGATGCTGCCGTCTGTATTAACAACGAATTGTACGACAACACGTCCTTGCATACCTGCATTTTCTGCTTCTTTCGGGTATTCGATGTTTTTTGCCAGATAGCTCATCAATGCCTTAACTCCTCCTGGAAACTCCGGCATTACTTCTACCATATCCAAAACTTCATCTTGAGTGTCGATTGTATCCGATTTCACTTCTGTCGGTACAAATTTCACATCCACTTTTTCTTCTTCCTTCGTTGCTTCCTCGGCAGTATTCGTACAGTTACTGAATAAAACTAATAAAGCGGCTACGGGGATAAACATCAGGTACTTGCTTTTCATGATGTTACGGGTTCTTTTTCTGTTTAACATTTTAATTCGGTTCTTTAAGGGTAATACACTAAAGTTATTATATAAATTTGCTGCAGCCAGTTGAGTATGTTCCAGTCCCAAAAGATGATATTGATAAGTCTTCTTGTCATATCCGTTTGCTATCACCTTTCTGTCTGCCAGATATTCGTGATTGATGCGCATTTCGCTTCGGATAAGCCAGGCGAACGGATTGATCCAGCAAATGATAATGGCAATCTGTGCCAATAAGATATCTGCCGAGTGGAGTTCACGCACATGTGTCTGTTCATGTACCAATATTTCTTTTATCTCTTTCACATTGTGCCTGTCCGGATGGATGTAAATCCATTTGAAGAAAGAATAAGGTTCTTGTTTTGCATCCGCCAGACATACGCGAATACCGTCTATTTCCGTTTTCTTACTGCGATGAAGTGTGATGCTGGTTTTCCAGATTTCCATCAATGTGCGTGTCAATAAGAATATTACTCCCGTTAGGTAAATACCCGCAAGAAGCATCATAGTCCACGAATAGACGGTAGGTTCGGTTGTTACATTGCTGAAGACCGTTATTTCCGGCAATACCTTTTTATATAAAGTACTTACGACTTGTCCCGTGACACTGCCACTATCCGTTATTATCCAGTTGGAAAAATTGAGCAATGGATAAGTGAATGCGGTGATGTAAATCAATATCAGCATCAGCCTGCGTAAACCAAAAAATGTATCTTTACTAAACAGCAGTTTATAAAAGAGGTATAATACGGCTAATGCCACATTTACTTTGATAAAGTATAAAATGAAAAGTGTCATATTGCTGGCTTTATTTAGGATTCTTCATCTTCGATTATGTCAATAAGATCTTCCAGTTCTTTTTTACTGATTTTACGGTCCCGTACGAAGAATGAAACCATTTCCTTGTATGAACCTGTGAAGTAATTGCTGACCACTCCGCTCAGGAAGTATCTTTTGTAATCACTTTCTTTAATAACGGGGTGATACTGGATCGAATTACCGAGTTTGAAAGGAGACAGATATTCTTTCTTCTCCAGATTACGTACTACCGAAGCCACACTGGTATATGGTGGTTTAGGTGTGGGCATCTGATTTAATACATCTCTGATGAAACTGGGGCCTAACTTCCAAAAGTAAAGCATTACTTCTTCTTCCTGTTGTGTAAGTCTTTCCATTATTTTTGTATTTATTGTTGATAATCAATCTACTATTTTTAAACAAATCTACGAAATTTAAATAGATAGTATATATTTATCGTTATAAATATTGTTAATCATAAGAAAATAGTTATAGAAAAAGAAGTAAGAGTAAGAGGAATATTGCGAATATCTTTATAGCTTTGCCGTAAATAAGGAATGCATATGTTATCATTAAGCAAAAATAAGATCAAGTATATCCGTTCATTGGAACAGAAAAAGATTCGCAAGGAAGAGAAAGTTTTCTTGGCCGAGGGTCCTAAGCTGGTCGGTGATTTGTTAGGTTGCTTCTCTTGCCGTTTTTTGGCAGCTACCTCTTCCTGGCTGCGAGAGCATCCGTCGGTTGTGGCAAACGAGGTGGTAGAGGTCAGCCAGGACGATTTATCGCGTGCCAGCCTTTTGAAAACGCCGCAGCAAGTACTTGCCATATTTGAACAGCCCGAATACTCTATAGATAGAACTGTTTTTCAAAATTCCCTTTGTCTTGCTTTGGACGATGTTCAAGATCCGGGTAACTTAGGAACAATTATCCGTTTGGCCGATTGGTTTGGGATAGAGCATATATTCTGTTCGCCCAATACGGTGGATGTATACAATCCTAAGACCGTACAGGCTACTATGGGCGGGATAGCCCGTGTTAAAGTGTCTTATACTCCCCTGCCCGATCTGATTCGTTCACTTGCTGATCTTCCTGTTTATGGTACTTTTCTGGATGGAGAAAACATGTATGAACAGCAATTATCCCGTAACGGACTGATTGTAATGGGAAACGAGGGAAATGGAATCAGCAAAGAAATAGAAACATTGATTAACCGGAAATTGTACATTCCTAACTATCCGCAAGAGCGTGAAACCTCCGAGTCACTTAATGTAGCGATTGCTACGGCAATTGTCTGCGCTGAGTTCCGGCGACAGGCTGCATCGTTTGGAAATTGAAAGGGTATAGAAGATAGGCACGAAATTTTCCTTTTTCCGGAACTAATTCTATAACACCGGGCATCCACTCTACTGATTCTATTTCTTCTGTGAGGGGGAAGAAATTTACGACATATTCTTCTTTCACCTCTATTACGTGTTGTTTCAGAAATCCGGTATCCGGTACATATAAATAATGGGAAGCGAAACGTTTCATTGTTGTACTTGCTTCTGCAAGCGGCGACGTTGGTTCATTTGCCGATCCTGCTTTAATTCTAACTTTTCTGTCTGTATATGCTTCTTTTCTACTTTGAGCTGCTCCGGTTTTACCTCCTCCCGTTGCTGATTACTACGACGGCGGTTCATTTCCTCCGGACTAAGTCTCTGTGGATGTTGCAAATTTGTCTTTACTGCATCTGTGTTCTCTTCGGGAGCTTTTTCTTTTTCCTCTTTGGTGGTATCCGGTTTAGGAGTATCGCTGTTTTGCAATGAATCATTCAATGCTTTCAGGGTGTCGTTAGAGTGATAGCGCATCAATGTTATTTGATCGAGCACTAAAGTCTGAGGAGTTTTTTCTCTTGGGTAATATATGAACCCTTTCACCTCTTTGATAGCTCCTAAGGTATCCGATTGTAAACAGATACTTTGTATACCGGAATTTACTACTTTTTGAGTTCCACTGATAATACTGTCGTTTTCAAATAGGATTTGCATGGCCATCAAAGCGGCTAAAGTCGTATCCGGTCCATTTTCAAGGAACTGATAACGCACTTTCCATATCAATGTGTCACGTTCTTTGAAATTACTGTCCGAAGGCAATACAAAGGTCAGTTTGTCGTCTGTAGGCATCCCCGTCAGTCGTTTCATACGCTGCCATGCCCATACATCGATACTGTCTCCAGGAGCAGATGTCATCGGTTTTTTATCACGTATGGCAATCAACTGGTTTATTGCGTTTTGCTGTGTTTTCAGTCTTTTGCTTACTTTCTCATATACTTTAGCTAAAACTTCCATATTACGTGTATACCATACCATTGATGAATCGAAAACTGCTTTAGTCGTACCGTATTTATTGAATACGGCATCCGTATACAGCACTTTCTTGTAATTTTCATTATATGGCAAGTTGTCTCCCATTGCTTTGGCAATGTGATAATCATACAACAGATTTTCCATTGTTGATTCCGGAAGAACCTCACTGGGTCTTTTCACCTTACAACCTGTTGCAAATATTATCAGCAAGCATAGGATACACCATTGAAACCGGAAGTCTTTTTTCATTTTCTGTCTTCGTCTTTTTTTTCGTGTGAGTGGTAAGACTCGTTCAGATATTTGCTATAAAAAAGAAGCAGCGCAATGATACCACAACTGATGGCGGCATCGGCAAAGTTGAATATAGGGCTGAAGAATATGAAGTGCTCCCCACCTACAAACGGCATCCAAGTGGGCCAGGTGGTGTCGATTATCGGGAAATAGAACATGTCTACCACTTTACCATAAAACCAAGTGGAATATCCTCCTCCTTCGGGCATAAAGCCGGCAATTTGCGAATGGGTGCTTTCATTAAAGATTACCCCATAGAATACACTGTCGATAATGTTCCCTAATGCTCCGGTCAGAATTAATGAAACACAAATGATATAACCGGTTTTGAATCCCTTTTTTACTATTTTATAAAGATACCAGCCAATTAAAGCGACTGCAACAATACGGAAGGTGGTGAGGAATAGTTTCCCGAAAATTTCCATACCGAATGCCATGCCATTGTTTTCAGTGAAATAGATATAAAACCAATCGGTGATGCGGATGCTTTCGTGCCAATACATGTGGGTTTTAATCCAGATTTTGATAATCTGATCTATAATCAGCACTGAAAAGATGACGAGCAGGGCTATCTGTCCTTTCGTAAGTAGTTTTTTCATTTTTGTTGAGTACAAGTTATATAAGTAACGGGCTATAAGTCACAAGCTACAAGTACCCTATCGTTTTATTATATACGGCGACTTGTAGCTTGTAGCTCCTGACTCGTTGCTAATTATTTCTTTCCACTGTTTTTAGCTTCAATGCTCAGTGTAGCATGAGGCACAGCGCGGAGACGTTCTGCCGGAATTAGTTTACCCGTTTCACGGCAAATGCCATAGGTTTTGTTTTCAATACGGACAAGTGCTGCCTGTAAACCTTGGATAAACTTCAACTGACGTTGTGCCAAACGAGTTGTTTCTTCTTTTGATAATGTATTGGCTCCTTCTTCCAATACTTTATATGTGGGCGATGTATCGTCTGTATCGTTGCCATCAAGGCCCATAAGACTCATTTTCAACTGGTCATAGTCACGTTGCGCCAACTCCAGTTTCTCCATAATAATGGCACGGAATTCTTCAAGTTCCGCATCTGAATATCTTGTCTTTTCTGCCATAATCTTGTTTTTTTAAAGTTATTAGTATTAGAGTTATTCTTTCACTACATTGACAAGCAAAGAGAAGTCGTCGAAATTCAACTCCGTACCCTCTTTTACTTCGTCTGCCAAATCAAGGGATGTTCCCAAAACTTGGTTACAAATATAGTCTTTATATTCGTTTACTGCATCATCCGTTTGCAGATTTTTAGATATTGTTATTCTTATCTTATCGGTTATCTCAAAACCGTTTGACTTACGAATATTCTGTATACGGTTCACCAGTTCACGGGCAATGCCCTCACGACGAAGTTCTTCGGTTACGGTAACTTCCAAGGCAACAGTCAGTTTTCCTTCATTGGCAACCAACCATCCCGGAATGTCTTCACTGAAGATTTCTACATCCGACGCTTCGATGATGGCTTCCGCTCCATCCAGATTCAGCGTATATTTGCCGTTCTTTTCCAGTTCGGCGATGGCTTCCTGTGACATTTCCGCTACGGCTGCTGCTACGGCTTTCATCTGTTTTCCAAACTTAGGGCCGAGTTTTTTGAAGTCACATTTCACTTTCTTTATCAGTACACCGGCAGCACCGTCTACGAATTTGACATCTTTTACGTTTACTTCGTTCATGATCAATGCTTTCACGGCTTCTATGTGAGCTTTTTGTTCTTCATCTACTACCGGAATCATGATACATTGTAACGGTTGGCGTACTTTGATATTCACTTTCCGACGTAGTGCCAATACCATGGAAGTTACGTCTTGTGCCATTTGCATACGGGCTTCCAACGCCTTGTCTATCATTTCCTCTTTGTATTCGGGGAATTTGGCAAGATGAATGGAAACAACCGTGTCGCGCCCGGTTGCAGAGATCAGATCGCCATACAAACGGTCGGCATAGAACGGTGCGATAGGCGCCATCAGTTTGGCGACGGTTTCCAGACAGGTATATAATGTCTGATAAGCCGACAGCTTGTCTTGCGTAAACTCGCCGCCCCAGAAACGTTTGCGGTTCAGGCGGACATACCAGTTAGACAAATTGTCGTTTACAAAGTCGGAAATCAGGCGTCCTGCTTTTGTTGGCTCATATTCGTTGTAGCAAGTATCCACTTCTTTGATCAGCGTATTCAATACCGAAAGAATCCAACGGTCGATTTCCGGACGTGACTCCATCGGAACGTCTGCTTCTTTATATTCGAATCCGTCTACATTGGCATACAATGCAAAGAATGAATACGTGTTATACAATGTACCGAAGAACTTACGGCGCACCTCTTCAATGCCATCCATATCGAACTTCAGATTATCCCATGGAGAAGAATTCGTAATCATATACCAACGCAATGGGTCGGAACCGTATTTCTCGATCGTAGAGAACGGATCGACGGCATTGCCCAAACGTTTGGACATTTTATTACCGTTCTTATCCAATACCAGACCGTTGGAAATAACAGCCTTATAAGATACACTGTCGAATACCATTGTCGCAATGGCGTGCAGAGTGAAGAACCACCCGCGTGTCTGATCCACTCCTTCCGCAATGAAATCGGCAGGATATACCTGATGGCTGTCCAGCAATTCTTTGTTTTCGAACGGATAATGAATTTGTGCATACGGCATTGCACCGGAGTCAAACCATACATCGATAAGGTCCGTCTCGCGTTTCATCGGCTTTCCGTCTTTTGACACGAGGATGATGTCGTCTACATAAGGACGGTGCAGGTCGATCTTATCGTAATTTTCATCTGTATAAAGCCCAGGTATGAATCCTTTGTCTTTATAAGGGTTCGATTTCATGAATCCGGCAGCTACCGACTTTTCTATTTCGTTATATAATTCTTCAACAGATTCGATACATATTTCATCACTGTTGTCTTCTGTACGCCAGATCGGAAGTGGAGTCCCCCAATAACGGGAACGACTCAAATTCCAGTCATTCAGATTCTCCAGCCATTTGCCAAAACGTCCGGTACCGGTTGATTCGGGTTTCCAGTTGATCGTTTTGTTCAGTTCTATCATACGCTCTTTGCAAGCGGTAGAACGAATAAACCAGCTATCCAACGGATAGTAAAGTACCGGTTTGTCTGTACGCCAGCAATGCGGATAATTGTGTACATGCTTCTCAATCTTAAATGCCAGATTATTGGCTTTCATCATCATACAGATACTTATATCCAGAGTTTCGTCCTGATCAGTCAGATTCGGATCGTATGCGTTCTTCACGAAGCGTCCTGCATATTCTTTGTATAATTCTACGTTAACACGCTCTTTTACAAATGTTTCATCTATCTCATCTAAAGTATAGAATTTACCGGTAAGGTCCACCATCGGACGGAGTTCACCTTTCTTATTGATCAACTGCAAGGGAGGAACTCCGGCAGCTTTGGCTACTTGAGCATCGTCTGCACCGAATGTCGGGGCGATATGTACGATACCTGTACCGTCTTCAGTCGTTACGTAATCACCCGAGATGACACGGAATGCACCTTCACCCGGATTCACCCATGGGATAAGTTGTTCATATTCCATTCCTACGAGGTCGGGTCCTTTGTATTCGGCAATCACTTTGAATGGAACCAGTTTGTCTCCCTGCTTATAATCTTCCAGTTTCAGATCAGCAGCTTTGGGATTGAAATGGGTATTCAGTAACGCCTTTGCCAATACTACTGTGATGGGTTGCCCTGTATAGGCGTTGTAAGATTGTACGGCTACATAATCGATTTTCGGACCTACACACAATGCTGTGTTTGATGGTAAAGTCCATGGAGTGGTAGTCCACGCGAGGAAGTATGGAGTTCCCCATTCGGTCATTTCCGGCTTCGGGTTTTTCATTTTGAATTGTGCCACGACGGTCGTATCTTTTACATCGCGATAGCAACCCGGTTGGTTCAGCTCGTGCGAACTCAAGCCTGTTCCGGCAGCCGGAGAATAAGGTTGGATAGTATATCCTTTATATAGGAATCCTTTCTTATGCATTTGTTTCAGTAGCCACCACAATGTTTCGATGTAGCGATTATCGTATGTGATATACGGGTGTTTCATATCCACCCAATACCCCATTTGGTGAGTAAGGTCCTCCCACTCTTTCGTGAATTTCATCACGTCCTTGCGGCAGGCAGCATTGTATTCCGCTACAGAAATCTTTTTGCCGATATCCTCTTTGGTGATACCCATTGCTTTTTCCACACCTAACTCTACAGGCAGTCCGTGTGTATCCCATCCGGCTTTACGCTTTACCTGATAGCCTTTCATCGTTTTGTAGCGGCAGAAAATATCTTTTATAGAGCGAGCCATCACGTGGTGAATGCCCGGCATACCATTAGCTGATGGAGGACCTTCGTAGAAAACAAACGAAGGGCAGCCTTCACGTTCTGTCATACTCTTGGCGAAAACCTGGTTTTCGTCCCATTTTTTCAATACGTCCTTGTTTACCTGTGAAAGGTCGAACTGTGAATACTCGGCGAACTTCTTGCTCATGACTATATCTCGATTTTTACTATTTACAATTAAGACTGGAGGTACCCTCCTTATTTTAAGGGTGCAAATGTACAAAAACATTCGTTTTCATACAAGAAAAGGCTTTTTAATTTCAATCGGTAGAAAGGTGTCTCTTGTGAAAAGACCCAAAAAGGAAGAATAATTCAAAAACAAATAACGTTAAACCTTGTTTTACAGGGAAATTTAAAAACTATATAAGGATATGAATTATGGTATAAGTGTACTATTCAGAGCCATTCCGTTGATAATGGCTCTGTTCTGTTTCGGATACGGAACATTTATTTATGTATTGGGAGACGACCCTAACCGCTTGGTGGCAGGTCCTGTTGTATTCTCATTAGGTATGATTTGTATTGCACTTTTTGCAACGGCGGCCACTATCATACGCCAGATTATTCATACGTATGGACGAAACTCCAAATATGCTTTGCCAATTATCGGTTATCTGGCTGCTGTGGTTACCATTATTTCCGGTATAGTTATTTTTTCTTCGGCAAATAATCCTTCTTCTTTCGTTGCCGGACATGTGGTGGCCGGAGTGGGATTAATCACTGTTTGTGTGGCAACTGCCGCTACTTCTTCTACCCGCTTTTCTTTAATTCCTGCCAACGCGAAAGATACCGGACATGATGTTCCGCAAAATGCATTTACTGCCGGACAAGAGCGGGTATTGAAAGGCATAGCGGTTATCGCGTCTGCTGCTGCTTGGATATGGGCATTTGTTTTATTGGGACAAAGTGAAATGCATGTTGCTTATTTTGTTGCCGGGCATGTAATGATAGGACTGGCGTGCATTTGTACCAGTCTTATTGCGTTGGTTGCCACCATTGCCCGCCAAGTACGAAATGTATATTCGGCAACGGAACGTAACAGATGGCCCAAACTGGTATTATTGATGGGGACGGTTTCCCTTGTTTGGGGAGTATTCGTTGTTTTTGCGGATTCCAGTTCAACGAATGGAGTTATCGGTTTCATTATGGTCGGCTTAGGCTTAGTCTGTTATAGTATTTCAAGTAAGGTCATTCTGCTGGCAAAAATATGGAGACATGAATTCAAGTTATCCAATCGTATTCCTATCATTCCCATACTGACTGCATTAACCTGTTTGTTCTTAGCCGCTTTTGCATTTGAACTCGGTACAATTCATGAAGACTATTTTATACCTGCGCGTGTGTTAACCGGTTTGGGAGCCATCTGTTTCACTCTGTTTTCAATAGTCAGTATCCTGGAGAGCGGAACATCGTCTAAATAATGTTGTAGTACAAAAGAAAGGTACGGATGATCGCAAACAACTGAATTGTATTTGCGATCATCCGTGCTGTTACAAACATTTATTTTATTTTTATTGTTTCTACAGGTTGTTGTTTTACGATGTCCATTGGCTTTGCCTGATAATGGACTTTGGTAAAATCGATTGTATTGAGATCGATACTACGGATTGCGCTATTATACATTGTGCGAAAATAGATTATCCGGTTTGTCATATCTGTGGCTGAAGTCCATTGCGTTGCGCTGGGTATGTCACAGGGAACTTCTCCCGGTTTAAACTCTATTCCTATGGGAATGTCGAAATTATTCAGAATTTGAAAACACTGGAGAACTGTTTTCAGAGGAGTGTCTTGTTGTGGAGCCGAAGTTTGATAGAAAGCGGCACGCACAAAACGTGACGGAGGAGTAACATCACCGGGAATACCTAAAAAGCCGCTTCCTGCACCAAAAGAGGATAATTCAATGTTTCCTAAATGTTGTGCGGGAGCTGTACCCGGGAACAGGTTGACATAATTATTAAGATTGGTAAGTTGCCATTCGAAACCGGGAGAGTTTGTAAGTACACCTAACTTGTTCTCGTAAAACTCGGGAACTCCGTTAATGATTTCAAGTACTAATTGATGGCCTGAAGTATCGGTAAATCGCCAATGAACGGTTGATGCACGTGGGTCGATGTTGATAATGCGAACCTTTTTAACGGCTTCTTTTACTTCATCCACCGTCTTGCATTTTCCCAATATCCAGGAAACGAGTTGCAGGTCGGATATGCTTTTCTCTTTTTCTGTAAAATCGTAATCCTGATATTTGCCATAATTGGGAAAATAAAATAATCCGGCAGAAAGCCCCACTTCATTTAGTCCTTCGGCAACAAAATCTTTTTGTTCGACAGCAAATCCTACGTATCCATAGCGGGATGTGAAAGTCATACCATTCATTCCGTCGGGAGTATATGACTGCTCGGTATGTCCTCGGGGTACGATGACGTACTGGCTGTTCAGATTACTTCCGCCCCATTCGATGGTACGGGCTACAATGGTGGTTTCCCCTTTACTTTTTAGAGTTATGCCTGTACAGGCCTTTGTTGGAAGAGAATAAATGAATTGGCCGGCAATGGCCACTAATACAACTGATAGCTTTGTTTTCATGTTTACCTTTTTTTAAATAAACAAATGGGAAAAATATATGTTCGGTTGGATTTATAACTTTTAGTGGAAGACTGGAAAGGGAAAATTAAAGCAGATTCTAAAAAACAGCGAGGGGATGTATTTTCACAAATACATCCCCTCGGCAATTAATTTTATATAAATGGATTAGTTGCGAGGCAAAGCTTCTTTTACTACCATTGCGCGGCCTTCATATTCGGCACCATTCAGTTCTGAAATAACGTTCTTAGCTTCAGCATCGTTCGGCATTTCAACAAATGCGAATCCTTTAGATTTACGAGTGTCGCGGTCGATAATCAGTTTTACTGAATCTACTGTTCCATACTCTTCCATTACTTGTCTCAGATCAGCTTCCTTAACACGATAGCTAAGGTTTCCAATGTACATGTTCATAAAATACAAAAAATAAAAATTGATAAATAAAATTAGAAACAAGAGAAGTTTGAAATTAGATCTGAAATTCGACTGATTAGGTAGAAAGAAAGAGTAAAATAAAACAATCCTTTGTTTTCGGTTACAAATAACGTTATAATATTTGGATTCTCAACTATAAAAGAGCATTTATTTTTCAATAAACGCCCTTTTTCTTACAATTTCTTTTTTATTGGTCAATGCTTGCTTAAATAATCGGCTACTCCGTCTTCGGTGGCTTTCATGGCATCTTTACCTTTTGACCAGTTGGCCGGGCAAACTTCACCATATTCTTCGAAGTGCTGTAAAGCGTCTACCATACGTAAAACTTCATCCACATTACGTCCTAACGGGAGGTCGTTGATGACGCAATGACGTATGACACCTTCTTTGTCGATGAGAAATAATCCACGGAAGGCAACCGGAGCTCCGTCGCATATCCAATTACCGTTTTCATCGGGAGCATAGCTTCCTGCCAATACTCCGTAGCTTTCGGAAATCGATTTGGAGAAATCAGATACGATAGGATATTTCACACCTTGAATGCCACCTTCATTTTTGGGCATTTGCAACCATGAGAAGTGCGAATATTCAGAGTCTACCGAGCAACCGACCAAAGCTACATTACGTTTTTCAAATTCAGCAAGTTTCTCTTGAAAGGCATGCAATTCTGTAGGACATACGAAAGTAAAGTCCATCGGATAAAAGAAAAATACTACATATTTTTTTCCTTTATACCGGTCCAATGAGAAATTCTGAACGATTTCATGCCCATTGATTACAGCCGTGGCATTAAATTTCGGCGCTTGTTTTCCAATTAATGATCTCATAATGATCTATTTTTAGATGTTATTTAATGATTTGTATTGAAAAACAAAGCATCGTCAATCTTTGTTCGTCGGTCAAAGATTAACGATGCATAATATTTTCGTAATAGCTGTTATTTCTTGAACCGCACTTCGTACAAATCACTTCTCCGATCTTTCAAATTGCGTACACTGCCGTATGTATGCAATTCATTCAGTAAGTCGAGATCTACATCCGATACAAGAATCATTTCGGTGTTGGGAGTTGCTTCGGCCCTTTTGCCATCTGTCGGGAAAGCAAAGTCGCAAGGAGTGAAGACTCCTGATTGTGCATATTGGATATCCATGTTGTGAACCCTCGGCAGATTGCCCACACTACCGGCAATAACCACGAAGCATTCGTTTTCTATGGCACGGGCCTGTGCACAAACCCGGACGCGTGAATAGGCATTCTGTGTATCGGTAAGGAAAGGGACGAATAATATTTGCATTCCTTGATCTGCCATCAAGCGGGATAACTCCGGAAATTCAACATCATAACAGATTAATACGCCTATTTTAGCGCAATCCGTATCGAATGTCTGCAATATTTTGCCACCACTCAATCCCCAACTTTTCATTTCATCGGGAGTTACATGCAACTTTTCATACATCTCGTAGCTACCATCGCGGCGGCAGAGATATCCTACATTATAGAGTAAGCCGTCTTCTTTGATTATCGGCATACTACCGGTGATGATGTTAATGTTGTAACTGATTGCCAGTTTGATAAACCGTTCTCGTATTTCTTGAGTATATTCAGCCAATCCACGGATGGCTTGTGATTCTCCTTTGTCATTAAATCTTGCCATTAACGGTGCATTAAAATACTCCGGAAACAATACAAAGTCACTTTTGTAGTCGGATACGGAATCTACAAAAAATTCCACTTGCTCGAATAGGTCGTCCAAACTGTTGTAACTACGCATCTGCCATTGTACAAGCCCGACGCGAACGGTTGTTTTAGGTGATATATACTCTTGTGTAGGAGCTTGATAATAGATATTATCCCATTGTAGAAGGCAGGCAAAGTGTTTGGATTCCTCATCGTTTGGCAGGTAATTTTTCATGACTTTTCGTACGTGGAAGTCATTGGATAACTGAAATGTAAGTACAGGATCGTATATTTCTTTTTGCCGCACCTTATCAATGTATTCTTTCGGCCGTATTTTGTCGGCATATTTGTGATAGTTCGGAATACGTCCGCCGAACATGATGGCCTTCAGATTCAGTGTTTCGCATAGTTCCTTGCGGTATTCGTACATACGGCGTGCCAGTCGCAGTCCCCGGTAATCGGGGTGGATAAACACTTCAATGCCATAAAGGATATTACCATCGGGATTGTGCGTGTCGAAAGTTTCCTTTCCGGTCACTTGTGCATAGGTATGGTCGTTTTTCACTTTATCATAGTCAAGGATGATCGAAAGTGCACAGCCCACTATTTTTTCGTCAACCACTGTCACAATCTGGCCTTCCGGGAAAATTTTGATAAGTTTTTCAATTTGTTTATGTGTCCAGAATACATCACTTCCGTCAGAATATACACGTTTGAATGACTGGGAGAGTTGGGTATAATCTTCTATTTGCAGATTTCGAATTTGTACTTTATTAATTTTAAGAGACTCCATAATAATAAGATTATTTTAAAAAGATGTTGCAAAGGTAAAGTTTATCTATATAAGTTGTTTTAAAAGGATAGGGCTTTTAATTTTTTATGTTGTGTTTGCATATTGTTTATAAACGAAGCAGTCGCCTATCACTGTCAAAAAATACTTTGAACAGAGATAAGCGACCGTTTCATTTATATATTCCTATTTTAGCCGGCCTATGACGGCGTAAAGGATCTTTATTTCCTTTTTTTCCAGAGTTTACTCATGTCTTCCAGTGTTTTACCTTTCGTTTCCGGTACCCAACGCCATACAAAGATGGCAGCAATTACACAGATAACTCCGTAAAGGCTGTATGCGAACATCGGACTGAAATCGTAGAGCGCAGGGAAAGTAGAAGATATAATGTAATTGAATATCCACTGGAATGCTACGGCAATGGCAACCGCTTTGCCGCGAATCGTATTAGGGAATATTTCTGCAATAAGTACCCAGCAGATTGGTCCCCATGACATCATAAAGAATGCAGCATAAACAATTACCGACAATACGGGGAAGATGCCTTTAATGGCCATGCTGTCGCACAAAGCTACTGCAAAGGCACCGAAAGCCATACCGATAGAACCGACGATTAATAACGGTTTACGTCCGAATTTGTCCACTGTAAAGATGGCAACCAATGTAAAGACGATATTTACTATACCCATGATCACTGTCTGCATCATACCACCACCCTCAGCACCGGCATTTTCAAAGATACGCGGAGCATAATAAAGTACGGCATTGATACCAATAGCCTGCTGGAACACAGAGAGTAAGATACCGATTACAATAACCGCCACACCGTAAGTAAACAGTTTCTCTGTTTTTTCCTGGGAAGTAGCTTTGATTTCTGCCAGAATCTCTTTTGCTTTTGTTGCACCGTTTACTTTCTCTAATATAGAGTAGGCTTTTTGATCCTGATCGATCATCACCAGATAGCGGGGAGTCTTAGGAACAAAGAACAGCAGTAAACCGAACATGGCAGCTGGGAAAGCTTCGGAACCGAACATATAGCGCCAACCTTCATATACCGACCACATATCTGATGCGCCATTGACGGAGAGAACACCCGTGACGGCATCTTTGTCGATAATCGGATTCTGATGACCGCCCAAAATCATGTAGTTCACAAAATATACCACCAACATACCGAAGATAATGGCAAACTGGTTGCACGAAACCAACGTTCCGCGAATGTTGGAGGGTGCAATTTCTGCAATATACATCGGACAAACAGCCGAAGCAAGCCCTACTCCGATACCCCCGAGCACACGATACAGATTGAATGCAATGAGCAGATTCATATCGGCTTTTCCATATTCGAAAAACAGGAATTCCGGATAATAAGAACCTAATGCGGAAAGAAAGAAAAGTACGGCAGCCAGTCGCAATGAATTGCGACGTCCCAAACGGGAAGCAAAGATGCCGGAAAGCGCGCCACCAAGAACGCAGCCTATCAGAGCACTTGAAGAAGTGATGCCGTGCATAACCTTGTCATACTGGAAATCGGTTGCCGTGAGGAAGAAGGCTTCGAGCCCTTTCTCTGCACCGGAGATTACTGCGGTGTCGTAACCGAACAGCAATCCACCCAGAATGGCTACTGATGTTATGGAATATAGGTAGAGTTTACTACCGTTGTCTGTATTTGTCATGATAATAAGATTATAATTTTAGTAGTCAAGTAGTAAGTAGTTAAGTAGTAAGTAGTCAAGTAGTTAAGTAGTAAGTAGATAAATGATCAAAGTAATCAAAAGAATAAAACGAAAATTTTACAGTTACAAATCTATCCTACTTAACTACTTACTACTTGACTACTTAACTACTAAAATCACTCACTACTAAAATCACTAACAATACATATTTACAATTGCTTCATACAATTCTTGTTTGCCACTGGTCTGTTTCGGTTCGCCGTTTGCTTTTGCATAAGCAACCAAGTCTTCTAAAGACAATTTGCCTTCTTCGAAATCCTTACCTTTACCGCCATCGAATGAAGCGTAGCGGTCGGCCAGCATCTTTTTGTATGGAGATTCGTTCAGCAGATTGGCTGCACTTTCAAGAGCACGGGCCATTGCATCCATACCAGCGATGTGGGCAATGAAGATGTCTTCCAGATCGGTAGAGTTGCGGCGGGTTTTGGCATCGAAGTTTGTACCGCCGTTACCCAATCCGTCGTTGCGGATAATCTGCATCATAGCCTGTGTCAGTTCATAGTTGTCGATGGGGAACTGGTCTGTATCCCAGCCATTCTGATAGTCACCACGATTGGCGTCGATAGAGCCCAGCATGCCGTTGTCTACAGCTACAGCTAATTCATGTTCGAAAGTATGGCCTGCCAATGTGGCGTGGTTTACTTCGATGTTCACTTTGAAATCTTTGTCCAGTCCGTGAGCTTTCAGGAAGCCGATAACGGTTTCTGTATCTGCATCATACTGGTGTTTGGTCGGTTCCATCGGTTTCGGTTCGATAAGGAATGTACCTTTGAAGCCACGGGCACGAGCATAATCGCGGGCGATAGTCAGCATTTGTGCCAAGTGTTCTTTTTCGCGTTTCTGATCTGTATTCAGCAATGACATATATCCTTCGCGTCCTCCCCAGAACACGTAGTTAGAACCACCTAATTCGATGGTTGCGTCGATTGCATTTTTTATTTGAACAGCAGCGCGTGCCACTACATCGAAATCAGGATTGGTTGCAGCACCGTTCATATAACGTGCATGACCGAATACGTTGGCTGTACCCCACAACAGTTTGATTCCTGTTTCTGCCTGTTTTTGTTTAGCGTAAGCAACGATTTCTTTCAGATTGGCTTCGTATTCTTCAATCGTATCGGCTTCTGTCACCAAGTCTACATCGTGGAAGCAGTAATATTCGATACCCATTTTCTGCATGAATTCGAAACCGGCATCCATTTTGTTTTTTGCAGCCTGCACGGGGTTGTTGTCGCCATTCCAAGGGAATTGTTTAGTACCGCCTCCAAACTGGTCGCCGCCTTCTGCACAGAGAGTGTGCCACCATGCCATAGCGAACTTCAGCCAGTCTTTCATCTTTTTACCATTGATCACCTTCTCAGCATCGTAGTAACGGAATGCCATCGGGTTCTTACTATCTTTACCTTCAAATTTAATCTTTCCTATTCCGGGAAAATACTCTTTTGTTGCCATAATTTAAATAATTGATTTATGTGGTGAGCTTGCTCTGACAAGTAACTCACACACGGGGTTTATACTTTGTTTCTTTAGATTATTTGTTCATTGATTGTTCAAGGCAGAATTTCCAACGTTCATAGGCGTCGGCATATTCCTGTTGTCTGGCGGTATCCGGTTCGATGACTTCCAGTTTCTCCAAAGTGGCAAATGCTTCATTGTTGTCTTTGTAGATACCTGCTCCGATACCTGCTCCTTTGGCAGCACCGACAGAACCGTCTGTGTCGTACAACTCGATAGTAGCTCCTGTCACTCCTGCCAGTGTGGTGCGGAAGATAGGGCTTAAAAACATGTTTGCTTGTCCGGCATGAATCTTTTGTACGGGGATTCCCATTTTTTCCATGATGTCGATGCCGTATTTAAAGGAGAATACGATTCCTTCTTGTGCCGCACGAATGATATGGTGTTTGCCGTGGGTATTAAAATCCAATCCGCGGATGCTACAACCGATTTCTTTATTGCACAACATACGTTCCGCGCCGTTACCAAAGGGCAGAATGCTAAGTCCGGCACTTCCGACGGGCGCTGTTGCTGCGAGCACGTTCATGTCATTGTAAGAGATACCTTCGGGGGCGACATTGCGTTTTACCCATGAATTCAGAATGCCGGTTCCGTTGATGCAGAGCAGTACTCCCAGGCGGGTTTGTTCGGTGCTATGGTTGACATGAGCAAAGGTATTGACGCGTGATTGCGGGTCATAGTTCACTTCACCGTTTACACCATATACTACTCCCGAAGTTCCGGCGGTCGATGCGATTTCTCCCGGATTGAACACATTCAGTGAGAGTGCATTGTTGGGTTGGTCACCTGCGCGGTAAGTGATAGGTGTACCTTCCTTCAATCCTAATTCTTTTGCCGCAGCGGCATTTACGCGTCCTTGCTCTGCGAAAGTCGGTTTGATGTCGGCAATCAGTGATTCATCGAAACCATAATATTTCATTAGAAAATCAGCAATCCGGTTGTTTTTGAAATCCCAGAATATGCCTTCCGAAAGCCCTTCTACGGTCGTGCAGATGTCTCCGCTCAGTTTCATGGCGATGTAATCGCCCGGAAGCATAATCTTGTATATCTGTTCGTAGATGGCCGGTTCGTTTTCTTTGATCCATGCTAATTTGGAGGCAGTGAAATTGCCCGGAGAGTTCAACAGGTGCGAAAGACATTGCTCCTCTCCTATGGTTTCGAATGCTTTTTGTCCGTAGGGAACGGCACGTGAGTCACACCAGATAATAGCCGGACGAAGCACTTTTTGATTCTTGTTTACGCATACCAATCCGTGCATCTGATAAGAGATACCGATTGCTTTGATCTCGGCAGCATCCACTCCCGATTCCGTCATAATAGCTTGGGTGGATAACTTGAGGTTCTCCCACCAATTTTCCGGTTCTTGTTCGGCCCAGCCCGGATGAACAGCAATAATATTTGCTTCGGTTTTCGGGAAGAATGCCGACGATACGCATTTGCCCGTTTCTGCATTTACCAGACTCGCTTTTACAGACGAGCTACCTATGTCATAACCTAATAGATACATGATGTTGATTTATGAATTATAATTTATGAACATGAAAAGAGGAATATGATTTATACAATCCTTTTCATCTTCTTGTTTTATTATATATTTTCTTATCGAATTTGTAATAGCGTGCTGCCCGGTGAGCTACTCCCTGTTGTTTTTCTTCCAAGGGGACGACGTATTCCATCATTGCTATTTTTTTGTGGAAGTTGCGTACGTCTACCGGTTTGTCGTATACCAGTTCAAATAATATACGCAGTTGGGATGCTGTAAATTTGCGTGGCAACAGGTCGAAGAGCATGGAGGGATTAAATTCCACAAACTGCCGGATGTAAGTCAGGGCCTCTTTGATAATCAGGTTATGATCGAAAGCAAGAACCTTTATATCTTTTAAAGCAACCCAACATGCCTGATGTTCGTCAAGGCTTTTATCCAGTGCCCGGTCTATTTTCACCATCGACAGGTAAGCGATGGTAACAATACGCTCCACTCTCGACTGCATGGCTCTTTCCAGCCAATGTACATCTTTCGGGTTACTGGTTCTGTTTTTGGAGCCGAAAGCTTTGAATTGCATCAGATTTACGTTCTTAAGCCCTGTCAACTCGCACAACACACGTTGGGCGGCTTCATCCAGATCTTCATCCATGTAGATCAGACTTCCGGGAAGTTTCATGTCATGATATACTTCGCCGTCTTCCTCTCCTATTCGTTTTACTAACAGTACTTTTAGCTGTTCTCCGTCAAAACCGATCACTACACAGTCTACTGATATGTGATTGTTTGCCAATGGGGGTTGCTTCTGTATGTTCTGCATAATACTTTAATTTTGAACGGTGCAAATATAGAAGCGTTTTTTGTATCTGCAAATAAAAAATAATATGTTCTAAAGCATTGTTTTTCATAGATATACATATCTTCTATTTTACAGTAACTGCAATTCGTCTTATCGTATGCTTTACAATATGTATTTCACGCTTTTGTAAGGGGTACTAATTGTATAAAGTACGAAAACTACGGGAGGCTTTATTATCAATTGGTTTCGTCGATTTATTTCTGTATTTGGCGGGAAGTACTTATTGTACTTTATATGATATATCATTTTGTATTTATAGCGGTACTGGAGAAGCGTTGTGTGAAGATTGTTAAAAAAACAAAAGAACCAAAATGGCTGTTGTTTCTTATTGTTTTAAAGTGAAGACGGGTAAACAGAGACTTTTCCGAAACCGATATGATTTCGGAAAAAATCAGAATTGAAATGATAATTTCTTTATGGTCTGGGATTATCTATTTTATCAAATAGTTCATGCAGACACATTGAATGGATGACGGCTTTCTCTGTCATTTGACGACATTCCATTTTTGATATCTTCATGCGGAGATTTCGAATGGTCTCATCTTGCCTTTCGATATGCATCCACATGGCAGCGATGATAAATAATAATACAATGTATAATAAGATAGCTATTATGCCTATTGTACGAAGTTCATCGGAAGAATAAAAATGGTGTCTCATATATTCATTATATTTAAATGATTATGATCGGGGACACAAAAAAACGCACCCAATCCAATATAGACTACTTGAGGTGCTGCAAACAACCTGGATATCCTAATACTGAACGAGTGCGCATATCGTAGTTCGAGAACATACAAATGGCCGTTCAGTTTAGTGGTATCCATTTAAAAATTGCAGCTTTCAAGTAGACACTAAACTGAATAATTAATGATACTCTCCGAGTATCGATACAAAGATAGTCAAAATAAAATATATTGTAAAAAAGAGATGTAGATATTGTTGCATTTTGTCTGTTTTATAAAATTGAGGAATGACATGATGATACAATATTTCTTATGTATTTAAGATATTCGCAGCGATTGCGGTCTATATATTGTCTTGAAATACAATAGAGTTAATACAAATTAGATTTGTTATATATCATATATGCGTATATCTTTGCAGAATAAAATCACGAGTTTACAAAAAACAGTTTGAGTAAACTCTATTGTAATAAAAATATGCAGAATATAATAGATGGTATTCGCAGATATTATCCTGTGTCCGATAATTCTTTAAATATACTATTCAGTAAAATGAAAAAGTTAGAACTCCCCAAGAAGCATCTTCTTATAAAAGAGGGAGTTATTGACAGGCATGTGTATTTTATTGAAAAAGGATTTACACGATCCTACTGTCTCCATGATGGAAAAGAAATGACGATTTGGTTTTCTCGTGAGGGGGACATAACTTTTGCCATGAAAGATTTATATCATAATGAACCGGGGTATGAATATGTGGAGTTATTAGAGAACTGTACTTTGTATGCAATAGCTATAAATGACTTGAATAATCTGTATGAAACAAACATAGAAATCGCAAATTGGGGTAGAGTCATTCATCAAGAATGTTTGTTGTATATGGATCAACACCATAACGATCAATTATTTCTTTCGGCCAAAGAGCGTTATGCCCAACTATTAAAAGAGTTGCCGGATGTTATCCATCGGGCAAATCAGAACTATATATCTTCTTATTTAGGAATTACTCCACAACATTTAAGTCGGTTACGGGCAGTAAAGTAGTTTTTTAATCTATGTGAATATTTTAGTCGGGCGAAATGTGTACCTTTGTATCCACATTTATTAATTAGCTATATTGTATGATTAATGCACTGACTTCTTTGCGCTTTATATTTGCCTTAATGGTATTTGGAGCCCATTGTTACATCATAGAAGATCTTTTTGATACTCATTTTTTTAAAGAAGGTTTTGTTGGAGTAAGTTTCTTTTTTGTGTTGAGTGGTTTTATTATTTCTTATAACTACCAAAATCGTTTGGCAGAACATATCACGACAAAACGTTCTTTTTGGGTAGCACGTATAGCACGTATTTATCCGTTACATTGGTTCACTTTATTTCTTAGCATTGTATTGGGCGGATATGTTATATATGATGGTGGCTGGGATTGGTGTAAACATTTCCTGGCATCCCTTACGCTCACTCAAGCTTATATTCCCCATGCCGATTATTTCTTTTCATTCAATAGTCCGTCATGGAGCTTATGTTGTGAACAATTGTTTTATTTTTGTTTCCCTTTTTTAGCTGTCTGTTTTAAAAAGAATCAAAAGCTATTGATGCTTTTCATACTGCTTCTTGTATTGACTGTTTGTGGGATGTATTTCACGCCGGAGGAAAATATCAAAGGATATTGGTATGTGAATCCGATAGCGAGGATTCCAGATTTTATAGTGGGCATGCTTCTGTTCAGGTTTTACACGTATCTTATAGATAAAAAGATGACTTATAGGACCGGGACCTTACTCGAAATATCGTCCATAGTGATATTTTTATTCTTTTATTTATATGCTGCTGACGTTCCTAAAGTGTATCGATATACCTGTTACTATTGGTTTCCTGTGGCATTGCTTTTATTGAGCTTCTCTTTGCAAAAAGGTTTTGTTTCACGGCTGTTGTCTAATCGTTTCTTGATTATTGGTGGAGAAATTAGTTACAGCTTCTATCTGATTCACCTTTTTGTATTGTTGTCTTATGCAGAATGGCAAAAAGGAAGTGCTTCCCATATAGATTGGTACATTTCTATTCCGATTCTCTTCAGTGTCACTATTCTCCTCAGTCTGCTTTCTTACTATTATTTTGAGAAACCGATGAATAAACTCGTTAAAACATTGTTAAACAAATAACTCATGAAACTTAATTGATTTAACCGAGTGGGGATGAAATTGCATGTGGTAATCGTAATACATGGGTAGCGCAGAGAAGCGTATGGGTGTATACTAATTTATATATCACATTGTCAAAATGGTATTTCTACTTCGGTAAAATCATTTTTTTAAGGTTGATGGATACAAAAGACCGAAAATCTTCTCTATTTTCATATAGAAAATTTCAGAGAGTCATTTCTGTAGCCGATTAGCTGTTGTCCAGTTTGTTATTTTGTGTGTTTTATGTGCAATTTGTCTTGAAAATCTGTATATATCAAGCCTTATTCTATTATGAAATGATTTTATTTTTTCATCAGTTAGTCTAAAAGGACTACTTTTAAAAGGAAATAAATTTTTCTCGTAGAGTTTCTTATGGTTCCTCGTAGAGTTTTGAGTCGTTGCTCGTAGAGGAACCGGAATTATCTCCTAAGAAAAAGTAAGTTAACATCTTGGAATAAAATGCATATCTATCCTTTTTATATGGAGATATGCAGAAAAAAGCGTATTTTATTTATTTGTTTATACGCTTTTTTCTCTATTTGCTGCCTTTTGATTAAAGTATGTGTTATTAGAAATCGTGATATGAAAGCATTATGTCGGTTTATTCGTATTTCTTGTAGCTTTTGTGCAGATCAGATTTGGTAAAGTAGAAAGTTCTTCCCTACTCTACGTTGTCCGGTTAGTATTTTGGCTATGGATTTTCGTATAAAAGGTTTTATTTTTATCGGTATATCCTTTTCTTTTTATTAAGATTTTTGGGGGAAACTCATAATCTAAAAAAATTAATTATACTTCAAACTTTTCCGTATTTCACGGAAAGTTTTAATTATACTTTAATCATTAGAATACATTAAGCATGTTATTTTTTTGTGCTTTAAACCCAAAAATAGATGATAAAAGAGAGAGGTGGTAATTAACATTGTTAATCGCTTTTTTTATATACTGTTTCCTTCTTTGCAAAACATTAATCTTTTGCAGTTAAGAAATGCATTTCTTAGCTGCAAAGAATACGATTTAACATAGTATTAATATTAATTTCTTGTACGTAGGTATTAGACTATCTTTTTTTGTAAAACAAAACATTTATATTGTTGATATACAATGATTTGTGTGTTTGTAAATCGGTTATTCCAGACAAATGGACTTCATTCGAATAGAAACTGCGTTTTACCTGAACTTGTCAATTTAGCAACTTCAATAGTTGTATTTTTCATTGCGCACAGTTTTCATACCCATCAGTGTATTCAAAAGTATGTAGATATGATTGAGTGACAAAAACAATCATTATCTTTACAGATATTTTTATGTAAATAGAAAACATGGATTTAATAAATTGAATATGAAAGATTATGCCATCTAAGAAAAAAACTCTTAACTACTTCGAACGTCAGCAGAAGAAATTGCATCCGAAGAAATATCGTTTTTATTTCTTCGATTACATGTATTATTGCGGTGAGAAATGGGGTGAAAAAAGTTTTAGAATAAGTGGAATGATTGTGTTCTTTTCATATTGGAGTTTTTGCTTTGTCCTGCCATTGAGCCTTTATCTTTCTTCAATTTCTGTATTGTCACATACGGATGGATGGCACATTGTCGGAGTAATGGCATTTGGAATTATTCCACCTGTTCTTTTCTGTATACTGCGCTATCGGAGTGGACGTCGCTCCGCCCTTATGCGACATTATCGTCAGAGCATATGGCACAAAGGAATTCCGGTATGGTTGATCTGTTCAGCGTGGTTTCCACTTCTTATAGTGGAGTTTTGGGTAATAAAAGAGATGGGATGGATTTAGACATTCCTCCGCCTGTGCTAACTTTGTATCTCGTCCTCCATATCGAGAAGTTTTTTCATGGTCGGTCGGAAGTGATCTCCCCATTCTTCAAGCTGTTCGATAATCGGGAGTAAACTTTTGCCGGTTTCGGTTATGGAATATTCGGAATGAGGGGGAAGTTCCGAGAATATCTTTTTCTTCACTATGCCGTGCATTTCCAATTCTTTGAGTTGTTGATTGATAACTCTCGGGCTGGCTTCTTCAAACAATCGGTGAAGTTCGCTGGGGCGTTTTGCACCTAAGCTTAACTCTTGGATAATGCAACTTTTCCATTTTCCACCCATTACCTCCATCGTAATTTTTATTCCACAGTCTATATCAAAGGGTATTTTCTTTTTGTACATAAGCATTTGTTTTGGAGACAAAAATAACATTAATTGCGGTATTGACAAAAAATAATCTCTGCTGTTGACGCTTCTCTCCGGTATATGGGTGAATTTATCAGTATATGAATAATTTAGCCGTACTTGTATCTTTGTCGGGATCACCCTATTTTTGCACTAAAAATCGGAAGATATGAGAAATGTTTTGTTATCGACGGTGTTGTTTATGGGAATAATCTCTGTACATGCACAGAATAAAGTATCAATTAATAATCAGAATATGGAAAAGAAAACATCTGCAGTCCGCTTGATTTATCCTCAGTGGCAAGGTGGCATTGTTGCTCATTGGATGCCGGACATCCCTGCTGAAGATGCTTCGAGAGGATATTATCTGGGAGCACAATTGTTGAATATGTTAGCTCCGGAAAGTTCCCAGGAGGTAATTGAAGTTCCGGTATCATTGGATATCAATGACAGGGAGACGGAAAAAGGGATCAGTTCGCGGCGGGTCATCTTGAAACAAACGAAGGCGGCCCTCGAAAAGCTGCGTGAAAAAGCACCGGACAGGATAGTAACGTTAGGAGGTGACTGTTCTGTGAGTGTAGTTCCGTTCACTTATCTGGCCGAAAAATATCCTGGTGAGGTGGCTGTTGTCTGGATCGATGCACATCCTGATGTGAATCTGCCTTATGATGAGTATGAGGGGTATCATGCGATGGCGCTTACTGCTTGTCTGGGAATGGGCGATGAAGAGATAATGGGATTGTTGCCCGGTAAATTCGATGCTTCGAAAGCGCTGATTGTCGGGCTGCGTTCGTGGGATACGGGCATGAAGGAGCGACAGGAAAAGTTAGGTATTAAGGGATTGTCTCCCGAAAAAGTAGCCGGCGACAGTTCGGCCATTCTGGAATGGCTGAAAGAGACCGGAGCTTCGAAAGTGGTTATCCATTTTGATCTGGATGTATTGGATCCTGCTGAAATCATTGCCGGCGTAGGCGTCGAACCCGATGGCATGAGGATAGACGAAGTGGTTCGTGTAATAAATGATATTGCTTCCAAGTACGATTTAGTTGGTCTTACAGTGGCGGAACCGATGCCACGTATTGCCATTAAAATCAAAAATATGCTTCACCAACTACCTCTGTTAAAGTAGTATGTGATTTTAAATGTAATCGGGTTGTGATGATTTTTACCGTATGCATGAAGATGTGCTTTCAAACAATCTTCATGCATACGAAAAAGTTAAAGGGACGTTACTTGTTCTCTAAGAAAAAAGATTTTTGTATCAGGATGATATCTCCGTTTTTTATCTTTTGTCTTTGCGGTAATTTATTGTCTGAAACGGAAATAATCTCTTGCTCAAAGATACGTTTTAACTGATTGGCTGACAGAGAAAAATAGCCTCGAAGGAATGAAGACAATCTCAGGTTGAATTCGAAATCGCATTTAATTTGTATTTTTAGTGTTTCTTCCATCGTGTTGGCAATATCCTTTTCGGAGATATTGCTGATCACTTCATACCCGACATTACTGTAATCTAATTTTATATTGTTTTTTCTTTCAAGTTCCGTAGAAAAAGCGTATCTCCAGGCTATATTCCTGTCATTCATTGAAAAACCGTGGAATAGCGCTTTGTCGATCAAGTCCGGTTTACTTCGCGACAATATAGTAAGGTTACAGGTGTTATCACACTTTGTGCATCTATATATTAGCCATACATCGATATTTCTTTTTTGAGCATTCATTCTAAACTTGTCGCTACAATAAAAACGTTCATTGTTACAATGACTGCATCTCTTTATTAATAAAGGACTGTTTTTTACCTTTATTTCCCATGTGAACATTGTATTCATACCAAAGCTGATTTTTTCTTTGCGGATTCTTGATTTTTTCGCAAAGCTGTGTATTAGCTGGTTGTACAATTCACAAGATGTCACAAGATGCTATCAACTTTTTCCTGTTTTTACTTTAGCTTGTCAAGTTTATCATAAGAAATCGTCCCGCCGTTTTCTCTTATTATAAGAGGTATTGGCGGGACGAAAAAAGGTATTTTTCGACTACATAACTTACTGCAAGTAATGCTTTGCGATAGAACATTGATTCATTTAAAATAAAATCGTTCAAATCTACATCACCACAGTCGAACGATTTTATAATTTTTTTTATTTTAAACGACGTACATTATAGCTCTTTTGAAAAGCTTCTTCCGTTAGAATCATATTGAATTATTATTCTTTAAATACGTTCATAACGGCTTTGTACCGTTTCAATCGTTTTTCCCTTTGTTCCGGAGTCTCTTTACGGACTTGCTTCATTCGTTCTTCAAATTTCCGGGCATCTTCTCCGAAAAGTATCGGGTTTTTAGTAGTTCAGTGTGAATATAGTTTATCCATCAAGTTCATCCATCATTTGAGTTATTTTTTCTTTTAGTTTATCCAAAAACTGTGTCCTGTTCTTCTTTCTGTTTCTGATTTCCAGAAATATCCGGTAGAAATCGCCTATTTCGATGTTGAAAAGCGTTTCGCAACAAAAAGCGATATCTTTCAGGCTAATGTCGCCTTTATTGAAACATTTACCGGCATATAGTGCATAGATGAATTCAACCAGCGCAACCTTGCTATCGGTCCATTGTAGTAAATTATTCTCGACAATTGAAATAAGTTTGAGATGCAGTTCATCTGATAACAATTCTATTTCGCCTGCCAGATAATGCATTAATTGGTTGTTTGCGAGAATCTCGGCAACACTCGAATCATGCAGGGTAGAAAAGGACAGATCCCTGTCTGCCGATAGGCAATGAACATCCGAAAGAATATCATAATACTCTCTTGTGAAAAACAAGTGATCCGATTCTGTCTTTCCGGATTGATAATAGTTGTAAAAAACTTCGTCAGGATGGCCTTTCTTCAAATGATCGTATTCGTTTTTTAAATATTTGCATTGGGCTGACGGTGATTTTCCGGTACGGTTGTTTTCTATCCGGTACAAACGTACATAATAAATCAGCAGACTGGAAATTTCCGGTTTCCAGACTTTGAAGAAATGAATCTCTTCTTGTAGGTTTTCAAATCGATATTTGGTAATAGCTGCATGCAGTGACGAGAGAGCGGCTTGTATGCAGCTGACTATCTGCTTTATCTTGTCAAGACGGTCAGTGCGTTGTTGCTCGATCCTGTCAATTTCTGCTTCTATCTTTTGCTTAATGTTCTTTACGAAATTTTTCATCTGTATCCGATGCTTTCATAACTTTCAGAGAGACAGTATAGATATTCTGCCTTGAAAAAGCTGAAAAACAAGTTACAATTGTCTCTGAAAAAGACATTGCTGTGAATAATAAAGTGGTATAATGAAAAACCTGCCTGAGTAGGCCTACTCAGACGAAAGAAATTAGCCTGCGGTTTATAAGGCTAATATTAAGCGATAACAAATTTAAGAATAGTACCCAAAATTATTGCTTTTAGAATTCGTTGGCGAAGATAGGATATCCAGTCCGCCCTTCCAAATAATTTGCTGCTTTTTCTTTTAAGGAGATTCTTTTTATTCTGTTTGGCCGCAAGGGCCTGTTCCTTATTAGTAAATTATCAAAAATAGCCCCTAATTTAAAGTTTTGTGTTACAATACAGGCATCTTTTTATTTCTTCTGAAAATAGCATAAATACAGTTCGTATTTAGAGTCTGTTTAAATTTCGCTCAAAATAAGCTGATAAAAACTTTTAAGAGGAAAATTTAGACGGACTCAAAGAATCAAGCGGGATTTTTATGCTAATTTTGTTTTCTGAAATTATAATAAAGAAGAATATGAAGCATTATCCGGTTATTCTTTCCATTGCAGGTTCCGATTGTTCGGGTGGAGCCGGCATACAGGCAGATATTAAAACCATATCTGCTTTAGGGGGGTATGCGGCATCTGTGATAACGGCGGTGACCGTACAAAATACGATGGGTGTACATGCCGTGCATGCTGTTCCCATCGAAATTATTCGCGGACAAATCGAAGCCGTAATGGAAGATTTGCATCCGGAAGTCGTTAAAATAGGTATGGTCGGTGATGCCGAAACAGTTAGAGCTATCGCCGGCTGTTTGCAAAAGTATCACCCGAAATACATTGTATACGATCCGGTAATGGTATCTACCAGTGGCCGAAAATTAATGAATGACGATGCCATCGAAATTGTAAAAAGGGAGCTTTTTCCATTAGTCAGCCTTATCACACCCAATCTGGACGAAGTGGAGGTGCTGACCGGCAAGACGATAACTGCTCCGGAGGAAATGCAACGGACAGCACAGGAGCTTTCTACTCTTTACCAAACTGCCGTATTGATAAAAGGAGGGCATTTGCAGGGAGAAGAGATGCAGGATATTTTATGCGTGGATGGCAATATTTTTATTTATAAAGGACGCAAAATAAAGAGCCATAACCTACATGGTACGGGGTGTACCCTCTCCTCTTCTATCGCCACTTATCTGGCTCTGGGATACATAATGGATAAAGCGGTAGGTAAAGCGAAAACGTATATTGGTGGAGCTATCAGTGCTGGTAAAGAGGTAGTTGCCGGCCATGGAAATGGGGCATTATGCCACTTCTGGAATCCGGTGAAGGCACAGATTATTGATGATAAGGTAGATAGATAGTGGGAAAAAGAGATTGCCATTGCACAAAATTGCTGATTTTGTGCTACTGTATTATAAAAATATGTAACTTTGCCCCGCAAATTTAAATTTTAGAACGAAAATATGAAAGCATTTGTATTTCCCGGTCAAGGTGCTCAGTTTGTGGGCATGGGTAAAGACCTGTATGACAACTCTGCATTAGCAAAAGAATTGTTTGAAAAAGCAAACGATATTCTCGGATATCGCATTACAGATATTATGTTCAACGGTACTGATGAAGATCTTCGTCAGACAAAGGTAACTCAGCCTGCCGTGTTTTTACACTCGGTAATTTCCGCTCTTTGTATGGGTGACGATTTCAAGCCGGAAATGACCGCCGGTCATTCGCTCGGTGAATTCTCTGCATTGGTAGCTGCCGGTGCTCTTTCATTCGAAGATGGTTTGAAGTTGGTTTATGCACGTGCTATGGCTATGCAGAAGGCTTGTGAGGTGACTCCTTCTACAATGGCTGCCATCATTGCATTGCCCGATGAAAAGGTGGAAGAAATTTGTGCGTCTGTTTCTGCCGGAGGTGAAGTTTGTGTTCCTGCCAATTACAACTGTCCCGGACAGATTGTTATTTCCGGTTCAGTGCCCGGTATCGAAAAGGCTTGCGAATTGATGAAAGCTGCCGGTGCCAAGCGTGCTCTTCCGTTGAAGGTAGGTGGTGCATTCCATTCTCCGTTGATGGATCCTGCAAAGGTAGAACTGGAAGCTGCTATCAATGCCACGGAATTTCATACTCCCAAATGTCCGGTATATCAGAATGTGGATGCTTTGCCTCATACCGATCCTGCTGAAATCAAAAAGAACCTGGTGGCTCAGTTGACTGCTTCCGTACGTTGGACTCAAACAGTAAAGAACATGGTTGCCGATGGTGCTACGGATTTTACAGAATGCGGACCGGGTGCTGTACTTCAAGGATTGATTAAGAAAATAGATTCTACCGTTTCTGCTCATGGAATAGCATAAGCATTTTTCTTATTAAATAAATGGAAATAAGACAGGCCGTCTCAATTGGATAAATTGGGACGGTCTGTTCTTTTTTGCCATTGTTCTAAAACATTCTTTCCATATACCGTTCCGATTCTCACTTTTTTTCGTATCTTTGCTTTAGAGTGTGAGTTACGATACTGTTATCGCATAGTTTCTCCTTCTTTATAGATCAATTATTAAGAACAAGTTTCTTCCTTAGTTATCTCCTTCACTCTGAAATAAATAATTAGTAAAAATAAAAGTTTATATGGCAAAATCCGTAACAACAGACAAACGTGAAAATGAAAAAAAGAAGCTCGCCCGTCGTGCTGAAAAACAAAAAAGAAAAGAAGAAAAGAAATTAGCTCCGAAAGTGAACAGTTTGGATGACATGATTGCTTATGTCGATGAGAATGGTATGATTACCTCCACTCCACCGGAAGAAAGCGTAAAGAGAGAAGAAATCAAGCAGGAAGATATCATGATAGCGACTCCTAAGAAAGAGAAGGAAGCTCCGACTATAATGAGAGGCCGGATTGAGTTCTTCAATACTTCCAAAGGATTTGGTTTTATTAAAGACCTTTCGGGTACTGAAAAGTATTTTTTCCATATAAATAATGTAACGGGAGATATTTCCGAAAATGATATTGTAACGTTTGATCTGGAACGTGGCATGAAAGGTATGAATGCAGTAAACGTTCGCCTTGAAGAGACACCGGAAATTTAATTATAGGAAAATGGAATATCTTTGAATTATAATTATGTGTACAGAAAAAGGATTCTTTTCTACTCGTGTAGCGTAGTGCATTTTTTTAATTCTTATTATATAAAACCTTAAATATCCGATTGAAGATTCTTAATATTAATAGTTTTTTCTCAGTATGAGCTTTATTTAAGCCACATATTGATTAATGGTATGAAAATGAGATCGTGTAAATTAAAACAACTTATTCTGTTTACTTTGTATGTTTGTTGTGAAATTTCATAATTAGGTAAATAATATAGCTAAAGATAGAGATGATATTGATATAGAATGTGAGATTTTTACTATATTTGCATAATATCATATCTTCATTCCATATTTACAATTATGAATTTTGACCAGTATATCATCAATTGCGATATATATATATGTTCATGTATTGACCAACTTAAGGCAGACCATCGCGGATTGCTTTCACAAAGTATTTTAGGACATCTTAGAAACTTTGTAGAGCATGTCTCCGCCAAGATTTATTTGGCAGCCGGAGGAGTACCGGCTGCAACAGAATACGAGACATTGCGTAAAGCTAATAGTTATGTAATGAAGTGTGGTAATCTTAATTTTATAGCCAAATTTCATGACTTGTTACAAATATCGGCCTCTCATTATACTTTCGACCCAGAGAGTTCCGAACGGTTGATGTTAAAATATTATGAGTATTTGTTAAGGATTAAGCAATATATGAAAGGCCGGTTTGGTATGGAGTTGTTGCATAATCTCTATTTATTTCCCCTTAATCTTGATCCTGCATTCAAAATATATCATGAAGCAATTGCATATCGGATCGAAAATCAAGACTTAAAGAATGCAGTAACACATACCGGTAAATTCTATATCTACAAAACCAAGCCTATATTTGTAAATGATTCCATATATTATGAAGTTTCATTCAGCCGGGCTAACGAACATGCCAGTAAATTTGAGCGTCTTATTGCTTTTACTAAATATGAAATCACGTCTACCTATGCAGTTGATCTTCGTCTTGTTTCCACAGGAATTAGTGTGTTTGGGGTTAAAATGCCTATTTCAATCATAATTGACTGGGAGGTAGCTATACGTGCATGCGAACTGAAAAATTTTGCTAAAATTCTTAATATTTCTCTTCCTCCTAATAAAAATAAAGAGTACACGAATCTTATGGCATTTATTAAACAATCGGGCACATCGCTTCCGAAACTTTTAACACTCCCATTTGATGAGTTTACACAATTTATAGAATATGTCAAAGACGGTGCGGCTGTTCACAATCTCTCAGCTATGTTGACTGAATGTCGTAGCCGAATTGAAAAGGCTGGTGGCAATGTTTTACTTTATCTGCTGTATCGGCTGAATAATAAAATTATCAAAAAGCAATATCACAGTGATGCATGTGATTTGTTGTCAGAATTATATTTAAACATCAAATGTGTGCCATTTGACCGTATGCCTTATAAATTTTCGTTAGTTAGACATAATCCGTCGATAGATGATATCTTGGCATCCATTCCTATTGAAGGACATAAACATGAATTGTTGGCACGCCACATCACAGTCAATACTGAGCATAATGGAATACTTTACACTTCACAAGAAGAATTGATTGCTTACGGGGATATGCAACCATTGGTTGATGCTTATAATGCCAATCTTTATTATAAACACAAACTTGAGAACAACAATCTCCAATTGGAATGTTGGAATGGTTATTATTACATCCAGAAATACGAAGATAATGTGATGAAGATACTCCAACGATTAAAAGAGTTGAGTAGTAAAGGGATATTTAGTTATACTCATACGGTCAATTCTTGGCTTTCCAAGCCAGGAGTCGCCGTAGATTCAGATGAAAAACGAAAAGCACTGAAAGAATTATTCTCCAATTCGAGAGTTGCTTTGGTTTATGGTGCAGCAGGTACAGGAAAATCTACTTTTATTAATTATATCTCACGCATTTTTGGTGATAAAAATAAAATTTACTTAGCCAATACTAATCCAGCTGTTGAGAATCTACGTCGAAAAGTTGATTCATATGATGGAACATTCATGACCATCGCCAAGTTCTTGGCTGGAAAATCCATAAAGCAGGAATGGGATCTTCTGTTTATTGATGAATGCAGTACTGTAAGTAATCAAGACATGAATGATATACTAAAACAGGGGCAATTCAAATTGCTCATTCTTGTAGGAGATATGTATCAGATTGAATCAATTCTCTTCGGAAATTGGTTCAGTATAGCATATTATGCCATTAAAGGTAGCTGCCGTGTAGAATTGAAGCAAACCTATCGTACTTCCCAGAGTGGTTTGCTTGCTGTATGGAATAAAGTAAGAACTCTTTCCTCTGACATTCTTGAATACTTGACAAAACATGGTTATACAAAAAATCTTGATAACTCAATATTTACAAAATCACATGATGACGAGATCATTCTTTGTTTAAATTATGACGGTTTGTATGGAATAAATAATATTAATCGTTTTCTTCAAAGTAATAATCCTAACCCACCTGTCCAATGGGATATATTGACATATAAAGTTGATGATCCGATTTTGTTTAATGAAACCGAACGCTTTTCACCCTGGATATACAACAACTTAAAGGGAAAAATTCTTGGGATTACTAAACACGATGATTTGATTGAGTTTACGCTTGAGGTTAACACTATTCTTAATGAACTTGATCTTGAATATTCGGAATTGGAGTTATGCCCGCCGGTGTCCGAAACGACGTCAGTGATAAAACTTACAGTGGAGAAAAACGATGACGGAGATGAAGATATAGAATCGGATTCTACGGTAGTGCCTTTTCAGGTGGCATATGCAGTTTCAATACATAAGGCTCAAGGTTTGGAATTCCAATCAGTAAAAGTTGTGATAACCCATGATGTTGAAGATATGATAACTCATAATATTTTTTATACAGCTATTACTCGGACATGTGACAGGCTCCAAATTTATTGGAGTCCTGAAACGGAAAAAAAGGTACTTTCGTCACTCTCTCTACAATTCAACTATAAAGATTATGGATTGCTCAAGGCCAAATATTCTAATATTTTGAAATAATAATATAGTTTATGCTAATATCTGTTCATGCTTTTGGAAAGTCTGAATAGGCTCTCCGCAGCCAGATAGATTGGTAAAGAATGCTCCGGAGATATATCAAAGGTGCTATCGGAGAGTTTTTTTATATGCATTTTGGTTGTTTGCTCTTTTTTCTTTAAATTGCCATTGTTTATCAATTGGATGGAATAAATTTCTATTCATAGAAGATTGTCAAAGATCGGGAAAGTAATTATTAATAAATGAACCGGGTCAATCAAAAACTAACTTCTTAACAATAAAAAATGATGAGTGAATCGATTTGCCAAAGTTGTGGAATGGATATGAAATCCGCAGAAGAATTCGGTACTAATGCCGATTTGTCACAAAACGCAGAATATTGCACCTACTGTTTTAAGGATGAGGTGTTCACCAGAAATGTGACGATGGAAGCAAGTGATGATCTATTTCCCTTTTTCTTTGAATAACAAACCGGATAAACAGTATCCCACTTCTACCATCAGAATTCCAATGACAGCGCCGCCTACCACATCACTCAACCAATGCCTGTTGTTCAATTGACGGCTAAGCCCTGTGATGAATGCAGGCAAAAAGGCTGCTACACCTATCCATGAACTCTTAGGACCATACTCTTTGTATAGAAGGCAGGCCGAGGTAAAAGCCGTTGCTGTGTGTCCGGAAGGAAAGGATAGGAAGTCGGAACCATCGGGTCTGAGTACACCTGCCAATGATTTGATAGAGCAGATAGTGATGCCCATAAGTGCAAATGAAAAAACGGTGGATATCAACATCGGCTTCCATTGGCTCCGGCTTTTTATTCCCGCCAATTTCATTCCGAACATGATCACTACCGGAATATAGGGCAAAAAATCATCATAGCGATAGGCAAAGGAGGGAAAATGTGTGTTACGCAAATTATAGATATATTGGTTGGCACATTCTAATATGCCATACCTTAATGCACACAATATTATTATACTAACTAATATCCAAAGAAGTAATTTACGTAAATTCATCATACTTTTATCGGGCATTATTACAACAACAGTTTTTAAAATGTGATAAAGGTATCAAAGATAACGGACATAATGCTGTATATTATTAAACAAAAACATATTCTATATGTTTTTAAGTTCGAAAAGTAGATGACAAATCCGGGACGAATATTTGTAATATGTATAGAATAATATAAAAATATCCCGGTATTGCAAAAGTAGTACCGGGGTATTAGAGTCTATAAATTCTATGACTATCCGCAATGGAAATATTCTTCAACCAACTCCATCATTTCGATGGGTTTATCTTGAATATCGCTGCGTAGAGTGGCATCGTTATAAGTACGTAGTTTGGTAATGATACCATCTATCATGGCCGGACTGAATACATTGTATTTTTCGAAGAACGAGCGCTGCTTTTCAAGGCAATCGGCGGATGCGGCACAGCTATCCGGCAATTGGGCCAAAGTTTTTAGTTTGCCGGCATTTTCCTCCTTGTGTATATTGACATTTACATAAGTTTTTTCGGCTATTGCCAGTGCATCCTGTATCTCAAAACCATGGCGGCAAGCTACGGCCAGTCCGGCTATTAACTGATAGATATCTGCCGAACCGTCCGGTGAGCGCATTTCTACGGTTTGTTTTTGTGTGGTATCATAATTGGCTGGACTTTCCAGCGGATTGGCCAACATACACATATCGGTCTTTGCCGACCACCCTAACGGTACTCTTACTAATACCGAACGATTGCGGTCACCCCAACAAATATTGGTAGGTGCTTCCTGATGTGGCACTAACCGGAAATAAGAAGTCGGATTCGTATTTCCAAAAGCAGTAATGGAAGGTGCCAATTCCATCATACCGGCAATGGCCTTGCGGGCTGTTTCGGACAATACACCGTCCTTTAGCATTTGGTTTTGTCCGTCTTTCATGATGCGCATATGGATATGCAGTCCGGAACCGGCTTTTCCTGTAGTAATTTTCGGTGCGAACGTAATGTTGTATCCATAAGAAAAAGCCAGATTACGAATCACCCATTTGGCAATCATCAATTGGTCGGCTGCTTCTTCGGCACGTACCGGAAGGAATTCTATTTCATTCTGTTCGTAGATCATGCCGTCCAGTGTAAAATTACCTACTTCAGAATGACCGTATTTTATTTGACCGCCTGTTTGTGCGATGTATGCCATACATTCCGTACGGAAATCATTGAATTTGGCATAAGGAGTCGATTCGTGATAGCCGCGCTGGTCGGTCGCCGGAAACATGTCTTCATCCTCTGATATGACATAATATTCCAATTCGCCCATTGCTTGAAACTCCATGCCGGTCACCTCTTTAAATGCTTTACAGGCTTTACGCAAGGTATATTCGGGAGAACTTTCCAATGGTTCGCCATCTTTATTAAAGAAAGAGCAAAGCATGGTTACGGTGGGTAATTCGGCAAACGGATCGACAAAAGCTGTCCGGAAACGGGGGATTACATATAAATCACTGCTGCCAGCTTCGATAAACGGGAACAGGCTGGAACCATCCACACGCTCGCCGCAAGTCAGAATTGCATCCAGATAGGCGGCATTGTTGATTGCAAAATTGAGTGTTTTCAATCGTCCGTCCGCAGCGGGATACATGAAGTTAACCATACGGATGTCGTTTTTTTGAATATACGTGATGATGTCTGCTTTCGTAAATTCGGAAGCCGGTTTTTGGAGAAAAGCCACTAACAAATGCGGGCTCATTACTAATTCCTGATTCATAATACGTCGGTTGTTTTTTATTATTACACGGTTAACGAGTTTATTTTGTACCAAAGATAACAAAAAGTTAGTAAAACAAATGGAATGCCCGGATAATTAAATGTAATTACTATACAAATATTAGTAATATGGCACTTGATTTTCTTTTTTCTTCTATTTAACTCCTGTTTATAAGGAAGTGTCATTCTTTATTTTATCTTTGCAGGAAATGCTTTTCTTTAATGTGGAACTTTTTAAAACTCGACTCATGGAAATAAAGACGTTTATAGCAAATTACAAAGCGGCTTTCGGAGAAAACACGGAGCTTCCTATTGTATTCTGGTACTCTGATACGCTCGAAAATCAAACAGAAAAGATAAACGGTTGCTTTTTCAAAGACATGAGAAAAGTAAGGGAAGGACATACGGTCAGTTTGAATGCCGATGTTATCGGATGTGGCGGCGGTAAATTCTATACAGGTTTTACCGATATGCCGGAACGTGTACCGACTTTTGTTTCTTTAAAAGAAAAATATAAAGAAACGCCGGAAATGGTAATTGAGTATATCGACCGGTTAGGGGTAACAAAAACAGAGAATCGTTATCTGCATTTTGCACGTATGGATAAAGTGGATTCTTTGGATCTTATTGAAGGTGTCTTGTTTCTGGCAACTCCCGATATACTTTCGGGATTGGTGACATGGGCCTGTTATGATAATAATTCGGAAGATGCTGTTGTCACACAATTCGGTTCCGGTTGCAGCGTTACAGTGACACAGACTATTCTGGAGAATCACAGGGGAGGCAGAAGAACTTTTATCGGTTTCTTTGATCCGTCTGTACGTCCTTATTTTGAGCCGGATATTTTAAGTTATACAGTGCCGATGTCCCGATTTAAGGAAATGTATCACACGATGCGTAGTAGTTGCCTGTTCGACACACATGCTTGGGGAAAGATAAAGGAACGGATACAATTATCTGATAAATAATGTTTTATATACTATATTCATTGGAGAGAATAAGCAGATGTTTTTAGGTATCCTGTTTAGTATGAACTATTATGCTTGATCGGAAGAGGAGAAAATAATAGCGTTTTTGTTCGCTTAGACTATCTGTGTTTTGTACATTTGCAGCCGATTTTGCAAAACTAAGAATAACAAAAGGTTGTCAATATGATACAGAATCCGCAACGTCCAGTCAGTTCCATCGCTTTTCCTATACTTGTAGCATTGAGTATCTCTCATTGCCTGAATGATTTATTGCAATCTGTAATAACGGCGGTATATCCTCTGTTTAAAGACGATTTGGGCCTTAGTTTTGCTCAGATCGGACTGATTACACTGGTTTATCAGATGTCAGCTTCTGTTTTTCAACCGATTTTCGGACTTTTTTTTGATAAACGTCCAGTGGCATGGACACTTCCGGCAGGAATGCTTTTTACGATGACCGGTATGCTGAATCTCGCTTTTGCTTCTAATTTGCATTGGGTGCTCTTTTCTGTGTTCCTGATAGGTATCGGTTCTTCTGTGCTTCACCCGGAAGCCTCACGTATCACTTCATTGGCTTCGGGTGGCAGACGGGGACTTGCCCAGTCTTTGTTTCAAGTGGGCGGAAATCTGGGAGGCTCATTAGGACCTTTGTTGGTTGCTTTGTTAGTTGCTCCTTACGGACGTAGCCATATCTCTTTATTTGCCATTCTGTCATTGATTGCTATTTTAGTAATGATTCCTGTGTGCAGATGGTATAAAGGTTACTTAACTCGGATAAAAAGTGCTCCTGCAGCGATGAAACCGCATTTGGCAATGCCGTTGCCTATGAATAAAACAGTACTTTCCATTAGTATCCTGCTTGTTCTGATTTTTTCTAAATATATTTACATGGCAAGTCTCAACAGTTATTATACGTTCTATTTGATTCATAAGTTTGGGGTGAGCGTGCAGCAATCCCAGCTTTTTCTTTTTGTGTTCTTGATTGCTACGGCTGTCGGGACATTAGTCGGTGGCCCCATCGGTGATCGGATCGGACGGAAATATGTAATTTGGGTATCCATTCTCGGGACAGCTCCTTTTAGCATGCTGATGCCGCATGTGGGGCTTGCAGGTACGGTGATACTCAGTTTTTGCGTTGGTCTGATGCTTTCTTCCGCTTTTCCCGCTATCTTGCTATATGCACAAGAGTTGCTTCCTAATAAATTGGGGCTTATATCCGGATTATTCTTTGGTTTTGCTTTTGGAATAGCCGGTATTGCTTCTGCCGTATTGGGAAATATGGCGGATAGGTTCGGGATTGAAGCTGTTTACAATGTTTGTGCATTTATGCCATTGTTAGGATTGGTCACTTGGTTTCTTCCTGATCTGAAAAAAGTATAAAAGAAAATGATATGAGAAGTCCGATAAAATTACTTAAACGGCGGAGAATAATAAAATGGGGTATTCCGAGTGGAATCATTCTGATAGTTGCTATTACGATTATTGCCAATTATACGGTGGAACATAAAACGGATACATTGATATACAAAGATGCCGCTACTATCCCCTGCAATAAAACGGGGCTTTTATTGGGTACTTCCAAAACCCTCCGTTCGGGTGCTCCCAATCAGTACTTTCAAAACAGGATACAGGCTGCTGTTGCTCTTTTTAAAGCCGGAAAGATAGAAACCGTTGTTATCAGTGGCGACAATAGTAGTGAGGGATACAATGAACCCGAAGATATGAAAAATGAACTGGTAAAAAGAGGGGTGGCTGAAGATAAGATTTATCTGGATTATGCCGGATTCAGGACATTGGATTCCGTAGTACGCATGGAAAAGATATTCGGACAACATCGTTTTACGGTTATATCACAGGATTTTCATAACCGCCGGGCCATATACATTGCACAGGCAAAAGGTTTGCAGGCTATTGGTTATAATGCGCAGGATGTGGATGCATATAGCGGATTCAAGACCCAACTTCGGGAGAAGTTTGCAAGAGTTAAACTGTTTATGGATTTATATACGAATAAGAGCCCGAAATTCTTGGGTGATCCTGTTATTATTAAATAAATATCCGAAACTGTTTTTTGTTCCCTGTAATAAAATAATGGGCCGTTTAAGGCAAAATTATCTTCTTAAAAACTTTTTAATCAGAGTTTTGTTCTAATTAATGCTATGCGATAAATAGGCTTTGGCAGTCCTACTATTATCGAGAAGGATAATTGATACAAAAATAAGCAAGATAATGAATAATGTAATTTTTGCAGACGCACATGAACATGCGATAAAAACGGTTCCGGAGATGATTTTAGTGTATAATAAACAAGCCACACTTTTGAATATTGTCAATCCTGGCGGTAACTTACCTTTCAATCCGGAGGGAATGGTCGGTAAGAAAATAGATGCTTTTCTTGATTGGGAAACAGGACGGGTATATATGAAACATTTCCAGACAACAGTTTCGTCCGGGAAATCCGAGATATTCGAACTTAATATGGAAGAGAACGGCAATCAGCATTGCTATGAAATACAGATGTCTCTGATAGACAACGACCGGGTAATCGTTACGGCACGTGATCTTCCGGAAGAAAATGCGTCTCAACTGGAATTAAAAAGGGCACAGCTTTCATTAAGACAGGCAAAGGAAGAACTCGAAACGAGTAATTCGGTGCTTTCATCCGCTCTGAATATTGCCGGCGTACTTCCATGGAGTGCCGATTTTATAACTCATACTTTTTCTACCGACTATAACTTTTATCATCATGAAGATTCGCCGGGTCCTGACGGGCATGGAAGGTATAACATTTCTATAGATGAATACCTGAAAAAAATTCATCCTGATTTTCGTGAACGTATAACAAAGGTGTTTAGTGAGTTACGGGAAGGCAAGCGGACTGAATTTCATGAAATATATCAGATACATTGGTATAATGACCGTGAATATGAATGGGTACACAAACAGGGAACCGTATCCAGATATGATGCGAAAGGGCGTCCGGTTAGTATAATCGGTTCGGGAATGGTGATTACGAAACAGAAAGAAATGGAGCATTTTCTGCGGTTAGCCAAAGAACAGGCGGAGCAAAGCAATATGTTGAAATCTGCTTTTCTGGCTAATATGAGTCATGAAATCCGTACACCGCTTAATGCCATTGTCGGCTTTTCTGAACTACTGACAGAAACGGATGATCCGGAAGAAAAAAAAGAATATGCAGATATTATACTGAATAATAATGCCTTGTTGTTACAGCTTATCAGTGATATTCTCGATTTGTCGAAAATTGAAGCAGGCACGTTAGAGTTTACTTATTCTGAGATCGACTTGAATAGTCTATTGACGGAAGTAGCTCAGACAGCTCATCTAAAAGCAAACAATTCAGAACTGGATATTGCATTTACAGATCGTATATTCGAATGTGTTGTGCACAGTGATCGTAACCGTCTTCTACAAGTAGTACACAACTTTGTGAATAATGCCATTAAATTTACTCCTAAGGGCCATATTCATATAGGTTATAAATTGAAGGATTCCGGTGATCTTTACTTTTATGTGGAAGATACAGGATATGGTATACCGGCCGATAAAGTATCGGATGTCTTTGACCGTTTTGTCAAATTGAACAGTTTCATACAAGGAACCGGACTCGGGCTTTCCATATGTAAAACAATCATATCCCATTTAGGTGGAGAGATAGGTGTCAGTTCTCAAGAGGGTAAAGGTTCTACTTTTTGGTTTACTCTGCCGGCAGGAGGTATTGTAAGAATGCATGAAGACTAAGAAAAATAGCTTCGTATTCTTGATCTCAAAACTTTTTATAATATAGATTACAGATATACATACCATTATTACTGATTTAAGAGTAGTAATGGTACAAACAAAGAAAAAACTGTTATTTTTGTATCGGCATGGGATTGTATGGGATGTTTGCAGAATAAATATAGGGATACAAAACTGACAGATATGGAAATTTTAGCATTAAAAGACAAGCATGTTCTTCCGACACCGGAAGTCTTGAACAGTGTACTTCACGATAGCTATCCGGCTTTTGAAGAATGGGATAATGTACTCTCCGGATTGGATATAAAGCCGGAATGGAATTATTACAAAGATGGTAATGCATGGTTGTGTAAAATGATGTTCAAAAAGAAGAACTTGGGGTGGATCGGTGTTTTTGATGGTTATTTCAAAGTATCGTTCTATTTCACGGAGAAACATTTGAATGCTATTGTTGATTCTGACATCTCTGATATTATAAAGGAGGATTTTTATAATGCAAAACCCAGTGGAAGACTGTTGCCAATGACGGTTGCCGTTACGGATAAGGAAAAGCTGAAAGAGGTTTTGCCGGTATTGTTGTTTAAGAAAAACCTGAAATGATAATGTTTGCCCTTTATTAGTAAATGAAAAGGTGATTTAATGATGAGCCTATCAATATCCTCTCGTTCTTTATAAAAAACGTATCAATCTTATTGACTGATATATATCGGTCGGATTATGAAAGTAAATAATTGATATCTTTGTAATAACTGATTTTATTTTGCTGTGATTTAATGATATATTTGCTACATGATTTAATTCATAATCCGATTAAACCATTCCGGTGGAATGCAATCTTATATTTTATAACGCTACTAACCAAAAAACAAAAAATAAAAATGGAAACAACTGCTAAGCTTTATTCACTGAATTACAGCAATGTGAAAACGTACCTGTTTGCTTTGCTATTTGTGGCAGGCAATATTGTATTACCCCAATTATGTCATTTGATTCCGGCCGGAGGTCCTACCCTATTGCCTATTTACTTTTTTACACTGATAGCTTCTTATAAATATGGTTTTCGGGTCGGTTTGCTGACTGCTGTATTATCTCCGGTTATTAATCATTTATTATTTGCAATGCCTTCTGCTGCTGTACTTCCGATTCTTCTTATTAAATCCGTATTATTTGCCGGATCGTCTGCGTTGGCGGCTCGTTATGCAAAGAAAATTTCATTGCCGGCCATTCTTGTGGCGATACTTGCTTATCAAGTTGTAGGTACAGCTTTTGAATGGGTAATTGAAAGAAATTTTTGGATAGCTATACAAGATTTCCGTATGGGAGTTCCGGGGATGTTGATTCAGTGGCTCGGTGGTTATGCCTTACTAAGAGGAATTGCTAAAATATAACTGATATGGCAAGAACTTTTAATGAAGTGATGGATCGTTTTCGTTCTATCACTTTTGAAGATGAATTCGATATCATAGTAGCTATAGCCAATGGTGGGATTGTGCCGGCAGGTATTATTAATCAACGTCTGCAAAAAGAGGTTCATTTATTGAAGATAAACTTGCGGGATGAGTATCAGCATCCCAAATATGACCGGCCGAAGCTTTTGGCACCTATTGATTTCGATTTTAGAAATAAACGTATTCTTTTGGTTGATGACCGTATAAAAACCGGTTCTACAATAATGCTGGCTAAAGAACTGATGCAAGATGCCCGGATGATAAAGACTTTTGCCGTTAATGGGAATGCGGATTATGCTCTTTTTGATGAAACTTGTTTTAAATTTCCGTGGATAATTTGAATTTGTAAATCTTGAACATACCTATGTGATGCGAGCTTGCATTATTGGTTGTGGGTAATAATCATAGAAAATAAATAAGATGGACAGGAGGGATTTTCTAAAAACTGTAGCAGTTTCCGGTGCGGCAATGACGATACAACGTTCTGAAGCGATGGAGATATTGACGCAAGCTGTAAATAGCACGGGCAAGCCTGATCTTGTGGCTGTGATGGGTGATGAACCGGAGCTTATGTTTCAACGTGCCATTGCCGAATTAGGAGGGATGAAACAGTTTGTGAAGTCCGGTCAAAAGGTAGTTGTGAAACCCAATATTGGATGGGATAAAGTACCGGAATTAGCAGGAAATACGAATCCGAAACTGGTTGCAGAAATTGTAAAACAATGTTTTGCTGCCGGTGCGAAAGAGGTTACCGTATTCGATCATACTTGTGACGATTGGCAGAAGTGCTATAAAAATAGTGGTATCGAATCTGCCGCCAAAGCTGCCGGAGCCAAAGTAATGCCTGCCCATCTGGAGTCATATTATCGTCCGGTAGATTTGTCTGAGGGTAAAAATATGAAAAAGGCCAAAATACACGAAGCGATTCTGAATTGCGATGTATGGATTAATGTGCCTATTCTGAAAAATCATGGCGGTGCTAATCTGACCATTGCAATGAAGAATCACATGGGAATTGTATGGGACCGCGGTTATTTTCATCAGAACGATTTACAGCAATGTATTGCTGATATCTGTACCATGCAGAAGAAAGCGGTTCTGAATGTAGTCGATGCTTACCGTATTATGAAAACTAATGGTCCGCGCGGACGATCGGCTTCGGATGTAGTATTGGCAAAAGGGCTTTTTGTATCGCCGGATATTGTAGCAGTGGATACTGCCGCCGCAAAATTTTTTAATCAAGTGCGCGAAATGCCGCTCGATACGGTAGGTCACCTTGCCAAGGGAGAAGCATTGAAGGTGGGAACAATGAATCTGGATAAACTGAATGTAAAGAGAATCAAGCTATAACACCATGTTGAGAAAGATACGTATAGGTATATCAGTGGTGCTGTTTTCACTGATTACATTCTTTTTTCTGGATTTCGCAGGCATATTGCCTAATAGTTTTCATCGGTTGGCTCACCTGCAATTTATACCGGCACTTCTTTCTTTTAGTGTCGGTATACTTATATTCTTAATTCTATTGACATTGCTTTTCGGACGTTTCTATTGTTCTACCATTTGTCCGATGGGAATTTTTCAGGATATAGTGGCACGTGTATCGAAATCTGTAGGAAAGAAAAGGAAAAGATATGGTTATAGTCCGGCAAAAAATATTCTTCGATGGGTAATTGTAGGTGTTACGGTCCTTGCATTTGCATGTGGCTTTACATTAATACTCGGATTGTTGGATCCTTATAGCGCATATGGTCGGATTGCGGTCAATGTATTTAAACCTGTATACATGTCCGGGAATAATTTGCTGGAATCTGTTTTTTCACGATTTGAAAATTATACTTTTTATCAGACCGATGCCTCTATTCTGAGTATGACCTCTTTTATGATAGCATTGGTCACTCTTGCGATTATAGGAATTCTGGCCTGGAAACATGGGCGCACATGGTGTAATACTATTTGTCCGGTAGGCACTGTCTTAGGGCTTTTGAGCCGTTTTTCTCTCTTCAAGGTTCGTATCGACAAAAATAAGTGCAATGGATGTGGTCTGTGTGCTACCAAATGTAAAGCTGCTTGTATCGACAGTAAAAAACATACAATCGACTATAGCCGTTGTGTAGATTGTTTTGATTGTCTGGAGTCTTGCAGCAAGCATGCGTTGGTTTATTCTCCTATTGTTTCAAAGAAGAAACAGGATACGGATACAGCTAAACGGCGTTTCCTGATGACTGGCGTAATGACAGCTGTTGCCGCTCCTAAAATTTTGGCTCAGATAAAAGAAACGACCGCTACATTGGGTGGTAAAAAGGCATATAAGAAAGAGAATCCGATCACTCCTCCGGGATCTGTCAGTCTTGAACACTTTCAGGCGCATTGTACTTCTTGTCACCTTTGCGTCAGTAAGTGTCCTTCGCATGTACTTAAACCGGCGTTAATGGAATATGGTTTGGAGGGAATGATGCAACCTACGGTTAGTTTTGAAAAAGGATTTTGCAATTTTGATTGTACCGTGTGCGGAGATGTATGTCCCAACGGGGCTATAAAACCTTTGACCGTAGACGAAAAACATCTGACGCAAATGGGCCATGTGATTTTTATCGAAGAAAATTGTATTGTACATACTGATGGTACGAGTTGCGGGGCTTGTTCGGAGCACTGTCCTACGCAGGCGGTGGCAATGGTTCCTTACAAAGACGGACTTACCATTCCACAGGTAAACACGGAAATCTGTGTAGGTTGCGGCGGTTGTGAATATGTATGTCCTGCACGTCCGTTCCGTGCTATTTATATTGAAGGCAATCCGGTACAAAAAGAAGCTAAACCCTTTAAAGAAACGGAAACGGAAAAAATAGAAGTGGACGACTTCGGATTCTGATCGTACGCATTATAACAGATCTTTTCGGTTAGCACAGGCTTTTCTTTAAAAGTAAAGATGATCTGTACTAATCTGTGTAATTTGGGGTGAGTTTTTTGTCTATATCCGGTTCATCTTTGCAGAATTTTACTAATTTCGTGGCGAACAAGTAAAATGAAGTAAATGGAAGATGTAATGACGAATAATTGGGATCATCAAAAGTACCAGATCGGGTATGCACTCAGTGGCGGATTTATTAAAGGTTTTGCGCATCTGGGAGTAATGCAGGCTCTTCTGGAACATGACATCCGGCCGGATATCATTTCCGGTGTCAGTGCAGGAGCACTGGCAGGTGTGTTTTATGCCGACGGTAACGAACCTCATCGGGTTCTGGACTATTTTTCGGGGCATAAATTTCAGGATCTTACAAAAATGGTAATCCCTAAAGTCGGGCTGTTCGAACTGGGAGAATTTATAGATTTTCTGAAAAGTAATCTAAAAGCTCAGAAATTGGAAGAGCTACAAACTCCTCTTATTATTACTGCGACGGATTTGGATCACGGGCGAAGCATGCATTTTCGTAAAGGTAGTATTGCCGAAAGGGTGGCTGCTTCCTGTTGCATGCCTGTCATGTTCACTCCCGTTAAAATAAATGGCGTTCATTATGTAGATGGCGGAATATTAATGAACCTTCCGGTATCTCCTCTGCGGAAAGAGTGTGAGAAGGTTGTTGCAATCAATGTGAGTCCTTTGGAAGCAGAAAAATACAAGATGAATATTGTAAGTATCGCTATGCGTTCTTATCATTTTATGTTCCGTGCGAACACATTTCCGGAACGTGAGATATGTGATTTACTGATAGAACCCTATAATCTGAACGGATATAGTAACCGGGAACTGGAAAAGGCGGAAGAGATATTCGACCAGGGATATAAAACGGCGAATGAAATACTGGATAATCTGTTGCAGGAAAAAGGAAACGTATGGAAAGAATTAAAGTAGGGTTGGCAGCATATGGCATGTCGGGGCAAGTATTTCATGCTCCGTTTATTCATACAAATCCTCATTTCGAATTATCAAAGATAGTGGAACGTAGCAAGGAGCTTTCAAAAGAGCGTTATCCGTATGCTATGATTGTGCGAAGCTTTGAAGAATTGATACAAGATCCTGCTATCGAACTTGTTGTAGTGAACACTCCGGATGCTACGCATTATGAGTACGCCCGCATGGCTCTTGAGGCCGGAAAGCATGTGATTGTGGAGAAACCGTTTACATCTACTACAGCACAAGGTGAAGAACTGATTGCATTGGCGGCCGCAAAAGGATTAATGCTCAGTGTATATCAGAATCGCCGTTGGGATGCAGATTTTCTGACAGTACGGGAAATAATCTCCAATGGGCTGTTGGGCAGGTTGGTGGAATATGAATCGACTTTTGCACGCTACCGTAATTTTATCAAGCCCGATACGTGGAAGGAAACGGGTAACTCCGGCGGAGGACTGACTTATAATCTCGGCTCTCATCTGATAGATCAGGCTGTCCTGTTGTTCGGTATGCCGGAAGCTGTTTTTGCCGATATAGATATTTTGCGTACCGATGGAAAAGTGGATGACTATTTTATGATCCGCTTTATTCGTCCGTCATTGGCGCCGGATGTAAAGGTGACATTGAAAGCCAGTTACTTGATGCGGGAAGCCGAACCACGATTTGTGCTTCATGGTACTCTCGGTTCTTTTGTAAAATGCGGGACCGACAAGCAGGAAGCGGCTTTACTTCGCGGCGAGATGCCTGACCAACCCTGTTGGGGAGAAGAAACGGAGGCTGAATTAGGATGGATACATACGGAGATCGACAGACAGGAGATCAGCCGGAGATATCCCGGTATCCCCGGTAATTATGGTGGATTTTACCAAAATATTTATGAGCATCTTCGTCTTGGAAAGCCATTGCAGACCGGTGCACATGATATATTAAATGTGATTCGCGTGATTGAAGCCGCTTACCGGAGCCAGCAGGAAAGAAAAATAATAGAGTTGAAATAAATTTTATATACACATGAGCGACGAAAAGAAAATGATAATCTATCAGGTGCTCCCCCGCCTGTTTGGAAACAATAATAACCACTGTGTCTATAACGGTGATATCACTGTAAATGGCTGTGGGAAAATGGCTGATTTTACAGCCAAAACATTGGAAGAGATTAAAAAACTGGGGACTACTCATATTTGGTATACCGGTATCATCGAGCATGCTACGCAAACTGATTATCGCCGGTATAACATCAGTCCGGATCATCCGGCTATCGTAAAGGGGAAAGCCGGATCACCTTATGCCATTAAAGATTATTATGATGTGGATCCCGATCTTGCTACGGATGTCCCCGGGCGAATGAAGGAATTTGAGAATCTGGTGAGCCGGACACATCGTGCCGGGCTAAAGGTCATTATCGATTTTGTCCCGAATCACGTAGCCCGTCAGTATCATTCGGACATGCAGCCGGACGGTACTGTGGAATTGGGAGCGAATGATGATCCCAACTACGCTTTCAGTCCATACAATAACTTCTACTATATTCCGCAATCGGAACTTCACGGCCAGTTCGACATGAAAGGAAGTGCTGCAGAGCCTTATCGGGAATCACCGGCCAAAGCTACCGGGAATAATCGTTTTGATGCCTATCCCAATATAAACGATTGGTATGAAACGATAAAGTTAAATTATGGAGTGGACTATCAGAATGGTGGTACTTGTTGTTTCTCTCCCATCCCGGATACTTGGATGAAGATGCTCGACATCCTTCTTTTCTGGGCTTCAAAACGTATAGACGGATTTCGCTGTGATATGGCAGAAATGGTGCCGGTGGAATTTTGGGAATGGGTGATTCCGCAGGTAAAGGAAAAATATCCCGACTTGTTGTTTATAGCGGAAGTTTATAATCCGGCCGAATATCAGAATTACCTGTTCCGTGGGAAATTCGATTATTTATATGATAAAGTGGGATTATATGATACCTTGCGTAATGTAGCGTGCGGTTATGATTCGGCTACTGCCATAACCCGCAGTTGGCAGCGATTGGGGGGTATTGAGAAGCGCATGCTTAATTTCCTTGAAAATCACGACGAACAACGTATCGCTTCGGATTTCTTTGCAAGTAACCCGCGCAAAGGTATTCCTGCTTTGATCGTATCTGCCTGCATGAATACGAATCCGATGATGATCTATTTCGGGCAGGAGTTTGGAGAACTGGGTATGGATACCGAGGGCTTTAGCGGCCGCGACGGACGTACTACCATTTTTGACTACTGGAGTGTTGACACTATACGGCGTTGGCGGAATGGTGGGAAATTTGACGGCAAAATGTTGACGGAAGAACAGAAACAATTGTATGCCGTTTACCGGAAAGTGCTCACTTTATGCAATGAAGAACAGGCTATAGCTCAAGGAGCCTTTTTTGATTTGATGTATGCTAATGAAAACGGATGGCGTTTCAATGAACACAAGCAATACACTTTCTTACGCAAACATGAGAAAGAACTGCTTTTTATAATTGTCAATTTCGACAATCAACCGGTAGATATTGCAATCAATGTACCGTCACATGCATTCGACTTTCTGCAAATCCCTCAGATGGATGTTTATGAGGCTACGGATATACTGACCGGAAAGAAAGAAAATATTTGTTTGCTTCCTTATAAAGCTACTGAAGTGTCATTAAGTGCGCATAGTGGAAAGATTCTGAAAATAACTTTATAAAATCAAGTGTTCAAAGAGTACGTATTTGGCGCCATCGTTAAATACGTACTTTTGTTTTTGATATCTTATGTTACAATCATATAATAAGGAACAAGCCATTCTACGAATAAACCGATTATCGGAACAAGGCAAAGAGTTTGTCTTTATCATTGATTATTTACAAGATTGTTCGTACATAGAAGAAACAAACCGATTGGATTCTTCGTTTGTCTTGTATAATCTGAATGGATTTACCAATCAGGATTCTATTTTCCCTCTTCGTAAAACTGCCGTGCAATGGAATATCGATTTCCCACCTTTTGACCAATATAAGCCATCTTTCGATTATGTTCTGGAAAATATCCGGGGTGGCAACAGCTTTCTCACTAATCTGACTTACCGGACTCCGGTCACGACCAATCTAAGTTTGAAGGAGATTTTTTATCACTCAAAAGCGATGTATAAGCTATGGTTGAAAGATGCTTTTGTGGTATTTTCTCCGGAAATTTTTGTGCGGATAAAAGGGCGGAAAATCTATTCTTATCCGATGAAAGGCACTATAGATGCTTCTCTTCCGTCTGCATACAATCAATTGATGAACGATCCGAAAGAAACGGCGGAACACGCTACGATTGTAGATCTGATACGAAATGATCTGAGCATGGTGGCGGAACAAGTTTCCGTGACGCGTTATCGTTATGCTGATATCCTGCAAACCAACTCCGGTTCTATTTTGCAGACCAGTTCGGAAATCTGCGGTATCCTTCCCGATGATTATCGGACGCGGTTAGGGGATATCATCTTTAAATTGTTGCCGGCCGGTTCTATCACAGGTGCTCCTAAGTTGAAAACAATGGATATTATAGCTCATGCTGAGAACTATAAAAGAGGTTTTTATACAGGAATTTCCGGATATTTTGATGGTAATAATCTTGACAGTGCTGTAATGATACGCTTTATCGAACAGCAAGGAGACAAACTTTATTTTAAAAGTGGTGGAGGAATAACTTGTAGAAGTAATCCGGAAAGTGAATATAATGAAATGAAACAGAAAATTTATGTGCCCATTTATTGAAAGTATACGGATAGAGAACGGAGTAATATATAATCTGCCTTATCACAATGAAAGGCTAAACCGTACCAGAAATGTCTTTTGGAAAGATTGTGCACCGATAAATCTTATTGATTACATCCGGATGCCGCATGAGAAAGGGATAGTGAAGTGCAGAATCGTATACGAGAAAGAGATTAAAGAAATTGTGTATACCCCCTACTCTATGCGTGAGATTGATACACTCCGTATTGTTCACTCTGGTGGGATAAACTATACTTATAAAAGTACTGATCGTGAAGAACTGAATCGGCTATATGTGGGAAGAGGAGATGCCGATGACGTTCTGATTGTCAGAAACGAACTCATTACCGATACTTCCATCGCTAATGTCGCTTTTTATGATGGGTGTGAGTGGCATACTCCTCAGACACCATTGCTCAAAGGGACTCAAAGAGCTTTTTTATTGGACAGACAAATTATAAAGGAAAAAGAGATAACGTTGAAACAACTTTTTACCTATTCGAGAATTACCCTGTTCAATGCTATGATTGAGTTTGGGCAGATTGAATTTCCTGTGAAGAAGCACATTATTGTATAACTATTATTAACAACAAAATAGATTCCGTACCCGAACAAAAGTCTCGGAAGGCGTGTTATATAGATGTGTTTTTCATAGTATTAGATATAAGATTAATTAAAAGAGATTGTACCGGCTTGTGATAAGTAAGTACGTCAGAAACAGAAGAGTCTGTTTTTTTGATAAATGTGTAAAAGCATCGACTTTGAGAAGTCGGTGCTTTTTTGCTGTGTTTTTGTTGCATTCTTTAGTTAGTTACAAATAAAATTCGTACGTTTGTAGAATAAAAAATAGAAAAGAATGACAATGAATATACCTGTTATCTTTCAATTTTTAAAAGATCTTGCTGCTAACAACAACCGGGAGTGGTTTAATGAGCACCGTGATGAGTATGAAACCGCCCGTTTGGAGTTCGACAAACTTTTGGCTGCTGTAATTTCCCGTATTGCCCTTTTTGATGAAAGTATCAGAGGTATACAACCCAAAGATTGTACCTACCGCATTTATAGGGATACCCGTTTTTCATTGGATAAAACTCCGTACAAAGTTCATTTTGGCGGATATATCAATGCCAAGGGGAAAAAGTCTGATCATTGTGGATATTATGTGCACATTCAGAACGATGCATGTATGTTGGCAGGTGGAAGCCTTTGCCTGCCTTCCAATATCTTGAAAGCAGTACGTCAGTCTATTTATGACAATGTAGATGAGTACGTTTCTATTGTGGAAGATCCTGAATTTAAAAAATATTTTCCTGTTGTGGGAGAAGACTTTTTGAAAACCGCTCCCAAAGGTTTTCCAAAAGATTTTAAGTATATCGATTACCTGAAGTGTAAAGAATATACCTGCTCTTATAACGTTTCTGATGATTTCTTTCTGAAGCCTGATTTTTTGGATAAGACAGAAGATGTATTTCGACAGTTCAAACGTTTTGCTGATTTTATTAACTACACAATAGACGATTTCGAATAGTACTTAATCATAAATAATAACTAAAACTTTTTCAATTATGGTAGTAGATACATTAGAAAACTTAGAAAAATACGCGTCACTGAATCCTTTGTTTGCACAAGCTATCGAGTTTTTAAAATCTCATGATCTTCATGCAATGGAGGTAGGTAAAACGGAATTGAATGGTAAAGATCTGGTTATTAATATAGCCCAGACTACTCCGAAAACAAAGGAACAAGCCAAATTGGAAACTCATAATGAATTTATCGATATTCAGGTTCCTCTTTCAGGAACAGAGATAATGGGATATACACCGGGTAAAGATTGTGTGCCGGCTGATGCTCCCTATAGTGCCGAGAAAGATATTACTTTCTTTGAAGGGCTGGCCGAAACATACATTGCTGTCAAACCGGGTATGTTTGCCATCTTCTTTCCGCAGGACGGACATGCTCCGGGTATCAGTCCCGACGGTGTAAAGAAAGTGATTGTTAAAGTGAAAGCATAATCAAATGATCCTGATATGGAAAAGACACTGAATCTTATTAAAAATGACCCTTGGCTGGAACCTTATGCAGAGGCCATCACAGGAAGGCATGAATATGCCATGTATAAAGAGGCCGAACTGACAAATGGTGGAAAACAGACTTTATCGGACTTTGCTTCGGGATATTTGTATTTCGGTTTGCATCGTACAGATAAAGGATGGACTTTCCGCGAATGGGCACCCAATGCAACCCATATTTATATGGTTGGTACATTTAATAATTGGGAAGAAAAAGAGAAGTATAGCCTGAAACGTCTGGAAAATGGCAATTGGGAAATCAATTTGCCTGCAGATGCCATTCAGCACGGTGATCTTTATAAATTGGTTGTATATTGGGAAGGCGGACAAGGAGAACGTATTCCTGCTTGGGCTACGCGAGTGGTTCAAGATGAAAACACAAAGATCTTCAGTGCACAGGTTTGGAATCCGGAAAAGCCTTTTAAGTTTAAGAAAAAAACATTTAAACCTTCTACTAATCCTTTGTTGATTTACGAATGTCATATCGGCATGGCCCAGCAAGAAGAGAAGGTTGGTACTTACAATGAGTTTCGTGAAAAGATACTTCCCCGTATAGCCAAAGCCGGTTATAACTGTATTCAGATCATGGCTATCCAAGAGCATCCGTACTATGGAAGTTTCGGTTATCATGTTTCCAGCTTTTTTGCCGCTTCTTCCCGTTTCGGTACACCTGATGAGCTTAAGCAACTTATCGATACAGCTCATGGTTTGGGGATTGCCGTTATCATGGATATTGTCCATTCTCACGCAGTGAAAAATGAGGTAGAGGGTTTAGGGAATTTTGCCGGTGATCCTAATCAATATTTCTATCCAGGAGCACGCCGGGAACATCCGGCTTGGGATTCTTTATGCTTTGATTATGGCAAGAATGAAGTGATACATTTTTTGTTATCCAACTGTAAGTATTGGCTGGAAGAATATCAGTTTGACGGTTTCCGTTTCGACGGCGTAACTTCCATGTTGTATTATAGCCATGGGCTGGGTGAAGCTTTTATGAATTACGGTGACTATTTCAATGGTCATGAGGATGATAATGCCATTTGTTATCTGACGTTGGCTAACGATCTGATTCATCAGGTGAATCCCAAAGCAATTACCATTGCGGAAGAGGTATCCGGGATGCCGGGATTGGCTGCAAAGGTAGAAGATGGCGGTTATGGCTTTGATTATCGTATGGCCATGAACATTCCAGACTATTGGATTAAGACGATAAAGGAGAAAATTGACGAAGATTGGAAACCATCCAGTATGTTCTGGGAAGTAACAAATCGTCGTCGGGATGAGAAAACGATCTCTTATGCCGAGAGTCACGATCAGGCATTGGTCGGAGATAAGACGATCATTTTCCGTTTGATTGATGCCGACATGTATTGGCATATGCAGAAAGGAGATGAGAATTATACGGTAAATCGCGGTATTGCTCTTCATAAAATGATTCGTATGCTTACTGCTACCACTATCAATGGCGGTTATCTGAACTTTATGGGAAATGAATTCGGGCATCCCGAATGGATTGACTTCCCGCGTGAAGGTAATGGCTGGTCATGTAAATATGCCCGTCGTCAGTGGGATTTGGTAGATAATAAGAATCTGACTTATCATTATATGGCTGACTTCGACGAAAGTATGTTGAAAGTTATCAAAACTGTAAAAGATTTCCAAGCTACCCCGATACAGGAAATTTGGCACAACGATGGTGACCAGATATTAGCATATCAGCGTAAAGACCTTATTTTTGTGTTCAATTTCAATCCTAAACAATCATTTACGGATTACGGTTTTTTGGTTGCACCGGGGGCATATGAGGTTATTTTGAATACAGATGACGTTTTATATGGCGGTAACGGACTTACAGACGATACAATCATTCATTTTACTATATCGGATCCTTTGTATGAGAAAGAGAAGAAAGAGTGGTTGAAACTTTATATTCCGGCACGTACAGCAATGGTGTTGCGGAAGAAGAAATAAAAAAAACATAGTTGGTAACAATTAGGAAGTATGGCAGTAGGAGATTTTTCTATTGCCATATTTTTTATCTTAATGTAAGTGCTATAGTATAAAAAAACCGCCTTCCATTAAAGAAAGCGGTTTCCGTATTTCGATTAATGCTATTTTTAATTCAAGCTCTCCTGAACTTGCGTCAACATTTTTTTGATTTCTGCTCTTTCCGGAGACAAGGTTGCGGCTTCTTGAAGATAATCGGCTGCCTTTTTAAAATCAGCATCGGCAGCAGCTTTTTCTGTTGCGTATTTATCTGCATCCGAGTTGGCTAAAGGAGCAGCTTTTTTTAATACAGTAGCACCATTATTATAAAATAATACACCTAAACTGTAAAGAGCATCCGTCTTCCATTTTTTTCCGCTTAATGTAGTCACCTTCTTATAACTTTCTTCGGCTTTTGCGATATCATTCGCTTTCTGGAATTTTTGTCCTTCTTTCAGATAATGGATTGCATATAATTTTTCCATAGTCTTATTACCCGGAGCTATTTTTAATCCAGCTTCCAGTGTTTCTACCATTTCTGCATTTTTTTTTAAATCCTTCAAGGCACCGGCTTTGCGTGCATACGCATTGGCTACATTATAGTTTTTCTGAATGGCAACATCAAAGTACTTCACAGCATCGGCATATTTCTTTATTTGATCTGCACATACACCACAGTTGTATGCCATTACGGAGTCCGAATTGTTCGTCTGTTTCAGATACGCATCATACTTAGTGAAAGCAACTTGATAATTCTTTGCATTTAAAGCATCATTTCCTTCTTTTTTCAATTGGTTAGGATCGGTTTGAGCAAAAATACTGCCAGTGGCACAGCACATGGCAACTAATAAAATAAATTTTCTCATGGTTTTTATGTGTCTTTTTAATTGTTTATCGTTCAAATGTAACAAGAAATGAAATAAACAGCAAAGCTATTTAATTTTTTATAGGCTCTTTCACACTACGAAACATACAATTTACCGTATATTCAATATGACATTGTTTATTTTATCTTCCAATGAGATAACCTTTTCCATAAATTGAAAACTTTCTCATGAAATTTCAAATGAAATTTCATCCAGCTTTTTATACAGATAGATACATGGGTAATAAAGAGGTTGGATTTTACCTGAATGGAGGTATTGGTAAATGGTAAACAGGTGATGTAGGGCTTTACCGTTTCTAAAATACTTTTTGAATATCTGAAAATCTCTTTTATAATTGGGGCAGATTAAGAAACAGATATCGGTCTTTTTCACTGTTTTCGTAATGCTTTTTGAAATGAATACAAAATTGCATTAGGTGCTTTATGATAAATTGAATTATATTCTGATGTAATTTGTATGAAGTAGAAAGTCTTTTTGCCTTATATGTATTATAATGTGATATTCTGTCATGGAATTATTTCGGGATGAATACTGGAATGTCGAGCGTAATGGGTAAGAAAATGATACGGATAAAAGAATGGTTGTGTTATTACGTTATTTGACGGTTAATTTTAGATTTTCTGTTTGAGTATTTTCGATTATTGAAAATATCCCCTACTGATTTGTTTGAATATTGTAAAGTGCGATTTGATATGCTGTTTCTTTTGTGTATAAAGTAATGTTTATTTTGTGTAGCCCCGTTATTAGTTGCTTCATTATTTTTTTATTATCCATTTCAGAAATTGATATGTTTTATCTTATCTTTTAATACTCCGATCTTTGTAATGTCGAATTAGTGTAATTTTAGATGTCATGTCAAAGGGAAAAAACGAGTATAAATAGTGCATATAACTTTTTGTTAGAGATTGCAGTTTTATGTTCGATGATTGGACAAGTTTGAATACACTACACTAACATTTACTTAGATGTATATCTCGGCAAAGGTAGTGAAAATTTGTAATATTTATCTAATTAAGAAATTTAGTTTATTTCAATGATAATAGAAGATGCTTATAGCAATAGAGTTACAGTTATGTTTGATGGGAAAGGATCTGATCACGGACATAACTTCATAAATATAAAAGCGGTATAGATGAAAAAAGTATTGATGCTTATACTTATTATAGTCGGATGTTCTGTTTCCGAAACGAAAGCCCAGAAGGTGGCACTTAAAAGTAATCTTCTGTATGATGCTACTGCTACCATGAATCTTGGTTTGGAGTTTGGATTGGCACGTAAATGGACATTGGACATTCCGGTGAATTATCATCCATGGAAACCGGCGGATGGTAAACGTTTACGCCATTGGGGAGTACAACCGGAAGTTCGATATTGGTTTTGTGAGCGTTTTAACCGTACCTTCATGGGATTGCACGGACATTATGCCGAATTCAATGTAGGAGGATGGCCGGACTGGTCGTTTATCAGTAAAAATATGCAGAATAACCGTTATCAGGGACATCTATATGGTGGTGGTGTTTCTATTGGACATTCGTGGATATTGAAGAAACGCTGGAGCCTTGAAGCATCTGTCGGAGTGGGTTATGCACGTATTGTTTATGATAAATATCCATGTACGCAATGTGGGACAAAGGAGAAAGAAGATAATAAGAACTATTTTGGCCCTACAAAAGCAAGTGTATCACTTATTTACGTAATTAAATAAAATAGAATGATGAAAAGAAATATACAATTCATCGTATTGGTACTGGCTGCTTTATGCCTGAATACAGAGGAGGCATTTGCTCAAAACCGCTCTTATAGTGGAGATATTGGGATTGAACCTGTACGGTTGGAGCAAAGTGGAGACTTTCTTTATATAGATATGAATTTTATTCTGAAAGATGTGAAAGTAAGGACGGCACATGGGGTAGATTTTATTCCTCAATTGGTTGCCCCGGCGAATACATATAATCTTCCAAAAGTATCGGTTAAAGGAAAAGATGAATATCTGGCTTATGAACGCCGGCTTTCATTGATGAGCCCGAAAGAGAAGAGAAAGCATGTAGCACCTTATCTGGTTAAGAAGAGTAATAAGCGGACAAATGATACGATACGTTACCGGTATGTATTACCGTACGAATCCTGGATGGCCGATGCGAAACTTAATGTGCAGCGTGATGAATGTGGCTGTGGGGAAAGTACATTGATGAGCGTGCAGCCTGTGATTGACCAAGTGACACTCGAACGTATTTTATCTCCTTACATTGTGAATCCTCATTTTGCTTATGTTGAGCCGAAGGTAGAGGTAGTGAAGAGCCGTGAGATACAGGCTGAATGCTTTTTGGATTTTGAGGTGAATAAAATCAATATTCGTCCGGAATATATGAACAATCCCCGGGAATTAGCAAAAATCCGTGTAATGATCGATGATTTGAAATTGGATCCCAGCATAAAAGTAAATAGACTGGATATCATCGGGTATGCCTCTCCGGAAGGAACTTTGGCTACAAATAAACGTCTTTCTGAAGGACGTGCTATGGCTCTTCGCGATTATCTGGCATCTCGTTATGATTTTCCGCGTAACCAATATCATATCATATTTGGTGGTGAAAACTGGGATGGCCTGATAGACGCTCTTGAGACACTCGATATGGACTATAAGAATGAAGTGCTTGACATTATTCAGGATATTCCCATTGAGAAAGGACGGGAAACAAAACTGATGCAGCTTCGTGGAGGAGTGCCATACAGATATTTGCTGAAAAATGTTTTCCCGAGTCTTCGTGTTGCTATTTGTAAAGTGAACTATGACATTAAGAATTTTAATGTGGACGAAGCGAAGGAGGTGATAAAAAGACGTCCGCAAAATCTGAGTTTGAATGAGATGTTTTTGGTGGCTAATACTTATCCGAAAGGTTCGCAAGAATTTATCGATGTGTTTGAAACGGCTGTCCGGATGTATCCCGACAGTGAAATAGCCAATATGAATGCCGCTACTGCTGCACTTTCGCGTAATGATCTGATTTCTGCAGAACGATATTTGAAAAAGATGGAATCTCAAGAGTATTGGCCGGAATATAATAATGCGATGGGAATATTGACCTTGTTGAAGGGAGATTATGAATTAGCAGAAGAATACTTGAATAAAGCCCGGGAGTTGGGGCTGGATGTAGCTACGGATAATCTGGAAGAGTTAGCGAAGAAAAAAGCGAATATGAACGAAATAGAGAAAGCGAATAGAATGAGAATTAAATAAAATGACAACGTATAGAAGAACTTTTTCAGATAAAAGATTCTATGAAAGTGAATGACTAATCTATATTAATTACTAATAATTATTTTGTGTTATGTTGAAAATTAAATCAATTTTTGTGTCATTGCTGGCTGTGGCGGCATTGGCGAGTTGCTCGAACGAGAATGACGACATCACTGATGGCGGCGAAAAAAGAGACTACGATGTGGCTTACATGTCGGTTAGCGTAGCCGTTCCTCAGGGAACGAGAACACGTGCTGCCGGTTCATCTGGTGAAACAGACGCACTGGACTCTGAAACTAAGATCAAGGAGCTTTATTTGGTTCTGTTTGATGACCAAAAAAAGGTGGTAAAGGCTGATGGTGCAACTGCGTATTATACTATATTGGGCGAATCGCAGCTTTCACAAGTTGATAATGCTCCTGTTAGTCCTTTAGAACCAATTAAGGTATCTACGGAGTCTGCATACTTACTTACTATTGCTAATCCGGGCGCTAAGTTGAAAGCTCTTTTAAATGGTATAGTAGCAGGTAATGGATATGCGGATATTAACAAAGAATTTTCTGTAGCAGAAGATCTTGCTGAAGATGATAATTCTTACCTCATTGCGGAGGTTGCAGACCTTGCTGATAAAGGACATGGCTGCACAATGATTAATGCCGGTGCATTTGATGATCTTATTTCTGATGAATGGAATGCCGATTGTTTAGTTGATGTTGCAGCTTCTGTAGTTAAAGCGAGTGATTATAAAACTGATACCGAGGCAAAAGAAGCAGCAAAAGGAAAGAAGGCAACGATTCAGATAGAACGTCTTGCATCCAAACTGGCAGTTACACTTAAAGGTGATGGTCTTACCATAGAAATAGTACCTTCTACTGCCAAATTTGAATTCAAAGAATGGACAATTGATTATGTGAACTCCAGATTCTTCCCATTTGCTACGAAAACAAAGCTGACAGCGACTCATACTGGTGCTGCGTATAAGTCTAATTTCTATACCGAAGATCCAAACTTTGATGCTGATGGTACTGGTAAACATCTTGTTGGTATTATCAGTAACAAAATTGTGGACTATAACCCTAAGGCGAAATGGTATAAGCACAACCTGTTAACTGTAGCAAAAGAAGAGGACAAGAATGTTGCTTATTGTACGGAGAATACAATGGCGGCGGCTGACCAGGATTTTGGTGCTGCTACCCGTTTGGTTCTTAAAGCTGTGTACACACCTTACACTGATTTTGATGACGATTGGTATCAGACTTTTTTCAATGGTACTTATATCAATTACAAAAATCTTGGTGAATTGCAAACTGCTTATAATGATGCTACTGATATCGATGAAGCGGATAGAGATGCTGTAGAAAAGTTATTGGTGGAATCCTGTGACAAATTTATTAATAAGTTAAATAGTGCGTTCCCGACAGCTGGACTTGCTGCTGATTTTAAAGATCTTACCCAACAATCGCTTGACGATCTTACTATTACCAATGGTGGTGAAGTTGCTAAAGAAACAGGTATTCGCTGGTTCCAGAAAAGCTTGAACTACTATTACTATCAAATTCGTCATGATAACACTACTGACATCGGACATATGGCATATGGAAAGTATGGAGTCGTACGTAATAACTATTACACACTCAACTTGACAAAAGTTAATGGTGCAGGTACACCGTGGTATCCCGATGTAGAGGAGCCGGAGGAAGAAATCGATAAAAAAGGTGCGTACCTTCACTTTGAAATTGAGGTGGCTCCGTGGATCTCTTGGGGTACTGATTTCGAAATCTAATAAACAGTTTGTTTGACTAAAAAGTCAGTTTTTGGGAGCTGACTAAAAAGCAAGTATAAAATGCTTTTTGATCAGCTCCTTCAACTTTTTATTTATGTAAGATGTTCTGGTCGATATCGACCGCTCAAGATAAACCAAGCCGTGTGACAGGCTTTTCAAAAACAGCACGAAGATACACTGGCGTACCTTTTCGAGAAAGAAATGAGTGATAAAGCAGCGCCCCTAAAACAGAAATAACCGGAGACCGCTTAAAACAGAGAGGCTCTGACTATATAACCGGTAATCCGGCAATAAGGATACCCCTAAAAATAAAAGAGAGATGTTCGGAAAAACCAAAATGCAGTTCCTTGTCGTTGTTTCGATGTTCTTTATGGCCTCGTGCGACAGTATATACGAAGATTTGCCCCGTTGCGAACTTTGGTTGGAATTTACTTTCGACCACAACATGGAATATGCAGATGCATTTGATCCACAGGTTAATTCAGTGGACGTATTTGTGTTTGGTGATGACGATAAGCTACTTTTGACTAAAAGAGCCGAACCGACTGCATTGGTGGGTGGAAACCGTATGTCATTGGCTGATGAGCTTTCTTTTGGAAGCTACAAAATACTTACCGTGGGCAGTCTGTCCGATAGCCACCGGGTGGCGACTCATACCGGACAATCGCCGATTGTGGGAACTACCACTCTTCAAGAGATGGTTGCCGCTCTTTATCGTGAAGTAGATATGATAGATTTTCAATTTCCACATTTCTACTTTGCTCCGGTAGTGCAATTAGACTATTTCGGCACTAACGATGCCGTATGTCGTGTGAATCTGATGCGTTATACGAACCGGTTCAATATCGCTTTGATGCGTACCAATGGAACTGGTAACACGCGATACTCTTTTGAAATAGAAACACCGGACGATGCCGTTTATTCCTGGATGCAGGATGCGCCTATGGGAGAAGGCCCTGTTACGTACAGAGCCTACCATACTGATTGGACAAGATCCACTGATGTGGAGATGGTCTCGCGTCTGAATACCATGCGTCTGTTTAATATGGCGGGTTATCGGTTTATTATAAAAAATGAAGAAACAGGTGTCGAAGTTTGGGACTACAATCTGATGACTTTACTGAACATCGCTCGTCCTACTCTCCGCCCTGACAATACGTCACTTCCTTTTCAGGAATACCTTGACAGGCAGAGTGATTGGAATCTGGTGTTTACTGTGACCGAAAAGCCCGAAGGAGGATTCCTCCAGATAGGGCTTGTAGTCGGTCCTTGGATATACTGGCTTCATGACATGGAAATATAAGGAATGGTGATAATGAGATGTAAACCATTGTATAGTATTATTTGTCTGTTGTTGGTAGCTTTCTTGTTTTCGTGTAGCAAAAATGCAGTTGAGTTTGATGAGCAGTTGTCCAATACCCGGGCTTTGCTTAGCATCGACTTGACGCAGAATGCAGGCGAAGAACAGGTTGCTATTAAGACTGTACGGTTTGTCATATTCGGCAATGCGTCGAGTAGCATTCCGTATTTGGATGTCAATGAGTTTCACGAAGAAGCCACTCCACTCGAGACTACGGATATTAAAGCCGTTATCGAAGTGAAAGGCAACAGTGATATCATGGCAATTGTTATTGTGAACGAACCGGCCGGGCTTAAAAGCGATCTTGATAATATTGGCAGTTTATCTGATCTGAAAAATATAGAGTTTACTATTGCTCAATTACTGAACAATAGTAAAGAAGAAATTGCTTTAATGCCTATGACGGGAATAAAACAAGGTATATATGTAAAGCCTGGCGAGGCGGTTAATCCGGTAAGCATGACCGTGGAACGTGCCGTATCACGAGTGGATGTCTATCTCCAAGTCACGGATGGCGGAGCGCAGACGGGATATATTAATGGCAGTACTACAGTCACTATGCACAACCTTTCTCATGAGAGTGTTTTGGTGAATGGATTCGGAAATATGAAAGCAAATGCACTTCTGTTGGATAAGACATGGACAGCAGGTTCGAGCGATACATGGATATACTCATCTGCTGCTGATGCGAAAAACCGGAGATTGCTTTGTTCATTCTATACCTCCGAGCGTGCTTTCACCGACTCCAATAAACCTACTATCAGCATGACGAATATCCGGAAAGGTGCACAGCCTACAGATGTCATCGGAGTGACCCGGCAGGAGTTGGGACAGATTACACCTACCGGTGGTGGGCAGTCACAAGATTTTGAGGGATTTCAACGGAACAATGTATACCAGATAACGGCTAAGGTAGGTAAACTGGGCATACAAATAGTGAGAGTATCGGTGGAGCCATGGGGTGATCCGAAAAATATAGACGTGGATGTGGAACTGTAACATACTGGCTGCTGATAGGTAAAGTTTTCATTCGGAAAAAGAAAAAAGATGATAAAGTTAAGAAATGATAGTATCAAAACGATGATGATGGTAATCCTCTTTCCGGTTATTTTCTTTTCGTGCATCGAAGAGGAAATGACGTGTGAAAGGGTGCCAATGGCAGTGCATTATGTGGGCGCTGGCGGAAGTGTCGTGACCAGAGGTACGGAAATTTCTTCGGCAGACGATCTGAAAGGGACTAAATTCGGTTTGTTTGCTTCTTTGACACCGGCTTCTCTCGTTACGGAAACATACTTCAACGCGAGTGCCACAGTAAATGATAATTTGACGGCTACGATATCGCCGGGACAGTTTTGGCCAACCGTGCAGAGCTCCATGAAATTCTTTTCGTGGTATCCTTTTGATGGCGGCAACCACCCGATTGCCAACTTCGACAATCCTGCAGAGATGGTGTTGACATATAGTGCTTCTACTGATGCTGCTGCCCACAAGGATGTGATGGCGGGTGTGACACAGACATCTCAATGGGGTGCCGGTATAAATGTACATTTCTATCATACACTGACTAAAGTCTCCTTTACATTCAAAAAGAAAGATCCGGCACCCGAAGAGTTAATAATCGAAAAGATCCAGTTCCAAGGTGTGGGAGCAGAAGGGAAACTGACCGTACCCAGCATACCGACTGCAACAACAGAGAGTGGCAAACCTGCTTTTGTCTGGAACAATATCACTACGGGGACTGTAACTTCCGATCTGGCTTCTACCCCTACGGCTCAAAAAGCGGTGGGTACAGTTGCTACTCAAATAGGTGACACGTTCTTTATGTTGCCTGCCGTTACCTTTTCGGATGCTGCTAAAATGATAGTCACCACCAATCATGGTATTCGGGAATTTCTGCTTAAGGATATTGCCGAAGCTGTTGGCAGCAAACATTCCTGGCAGTCGGGCGAGCACATTAACTATAATATGACAATGTCTAATGAAGAATATACGATAACCGCTACCCCCTTACCATGGGAATGGGATGAAAACTCGGTAAATGTGATTTTCGACGGGCAGTATTACCTTAAGCTTTCACAAGGCAAAGTACGGTTGGGAGCCAATGGAGCCACAGTAAATATAACTGCTGAAACAAATTATGATGCGGATCCGAATACCGGATATCCGGTAGGTGCATTACTCAATAAGACGGGGATGGCTACGTGGGCTACGGTAACGATGGGTACTCCTACACTCTCGGGGACAGTGCGTACTTATGACATTACGGTTGTAATTCCTTCATACACAGCAGTTGCTACGGAAAAACGGGAGACACAATTTTATATTGATGCAGGTAATCTACACCACAAGATACTGCTGGAACAGTGGGGTGGCACCGGGGTATGGCTCACTTCAAGTGAAACTTTGGATACCAATGATTTGGGAATCGGACTGACGAAACGGCGTGTACTTACCTTTACTTCGGGCAATCCGGGAAATTGGACTTGGGAAGTAACCGGCGTACAAGATCCTGATAAGATTCTGCTCAATTGGGATACGATGTTCGGATCAAAAGGTGGAAATGGCGGAGTAATCTATTTTTATTACAATGCCGGTACCAAGGAAGGCACAACTGCTACGCTGACAGTGAGTAATACGAATGGCGATAATCCGGATATAACGGTGACATTGACCGTTCCGCAGTGGTAAATGATAGGTTACGCTTTAAGAAAAGGAGACGAATTATGATGAAATATATATCTTTAGTACTCAATAGAAGTTTTCTTCTATACACTTTGGTAGCAGCAATTTGGCTCACCGGTTGTGTAGAAGAAGAGTATACGAATTCTCCTAAAGGGACCGGCGTCAATATCCCGTTTGCTCTAACGATTCCCGACGTAGATATCCCCTCTCCCATTTCCCGTTCAATGACGGGAGCGGCCGGAGGATACAGAGAAGACGAGATAAAGAATGTAGACGTTCTGGTGTTCGAAGAGTCGGAAAACACCCCCGGACAGTATTTGTTTATGGAATGGAAGCCCGTCAGCACTAATATTACACAAACATTGGATGGTGGTACCTCTGCGGCAGAATTTTCTGTTGCGCTTACTCCTACTTCCAGGCCCACTTACGTTGTGCTACTTGCTAACAGACCACTCGGCACTGCAGCATATGAAAATATCTTGAAAGGTTTTGTGAAAGGATCAACAACGAAAGCTGCTGCAATGGCGCAGATGATTCATAGCGGTGATCCTACGCAATGGCCGGCCGACGGACCGAATGACAACGGTAAATATCTGCCGATTCCCATGTATGGAGAGGTAAAGGTGTCGAAACTTGCCTATGCTGTCTCTATACCCGATATCAATATGAAACGGATGTTGGCACGTATTGACATTGCCAATTCCGTATCGAATTTCACAGTGGAAGAAGTATATCTTGTCAATTATAATAATGCCGGATATTTGTCTCCGGTATGGGATGCGAACGGAGTGGTAGATATTGCATCAGGTGATCTTAATATTCCTGTTGCCAATGATAAGAAAGTGGGCATCGATCCTGCCAATTATCATCTTGTAGCAGGCAATACGCCCTATGTCGGCAACATCTATACTTTCGAAGCCTCTGCTGCCGTAGATGATGCCGGTGGCAATGACGGAGCTGCGAGCCGTAAAGACGCTGTGTGTCTGATTGTAGGAGGACGGCGTACCGGAGAAACGTCTACAACTTATTATCGGGTGGATTTCACCCAAACAGGAAAGACGGGAGAAGATGTAGAATACCTGCCTTTGTTGCGAAATCATAAATATATCATCAGTATTACAGAAGTGTCGGGCCCCGGTTATGATGATAAACAGAAAGCACTGGAATCTTATACGGTAATGTCCAATCTTAAGATGAGACTGATCACCTATGATCGTGATAAGATAAAAGACGTGGTATACGACGGGCAGTATATGCTCGGAGTGAGTGAATCTGATGTACAACTGACTCAATACCAGATTGATAAATATGTGATAGATGTTTTTACCGATGTTCCTTCGGGATGGAAAGCTACCGTCGCTTCTGATGGCGATTGGCTTAAATTTAATGGTGGTGGGAATACCAGTACCGATGTCATTACAACGACAGGTGGAGCGAATGGCGATACCAGTTTTGCACTGCGTATACCCTATTGGTATCATGGAATAACCGGAGATGCGCGCACGGCCACTATTACGTTGCAGGCAGGGAGACTGACTCATGTTATCACTTTGACACAGACAATGATAGAGCCGGGAGTAATTCGTTTTGTAGACGGCTACGGGAATGAAATAGTGGATGGATATGTTTTTCCACTCAGGAGTGACAACCCCAATAATCCGGAAGAAGCTCTTGAACCGCAGGTTTTGTACGCCGTGTTCTCTACGCCTAAGATTGCCGTACGTCGTGGGGGTGGCACTATTTTTTATCCTAACGGAGGTTTAATCCCGGCTTTGAATACCTCGACTTCCCAGTTTTTTGTAGACAGGGTACAAGCATTCAGTATCCAGCCGGATCCGTTGAGGGCCGGTGATGGAGGAAATCTGTATTGGCGTACGGATGCATTGAATTTTGACCTGTATGATGAAGCAGACAAATACCTCGGTAACAGACCTTTGCCAATTATCCAGCAGGAACGGACTTTTTCATTCCGTTTTCTTGCAAATACGGCAACCCGTACATTTGACGTTGATTTGGGTGCAGAACAATATCTGCAGTTATTTGTGAATCATAATTGGAAGATTGCAGGTATAGAAGAAGTGAGTGGAACTGAATTGATACGTTCTACTGCTGATACAAATGACAATGATATATTTGTAGGTAGAAGTAATGCAGATTCTAAGATGTATCAGTCATCCGTTGTCGGTTCGGATGAAGATGACGGCAAAGGAAATGCTGTGAATGGCCGTGGATACGACTTTAGATTAAAGATTATTCCCGGAAAATGGGCAGAGGGAAAAACAGGAATGATCAAGATTGATTTCGATAACGTATTCTATGCAGGATCGGGTGTTTTAAGTAAGTATCCGTTCCGTCTCATTATGTACCTGAATATGGTGAGCAGGAAATTGTCTTATACGGATGCTTCTTCACAACCTCAATTTTATCTTTATCCGCTTCGGTTTGAGGAACGGAAGTCGTCTGAAACTAATAAAGGACTTCAGTTGAGTGCTGCCAATGCGGCCGCTACGTGCGCAGAGGTTGGTGATGGATGGCGGTTGCCTAATGCCAATGAGTTGATATTATCGTATATTTATCGCGATGTCTTAGGAGGAGTTGCTGCCGGTGAGGACAGCTATACGAGTCAAAATATAGAAGGATGGTATATCAGTGAAACTCCGGCGAGTTACGATTACTATTGGTCTGCATCGACTTATTCAGATGGTTCGGGTTTTCCTTTAAATTTAGCAAGTGCTGCTTCTGGGAAAAAGAGCACCGGTGATAAGGCTAATTTTCGTTGTGTTCGAAACGGACCTGCCAGTGGAACGAAGTATCCTTATCTGAGTGGAAAAACGATTATATCTCGTGATGCGGCAGGGGGAGTTCAGTCTTCAGTATTGTTAGGCTCAGAAAGTCCGTCGCAAAGTAATAAAGTTGCCCCTAAATTGGAAGTAGATCTTACCAGTAGTGTTGGTAATTGGACGACGGCTAATAGCGTTTGTACAGCAAAAGGCTGGCGTCTGCCCACTCAACGGGAAATGTTGCTCATTCTCAGTATGGGCGGTGGAACGATTCCTCTTACACAAGGGACTGGATTTAGTAATACGACAGCTTGGTCAAGTGGATTTCAGGCAATTGCCGGATTTCATTGGACGCAAACTCTCCACAGTGGTAGCAATTATTATGCAATTAATCCCAGTAATGGTACTAATGGATATGAACAAAACGCTTGGGATGTAGCAACGGGTCCGGACTGGATGAATTATAGATGTGTCAGAACAGTGAACTGACCTAAGGTTGTGCAAATGTGTTACGTAAATCCTGTTTTATAGTGATTTTAAATCTCAACTGAGCCGACCTTAATGTTGTGTAATCATAAAAAATAAAACCGCAAGAGCTTTATAATTAGCTGTTTGCGGTTTTATTTCGTGATTCCGAAGCGATTCGAACGCTTGACCCACGCCTTAGAAGGGCGTTGCTCTATCCAGCTGAGCTACGGAACCATCCTTAATTGCGGTGCAAAGGTAATGCTTTTTGTGAAATATCAAAAACATTTCTATACTTTTTTTGTATCCATTTGTCCGGGAAAAGGCTATAAACCTAATGGTAAGCCTGTTAAATACCACAGAATAAACAACAAAGTCCAGCTTATCAATATGTAGACAGAATACCGCCATGTATACCTCAAAAGAGAGAGATAAGAGGATTGCTTATCGTATTGCTGCATATAAGTCAATACTAAGGGCATATAAAATAAAAAGGGAGTAATGGCATTGGTGGCACTGTCTCCGATGCGGAAAGCACATTGCACCACATCGGGCGTAACTCCCATTTTGGCAAATATAGGAACAAAGATGAAAGCCATAAATGTCCATTTGGAGGTGGCGGATACCATGATGAGGTTTATCATGGCACTGAACAGGATAAACAGAACAAGGGTAGGCAAATTGCCAAACTCGACAGAAGAGAGCAGATTGGCCCCCATAATGGCGAGGCATTTGTCTAAGTGCGAATATTCGAAACAGGCGAACATTTGTGCCGCAAAGAAGGCGATGACGAAATAAACGCCTAACAATTTCATCGGCTGGGCCAGTCCGTCTATGACATCGGCATCCGTGCGATAACGACCGGAGCTGAAACCGTAAACCGTACCCATCAACCCGGCTCCCAATGACAGGAGGAATAAAATACCCATAATGAAAGGAGATCGCATCAAGTTACCGCTTACTCCGCGTAAAATGCCATAAGAAGAAAAGGTGGACCACAGTACGATAGCCACATAAATCACCCCCACGATCACCGCCATCGTCAAAGCACGGCGTTCTTTGCGGGAGAGTGGCTTATAACCGTCGAAGTGCGTGCTACCTTCATAAGTGCCCATTGCCGGAAGCAGCTTCCGGCGGGTCACCCAATAGGCTACGGCCGTTATGAGAAAGGTAGAAGCAAACATAAAATAATAGTTGCACAACGGCCCTGTATCACCGTGTTCTATCCCGCCGGCCACGGCAGCTTCTTCCGTAGTCCGGGCAAGTAGCGGATCCATGGTGCTCAATACGATATTGGCACTGTATCCACAGGCTACAGAGGCATAAGCCGTTATGATTCCGGCTACCGGATGCAAACCGACGGAATGAAACAAGGTGGCGGCAATGGGAAGCAAAATAATATAACCGGCATCACCCACTACATTCGAAAGCAATCCGAGGAGGATCACCCAGAGAATAATCTTGTCTTTATCCTGCTTGCCACGAATTCCATGACGAATGCATGCATTTATAAATCCGGAATGCTGTGCCACACCGATTCCGAACATGGCTACAATCACCATCCCCAAAGGGGCAAAACCGGTGAAGTTGGTGACCATGTGCCGTAACAGCCAGCGAATCCCTTCCGGACTGAGCAGGCTCTGCACACGGATCTCTTCTCCTGTCTGTGGCAGCGTCACACTCAATCCATAGATTTCGAATATCCATGAAAGAAGTACGACCACCATCGTGAGCACAAAAAACATAGTGGCCGGATGGGGCATGCGCCATTTGCTACTCTTCATCGGCTTCGAGGTTGTCAAGATCGAGAATTCGAAGTTCGAGCGCACGCACTACCAGACGGGTGGCATTCACCCCTACCCGCTCGCCGTTCGGAAACAGCCGGCCTACCAAGTCGTTCTGTCGTTTTTCGAGTGATTTTACTCCAAAAGGCATGCCTTTGAGGTTGGCGATCATCTCTTTGGTGTATCCCAGTGCCAGATGGCGCAGGAAACGTTCGTCGTATTCGTCTATATCATAATTGATAACTGCTTCCTGACGCTTTGCATCGTTGGCAACAGACGCTTTGAAGCGGTCCACAATCTTTTCCAGTATGGGATAATTGAACACCAGCTTTTTGCCATCCATTACGGCCTGCACGTCTGTTTTGGTCAATAGCTCACCTGTTTTGAGGATAATGCCGTCGGCACCGGCATCCAACACATCGACCCAGAGTTTTTCGTTCAATATTTCGCCGGTAAAGATAAGTACACGAACTCCTTTGTATCGTTTGAATATATTGCAGCAGATATCGACTCCGATTGTTGTCGAGCCTCCCAAACCGAGATCGAGCAGTACCAGATCCGGTAGCCGGGCTTCTATCAACGGCCAGAATTCGGCTTCGGTCATGGCGGTTCCGATTACTTCCGCATTGGGTATTTCGTGGCGGAATATCTCCTCCGTGCCTTTCAATTCGAGTTTTACATCTTCTACGATAATTACTTTAAATTTCTTATCTTCCATCGTTTCGTTACATATATTGTTATGACTCATTAGATATATTGTTATGTGGCTTTACATCGGTTGTCATTACCGTTTCGGTAGAGTGAAGTAAACGGTAAAGCCTCCTTTCTGTGCCGGTTCGGCATTGATACGGCATCCGCGGCGTCCGGCAAATTCATCATGGTCCCGGATGATCTGTTTGCATATCAGGTATTCCGTTCCCCTCAGTTCCCCTTTCTCACCGGAGGTCATTCGGGCCAGATTGGGATAGAATAACTTATTGAGTTCGTCCACACTCTTTTCGCGACGCGTATCGGTAAAGAGGAAACGGATGTAATTCCCGTCTTCTGCAGCATGCAATTTTAATATCCCGTCTTCATGGACGGTGAGCGCTTCGTCGATCAGATTTTCAAGAAGAAAACGAAGCTGGTTGATGTCTCCGATGATTCTTTTTTCTATCGGCTCCGTCAGAAATTCGATCCGGCTTGTTTTCCCTTTGCTTGCTTTCCGGAAATATTTCACGGCATATTCGCACAGGTCGGCTACGGAAATCGTGCTGCGGCGGAAGGTTACCTCTTCCAATTGCCGGGCAGCGCACGAACTCAGTATGGTAAAAATACCTTTGTAATATTCTATCAATTCGCTGATGGCTTCTACATTTTCCCGTTCTTCCTCTTCCGAAAGGTTTTGTGTATTCAGGCGTCCTACGATCTGTTTGATTTTGTTGGGGTAGTATATCGTTTCGTGCTTGATCGTCGAAAGGCAATTGTCGAGCACCATATTTTGCACATGCAGCATGCTGTCTTCCCACGAGGCACGTTGCGCTTCTTCGTGTGCCGATTCGATGTCACGGTACTTTATTGCCAGTTTGACTACTGCATTAAACACCACGATGGCCACATAGCGGGCCACCAACTCGAACAGCAGACGGTCTGTTTCCTGCGTTGTCCCTTCCCGGCGTTCCAGATAGAGTACGCCTACACATTGATGTTCTCCACCGGCATCCACCACCAGCGGAATGGCTTGTGAAAGCCCGTCGGACAGATATTGCTGTCCGTTGAAACATTGCTGCATAAGTTCCGGCATCCTTTCAAGTCCGGGATTGGAGGCAAATTCGAGCCGGTGTGTCGTTTCATTGTATACGGCAAGGCTGAGCCGGTCGATTGTAAGCAACTCGTTGATGGAGTCGAAAGCCTCATTGACCAGCCGTTGGGGGATTTCTTTCAAGGTATCCTCTTCGCGTTGCAAGGCTTCGGCAGATTCCTGCGCACGGATCAGGGAAGAAGCAAATACTTTTTTATTGATTTCGAGAATCTGTTCCAGATTGAGCCTGTTGAGCAAACGCTTGCGTATATAGATGAGATAGTAACCGGCCAGCGAGATGACGAATAGCAGAATACAGAGGATAACTCCTACAATCTTATTGGTAGTGGAACGCTCCAGTTCGCGGCAATATCCTTCCAATGACTGGTCTTCGCTCTGCAATTTGTAGAGTGCCGTGAAAGCTGCATTGTTATAGTTGTATCCTTTCAACTGTTTCAGTGCCAGAAAAGCGACGGCTGCTTCATTCCGCACATCCAGGATGGCATGGAAGTCCGAATCGAACATTTCGTTCCACCAAGTCAGTTCGGCGGGTATTTCTTCGCCGACCAGTTTCATATATTTCTGCGGATGGCGGGCATATTTTTCATAATGCCTGTTCAATATCATGATGGCCGAATCGGCATATACCAGCGCATCTTCGTAATACCCGTCTACGTTGGCAAAATAGGCGGCATTGGCATAGTCGGATGCTTCATTGAGCAGAGTTTCATAATCCGGATCCGTTACCGTTGCGATAGAATCGCCTGTCACCGGACCGGTAGCCTGTCCTGTCCCTCCGGTGCAGGAAGAAAACATGTAAGCAGGCAGTAGGATGCACAATAGTACACCTATGGCCTTACGTATTCCCAATGGCAGCCGGAAATAAAACCGGCTTCCATGTCCCGGTTCGCTTTCCACGTTGAACATGCACACCCGGAACAGGTTGTTTGTTTTACGGTATTTCTCAATAATCCCTTTGCAATTCATCAGTCCGAAGCCGCTCCCCTTGCTCAACCGCAGGGCTTCCGCGTCTTCGGCGGTTTTCGTGACGTTCATGCCGATGGCGCGCGAATCGTATACTTTCTCGCCGATGATGCAGGATACGTCTTCGGCCGAAAGGCCGCGTCCGTTATCTTCCACCGATATTTCCACGTATTCCTCTGTCTGACGGGCATAGATTCGCACGACTCCTCCTTCGGGAGTATATTTCCGGGCATTTTCGGCCAGTGTATTTATCATGAAAAGAGTCAGGGCCTTGTCGGCTTTCACTAAAATTGGAGCCGGCTCTATATCGAGTGTCTGTCTTTTCATTTCGAATGCCCTCCGGCCTTTTGACAGGAGTTCGAAAAGCTCGTTCAGGCTGAAAGTCTCGATGTTCAGGCTCAGTGTACCTTGTTTCATTTTGATCCACAAGGCGAGGATGTCATTGTATTCGTTGATGGTGGTTACCAGTTCGTCGATGTACTGGTATTTTTCTTTTTTGATAAGCGGATCATTGATAAATCCTTTGTCCGTCAGTTTGCGTACCTCGTTGAGTATGCGGTCGATATAGGGATTGATGCCGTTGACAATGGCAAGGCATGCCTTTTTTATCAGGTTCTGGCGTTTGTTGGCAGCAATGTGTTGTTCGTAGACATACCGTTGCTTTTCCAATTGGTTGCGTTCGTCGCTCAGCGAAGCGATGGTCTGTTCGTTGTCCATAGCCCAATCCACATAGGGAGTCAGTACATGTATCAGGGCCTGTTCGTCGCGGTTTAACCGGTGTTTGGGGATGAAACTTGCTTTGCCCTCTTCATTGACTTCAAGAATTATCCTGTTCGGCCCGAACAGGCGGTCGATCCCTTCCTGAACAAGAGGAAGATTCATTGGGATGGAAGCCGTTATATCCCGGCATAATGTCAGGGTTTGTTGTAACCGCTCCGTATAGATACGGTTTCTTACTTTAGAACGCTTATTGAAGATCCAGAATAAAATGACAACCAACAGCAATCCCACCGCAACAAAGAAAAGTACGATATTCAGTTGCTTCGATTCCGCTTCCAGATAAGCGTAGCGGCTTTCCAGTTCTTTGTCCTGACGGGTATCGTTCAGGATATCCAGATAGATATTCCGGTTATAATCGGATTCCGGCTTCATACCCAAACCGGCGTAAGAGACGCTGAGTTGTTCGCGGATACGGGATATCCATTCAGGCACGGTCTTCACCCGTTCCTGCCCTATCCACGTCATCTCGGTGAAAATCGTATCTGCCTTTACAAAAGGCTGCAACTTGTCCAGCGTATCCGTAGCGTGGTGGTAATATAGAAGATGATGCTGATTGACACATTTCAGGGCTTTGCTCAGCGAATCGAGGGCTTCGGAATAGCGGCCGTGGGCATTCAGATATTTTCCGATGGAGACGTATGCACCGGCTATCTGATACAGATCGTCATATTCTCTGAATATTTCCAGCGCTTTCTCTGCCAATCTCAACGGCAGTAGGGAATCGACGGGCATACCCAACTGTTTCAGGGCGTGCGGACGTCTGGAAAGAAACAGTTCGAAATTATCTTTTGGGGTCAGCCGGTCGGCCAATCCCTGCATACCGTTTCCGGCAAAATAGAGATACCCTTTCCGGGAAGCCAACCGCCAAGTGGTGTAGAGCTCGTCGAATTCACCGAGTTTACGTTCGTCCGGCGTATCTCCATCGCACAAAGAAGCCGATCCTTTGATGTAATGAAAATACAGGTATTGGCTGGTATCTGCCCGTAAGGATTCGTCCTGGGGGATTTTATCGAGCGAAGCCATTGCTTCGGGGCGTTGCTGGAGATAATAGTAATAGACGGCGGAAACGATGAAAAATTCCGTAAAGGCGAAATTCACACGCAGCATTTCATATTTGTCGGTGAACACGGTGCTGTCTTCACGAATACGTTTCATTCGCCGGACGGCGCTGTTACGGTAGTCATAATATTCTTTATTCATGCCTGTGCGCTGATAGATTTTCATCAGCCCTATATCGGCAATGAGCAGTTCCAGCTCGTTTTTGGTAAGGCCATACACCTCCTTATATATTTTTTCGGCACGTTCAAAGTCCATTTGCATAAAAGCACAAAAACCCAGATTGTTGCATGCCTCCGCTTTCCCCTGTTGGTAAAGGCGTGCCTGTCCGTATGCCTGTTCTGCCGGAAGATAAGACGAATCAAGGTTTTTATAACGGTAAGCATATGCCCGCCGGTTTAAAGAATCGATAAAGCGCACCTCTTTGGTCGGTGCTGTGCCGACGCATGAGAAAAATGCCGTCAACAACAGCACGCATAAGATATACAAAGGAGTACGATGATTCATTATCAATAATTATTCAATGTGCTAATGTGCCAATAAAATAATGTGCCAATATGCCAATGTGATCAATGTGCCAATTGGCTGCGCCGTGGCAATATACCGCACGGCATTGGCACATTGATCACATTGGCATATTGGCACATTATTCACCGGCCCATTATTCTTTTCGCAAATCTACAAATATTTCCTGTGAAATAAGAATGAATATATATTTTTTCTACAATAAGTCTTTTAGATTGTCGGGAGATTTCATACCTTTGCACGCAAATTAACAAATAGGTAACAACTATTATAAAATGAGCGAAAAAGCACCCTTTATGGTATTCTCGGGAACCAATTCGAGATACCTGGCAGAGAAAATCTGCGCCAGCCTCAATTGTCCTTTAGGAAACATGAACATCACCCATTTTGCAGATGGCGAGTTTGCTGTTTCTTATGAAGAATCAATCCGTGGTTCACATGTATTCCTGGTTCAATCCACATTCCCTAACTCAGACAATTTAATGGAACTGCTCTTGATGATAGATGCGGCAAAAAGAGCATCGGCAAAGAGCGTAATTGCGGTTATTCCTTATTTTGGTTGGGCACGTCAAGACAGAAAAGACAAACCTCGTGTCTCTATCGGCGCTAAACTGGTGGCCGATCTGCTTTCGGTGGCCGGCATCGACCGTTTGATAACAATGGACCTTCATGCCGATCAGATTCAGGGATTCTTTAACATACCGGTAGACCACCTGTATGCGTCGGCTGTATTCCTGCCTTATATACAGTCATTACACCTTGAAGATCTGGTTATTGCCACGCCGGACGTGGGTGGTTCCAAACGTGCAAGTACATTCTCTAAATATCTGGGTGTGCCTTTGGTGCTTTGCAATAAATCGCGTGAAAAAGCCAATGAAGTAGCTTCCATGCAGATCATCGGTGATGTGAAGGGTAAGAATGTAGTATTGATTGACGATATTGTAGATACGGCCGGTACCATTACGAAAGCTGCCAACATTATGCTGGAAGCCGGAGCCGCATCTGTCCGTGCTATTGCCAGCCACTGTGTAATGTCAGATCCGGCATCTTTCCGTGTGCAGGAATCCGGTCTTACCGAAATGGTATTTACCGACAGTATCCCCTATGCTAAAAAATGCGCTAAAGTGAAACAGTTAAGTATTGCCGATATGTTTGCCGAAACAATCAAACGTGTGGTAAACAACGAATCAATCAGTTCACAGTATATTATTTAGTAGTTAAGTAGTCAAGTAGTAAGTAGTCAAGTAGTTAAGTAGTAAGTAGTTTAGTAGTTAAGTAGAATGGATTCATTCTGTGACTATTTATTACTTGATTCTTTTTGAGATATATTTGATCTTAAGATATGAGAAAGCCAACTGATCCATTGCGAATTAGTTGGCTTTCATTTTATTTGTAAATTGATTGATCTATCTGACCTATTGACTATTTCTTCTGTACTGCTACCCCATTTACGGAGTATCCCCTACTTACTACTTAACTACTTTACTACTTGACTACTTTCTTGGCTACTTTCTTGACTCATTCCAGCCTTCCGAATTTGTATGTTCCTTTCCGGGTTACTTCTCCTTTGCTGTTTTTTTCTACAAACGGGCCGTGTTTTTTACCTTGTTTGAAAAAGCCTTCATAGCGATTTCCGTCTTTATCTTCCTGGATACCTTTTCCTTCTTCCAGGCCGTTTACAAAGCCGCCTTTGTATTTCATTCCGTTGGTGAGGATTAATATTCCTTCTCCGTTGGGCTGGTTGTTTTCCCATTCTCCCTCATAGCTGTCGCCGTTGCTCCAGGTGTATTTTCCGTGCCCGCTACGTTTGTTTTCTTTCCAGTGACCTTTGTATACAGCTCCGGTAGCCCAAGTGAATGTACCTTCGCCATCCTGCATGCCGTTTCTGAAATTGCCTACGTATTTGTCGCCGTTGGCATGGTAGTAAACACCGGCTCCGGTACGTTCGCCTTGGATATACGCACCTTCGTAGCGGTCGCCTCCTAAATAGAATACGCCCTTGCCATGTTGCAGATCGTCTACCCAGTCGCCTACATATTTTTCTCCGTTGGTATATTCGAATGTACCTTTGCCTTCGCGGACATCATTCTTCCATTCTCCGTCGTATTTGCAGCCGTTGCTCCAAGCCAGCACCCCTTTACCGTCTTTCTTGTCGTTTTTCCAGGTTCCTACATATTTGGAGCCGTCTTTCCAGGTATATGTCCCTTCGCCTTCGCGCTTGTCATTCACCCAGTCGCCTTCATAAACATCCCCGTTGTGATAATACATGATACCCTTTCCGTGCTGGTAGTCTTGAAACCACATACCATCGTAGCGGTTGTTGTTCATGAAGTAGAAAATACCCTTTCCGTGCTGTTGGTCCTGAAACCACTGGCCTTCATATTTCTCTCCGTCCGGGAAGATATAGGTGCCGAAGCCCTCTCTTTTCCCTTTTACGTATTCGCCTTCGTAGACATCGCCATTCTTGAAAACGGTTTTCCCTTTACCGTTAGGCTTTCTGCCTTTCATCTCTCCGGTGTATACGGAACCGTCTTTGAACGTATAGTTTCCGATTTTGATTTCTGTGGAGAAGGTGTCTTTAATTTTACCAAAGAAGCCCCCCTTGCTTTGCGCCACAGCGCCTTCTTGAGAGAGAAAAACCAATATGAGTGCAGTATATAGATATTTCATTGATTTATACAAATTACTGTTTACAGATTACATGTGTTGTGTACAAAGATACGATTTATCAACCAAAACATGCGACTTTGCTACCTTTTTATGATAACTTTTTACCAGCTATGACCTCTTTTAATGTCTCTTTGCACAAATAGCGATTGGCCAGTTCTCTGATCTCTTCGGGTGTGACCTCCTTGACGGCCTGCAGCGAACGGGTGAAATAAGCATCGTCCAGTCCGGAGGTATGGATAAACATCCAGGCATCTGCCAATGAGAAAGGCGATTCGTAGTTGCGGCACATTTCCCCCAACATATAATTGCGGACCATGGACAGCTCGGCTTCCGATACCGTTCCGGTATGCAACTTGTCTATTTCATGGTAGATTTCACGAATCAGAGGTTCGACGTATTCATTGTCCGTTTCCGTGCTGATAAGCAGAATGCCGCTATCGGGATAGAACATGGTACCGGCCGAGATGCCGTAGGTGTATCCCTTGTCTTCCCGGATATTAGACATCAGGCGGCTGCCGAAATATCCGCCGAAGAGAGTCATCAATACCCGTAGTTTCAAGTAATCGGGGTGTTGCCGGGGGATGGTGACGGTTCCTAATTTGACGGCACTTTGCAGGGCATCGTCCTGTTCCGTGAATATCCGTTTTTCTGTAGAAGTGGAGATCGTGTATTCTTTCTTAATAAAAGAATGCTGCCGGTTGCCGAAAGGAGCATCGAAAGCGGATTCTACCCGGCGGATGATTTCATCCGTGATTTTTCCGGATAAGAAAACGGCACAATTGTCCGAATGGTAATATTCATTATAAAATTCGCGGAGCATGTCGGGGGTTACCAGCCGGTAATCCGTCTCTTCAATCAGCCGCCCGCAAGGATGCCCGGGGCCATACAATGTCTTCAGCAGGCTTCTCTGGGCAAGGAAATCCACTTTGGACGAATTGACGAGGAATTGCTGGATATTGGCATCCAGCACGGTATTCAGCTCTTTTTCCGGGAAAGTGGGTTCCTTGAGGATCGATTCTATTATTTCGAGTGTTTCTGCAAAATATTTGTTCAGGGAATACAGGGTGATATAGGCATACTCGGAAGAGCTCGACAACTCCAGCCATGCTCCATAGTAATCCAGTTTTTCCGCAATATCGGCGGCGGTGTATTTCCGTGATCCTTCGCGAAGCATCCGGTTGGTGAAAAGGGCTTGCAGCTTGTGTGCCTGTTGCCATCTGCCACCGGCAAAAAGAATATCCATACGAACCACGTCCTGCTCTCCGGCATCGATTATGGCAAGAGGTATGCCGTTGGAGAGTGTGGTCCGTCGGGGAAGCGGGACAGTCAGATTGTCCAGGTCCTGTATCTCGGGTTGCAGTGATCTGTTTATCATTGGTTTGTCAGATTATTTTCCGGTTTTTCAGGAATGCTTCCGCGCGTGCGAGGTCTTCGGGGGTGTCGATACCGATCGTTTCCACTTCGCTGATGCCTACCTTGATCGTATAGCCATTCTCCAGCCAACGGAGTTGTTCCAAAGATTCCGCCAGTTCCAAAGAGGATTGCGGAAGAGAAGTGATCTCTTTCAATACTTCCGCACGGTAAGCGTAAAGTCCGATATGTTTGTAGAAAGTATGGCGGCGAAGCCATTCCGATTTATCCACGCCACGCAGGTAGGGTATGACGGAACGGCTGAAATACAAGGCATTCCAATTGGCACTGACCACTACTTTCGGGGAGTTGGCATTTTCCAGAGCTTCCAACGGGGCATCCGCACTGAATGGTTTTACCAATGTGGCGATCTGTGTGGCGGCATCGTCAAAACAGGCTTTTATAGCATGCAGTTGCGACGGCTGGATAAAAGGTTCGTCTCCTTGTATGTTGACTATTACATCGAACCCCTGTCCTATCTTTACCATTGCTTCGTAGCAACGGTCTGTTCCGCTTTTGTGGTGCACGGATGTCATCACTACTTTTCCGCCGAATGCTTTTACGGCAGCTTCGATACGTTCATCGTCTGTGGCCATGTATGCATCGTCAAGCACACCGGCCACCTGCTCGTACACACGTTGTATCACGGTTTTCCCTCCAAGCATGGCCAATGGCTTTGCCGGAAACCGCGTAGAGGCATAACGGGCAGGAATGATTCCTAAAAATTTCATATCTTTATGTTATTTAGTAGTCAAGTAGTTAAGTAGTCAGAGTAGTTAAGTAGGATAGATTCATTCTATGAGATATCTATTTAACGGCTTGAATTATTTCAACCATTTGTCTACTTTCTACCGGATTATTTGACTGAAGATCATCTACTTACTGCTTATCTGCTTGACTACTTATTACTATTCATCTACTTACTACTTAACTACTTGACTACTTAACTACTCTCTTGGCTACTTATTACTATTCATCTACTTACTACTTGACTACTTAACTACTTGACTACTCTACTGACTACTCTCTTGGGCACTCTCCTACTTCCTCTCTTGCCAAGAGAGTGCCTAATTCTTCCACTCCTTTCTGGATATACTCCCGTCTCAGATCTTTCGGCTTCAGTATTTCATTGCCATACACCAACAAGTCTATATCCAGAGGAATTTTTTCTGCCGTCTTATCTTCGGGGCGGCGTCCGGCTTTCATTTCGATTTCTTTCAGTGCATTCACGACGGCTTCTTTTTCCATTGCAGTGACAAACAAGGCCACTTGATTGGAGAAGCGCGCGGTATTCTTTAAATATAGCGGCTCTGTCTCCATTTCTGTTGCAAAGTAGATGGAAGGAAACAGAGCATACAAATTTTGACGTGCCAGAAGAAGGTTCTCCTTCCGGTGATCATTACTGCCGATACATATGAGACAAGCACTCAAAGCAGAATCAATTAAAAAGATCGTCAAGTCCCGTATCACCGGAATCGTCATATCCTACTTCCGAACCGGCACATGGATCAAACCCCTCGGGCAGTTGGAATTCCTCTGTCGGATCGTATCCCAAAGTAGGGTCGGCAAATACCTTGTTCATGTATTTGGCCCAAATCGGCAATGCCAAAGAAGCACCCTGTCCGTAGGTCATGGTGTCGAAATGGATATCACGTTCCTCACCTCCTACCCAGCAGCCGGACACCAGAGAGGGAATGAATCCCATAAACCAGCCGTCGGAATTGGAATTGGTAGTTCCCGTCTTACCGCCCATATCGGCTGTGATGCCGTAGCGGCTGCGTACACGTCCACCGGTTCCTTCGTTGATAACGGCACGAAGCATCACCAGCATTTTGTATGCGCTCGATGCACTGATGACCTCTTCCATTTGCGGAGAGAAAGTAGCAAGCACATTACCCTCGCTGTCTTCGATGCGGGTAACGAACAGAGGGGCTACACGGATACCCTTGTTGGCAAATGCGGTGTATGCACTCACCATCTCCCCTACTGAAATTTCGCATGGGCCGAGAGCAAGCGACACGGTCGGCATGATCTCTTTGTTGCGGACACCGAAACTGTGGATCAGACGGACCATTGCATACGGATTCAGTTTACTCATCAGATATGCAGATACCCAGTTGCTGGAATTAGCCAATCCCCATTTCAGTGTGACGAGCTCGCCGTAACGTTTCTTGGTACTGTTGCGCGGCGTCCAGGGAATACCGTTTTCATCCAGTAAGGTCTGTTCCACATGACGGGTTTCGTCGCAGGGTGAGAAACCGTTTTCCATGGCATATGCGTAGAGATACGGCTTGATCGTAGAACCCACCTGGCGACGGCCTACCATGGCCATGTCATATTGGAAATAAGTATAGTTGGGGCCACCGACGTAGGCTTTCACATGCCCGTTGAACGGATTCATCGACATGAAGCCGGCACGTAGGAAATGTTTGTAATATTTAATGGAATCCATCGGAGTCATCAGGGTATCCTTTTCGCCGGTCCAACTGAATACGGACATCTCTTCGGGCGTATCGAATGCCTTTTTGATCTCCGCTTCCGAAGCTCCCGCCTTTTTCATCAAGCGGTAACGGTCTGTTTGCTTTAAGGTCCTTTGCAGGATTTCGTCTACCTGTGCCTGTGTCAGATTGTTGCTGTACGGGGCTTTTGAGCGTCCTTTTTTCTCTTTGAAGAATTGTGCCTGCAACTCTTTCAAGTGCTCCTCCACCGCATCCTCCGCATACTTTTGCATGCGCGAATCGATGGTTGTATAAATCTTCAGTCCGTCTGTGTAGATATTGTAGTTCGAACCGTCTTTTTTCCGGTTTTTGGCACACCATCCATACAGAGGGTTGGTTTCCCAATCAAGCGAATCTTCATAGAATTTTTGCATCTGCCATCCCCGGTAGTTGCTCTTGTCCGGTTTGTTGGCGGTCATCACTCCACGCAGGTATTCGCGGAAGTAAGTGGCAAGGCCCTCTTTGTGATCCACCCGGTTGTAAGTCAGTTTTAATGGCAATGCCTGCAATGAATCACGTTCTGCGGCAGTGATGAATCCGGCCTTTTCTATTTGGCCGAGTACTACGTTTCGGCGTCCCAAGGCATTTTTGCGTATCTTTTCGTTCCGGGATACCGGATTGTATAGAGACGGATTCTGGCACATGCCTACCAGCATGGCGGCTTCTTCGATTTTCAGGTCTTTCGGTTCGCAGCCAAAGTAGGTCTGGGAGGCCGTCTTGATGCCGACCGCATTATTCAGAAAGTCGAACTTGTTGAGATACATGGTCAGGATTTCCTCTTTGGTGTAGTAACGTTCCAGCTTTACGGCAATCACCCATTCGATCGGTTTTTGAAGCAGGCGCTGGAGGGTGTTGCTCGCCACTTTTTCCGTGAAGAGCTGTTTGGCAAGCTGCTGCGAGAGCGTGCTGCCGCCACCGGCGCTTTTCTGCAACAAGATGCCGCGTTTCACCAGCGCGCGGAAAAGTGCTTTGGCATCGATGCCCGAATGCTCGGTGAAGCGCACGTCTTCGGTAGCGATCAGCGCATGGATGATGGCAGGTGACAGATCGGCATAACTGCTGTAAACGCGATTGTTCTTTTGCAATGAGAATGTGCCGAGCACCTTCCCGTCTTCCGAAAATATCTCGGCGGCAAATTTATAATCCGGATTCTCAAGTTCTTCCACGGGAGGCATATAGCCGATCCAGCCGTTGGAGATAGAGGTGAAAATACCCACACAGAGCAAAACTATTATTACAAGAAAAATCCAGAGGAATTTTATTATTTTTTTTATCATTATGTCTGATTACGAATTATCTGGTTATTGAATGTGCAAAGTTAGTCATAATTTAGCGAATGCGCAAAAAAAAGTGATGCTTCCGCACGGAGAAATATACAGGATGGCAGGATACCTTTCGGACGGGAAAACGCAAGGACGGTGCATACTGCTTTCAAGGATGATGCATCGAAGCTCCGGGTACGGTGCATATCGGTTTTAAGGACGGTGCATGATTACTTTAAGCGCTGTGTCCGGAGAGTGCGAATAATGTGCTTATGGAAATACGGCGGATTGCCAAACCGGATGTTGAAGTATGCAAATTTGAGAAGAAAAAAACGATAAATTCCCTACGATTATCAAGCGGAATTCCGGTTGTTTTTACAGTGTTTCTCCTCGCAAGTTCGAGGCATTTGCGAGGAGAAACGCGATCAACGAGGGGGTAGTCTCTAAGGATTTGCCCTCGAGCTGTTTGCATAACTTGCTGACACTCAATGTTGTTTTGGTTCACTAACGCGCTCGCGCGAAACGCGCGTAAAGAAGAGAAGAGAAGAATATAAATAACTCTCTCTCAAGAAAGAGTGCGTGCGAGCCGTTTTTTATTTGTTATCGAAATCAATAACAGCATCGATGAAAAAGCACCCTATATTTGCCGCATCAATCAATGCAGCCAAAAAACAGAAAAGTCATGAAAAGAAGCACGTCGGTCCGGCATGGATCATTACCAATTCCTTGTGGCACGGCCAAGAGACCGTCGCCGGCAGAAAAAAAGCATAACTTTGCTTTTTATTTTGTTGTGGATGCCGCATTTTATCTCTATCTTTACAGTCTGAAAACAAGTTCTATCAATATTAAAGATAACAGAATGGAAAACAGAAGTTTAGTAACCATTGCCGAACATTCGAAAGAGAAAATTCTCTATATGCTCGAAATGGCGAAACAATTTGAACAACATCCCAACCGCCGGCTGCTCGAAGGCAAAGTAGTGGCAACCCTGTTCTTCGAACCCTCCACCCGCACCCGTCTGAGTTTTGAAACAGCGGCCAACCGGCTCGGTGCACGTGTTATCGGTTTCACTGACCCCAAAGCCACCAGCTCGTCTAAAGGGGAAACGCTGAAAGATACCATCAAAATGGTAAGTAATTATGCCGATATCATCGTGATGCGGCACTATCTGGAAGGGGCGGCGCGATATGCCAGCGAGGTGACGGCGATTCCGATCGTAAATGCCGGTGACGGTGCCAACCAGCACCCCTCGCAAACGATGCTCGACCTCTACTCCATCTACAAAACGCAGGGAACGCTCGAGAATCTGAATATTTATCTGGTGGGCGACCTCAAGTACGGACGTACCGTTCATTCACTGCTGATGGCCATGCGCCACTTCAATCCGACTTTCCATTTTATCGCTCCCGATGAACTGAAAATGCCGGAAGAATACAAGATTTATTGCAAAGAGCACGATATAAAATATGTGGAGCATACCGACTTTACGGAAGAGACGATTGCCGAAGCGGATATCTTGTATATGACCCGTGTACAACGCGAACGTTTCACCGATCTCATGGAATACGAACGGGTGAAAAACGTGTATATCCTTCGCGCCCGGATGCTCGAAAACACACGGCCGAACCTCCGTATCCTGCATCCGTTGCCCCGTGTCAACGAGATTGCCTATGATGTGGACGAAAGCCCCAAAGCCTATTATTTCCAGCAGGCGCAAAACGGGTTGTATGCCCGTGAGGCCATTCTTTGCGATGTACTGGGCATCACGCTGGAAGAGGTGATGAACAGTGACAAGTGAATTAGTGACAAGCGATTAGCGACAAGAGAATTAGTGAAAGGTGACTGGCAACGAGGGAGGCCTTGCTGCCATGAATCAAAAAAAAGAAGATATAAGTTATGAACGAGAATAAACAGGCCCTGCAAGTGGCTGCCCTCAGAGACGGGACAGTTATCGACCATATCCCCAGTGAAAAGCTGTTTACGATAGTGCGATTGCTCGGATTGGAACATATGACGAACAATATCACAATCGGCTTTAATCTTGAAAGCAAGAAACTGGGAAGAAAGGGGATCATAAAGATTGCCGGTAAGTTTTTCTGTGACGAAGAGATCAACCGTATCTCGGTAGTGGCTCCGCATGTGAAACTGAACATTATCCGCGACTATGAAGTCGTGGAAAAAAAAGAGGTGCAAATGCCGGATGAACTGAAGGCGATCATCAAATGTGCAAATCCGAAATGCATTACCAACAACGAGCCGATGGCTACCCTTTTTCATGTGGTGGACAAGGACAATTGCATCGTGAAATGCCATTATTGCGAGAAAGAACAGAAAAGAGAAGAGTTTACGATCATTTAAGAGACTTAAGAGATTTACGATTGGACGATTTACGATTGGGATTACTCCTTTTGTCATTTACTCCAATCGTGATAGAGGCATGATCCATCAATCGTAAATCGTAAATCGTCCAATCGTAAATTTCGTAAATCCCATTTAATGTATGCGTGTCGACTGGAAACCGGGAACAATGATTTATCCGTTGCCTGCCGTTATGGTGAGTTGCGGAAACGATGAGAGTGAATACAACATTATTACGGTGGCATGGACGGGAACGATTTGTACGAACCCGCCCATGTGTTATATATCCGTACGCCCGGAACGCCACTCTCATTCTATTATAAAGAAGAATATGGAATTTGTCATTAACCTGACAACGGCGGATATGGCCTTTCCCACCGACTGGTGCGGGGTACGTTCCGGACGCGATTACCATAAGTTTGAAGAGATGGGGCTGACACCGGGCAAATCGACCGTGGTGGGTGCGCCGCTTATTGAAGAATCGCCGCTTTGTATCGAATGCCGGGTGAAAGAAATCCTGTCTTTAGGGTCGCATGATATGTTTATAGCCGATGTGGTGAACGTGCGTGCAGACGAACGGCACCTGAATGCCGAAACCGGCAAGCTTGAACTGGCAGAGGCCAACCCGTTGGTGTATGTCCATGGCGGCTATTACGAACTGGGCAATAAAATAGGAAAGTTCGGCTGGAGTGTAGAGAAAAAGAGATGATTGAATCAAAAAACGGATCATTTAAACTGAATAACCAAACCGGGCAATCAACCGGATTAATTAACTGAATAACCAATACCGATATGCCAATCAGAAAAAAAGAAAACCGTAAAGGCGGCATGCATCTGAAGCGACGCCTGGCTTTGTATCTCTGCAGGGCGGTGGCGATATGGATATGCGGTATTGCCGGCGTGTGGCCTGCCTTTGCACAAAGAAACATGCAGGATATCATCGAGCGTCCCAATAACAGTAAATTCAATATCGGGGTGAAAGCCGGCTTCAATGCCTCTATGTTTCTGGTGTCGGATTTTAAGATTCAAGACGTCACGATCGACGAAATTCAGAACAATTACAGAGTCGGCTATTTCGGCGCGCTTTTCATGCGCATCAATATGAAGAAGCACTTCATACAGCCCGAAGTATCCTACAACGTCAGTAAATGCGAAATAACGTTTGACAAATTAGGGTCGCACCACCCGGATATAGAACCCGACTATGCATCGGTCATTTCGATGATACACAGCGTCGATTTCCCGGTACTATACGGTTATAATGTGGTGAAGAACGGGCCGTACGGCATGTCCATTTTTGCCGGCCCCAAACTGCGCTACATCTGGGGAAAGAAGAACGAAATCACTTTTGAGAACTTTGACCAGAAGGGTATCGATGAACGGCTTTATCCTTTTAACATAAGCGCGGTGATCGGCGTGGGAGTCAACATCTCGCGTATCTTTTTTGATTTCCGATATGAACAGGGGTTGCACAACATTTCCAAATCGGTGACCTACGACAATATCAATTCCGATGGAAGTACAGGAGTAAGCAATATCACCTTCCGGCGGCGCGATCAGGTACTCAGTTTCTCGCTCGGGGTGATATTTTAATAGATAAATCTGGATATTTTTGTCGGATTATCATTCTTTTTCCATAAATTTGTGCGCTTAATAAAGAATCTCGCATTAAGAAACTTATTTTTATTATAAACCAGAATGAAAAGAGACGATTTAATTTTCGATATTATCGAAAAAGAGCATCAACGTCAGCTCAAAGGCATCGAGCTGATCGCATCAGAAAACTTTGTGAGTGACCAGGTAATGGAGGCAATGGGCTCCTGCCTTACCAATAAATATGCCGAAGGCTATCCCGGCAAGCGTTACTACGGCGGTTGCGAGGTGGTAGACCAGAGCGAACAGATCGCTATCGACCGGTTGAAGCAGATTTTTGGCGCCGAATGGGCCAATGTACAGCCACACTCCGGCGCACAGGCCAATGCAGCCGTGTTCCTTGCCGTTTTGAATCCGGGAGATAAATTTATGGGATTGAACCTGGCACACGGCGGACACCTTTCTCACGGTTCGCTGGTAAATACTTCCGGTATCATCTATACTCCATGCGAATATAATCTTAATCAGGAAACCGGCCGTGTAGACTACGATCAGATGGAGGAAGTTGCCCTGCGCGAACGTCCGAAAATGATTATCGGCGGCGGTTCGGCATACTCTCGCGAATGGGATTACAAACGCATGCGTGAAATTGCAGATAAAGTGGGCGCCATCCTTATGATCGACATGGCGCATCCGGCCGGGCTGATTGCCGCCGGGCTCCTCGACAATCCGGTAAAATATGCGCACATCGTCACTTCAACTACACATAAAACACTTCGCGGTCCTCGTGGCGGCGTTATCATGATGGGAAAAGACTTCCCCAACCCATGGGGAAAGACAACCCCGAAAGGAGAGATCAAAATGATGTCTCAATTGCTTGATTCTGCCGTATTCCCCGGCATCCAGGGTGGTCCGTTGGAACACGTTATCGCTGCAAAAGCCGTGGCTTTCGGCGAATGCCTGCAACCGGAATACAAGGAGTATCAGAAACAAGTACAGAAAAATGCCGCCGTATTGGCACAGGCCCTGATTGATCGCGGCTTTACAATCGTTTCCGGTGGTACGGACAATCACTCCATGCTGGTAGACCTGCGCTCCAAATACCCGGACCTGACAGGTAAAGTAGCGGAAAAAGCATTGGTATCTGCCGATATTACAGTGAACAAGAACATGGTTCCGTTCGACAGCCGTTCGGCATTCCAGACTTCGGGTATCCGTCTGGGTACTCCTGCCATCACAACCCGTGGTGCGAAAGAAGATCTGATGCTCGACATTGCCGAGATGATCGAAACAGTGCTTTCCAATGTGGATAATGAAGAAGTGATTGCACAGGTACGTGCACGTGTCAATAAGACCATGGAGAAATATCCGATTTTCGCATACTAAGAAATCAGACGAATAGCAAGGAGGTATCTTGCAAATGGAGGGTGTGTCAAAACTAAAATGACCACTCTAAAAAGTTACAGATTGTAACTAACAATTATAAAAGAGCCATATCAAACTCTGTTTTTGAGTAATGATATGGCTCTTTTCATCATTGATTTAGGGAGTCAAGTTTCAGATTAAAAGTTGTCTTTTCATCAAATTACGTTTTGACACACCCTCTTTTTTTATCCGTTTGTGAACCTTAGCTCCCTCTCCCACGGAGAGGGCTGGGGAGAGGCTCAGCTCAACCCGTCTATCTGTCCGTCGACAATATCGATATGTTTGGCTTGCGGCTCTTTAGGAAGCCCCGGCATACGCATGATTTCTCCTGCAATGGCCACGATCATTTCGGCCCCGTTGTTCAGTACGATGTCTTTTATGTGGAACTCGAAATTATTGACCGCACCGTAGATTTTCGGGTCAGCAGAGAAAGAGTATTGTGTTTTTGCTATGCAGACCGGATAACGGGTGATTCCCATCTCTGCGGCCAACTTGATTTTCTTACGGGCTATCGTGCTGTAAGTGATGACACTGGCGCCATAAATGTTGGTAGCCACTTTCTCTATTTTCTGTTCGATGCTGTCATCATCCTTATAGGTGAACGACAAAGGAGCGGACGGCTTTTTCTCGATGGTTTCTACCACAAGGTTGGCCAGATCTATAGCCCCCTCTCCCCCTTCGTTGAAGGCGTTGTTGATGGCAAATCCTACTCCCAATTCTTCGCAATGTTGCCGTAGAAGTTCCATTTCTTCATCCGTGTCACTGGCAAACTTGTTGAATGCCACGATTACCGTCTGCCCGAAGGAATGCAGGTTGCGCACGTGTTTGTCGAGGTTGCGCAGTCCCTCTTTCAGCCCCTCCATATTAGGCTCCTTGATACGGTCGAGACTGACTCCTCCGTGCATTTTCAGTCCTTGTGCAGTAGCCACAATCACAGTCAGACGTGGCTGGATGCCGCTTTTACGGCATTTGATGTTATAGAATTTCTCTGCTCCGAGATCAGCACCGAAACCGGCTTCCGTCACTACATAATCTCCGAAGGTCATTGCCATTTTTGTAGCAAGTATGGAGTTGCATCCGTGTGCGATATTCGCAAACGGGCCGCCATGCACGAAGGCTGCCGTATTTTCCGTTGTCTGCACCAGATTGGGATGGATGGCATCTTTCAGCAACACGGTTATGGCACCGGCCACACCGAGGTCTTTTACCGTAAACGGCTTACCGTCATAAGTGAATCCGAGGAGGATGTTTTCGATGCGTCGGCGGAGGTCTTCCACGTCACTGGCCAGACAAAGGATAGCCATGATTTCCGAAGCGGGAGTGATGTCGAATCCCGACTGCATGGTGATGCCGTCCGTCTTGGCTCCCAGTCCGGTGACAATGTTACGCAACGAACGGTCGTTCACATCGAGAACCCGGCGCCAAAGAATTTCTTTCAATCCGAAACCGTTTGCCTGATTCTGATACAGGTAATTGTCGAGCAACGCGGAAATCATGTTGTGTGCCGAGGTGATCGCGTGAAAATCACCCGTAAAATGGAGGTTGATCTTATCCATAGGAAGCACCTGTGCATATCCTCCTCCGGCAGCTCCCCCCTTCATCCCGAAGCAAGGGCCTAAAGAGGGCTCGCGCAAGGCCACAATCGCCTTCTTGCCAATCCTGTTGAGCCCCAAGGCAAGGCCGATGGAAACGGTAGTCTTGCCGATTCCGGCTTTTGTGGCGGTGATAGCGGTGACGAGGATCAGATTGCTTTGTTTCACTTTCTCCTCATCAATCAGCTGTTCGGGGATTTTGGCGATGTAGCGGCCGTAGTTCTCCACCTCTTCACGAGGGATGCTGATGCTTTCTGCAACTTGTTTTATTTTCTTAAGCTCCGTACTGCGGGCTATTTCTATGTCTGATTTCATACGGGGTTGTTATTAGTTACTTTTAAAGGCTGCAAAATTAACAATTAACTTTGGATAAAAGTTGCATAGGTATAAAAAATGAAACAGGCTTTCATTTTTCTTCGGGTTTGCCGGGAAAGGAAATTTCTTTCATGAATGGATTATCGGCAAATATTTTCTATCTTTGCGTTTATAAAACCTACGGATATGAAAAAGCTGATATTGTCTCTTTCCCTGCTGCTGGCAACGGTTGCAGTGTCCGCACAATCGGAACTGCCGTCGGACAGCATACCGCGCTCTCCCAGTGAAAACTACAAGGAGTTCGGTGGCTTTTTGCTTGATATGGGCTTGATGAGTGTCATGCCCCCTCAATTGCCAAAAATGAATTTCGATATATCCGATGCCGGTAAAGACTACAACCGATTGTTCCGGCTTCATCCGGATGTAACTTATTCTCAGGGATTGTCGGACGTGTTTTCACCTTTTTATTCCGGATTCGGATGGTCGGGTTTCGGTTCGTCACAAAACCTGCAAATGGGCTCGTTCAAGTTGAAAAACGGTATGCGTATCAACACATACGGAGAATACAATGCAGACGGATACAAAGTGCCTGACCGCAGCGCGCTGCCGTGGGAGAAAAACACGTTTAAAGGCGCTTTCGAACTGAAATCGGCCAACGGTGCCTTTGGCATCCGCATTGAAGTGCAACAGGGAAAAAATCCCTATTATCCTTAAAACCAAGAAGTAATGAATATATTGATTATCGGTGCCAATGGCTTTACAGGACGCCGGATGCTGGATGACTTGGTATCGTGTGGAAAATACAACATGACCGCCAGCTCACTGCGCGACGACATAGCACCGGGAGACGGTTATCGGTTTATTCGTGCGGATATACGCCGTGCGGCAGAAGTGCAGGCTCTTTTTAAGGAAGTTTGCCCGGATGTGGTTATCAATACCTCCGCCTTGTCTGTGCCCGATTTTTGTGAAACGCATCACAGTGAGGCCCGTGCAACCAATGTCATAGCCGTAGAGCATCTGGCGCATGCCTGCGAGCAATACGGCAGCCGGTTCATCCATCTTTCTACCGATTTTGTTTTTGACGGTAGAAGCGAATGTCTGTATACCGAAGAGGACGCCCCTAATCCGGTCAATTATTATGGTGTCACCAAGCTGGAAGGTGAGCAACGCGTGAGTGAATATTGCAGTAACTATGCCATCGTCCGCGTAGTAGTGGTGTATGGGAAAGCGTTGCCCGGACAGCACGGTAACATCCTGCAATTGGTGGCCGATAAACTCCGCAACGGTGAAACGGTTCGTGTTGTTTCCGACCAGTGGCGTACTCCTACTTTTGTCGGTGACATATCCGAAGGAGTGGAACGTCTGATGCACCATCCCCGCAACGGCATATATCACATTTGCGGAAGCGATTGCGTTTCCATTGCCGAAATCGCTTATCGGGTGGCGGATGTATTAGGACTGGACAGGTCTCTTATTCAGCCTGTCACCACGGAGGAAATGCAAGAGGCCACTCCCCGGCCCCGTTTCAGCGGATTGGACATAGCAAAAGCCAAACGTGAAATAAACTACCTCCCGCATACTTTGGAAGAGGGAATCAAGGAGATGTTCTCATAAACGGCCATTGTAAGCTCAAGGGCAGAGCAGATGTTCCATTTGTCCGATGATATGTGATTTCCAGGTTTGAAGCATTTCATGGAAGTCTTCATCGCCATTGAGAAAGACCGAAGTGCTTAGTTTTTTTGCCAGGAAAGGAAATACCAGAAGCCCGTAGAAGGTATAAAATACAAAATGTATGGGAACCTGTTTCAGTTTTCCGGAATCCATTTCTTTTTGCAGCTTGACGCCTATCTCATGAAAATAGCGTTCCAGTTCCAATGCACGAGCCGTACTGATCAAATGTGGCATATCCCGTTCTATTTCCCTTACTATGAATATCGGGAGGGAAGGATTATCGGTAAATATTTTGAAATAGGCATCGACTACCCTGCCTATCCGTTCGGATATGGGTTTGTCCTGCACCATAATCCCTTGAATTTCGGGAGCCAAAGAAAGTATGATGTTTCCAAAAACGGCTTGGAACATTTTATCTTTTGTCCGGAAATAATAATGCAATGTAGGGCGGTTTATACCTACGGCTGCTGCAATATCACTCATGTTGGTGTCTGTAAACCCGTTTTTCACAAATAATTGCTGGGCTGTTTCTATTATCTTGTTTTCTATGTTATTGTCATTTGTAGCCATATCCATTATTTTTTTAGATTATCCATAAACAGGAGCATTCGGTTCACTATATTGACTTCGCTGACTCCACTGTCAAAGTCCAAAGATAAGAAATTAATATCCGGATAAAAATTTCTAACACGTTTTTCTATTCCTTTTGCAACAATATGGTTTGCAATACAGCCAAATGGCTGAAGGCTGACCACATTATTTACTCCTTCACGGGCAAATGCAACAATTTCGGCAGGAAGAAGCCAGCCTTCTCCAAATTGTGCATGCAGTGAAACCAGCTTCTTTGTTTCTTCAGCTTCTTCGAATATATCACCGAACGGAACGAAATAACGGAATCGGGCTGCTATCGCATTGATCTTGTTTATCTGCTTTCTTGCTATCCTGTATCCCCCATTCAGAACCAGATCCGATAGCTGCCTGTTCTCCACATGTGCCTCTACATTGACCTTGCGATTGACAAAACTCTGCATGAAGAAGTTTGATAAAATCGGAGGAACCACTTCTACGCCTTTTTCTATCAGCCAATCGATCAGGTTCTTTTGGGCGAAAGGATTAAACTTCAAAAAGATTTCTCCTACCACTCCTATTTTGGGTGCGTCGCAGTCCATGCATGCGGCATTGAATTCATCGGCAGCAGACTGCAACAGCAGAAGCAGTTGCTTCGTGTCCCTTCTGCCGATAGCTTCGGCTGCAAGCTCCAGATATTGATCCCGCAATCTGGCTGAAATGCCTTTTTCTTTTTCACGGACTACCGATCCGTAATAGAATTTGGCGATGCAGTCGCTATACAAGATTGAATAGAAAGCCACCGGAAGTATTTTCAGCCAGTTAACACTAAATCCCGGTTGATTGTTCTCTATCCCACCGCCGAAAGAGATGGAGATAACCGGTACATCCGTATATCCGGCATCAATCAATGCTTTCTTTATCAGAGAAATATAATTGCTGGCACGACATTGCCCGCCTGTTTGAGTGATGGCGACAGCCGTCTTTGCCGGATCGTATTTCTTACTCTTGAATGCCTTTATAATATCACCGACTATCAATGTAGCCGGATAACAGACTTCATTATTGGCGTATTTCAATCCCCACTCGCATGATTCACTGTTACTCAAAGGCAGGTTTTCTACATCATATCCGGCCACTTTCAGAATGGAAGGAATCAAAGGCGACATAAAGGGTGTAAAGAATGGTACCAGTATCTTACGGTTGCGATAAGTCTGATCGTATATCGGGACAGTCACAAAGTCTTTGATATCCGGCGTTTCGGCAGGGTGTTCGTCTATCAGCTTCAAGCTTTCGATCATAGACCTTACCCGCAATTTCATGGAACCGATGTTGCTTATATCGTCCAGCTTCAGTAAAGTCAGTGATTTATTGTGCCGCATCAACACTTCACGCACTTCGTCGACAAGGAAAGCATCCGGCCCGCAACCGAACGAAGTCATTTCAATGAATTGTATCTCTTTGCCTTGGGTAGCACACCATTTGGCGGCTTTCAAAATACGATTGGTATATGCCCATTGCGCAACGAAATGGATGTCGTCGATCCCGACCTCTTTGTCTCTTACCAGATCATCGGTTATGACATGGACTCCCATCTCCGAGATCATGTCGGATATTTTGTGCTGTATCAGTGGGTCGCTGTGATAAGGGCGACCGGCAAGCATCACGGTCAATGTTTTATTTTTCCCGATGTCTTGCAATACTTTTTCGTTATAGGAAACGATTTCCTTCTCAAAAGCGGCTTGTTCGTATTCTGCTTTCTTGAAAGCCGTCCGGATGGTATTTATATCTACGTTCAGGCCGATAAGGAAATCTCTGCATTGCTTGAAGAGCAACTTTCTGTCCTTGAAAGTGATAACCGGAGAGTCTATCGGCACACATCCGGAATCCACGCTTTTGATTACTTCGGAATATCCCGATACGATGGGGCAATTATAGCTGTTCTGTTCTTTATCTTTCTTCTCGAACACGACAAAAGGCATGAATATCCTGTCCACTTTCTTCTGCAGCAAGTTATTGATGTGGCTATGTACCAACTTGGCAGGAAAGCAGATGTTATCCGACATGACCATGCGTGCACTGTTTTCATAACTTAAAAAGTTAGAAACATCAGACAAACAGACTTGGATATCACAGGCGGTAAAAAGGGTGTGCCAGAATGGATATTCTTCATACATATTCAGGCACCGGGGAATACCGATGGTCATTCGGGGATGGATGATCTCCGTATTGCGGTTGAACAGAAGTTCATTTTTCTGATGGTACACGTTTTCACTTTTGCAGCCATTGTTTTCACCATTGGTAAATACCTTCTCACACCTGTTTCCGGAATAATACTTCTTTCCGTTGCCAAACTGATAACAGGTGACAAGACATTGATTATCACAACCCTTGCAACGCAGAAAACGCGACGTGTATTGCGCTTTCGCTATAATCTCATCCAGACGGATTGAAACACCCTGATGCTGCATGGCGTACAATGCACACCCGAAGGCGCCCATCAATTCCGGTTTGTCGCATCTCGACACTTCTGCACCGGTGAGTATTTCCAGGGCGCGGACAATGGCATCGTTGCGCATGGTTCCTCCCTGTACCACGATATTTTTACCTAAAGTAGATATATCCTTTAGTTTTAATACCTTGTAAAGACAGTTCTTGACTACCGAATAGGCCAATCCGGCAGCTATATCATTGACGGTAGCTCCATCGCGCAACTCCTGTTTTACCTTCGAGTTCATGAACACTGTACATCTCGTCCCTAAATTGGAGGGCACGGATGAACGGCAGGCAGCCAAAGAGAAATCACTTACCGTATATCCTAATGACCTGGCAAAGGTCTCGATAAATGATCCGCAACCGGACGAGCATGCTTCATTGATTTCTATCCGGTCGATAACTCCCTTGTTCACGAAAATAGCTTTCATATCCTGTCCGCCGATGTCGAGAATAAAAGAGACTTGCTTATCCAGATACTGTGCCGCCATATAATGTGCAATGGTTTCAATAATACCCGAATGGAGTTGGAAGGCGGATTTTATTAAATCTTCACCATAACCGGTAGAGCAACTTCCCTTTATATGGAGTATTGCACCGCGTTTCCGGCATGTTTCATACAATTCGTTCAATCCCTCCTCGACTGTTTTAATCGCATTGCCGCCGTTATTATTATAATATGAATACAGAAGCCGTGAATCGGTATCTATCACAACGATCTTGGTAGTGGTAGATCCGGAGTCGATGCCTATAAACACGTCTTGTTCGCCGGCTTTCATTTCTGCCTTTTTTATCTTGTTGCCTGCCATTCTGTTTTTCCAGGCAGTATATTCCGTTTCATTCTCGAAAATTGCTTTCAGATCGGTGGATGCATGAGAGGAGGTGCCCAGGCTCTTATCGATTTTCTCCAGTAAATGAGACAATTTATAGCATTCGTCTTGATCCGTATTGGACAGCGCCGTGCCTAAGGCCGGTAACAAAGTTCCATGATCCGGCAGAATCACATCCTTCTCATCCAAAGACAGATAATTGATAAAGGCCTTGCGTAACGCAGGGATAAAAGTCAAGGGGCCGCCACAGAACAAAACCGGTACTTTTATGTCATAGCCATGAGCCAATGTTATTACCGTCTGCACCGCCACGGCATGGAATATAGAAGCTGCAATGTTCTCACGGCTCACGTTCTTGGCAATGAGATTCTGAATATCCGTTTTGCAGAAAACCCCGCAACGCGATGCGATCGGATATACCTGATCTGCATGCATCGCCAGAGCATTCAGCTCATTGACATCCACTCCTAAGATGATTGCCATCTGATCGATGAAAGCTCCCGTCCCTCCGGCGCAATTCCCGTTCATTCTTAAATCGGTGGGCTCACCGTCTTTAAAAAAGACGACCTTAGCATCTTCACCGCCAATATCTATCATGGAAGCCATGGCAGGATGATCCTTCTGTATTGCTTTTGCTGCTGCTACCACCTCTTGTACAAAAGAGATAGCACATTTTTCAGAAACTCCCATACCGATAGAACCGGTGATTCTTATGGATATTTCTTCGTCCCCAACCTGAGACAATAATTCCTTTAAGAAGGAAATGACTGTTTCTTTTACTTTTGCATTATGTCTTTCATATTTTGAGAAAACAATATTACCGTTCTCATCGAGTACAACCATCTTTGCAGTTGTAGAGCCAATATCAAAGCCAATTCTAAACATTTTATTCAAATATAATGTAATCAGACATCTAAGTTTGACATAGTAGTCAGACGCAAATCTATGAATAAAAAATGGAATATTCCTCTCTATATACCCGTTTATTTAACCAACTTTCACGCTAAATAAAGGGCCTTAAGGAAGGAGAACTCACCGGAATATGAATTTCTGTAATTCAGGTTGCTTTTTCTGTAATTCATCTACGGCAAATTAGCATATAACAAGCTATTTTTGTACCGTAAATAGATAAAAAGAGTTATGGCAAAAAGAATTCTGATAATATCGTCCAGTCCGCGTCGGAAAGGAAACTCCGATACACTGTGTGATGAGTTTATGCGTGGTGCTATTGAAGCAGGCCACGAAGTGGAAAAGATTTTTTTACGCGACAAAAGAATTGAGTATTGCACCGGTTGCGGTACATGCAGTGTTCATAACAAGCCTTGTCCGCAGAAAGATGATGCTACCGGAGTAATAGACAAAATGGTGGCTGCAGATGCCATTGTTATGGCCACTCCGGTTTATTTCTACACGATGAGTGCACAGATGAAGACACTGATAGACCGCTGTTGTAGTCTTTACACGAAGATGAGCAATAAAGATTTCTATTTTATAGCCACTGCTGCCGAAGAAGATAAAAAACTGATGGAACGTACAATCGATACATTCCAGGGATTTCTTGATTGTTTGGAAAATCCGACGATAAAAGGAGTAGTATTATGTGCGGGGGCATGGCATGTAGGTGAGGTAAAAGACAATCCGGCCATGTCAGAAGCCTATGAGATGGGAAAAGGTATACGGTAGTTGGGTATAAAGGTATGCGGCAGTTGGATATAAAGGTATGCGGTAATTGGATATAAATGAGTTATTAAGGGCAAAGCCATTGATAGATACTTTGATTTTAATAACTCATTATTTTTCTTTGAGGGTGTGTCGAAACTCCTATAAACTAAAAAACACCCTCGCCACAGTCTGAACTGCACCCCAAAAGTTGGACATAAAACTTTAGGAGTGCAGTTCAGTCTGTTGTAGCGAGGGTGATTTCGATAAAAGGGGAGTTTTGACACGTCCCCGTACAGTTTCTACGTTAATCTATTTTTCTCCATAAACGTAATAATGCCCAAAAGGGGTTGATGACGAACTCTTTACGTTCAATATGTCTTTCTTCATAAACCGGTTTCACTGTTTTGTCGCCGGTATTCGTTCGGTGTACACCCTACCCTTTTTTTAAACAACCGGCTGAGATGCTGCGGATACTGGAATCCCAACGCGTATGAAATTTCACTCACTGTATTATCGGTTCCGATTATACGTTCCTTAGCCAATTCTATGATTTTTTCCTGGATATGTTCTTGCGGTGTTTTGCCGGTATCCTTTTTAATCATATCGCCAAAGTAATTGGGAGAAAGATGAATCTTGTCTGCAAAATATTTCACAGACGGCAAACCGTCTTGCATAGGTAGCTGACTTTCAAAGTAATCGTCCAATAGCTGTTCGAATTTTGTGAGAGCATCTTTATTTACGTTGTTGCGGGTAATGAACTGGCGTTCATAAAAGCGCATGCAGTAGTTGAGCAATAGCTCGATATTCATTGCGATCAGTTCTTTGCTATGTTTATCGATGGCATGTTCCAATTCTATCTGTATCTTTTTCAAACAGTCCATTACGATCTCTTTTTCCTGTTCGGACAGGTGCAACGCCTCACTAACGGCATAAGAAAAATACGTGTATTTTTTTATACTCTTTCCCAAGGAAGTGCCACGAATCAGATCGGGATGGAAAACAATACCGAATACTTGTGGTTGGATTTCGTCTTCGAGCATTTCTACGCTGGCGGATTGACCGGGAGCAAAGCAGACAATCGTTCCTTCCTGATAATCATAATACTGACGCCCATATTTGATATCACAACTTTTTGTTTCTTTCAAAAAGAGTGCGTAAAGGCCATAATTCATTTGAATGTGATTGATCGACTTTGTTGCTTTTGTCAAGTCTACAACACTTACCAACGGGTGCAGGGTTTCAAGTCCGTACAGACTGTTGTATTGATCGACACTTTCCAGTTTGATTATCTTATTCATAAGCAGTGTTTTTTATTAAAACCGTACCAAAGATACAAATTAAAAATATACTTTGTGCAGGGTGATGAAGTGAATCGGTAATCCGGGTTATCATATCCGTAATTTGTATACAAAAGACGTCTCCTTCCCTCTTGCAATTTTGTGGTATGGCAAAATGATAAAAGCAGGAGAAGTATGAATAAAGAACTACCCTGTTTTTATTCATGCGGTCAAAATCAGTAATTTGGGTAGTAATAATAGTAATTTGTCTACAAGTGGAAAGAAAAAAAGTCTCTATTTTTGCGAAGTGGAAGGTTCGGATTGAAAAACCGAATAGTAATCTTCCGGAATTTTATTCTTTTAGAGCCTGTTTAAATCGTGCTCAGTATTATTTTGAGAGTTATTTTGAGGATATTTCTTCATTTTTATGGGGAGGATAACGGTAAGCCTGACGAATGAAAATGGGAAAATAGACCGAAAACAAGCTCAAAATAAGCTGATGAAAACCTCAGAAAGGAAAATTTAGACAGATTCTTAATATTACTAGAAACACCAGAACTATTTACAATGAAAAGAAAGAAAAAGGAATCAGTCACCTTATTGGCCTGCATGTTTTTAGGTTCGTCCCTGTCTGTTTATTCACAAAATGACACCATCCATACAACTAAAAATTATAGAATAGACGAGGTGGTTGTGACGGGAACACGCAGCGAGACGGATATTCGTCATTTGCCGATGACAGTTTCTGTTGTTGGCCGTAAACAGATAGAAGACAGCTATCAACCCTCTTTATTGCCGACATTGGTTCAACAAGTACCGGGATTATTCATTACCGGCAGAGGTGTAATGGGATACGGTGTATCAGACGGTGCGGCCGGAAGCATGAACTTGCGTGGAATCGGAGGAGCGGCAGGTATGCTGATTCTTATCGACGGACATCCGCAATACATGGGATTAATGGGGCATCCGATCGCTGATGCTTATCAGTCGATGCTGGCCGAACGGGTGGAAGTATTACGTGGCCCGGCTTCTGTCCTTTATGGTTCAAATGCGATGGGTGGTGTTGTCAACATTGTTACCCGAAAGATACAACAGGACGGAGTGAAAACCGGTGCCCGGATAGGTTACGGCTCTTACAACACGCTTCAGAGTGAATTTTCGAATTTTGTGAAAAAAGGGCGTTTCAGCAGCGTGGTCACAGGATCGTATAACCGGACAGACGGGCATCGGGATAATATGGAGTTTGAGCAATATGGCGGTTATGCCAAATTAGGTTATGAATTCAATGATTTCTGGAATATATATGGCGATGTAAACATCACCCATTTCAATGCCTCCAATCCGGGGAAAACAAATGAACCGATGTTTGATAATGATTCCCGCATTACACGAGGAATGACTTCGTTTGCTTTACAAAACAAATATGAAAATACATCCGGAGCATTGAGCTTTTTCTACAACTGGGGACGGCATAAAATAAACGATGGATATGGTACGGGAGAAGAGCCGATTGATGACCGTTTTAATTCTAAGGACCGGATGATGGGGCTGTCATGGTATCAAAGTGCTACCCTCTTCACAGGAAACCGATTGACTCTCGGTTTTGACTATCTTCATTTTGGCGGTCATGCATGGAGTCATTATTTGAGCGATGGCCACAATGAAGACATTGCCAATAAAAATATGAATGAACTGGCCGGCTATATTGACTTTCGCCAAGCTATTGGTAATTGGTTGACCCTGGATGCCGGTATACGTGTGGATCATCATACACAAGTAGGTACAGAATGGGTACCACAAGGCGGTTTGTCTTTTCATCTGCCCGAAAATGCAGTATTGAAAGCAATGGTCGGTAAAGGTTATCGTAATCCTACTATCCGCGAAATGTTTATATTTCCTCCCCAAAATCCGGACTTAAAGCCGGAAAAGTTGGTAAACTACGAATTATCATATTCACAGCATTTATGGAACGGTGCATTGGCTTACGGTGCAAACTTTTATTATATTAATGGGGATAATGTGATTATTACCGACCGCTCCACCCGTCCACCCCGTAACATCAACTCTGGCGAAATAGAGAATTGGGGGATAGAAGCGAATATTGCTTACCGGATAAACTCTTTGTGGAGCGTTTCTGCCAATTATAGCTGGCTGCATATGGAGCATCCGGTACTTGCCGCTCCTGAGCATAAACTTTATGCCGGCATCAGTTTCTCAAAAGGCAGATGGGGAATTTCTACTGATTTACAGTACATAAAAGGACTCTATACCTCAGTCGATACCGGAAGTGAGAAACAGGAGAATTTTGTATTGTGGAATCTGACCGGCAGTTACAAACTTTGTAAATTTGCCAGTCTGTTCGCTAAGGGAGAAAACCTGCTGGCACAGCGATACCAGATAAATGACGGATTCCCTATGCCGAAAGCGACTTTTATGGGTGGTGTGAATATTAATTTCTAAAAATGTCACCATAAATGCGGAAAAGGGAAAAAAGAGACCGTTTGAATAGGGAAAATTATCAACAGTTAAGCCTGTTTGTAAATTATTGATTATCAAAATGTTGTGTAAGCAGTTATTTTGCCGTAGAGAATCGATCCGTTGCTCTACGAGGAACGACTCAAAACTCTACGACAAATGGGGCGAAACTCTACGAGAAACGAATTGAATATTCATAAGATATGACAATTGGCATAAATACAAACAGAAATATTTATTCATTGTAGCAATAAAGAAAAAGCTCTGTAATTCATGAATTACAGAGCTTTTTCTTTATTTCGCTTTCTTCGAAAGCGGTCCGGACGGGACTCGAACCCGCGACCCCATGCGTGACAGGCATGTATTCTAACCAACTGAACTACCGAACCAATATCTATTTTAATTAGTCATCTCTCTCGATTGCGGATGCAAAGGTAGATATTTTTTTTATATTTGCAATAGTTTGAAAGAAAAAAAGAGAATAATTTTGTTCGGGATAACTCTCGAAAGAAAAAGATTCTACAGATAAATTAATTCTTTATCTTTGTACCACAGAAACATATTATATATAAAAGGAAAGGCATGAAAAATACACCTATCGAACGACATTTGATCGATGAAACGATTGAAGAATTTCAAATTGCGGATTTCTCTAAAGCTACCATTCGCGAAGTTAAGGCTATTGCCGTTAAAGCGGAAGCAGAATCCGGAGTCGAATTTATTAAAATGGAAATGGGAGTACCCGGTCTCCCCCCCTCGACTGTCGGTGTAAAGGCAGAAGTAGAAGCGCTACAAAAAGGAATAGCAAGTTTGTATCCGGATATCAATGGACTTCCGGAACTAAAACAGGAAGCTTCACGCTTTATCAAAGCATTTATTAATGTAGACCTGAAGCCGGAAGGATGTGTCCCCGTGACGGGTTCCATGCAGGGCACTTTTGCTTCATTCCTTACTTGCAGCCAGTGTAATGAAGAAAAAGATACGATACTCTTCATCGATCCGGGATTTCCGGTACAAAAACAGCAGCTTGTGGTGATGGGACAAAAATATGAAACATTCGATGTATATGATTTCCGTGGAGACAAGCTAAAAGAGAAACTGGAAAGTTACTTGGAAAAAGGAAATATATCTGCCATCATTTATTCTAACCCTAACAATCCAAGCTGGATTTGCCTAAGCGATAAAGAACTCAGAATTATAGGCGAGCTGGCAACCCGGTATGACGTCATTGTTTTAGAAGATCTGGCATATTTCGCAATGGATTTCCGTAAAGATCTCAGCACTCCGTTCCAAGCACCTTATCAGCCGTCTGTAGCTCACTATACCGATAATTATATATTGTTGATTTCCGGTTCCAAGGCATTCAGTTATGCAGGACAGCGTATTGGCGTCAGTTGTATTTCTGATAAATTATATCACCGCAGTTATCCCGGATTGACGAAGCGTTACGGTGGCGGTACATTCGGTACGGTATTTATTCATCGTGTTCTTTATGCCTTGTCTTCCGGTACCAGCCATTCGGCACAGTTTGCTATGGCTGCAATGCTGAAAGCGGCTAATGAAGGAAAATATAATTTCCTTGATGAAGTAAAGATATACGGAGAACGGGCGCGAAAGCTGAAAGAGATTTTCCTGCGTCATGGTTTTCATCTTGTCTATGATAAAGATTTAGGTGAACCTATTGCCGACGGTTTCTATTTTACGATTGGCTATCCGGGCATGACAAGTGGCGAGTTGGCAAAAGAATTGATGTATTATGGGGTAAGCGCGATTTCGCTTGTCACTACGGGAAGCCATCAGCAAGGATTACGGGCATGCACTTCTTTCATAAAAGATCATCAATATGTACAATTGGATGAAAGAATGAAAATTTTTAAGGAAAACCATCCCATATCATAAAAAGTACACGGAAAAGTAAAAAAAAAGAGAAGATAGTTTGTTCCTGTGAAAAAAATATTTATATTTATCGCATGAACAATATCAATGCCGACATATTCAAGATACAATCGAATAATGTATTGCCGTCACGGGGAAAGATTCTGATCTCGGAACCCTTTCTCTGTGATGCTACATTCGGTCGTTCGGTAGTACTGCTTGTCGATCATACCAGCGAAGGCAGCATGGGTCTGATAATGAACAAACAACTCCCGTTGTTAGTTAATGATGTCGTTAAAGAATTTAAGTATCTGGAAGACATCCCTTTATATAAAGGCGGGCCGATAGGGACCGATACCCTGTTCTATCTGCACACTTTATCCCAACTTCCCGGAGCGCTTCCGGTAAGTAACGGATTATATCTGAATGGAGATTTTGATGCACTGAAAAAGCACATTTTACAAGGTAATGAGATCAACGGGAAAGTAAGATTCTTTTTGGGATATTCCGGTTGGGAATGTGAACAGTTGATACAGGAGATCAAAGAAAACACTTGGATTATAGCTAAGGAAGATCCTTCTTATTTGCTTGATGGAGAAGTAAAAGATATGTGGAAAAACGCATTGGGCAAGTTAGGCAGTAAATATGAAACCTGGTCACGTTTTCCACAAGTACCTTCACTAAATTAATTCAACACTTATTTGGATAACAGCAGTTATTTGCCGCTTTCATTCAGCGTTATTTTTATGCGTTGCATCAGAGCGGCATCTTTATAGCCTTCCGATGTCGAAAGCCAATCTTTCAGCAGTCCGCATTGCGCAAAACCACAGGATGCAAATAATTTCATACTGGCTTCATTCTCCGTGGCTACATGGGCATAAAGCTGATGGATTTGTAAAAAATCAAAAGCATAATCGCATAACAGGTTTAGTGCATCGGAAGCGTATCCGGCACCACGACAATCTGCATGTAAGGCTATTCCTACAGCGCCACGCGAATGTAAAGGAACAAAATCGGTTATATCGATCGTGCCGATCGTCCGGTTGTCCTCCCGGCGGATAATCATAAGGCGCAACTGCTTATCGGCGAACATATCGCTTTGAGAGCCCTCAATGTACTGGCGCAGCACATAACGGGAATACGGTACGGTGAAACTACTGATATCCCACATGGACGGATCGTTTTCCATTTCATACATTACGTCAATATCTTCCGGTTCGACTGCGCGAAGGTAAATACGGTCGTTTATTAAATAAGATTGTTTCATGTTGTCTACTTATACATAGTTTCTTTCAGGAGTTACCAATACGCGGCTTTTCGGATTATAAATACCTAACAAAAGCTTTTCCTCCTGACTTTGGGATAGTAAAGAGAGTATTGCAGAATAAGAAAAGACGCTGCTATCATACACCACATGTGTGAAACCGCCAAAATTCTCTTTCTGCAAAAGATTATGGCCTGCAACAGTCGATCTTTCATTTGAAATCACATAATGATGGGATTCGTTTAATTGATTCGATTGACAAATAGCGCGGATGCTGTACATGTTTTTTTCACTGGAAAATATAAGAAAGCGGGGTTCACATTTTCCTCTATCGGCGTATAAAGCCGGTACATGCTTTTTTATGAAAACGATGCTTAGCTTCAGCCAAGTTTGCAGTTTAATACCTGCCCGTACCATCCAACGGTATAATAATGGATAATGTGTACCATGTTTGCAGAAGAATATATCCATCGCTCCGTAGAATACGCGTACATACCGATAAGACTCTTTCGATGTACTCTCTCCCTTGTAATGTAAAATAGGATACGGCAGATAATAGTTTTTGTACCCAGCTTCGGTTATGCGACAGGATAAATCAATGTCTTCACCGTACATGAAGAAATCTTCATCGAGTAAACCGGAACTGTTTAGAGCTTTTCTGCGAAGCATCATATAGGCTCCGGCCAATACGGGGACCGAATGAACGGCGTTCTCGTCCAGACGGGAAAGATAATACCCGTCAAAACGAGGGTTATCAGGAAATATGCGATGCATGCCCGTAAGTTTCCAGAAAGAAGTTGCCGGAGACGGATATCCCCTTTTTGATTCCGGCAAGAAATGTCCATCCGGTGCAAGCATTTTCACACCACAGGCACCTGCGTCGGGGTGGGTATCCATAAACTCAAGCACTTCAGCGATATTTGTTTCCGGAAGCAGCGTATCGGGATTTAATAACAGTACATATTCTCCCCGGGCTTTCTCCATAGCTTGGTTATTGGCACAGGCAAAGCCTACATTCCTTTTATTGTAGATATAGGTCAGCTGGGGAAAACGTTCGACGATGTATTCCGGAGAACCGTCGGTAGAAGCGTTGTCTACCACTATTACTTCTGTCGGGATGTTTTCTACGGCCCGGTAAAGAGATAGAAGACATTGTTCCAGATAATACTTTACGTTATAATTAACAATGACAACTGTGAGCTTCATTCTTCTTTATTTATATGGAGTTCATTACGGAGTCGTTTTTCACTGGGCAGACAAAAAAACGAAGCGGTCAGAGCGCATAAAGCGCAAAGGGCACCGGTACTGTTTAGTGTCATATAATAACACAGAAGATTATAGACAACTACGATAGCAAGCAGTCCCAAACGTATGTGACTCCACACTGCATAACGACTGAGAGCCACCGGAAAAGTAAGATTGTCAATCTTGCGTGTCAATACGAGAGAAAATAATTTCATGGAAAAGGGAATATTGATCGCAGTAAGCAAAATCCCTATCGTCTCAAGATAATAGGAGGTTCGCACATCATCGGCAAAAAGGCCGACAGGCAAGAGTTCTGTTTCACCGCCAACTACCAGTAATATGGCAACTGCCCAGAAAATGACATAAACGATTCTCTGGCTTTTCGCAATGTGTTTTATTTGTTCTTCCATCTAAATGATTTTCTTAGCTTAATTATACGGTTCCGGTAAATACCGTCCGGTTAACAATACTCCTGCCCAATGTCACCTCGTCGGTGTACTCCAATTCATCGCCTATGGAGACACCACGGGCCAAGACACTGAGTTTGATACCCATCTTCTCCAGCTTGCGATAAATGTAAAAGTTGGTCGTATCTCCTTCCATCGTGGTACTCAAAGCCAATATCACCTCTTTTATTCCACCTTCCGCTACCCGTTGCACCAGACTGTCTATCTGCAGGTCGCTCGGCCCTACCCCATCCATCGGAGAAATGACGCCGCCCAACACATGATACAGTCCGCGAAATTGCTGGGTGCCTTCTACCGCCATTACATCGCGGATGTTTTCTACTACGCAAACCGTGGAAGCGTCACGGGCGGGATTCGCACAGATCTGACAGGTGTCGGTATCGGATATATTATGACATACGCGGCAATATTTCACTTCGTGTTTCAGGGTGATAATGGAATTTCCAAAAGCTTCGACCGTGGCATTATCTTGCCGTAACAGATGCAGTACCAGCCGCATAGCGGTTTTTCGTCCGATTCCGGGAAGTTTGGAGAATTCTCCGACAGCCTTTTCAAGCAGGACGGATGGATATTGTTGGTTCATATATATTTCTAACTCGGTTCTATAATTCTGCGCAAATATACTCATTGATTTACAGATAGAAAATAAATTGCAAAATAAATCGTACCTTTGCGCCCGTTATGAGGATACTGGTCACTATTATCTGCTATTTTGCAGTACTGCTTTTGATTGCCCGGCTCACCGGAAAAGGAAAGAAAAGCAGTTCGGATGCTGCATTCTTCCGGGGAGAGAACCGGTCGCCGTGGTACATCGTTTCCTTCGGAATGATTGGCGCCAGCATATCGGGAGTGACGTTTGTTTCCGTGCCGGGGATGGTGCGAAGTATGGATATGACATATATGCAAACTGTCTTCGGATTCTTTTTCGGTTATCTGGTGGTGGCGCACGTGCTGCTTCCGATGTACTACCGGCTCAATCTGACAAGTATTTACAGTTATCTCGGCACTCGGATCGGTGTGCAGACTTACCGTACAGGCGCTTTCTTTTTTCTGCTTTCGCGAATGCTCGGTACGGCTGCCAAACTCTATTTGGTTTGTCTTATTCTCCACACGTATGTATTCGGGCATATGGGCATACCTTTCTGGGCTATTGCTGCCGGTTCGGTGGCGCTGGTATGGGGTTATACACACAAGAGTGGTATCAAAACCATTGTCTGGACAGACACGTTGCAGACATTCTGCCTGATAGCGGCATTGATTTCCATTATTTATTTTACGATACAGAAGCTGGATACGGGAGATGGAGGAATAATGACGATGATCGGTAATAGCCCGCACAGCCGCGTATTCGTTTTTGATGACTGGATGTCGCGGCAGAATTTCTTCAAGCAATTTCTAAGCGGTATTTTCATCGTGATCGTGATGACGGGACTGGATCAGGATATGATGCAGAAGAATCTCTCTTGCAAGAATCTACGCGAGGCACAGAAGAACATGTATTGCTACGGATTCTCTTTCATCCCGCTAAATCTTCTGTTTCTATGCTTGGGCATACTGTTGCTGACGCTGGCCGGACAAATGAATTTAGCGCTTCCCGAGGTGAACGATGATATCCTTCCCTTGTTCGCCACTCAAGGCTATTTAGGGCAAACCGTACTTGTATTATTTACCATCGGCATCATTGCGGCGGCATTCAGTAATTCCGATTCTGCACTGACGGCTATGACCACCAGCGTATGTGTGGATTTACTCAGAACGGATAGGGATGTCGAAGAGGTCGCGCTCCGCCGTCGCGGAAAAGTACATATCACCTTATCCGTCATACTCGTTTTTTTCATCTGTCTGGTAGAAGCACTGAACAGTAAAAGTGTGATCGATGCTATCTATATAATTGCTTCCTACACTTACGGCCCGTTGTTGGGGATGTTTGCTTTCGGGCTGTTCACCCGGCGTAGGACGCGGGATCGCTGGGTGCCTTTTATTGCGGTGGCTTCTCCGATACTATGTTATGCGCTCGACCGCTTCGCAATGCAGAGTTATGGATATAAGTTCGGCTATGAGTTGCTTATGCTAAACGGAATGCTTACTTTTGCAGGGATGTACGCTTTATCTTCAAAAGAATTAAAAAACAAAGAACATGGAAATATCAAATGCTGAATTTATCATCAGTAACACGGACGTGAAGAAATGTCCGGCCGGACGCCTTCCCGAATATGCTTTTATCGGCCGTTCGAATGTGGGCAAATCCAGCCTTATCAATATGTTGACCGGCCGTAAGGGGCTTGCCATGACATCGGCTACTCCCGGGAAAACGATGCTTATCAATCATTTTCTTATCAACAACGGCTGGTACATCGTCGACCTTCCGGGTTATGGCTATGCCCGTCGCGGCATGAAAGGTCAGGACCAGATACGTACCATCATCGAAGATTATATTCTGGAACGGGAACAGATGACTAATCTTTTCCTTTTGATAGACTCCCGGCTGGAACCGCAAAAGATCGACTTGGAATTTATGGAATGGCTGGGTGAAAACGGGATACCTTTCTCTATCATATTCACAAAGGCCGACAAACTGAAAGGCGGACGATTGAAAATGAACATCAATGCCTATCTGCGGGAACTGCACAAGCAGTGGGAAGAACTCCCCCCCTATTTTGTTTCGTCGTCGGAAGACCGGACGGGGCGTGAGGAAATATTAGATTATATCGAAAGCATTAATAAGGATATTAATTCAAAATAAATTAATAAGAAACAATGAAGAAGTATGTTTTATCATTAGCAATCGTGTCGGCTTTATTGTTTGTAACAACAAACATCCAGGCGCAATCATGGGCCGATTTATTTAAAAAAGAAAACATCGAGAAAGTAGTGAATGCCGTAACCGGTAACAACGCGATAGATATGACCGGTACATGGACTTACTCGGGTTCGGCCATAGAGTTTGAATCGGACAATCTCCTGCAAAAAGCCGGTGGTGCGGCTGCCGCTTCTCTTGCCGAGAACAAATTGAACGAGCAACTTGCCAAAGTCGGTATTAAAGACGGACAGGTAAGTTTTACTTTCAATGCGGACAGCACTTTTACAAGCACCGTAGGAAAACGCACGATGAACGGAACGTATTCCTATGATACTTCCGACAAGACGGTACACCTGAAGTATTTCAGATTGTTGAACCTGAACGCTAAAGTAAACTGTACGAGTAGCAGCATGGAGTTATTGTTCAATTCGGATAAATTACTGAAATTGATATCTTTCATATCCAGTAAAAGTAGTAATACGACTCTGAATGCCATCAGCTCATTGGCTGATAGTTACGATGGAATGATGTTAGGCTTTGAATTGAAAAAATAGAAAAAAGGTCAGTAATGAAAAATGCCGGTTGCATTTCATTCGGATGCAACCGGCATTTTTTTAAGTCTTCCGGTATATCGGGATCGATTTCTTTTACATTAATATATACGGAACCGGTTTTCACAAGCACCGGGATCAGTGTCCGTAAGCACCGGTAACAACGCTCTTAAGCACCCTGCTTATATTATCTCCTTCCGGTGCTTACCCCCGGCAAGGACGCTTGTTATTTTTCGATGCCGAAACGATAGGTACAACGGCTCTTATAATTTTCGCCCGGCCGAAGTACGGTCGACGGGAACTGCGGCTTGTTAGGGCTATCCGCAAAATGCTGCGTTTCCATGCATATAGCACTTCTTTTTTGATAGGCAATGCCTTTTTTCCCCACCATTGCGCCGCGCAATCCATTAGCTGTATATATTTGTAATCCGGGCTCGTTTGTATATATTTCCATTGTACGCCCACTTTTAAAATCAATCAGGCGGGCTGCCAATTTCGTGTCATCCCCATCCGTATTCAGCACCCAATTGTGGTCATAACCTTTCACGATATTGAGTTGCATGACATCTTCATCGATCCGTTCGCCAATCACATGCGGTGTGGTAAAATCAAACGGGGTTCCGGCTACCGGTAAGATCTCTCCGGTCACACATTTCAGCGAATCATAGGGTGTATACATATCCGCATTGATATAAAGCGACTGGTCCTCTACTGTCGTATTGAAGTCACCGGAAATATTAAAGAAGGAATGATGAGACAAATTGATGACAGTCGGCTTATCCGTTTCAGCTTCATAATGAATATCCAGTTCATTGTCTTTTGTCAATACAAAAATAACGTGTACTCTCAGGTTTCCGGGGAAGCCGTTTTCTCCATCGGGAGAGAAAAGGGACAATTTCAATGCATTTTCATCCAATTGTTCCGCCTGCCATATTTTGGAAGCAAACCCCGGATCCCCACCGTGGGCACAATGTGTATCCGTATTCGGCATCAGATGATAAGTAACCGAATCCAGCGTAAACGTTGAATTCACTATCCTGCCGATATACCTCCCGATAGTCGCCCCGAAATTCTGTTTTGTTGCCAGATAATCGGCAATCGTAGGATAACCACACACGATATCCTCCATTTTCCCATTTCTGTCCGGAACCATCAGTGAGACCACACGCCCACCGTAGTTCGTAATACAGGCTTCCATCCCGTTCTCATTTCTAAGTACATACAAGTCTGTCAATTGCCCGTCCACTTCTGTCTGAAAATCGCGTATGTTCAGTCCGGAAAGTGTCATTTCTTTTTCCTTTTTACAGGAAACGCATACCAATAATGCGAAAGCCGTTAAAATGATATCCCTTACGTTCATTGTTATTGTTTGTCTCTTTTTTAATACTATTTCGCAAAGATACAGTATTATTTCTAAAAAAAAGCTTTACCTTTGTCTTTCGTAAACAATAAAAAGGAAATAAGTATGAAAAAGATATTATTTTTCGCAGTAATGTTAGTGATGGGGATAAGCTATGCGTCTGCGCAGTCGGCCCAAATCAAGTTTGACAAAACGACCCATGATTTCGGGACATTCTCTGAAAACAGTCCGGTGGTAACTTGTGTATTTACTTTCACTAATATCGGTGACGCTCCTTTGGTGATTCATCAGGCAGTAGCATCCTGCGGATGTACGGTGCCCGATTATACAAAAGAACCGATTCTTCCCGGAAAGACAGGTACTATTAAGGTAACTTACAACGGGACAGGTAAATATCCGGGACACTTCAAAAAATCAATAACCCTTCGCACGAATGCCAAAACGGAAATGATGCGTTTGTATATCGAAGGCAATATGACAGCCAAAGATGCCAAATAATAAGAAATAGATAACAAGAGTTAAGGAGAATCTTTCGATTCTCCTTTTTTTTTGCTTTCTTTGATGCTTATTTACAAAGAACACAATAACACATTAAAATTTTATATGTAAGGTATGAAACAAGAAGAAGACAAATTCACCGGCTTGCCCGAAAACGCGTTCAGGGAATTGAAGCCGGGCGAAGTGTACAACCCACTGATGAGTCCCGGAAAGAATTATCCGGAAGTAAACGTATGGTCGGTAACCTGGGGTATCGCCATGGCCATCCTCTTTTCGGCGGCGGCCGCCTATTTGGGATTGAAAGTCGGCCAGGTATTCGAAGCCGCCATTCCTATTGCCATTATAGCGGTAGGTGTTTCGGGAGCGGCCAAACGCAAGAATGCATTGGGAGAAAATGTGATCATCCAGTCCATCGGAGCCTGTTCGGGAGTAATCGTGGCCGGAGCTATCTTTACCCTTCCTGCCCTGTACATCCTGCAGGCGAAATATCCGGAGATGACCGTTACCTTTATGCAAGTATTCATCAGTTCTCTTTTAGGAGGTGTCTTGGGTATTCTGTTTCTTATACCTTTCCGTAAATATTTCGTAAGCGATATGCACGGTAAATATCCCTTTCCGGAGGCTACGGCAACAACACAGGTGCTTATATCCGGAGAGAAAGGCGGCAGTCAGGCAAAGCCGTTGCTTATGGCCGGCATTATCGGTGGTTTGTATGACTTTGTCGTTGCCACTTTCGGTTGGTGGAACGAGAATTTTACCACCCGTGTATGCAGTGCCGGTGAGATGCTGGCAGAAAAAGCCAAATTGGTATTTAAAGTAAATACAGGGGCTGCCGTACTGGGTTTGGGGTATATTGTCGGATTGAAATATGCTTTCATCATTTGTGCCGGTTCGTTGGCGGTATGGTGGATTATCGTTCCGGGGATGTCTATGTTCTGGGGAGACAGCGTGCTGAATGCATGGAATCCCGAAATCACGAGTACTGTGGGGATGATGAGTCCTGAAGAGATCTTCAAATATTATGCGAAAAGTATCGGCATCGGTGGTATCGCGATGGCCGGTGTGATCGGGATTATCAAGTCATGGAGCATCATCAAGAGTGCCGTAGGATTGGCTGCCAAAGAGATGGGCGGCAAAGGAAACGTAGAGAAAAATATGCTCCGCACGCAGCGTGACTTATCCATGAAAATTATCGCTATCGGTTCCATCATCACGCTGGTTCTGATATTCTTATTCTTCTATTTTGATGTAATGCAGGGCAACCTGATACATACATTGGTAGCTATTGTTCTGGTGGCGGGCATTTCGTTCCTCTTTACTACAGTGGCTGCCAATGCCATCGCTATTGTCGGCACCAATCCGGTATCGGGCATGACGCTGATGACGTTGATTTTAGCTTCCGTCGTGATGGTAGCTGTCGGGCTGAAAGGCCCTTCGGGCATGGTAGCGGCTTTGGTTATGGGTGGCGTGGTCTGTACGGCATTATCCATGGCCGGCGGTTTTATCACCGACTTGAAAATTGGTTACTGGTTAGGTAGTACTCCTGCCAAACAGGAAACGTGGAAATTCCTCGGAACAATTGTTTCTGCCGCTACCGTAGGCGGAGTAATGATTATCCTCAACAAAACATATGGCTTCACCAGTGGAGCACTGGCTGCACCGCAGGCAAATGCAATGGCAGCCGTTATCGAACCGTTGATGAGCGGTGTAGGTGCGCCGTGGCTGCTTTATGGTATCGGCGCTATACTGGCCATTATACTTACTTGTTTCAAAGTTCCTGCGCTCGCCTTTGCATTGGGTATGTTCATTCCGCTTGAATTGAATGTTCCTTTGGTAGTGGGTGGAGCTGTCAATTGGTATGTGACAAGCCGCAGCAAAGATGCTTCATTAAATACCGAACGCGGAGAAAAGGGTACTTTGCTTGCTTCCGGTTTCATTGCCGGCGGCGCTTTGATGGGTGTGATCAGTGCAGCCATGCGTTTCGGAGGAGTCAATCTCGTAAACGATGCCTGGCTAAACAACACTTGGTCGCAGGTATTGGCCCTCGGTGCCTATGCTTTGCTGATTCTTTACTTTATCAAGGCTTCGATGAAAGTAAAATGATAAATAATGCGGCAATATGCCAATGTGCCGATTGGCTGCGCTATCCTGCCGGATGGCAATCATGTATTGGCATATTGACACGTTGGAATGTGGATGCATTTACGTATCGATATTGACATATCAACCATTGTTCTAACTTAATAAAACCCGTCTTCATGAAAAACCTATTAACGGTTGTATGTCTTGTAATACTCCCTCTGACTTCTATCGCTCAGGGGGAGCGTTATAAACAGATAACCGATCCCCAACTGACAAGTATACGCAAAGAAGCCCCCTGCAGTAGCTTTACATCGTATACGAACGAGAAAGATGCTGCCGTAAACAACCGGAAAGACGGAACTTTCCGCCTCTCGTTAAACGGCAAATGGAAATTCAACTATGTAGACAGTTTCTCAACCCGCCCGACGGACTTCATGCTTCCGGAAAAGAATGTAAGTGACTGGGCAGATATCCAGGTACCCGGAAACTGGGAGCGGCAAGGCTTCGGAATTCCTATCTATGTGAACACGTCTTATGAATTCTGCTCACCGGGATATGCCCCGTATTGGGATCGGCCCAATCCTCCGTATGTACCCGAGGAATGGAATCCGACAGGAACCTACCGGCGTGATTTTACGCTTCCTGCCGATTGGAATGGAAAAGAGATTTTTCTCAGTGCCGACGGAACTAAAGGAGCTGCATTTTTTTATCTGAACGGACAGTTCGCAGGAATGAGTAAAGATGCCAAGACTCCTGCCCGCTTCAATATCACCCAATTTGTGAAACCGGGTAAAAACGTGATTGCCGTGCAAGTTCATCGTTTCTCGGATGCCAATTATCTGGAATGCCAGGACTTCTGGCGTTTGAGCGGATTCGAAAGGGAGGTTTATCTTTATGCACAACCCAAGCTCCGGATTGCAGATTTCAAAGTAGAGAGCCCACTGGATGCCGATTATAAAGACGGTATACTGAAACTCAAGGTGAAGGTGGCCGATAGCGGCAAGCCGGTATCGACTTCTTACGTCCTTTCTTATAAGCTTCTCGACAAAGACGGAAAGCAGGTAGCGACTTCGGATTATGCAGTGGAAGCAATGCCGGTTTCCGTTCCTTCTCAAAGTACAAATGAATTTATTTTTGATGACAATATCATCAGGAACCCGAAACAATGGACTGCCGAAACTCCTTATCTGTATACTCTCATTATCAGTTTAAGAGAACCGGAAAACGGAGAAGTACTCGAAGCCACCAGTGTAAAAGTAGGATTCCGTACTGTAGAAATGAAGAATCATCAGCTATGCGTCAACGGCAAGCCTATTTTGGTGAAAGGTGTCAACGTACATGAGCACAATGAGTACACCGGACATTATGTTACGGAAGAACTGATGCTGAAAGATTTCGAACTTTGGAAAAAATACAATGTAAATACTGTGCGTACTTGCCATTACCCTCAACAGGAACGCTTCTATGAGCTATGTGATGAATACGGTATGTATGTGATCGATGAAGCCAATATCGAATCTCACGGAATGGGATATAACCGTGAAGTAGGCGGTACACTTGCCAACAATCCGTTATTCATGGATGCACACGTGGCGCGCACTGTCAACATGTACGAGCGCGATAAGAACCATCCCTCCGTCATCGTATGGTCATTAGGGAATGAGGCCGGAAACGGAGTGAACTTCTACAAAACTTACAGCTTGCTGAAAGAGCTGGACAGCCGTCCCGTACAGTACGAACAAGCCCACTTGGAATGGAATACGGATATTTGTTGCCCGATGTACTCCCGCCCTGCCGATATCGAAAAGTACGCAAAGAATCCCAAACATACCCGTCCGCTTATTCTGTGCGAATATGCACACGCAATGGGTAACAGTTTAGGAAATTTCCAGGAATACTGGGATATTATCGAGAAATACCCTCTTCTGCAAGGTGGTTGCATCTGGGATTGGGTGGATCAGGGATTTGCCGAGAAAACGGCAGATGGCCGCAAGTATTGGGCGTATGGCGGCGATTACGGTGCAACCGGTACTCCATCCGACGGTGATTTCTGCATCAACGGCGTTGTCTATCCCGACCGTTCGGTAAAACCGCAAACCACGGAAATGGGCAAGGTATATCAGAATATCAAGTTCGTCAATTTCAAGAAAGAAGCCGGAACGGTAGATGTGCGCAATGATTTTAGTTTTACCAATCTGGATAAATACGATTACCACTACGTCATCCGCGATCATGGAAAAGAAATCTATACCGACAAGTTCCGTGCAAGCGGTGCTCCGGGCGAAACCGTCACGGTGCAACTGAAAGGTATTCCGCAAGAACAGACGAATACCGGAGATGTACGCATTGAGTTCTACGCTACTGTGCGTACGCCCGAACCTTTCCTTCCGGCAGGCACTGTGATAGCCCGCGAACAGAACTACATCTACACTTTCCATAAGGACAATGCTGCTTTGCAAGCAGCTGCCCCCGTGAAGGAAACAGAGACGCAAGCCATCTATTCCGGCAAAAACTTCAAAGCGGTATTCGACAAGAAGAGCGGCATGCTGGTTTCTTACAAATATAATGGAATGGAGTATATACTCAACGGACAAGGATTGCATCCTAACTTCTGGCGTGCACCGATCGACAATGATTATGGTGCCGGATTACCACATAAATTAGGAGTGTGGAAAGAAGTCAGCTATGGAGAAGTGACGGCTGCTGTCTTTAATTCCCGAAACGGTGAAGTAACCTGTTCTTACAAATTCCCGAAAGCGGATGCAAGTTGGGACATCACCTACAAGATATATGCCGACGGAGTGATCAAAGTAAACAACCGGTTTGTGGCAGCGAATGAAAAGACTCCGATGATACCGCGTATCGGTTTACGTATGCAAATGCCGGAAACATTCACAACATTGACTTACTACGGACGCGGTCCGGAAGAAAACTATCGCGACCGTCGCACTTCTCAGTTCTTCGGAGAATATTCGTTACCGATCAAAGACATGTATGAACCTTACATCCGTCCGCAGGAAAACAATCACCGTACAGACATCTATTGGTGCGCTTTCACCAACAAATCCGGTGCCGGTCTGTTACTCGTTGCCGACCGTACGTTCGAATTGAACGCTTCGAACCATCCGCTCGAAACTCTTGACAGTGGAGATGACCTGCACAACGCAGCACCGCGCACAGCCGAAACAGACCATCGCCACCTCACCGATCCGAAACCGGAAAAGGTGGTAGATGTATTTGTGGACTACCGGATGATGGGTATTGGCGGAGACAATAGCTGGGGTGCCCTGCCACACGAACCTTATCTGATACGTACCGGTAGCGGGAATGCCATAGAATATGGTTTCACGCTGGTTCCATTTGGGCGCAAGGTTGATTTTAGAAACTTAATTTATCAATATTAATAATGAAAACGATTCCAACCTTTTTGCTGGCTGCCTGTTTTATAGGCAGCCAGGCAAAAGCACAACAGGAAGCAAATCCGATGTTGGCTAATGCCCAAACTTTTATAGATGTTCCTTATGTAGCTCATACTCTTGAAACGGATGGTGAAGAAGATTTAGTCATCAATTGTGATGAAGTGGATTGTACTACTTTCGTAGAATATGTCCTTGCCCTGTCTCTTCCTTCGGCATCGGGAAACAAGATGAGCGAAAGTGATTTTGCGGCTAATCTGCAACGTATCCGCTATCGTGAAGGAAAAATAGACGGGTATACTTCCCGTCTGCACTACACTTCCGATTGGATCAACAACGGGGTACGCGGCGGATTCATGGAAGATGTTACGGCAGCCAATAGTCCGTATACCCAGAAATTATCGCTTTCGTACATGTCTTCCCATCCGAAATTATACAAACATCTGAGCAATTCTCCGGAAAATGTGACGAGAATGGCAGAGTATGAGAAAGCATTGTCGGGACAGGAAATACATTGGCTGCCCAAAGATAAACTGCCCGCAAACGGACTCCCCTGGATAAAGAGTGGAGACATCATCGTTCTGACTACAAACATACCGGGATTGGATACAGCGCATATGGGGATTGCCATCTATGTGAAAGACACTTTGTGCCTGCTTCATGCCTCTTCTTCAAGAGGGAAAGTATTAGTAGATAAACTTGCATTAAGCCGCTTGCTCGACCGTAATAAAAAATGGACGGGAATACGGGTAATAAGAATGAAAAAATGAAAGAATGAATTAAAGAGTGAATAGAAAAATGAAAACGACAAAAAAAATGGAAGCAACAAAAACAATGGAAACGACAAAAGTGATGAGGACTATTTATCTTTTATTTATCAGCCTGTTCTTACTGGCCGGCAATCTGCCTGCGCAGGATTGGGCCAATTTAAAACAATTTCAAAATGACAACGCAGCACTGGGCGCTCCTGCCAAAGGAGAAAAGCGCGTAGTATTTATGGGTAATTCCATCACCATCGGGTGGTTGAACAATTGTCCGGAATTCTTCAAGGATCGTCCCTATATCAACCGGGGCATCAGCGGGCAGACAACTCCACAGATGTTGCTGCGTTTCCGTCAGGATGTGATCGATCTGCAACCCAAAGCAGTAGTGATTCTTGCCGGTACCAATGATATCGCCGGAAATACAGGCCCCTCTACGCTCGAAATGATAGAAGACAATCTGGCATCTATGGCCCAGTTGGCAAAGGCAAACGGTATCAAAGTAATCCTCTGTTCTGTGTTGCCTGCCTTCGATTATCCATGGCGGCCGGGTATGGAACCCAACGTCAAGATTCCGGAACTGAACAAATGGATCAAGGCTTATGCCGAAAAGAACAAGTTCATTTATGTGGATTATTTCTCCGCAATGGCTGACGACAGGAACGGACTTCCCTCCGATCTGTCAAAAGACGGGGTGCATCCCAATAAAAAAGGGTACGAAATCATGCAACCGATGGTTGAGAAAGCGATTGCAAAAGCACTGAAATAGTCAGCTTATTTTCGCGTAAGCAACCTGCTTAATTCAAGTTCAAGGCGTTGCTTCACTTCGGACATCGGGAGTTCTCCTCCCAGTTCCTGACGCAGTGAAGTGACGCCTTTGTCTATAAATCCGCAGGGATGGATGTAACTGAAATAACGTAAGTCGGTATTCACATTCAAGGCAAGGCCATGCATCGTGACATAATGGCTGCTCCTTACTCCGATCGCACAAATCTTGCGTGCCCGGGCAGTATCTCCTTCCAACCACACACCGGTGGCTTTTGCCAGCCTTCCCGTCTTGATTCCATAAGAGGCACACACGCGGATAACCGCCTCTTCCAGCAGATGCACGTACTCTTTCAGGCCGAGACCGAACTCTTCAAGATTAAGAATGGGATAACAGACCAATTGTCCCGGACCGTGATAGGTAATATCTCCTCCCCGATCGATATGATAAAGCGTCGCCCCTATTTTTTCCAATTGCGCTTCGCTCAATAACATATTATTCTCCTTTCCGCTACGTCCTAACGTATACACATGCGGATGTTCACAAAAGACAATATGGTTTTCATATACGTCGTTATTCTGCTTGGCTTGAATCAGAGAATCAAACCATTCAGTCTGTCGTTGCCAGGCTTCGGCATACGGAATAAGTCCCCAATCGGAAAAGAACATTTGAATGATGATTTATGAATTATAATTTATGCCCTGCAATTTACAAATTATACTGCAAAAAAGCAGCATGCCGGGAAAATAATTCATAAATCATCATTCATAAGTCATTTCCTTCTTCCTAAGCTAAGTGAGTTCAGAACGACACTCACACTTGAAAATGCCATAGCTGCACTTGCCAGCATTGGATTCAAGAGTAGCCCGTTCAGAGGAAAAAGTATGCCTGCTGCAATGGGAATTCCTATGAGATTATAGATAAACGCCCAAAACAGGTTCTGATGAATGAGCTTTACGGTCTGTTTGGACAGATCGAATGCTTTCGGTAACAATAGAAGATCGGAAGTCATCAGTGTAACCATAGCTACATCCATGGCAATATCGGTACCTTTCCCCATAGCGATGCTGACATCGGCCAGTGCCAATGCTTGCGAATCATTGATGCCATCCCCCACCATTGCCACAGTCTTTCCCTGCAACTGCAATTCGCGGATAAAGTCTTCTTTGTCATCCGGCAGCGCATCGGCTACAAAACGGTCGATACCCAATTTTCCTGCCACAGCCAAGGCTGTACGTTGCCCGTCGCCGGTCAGCATGCAAATGTCGATTCCTTGCCGTCTCAGCTCTTTCACAGCTTCGGCAGAGGTGGACTTGACAGGATCGGTGACAGCGATGATGGCTAATAGTTGATTCCGGCGGCCAAAATAAATGATGCCGTTTCCTTCGGATTCATATTGCACCAACATATCGGCCATAACATCCGTTACGACGGCATCGAAATCCTTCAACAGCTTATGACTGCCTACCCAGAATAGATCGCCTTCATAGACAACCTTAATTCCTTTTCCGGTGATGCTTTCAAAGCTTTCGAGCGGTGCCGGCACTACCTTCTCTTCGTCTTTCAAAGATGCAACGATTGCTCCGGCAAGAGGATGTTCCGACTTCAGCTCGGCAGCGAGAAGTACATTCTTGAAACACTCTTCCTGAGTCTGCGCCCATAGCCAACCACTGACAGTAGGATGGCCTTCGGTCAATGTTCCGGTTTTATCGAGTACCACGACATTTACTTTCCGCATCTGTTCCAGAGCGACGGCATCTTTTATCAAGATATGCTGGCTGGCCGCTTTGCCGATACCTACCATCAGGGCAGTAGGCGTGGCCAGTCCCAAAGCGCACGGACAAGCAATCACCAATACGGAAACGGCAGATAGCATGGCATATGAGAAATATTCCGTTCCGCCTATTACCATCCAAAGTACGAAAGTCAGTACGGCGATGCCAAGCACCACCGGAACGAAGATACCCGTCACACGGTCGACAATACGCTGTACGGGGGCTTTACTTCCCTGTGCTTCCTGCACCATGCGGATGATGCGGGCAAGAACCGTTTCACTGCCTACCTGTGATGCCTTGATGATAAATGAGCCACGTTGATTGATGGTGCCGGCAAGCACTTTATCTCCCTTCTTCTTATCTACCGGAATCGGTTCACCGCTAATCATGCTTTCATCCACAAAAGAATCTCCTTCGGCAAGAACCCCATCTACCGGAATCTGTTCGCCGGGGCGGACAACTACCAGATCGTCAACCTGTAACTGGTCGATTAAGATTTCTTCCTCAATTCCATTACGTAATACGCGTGCAACTTTCGGCTGCAACCCCATGAGCTTTTTAATCGCAGCAGTTGTGTTGCCTTTTGCACGCTCTTCCATTAATTTGCCGGTCAGCACGAAAGCAATAATAACTACGGAAGCCTCGTAATAGACATGCGGCTCCAAACCGCGACTATACCAGAACTCCGGAAAGAAAGTATTGAATGCACTGAACAGAAATGCGATGGACGTGCTAAGGGCTACTAACGTATCCATGTTACTACGTCCTAACTTCGCCTGCTTCCATGCGCCCGTGTAAAACGAACCGCCGAAAAGAATCATCACCGCAAGGGTCAGTAATAGCTGTATCTCGCTTGAATATGGCACATGCATGAAGACCATAGACAAAAGCAACATCGGAACAGCGAATACCCAAGCACCGACGACCTGCATTTTCAGCTTGCGATAGTGCTGGTGTTGTGCTTCCTCGCGCCGTTCCTCTTTCAGGTTTTCTTCTTCTATGATAAGGTCGTACCCTCCGGAAAGCACAGCCGCCCGGATCTCTCCGGGAGCCAGTTTGTCGGCTTCATACGAGACGGAGAGTGTATTGGTGGCAAGGTTTACTGAAGCATCTACAATGCCCGGCAGCTTGCGAACTGTTTTTTCAACATTATTGGCACATCCCGCACAGTGCATGTTCAGTACGGGAAATGCCTTCTTTGTAATAGTACCCATAATTTATTTAGTGATTAGTGGTTAGTGATGAGTGATAAGCATTGGCTGCTATTCACTCATTACTAAATAAACAACATTTACGGGCCGTTTGTTCAAATTACTTCTTTTCCGCCTGCTTTGTTTCTTCTACAAATTCCGCTTCGTAATTGAATTTCTTGAAACCGGCCTTGAGTTTCTCTACATTTGTTTTGTCAGCATCGTAGGTAATGGACACCGTCCTTGTTTTCAAGTCCGTAGAGAACTCCTTTACTCCTTTCTCAAACTTGATATTATTCTTCACTTTCCGTTCACAATTTTCACAATGCATCTGTGATACTTTGAATACTGCTGTACGGATGTCTTTGGCCATAACGGCTGTTACGCTCAATAATGTTATCACCAAGGCTGTCAACATTCTTTTTGTTTTCATATTTTTTCCTCCAATTTATAATTAATAATATTACTTTTTAATTTCATTCACTGTTTCTTGCCAGATTAAATCTGATGCCGATATAGGCTTTTGCACCATGCATCGGCCCCCATATCATAGTAGAATCAAAATTATCTCCCCAAGGATTTGCCGCATCTATGATCGGATTCTTCTGCTTAAAATTAGTAAGGTTCTCTCCTCCTACGTAGATGGACCAACGGCGGAAATAACGGGTCACCTGCGCACTCAATTGTTCAAAGCTGCCATACCGTTTTTCCCATGACAGTCCGCCATCTGTCAGGGTATACGGATTCGGCATTCTTCCGCCGCCGTTCAGTTGGAGTGTTGCATCAAACTGCCATAATCCCAACGGCGTCTGATAAGAAGCTGTCAGAAGCCCTTTATATTTTCCGGTCAAAGGTTTCTCCAGCAATTCTCCGTTATAAGTGGTCTTCGCATCCGTCAGGCGGTAAGCCGCAGTCAGAGTAAAACCTTTGAAGAGCGGATAATTCGCCTCTACCTGCAATACTTGTGAATAAGAACGCCCATTCAGGTTGTAAAACGACACTTCATGAGGATTCGTATCCATATCCACTACCACTTGTTTCTGAAAATCAGTATAATAATATTCTGCGTTGATATTCAGCGTCTTGCCAAAAAGGGGAATGTAAGTTGAAACACTTGCTCCATAATTCCAGGCTTCTTCCTGATCGAGATGACCGGCTATTTTCACTTTACGGCTACTGGCAAGCAGATAATTATTTTCTGCAAGTACATGATTGGTCCGGTAGCCTTTTCCGGCCGAGAGACGCATGTGCAGATACTCATTCGGATTGTACTTGATATGTGTACGGGGAGTGATAAAGAACCCGTGCTCGCTGCTGTGGTCGCCGCGTATTCCTCCCATCAGCATCAGTTTATCGTTCAAATTGAAAGTATACTGAATGTATGCCCCCGGAACAGATTCTTTTACGAATGCGTTTGTTAATCCCGACTCCGTATTGTTGGTCAGGCGATAATGCTGGTCGTATCCATCGTAATTGAAACTCAATCCGGTAGAAAGGCTGTGCTGCTTACTGAATTCGGTCTCAAACAATAAAGATGCGTACACATTGCTCTGATCCACATCGTAAAGTTTATGCCCGTATACGGCATCCTGATTATGGATCGTCCCTTGCAGGATAAGGGCGAGATTGGTATTCTTCTCCTTATCAAAGATGTAAGCGTTCTTAGTGAAGGCTTCGTAACGGTTGGTTTTGATACCTATCTCATAGAGATCGTGTGCCGGTTGGTCATTATGTCCGTCCTGTCCGCTGTTACGCTGTTCCGACATACCCTTGATGCCTGCCTGAAACACATAACGGTCGCCCATATATGCCCAACGATTCCACAAATTATACTGCTTCACACGGGGAATATCGACAAAGCCATCGTCATTGCTGTCATGTGTTTTGGTTTCATTCTCATAATGTGCAAGCAATGAGGTGCTCCATCGTCTGGAAAGTTTTACCGTAGCGTCGGCATTCGCTTCATAACGGGCGGTACTGCTGGCAAAAAGATTGGCTGATACCCAGTCGGCATCCGGAAGTTGAGGTTTTTTGAACTCTACGTTTATCTGCCCTGTGATCGATTCGTACCCGTTCTTAACCGATGAGCTGCCTTTGCTAACCTGAATACTTTGCATCCAGGGTCCTGGTACATATCCGAGACCATACGGTGCCGCAGCTCCTCTGTAATTAGGGATGTTTTCCGTCATCATCTGTACATACGTACCCGAAAGCCCCAATAACTTAATCTGCTTGGCTCCCGTTGCCGCATCGGAATAACTGACGTCTACCGAGGGGTTGGTAACGAAGCTCTCGCCAAGATTACAGCAAGCCGCACGGGTGAGTTCGGCGCTACTGATGATATCTTCGTTCATAACACTGTTCCGCAATTTCATCGTTCCGAGTTTTCTGCTTACGATATTGACTTCATTCAATTCCACCCCCTCGCGGAGCACAATATCAAGTTCCTGATTTTTATCACTGACGTGGATCGTATCATTTTCGAAACCGATAAAGCTGACCACAAGCATATGGCTCTTTGCCGGTTTGGATATCGAGAACCGGCCGTCTTCAGCAGTTGTTACGCCATTCGTGGTATTCATCCAAAACACATTGGCACCGGGGATAGGTTCTCCGGTATTGTCTTTTACAATTCCTTTTACTTGTGCCTGCGCAGTATAGAAAGTAAAGAAAGCAAGAAATAAGAATATATATTTTATATACATAAATTGTTTCATGATGCAAAATTACACGATAACCAGTGCAACAGGGTTGCACAATGGTATATTACTTATCTATGGATTAATATTACTCTTCATATCTCAGATATAAATATCCCGACTCTTCAAAGTATAAGATATAATCAGAAAACATGGGGATGTTCTCATGTACAACATCCGGATGTTCTTGTACACAACATGGGGATGTTCTTAATGAAAACATGGGGATGTTTTGAATCTTAAGATATAAAGAAATAGGTATTAGAAATAATGAAAACAGTATCATTGAATACTATTCTCATGCATTCCTTTCTTAGCACACTTGGAGTCTAAATAAGCAGGACAGAATATAAAGCCAGATAATGTCGCGAACTGACAGGATGTGGAGGAACGTTGTAGGATGTCTCCTGCCACTCTCCCATAAACAATATACTGCGAAATTGAGGTAATAACTCACAGAATAATTGCATGACAGGAACGCTGACGGAAGCTTCACATGAATGCTTCATCAGATCTACCTTATAGATCGTGGCTGTGCATCCCTCTTCTTTACATGATTTATCTGACTGTTGATGAGACTTACGGCATTTGGGACAACCATTACTGCAACAGTTTTGTGCGGTTTCGCATGCAGCGCAGCAATAATCAATAACAGAAACTCCTGCCCCGACATATATGATTGTCAGGGAAAGTATTACAGCAAATATGTAACGGAATCTCTTCATATCGGTTGCAAAGATAGAAATAAAAGATGAAATTCGAATCAAAATGAAGATAAAAGGTTATGCAGCTCTCATGAGGTTAATAAAAATTATATGATTATTATGAAATGTTTTGGCATATCCTATCTGTTTATTTGCAAAAAGAAATGGAAATATATAAAATTCAAAACAGAGGCTAATGGATAGCAATGCTTTTTCTTCTCCGATAAATTCTTCGGTTCAGGAGAACTTAATCAAAGTCATAGGTATCGGAAGCGGTGGTTGTGGCATCGTGCGTTTCATACGGCAGGTAAGACTGGAAAATATTTCGTTTGCCACATACGATGCAAATGTTATTGCTTTGGACAAGTATGAGGATATTTTTATGGAGATACAATTTTCAAAAATCTTATTCATCATAGCATATATGGATGAAGTAATTGGAATGGAGACGATTCCGGTTATAGCACGTGTTGCAAAGGAACTTAATGTTACAACAGTCGGAATTTTAATTATTCCTCCTTCGTATGATACCACAGACGGGAAAATCTTAGAACAGAATAAATCCATAAAAAACGTAATGCAGTATACCGATTCTCTACAAATAATTCATGGCAAATCTATCGTATCTTCTTTAGGAGCCGATTTTAATATTCAGAACATAATTAACCAACACGTATTGACAATCATAGGTGATATAATGAATATCATCACAAGAAACAACATGGTTGCTATGGATTTTGCAGATATAAACTGGGCTTTGAAAGGAGGAGGATTAGGCTTTGTAAGTTCAGGGATAGGTAAAGGGAGAAAACGGATAGAAAATGCCATTCAAGATGCATTAAAATTGCCCCTGTGCGATGGTCTTGATATATCGGAAGCAAAGCGTTTATTACTCAACTTCACTTATGGCAAGGAGGAAAATGTTTCTTTGTTAAAAGATATGGATACGATAAAACATTTCATAGAAACGATGTCTTTCGTGGAGACAACTTTCGGATTTGAACGTGGTTCGAACAACATATCAGAGAATGCGGTTAAAGTAACCGTTGTGGCTTCCGGATTTGAAAAAAATGAGAAATAAAATAATAATTTTATAGCTTATGTGATATTTTAGCACATTAAATTATTTCCTTTGCTTTTAAAGGGAAGGAGGAAAAGGAAAATGCTGCATCTTTTTCTTTTATATTAGCAGCCGGAAAGCCTAACCCCGTAAGAATAGGCAGGTTCTAAATATAAACAAACATGAATGTATCTTTATTAATGAAAGACTCTTCTTACGGAGATTGCCAGAAAGAAACAATGCTGGATTTTATTCTTTCATGGACTTTGCGACGCGCGTCTTCTGCGTATGCTAATGAGAAAACAATCTTATACAATTATTGCCGGGAAATTTTATTTCGCCTGTTAGACATAAAAGAGTATGATAACATTGAAGTTTGCAGCGTTGAAACTTGGAAACAATGGGAGCATATTGATTTGCATACTAACATTGAACTGAGTATTAATGGAAAACCAGAATGGCATGCTATTTTGATAGAAAACAAAATATACACCCCAACTCACGATGATCAATTGAAACGTTATCGCCAAATATTTGATGAAGCCTATAAAGACGGAAATTTTTGTCTACATTATGTATTAATAACCTGTCATGAATCTCCTTCCGAACAGTTACGGCACGATTGTAGCGAAAATGGATTTATTTGCTTTCCTATACTGGACTTGTTTCCTAATGATCGGGGGAAAGATTCCGAAAGCGACATATTCAATGAATTTTGGTTAAGGGAATGGTAAACAGATATAGTCTCTATTTGTGATATTATAACAAAGCACTATGCCGTAACGTGGTAGCCATTATGTAGTTATGTTACGGATATTATGCAGTAATATTATAGTAATACAACGTTGAAAAACAATATTAATCCGATTCGTATAAAATAAGAGGAGAAGCATTGCATTTATAAGTATTGTCTTCTCCTTTGATTTATTTTTTCTTTGACTGTTTGCCGATTATTTTTCCGGCAGTAACATTGCTTCTATTTATTAATTTCTATTTTAATTTCAGTATTAAATTTCCTGACATAAATAAAATCGGTAAGGGCAAAGTTTGTATGATCAAAGAGATTATGAAATGCATTGATTAGCTGCAAGTCCTTTGTTAGTTCACGATCAAGTCCTTCATTCCAGTTGGGTGGTGTACAATTCATACCGATGAAAGATTCAAAAGACTCCTCCAAATCAAATGGTAAAACCAAAGCTTGAGTCACTCCGGATTTATATAATGAATTCCATCCGGAATCACAAATAGCTTCCCACAACCTTTGGCGGTCTTCACCCTGCACGGGATGTGATTGGGGATAGTCATCACTCAAATAGCATTCTGCAGTCAATCTAACAAATTCATCGTAATCATTTCTGTCTTTTATGTCATTCCAAATGTAGTGAGCACGTTCATACATCTCTTGCAAAGCACTTCTTAGGGTATCATTGAATTCAACGATTGTTGGTAACAATTCTGCTTGGCATCGCAAGGCATAGTGGTTGAGGATATCCTTGCGCAACTCAAGTAGACATGCTTCATCTGTATAGTTATGATGCTTTTTAAATGGGCCGTTATAACTAAGAAGAATAGTATCTTCGAGCTTCTTTATGGGATATTCGTTGTACTTCATCATATTTTCAATTCTGTTATACCATTAATACTACTACTCTTTTCTTATTTTACAAAACTACCATAACAGTATGAAAAATTGTAGCATAGTCCTGACCTTTTTTACAGTATTCTCTAAATTACTTGATCGGTGAAATACGATAAAGGCAGGTTGGTCATATTCTCTATAATCATATAACACCAACTATGTTTACAGAAACACGGTACATACCCATATAAATTGCATTATTCTCTTTTGGTAATAATATGTTTCATTATTATTTTCTAATATTAATAGTTTTTGTAGCTTTGCAAACAAACATCGTAAATTTATATTCTCACATTGTCAATCAAGAACTATTAAAATAATACTTATGAAAAAATTACATCATCTATTTCTTTTTATTGGAATTTTATTTTCATGTCAAAACGAGGACGATCCGGATATTATAATCAATATACCTAAGAAGGAATATACAGTAGAAAGTACAGGCGGGATTGTCGATATCATTCTGCAATCCAGCATGGAACCAAGCATTGATATTGAAAAAAAAGAATGGTTGCATTCTGTAAATACAAGATCGGAACAGTTTAATATAAAAAGTTTTATATGCGACCCAAATCCTCTATCCCAAGAAAGAACTTCCAAAATAATCTTTACCATACCGGGGTCAGAAATTATACAGACTATTTTAATCACCCAAAAGGCATCTGTAAGTAGTGAGCCCTGTATCACGTCATTTGTTTTCGAAGCGGATAAAAATCCTCAGTTATTAATTTCTGATATTGTTGCAACAATTAATAAAGACGGAACTATCTCCGCACATGTTCCATATGTGTTACCTCACAAACAATTAATTCCTACCATAAAATTGGACAATGAAAAGACATGGGTAAAAGTACCGGAAAACATGGAAGGACTTAACTTTTCTTCGCCTTTGAACATCACAATAGAAAACACTGAAGGAAAAACGAAAGAATACAAAGTTTTAGTATATGCTTTCACGGGATTGCCTGTGATGTATATCAATACGGAAAATGATACAGAAATTACTTCCAAAGAAGAATATGTCAACGCACATCTACGAATTGTAGAGGATATCTATACCCGCTCGGGAGAAATATTCGAAAGCGATGTAACAATTAAAGGAAGAGGAAATTCTACCTGGTCGCTGCCTAAGAAACCATATGCGTTGAAATTTGATAAAAAGACTTCGCTGTTGGGTGAACCAAAAGATAAATCATGGGTGTTATTGGCCAATTACACGGATAAAACCAATCTGCGAAATGAAGCAAGTTTCTTTATGGGAAGAATCAGTAATTTGGAATGGACACCAAGGACTCACTTTGTAGAATTATTCATGAATGAAGTATATTGTGGTACTTACCAATTGTGTGAGAAAATAAAAATAGCAGATTCGAGAGTCAACATTACAGACGATGGATACTTAATGGAAATAGATCAACCTGACAGGATCGGCCCGGAAGACATATCATTCAAAACGAAGAATTTGACGTTTTGTGTCAAAGATCCCGATATAGAAAAAAATGGAGAGCGTCATAAATGGATATCTGATTATGTAAATAAAGCGGAAGAAGCATTATTGGGAAGTAATTTTTTAGATGAAACTGAAGGGTATGCCAATTACTTTGATAAAGTGAGCTTTGTCGATTGGTATTTGATTAATGAAATAACGAAGAATAATGATGCATGTTTCTTCAGTAGTTGTTATTTAAACATTACTCCGGGAGGAAAGCTAAAAATGGGACCATTATGGGATTATGATATTGCATTAGGCAATGTTAACTATAATGACAATCAAAGCTACGAAGGGTTTTGGATAAAGAAGAAAGTAACTTGGTTTTCCCGAATGTTCGAAGATCCTTCTTTTGTGGCATTGGTAAAAGAACGGTTTGCATACTTCAAATCCAAAGAAAATGATATGCTGACTAATATTAACGAAAATGCAACTTATTTGAAGTTTTCTGTTATTGAAAACAATGCGAAATGGAATACGCTATACGAACAGACGTGGCCTAACTATGCGGTTTGGGGATCTTATAATAATGAAGTGCAGTATCTGAAGCAATGGTTGAGTAAACGTTTGGCATGGCTCGAAAGTGCTTTCTCGGAATTGTGATAATCGAATCTATATATTCTTTATTCAAACCATTGTTATGAACTTTCCAACGCCCTCCGCAAGTTCCATCATCTCTCTGCTGTGAATGAGAGATTTTACTTTCAGAGGGCGTTATTTTTTTCTTTTTTATTCGTTGTATTCGTTAATATGTTCTATATTTGTCGATAGGGAATAACGATACAAATGTTGAATTTAAAGAAGAAACCCTTATGAAAAAACAATATGTCAGCCTACTTGCAATAATGGTAGCTGTAAGTGGCTTTTTATTTTCTTGTGGTGACAAGATGAACAAGAATACCGGTTCGTTAGAGTTCGATAGCATACAAGTGAATGAAACTGCGCATCTCTTTAGTGATACAGCCAGGCCGGCCTGCAATCTCGTGATCGATTTTACCTATCCGGTCAAAGCATCGGATGAATTGCTGAAAGATACCCTGAATAAATATTTTATATCTGCCTGCTTCGGTGAAAAATACATAGGAGAAAACCCGAAAGAAGTAGTGAAACAGTATACGGAAGCCTATATTCGGGAATATCGTCGTGACTTGGAACCGATGTATCTGGAAGATGAAAAGGATAAAAAAGATGAATCGTCTATAGGTGCATGGTACTCTTATTATAAAGGTATAGAAAGCCATGTACAGTTGTATGAAAAAAATCTGCTTGTATACCGCATAGATTATAATGAATATACCGGAGGGGCACACGGGATCTATATGACCACATTTCTCAACATGGATCTCGGGCTGATGCGTCCCTTACGTTTGGACGATGTTTTTGTGGGAGAATACCAAGAGCCCCTTACCGACCTTATCTGGAACCAGCTTATGGCGGACAATGAAGCCAAGACACGTGCTGAACTGGAGGATATGGGATATGGTTCGACAGGAGAAATCGCGCCGACAGAGAATTTCTATCTCGACAAAGACGGTGTTACATTCTATTATAATGTATATGATATTACTCCGTATGCAATGGGACCGGTTACAGTATCCATACCGTTTCAGATGTTGGAACATATGTTAGGCAGTAACCCGGTTGTCGGAGAATTGAAAAATTAAAATCATAACCTATAACTCATATATTTTTAAGAAGTGGAAATCATACTCAAATATTTTCCCGATCTCACGGAAGAACAGCGCAGGCAATTCGCTGCCCTATACGACTTATACATCGATTGGAATGCCAAGATAAACGTCATTTCCCGCAAAGACATCGAGAATCTGTACGAACATCATGTGTTACATTCGCTCGGTATTGCCAAAATAATCAATTTCCGTCCCGGAACCAGTATCATGGATTTGGGTACGGGAGGAGGTTTTCCGGGTATCCCGTTAGCCATACTTTTTCCGGAAGTAAAATTCCATCTTGTAGACAGTATCGGCAAGAAGGTGCGTGTAGCCACTGAAGTAGCCAACGCTATCGGACTAAAAAATGTCACTTTCCGCCATGCGCGCGCCGAAGAAGAAAAGCAGTTGTTCGATTTCGTAGTAAGCCGTGCTGTCATGCCATTGGGCGATCTGATTAAAATCATCAAGAAAAACATCTCTCCCCGGCAACAAAATGCATTGCCCAATGGTTTAATCTGTCTCAAAGGTGGAGAGCTCGAGCATGAAGCAATGCCTTTCAAGAATAAGACGACTCTACACAGCTTGAGTGAGGATTTTGAAGAGGAATTCTTCCAAACTAAAAAAGTGGTATATGTAACCGTATAAAAAGATGCGTAATATCAAAAAGCCATGAAAATAAAAAGATTTGAATTTAATATGTTTCCCGTAAACTGCTACGTGCTGTGGGATGAAACAAAAGAAGCGGTAGTGATTGATCCGGGATGTTTTTATGATGAAGAAAAACAGGCATTGAAAAACTTTATCATTGCCAACGGACTGACTGTAAAACATTTACTAAACACACACCTGCATCTGGATCATATTTTTGGAAATCCGTTTATGCTAAAGGAGTTCGGTCTTTCTGCCGAAGCCAATCAGGCAGATGAGTATTGGATAGAAGAAGCGCCCAAGCAGAGCCGCATGTTCGGATTCCAGTTACAGGAACCTCCTGTCCCGTTGGGAAAATACCTCTACGACGGAGACACCATTACGTTTGGCAACACCTCGCTGGAAGCGATTCATGTGCCCGGACATTCACCGGGTAGCCTGGTATATTATTGCAAGGCGGATCATTGCATGTTTTCGGGCGATGTCCTGTTTCAAGGAAGTATCGGCCGGGCCGATTTGACCGGAGGGAATTTCGATGAGCTGATAGAGCATATTTGCAGCCGCCTGTTCACGCTTCCCAATGAAACAGTGGTCTATCCGGGACATGGTGCCCCTACCACTATTGGAATGGAGAAAGCGGAAAATCCTTTCTTCCGCTAAGTGCTTTCTCTGCCTGTCAAGGGAGCGCACCGGATGATTATAAATGCATTTGGACTACTTAAAAACTAATTAATATGAAAACCGATTCATTTGCCAGCCGTCATATAGGCATCAGTGAGGAAGACATACAAGTGATGCTTCGCAAGATTGGTGTAGCCACTCTTGATGAACTGATAGATAAAACAATACCCGCCAATATCCGCCTGAAGGAACCGTTGGCATTACCGCCTGCCATGACGGAATATGAGTTCAGCAACCACATAGCCCAACTGGCAAGCAAAAACAAACTGTTTACATCATACATCGGAATGGGATGGTACAATACCATTACCCCTGCCGTTATTCAAAGAAACGTGTTTGAGAACCCGGTGTGGTATACTTCTTACACTCCTTATCAAACCGAAGTTTCACAAGGGCGTCTTGAAGCCCTTATGAACTTTCAGACAGCCGTTTGTGACCTTACCGCCATGCCATTGGCCAATTGTTCCCTGTTGGACGAAGCTACGGCAGCAGCAGAAGCCGTGACGATGATGTATGCTCTCCGTCCGCGCGATAAACAGAAAGCAGGAGCTAACGTCGTGTTTGTTGATGAAAACATTTTCCCACAGACATTGGCTGTAATGACCACACGTGCCATCCCTCAAGGTATCGAATTGCGTATGGGAAAATACGCTGAATTTACACCTGCTCCGGAAGTATTTGCCTGTATCGTTCAATATCCCAATGCCGACGGAAGTATTGAGGATTATCGGATATTCACGGAGAAAGCACATGAAGCCGGTTGCAAAGTAGCTGTAGCCGCCGATTTGTTAAGCCTTGCAATGATAGTTCCTCCCGGTGAATGGGGAGCGGATATCGTATTCGGCACTACCCAGCGATTTGGAACGCCTTTATTCTATGGCGGGCCTTCGGCTGCTTATTTTGCTACCCGTGACGAGTATAAGCGCAATATGCCGGGACGTATCATAGGATGGTCAAAAGATAAATATGGAAAGTTATGTTATCGCATGGCTCTTCAAACCCGTGAGCAGCATATTAAACGCGAAAAAGCGACTTCAAACATATGTACCGCCCAAGCATTACTGGCTACCATGGCAGGATTCTATGCAGTCTATCACGGACAAGAGGGCATTACCGGAATCGCTTCACGCATCCATAATATTAGTGCTTTTCTGGAAAAAGAGATAAATAAGTTAGGATATAAGCAGGTGAACAAGTATTATTTCGATACTCTCCGTTTTATCCTGCCTGATAATGTTTCTGCTCAGCAGATACGTACCATTGCTCTCAGCAAAGAGGTGAATCTGCGTTATTTCGATAATGGTGACGTTGGCTTCAGCATTGATGAAACCACTGATACGGCTGCTGCCGGCATATTGTTGTCTATTTTTGCCATTGCAGCAGAAAAAGATTATCAGAAGATGACTGTGATACCGGAATCTGCCGCCTTTCCGAAAGAGCTGAAACGGCAAAGCGCATTTCTGACTCATGAGGTATTCAACAAATATCACACCGAAACAGAGATGATGCGTTATATAAAGCGGCTGGATCGCAAGGATATTTCATTGGCACATTCAATGATCCCATTAGGGTCGTGTACAATGAAGCTTAACGCGGCTGCCGAGATGCTACCGCTAAGCCGTCCGGAGTTTATGTGCATGCATCCGTTGGTTCCTGAGGATCAGGCTGAGGGATATCGCATGTTAATAGAAAACCTTAGTGAAGAATTGAAAACCATAACCGGATTTGCCGGTGTCAGCCTCCAGCCGAATTCCGGTGCGGCAGGAGAATATACAGGGCTCCGGGTTATCCGCAGCTATCTCGAAAGTATCGGGCAGGGACACCGCAACAAGATACTGATCCCCGCATCAGCTCACGGCACAAATCCGGCATCGGCTATTCAGGCAGGATTCGTGACCGTCACCTGTGCCTGCGACGGGCAAGGGAATGTAGACATGGAGGATCTTCGCGCCAAAGCTGAAGAAAACAAGGAGGATCTGGCTGCACTGATGATCACCTACCCTTCCACGCACGGTATCTTTGAAACAGAGATTGTAGAAATCTGTAACATCATTCATGCATGTGGCGCACAGGTATATATGGATGGTGCTAATATGAATGCTCAGGTAGGATTGACCAATCCGGGCTTTATCGGTGCCGATGTTTGTCATTTGAATCTGCATAAGACGTTTGCTTCTCCTCATGGCGGCGGAGGTCCGGGTGTAGGCCCGATATGCGTAGCCGAACATCTGGTTCCTTTTTTGCCGGGACATGGATTGTTTGGTGATCCGATGAACGAAGTATCCTCTGCTCCTTACGGAAGTGCGGGAATATTGCCGATTACTTACGGATACATTTGTATGATGAGCACGGAAGGTTTGACGATGGCTACAAAAGCAGCTATTCTTAATGCAAACTATTTAGCAGCTTGTCTGAAAGACACTTATGGTATTGTATACAGAGGAGCTAACGGATTTGTAGGCCATGAAATGATATTGGAATGCCGCAAAATACACGAAGAAACGGGCATCAGTGAGAATGATATAGCCAAGCGTCTCATGGATTACGGTTATCATGCTCCTACCCTCTCTTTCCCTGTTCACGGTACGCTGATGATTGAACCTACCGAGAGTGAAAGCCTGTGGGAACTGGATAATTTCATTACAGTAATGCAGACTATCTGGAAGGAAATACAGGAAGTGAAAAACGGTGAAGCAGACAAAGACGACAATGTATTAGTGAATGCCCCACATCCCGAATACGAAGTGGTAGGCGATAATTGGGAACACTGCTATACCCGTGAAAAAGCGGCTTACCCGATAGAAAGCGTACGGGAAAACAAATTCTGGATAAATGTGGCACGTGTAGACAATACTTTGGGAGACCGGAAGTTATTGCCTACCCGGTATGGTACTTTCGAATAAACTAAAAGTAATAGGTGCAAAATAAAATCTCCCGGATATGAAAATAGTTCTTTCTATCCGGGAGATTTTGTTTTATGACTTCACAAGGATCAGCATAAAAAACAATCGGAGAATAGCACTCCTTTGATCATTCGAGCAGGTAATAGCGGGTATTATTCTACAATTGTCACAGTTCCCTCCTTTACTACCTTTTCTTTCAGCGGTGCTTTAGGATCAGCATAACCCAATGCCACACAGCCATAAACCTGATGATCGGCCGGTACACCGAGAGAAGTTATAAATTCACGAACTTCAGGATCATTGCAGGTTGTTCCCAACTGATTGATCCAACATGACCCGATACCTAACGAATGAGCCGCCAAAAACATATTTTCAATGGCACATGCACAGTCCATGCCCGCCCACCATTGGGTAGGTTTGTTGGAAACGATCACCAATACCGGCGCATGATAATAGCAACAATACGCTTTATTGTGTCCACGTTCCTGTAAGTGCTTGTCATCACTCTTTGCAAACGCGCCTTTAATGCGTGAATTCAGTTCTTCCAACTTTTCAGCGTTTTGGATAGCTGTAAAATGCCAACTTTCCAGATGCATACCGTTAGGAGCATACTTGGCAGCTTCAAGTATAGTCACCAGGTCATCTGTCTCCGGTGCTTGTGCAGTATAAGCACGCACGCTACGCCGCGTTTTGATAGTCTCTAAAACTTCATTTGTTTTCATGATGAATCTTATTTAAATGCATTGCCAATATGCCTTGTTCCAATCAAGGATACCGCATGGTAATTGGCACATTGTGTTATATTGGTACATTATTTATCTTTTCACTAATCCGATTTTCACATTCAACTTAAAGTAATAAACCCCGTTCTCACGTTCCAGGAAGCCATACTTATCTTTGTCCAAAGAACCTTTCTCCAAACGGGTATTCAAATACAGAAAATCTTCAAATACTTTTTTCTCCGATTTGTGATAACAAAGCACCTGCCCGCTTCCATCCACCAATAAGATGCCTTCTACGGCCGAATCTGTCCCGTTGTATATTTTTGCCGGACGCATACCCAATGCCAGTGCAAGCAGGAATTGCTTCATTTTAAATTCATAAAACCCATGTTTATTGATCAGTTCATCCTTTATCTTTAGAGGATTGATTGCTTTTATTTCCTCTGTCAGCTCACTGATACGAGTAATACCATCAAGATGCATTATACGTACCATTTCAGCCAATACACGAGGAAAATGCAGATCAATCATCGAAAGGTTACAGCGAAATACACGATCGGCCACATCCGAATATTTCAATATCCCGCCCAGACGCTCTATCATCATCATGCGTTCCGCCACTTCCGTAGGCGACTCGGGCAAAGCATTAATTTTATTCACTGTAGGTACAGCAAATTTCACACCGGTCTGCTCCAATTTAAGATTGGCGCTTCGCCCACCGTCCAATAACGGATTCATTGCACTAAGACGTGAACGGACATTCAACCCTGTGAGCGGTGCCTCCGGGTGCCAGAATGCGACCGAGAAGTCTGTACGATCGTCCGTTTTTGCCTCCAGATCGAAAATTGCAGCTTCGTCCAGAAACTCTTCCACTCCTTCCGGAGAGGTTACATCATCCTCGGATGAGGATTTCATGGCGGTGAGAATTAATCCGGATACTATATCAAAATCTTCACGAGCGATCCGTTTATCTATGTTTTCGCCTACAATATGAATATCTTCTTTTTCTATATAATAACGGCGCGTTCCGTCATGCTCTTCCCTTTGTATCATAGCGATGGGCCAACACCTCTCTTCATCTGCTTTCACTTGCGGCGTGCCCAATGCGACTTGCCCGTCCGCCAGCAAGCGGAAAAAAGCATAAAGTTCGCTCCATTCTCTTTTTGTTGCTTCAAATGCCATATATTTTTATTTGTTTATTTTACAGATTTACAGATCAATTATTTCCGGAAGTTCTTTCCAAGGAATAAACGGAGGTTTTATCGCTATTGCTTCCTCCACAGGAGGTAATTTACCGATCCGGGCCATGGTCAATGGGATACGGGGAGTTATCACGATATATCTTCCCGTCCAGCATCCATCAAACCAGGCAGGATTACCTCGTTCTTTTTTTATTGGAAAACACTGATTTTCTCCTTTATTACGCATCGTGGCCGAACGTCCGGGATCATTGATCCACACATGAGTATCATTTATACCACGAAGCACCATCCAATGGCGGTGACTACCCGGTTGCAACAACCCACGGGTAGAGCCACGATGACGAACATTTATCAGAACGGGAATTCCCCGATCGATATAAGACTTCAATATCCGATAATCCTTATTCATAAAATGTTCTGCGCTCACCATATGCTCATAATAACGCGTCAGGGAATCTATTTCAAAAGAGTAATATCCTCCCTGTCCCACTGATGTCCGTCGCTTGAAAGGAGCACGTTTCTTTAAAAAATAGTTTTTCTGATATTCCACCAATTTTGCTTCGGCTTCACTTGCCGAACGGCAACTGTCTGAAGTCATCCCTTTAAAATAGTCATACACCATCAAAGAAGAGGCCAGCGAACAATGTGCATAGGGACATCCGCTAATTTTCTGTGAATACCAAGGTAGAGGTATGTCGTTAAGAGCCACTTTCTGTGCTTTAACAGACTGTGCCTTAACAGAAGAGAAAGTGCTTCCCAACAAAAACAAACCGATATATATAAAGAAAACTTTCATTTTCACATTGTACGTCATTCGGTGCAAAGATAAGGAAAACTGATAAAAACAAATGAAGAATAGGAAAAACTATTTCCAATCCGGAATGTTATATATACATACTTAATTACTTAAATGACAAAGTTATGGATAAAATTGAAAATCTGATTAGCATTACAGAAGTACCCGCAGGGCCGTATATTATTAAAGGTGAATTTAAAATAATCACCAAAGACGGAAAAGAAAATATTCTAACAGGAACAAATGCCTTATGCCGCTGCGGTCATTCAAAAAACAAGCCGTTCTGTGACGGTACACACCGCAAAATAAACTTCGAAAAGGGAGATGAATAAAAGAGTCTCACATTTTGTATACAGAAACTCAATGTGCGTTCATTCCGGATATCTATTTTGAAGAAACGCACATTGAGTAAGTAAACCAATAGTATAAATAAAAAACTTGTTTATTCCTCCTTATCGTCAATAATACGTGCTGTTTCTACCTTTTCCAACCGTGCCATCAGACAGGGCATCATCGATCGACGGATGCGGAGTGTCATGCTACAATCCATGTCATAGGATTGTTGTATTATTTCCGGTTCTTCTTCTTTCACAATACGCATAATGTCATTCATGAACGGATACTCGAATAATACAGTAACCTCGTCATCTACCGTTTTTTCAACAATCGTGGCGGAGGCGATGGCTTCGGCAGCAGCAGCCTTATAGGCAACGATAAGACCACTTGTCCCTAATTTAATTCCACCAAAATAGCGTACTACTATAATTAGTATATCTGTCAATTCGTTAGAATTAATTTGCCCTAAAATCGGTTTGCCGGCTGTACCGGAAGGTTCTCCATTATCATTTGCACGAAAATCTTTGCGTTCATGACCCAACATATAGGCATAACAAACGTGACGTGCATCGTAATACTTTTTCTGATAAACTTCAAGATGCGCTTTTATTTCTTCATGAGTGCGCACAGGCAGGGCGATAGCAATGAACTTGCTACGTTTCTCGGTATAGATACCTTCGGATGGTTCGGTAATAGTCTTATATGTATCTTCCATGTGTGCAAAGATACTTATAAAATTAAAAACCGAGAATTAAAAACTAAAAATAGGCAGTACAATCCATGTATCAACATGCTGTACCGCCTAATCTTTTATCATTTACAACGTACGGAATCAGTCTAATTTATGAATCACCAGTCCCGATCGAAGTTTCGGTTCAAACCAAGTAGTCTTTGGCGGCATGATGTTGCCTGTATCAGCAATATCCATAAGCTGTTTCATTGAAACAGGATAAAGAGCAAGGGCTACTTTCATTTCACCGCTATCTACACGTTTGCTTAATTCGCCCAAGCCACGGATACCTCCGACAAAATCAATACGTTTGTCGGAACGCAAATCTTTGATACCTAAGATTTCATCCAATATCAAGTTGGACGAGATAGTGACATCCAATACACCTATCGGGTCATTGTCGTCATATGTTCCGGCTTTTGCTGTAAGGCTATACCATTTGCCCTCCAGATAAAGAGCAAAATTATGCAATGCATTCGGTTTATAAATATCCGCTCCTTTTTCTTCGACGATAAAATTCTTTTCGAGAGCTTCAAGGAACTGTGTGGGAGTCAGCCCGTTAAGGTCTTTCACTACACGGTTATAATCAATGATAGTCAATTGATTGGCAGGGAAACACACAGCCATGAAGTAATTATACTCTTCGTCACCATGATGGTTCGGATTCTGTTTTGCCTTCTCAGCACCTACCAGTGCAGCAGCGGCAGAACGATGATGACCATCGGCGATATAAAGTGCCGGCATTTTGGCAAATTCTGCTGTAATAGAAGCAATATCTCCTGCTTGGTCCACAATCCAGAAAGTATGTCCGAAACCATCACCGGGAGCTATAAAATCATATGCAGGCTTTTGAGAAGTATATTTCTTGATTATTGCATCCAGAACAGCATTATCAGGATAGGCAAAGAACACCGGTTCTATGTTGGCATTATTTACGCGAACATGCTTCATACGGTCTTCCTCTTTATCACGACGGGTCAACTCATGCTTTTTAATGATGCCATTCATATAATCAGGAACGTAGGCACCTACCACCAAACCATACTGTGTTTTACCATTCATCGTTTGGGCATAGATGTAGTAATTCTCTTTGTCATCTTGTACCAGCCAACCCTTATCCTGAAATAATTTAAAATTCTCGGCAGCCTTTTCGTAAACGCACGCATCGTGTTCGTCAGTACCTACCGGAAAATCGATTTCCGGTTTTATGATATGGTAAAGTGATTTCTCGTTTCCTTTTGCCTCTTCCCGTGCTTCTTCCGAATTTAATACATCATAAGGGCGCGAGGCAACTTGTTCGACCAACTCCTGTGGGGGACGAATCCCTTTAAACGGTTTAATAACAGCCATAATTATTAGATTTATGATTGATGAATTATGATTTATGATTGATGGGGAAACATCTTTGCTTTGAAGTCAATATGCTGGAAACCAATATTTTCTTATCTCTGTGCAATCAGATGACATGGATCCATGTTGTATACCAGATAAATATCCGGTCTTTTCCAATAGAGCTAACCAGTAAATCGTCTCGTTAGCTTCCTTTTGAGCAATTGACAATTTATGGACAAAGTCTGCCGAGGATTCTGCCGAGATCGTTTCACTGATATTAGCTCCAATAGACGTTCCGCTACGCAAGAGTTGTTTACTCATGACATACTCTTTTTTCTCATCCACCAGATACTTATATAAGTTAACTATACGGACAGCATACGATAATGCCTTGTCATACGTTTGGTTTTCCCTCATAATTCATAAATCATAATTCATAAATCTCTTATTATTTATTGACACGGAATTTCTCACAACCGTCTTTTAAGAAACCGACAATTTGCTTGGCAGCAGCAATACCGGCATTAATATTAGCTTCGGCGGTCTGTGCACCCATTTTTTTCGGAGTAGAGAAATAACGTCCGACAAAAAGTTCTGCAAACTTAGCGTTAGCGGCAGGCATGATATCGGTGATATATTTAAAATCAGGACGGTCCTGCATTAATTGGATGAGTTCGTCTTCGTTGATGACTTCCTTACGGGCTGTATTCACGAGAATGGCACCCTTCGGCATATCTTTCAACAAAGCATAGTTGATGGAGTTCTTTGTTTCAGCAGTAGCAGGAATATGCAAAGATACCACATTACACGTTTTATAAAGTTCTTCGGCAGAATCAACAGCTTTCACACCGTCTTTCTCAATAACTTCTTTCGGGCAGAATGCATCGTAAGCATAAATATCCATTCCGAAGCCTTTAGCTACACGGGCTACATTACGGCCTACATTTCCATAAGCGTGAATACCTAATTTTTTCCCCATCAATTCGGTTCCGGATGTTCCATTATAGAAATTGCGGACAGCATATACCAACAGACCGAAAACAAGTTCGGCTACCGCATTGGAGTTCTGTCCCGGAGTATTCATTACACATACACCGTGTGCAGTGGCAGCAGCCAAATCTACATTGTCATAACCGGCACCGGCGCGTACTACAATCTTCAGTTCTTTAGCAGCATCCAGCACTTCGGCATCGATAATATCACTACGAATGATGATGGCATTAGCATCTTTCACTGCATCCAGCAATTGTGCTTTTTCTGTATATTTCTCAAGTAGGGCAAGCTCGTATCCGGCTGCCTCGATCTCTTTACGAATACCGTCTACAGCTACTTTGGCAAACGGTTTATCAGTAGCAATAAGTACTTTCATAATTCTTTGTATATTTGTATATATAATATAAAACGTTTTACTTTAAAATGACACAGAGTCTCACGGAGTTCTTTCTGTTTTAACAGTCGCTCTGTGAAACTCTGTGAATATTGGTAATGAGAATATTAATGAAGTTTCTCAAATTCCTGCATACAGTCAATCAATGCCTGCACACTTTCTTTCGGCATGGCATTATAGCATGATGCACGGAAGCCACCTACTGAACGGTGTCCTTTGATTCCTACCATCCCTCTTTCTGTTGCAAACTTCATAAAGTCAGCTTCCAGATCTTTATATTCGGGAGCCATTACGAAGCAGATGTTCATACGTGAACGATCTTCTTTTGCAGCAGTACCTACGAACATTTTGTTACGATCGATTTCTGCATACAGCATGTCGGCTTTTTCAGTGGCACGGCGCTCCATCTCTTTTACGCCACCTTGAGCTTTCACCCAACGTAATGTCTGTAACGCTGCATAAATAGGAACAACAGGAGGAGTATTGAACATGGAACCGTTATCTACATGTGTCTGATAATTCAGCATCGTAGGAATATAACGGGATACTTTACCTAATGCATCATTCTTAACAATGACAAATGTTACACCTGCCGGAGCCAGATTCTTTTGAGCACCACCATAAATACAGATATATTTGGATACATCGATAGGACGTGAGAAAATATCGGAAGACATATCGGCAACCATCGGAACCGGAGAATCCAAGTCTGCTTTCAATTCTGTACCGTAAATCGTATTGTTAGTAGTAATGTGGAAATAATCAGCATCAGCCGGAACAGTATAATCTTTCGGAATATAAGTATATGTGGCTTCAGCAGAAGAGGCAACCTCTACAACCTCACCAAAGGCTTTCGCTTCTTTCATTGCTTTCTTGGCCCATACGCCAGTGTTCAGATAAGCAGCCTTTTTCTCGAGGAAGTTGAAAGGCACCATGCAGAACTCCATACTGGCACCACCACCCAGGAACAGTACCGAATATCCCTCGGGGATGTTTAGTAATTCCTTAAATAGTGCTACCGCTTCGTCAACCACAGGTTGGAAGTCTTTAGCACGGTGACTGATTTCCATCAATGAGAGTCCGGAGCCATTGAAATCTAAAATAGCTTTCGCTGTAGCTTCGATCACCTCACGCGGAAGAATGGAAGGTCCTGCATTGAAATTATGCTTTTTCATTTGAAGTTTGTTTTTGATTTAACAATTTCGTTACTTTGTGTCTTTAGACATTGCGAAATTACGGAATTATTTCCGTAAAACAAATCTTTCCTTATAAAAATACAGCCAGTTCACCGATTTATCTATCTTTTTATTGGTTTATGCAGGATATATACACCATTTTGTTATGTATAGATATCAAGAACAGACATTATAAACAAAGTAATAGTATTGGATTATTTTTACTTAAAGATTAAAAGAAAATAGAAGGGAAATCAGATGTTTGTTAGTTTTAAGGGGGGGCGGCCTCTCCCCAACCCTCTCCGGGGGAGAGGGGGTATAAGATACTCTCGGTTATTAATTAGTTGCAAAACTAACTTAGCTCCCTCTCCTCCGGAGAGGGCTGGGGAGAGGCCTGTCAATCTGCTTCTTCTATCACAGTTTTCATTCCTTTTATCTTTTCTCCACGGATTAGAGTCAACAGCTGTTTCACTTTTCCACGACGGACGGCGACAAAGGCATAATGGTCTTTTACATCGATTTGTCCGACATCCTCACGGGATAAGTTTCCTTTTTTATAGAGAAATCCGGCGATATCCATCCGGCTGAGTTTGTCTTTTTTCCCTTTACCTATATATAATGTTACCCAAAGCGGCTTTGGTGGCTTCGGCGCATTTTCGGGCAATGCCAGCACTTCAAGCTCTTCGGGTATATACTCCGGCAGGTTTTCTTCGGTACTTACTATGAGATAGGAGCTGCCGGTAGCATCCCAACGTGCGGTACGTCCGTTACGGTGTGTGAAAGCTTCTTCATTTACGGGAAAATGGTAATGGATGATATGCTCTATTTCCGGAATATCCAGACCACGGGCGGCAAGGTCGGTCGAAATCAGTACATGACAACTGCCATTACGGAATTTGTACAAAGCCCGCTCCCGGTCCGGCTGTTCCATACCTCCATGAAAGCGTTCGGAATACAGTTTCTTATCCGCCAGTAATTTGTGTACACGGTCTACTGCATCGCGGTGGTTACAGAAAACAATGCAAGAGCTGTTTCCCAATGTGCATAACAATTTATACAAAGTATCAATCTTGTCTTTCGAGGGGGAAATGACCTTCATCAGTGTTAACCGGGATTCTTTTCCGGCAGAAGTGTCTTGCAGGAAATCCAATCTCACGGTATGTTCCATTCCGGTGAACCGGGGGATCTCCTCGGCATCCGTGGCCGAAAGCAGAAAGCGCCGTTGCAGATTGGGAAGCTGGCCTATAATGGCAGCCATTTCCTCTTGAAAACCAAGTTCAAGAGATTTGTCAAATTCATCGATTACCAGCATACGAACGGTAGCAGCATCGAAATTCTGCTTTGAGAGATGATCGTTCATACGTCCGGGAGTAGCAATGATGACAGCCGGTTGTACTCCTTTTATCGTACGGTGTTCCTCCATGGCAGGGCGTCCGCCATAACAGCTCACAGATTTGAATCCGGTATTCATGGCTTTGAAAACCTGATCGGTCTGTAAAGCCAGTTCGCGGGATGGAACCAGCACTACGGCCTGTACTCCTTTCTGTTCCGGTTTTAAAGAGCCGATAAGCGGTAACAGGTAGGCCAATGTCTTTCCGGAACCGGTGGGTGAAAGTAATATCTGATCTTTTCCCTCTTTCCACGCATCAATGGATGCTTCCTGCATGGGATTCAACTGTTCGATAGCTAAAGCAGCCAGTACATCTTTTATATAAGTAGGTGTTATTTCCATTGTTATATGATTTTGTGTAAAGATAAGAATAAATAAACTTACGTGAGATACGGACAATAAAAAAGCAGCCTTTTTTGTGATGAAAAGACTGCTTTCTATGATTTATTAAGATTTATCTGATCTTAGAACCTGTTTGAATCCCTTATCCTCCGAAATTATCGAACATCAGGTTCTTAGCAGGAACACCCAGGCTGTCGAGCATATTTTCGACTGCTTTAGACATCGGACCAGGACCACACATGTAGTATTCGATATCTTCCGGTGCTTCATGGTTCTTCAAATAAGTCTCATAGATTACTTGATGAACGAAACCTGCCGTATAGCTAACGCCTGCTGCATCTGCTGCAGGATCCGGACGGTCGAGTGCCAGATGGAACTTGAAGTTCGGGAAATCTTTTTCTATTTGCAGGAAGTCTTCCAGATAGAACACTTCGTTCAGCGCACGTGCACCGTAGAAGTAGTTCATGGTACGATCTGTGATGTGCAGTGTCTTTGTCAAGTGCATGATTTGTGCACGTAACGGAGCCATACCGGCGCCACCACCGATCCACATCATCTCGTTCTTAGAATCGAGAATAGGATGGAAATCTCCATAAGGGCCACTCATCGTTACCTTATCACCCGGTTTCAGCGTAAAGATATAAGAAGAAGCGATACCCGGCATTACATCCATAAATCCAGGGCCCTGATCTTTCGGTTTGAAAGGAGGCGTAGCAATACGTACAGTCAACATGATACGATCTCCCTCAGCCGGATAGTTGGCCATAGAATAAGCACGGATAGTCGGTTCATCATTACGGCATTTCAAGCCCATCAAGCCGAATTTCTCCCATGCAGGCAGATATTCGTCACCGATAAGGCCCTTGTCGATATCCTTATCGTAATCCATTGAGAATGCAGGAATCTTGATCTGAGCATACGAACCCGGTATAAAGTCCATGTGTTCGCCTTTCGGAAGGGCCACGATGAACTCTTTGATAAACGTTGCAACGTTCTTGTTGGAGATAACCTCGCACTCCCACTCTTTCACACCCAAGATCGATTCGTCGATCTTGATCGACATATCCTGTTTCACTTTCACCTGGCAACCCAGACGCCAGTGATCGGCCTGTTGTTTACGGGAGAAGAAGCCGGTTTCCGTAGGAAGTATTTCACCACCTCCTTCAAGAACCTGGCAACGGCACTGTCCGCAAGAACCTTTACCACCACATGCTGATGAGAGGAAAACACCGTTGGCAGACAGCGTACCCAGCAATGTGCCGCCGGGGTTAGTCTTCAATTCCTGTTCTCCATTCATCGTAATCGTAACCTCGCCCGAAGGGGTCAGATACCCTTTCGCAACGAGCAGTATAATGACAAGCAGGAGGATCACTCCAAGGAATACTCCGATACTCGCTAATATTAAAGACGTCATTGTTTTATTCTTTTTACTTTAATTATATTTTCAATCCAGAGAAACACATAAAGGCCATTGCCATCAGTCCTACCGTAATAAACGTAATACCCAAACCTTTCAACGGAGCGGGAACATCAGAGTAAGCCATCTTTTCACGGATAGCAGCCAGACCGACAATGGCAAGCAGCCAGCCGATACCGGAACCTAAAGCGTAGACCACTGCACCACCTACTCCGGTGATAGCCTGCGGATTGGACGGGTCCATCGTAATTCTCTGTTGCATGAACAGGGAAGCACCCATGATAGCACAGTTAACGGCAATCAACGGCAGGAAGATACCCAGCGATGCATACAGTGACGGCGCAAAGCGTTCTACCACCATTTCTACCAACTGCACGATACCGGCAATAACGGCAATGAAGAGAATAAAACTAAGGAAGCTGAGGTCGACACCCGGAATTATGGCATCGGCAGCCAGCACCTTTGTCTGGAGCAAATAGTTCACGGGAAGCGTAACTACCAAAACGAAAGTTACCGCAATACCCAGACCTACAGCAGTCTTCACATTCTTCGATACGGCAAGGTAGGAACACATACCCAGGAAGAATGCAAATATCATGTTGTCCACAAAAATGGAGCGGACGAATAAACTTAATAATTGATCCATGTTATATTGATTTATGAGTTCTGATTTATGATTTATTATTTTAAAATAAGGCTACGATCTATGCCTGTGGAACATTGTGATGAAACATTGTGATGTGACAGGGCATAAACCATAAATCTTAAAATCACGACTCTTGTAGTTCTTTATGTTTAGCACGCTGATACCAGATAATGCAGGCACAGATAATCAGTGCCATAGGAGGCATCAACATCAAGCCGTTATTCAGATACCCCATTTTATAGAATGCTTCCGGAAGAATCTTAAAGTTCAGCAACGTACCCGAACCCAACAATTCACGGAAGAAAGCTACGATAATCAATATCTTGGCATATCCCAATCCGTTGCCAATACCATCAAGGAAAGATTCCCACGGAGCATTTTGCATGGCAAAGGCTTCCAGACGTCCCATCAGGATACAGTTGGTAATGATCAGACCTACATAAACAGAAAGCTGTACGCTTACATCGTAAGCAAATGCTTTCAGAATCTCACTCACAATCGTAACCAGGGCAGCTACCACCACCAACTGTACGATAATACGGATACGGTTCGGAATGGTCTTGCGCAACAAGGAGATAACGACGTTAGAGAAAGCCGTAATCACTGTTACCGAGAGGCCCATCACGATAGCCGGTTCCAGTTTGGCTGTTACCGCCAGTGCCGAACAGATACCGAGCACCTGTACGGTTACCGGGTTGTTCATTCCCAGCGGAGCAGAGAATACCTCTTTATTCTGTTTAGAAAATAATTGGCTCATATTCTATCGTTCCTCCTTAATTATTAGTTAAAAATTTATCATACTGGCTCAGGCAAGCTTTCAACATATCGTCTACACCTTTGGAAGTGATTGTACCGCCTGAGATACCGTCCACCTGATAAGCGGGATCAGTTACTTTGCCATTTTTCTCTACTGCCAAAGCTATCTGTCCGTCTTTCATTACTTTCTTATCCGAGAATTCGTTCTGGAAAGCAATCGTTGCGATTTCAGCACCTAAGCCCGGAGTTTCACTGGCGTGCGAGAAATATACACCATAAACTGTATCTTTATCCGCATTCAAGGCAACATATCCCCAGATAGCTCCCCAAAGGCCCGCGCCATATACGGGAATCACATATTTTGTTTCTCCATTCACTTCAGCAACAAATACGTGCAAACGATTGTTTTCCTTTGCCTCTTTCTCATAACTGATAGAAAAACCATCGGTGTTTTCCGTAAGATTTCCGTCAACAGTCATCAGCATATCACCTTTTACATATTTATTATATTCGGTTTCCGCATCTTTCACATCCCGGATGTTCAATGCTGCCAGAATCTGCTTCTTCGTATCCAGTTCCTGGTTCTTATTCTGAATATCTTTCAGAGACGAACTGACGAAAGCCAGCAGGAATGCCACGATAACAACCATTACCGAAGCATAAATGATAGTATAGGAATTACTATTTGTATTCATCTTTTCGTTCGGTTTTAATTGTTAGACTTAATGGCACGTTTTTCACGACGGCCGATATTGCTTTGTACCACACAGTAGTCGATCAACGGTGCGAAGATGTTCATCAGCAAGATGGCAAGCATCATACCTTCGGGATAACCCGGATTGAGCACACGGATCACGATAGCCATGGCACCGATCAGGAATCCGAATATATACTTACCGGTTTCTGTACGGGCAGAAGTTACCGGATCGGTAGCCATAAACACAGCACCGAAGCAGAAACCACCCAGAATAAGGTGCTCGTACCAAGGCATCTGCGCCATAGCATTGGTTTCCGAACCGAATTGGTTGAAGATAAATGCCATAAAGGCACCTCCTACGAATACGGAGATCATGGTCTTCCAGCTTGCAATGCCCGTCCACAACAGGATAACGGCACCGATCAAGATGGCCACAACGCTTGTTTCACCGATAGACCCGGGAATGAATCCCCAGAACATGTCGCTCAAAGAGGCTTCTACCGGCATTCCTGTAGCAGCCTGTCCCAACGGAGTGGCAGCAGTCAATCCGTCTACTGTATTTCCCAATCCGAAGATGCTGTCTTGCGCTACCCAAACGGCATCACCGGACATCTTGGTAGGATATGCGAAGAAGAGGAACGCACGAGTCACAAGTGCCACGTTGAATACGTTCATACCTGTACCGCCGAATACCTCCTTTGCAAATATTACAGAGAATGCAACGGCAATAGCAAGAATCCACAACGGACAGTCCACAGGAACGATCATCGGGATCAGCATACCCGAAACAAGGAATCCTTCCTGAATTTCTTCCTTTTTCCATTGTGCCACCACGAACTCGATGCCAAGACCGACTACATAAGAAACGATTATTTTAGGCAATACAGCCAGGAATCCATAGGCAAACATTTCCCAGAAACCGCCCTCGGTACCTGTATGGGTGAAATGCTGGTAACCTACGTTGTACATACCGAACAGCAAAGCCGGCATCAACGCGATAACCACAATCGACATAATACGCTTGCTGTCGATTGCGTCATGTATATGCGTTCCCGTTTTCGAAGTGGTGTTGGGCACGAACAAGAATGTTTCGAAACCATCGAACACCGAACGAAACGCGTGGAATTTGCCGCCTTCTTCGAAGTTCGGCTTTATCTTGTCGAGATAATTTCTTAACGCTTTCATTAATGTATTTACTATTTTACTATTTACAATTTACTATTTGATACCTCCGATACTTACATCATTTCGGCACGAAGCATATCGAGTCCTGCACGGACGATGCGTTGCAGTTCCAATTTTGACGAATCGACAAATTCACACAAAGCGAAATCTTCCGGAGCCACTTCGTAGATACCGAGCGCTTCCATCCGGTCGATGTCTCCGGCAATGATCGCCTTGATAAGGAACTCGGGCAGGATGTCCATCGGGAATACCTTGTCATATTCACCCGACATGATCATGTGACGTTCGCCACCTTTGATACGTGCGTCGATGGTGTATTCCTTCTTGCCCAGCAACCAGCTGAAGTAGGAGTGATTCACACTGAATTGGTTGAAACGCGGCATGATCCATCCCAACATTTCGTGGATGTCGTTGCCTTCGGGGATAACAGATACCTGGCTATGGAAAGCGCCAAGGAAACCATTCGGAGATACCTGCTTACCAGTCAGCACGTTGCCGCTGATGTAGCGTAGTTCTTTGTCTTTTGTTACGTTTCCGGCGAAGACACTGGTGAGCAATGCACCTACACGCAGTTTGGTGTAAGCCGGTTTCAGAACTTCGGAACCTGTCACGGCCACTGTACGGGTCATATCTACGCGGCCCGTATTCATCAGCCGTCCGATGAAGATGACGGCTTGCGGGTCGATCGTCCATACGGTTTCCCCTTTCACGACAGGTGCAACGCGGTTGATCTGCACACCTACGTTTCCGGCGGGATTCGGACCGTCAAAAGCAGTGATGGTAACGTTCTTAGCCTGAGTCAAGGCTGCTGATTTCTGTTTCACGCTGATACCGAGATAGGTCTTTGCGATCTTGGCCAGCGCATCGAGTCCTGTTTGGAAATTGGCCTCTTCTCCCTTCAAAGCAAACTCGAATTCGGGAGCCAGTGGATTGCTGTCGAATGCAGATACGAAGATTGCTCTCGGGGCAACTGCCGGATCGGCAATTACATCGTACGGACGCTGCTTGATGAAAGCAAACATACCGGACTGCAACAACAGTTCTTTCACCCGGTCGGCATTCATCCGGGCAACATCCTGCTTGCCGAACTCTTCATAGTCCTGCTCTGCAGCCGCTTCCACGACGATGTTCATCACCTTACGACGAGCACCGCGCTCCACGCTGGTTACCACGCCGCTAACGGGCGAAACAAATTTCACTTCAGGATGATTCTTGTCGATAAACAAGGGTCCTCCAGCCATCACATACTCCTGTTCTTTCACAACTACTTTCGGAGTTACTCCCGGAAAGTCGTCGGGCACGAGCGCATAGAATCCCGGCTCCTTTACAGTGACGAGTTCTTCGGCAGCTTTACCTTTCAGGTTGATGTCAAGGCCTTTACGTAACTTTATTACATTTGCCATGTGTTATATAAAATAATGGTTTTTATAATTTGCCCGCAAAAGTAATAAATAATAATGTGAAAAAGGAGGAAAAAAGAAAGGAATTACGGAGATTTTTCCGTAATTCCTTTTGTTAACGTACACGGGGGAAATAATGTGCCAATTGGTCAATATGCCAATGTGCCAATGAAAGAGGGAATGATGTGCTAATTGGCTAATGCACCAATGTGCCAATGAAAGAGGGAATGATGTGCTAATTGGCTAATGTGCTGATGTGCCGGTGTACCAATTGGGAGATATTACTTGATAAATGCTTTCCGGGGTCGATCGGTACACGAAGCCTGATTTTATTCTTCCGGAGCAAACATAGGATCCCATGCCGGGAGACGTATCGGCTTCTGTTTCAAGATTTCCTGTACTTTGGGAGTCGTGAATTTTGTTTCTACGACAAGACGGAACATGTATTCGTCGAACCATTTGTCTGTCATGATGAGATGTCCCTGATAACCACTGGCGGCGCCCCAACTATTCTCTACCATCCATTTCACGGGTTTTCCGTTCTTATCGAGATCGACTGCCATCAGCGTCATGGCATGGCTCGAGCCGCTTGCAAAAGTCTGGATGCGCTGTTTCTTGTCCATGCCGAACGTGGTGCCCATCAGAGACTCGTAGTCATAGTTATTCACATCGAGCAGGCCGCGCTCCGAATGGAGGAATTTGCCCACATCGCATGAGAAATACATCATCGTGCTGTCTTTCAGGGAGGCGATCGCCATCGCTTTTATCTCCTCTACCGGCAGGTTCACATATGTCCAGTTCTTGCCATCATAGCGGTGACGGTCGAAATCGATCTCGTAGCACTTGTAATATTCGCGGCTCGGATCATTCATCAGCATCACGTAGTTACCGATCAGATTTTCGTCACCATATTTTTTCAGGAAAGTCATCGGGGTATGTTTTTCTGTCTCTACCGGTTTTCCACCCGCATCATAGCGTGTCCATGTGAACTCCGTAGGAGGTACACCCAAATTCAACACCAACATGCGGTAGATGGTACCTAACATCTCAACTTTGCTCTTCTCCAGTGCGGCCGCTTTGGCACCTTTCGAAAACTGATCACGCAATTGCAGGCCGAACTCGCGCAGCTTCAATGAAACCAAGTTCGCCATGCGTGCGGTATTCTCACTGCTGTTGGTTTCCGGCATGATGTCTTTGGGCACCAGGCCGTATTTTCCTACAATATCGGCTACCCCTGTGAAAGTGCCGCCATCACTCAGAGGATTGCGGAAAAGCCACTCCACCATTTTGTCATCCATCGGTTTCTCACGCGTATCGATCACTCCTTGAAGGAAAAGGTTCGCTTTCTCCAACTGATCGTAAAAGAAAGGATATGATTCGGAAAATTCAAACGAACCGAGCCCGTATTTAGCAATTGCCTTGGCACGCATCACGTTCAGTCCGGTGAACAGCCAGCAACGGCCCGATGACTTCTGGTCTGTAATGCCTTTGGAATCTACCTTGATGGAGAAATGGGTATCCATTCCTGTCATGTTCTCCTGATTGAGGGCGAGTTTACGGATATCGTTGTTGCCGATGGCATTGCGCAGCGCTTTATCTGCCGATGTCCCTTGATAGCTTTGTCTGATCTGGTCCAGCATTTCACTGCTGATTCCTCCTTTGTCCTGTTGTGCCTGCACCGAGAAGAAGGCGGCACCCAGAACAAACAATGATAAAATTCGTTTATTCATAAAATAATAATTATTTAATGTGTCAATATGCCAATGTGCCAATGAAAGAATGTGCCAATATGTTAATGTAATCAATGAAAGAATGTGCTAATATGTTAATGTGATCAATGTGCCAATTGAATAATTCACCATGTCGTACAGTATATGTTCTTGAAAAAACAGCGCAGCCAATTGGCACATTGATCACATTGGCATATTGACACATTATTAATCCAACCACAAAAATAGTATGCTTTTTGGAACTTTTATCCATTCCTTTAGAATTATTATCAATCCAAACGAAAACTATTCCAAATAAAACGGTTTTCTTTGCACCCACATTCAGAGAATATGAAAAGATATATAATAAGTATGTGCATGGCGATTATACCCGCCATAATCATTTTTGGCCAGGAAGAAGGCATCACGATAGTAAAAGACGGCAAGCTGGAAGTAAACACGGTATTTGATCCCGACAGCCTTCGCGACGGTTCCCCTTCCCTATCCAAGCGTGAACTGCGTAAACAACGGGTGGCACAGCGCAATCTCCATTACAACATACTTGGCGGCCCCAGCTATACTCCGGATTTCGGGGTGCTTGTAGGCGGTAGCGCACTCATGACGTTCCGTATGAACCCCAGCGATACGACACAGCAACGTTCTGTTGTCCCTGTCGCTATTGCCTTTATGTTCAAAGGGGGATTGAACCTTTTCTCCAAACCGCAGCTTTTCTTCAAGGGCGACCGTTTCCGTATCTTCGGGCAGTTTAGTTATAAAAACACACAGGAGAACTTCTATGGCATCGGCTATGATACCAATAAAGATTATGTACGGAGCGATACGACCAGCCAATACCGTTATAGCGGCGTACAGGTAAATCCCTGGTTCCTGTTCCGTCTGGGCGAAAGCAATTTCTTTGCCGGCCCGCAGATAGACATCAACTATGACAAAATAACCAAACCGGCGAAATATCTTGTAGACCAGCCCGACTACATGGCCGCAGGAGGAACATCGCACGGATACAGCAATTTCAGTTCCGGACTCGGTTTTCTGCTGACGTATGATACGCGGGACGTTCCCGCCAATGCCTATCGGGGTGTCTATCTTGATTTCCGGGGGGTGATGTATCAGAAATTCTTCGGCAGTGACAATGAATTCTACCGCCTTGAAATAGACTACCGGCAATATAAAACGGTGGGCCGGCGCAAGGTCATCGCCTGGACGGCACAAACGAAAAACGTATTCGGAGACGTGCCTTTGAACAAGTATGCCTTGAGCGGAACTCCGTTCGACCTCCGTGGTTATTACATGGGGCAGTATCGCGATAAGTCGTCTCACGTCGTGATGGCCGAATACCGCCAGATGTTCAATACCGACAAGACGAGCTGGGTAAAAAAGATGGTCAGCCATCTCGGTTTCGTGGCATGGGGCGGATGCGGATTCATGGGGCCTAACCCCGGCAGGATAGAGGGGGTGCTCCCCAACTTCGGCGCCGGAATCCGCATCGAAGTGCAGCCCCGCATGAATGTCCGTCTCGACTTCGGCAGAAACCTGGTTAACAAGCAGAATCTCTTCTACTTCAATATGACGGAGGCCTTTTAGATATATTTTTCCGGTATTTTTGGGCATAAAACAATAAAATGAGGAGGGATGAAGAATCATAAGTGAATAATTTGCTTATATTTGCGACTAACTTATTAAAGTATACAAGCAAATATCAATATATCAATGATGAAGCAATTTTGCTACTTACCTTTTATATGTCTGCTTATTTTGTGCGCAATTCCCTTGACGATATCTGCGCAGGAAGTACACGATGGCTCGGAATTCACAACAACCGATTACAAAAACCTCGTCCTTCCTCCACTCGATTTGCTTTTTGAGAACGCCAAGAAAGGCCCCATTTATGAGGCGGCTTACGTCAAAGAACAGATAGAACGTAAAATACTGGCTAAAGAAAAACGCGCTTTTCTTAGCTTTTTTAGTTTAAGGGGGAGTTACCAATACGGTATGTTCGGCAATGAATCTACTTTTACCGATATTGCCATTGCACCTTATCTTACTTACACGACCCAGGCACAAAAAGGATATACCATCGGCGGAGGTGTAAACATTCCGTTGGACGGGCTTTTCGATCTGGGCTCTCGCATCAAACGGCAGAAGCTGACCTTGCGAAATGCAGAGTTGGAAAAGGAAATAAAGTTTGATGAAGTAAAGCGGGAGATCATAGAATATTATGCCACAGCAAACTCACAACTCAGTGTATTGAAATTGCGGGCGGAAACCCTCGAACTTGCTACTCTACAATATGAAATAGCAGAAAAAGACTTCATAAATGGAACGATAGATTCCGGAGCTCTTTCGGTTGAGAAACAGCGTCAGTCCGTTGCTCTGGAAGCATATGAAAAGAGTAAGTTTGAAGTGACAAAGAGTCTGTTAATATTAGAGGTAATCACCCGTACTCCCATTTTACGAAAATAAGAAATACCATGGACTATATACTTTATATCTTTCGTGCCCTATACCGCAAAATGTGGTGGATCATCCTGGGAACAGCATTGGTCACCGGGCTGGTGATCTACAAAACCAAAGGAATGAGGGGAGGTTATAACGTTGAATCGACTTTGTATACAGGCGTCGTTTCCGGGTATAGCATTGAAGAGAACAATGCCGGTGTCAATTGGGCCATTGCCCAAAATGCCATTGACAACCTGATTCACATCATTGAATCCGAAAGCACCCTGAAACGTGTTTCAATGCGTCTGTTCGCACGCGTACTCGTAAAAGGGAGTCCCGACAGAGACCAGAACGAAATCACTGCCGCCAGCTATAATTACACCTATAACCACATGAAAAACAGTAAGCATGGGAAAGAACTCGTTGCATTGATAGACCGGAGCAGCGAAGACAAAACCATGGAAAATTTCATGAAATACGAAAAGCCGGACGCCGATAACTATATTTACGGTTTATTCTATTATCAGCATCCTTATTATAGCTATGGCACATTAAAGAGAATTTTAGTGACGCGTTTGGGAAACAGCGACTTGCTGAAAATCAGTTATTCGTCGGGCGATCCGGGCATTACTTACAATACTCTTGAGATTCTGATGAAAGAGTTCGTCAATGAATACCGTGTTCTTCGTTATGGCGAGACCGATAAGGTGATTGAATATTTTAAATCGGAACTGAACCGCATCGGCGGTGAACTGGCGAGACATGAAGACGATCTCACCAAATATAATGTGGACAACCGTATCATAAACTATTATGACGAAACCAAGGAGATAGCCGCCATCAATAAGGAATTCGAGTTAAGAGAGCAAGATGTGTTGTTCGCTTATAACAGTTCGAAAGCGATGGTTGAAGAGCTGGAACGGCAAATGGATGAAAATACCAGACAAGCTATCACAAACCTGAACCTGGTGGATAAACTGAGGGAAGCTTCAGACCTTACCGGAAAAATCACAGAAATGGAAACGGTTTCCAATACAGATACCGGTTCGGACCAGCGCTTGGAAGAATATCGGGGGGATCTCGTCAAAACCCGGAAGGAATTATCTGATATTTCCAATCAGTACATCAGCGGCAAATACACCAAAAGCGGCATCGCCAAAAACAACATTGTAGAGCAGTGGCTGGACCAGACGCTGCTGTTCGAAAAAGCCAAGGCAGAGCTCAGCATTATCCAGAAAAGCCGTAGCGACCTCAATGGCAAATACGTGTTTTATGCTCCCGTAGGCACCACGATCAAGCGCAAAGAACGTGTTATCAACTTCTCCGAGCGCAACTACCTGACCACTCTGCAAAGTTATAACGAAGCATTGATGCGAAAGAAGAATCTGGAGATGACGTCGGCAGCCTTAAAAGTTCTGAATCCTCCGGCCTATCCCCTATCTCCGGGTGCCAGCAACCGCAAGAAGATTGTAATAATGACTTGTGTTGCCACTTTTCTGTTACTGTTGGCTTTCTTCTTATTGGTGGAATTCATAGATCGTACTTTGCGTGATTCGATCCGTGCCCGTAAGTTGACCGGATGTCAAATATTGGGCGATTTCCCCTATTCCAGACGTTCTACTCCATATAGCCAAATATATGAGAGAGACTCGACACGTTATCTCAGCAACAGCATCTTCCGATTCTTTACGGACCGGAAGAAAGGTGAGCCATATATTCTGAATCTTCTCAGCGTATGTCCCGGCAGTGGCAAGACCTACATAGGAGAACATTTGGAAGAATATTGGAAAAGTATCGGCATCAACGTGCGGAGGATCTCTGCGGGAACAGACTTCAATGCTGATTCTTCGCAATATCTGTTAGCAACCGGCATCAATGAGATATACACCCCCGGCAATGAGGATGTATTGATCGTAGAACATCCGGAATTGAGACAAATCAATATCCCTACACCGTTGCTCCGCAACGCCCATATAAATTTGATGGTAGTTTCGGCAACCTATGGCTGGAAATCGATCGACAGGATCTTGTTGCGGAAACTGGAAGCCCAGATTGAAGGTAAACCCTACCTGTGCCTGAACCGTGCACCGAGATACGATTTGGAGAATTTCACAGGCATGCTTCCTCCTTATACCCAATTGCGGAAGTTGATATATCGCTTATCGCAGTTGGCGTTGACGGAGACCTTCATCCAATGGAAAGGCATATGGAAAAGAAAGCGGCAACCTTGTCCGTCCGCCATAGACAAAGAGAACGATGACGACTGATAACGGCGAAGACAACAGCAGATACACCCCATTACAGACCGGTCATTCCGAGTCTGGTTTCTATGTATTGTTTGCCCTCCAGTTCCTGTTGGTTGCCGCCAGCATGTTTATGGATGTCAAGACAGGAGCTTTTACGCTGATCCTTGTTTTGATCATGACATTCGTCATCTTGGTGCGTTGTTCGTCGCAGGGGTTTGATATGTCGAGAGCCAAAAACGGCATGATGTGTCTTTTTGCGGTGACCGGTGTGTTTTATTTTCTGGAGATAGCCAACCCCAACAATGTGCAGGAAGCGTGGAATATCGGTATCACCCATTACTGGCTCTACCCTTTTGCGCTCTCCTTGATTGTTCCGATAGCTATTCGCGACCGTAAAGGCATTGAATGGCTGTTGTTCATCTGGTCGGTCTTCATCCTGATAGCCACCCTGAAGGGATATTGGCAAAAGAATCACGGGTTCAGTGTCCGCGACCGTTATTTCTTATTTGTGCTCGGAGGATACCGCACTCACATCATCTGGTCGGGAATCCGCTATTTCTCTTTCTTCTCCGATGCCGCCAACTACGGTGTGCACTGTGCCATGGCCCTGACCACATTCCTCATTTCGGCTTTCTATGTCCGTCGCGGATGGATGAAAATCTATTTTATCCTCATCGCCCTCGGTGCAGCCTATGGTCTGGGGATTTCGGGCACGCGTGCGGCAATGGCTGTCCCCTTGAGCGGAATGTTAGTATACGCCGTCCTGTCCAAGAGTTGGAAAAGCATTATCATCAGCTTCGTTGCAGTCGGTGCTATCTTTTCCTTTTTCTATTTTACGACGATAGGCAGTAGCAATCAGTATATCCGCAAGATGCGGACAGCTTTCCGTCCTACCGAAGACGCTTCTTATCTGGTGCGGGTAGAAAACCGGAAAAGAATGAAAACGCTTATGGACGACCGCCCTTTCGGCTACGGCATCGGGCTGGCCAAGGGCGACCGTTTCCCCTCCAAAGAGCGGATGCCTTATCCGCCCGATTCCTGGTTGGTAAGTGTATGGGTAGAAACCGGAATCGTGGGATTGGTTCTATATCTTGCCGTGCATGGTGTGCTTTTTGCATGGTGTGCCTGGATATTGCTGTTTAAGATCATGAGCAAGCGGCTGCGCGGACTCTTGGGCGCGTGGCTATGCATGAACGCCGGTTTCTTTGTGGCTGCCTATGCCAATGATGTGATGCAGTATCCCAATTCAATCGTTGTATATACCGGATTCGCCCTCTGTTTCGCAGGCCCTTATCTTGACAAAGAGATGCGGAAAGAGGAAGAAGACGAAGAGAAAGCCAAGGAGAAAAAGAAAGAAGAAAAAGCGACTTTATGGACATAAAAGAAACACCGGTCATCTCTTTTATCACAATTTGCTACAACGGGTTGGCAGATACATGTGCACTGATCGATTCACTGCAAGCTGCGGTACATTCGGTCAGTTATGAAATCATTGTCGTGGACAATGCTTCGCGCCAGAACGAGGCGGCTGTCATCAGCCGGCGTTATCCCTTTGTCAAGACGATACGCAGCAAGCGGAATTTGGGTTTCTCCGGCGGCAACAACTTAGGAATCAGAGAAGCCGGAGGAAAATATATTTTCCTCATCAACAACGATACCTATATCACTGATGACGGGCTCCCGGCCCTCATCGAACGACTTGAAAGCCATCCGGAGATCGGTGCCGTATCACCGAAGATTCGTTTTGCATTTCCTCCGCAACATATTCAGTTTGCCGGATTCACCGCATTGTCTCCTGTCACGCTGCGCAATACGGGCATCGGCTGCGGTTGCCCGGACAACGGAGCATACGACACGGCCAGCCCCAGCCCCTACCTCCACGGTGCCGCCATGCTGGTCAAGCGTGAAGTGATAGAACGGGTGGGGCTTATGCCCGAAGTGTATTTCCTTTATTATGAAGAGTTGGACTGGTGCACGGCCATGACCCGCGCCGGATACACGCTGTGGTATGAGCCGCGTTGCACCGTATTCCATAAAGAGAGCCAGAGTACCGGGCAACTCAGCGTTTTGCGCACATACTACCTGACGCGAAACAGACTGCTGTATGCCTGGCGCAACCTGAGTGGTGCGGACCGCCTGCTTTCATTGGTTTACCAGATGACGTTTGCCGCCACAAAGAACAGCCTGCAGAATCTTTTGCAACGCCGTGTCCGGCAGGCCGGTGCGGTATGGAGAGGAGTTTTCGGATTCATCATTTTGCCCGGAAAGCAAAGTTGAAGTCCTATAAATGACCGTTATGAATATAAACAGCCATGACTAACAAGAATACAATGCCGTGACGAACATGAATGCCGTAATTTATATAATCGATTGGATATTATTTGTGCCATTGGCATTCTGCGTGTCCTACCTGTTGTTTTATGCCGTCGCTTCGCGCTTTTACCGCTCGCCTCAATATCCTGCAGCACGGAAACAACACCGCTTCGCGGTACTCTTTCCGGCTTACAGGGAAGACCGGGTAATCGTGAATGCCGTGCAGAGTTTTCTCGGGCAGGAGTATCCCGCGGAGTTGTATGACGTCATTGTCATCTCCGACCAGATGCAGCCGGCCACCAACGATGCGCTGCGGCAGCTCCCCATACACTTGCTGGAAGCCGATTACACCGACAGCTCGAAAGCCAAAGCTCTCGTGCTGGCAATGGAGCATATAGCCGGCGACGCTTATGACATCGTGGTGGTGATGGATGCCGATAACATCACGACAAGCAATTTCCTGTCGGAGATGAACCGTGCCTACGACTTCGGCTTACCGGCCATCCAGGCGCGCCGTACAGGCAAGAACCTGAATACGGATGTCGCCATGCTCGATGCCGTCAGTGAAGAGATCAATAACGGCATATTTCGTAGCGGGCACAATGCCGTAGGGCTTTCGGCCAGCCTGTCCGGTTCGGGAATGGCATTCGATGCCGGCTGGTTCCGTCGGAATGTGAGGCAACTCCAAACGGCAGGTGAAGATAAGGAACTGGAGACGATGCTTTTAAGGCAGAATATCCATATCGGATACCTGCAATACCTGCCCGTTTATGATGAAAAGACCCAGAAGACGACTAATATCAAGAACCAGCGCAAACGTTGGATAGCAGCCCAGTTCGGTGCCCTGGCAACGGTGTTGCCGGATTTGCCCAAAGCGTTCATGCAGGGCAATATGGATTATTGCGATAAGATATTCCAATGGATGCTTCCTCCCCGGTTGCTGCAATTGGCGGCCGTTTTCGGGCTGGCTTTGGTGGCTTTTATCGTCTGCCCGCCGGAGGCGAGTATCAAATGGGGGATACTCGTCTTAGCCCAGATAATGGCCATGCTACTGCCTATCCCTCGAAAGCTGCTGAACAGACAACTGCTCAAAGCAGTGTTGAAAGTTCCGCAATTGGCATTCGTCATGGCAGGAAACCTCTTTAAGCTAAAAGGAGCTAATAAGAAATTCATACATACAGAGCATGGAGAAGGGGAAAGAGAGAGAGAAAGAGAAGGGAGAGTGGAGAGTGGAGATGGGAGATGGGAGAAAGAAGATGGGAGAAGTGCCATGCAGCGTAAGGATGGTGCGGATCACTAATTATTGCCATTAATCATTTATCACTAATCATTTGTCACTAATCACTAATCATTTTTATCACAAATCAAACATGAAGATTGCCATTGAAGCCCAGCGTATATTCCGTCCCAACAAGCATGGGATGGATTTTGTGGCTCTGGAAACGATCCGGGAGCTGCAAAAGATAGATCATGAGAATGAATATTTCATTTTTGTCAGTCCGGGGCCGGACCACTGCCTGAACGATTCGGACAATATGCATATCGTTGAACTGCGTTGCCCTTCGTATCCTCTATGGGAGCAGGTAGCGTTGCCCCGTGCTGTGGCGCGCGTGCGTCCCGACTTGTTGCATTGCACGAGCAATACGGCGCCGGTCAAGTGTCCGGTACCGCTTGTGCTGACGTTGCATGACATTATTTTTCTGGAAAAGCGGCAATCGTCCAGCCGTTCGTTGTATCAGGAGATGGGCTGGCATTATCGCCGTCTGGTAGTGCCCCGCATCCTGTCGGAGTGCAGGAAGATCATCACTGTTTCCAATTTCGAATGCAACCGGATCCGTGAAGCGCTCAATCTTCCCAAAGACCGGCTGACGGCAGTCTACAACGGATACAGCCCGCACTTCAGGCAGATGCCGCCGGCACCGGAAATCGTACATAAGTATGTCCCGTCAGACGACTACCTGTTCTTTTTAGGAAATACAGACCCCAAAAAGAATACGCCGCGTGTGCTCAAGGCATATGGCTTGTATCTGCGACAGTCGAAGCATAAACGTCCGCTATTGATAGCCGATCTGAAAGAGGAAGCAATAGACGGAATACTTTCAGCAGAAGGAATAAAGGAGGTAAAGCCTTATCTCAGTTTTCCGGGATATATTCCTAATGCCGACCTGGCAGCCCTTTACAACGGCGCATTCGCTTTTCTGTATCCTTCGCTTCGCGAAAGCTTCGGTATTCCGATGCTCGAATCGATGGCATGCGGTACTCCTGTCATTGCCGGAAACACATCGGCCATGCCCGAAATAGCCGGAGAGGGGGCACTGCTTGCCGATCCTCTGGATGAAAATGACATAGCCCGCAAAATACTGCTGCTGGAAGAGGATGATACTTTCTATCAGCAACAAGTAGATTACGGGCTGGAGCGCGTCAAGCTGTTCTCATGGAGAAAAAGCGCGGAGGCGCTGCTGAAAATTTACAAAGAAATCATAATTCACAAACCTCAAAGCAGGGGCATTCTTTGATCCACTCTTCGGGTTCTATCTCCCCGTTTCCGTTCAGATCGGGGCTCAGGTCGCGATGACCGCAGACGCGGCTGCCGGGATAGTCTTTTAAGAGTTTACCGACCAGTGCTTTGAGCGATTGTTTCTGGGCTTCCGTGCGGGTATCTTTGGCTTTTCCTTGGCAGTCCAGCCCTCCTTCATAGCAGATGCCGAGGGAGTTTAGATTGAAGCCGCGCACGTGGGCGCCTATCTTCTCGATGGGGCGCGTGGCTTTGACATCACCGTTTTTTCGGATGTAAAAGTGGTAGCCGGTGCCGTTGAATCCCCGGCGGCGGTGGCACACTTCCAAGTCTTGCTCCGTAAACGTACGGTCTTCGCGGGTGGCCGAACAATGAATGACGATCAGGTTGATTTTTCTCATCGGTGTCTCTCCTCCTCTCCTTTTTATTTGCGTAATTCGCACTCCGTATTCCGGCAACGCTGTTCGCGCAACGAGAAGATTTCCGCATGCATCTCTTTTACTTTGGCGCTTAAGTCAAAATAATCTTTCAACGCTTTTTCCAGTTGCACCATCAAGAAACCGTATTGATCGGTTATCAATTCACTGAATTCTTTCGCCGTTCCTTTCTTCCGAAAGAACGGCAGGATTGCCACGAGGCATTCCACTACTTTCTCTATTATCTTTTTCATTTTGAATAATTAAATAATTTGCCAATGTGCCAATGTGCCAATATGCCAATGTGCCAATTGGCTGCGCTATGGGTTAAATAATTTGTCAATGTGCCAATATGCCAATGTGCCAATTGGCTGCGCTATGGGTTGAATAATTTGCCAATTTGCCAATGTGCCAATATGCCAATTGGCTGCGCTATGGGTTGAATAATTTGCCAATGTGCCAATATGCCAATGTGCCAATTGGCTGCGCTATGGGTTGAATCATTTGCCAATATGCCAATGTGCCAATGTGCCAATTGGCTGCGCTATGAGTTGGATAATTTACCAATATGCCTGCTGCGTATATTCTAAAAAACACAGCGCAGCAATTGGCACATTGGCACATTGGCACATTGGCATATTGACACATTATTTACGCTGCCGGATCTTCCCCTTCTCCGTCTCCGCCGCCATTGCCGTTGTCGTTGCTTTTTGCGTCGGGCGATACGATTTCGAAACTGATGTTATTGTTTCCGCCACGCGTGTCGGCTGTGGAGTCATTCACGAGACGCAGCGTATTGTCTACCTTGAAGCGGAGATTGACACGTTTGATATTCTTCACTGTGCAATCCTTTTCCACCTCCACACCGGGACAGGTCAATGAGGTATAAAAAATACCCAGACCGTCTACTTTCACTTTATCGCCGGATACGAGTACCTTCCGCATGGCGCGTACGAAAGATTTCATCACATGGATCACGTCTTCTACAGACAGCGAGCCGATGGCTTCTATTTCGCTGGCCAACAGGTCGATGGTATATATCTTCGCATCTCCGGGTTTGGGTCTCAGCAGATAAATCAGAGGTGAATTCTTGTCACCGATCTTTTTGTTGCGCGAGTAGCGCACTACAGGAACTGTTATCATATGTGTGGATACCGGAAGGGATAAGAGCATGGAGAAGACGTTTCCTCCACTCTGACTTCCGATATGACAAAGATAGGGGATGCGAAAAGGATGAAAACAAGCAACATCGGACAACTGCGCACAACTGCATGATAAATCGGATAACGTCGTAATAAAGTGAGAAAACACTTGCTGATTACCATATAAATCATTATCTTTACATGGTAATCATACTGTACAATATTCAATGAAAGAGGAAGATAAGTCACAAAAAAAAGAGCCGGAGGATGTCCTTTTCCGGTATCGGAGTTATGGAAAGAGCGAGTTGGCTTCGCTCTATCTGCCAGATATCCTGCCGGGCAGTGCCATGAGGGAATTCAACGAATGGATAGCCGCCTTTCCGGGATTGATGGAGGCTTTGTATGCCACCGGACTGGCACGGAAGTCAAAACGTTACACTCCGGCACAAGTCAGGCTGATAGCGGGGGCGCTGGGGGAACCGTGAGGAAATGGGAGATCTCCCATCTCCCATTTCTTTATGTTTCCCAGCATTTCCATCCCCGGTTGGCACAGATGTAAACCACATATGTGCGCACCTTGTAGTTGGGGAAATGCCGCAGTGTGTCTTCGGCATAACGGTGCACCTGCTCCACGTGTTCGGGCAGAGGTGCATCCAGTTCTAACATCTTTTCCGCCTCTTTGGCTTTGTAATATTTGAATTCCACCAGGCGGTCGTCCGTGTAATAATCCGTGCCCGGTATGCCGGTCATTTCGAAGTCGGCGCGTCCTTCCGAATTGT
>ERZ832317.21-NODE-21-length-205830-cov-10.270407_pt1 | contig 205830 bp, 208 predicted proteins | sample MGYA00519695_ERZ832317 | MGnify/ENA primary metagenome ERZ832317 (study PRJEB31850, sample SAMEA3708726) | human gut metagenome | biome: human gut; feature: human-associated habitat; material: faeces | place: China | collected 2014 ...
GGGCGCCGCCTAGCAGTTACTATTAAACGCGTCCAAGTTTTGGGGCGCAGTTCAGTCGGCGCCCCTTGTCATACCAGGCCCGCGGGCCAGCGAGAGGCCTGCAGGTCGACATGTCCATTTGCGAGGAAGGCGACGCCTTCATCCTCGAGCAATGCGCGCTGCACCTCGGGCCCGCCGAAGGCGAAGCCCTCCGCCAGGCGCCCGTCCGCGAATACGATGCGGTGACAGGGTATGTCCCCGGGTTCCGGATTGACGTGCAGGGCGTATCCCACATATCGAGCTCGACGGGGTTCACCAACGAGCTTGGCAATCTGACCATACGTGGCAACCATGCCGCAGGGCACCTGGCGCACCATGTCGTATACGCGGTTGAAGAATCCGTCGGTGTCCCGGCCTGCCATGCCATCCTCACTTTCGATCGATACCGCCATTGTAGTCAAGAAAGGCGCCCCACATGTGCGGGGCGCCTTTCCAAAGAGGTGTTGCGCGAGGGGAGGGAAGGCGCAACGTTCGTGTCGAAGGTCTTTAATTCGCCTGTGCCTTCGTTGAGTTAACTATAGCTAATTCTATGAGATCCAAGTCGTAGACCGACGAGCACATAGCCTCTCCACAAGTTAACCAAGGGTTACAAATAGAAAGACGCGGTGTCATGCGGGCGTTAGGACTCGAGGAATCGCTCGACGAGCCCGGAGAACGCGCCGTCGGTCCCAGCCGTTTCAAGAACGACATCGCAATACGGCCGCACGTCGTCGGTGACATTCGCCACGCCGACTCCCAGCCCCGCCGCCTTGATCATGGAAAGGTCGTTTGCGGAATCGCCAACGGCGATGACCTCGGACATCGGGATTCCCAGCATATCGGCAAGGCGCGTGAGCCCCGCCCCTTTGTCAACGCCTGCGGGCATGAGTTCGAGGTAGCGCTTGGAGGAGAAGGTGATGTCAACACCGAGGCGCTCGGCCATGGGCGCGAGCTCGCGACCCAATTCCTGTAGCGCGTCGAAGTCCCAGTCGACATACAGGATCTTCACGATGCCGCGGCCTTCAAGGAATGAGAGGTCGGGATGGTCGGATCCGCGAAAATGAGTGACCCCGGTGATCGATTCCAGATAGTCGCGCTCCCGTGCGGGCGCGTCATTCACGAACACGTGGCCGTCGGCGACGTTGACGTGCATGCAGAGTCCGAGTTCAAGCCCCTTTGCATAGATCGCGTTCGCGCATTCGTTGGAAAGCCCGCAGGTGGTGAGCGGGGTGGGGTCTCCCACGCGGTTGATGAAGCCGCCGTTATAGGAGAGCACATAGCCGCCTTCGATCAGCTCGCGAGCCTCCCCCGAGAAGTTGTCCATAATCGAGGAATACCATCGCCCGCTCGAAGGGACGAACAGCACGCCGAGCTCCCTCATGCGTTTGAGTGCCCGGAGGTTGGACGCCGGGATGGCGTGGTCGGCATCGAGAAACGTCTCATCCATATCGCTTGCAACAAGTCGGTACATGCAATCCCCCATACAACGTAAAAAACGAGGCAGGCTTATTATCACCCACCTCGTAAGACCTTGGCTATGTCGAAAGCGCGGGCACGTGAAGATGACCCATTCGCGTGTCGCCGCGCGCGTGTGCGGGGCGGATGGCTTAGTACACCATTCCCATGGCTTCGCGCACCTCGGCGAGCGTCGCCTCGGCGACCTCGTTGGCACGGCGATTGCCCTCGCGCAGGACGTCCTTGACGTAGTCCATATCCTGGACCAGTTCCTCGCGGCGGGCGCGGATGGGGGCGAAGTACTCGTTCACGCTCTCGGTGACGTACTTCTTGAGCTGGCCGGAGCCGCCCATGCCGATCTCCTCGGCGATCTCGACCTCGGAGCGGCCGGTGCAGATCGCGGCGGTGGAGAGCAGGCCGGACACGCCGGGGCGCGCCTCCGGATCGAACGTGATCATACGCTCACCGTCGGTCTGGCTTTTCTTGATGCGCTTGGCGGTCTCCTCGGCCGTCATCGAGATGTTGATGGCGTTGCCGTAAGACTTGCTCATCTTGCGGCCGTCGAGGCCCGGCAGCAGCGGCGTATCGGACAGCAAAGCATCGACCTCGGGGAAGACGTTGCCGTAGCGGTTGTTGAACTTGCGGGCGATGGTACGGGTGAGTTCGATGTGGGGCAGCTGGTCACGACCGACGGGCACGACGTTGCCCTTGCAGAACAGGATGTCGCAGGCCTGGTGCACGGGGTAGGTAAGGAGCAGGCCGGTGAGCTCGTGCCCGCTGGCCTCCATCTCCGCCTTGACCGTGGGGTTGCGCTGGAGCAGGGCCTCGGAGACGAGGGAGAGGAACGGCAGCATGAGCTGGTTGCAAGCGGGAACCGCGGAGTGCGTGTAAATCATGGTCTTGTCGGGGTCCAGGCCGCATGCCAGGTAGTCGATGACCATGTTGTAGACGTTGTCCTGGATGTTGTCCGTGCTGTCGCGGTCGGTAATGACCTGGTAGTCGGCGATGAGCACGTTGGTGTGAACACCCAGCTCCTGCAACTCGACGCGGCTCTTGAGGGTGCCAAAGTAGTGGCCCAGGTGCAGGCGGCCGGTGGGGCGATCGCCGGTGAGCATGGTGTACTTCTCGGGGTGCTGCGGCAGGTCGGCGCGGATTTGATTGCTGCGTTCGAGGCTGACCTCGTAGCTGAGCTCGTTGGGCATGACTTCTCCTTTGCTGGTCGTGCGTGCCACGAGGCATGTGCGCTCGGGCGATGCCGTTCGTCTACTTGTGGGAATCGGTGCTCTTGGGCGATTTTCCGGGGATGAGGTGCTCGAGGCGCTCTTCTCGCATCTCAGCTGCGGCTCGTTCCTCGGCGGCAAAGGCCGGGTCGTCGGGGGTCACGATCTCGTCCTGCTGCGTCTTGGGGTTGTAGTGATGGCGCAGGACGGGTTCGAACAGATGGAGCCTGGTGGCGAACAGCGCGGAGCAGGCGAGCAGGACCAGGAAGATGGCGACGCGCCAGCCCACGCTCACCTGGTTGATCACCACGGCGCCGAGCGACAGGAGCAGGCACCATGCGTAGATGAGCAGCACCGCCTGACGCTGGTCGTAGCCCTCACGTATGAGACGGTGGTGGATGTGGCCCGTGTCCGCCTGGCCGATGCTCACGTGGGCGCGCTTGCGACGGACGATCGCCGAGAGTGTGTCGAGGATGGGCACGCCGGCCACGATGAGCGGGATGATGAGGGAGGTGAGCGCGGCGGTGCGGCTCACGTTGAGAAGCGAGATGGTCCCCAGTCCAAAGCCGAGAAGCAGCGAGCCGGAGTCGCCCATGAAGATCGACGCGGGGTAGAAGTTGTAGCGCAAAAAGGCGAGGCAGGCGCCGAACAGCGCGATGGACAGCGCGGCTGCGTCGAGGCGGCCGGAGAGCACGGCGAACGAGAACATGGAAAGCGACGCGATGCCCGAAATGCCGGCGGCCAGGCCGTCCAAGCCATCGATGAGGTTGATGATGTTCGTGAAGGCCACGAGATAGATGACGGTGATGGGGTAGGCGATGAGGCCGAGCTCGATATAGGTGCCCGGGGCGAACGGATTGACCACGCGGCCGATGAGCAGGCCGCCGGCGGCGGCGATGCAGGCGGAGAGGATCTGTCCGAGGAGTTTGCTGCGCGGGCTGAGCGAGTGCACGTCGTCGACGGCGCCCGTGATCACGATCACGAGGAAGGACAGGCCCAAGATCGGGTAGCTGATGCTCATGCTGGGGTGGGGGATGAGGATGGGGGGCCAACCCAAGATTTTGATGCCCGCTATCTCGACGATGAGTGCGACGCAGAGTCCTGCGAACATGGCGAGCCCTCCCAGACGGGGGATGGGCTTGGTGTTGATGCGGCGCTTAGAGGGGTAGTCGATCGCGCCGAGTCGGTGCGCCAGCCGCTTGGTGAGCGGCACGCACAGGTACGTGGCGATGAAGGCCGCGGCAGCCACATATATGTATGGCATCGCTTGCTCCATAAGTAGGGCACCACCGTTGCAGACGAATCGAACACAGGGACGCTTTGAGCGTCAATCTTACCCATGATAGCGGAAGCGGGGATTCTTCTGGCGTGCAAAGGTCGCGTAACGCAGCAAGCACATGCCGTTCAGGTCGATTTCGGGCATTATGCCCTTCATCGGGGCCACAGGATGTCTCGTGTCCGTTGCATGCGCGGCCGTCGCGATCGTCGGGCCGATGACACGCGGGTGGGGCGGACGGTAGGATTCGGCGGCTAAACGGTCCCTATGGGAAGAATTCTGAATAAATCTTTTCAGGCACTGCATATTGATTACCAGTGCAAAATCCCAGGCCAGCTACTTCTCAATATGCAGAACAAGTACGAAAATATGCAATATTGAGTATGTTCTTATTCATTTATCCCTCATGGCAAACTCCGCCAGGAACGATATTTACGCACGTAAAACGCTTTATTAGATAAAAGCAGCCAACTGGGAGATTGATCGAGATATACCGTTCACTCCTCAATATCGTCCGTTTGGCGTTCTCGTGTATCCCTCTCTGAAATTTGGATATAACGGTAACTGTTGAACGGAGCCCCGCGAGGGGCTTGAACCGGAATCGCACATGCGGTTCCAGAAAAGAAAGGTAGGAGGCAATGACGAAAGGCTTGCATGTCCCGAGCGAAATCGGACAGCTCAAAAAGGTCTGCCTGCACAGGCCCGGCGAGGAGCTTCTGAATCTGCCGCCGTTCGAGCTGGAGCGCCTGCTCTTTGACGACGTTCCTTTCCTCGAGGTTGCTCAGGAGGAGCACGACACCTTTGCCCAGATCCTGCGCGACCAGGGTGTCGAGGTTCTCTATCTTGAGAAGCTCGTTGCCGAGGTCTTCGACCTGAACCCCGATGCACGCCAGGAGTTCCTGGATCAGTACATCGCCGAGGCCGGCATCAAGGGCCAGGAGATGCCCAGGGTCGTCCGCGAGAAGCTCGATTCCATCAAGGATAACCTCGAGTTCGTCCAGAAGACGATGGCCGGTCTCACCAAGGCCGAGATCGAGATGCCGCTCGTGAGCTCCACCACGCTTGACTCCCTGGTCAACACCGAGTCCGAGTCCGATCTCATCATCGACCCGATGCCCAACCTGTACTTCACCCGTGACCCGTTCGCGGTCGTCGGCAACGGCGTCTGCCTGAACCGTATGTACTCCGTCACCCGCAACCGCGAGACCCTGTACGGCAAGTACATCTTCAAGTATCACCCGGACTACAAGGACGTCTCCCTGTACTTCCGTCGTGACGCCGCTTACCACACCGAGGGTGGCGACGTGCTCAACATCAACGAGCACACCCTGGCCGTGGGCATCTCCCAGCGCACCCAGGCTGCCGCCATCGACGTCATGGCCCAGAACATCTTCTGGAACAGCGACTCCAAGGTCGATCGCATCCTCGCCTTCGACATCCCGAACAACCGCGCCATGATGCACCTCGACACCGTCTTCACCCAGATCGACGTGGATAAGTTCACTATCCACCCGGCCATCATGGGCACCCTCAAGGTGTACGAGCTGACCCCGGGCAATAACCCCGGCGAGGTCAACATCAAGGAAATGGTCGACACGCTCGAGCACATCCTCGAGGATGCCACCGGCGTCGATCAGATCAAGCTGATCCCCTGCGGTGGCGGCGACCCGATCGCTGCTGCTCGCGAGCAGTGGAACGACGGTTCCAACACGCTGGCTGTTGCCCCCGGCAAGATCTGCGTGTACGCCCGCAACACCGTCACCAACGACGTGCTCTACAAGGAGGGCCTGGATCTCCTGGTCGTTCCCTCCGCTGAGCTGTCCCGTGGCCGTGGCGGCCCGCGCTGCATGAGCATGCCTTTCTGGCGCGAGGATCTCTAAGCATCTTCTTCGGCGGCGCATCGGCTCCGGTGCGCCGTCGTACTTCGATGCGGGTGCATTGGGCATCCGCATGACCTATTCATATGTATGAAAGGAGCCCACATGGGCGTTAATCTCTCCGGTCGCAGCTTCCTGCGCCTCCTCGACTTCACCACCGAGGAGATCGAGTACATGCTGAAGCTCTCCAAGAACTTCAAGGACCTCAAGCGCGCGGGCACCCCGCACCGTTACCTCGAGGGCAAGAATATCGTCCTGCTGTTCCAGAAGACCTCCACGCGCACCCGCTGCGCCTTCGAGGTCGGCGCCATGGACCTCGGCATGGGCGTCACCTACCTCGATCCCGGTTCGTCCCAGATGGGCAAGAAGGAGTCCATCGAGGACACCGCCCGCGTTCTCGGCCGTATGTATGACGGCATCGAGTTCCGTGGCTTCGACCAGGAGGACGTCGAGGAGCTCGCCGCCAAGTCCGGCGTTCCGGTGTGGAACGGCCTGACCGACCTGTGGCACCCCACCCAGATGCTCGCCGACATCCTGACCGTTCAGGAGAACTTCAACTACGACATCAAGGGCAAGACCCTCGTCTTCATGGGCGACTGCAAGAACAACGTCGCTCGCTCCCTCATGGTCGTTTGCGCCAAGCTCGGCATGAACTTCGTGGCCTGCGGCCCGCAGGAGTGCATGCCCGCTGACGACGTCATCGAGGCCTGCAAACCCATCGCCGAGGAGAACGGCTGCACCATTAAGCTGACCTCCGACGTGAAGGACGCCTGCACCGGTGCTCACGTCATCTACACCGACGTTTGGGTCTCCATGGGCGAGCCCGACGAGGTCTGGACCGAGCGCATCAACCAGCTCCAGGACTACCGCGTCACCACCGAGCTCATGGCCATGGCCGATCCTTCCGCGATCTTCCTGCACTGCCTGCCGGCCTTCCACGACACCAACACCACCATCGGCAAGGACATCGCTGAGAAGTTCGGTGTCACCGAGATGGAGGTCGAGGACGCCGTCTTCGAGTCCAAGCAGTCCAAGGTCTTCGACGAGGCCGAGAACCGCATGCACACCATCAAGGCGATTATGTACGCCACGCTCAAGTAAGAGCGATTTGTCGGTCCGCTCGGAGCGCATCGCTGCGCGCTCCGAGCGGTTCCTTGGTAACAATCTTGCCCATGCGGTGCGCACGGCACGGAAAGGCCGCGTAAGCAAGATCAATGACACGTGTTAAAGAAGGGGGGATGAGAACAATGACTGAGACCGCTAAGAAAAAGCGCGGCATGCCTTCATCGTTCACCATTCTTCTGCTCCTGTTGGCTATCGTTGCGGTTATCACCGTCGTCATTTCCGGTACGTCCGGCGGCGCCGTTACCGCTGCTCGTCCGAGCGACTTCTTCACCGCCCCGGTGAAGGGCTTCGCAGACGCTCTGCCCGTCTGCCTGTTCGTTATGATTCTCGGCGGCTTCCTCGGCATGATGACCGAGACCGGCGCCCTGGATAACGGCATTGCCGTTCTGGTCAAGAAGCTCCATGGCCGCGAGATCATGCTGGTCCCCGTCCTGATGCTCATCTTCTCCCTCGGTGGTACCACCTATGGTATGTGCGAGGAGACCGTGCCGTTCTACGCCCTGCTCGCCGCCACCATGATGGCCGCCGGCTTTGACCCGCTGGTCGGCGCCGCCACCGTCCTGCTCGGCGCTGGCTGCGGCTGCCTTGGCTCCACGGTCAACCCGTTCGCCGTCGGTGCCGCCGTTGACGCCCTCACCGGCGTCGGCATCGAGGTCAACCAGACCATCATCATCGGCCTCGGCCTCGTTCTGTGGGCTGTGACCACCCTGATCTCCATCGCTTTCGTGATGAACTACGCCAAGAAGGTCAAGGCTGACAAGGGTTCCACCATCCTGTCCATGCAGGAGCTCAAGGACGCCGAGGAGGCCCACGGCGCTGCCGCCGCTGAGGTCACCAAGGACGTCAAGCTCACTGGTCGCCAGAAGGCCGTCCTGGGCATCTTCACCTTCACCTTCGCAGTCATGATCGTTGGCTTCATCCCGCTCGCCGACCTTAACGCCGGCGTGGCTGGCTTCTTCGACAACGGCGTGTACGATGCCGAGGGCAACGTTATTACCCAGGCTTGGTCCGCCGTCATCACCGGTCTGCCCATCGGCCAGTGGTACTTCGATGAGGCCTCCACGTGGTTCTTCGTGATGGCCATCGTCATCGGTATCGTGGGTGGCCTGTCTGAGAAGAAGATCGTCGACACCTTCATCACCGGCGCAGCCGACATGATGTCCGTCGTACTGATCATCGCCCTCGCCCGTGGTATCTCCGTCCTCATGGCTGCCACCGGCCTCGACGTCTACGTCCTCGACGCTGCCGCCAACGCGCTCGCCGGTCTGTCCGGTGTGATCTTCGCTCCCATGAGCTTCCTGGTCTACTTCGGCCTGTCCTTCCTCATTCCTTCGACCTCCGGTATGGCCACCGTGTCCATGCCCATCATGGGGCCCCTGGCCGCTGAGCTCGGTTTCGCTCCTGAGGTCATGGTTATGATCTTCTCCGCCGCCATCGGTGTCGTGAACCTGTTCACCCCCACCTCCGGCGCCATCATGGGCGGTCTCGCCCTGGCCAAGGTTGAGTGGACGACCTGGCTCAAGTTCGCCCTCAAGCTCATCGTGGTGCTGACCATCGTCTGCGCGGTCATCCTGACCATCGCCTGCGTCATGATCTAAGCGCCTTCCAGGCGCAACGCGGTCCGGGCGTCTATCGGTGTTTTCGAAATGACGCCCCGCTGTTTTGAGTCGTCCAGCCGGCTCGGCATTAGGCGTCCCGGTTGCGACCTACCTTTCAGCCCCCTTCCGTATCCGTGCGCGGAGGGGGGCACTTCTTTACCGATCAAAAAAACGGTTACACATGTCCTTATAAGTTGCGGGAACGCTCCCGCTGTGTCTGATAATTGGGGTACTTATGTCTCATGACACGCATGTCGACAACCCGAACGGTGTCGGTTACTTTGGCCTGATCGGCCTCGTCGTCTCGTCCTGCATCGGTTCGGGCGTTTTTGCCCTGACCGGCCAGCTCGCCAATGTCGCCTCGCCCGGTGCCGCTCTGCTCGCTTGGCTCATTTGCGGCGCCGGCTTCCTGTTCCTGGCGCTGTCCATTTCCAATGTGGGTGCCAAGCGACCCGACCTTGACGGTATCTGCGCGTACGCCGAGGAGGGCTTCGGTCCGTTCCACGGATTTGTCTCCGGTTGGGGTTATTGGCTGTCCGCCTGGCTCGGCAACGTCGGCTTCGGCACGATGGTCGCGCAGGTGCTCGGCAGCGATTATTGCCTGGGTGGCCTTCTGCCCGGCGTCTTCTCCGATCCCGTGACCGGCAATCCCGCCATCGGCGGCGTCATCATCGTCTCGCTCGTGTTGTGGGCCATCACGTTCCTGGTCATCCGCGGTGTCGAGAGCGCTGCGTTCCTCAACGCCGTCGTGATGGTCGTGAAGATCGCGTCCATTCTCGTGTTTATCGCCTTTGCCATCTTCAGCTTTAACGCGGGCCTGTTCACCGCTGATTTCTGGGGTACCGTCGAGCGCAATGCCACTGTGCTTGCCGCCAATGGCACCGGCCTCGGCGGCGTTGCCAACCAGATCGTCCAGTGTGTCCTGATCCTCATGTGGGCGTTTATCGGCGTCGAGGGCGCTTCCGTCATGTCCGGTCGTGCTCGTCGTCGCAGCGAGGTCGGCAGCGCCACCGTTCTCGGTCTCGGCGTACTGCTCGCCCTCTACATCGGCGCCTCCATCATTCCCTACGGCGTCATGGATTACGCCGACCTCATCGCGGCTCCCAAGCCCGCCACCATCTCTGTCTTCGAGTACATGGCTCCCGGTTGGGGCGGCGCCTTCATTTCCTGGGCCATCATCATCTCCGTTTGCGGCTCCTGGCTTTCCTTCACCATGCTTCCGGCCGAGACCTCATCGATGATGAGCGAGCATCACCTGCTGCCCGCGTCTTGGAACAAGATGAATGCAAAGGGAGCGCCGCAGATGGCCCTGCTCATCGTCGGCGTCCTCACCGAGATCTTCATCATCGTGGCGACGTTCGCCGCCGATGCGTACACCTTCGCCATCTCTATGTGCACCGTGACCATCGCCATTACGTGGGCCTATGCCGCGGCGTACCAGATCAAGCTCTCCCGCGAGCGCCACGAGCCCATGCAGATGGCATTCGGTGTCATCGCACTTGCCTTCCAGGTCGTGGGCGTTCTCATGACAGGTTGGGGTTTCCTCCTGCTTGCCTGCCTTGGCTACCTTCCCGGCTTCTTCTTCTATAAGAAGGCCCGTCAGGAGGCGGGGGAGAGCCTGACCAAGCGCGATTGGATTTTCATCGCCGTGTTCACCGTGCTCGCCGTCGTGTCGATCCCGCTGACGGCCGCCGGCATCATTCCCGTTTTTTAGCGGGCCCTTGTAGGTCGGGGCGGATGCACTTTCGCGTCGACGCCCCGACCGCGCCGTCGACGGCGGCGGTACGGGCCCGTATGGGTGCATGGGTTCATGAGTTGAGAAAAAAGGAGCCTGCTATGGACATTCCGGTTATCGGAGTCGAGGATTGGCTGAACGTCCACGAGATGGATGCGACTTGGGATATCGCCCAGTCGACCATCTCGTCGCTCACCATGGGAGAGCTGCGCGCGCTCGACGGTCAGGAGGGTGCCTCGTTTTACGAGATGCTCGATGCGCAGAAGATGAATTACGGTTGGATCGAGGGCTCGCCCGAGTTCAAGGACGAGGTCGCCAAGCTCTATGACCGCAAGGTCGATCATCGGAACATCCTTCAGACGAACGGATGCACCGGTGCGAACTTGAACGCGCTCATGGCGGTGGTGCGTCCCGGCGACCATGTGATCGCCGAATGGCCCACCTACGCCCCGCTTTACGAGATCCCGCGCACGCTTGGCGCCGAGGTCGAGTATTGGCAGATTCACGAGGAGCTCGGCTGGATGCCCGACATCGACGAGCTGCGCGAGCTGGTCCGCCCCAACACGCGTCTCATCTGCATCAACAACGCCTCCAATCCGGTGGGTGCGGTGCTCGACGCCAAGATGCTCGAGCAGATTGCGGAGATCGCCGACAGCGTGGGTGCCTACGTCCTGTGCGACGAGGTGTATCTGCCGCTCGAGAACACCGAGGGATTCAAGTCGATGACCGATGTGTACGATCGCGCGATCGTCACCAATTCCGTGTCCAAGACCTATTCGGTGCCCGCCGCCCGCTGCGGCTGGGTGATCGCCGATGATGAGGTCTCGGACGCCATTCGCACCTATCGCGATTACACCATGATTTGCGGAGGCGTGTTCAACGATGCGCTCGCGACCTACGTGCTGCGCCATCGCGACAAGATCCTCGACCGCAACCGTGAGATCGTGTTCGGCAATCGCGAGATCGCCCAGTCGTGGATTGATTCCCAGCCGCGTGTGAGCTGGGTCGCTCCCAAGGGCGTGTCGACATCGTTCATCCGACTGGATATCCCCGAGGATGATGAGGCGTTCTGCTTGCGTCTGCTCGAGGAGCGCGGCGTCTTGCTTGTCCCTGGCAGCCGCTTCGAGCTGCCTTGTGGTGCCCGTTTGGGGTACTGCGCCCAGCCGGACGTGCTCAAAAAGGGTCTCGACCTGTTGGGCGAGGCTCTCGCGGAGTTCGATCGATAGGGATAGGGAGGGCGCCGTCCCTGGGGGGTGCCTCGTGCGCCGCTCCCCATATGAGTGTTCGGTCCCGGCCGCGTGTGTATGAGACCGCGCGGCCGGGGCCGTTTGCGTGAAGAAACCCTGACCGCCCCCGCATGCGCGCGAATCTCGGCTAGACTGTTTCGGTACCGCCATGACAAAAAGGGAGCCGCCACATGCGCCAGGGTTTCGATAACGATATGTACATCGCCAGCCAGGCCGAGCACATCAAGGAGCGCATCGCCCAGTTCGGCGGCAAGCTCTACCTCGAGTTCGGCGGCAAGCTGTTCGACGATTTCCACGCAAGCCGCGTGCTGCCCGGCTTCGAGCCCGACAGCAAGTTTCGCATGCTCAAGAGCCTTGCGGACGACGTCGAGATCATCATTGCCATCAACGCGAATCATATCGAGAAGAACAAGGCCCGCGGCGACCTCGGCATCACCTACGACGAGGATGTCCTGCGCCTGGCCGACATCTTCCGGTCCAGCGGTTTCCTTGTGGGCGCCGTCGTGCTGACCCAGTACTCGGGCCAGCCTGCGGCCGACCAGTTCCGCCGTCGTCTCAACATGTTGGGTATTACGTGCAAGCTGCACTACCCGATCGAGGGGTACCCGCACGATATCGACCTTATCGTGAGCGAGGAGGGTTACGGCAAGAACGAGTTCGTGGAGACCACGCGCCCGCTCGTCGTGGTGACCGCCCCCGGCCCTGGTTCCGGCAAGCTCGCCACCTGCCTGTCCCAGCTCTATCACGAGCACAAGCGCGGCGTTGCCGCCGGTTATGCCAAGTTCGAGACTTTCCCCGTGTGGAACCTCCCGCTCAACCATCCCGTCAACATCGCCTACGAGGCCGCCACGGTCGATTTGGACGACGCGAACATCATCGATCCGTTCCACCTCGAGGCGCACGGGCAGACCACGGTCAACTACAACCGCGATGTCGAGGCGTTCCCCGTGGTTAAGGCCCTGATGGAGAAGATTCTGGGCGAGAGCCCGTATCAGAGCCCCACCGACATGGGTGTCAACATGGTCGGTTACGCCATTTGCGACGATGAGGCTTGCCGCGAGGCCGCGCGCATGGAGATCGTGCGTCGTTACTTCACGGCCGCATCCGATGTCAAGCGCACCGGCAGCGGTCAGGAGCAGGTGGACAAGCTCAAGGCCATCATGCAGAAGGTAGGCGTGACCAACGACCAGTCCCCGGCGCGTTCCGCCGCGTTGCTCAAGGAGCAAACCACCGGCGCGCCCGCCGGCGCCATGGTCCTGCCCGACGGTTCCGTGGTCACGGGCAAGACCTCCACGCGCCTGGGCGCGGCGAGCTCACTCATGATGAACGCGCTCAAGGCCGTGACCGGCGTCGACATGGAGCTCGAGGTCATCTCCAACGATGCCATCGAGCCCATCAGCCGCCTCAAGACCAGCCAGCTCGGCAGCGCCAACCCGCGCCTGCACCCCGAGGAGACGCTGATCGCCCTGTCCATTACCTCCGCATCCAGCGAGATCGCCGAGCGCGTGCTCGCCGGCCTGACCAAGCTGCGCGGTTGCGATGCCTTCTTCTCGGTGATCATCTCCAGCTCCGATGAGGCGCTTTTCAAGAAGCTCGGCATCAACGTGTGCTGCGAGCCCAAGTTCGAGCGCAGCGGGTATTACCACCGGTAGGCCCGTCCATATACATGTGTCTTGACCGCCCGCCGGTCCGCGATCCCGAGCAGGGTGTCGAGGACCGGCGGGCGTCCTACAATGGTCGAGTCGAAAGGAGGCGGACAGGCGTGACCGAGCTCGAGCGCTGTCGAGGCGAATACTTGAATCACCTGGCGGTCGAGCGCAACCTGGCCGCCAACACCATCGCGGCGTACGAGCGCGACCTCAGAGCCTACCTTGCCTTTCTTGGAGAGCGCGGAACGCGCCGCCCGGATGATGTGATGCGCCGCGATGTGGAGGATTTCGTGGCCGCCAAGCGCGCCGACCACGCCGCGGATGCATCGGTGAACCGTGCGCTTTCCGCCGTCAAGGGGTTTCACCGGTTCATGGTTCGCGAGGGTCTCTCTTCGGTCAATCCCACGACCACGCTGCGCGTTCCCAAAATGGGCGACCATCTGCCCGATGTGATTTCAATCGAGGCTGCCGAGCGCTTGCTCGACCAGGATTTTCCCGCAACGGCCGCCGGCATGAGGGACCGTGCGGTGCTCGAGGTGCTGTATGGATGCGGCCTGCGCGCCAGCGAGCTGTGCGGCCTGGACGCGAACGAGGTCTACCTGGATGAGGGATTCGTGCGCGTGATGGGCAAGGGCTCCAAGGAGCGCCTGGTCCCGCTTGTGGGTACGGCACGGCGGGTTCTCGATACCTATCTCGCCGAGGCGCGCTCGGAACTGTTCTCCCACGCGCGATCGGCTTCGGCGTCGGCCGCGGTGTTCTTGAATATGCGGGGCACGCGCCTTTCGCGTCAAAGCGTCCATGCGATTTGCGAGCGCTACGGTCGTATGGTCGGGATCGAGGGGCTGCACCCGCACGCCCTTCGACACTCCTTCGCAACGCATATGCTCGCGGGCGGTGCGGACCTGCGTGCCCTGCAGGAGATCTTGGGGCATGCGGATATCGCCACGACGCAGATTTACACGCATGTCGACCGCACGCAACTGCGCGAGGTCTATCTGGCGGCGCATCCGCGCGCCTAGGATCGGGAGGCGTTTCGAGCCCTCGCCGGCGAGGGCTCGGTGGGAGGCTGCGACCACAAGTCGGGCACAATTTAAAAATCGCTTCAACCTCAACTAGAAGGTTTAACCTGGGGAAACGGCATCGAGTAGTGGTGCCGCATGTCAGTCAAAACACAATATCTTGTGTTCAGGGCAACACCTGTTCGCTGTCTCGTTTGGGGTCTGTGGGGGATAGTGGGGGAGTGTGGGGGAGAAAGTGGGAAAAAGTGTTGCGAAAGGGGAGTAGGCCCCATAGAATTGAAAACGTCGACGGCGGGGTGGCTCCCGCATATGCCCACGAGTAAGCCTAAGGGGGTGCGCGCCAGTGTATTTCAACGGTACCTACGATCGAAATCTCGATGCGAAGGGACGTTTGTCACTGCCGCCCGCCTTCAAAAAGCAGCTTGAGGAGCATGTGCGCGTCCTTCCTGCCCCTGAAAAGGAAGTCGACGCCCTGTACGTGTTCACTGAGGACACGTTCAAGGTTTGGCTTGACTCCGTGTTTGAGGCGAAGGGCGGGTTCGACCCCACCAACCGCTCTCATCGCATGGTCAAGGAGGCTCTGTACGGCGCGGCAATCACACTTGAAATAGACTCCGCCGCCCGCATCAGCCTTCCCGAAGCCGCCCGTAAGAAGGCGCACCTCGATCGCGAGGTCACGGTCGTCGGCAGCGATGACCGTCTGGTGATCTGGGATCGCGAGACCTACGCGGCACGTCAGGCCGAGACCGAGGACATCCTCGCGGACTTCTTCGACTAAAGGAGACGCCCCCACATGGACGCGAACAAGGCAGCAGGTACGTTGACACCTGAATATCGGCATGAACCCGTCATGCTCCAAGAAGTGCTCGAGCAGCTTCGGCTCAAGCCCGGCTCGGTCGTGTGCGATTGCACGCTCGGCGGCGCCGGCCACTCCGTCAGGATGGCCGAGCGCGTGGGCTCGGAAGGGCTGCTGCTCGGTGTCGATCAGGATGACATGGCGCTCGCGGCAGCGGGGAAGCGACTTGACGCTGAGGCCCCCGATACGCCGCACAAGCTCCTGAAGGGCAACTTTGGGGATTTGGATGAGCTCCTGTGCTCGGCGCAGGTGCCGGGCGTCGATGGATTCCTCTTCGACCTGGGCGTCTCGAGCCCGCAACTCGATATCCCTGGTAGGGGTTTCTCGTACAACGAGGACGCCCCGCTCGACATGCGTATGGATCCGGGAACCAACACCCTAAACGCAGCTGAGGTCTTGAACACCTATACCGAAGCCGACCTCGCCCGGATTCTTCGCATCTATGGAGAGGAGAAGTTCGCCCGCCAGATCGCGCGCGAGGTCGTGCGCCGCAGGCAGGAGAGCCCGCTCGTCTCCACGGGAGATTTCGTCGATGCCATCAAAGCCGGTATCCCGGCGGCTGCCCGCAGGCACGGAGGCCATCCGGCAAAGCGCAGCTTCCAGGCAATCCGCATCGAGGTCAACCATGAGCTCGATGTTCTCGAGCGCGGCCTTGAGGCCGCGATTCGCTGGCTGAACCCCGGTGGCCGCGTCTGCGTTATCTCCTACCATTCGCTGGAGGACCGCATCGTGAAACGCCTGTTCCAGGAGCTTTCGAAGGGTTGCACCTGCCCGCCGGACATTCCGGTGTGCGTGTGCGGAAACGTGCCGATAGTCAAGGTCACCACCCGCAAACCCCTGGTTGCCACGGCCGAAGAGGTCGAGCGCAACCCCCGCGCCAGATCGGCCAAGATCCGCTGCGCCGAGCGTTTGTAGCTCGACCGCGCTTCACGGCCCCGGCGCATGTCATTTGTTATCTTCGCCTTAAGGAGGGCCGCATATCATGGGTTATTCCACCTCAAACGCAGCATATGCCTATGATGTGCGGTCCGAGGCGTACTCGGCGCCCGTCGCGCCCTCCCGTCCGAGCCTCGACGTCGTCCATGGCGCCGGCCGCCAGGCGAGCCAGGACGTCAGCCCTCAGTTCACCCACTGCGTGAAGGTGTTCGCCGTGCTCATGACGGTCTTCGTCGTCCTCGGCCTGTTCCGCGTCACCGTGGCGGGTTTCACCGCCGCCTCGCTCAACAGCGCCGCGACCCTTTCGAACAACCTCACCACCGCGCAGGAGGAGAGCTCCGATCTCGAGGTCATGCGCTCCGTGTACGGCTCATCCACGCGCATCCGCGATCTTGCGGAGGGGTACGGTATGGTTGCGGCCGAGGGTGGCGTGACGCTCGATTTCACCGAGTACGTAGACGCGGCGGCACAGTAGTAGGCGAGAGCACCCATGCCCCAAGATAGATACAACGGACGCGGCTCCGGCCGCACGGGCCGCCCTGCCAGGGGCGGTTCATCGCGTGATGCGCGTAGGTCCCCGCAGGGCGGCCGGACGCGCCGCGCCGCCTCGAGTCGCGCCTCCGAGCGCCGCGGTGCCGACGCACCTTCCGGCAGGCTTTCAACAGAGCTCGTCTCCCGTCATGGCTTGCTGGCCGGCGGCTTCCTCGCCGCCTCGGCGATCGTTCTCGCACGCCTTTCCGAGATACAGGTCTTCAATACCGATTGGTATCGTGAGCAGGCAAATGCTCGTCGCGTGTCGAGTCAGACCCTCTATGCGAAGCGCGGCACGATCTACGACCGCAACGGTACGGTGTTGGTGTCGAGCATCGAATGCAAGAATGTCTATTTGAACCCGTCGCTCATCAAAAAGAAGCAGCGCCGCCGTGCGATCGACGCCCTCGTCGACGTGCTGGGCATGGATGAGGACGTGGTCGAGGACCTCGTCGATCGCGAGGGCACCTTCGTGTACGTCAAGCGCCAGGTCGATGAGGAGGATGCGGAGCTTCTTGCCAAGAAGGGCATCGCGGGCATCGAATTCGAGCCGGCGATCAAGCGCGTGTATCCCAACGGCAGCCTCGCCTCCCAGGTGCTCGGCGTCGTGAACGTCGACAACGAGGGCATCACGGGCCTCGAGAAGCAGTACAACGAAGTGTTGACGGGCGTGAACGGCTCGCTCATGCGCGAGCGCGCCCGCGACGGCTCGTTTATCGCCGGTGGTGCGTACGAGAAAGTCCCGGCCCAAGACGGCATGGACATCGTGCTCGGCATCGACGCCAACGTGCAGCGAGTCGCCGAGGACGCCATCGCAGAGGCGGTCGAGCGCGTGGGAGCCACGTACGGGTCGATCATCGTGACGGACCCCACGACCGGCGAGATCATCGCCGCGTGCTCCTATCCGACCTACGACCCCACGGATCTGGCGTCCGCTTCCAACGCTTCCATGAACCTACGCGTCGTGACCGACGTCTACGAGCCCGGTTCGGTCTTCAAGACCTTTGTCTCCGCCGCGGCTATCGAGCACAAGGGGCTGACGCCCAACACGACGTTCGATGTCCCCGCCGAGGTCCTTGTGGGCAGCGATATCGTTCGAGATGTCGATAAGCGCGGCGCGGCTATGACGATGAGCCTGCGCGAGATCCTTCGCCGCTCCTCCAACACCGGTATGGTCCTGGTGGGCGAGAAGCTCGGCGCCGATGCGTTTTCGGAGTATGTCATCGACGGGTTTCAATTCGGCAAGTCCACGGGCATCGATTTCCCGGGTGAATCGCTCGGTATCATCAAGAAGCGCTCGGAATACGACGGCGCGTCGCTGGGTTCCATGTCGTTTGGTCAGTCGCTGGCCGTCGAGCCCGTTCAGATGGTCCGTGCGATGAGCGCGATCGCCAACAAGGGAGTTATGACGACCCCGCATTTCCTCAAGACCCGTGCGGGCGAGGAGGTCGACTGGACCGACGGCGAGCACCGCGTCCTCTCCGAAGAGACGGCCGCCAGCGTCGCAGACATGATGTTGACCGTCGTGGACGAGGGTACGGGTATGGACGCCCAGATGCCCGGTTATGAGGTTTCGGGCAAGACCGGTACCGCCGAGCGCGCCGGTAAGGACGGTGGATACGAGGAGGGCAACAACATGGCTTCGTTCATGGGATTTGTCTCGACCAAGGATCCGCGCGTCCTGTGCTACGTGACTCTCGACGGCACGGCGGCCATGTCCTATGCGGCCACACCGGTGTTTCGCAAGGTCATGGAGGAGGCTCTGCCCGCCCTTGGAATCAAGCCGACCCGATAGGTTCACACGCCCTGCACCATCTGGCGCGGACGGCGCGGTACCATACCAGGTTGCACGGTAAGCGCTTCAGAAAGGTTGCCACCCATGGTGGAGATTGCAGTCAAGTACCTTCAAAGCACCACGGGTGCCCGTTTCGTGGCGGGCGATCCGGATCGGGTTTGCCGCGGTGTCGAGATCGATTCGCGCGCGGTTGCCCCCGACGCCGTGTTCGTCGCGTTCCCCGGTGAGCGCGTCGACGGCAACGCGTTCGCCCCTGCGGCCATCGAGGCCGGCGCGGGCGCTGTCGTCATGACGTGCGAGCCCACGCGTGAGCTTGTCGACCTTGCGCTCGAGCGTGGCTCCTCCATCCTCGTTGCCGACGATCCGACCGAGTTCCTCCTGCGCCTGGCCCAGGGTTATCGCGCGCGCCTGCGCTGCACGGTCATCGGCATCACGGGCTCGATCGGCAAGACCACGACCAAGGACGTGCTGGCCGCATGCCTCGCCAAGCGCTATCGCGTGCATGCCACGGCCGGCAATTTCAACAGCCTGATCGGACTGCCCCTTACCATCCTGTCCGCTCCCGCGGACACGCAGATGCTCGTGCTCGAGATGGGCATGAGTGATTTTGGCGAGATCGAGCGCCTGTCTCGGTGCGCCCAGCCCACCTTCGGCATCATCACCAAGGTCGGCACTTCCCATATCGGCATGCTCGGCAGCCGCGAGGGTATCGCGCGCGCCAAGGCCGAGATCGTGTCCGGTATGCCCGCCAGCGCCGAGAACTTCGAGGGCAACCACTCCGCCCTCGTCCTGCACGGCGAGGACGACTTCACGCCGTTCATCATCGAGAACTTCGCCCGTCCCGCCGGCCTTGACGTGGTGCTTGCCGGCACCTCGACCGATGACGACGTCTGCGCGACGCATATCGAGCTCGACGAGGACGGATGCCCCGTTTTCGACCTCACGTTCGAGGACGGCTCGAGTTTCAAGACGCGCCTTTCCGTTCCCGGTGCGCAGTCCGTTCCCAACGCGCTGTTCGCCGCTGCGGTTGCCCATCGCCTCGGTGTGCCCGGCTTTGAGATCGACGAGGCTTTTGGCGAGCTTAAGATGACCGGTCGCCGCACCCAGGTGCGCCATGCGGCGTGCGGTGCTCGCGTGATCGACGACTCGTACAACGCCAGCCCCGAGTCCATGGCCGCCGGCCTCAACCTGTTCTCGACGCTGCCCTGCACGGGTTCGCGCATCGCCGTTCTCGGTGAGATGGGGGAGCTGGGCGATGACGCCGAGCGCCTCCACGCGCTCGTCGGCGCCTATGCCGCGGCCAAGCGTCCGTCGATGCTGATCTGCGTGGGCGGCGAAAACGCCCGGGTGATGGCGGACGCGGCGCGTCTCATGGGGCTCGATGAAGGCGATGTCCAGGTCGTTCCCTCCTGCGATGCGCTGATCAGGCGTTATGCGGGCGTCATGGGCGAGCGCGACCTCGTATTGGTGAAGGGCTCGCGTTTCGTCGGGCTCGATCGTTTCGTGGAAGAGGTGTGTGCCGATGCTCGGTAACCCTGCCTATCCCACCTATCAGGTGTTCCTTGCCATTCTCGTCTCCGCGCTCATCGCGGGGCTCGTCATGCCCCTGTGGATTCGCCTGCTCAAGATCGACGGCATCGGTCAGCAGATCCGTGCCGACGGCCCGCAGTCGCATCTCGTGAAGGCCGGCACCCCCACCATGGGCGGTGTCATCATCCTCTTGGCTGTGTGTCTGACCTGCCTGATCATGGCCAAGCCCACGACCGAGCTATTGCTGGCCGTCGGCGCGATGCTCGCCACCGGCGCCCTGGGCCTGTTCGACGACGTGACCAAGGTCGTGCAGAAGCGTTCGCTCGGCCTGACGCCCACGGGCAAGATGATCGGCCTTACCGCCATCGTGCTCGTGTTCTTCGTCATCGCGATCAACTTCTGCGGTGTCGCGCCCGTGATCCGTTTCCCCGGCGGCCTCTCAATCGATCTCGGCATCTTCACCACCGATCTGTCCATATCCGGCAGGGATATCAGGATTCCGTGGCTCTATCTCATCTTTGTGTTCTTGCTGCTCGCGGGTATGTCCAACGCGGTCAACCTCACGGACGGCCTCGACGGACTCGCCGGCGGTACGGTTATGATGGCCATGCTCGTCATGGCCGCCATCGGATTCCTTCGCGGTGACGTCAATCTCGCCATCTTCTGCGCGGCCTGTGCCGGCGGTTGCATCGGCTTCTTGTGGTACAACGCCTACCCCGCCCAGATTTTCATGGGCGACACCGGCTCCCTTGCCCTGGGCGGTGCCCTGGCCGCCGTCGCCGTGCTCACGAATACCGAGGTCGTCTCACTCGTTGTGGGCGCCCTGTTCATCGCCGAGACCCTCTCCGTGATGATCCAGGTCATCAGCTTCAAGGCCACGGGCAAGCGCGTCTTCCTCATGGCCCCCATCCATCATCACTTCGAGAAGAAGGGCTGGGCAGAGACAAAGGTCGTCATCCGCTTCTGGATCGTGTCCGCTGCGTGCGGCGCCCTCGGCCTCGCGCTCTTCTTCCAGCTTGGTTAGGAATACCTATGCCCCTGCCGCAACAATTCACGCTGCTCGTTCTCGGACAGGGCGGCACGGGTCTCGAGCTCGCCTCGTGGGCTGCGTCTCATCTTGGTGAGCGTGTGACGTCCGTGACTGTGTATGGTGGGGCTTCTTCGGCCCCCACCGAGCGCACGACCGCTCTCGAGGCGGCCGGCGTCGCTTTCGTCTACGGCACCGAGGAGGTCGCCGGAACATTCGATATCTGCGTCGCGAGCCCGGGGATATCCGAGTTCGGCGAGTTTTTCCGCAGCGCGCGTGCCGCCAGCTCCCAGATCATGGGCGAGCCCGAGTTCGCATGGCTGCTGTCGCCCGAGCGTTGGTGCGCAATCACCGGCACCAACGGCAAGACGACGGTCACGAGTCTGACCGACGAGCTGCTGCGCGCCTCGGGGCTCGACAGCGTCGCGGTCGGCAACATCGGCAACGCGCCCATCCACGAGGTTGATCGGCGCGAGGAGGGGGAGTGGTTCGTCGCCGAGCTCTCCAGCTATCAGCTCGCCACGACCGAGGCATTCCATCCGCGCGTCGCCGTGCTTTTGAATCTTTCGCCCGATCATCTCGCCTGGCACCGTTCGCACGAGAACTACGCCCTGGCGAAAATTCGCATGTTCAAAAACATGGATGACGGCGATATCGCCATCGTCAACGTCGAGGACGAGGGCCTCTCACCGTATCTCGACCGTATCTGCGGTCCCGGGCGTCGTGTCTTGCATCTCGGGTTGGCCGACGACGGCGCCGCTGACGCCGCGTTCGTGCGCGACGACGTGCTCACGGTTCGCATGGCGGGTGCGGAGCATGCGCTTGTGCGCGTTGACGAACTGCGCATCGTGGGCGCCCATAACGTCCTCAACGCGTTGGCGGCGTCCGCTGCGGCGCTTGCGTGCGGCGCCTCCGTTACGGGCGTTTGCTCCGGTCTTAGGGAGTTCAAGCCCCTTCCGCATCGACTTGAGCCCGTCGACACGGTCGACGGCGTGCGATATGTGAACGATTCCAAGGCCACGAACACCGACGCGGTCCTCACCGCTCTTGCCGCCTTTGACGGCGCGCGCATCGTTCTGCTTCTGGGCGGCTCCGATAAGGGGACGCCGCTTGAGGAGTTCATGGCAGAGGTCGCCTCCCGGGTCGCCTGCGTGGTCTGCTTTGGCGAGGCACGCGAGCGCCTGCGCACGGCCCTCATGGATGCTCCTGGCGCGACGGACATCGATATCGCCGAGGCTGAGGACCTGCGCGATGCCGTCGATGTGGCGCGTTCGCTCGCGCAGCGCGGCGACACGGCTCTGCTTTCGCCCGCCTGCGCGTCGTTTGACGAGTTCTCCGGCTTTGAGGAGCGCGGCGAGGCATTTCGTTCGTATGTGGCCGACCTGGCCGCCCTGTCCGAGGCGGAGGCCTAGGAATCGTGTGGTTCTCTAAAACAAAGGAAAGCACAGCCGAGTCCGAGGCCCCGTCCGCCGGCGCGCGTTCGGCAGCTCGCCCCAAGGTCCGCCGCCGCGCTACGGCGACGAGCCATTCCGATTGGGGCGAGAAGTACATCGCGGGCGTTCCCGCCCGCATCATGCGTCCCCGCTTGGTCTTCCTGTCCTGCCTCATCGCCATTTGCATGTTCGGCTTGCTCATGATCTACTCAGCATCTTCCGTCGAGTCCCTGCAGGAGAACGGCAGCTCGTGGTTCTTCCTGTATCGCCAGGCGATCTTCATGTTCATCGGCTTCGTGCTGTTCGCCGTGATCGGCAGTAGGTTGCTGCCGTGGCCGCTCTTTCGATCCAAGCTCGTCTGGGGAGTGTGGTTCGGAGTGCTCGTGCTGCTCATCGCGGTGCTTTTCCTCGGCCAGGGCGCCGAGGAGTGGGGTGCTTCGCGCTGGATCGACCTCGGATTCTTCAACCTGCAGCCCGCCGAGGTCGCCAAGCCGGTGATCATCGTCTTGACGGCCAAGATCTTTGCCGATTACTTCGAGGACGGAACCATCGACACCCGTGCATTCCTCATCCAGATGCTCATCATGCTCCCGATTCCGCTGTTCTTGATCTTCAAGGAGCCCGATCTGGGCACCACGATCATCATCGCGCTGACGGTGTTCGCCATCGCTATCTTGTGCGGGCTTCCCTGGCGCGTGGTCGCATTCGTCACCATCGCCGCGTTCGTGTTCGGCGCCGCCGCCATCGTCACCTCGCCGTATCGCGCCAAGCGCTTCCTCGCCTTCTTGGACCCGTGGAGCGACCCGTACGACACCGGCTACCAGGCGACGCTTGCCATCATGGCCTTCGCCTCGGGCGGCCTGTTCGGCCGTGGCATCGGCAACTCGACGATGAAGTACCACTACCTGCCCGAGGCCCACAACGACTACATCCTCGCCATCATCGGCGAGGAGCTCGGTTTTGTGGGGACCGCCATCTTCGTGTTGGTGTTTGTCGCCATGATCATCGCTGCGTTCTACATCTGCCGCGAGGCGCCGACGCTTCACGCGCAGCTGTTGGCGAGCGGCTGCACGATCATCCTCGCCGTGCAGTTCCTCATCAACGTTTTCGGCATCTTGGGCGTCATGCCCATGACCGGCAAGCCGCTGCCGTTCGTGAGCTACGGTGGCTCGTCGATCATCGCCTCCCTCGTGCTCGCTGCGCTGATATTCCGCGTCTCTGTCGAGAGCAACGTCGAGACCGCGGCCGATCGCCGCCGTTCCGGCATGGCCGTGATGGGGGAGCGTTCCGCCCGAGCATCTGCGCGCCGTTCCGCGAGCTCCGGTGACGATGTGTCGGGCCATATCGGCCGCAGTACCGCCGGCGAGGCCCGCGTCCGTTCGACCCGCCGCGACGGGTCGGCTCCTCGTGCGGACCGCGTCGTTTCGAGCCGATCGGCGCTGAGCGTCTACGACGGCGGCCGGCAGGGCCGCGGTGAAGCGTCGCCGACCCGCCGAGAGTCGCGCGGCACCGCGGGCGGTTACGGCCGTATCGACCTTGGGTCGGATGCCGGGGAGCGCCTTCGCCCCCGTCAGGAACGCCCGCGAGTCGATTATCGCGGCGTCACGGGCGGAAATGCCCCGCGCCGCTCGGGTGACGGGCATCCGCCCAGGGGGATGAACGATCGGGAAAGGGGTCGTTATGACCGATAAGCGTCAACTCACCGTCGCCATTGCCGCGGGCGGTACCGCGGGCCACGTCAATCCGGCGTTGGCCCTTGCCGACGAGCTCCGCGATCGGGGGCATGAGGTCCATTTCTTCGGAGAGAGCCGCCGCTTGGAAGGCACGCTCGTGCCCAAGGAGGGCTTCCCGTTCCATCCCGTCCACGTCACCGGTTTCGATCGCCGCCGCCCCTGGACGCTCGTGACCGCGCTCATGCATTTGTCACATGAAGAGCACCGCTTGATCGAGGCGTTCGGTTCGGGCGAGCTTCCCATGCCCGATGTCGCCATCGGATTTGGTGCCTACCTCGAGCTTCCCCTTATGCGCGCCGCCGCGAAGCTGGGGATTCCGATCGCCTTGCACGAGCAGAACTCCGTACCGGGTCTCGCGAACAAGCGCACGGCCAAGTCCGCGCGTCTCATAGCGCTGGGGCAGCCCGCCGCCGAGGACGTCATGCGCTCCTGCGCCGGACGTTCCTCCGAAGTGGTCTTTACCGGCAATCCCGTCCGTTCAAGCGTGCTCGAGGGCGATCGATCTCGCGGCCGCGTCGCGCTCGGTATCCCGCAAGACGCCACGGTCCTGCTGGTATTCGGCGGCTCCCTCGGCGCGCGCCATGTCAACGAGCGCCTGGCCTCCCTTAAACGCGAGCTGCTCGCCATCGAGGGGCTGCACGTGGTCCACTCCACCGGGAAGAACGGCTACGACGAGACGCTTCAGGCCCTCGACCTCACCGACGCCGAGGCCTCTCGATGGCGCGTGATGCCCTACATCGACGACATGGGCGATACCCTCGCCGCCGCCGACCTCGTGGTCTCGCGCGCCGGCGCGTCGTCGGTGGCCGAGATCGCCGCGCTCGCGGTCCCGTCCATCCTGGTTCCGTATCCGCTTGCGACGGCCGATCATCAGACCACCAACGCCCGTTTGCTGACCGATGCCGGCGCTGCGGTCAAGTTCTCCGATGATGATATCGACGGAGACGCCTTCCGCGATGAGCTGCTCGGATTACTGGGGGATGCGCCGCGCCGTGCCTCCATGCGCGAGGCAGCACGCGGGTTGGCACAGGATAAGGCGGCCGCCATGCTTGCCGACCTCCTCGAGGGGATCGCGTAGGCGCGACAATCGAGCTTCACTTCATCTGGATTCGTCCGCGAAGGGATTGTGACCGTGCGCATCCGTCTGCGGGTGCGCCGGCGATGGCGTATACTTAATGAGTTTATGTGTACGAAACGACGAGGAGCTGCCATGCCGTCCATCGCTGTCCCTGAGGCGACCACCGCCCCGACCTTCAAGAGCGCCCACTTCATTGGCGTCGGCGGAGCCGGCATGAGCGGCATCGCGCTCGTTTTGCATGAGCGCGGCTGCAGGGTTACCGGTTCCGACCTTAAGACCTCCCGCTACATCCGCCAGCTCACCCGCGCGGGCGTTCCGATCCATGTCGGTCACGCCGCTTCGACCATCGATGAGTTCCAGCCCGACGTCGTGGTCGTCTCGACCGCGATCCCCGAGACCAACCCCGAGCTCGTGCGCGCCCGTGAGCTCGGCATTCCCGTGTGGCACCGTGCCAAGATGCTCTCCGCGCTCGGCTACGGCCGCACGACCGTCGCCTGCGCCGGCACCCACGGCAAGACGACCACGTCCTCCATGGTCGCCACCATGCTCGACCGCATGGAGCTCGACCCGAGCTTTTTGATCGGCGGTGTCGTGGAGGGTTACGGCACCAACGGCAAGAACGGCGACGGCGAGTATTTCGTCGTCGAGGCCGATGAGTCCGACAGCTCCTTCCTCTACCTCGACCCGCACGTGGTCATCGTGACCAACATCGAGGCCGACCATATGGACCACTACGACTCCTTGGAGCAGATCGAGGAGACCTTCTGCACGTTCATGGGCCTCGTGGGCGAGGATGGCACGGTCATCGTCTGCGGTGAAGATCCGCGCCTCGTCGAGTTGGCCCGCTCCTGTGGGCGCACTGTGTTCACCTACGGCGAGGGCGACGGCATGGACGTGTGCCTCAATCCGGCGGCCACGCGCCATGCCTTCGGCTCCGACTTCACCGTCACCCTTCCCGACGGTTCCAAGCGTGAGGTCTCCATTAAGAACAACCCCGGTCGCCATAACATGCTGAACGCTACTGCGGCCCTCACCGCCGCTTACGTGCTCGGCCTCGACACCGAGCGCGCCGCCGAGGCCCTCTCCACGTTCGAGGGCGCCCGTCGTCGTTTCACCCAGGTGGGCGAGGTGCGCGGTGTCACCCTCGTCGACGATTACGGTCATCACCCGACCGAGGTCCGCGCCACGCTCGCCGCGGCCAAGTCCCTCGACTTCCAGCACGTCGATGTGGTTTTCCAGCCGCATCGCTACTCGCGTCTCCAGGCGCTGTGCGACGACTTCGTGGACGCCTTCGCCGATGCCGACACGGTCATTCTCGTTGATGTCTTCCCCGCGGGCGAAATGCCCATCCCCGGTGTCACCAGCAAGATGCTGGCCGATAAGATTCGCGCCGCCCATCCCGGCAAGTCCGTCTACTACGTGTCCGATCATGCGGCGCTCATGGCTCGCATCGACGACGTCGCCCAGGCCGGCGATCTGCTCATCACGATGGGCGCCGGTGACATCACCACCGTCGGTCCCGAGTATCTCGAGCACGTCGCGAACGAGGCAGAGTAGCCCATGGGTGCGTTCAACGCGATGATGGCCCTCTCGGGCATGATCGACACGGATGTCATCGAGAACGAGAAGCTCGCACGCCACACCAGCTATCGCATCGGCGGTAAGGCCGACCTCTTTGTGACTTGCCACAGCTACCATTCGCTGCGCCGCACGATCGAGGTGTTGGCCCGCGAGCGCGTCCCGTGGGTCATCATCGGCAAGGGCTCGAACCTGCTTGTCGCGGATGCCGGGTATCGCGGTGCCGTGATCACACTTGGCAGCGAGTTCTCCCGCTTCGTGGTCGGGGAGGATGGTTGCACCATCACCGTCGGCGCCGGCGCGATTCTGGCCCGCCTGGTGAACGAGGCGCTCTCGCGCGAGTTGACGGGCCTCGAGTTCGCCGTGGGCATCCCGGGCACGGTCGGAGGCGCCATCTCCATGAACGCCGGTTCGCGTACCGAGTGGATCGGTTCGCTCATCCGTGACGTGGTCACGTACAAGCCAGGCGAGGGCATCCGTCATTATTCCGGCGAGCAGATCGCGTGGGGGTACCGCCTCTGCGGTCTTCCCCACGACGAGATCGTGCTCGAGGCTACGCTCGAGCTCGGGCAGGCGACCAAGGACGATATCCGCGCCCGGATGGAGCGCGCCCTCACGCGCCGTCGGCGTACGCAGCCGCTGGGGGTTCCCTCGTGTGGGTCGGTCTTCAAGAACCCGCCCGATCGCGCGGTCGGCGCCATGATCGAGGAATGCGGATTAAAGGGTTTTTGCCAGGGCGGGGCGGAGGTCTCGTCGGTTCACGCTAACTTTATCGTGAACAAGGGCGCCGCCACGGCGGCAGACGTTGAGGCGGTCATCCGTCATGTGCATGCGAAGGTAAGGGAGACGTATGGGGTCGAGCTTCAGCCGGAAGTCAAGTTCCTCGGCTTCTAAGACGCCGAAGCCCACGTATCGTCGCGCATCCGCGGCGGGCAAGGGCCAGGCCTCGGCCCGTCCCGCCTCGTCTGTATCGCCAAAGACCCCGCGTCCGCGGACCGCGCCCGCAAAGGTCGTATCTCGCCCTGCCGCCAAGCCGCGCGTGATGGCCAAGGCCGCGCCTGGGGTCAAGGCCGCGCCAAAATCGCTGAAGTCCGTCGGAGAGAAGACCGTCGGCGGCATCAAGGGCGCTGGCAAGGCCGCGGCCAAGCCCATCGCCAAAGCCTCCCTCAAGCAAGCTGTCCCCGCTGTCAAGATCCCCGCTTCCAAGCTTCCCAAGACTGTGAGCCCCAAAGCGGGTGCCGTCGCAGGTCCAAAAAAGGCCGTGTCGTCCGTCATGGCTTCCGCGGCGTCCGCTGCGGGTGGCCTTGCCGGCCGCATCCCGCGGCCCAAGATCAATCCCGGCAAGGCCCTCATCGTCATCGGCGTCGTATTTGCGCTCTTCCTCGCCGGCTTCATCCTGGCCAATTCACCGTTGTTCGCCGCAACGGACATCCAGGTCAAGGGTTCCGACCATGTTGAGGTCGAGACAGCGCGCGCCCTCATCGAGGTCCCGGAGGGCACCACGATGTTCAATGTCGACGAGAAGGCGATATACGACTCGCTCAAGGCGATTCCCTGGGTTAAGGGAGTCGATGTCAAGCGCGAATGGCCGCACACCCTCGTCGTGACCCCCGTCGAGCGCAAGATGCGCGCCATCGCCTTCATAACCGCCGACGAGGTGGCATGGGCGATCGGCGAGGACGGCACCTGGATTGCGCCGTTGAGTTTGGTCGTTGCCGTGGATGCCGAGGGCAACGAGGTCGCACTGAACGACGACGGCTCGGTGCCCGAGGGTGCAGCGCAACTGCCCGCGTTCGAGGCGGCGCTGCGCATCGCGCAGGACTCCGGCAGCCTGCTGCTTACCGACGTCCCGAGCGACATTTCGCCCAAGGGGGGAGAGCCGGTCAACGCCAAGGTCGTCCTCGCCGGTCTCGATTACGCCAATGGCTTCTCCGACGAGTTCGTCGCGCAGATCAAGGACATCTCCGTCGCATCGGTCGAGGCCATCTCGGCCAATCTCGTATCCGGCGTGGAGGTCTCGCTGGGCAAGCCGCAAAACATCGTGGAGAAGGAGCGCGTGGTGACCAAGCTCCTCGCCGAGCATCAGGGGGTCACGTACATCAATGTGCGCGAGCCCGGCGCCTACACGTTCCGCAGCACACCGCTGTAGGACGCGCAGTCCGCATTCGCGCAGCTACCGCTTGCGCTCGGTGAACGGTCTCGTAGCTATACCTGCGGAAATGGCAAACGTTCCACATTCTGACCAGCGCGGTTTGACTTACATCCGTGTTTTGTGCAAACATAACACGGTTTATCTCGACTTTTAATCTCTACTTGAGGGTTAACGTCGTGACGATCGCCTGTAGACAGGCTTGCCAATAGTAGTGTTCGGAGGACCGCACATGCACGAGAACGAGATCAACAACTACCTTGCTGTCATCAAGGTCGTCGGCGTGGGCGGCGGCGGCACGAACGCCGTGAACCGCATGATCGAGGAGGGTATCCGCGGCGTCGAGTTCGTCGCCATCAACACGGACGCCCAGGCCCTCGCCATTTCCGATGCGGACATCAAGGTCCACATCGGCACCGACATCACTCGCGGTCTCGGCGCTGGTGCCAACCCCGAGGTCGGTCGCAAGGCCGCCGAGGAGAGCCGTGACGATATCGCCGAGGCGCTCGCTGGCGCCGACATGGTGTTCATCACCTGCGGCGAGGGTGGTGGCACCGGTACGGGCGCCGCTCCCATCGTTGCCGACATCGCGATGAACGACGTGGGCGCGCTGACCGTTGCCGTCGTTACCAAGCCGTTCACCTTTGAGGGCCGCAAGCGTAAGAACTCCGCCGAGGAGGGCATCAAGACGCTCGCCGAGTCTGTCGACACCATGATCGTCATCCCGAATGACCGTCTGCTCGACATCGCCGAGAAGAAGACCACCATGCTCGAGGCCTTCACCACGGCCGATGGCGTTCTGTCTCAGGGCACCCAGGGTATCACCGACCTGATCACCGTCCCCGGCGTCATCAACCTCGACTTCGCCGACGTCAAGACGATCATGAAGCAGGCCGGCACCGCCATGATGGGCATCGGCGTCGCTTCCGGCGACACTCGTGCCGTCGATGCTGCTCAGCAGGCCATTTCCAGCCCGCTGCTCGAGAGCTCCGTGGACGGCGCCACGCGCGTCCTGCTCTCCATCGCCGGCTCCAAGGACCTCGGCATCCAGGAGATCAACGACGCCGCCGATCTCGTGGCCAACGCGGTCGATCCCGACGCCAACATCATCTTCGGTACCGTCGTGGACGAGTCCCTCGGTGACCAGGTGCGCATCACTGTCATCGCCACCGGCTTCTCCGATTCCAACGTGAACCGTCAGGACGAGCTGTTCGCCGCTTCCAAGGCTCCGCGTTCCGACCGCGGCTCCGAGCCCACGGCCGCTCCCGCCGCCACGCGCAACATCGGCGGCACCGAGCTCCCGAACTTCGGTAACGACCAGTTCGAGCTGCCTGACTTCCTCAAGCGCGGTAACTTCTAAGGCAAGCGGGCTTTCCAGCGACATTCGTCAAGCTTGAGTCATGGGGTGAGCGGTGTATCCGCCCGCCCCATTTTCATGCCCCGCTTCGATTGGTTGGACCACCCCGCTTCGATTGGCTGGAACCGCCCCAGGCGATGTCGAGCACGCGTCGACGCTTAGCCGGGCGTCTGAGGGTGGTCGCGATGTGCTGCGCTGTTCCAAAGTGGCATATCGCGACCAAAAACACCCCTATTTGCAGCAAGAAATGGTCGAGAATTGCCACGCTGTGACAACGTGGCAATTCTCGACCATTTCTCTCCGGCCCCTGTTCAATTGCGGGACGCGGTGTTCGGATCGCGGATTGCGGAGGCGCAGGGGTAGAATCTTCAACATCATTTGCAGAGGAGGAAGGCGTCTCATGGGACAGTTCAACCGCAACGACTACGACGGCCTTGTGCTCAACGAGTTTCATGACGGAACTGTTGCTGCGGCGTTTACCGAGCGCACGGGCGGTATTTCCGAGTCGCCGTATGCCTCTTTGAACCTCGGTTCCCATGTGGGGGACGACCTGGCTGCTGTGATGGAGAATCGCCGCCGCGTGCTCGCGGCGCTCGGGTGCGCCGGCGATTTCGAGCGGCTGCTCGTGCCCAACCAGGTGCACGGCGATTGCGTCGCCATCGTTCGGGAGGGCTCGGATGATGAGCTCGCCCGCGTGCGCGAGCAAATAGTCGAGGGCGCCGACGCCATTGTGTGCGTCGTCGCGCATGTGCCGGTGATGCTGTGCTTTGCCGACTGCGTGCCGGTTGTGCTCACCTGCCCAGGCGGGTTCGCGGTCATTCATTCGGGATGGAAGGGGACGATCGCCCGCATCTCGGCCAAAGCCGCGGGCATCCTGTGCGAGACCGCAGCATGCCCTGCAAGCTCCGTTCGGGCATATATCGGTCCGCATATCCTCGGTGACGAATACGAGGTCTCCCAAGAGCTCATGGAGCGTTTTTGCGCGGAGTTCGGGTGGGCCAACGTGGGGGATTCCCGCATGCTCGATCTCGGCCGTGCGATCAGGCAGGCCCTCGTCGAGACAGGGGTACCTGAGGATGCCATCTGCGACCTCGGTCTCTCGACCGTTCGATGCAACGACCGATTCTTCTCTTATCGTGCGGAGAAGGGGACGTGCGGGCGCCATGCAGCGGTCGCGGTTATGGTGTAGCTCCGAGAAATCGCGTTCGTGGCGCACGGTAAGGTCATCGTGCCCAACATCCTCGTGGCGCACCGTCGCCCCGCCGTGCGTCGTCACCCCGCTGCGCCCCGCCGTGCGCCGTCACCTTGTGGCGCACCGCCACCCCGCCGCGCCCCGCGGTCCCATCGTGTACCGCAACTTTACGCTGCATCGCATCCAGACGAACTTTTCATTCTCCTGACATTGCGTTTACGCGTCCGAGGGGTGCGCGCGGCTAGACTCAGCTGCGTGTGTGATACGCCCGTCGAAAAGGATCGCTATGCGCAAGCTCTTCTCACGTCAGCTCATCGAGGCCCGCCACGAGATGCTCTCCATCTTCGAGGCCATCGACCTCACCCTGCACGATGCCGTCAACGCCTTTGTGGTCGACGATAAGGAGCTGGCCCGCCGCGCCCAGCAGGCGACGCTGGCGATCGACGCCCGCAGCGCGAACCTCGAGGCCGTGTGCTACAACCTCATTGCCACGCAGAGCCCGGTCGCGTCCGACTTTCGCCTGCTCCAGACGATCATTTACGTCAATTTCAACCTCCAGCGCATGAGCGACAAGGTTCGTCGCATCGCCCGCGCCGCCAAGCGCAAGGTCAACAACGATATCGAGCTGCCGACCGAGCTGGTCGATCTCATTCAGCGCGAGTCCGAGTGCGTGTACCGCGTCCTGGGCGCCTCCGCTTCCGCCCTGGTCAACAACGACCTTGCCGCCATGGCGGACCTCGCGCAGCGCGACGATGAGGTCCACGAGGTGTACGAGCGCTTCTTCCGCACGTACAACCGCATGGACGCCGAGGAGCTCGCCGACGACGCCTCCCTGGACGACCTGCGCCGCGTCATCATGGTCTCCCGCTATCTGGACCGCATCGCCGCCATCTCCATCGACGCGGCGTTCCGTATCGCCTTCCTGCTGACCGGTCAGCGCTGGAGCGTGGCGGACCTCATCGAGACCGATGAGGGCGAGCTCGAGAGCATGCGCATCCCCTCCGGCGAGGGCGTGACGCTCGACCCGGTGCGCGATGCCCGGGCTGTGGCGTCCCTGGCCCCCGACGAGGTGGGCGGTAAGCTTGCCTCGCTCATCCGCGAGGTCGAATCCGAGGATGGTGGCGAATAGGGGCAAGGCGTACTGGAAATCCCAGCGCTGGGCGGTTGCGCGCTTAAAATTTGATACCATGAATCGAACATTGCGCGGGCGCATGGGCGTCCGCGCGTTTGCGTCTATCGCTCGAAGAGATCGGAGTCCCTCCGTGCGACGTTCACGTCATGCCTGTCCGGGCGCGGCGCCCCATCCCTTGGGTGCGCATCGCTGCTCGGGAGGCGCGCACCGCGCCCTGCCGTCCAGGGCGTCTCGGCTGTTCATCACGGCCGCCCTGTCCCTTTCCACCATGCTCGCCCTGACGTCGTGCAGCTCGGGAACGTCGACGGAGTCGATCACCGTCGCGGGTTCGACGACCTGCCTGCCGATCGCAGAACAGGCGGCCGAGCTGTTCAAGGAGGAGACCGGAACCGGCGTCCTCGTGAGCGGCTTGGGGTCTTCGGCCGGCATCGAGGCCGTCTCCACCGGCACCGCCGAGATCGCGACGTCCTCTCGCGGCCTGAACGCCGAGGAGCAAAAACTCGGCCTCACCACGATCCCCGTCGCCCATGACGGCATCGCCGTGATTGTGAACACCGCCAACCCCGTTCAGAACCTCTCCATCGAACAGCTGCGCGGCATCTACTCAGGCGAGATCTCCAACTGGAGCGAGGTGGGGGGAGAGGACCTGCCCATCCAGCTCGTGAACCGCGACGAGGCCTCCGGCACACGCGAGGCCTTTAAGTCCATCGTCATGGATGGCGAGCCCTTCGATCGTCGTGCCGCCGTTCTCTCCGGCACCGGCCAGGTGCGCGACGTCGTCAGCCGCTCCCGCGGAGCTATCGGCTACATCTCCATGGGCTTCGTGGAATCCGCCTATGCCGAGACCGAGGTTCGCGCCCTCAACGTGAACCACGTCGAGCCCCAGGAGAAGACCATCGCCTCCGGTGGCTACCCCATTTCCCGCGATCTGTACTTCTTCACCAAAGGCGAGCCCACGGGCGCAGCCGCTGAGTACATCGCCTACGTCCTGTCCGATGAGATGGACGATCAGATTCGCGAGGCCGGCTTCATCCCGGTCTCGGGCAACGCGGAGGGGGAGTGAGATGACCGACGCCAAGAGTCCTGAGACGACGCCCGCCGAGAACACCGGTGCCCGCAAGCGCGACCTCGCGCTCGTCTCGCGTAGCACCTATCTTAAGGAGAAGGCGCTACAGTACCTGTTCTTCGCCTGCGCCTTCCTGGCCGTGGTCACCGTCCTGCTCATCTTCGCGTTCACGATGATGCAGGCCGCCCCGGTGTTCACCGACATCGGCTTGGCCAATTTCTTCAGCTTCACCTGGGCTCCCACCGAGGGCCACTACGGCATCATGTCGCTCGCCGCCGGCACCGCCCTGGTGACGGTCGGCGCCCTCGTGATCGGCGTCCCACTCGGTGTGGGCACCGCCGTCTACCTGACCGAGATCGCCTCCGCTCGTGTCCGCGCGTTCATCAGCCCCGCCGTGGACCTGCTCGCGGGCATCCCCTCGATCATCTACGGCTTTTTCGGCATGGTGATCATCCGCCCGTTCGTGGCCGACCTCACCGGCGGACTGGGATTCGGAGCCCTTACCGCATGGTTCGTGCTGGCCATCATGATCGTCCCGACCATCACCACCCTCACCATCGACGCGCTCAACTCCATCCCCATGGGTATTCGCGAGGCGAGCTTCGCCATGGGCGCCACCAAGTGGCAGACCATCTATAAGGTCGTGCTGCCCGCCGCAAAGTTCGGCATCGTCGATGCCGTCGTGCTCGGCATGGGCCGCGCCATCGGCGAGACCATGGCCGTCCTCATGGTCGTTGGCAACGCGCCCGTGATCCCCGAGTCCATCTCGAGTCCGGTTTCCACGCTCACGAGCCAGATCGCGCTCGACATGAGCTATTCCTCCGGCCTGCACCGCACTGCCCTGTTCGGTATGGGCGTGGTGCTGTTCATCGTGTCCGCGTCCCTGGTGGGCTTTGTGCGCCTGCTGTCGAAGATGAGGAAGGGGTAGACCATGGCAGACAACATCGATATCCATGAGGCCGCCAAAGCCGACGCCCCGGCTCTGACCTCGGCCCAGCGCATCAAGCGCGCGCTTGCGAACGGCAAGAAGGAGCGCATCTCCAAGAACGCCTCCAACAAGATCATGCTCGGCGTGTTCCGCGTGGCCGCCGCCATCACGACCCTCGTGCTCGTCGCCATCATCGCCTACGTGGTGATCAACGGCCTGCCGCACGTGAGCCCCGCGTTCATCTTCACCTGGCCCCATGGCGTCAACGCCGAGGGCGGTATCTGGCCCACCATCGTGTCCACCGTGTACGTCACGGCGCTCGCCATGCTCATCTGCACGCCCATCGCCGTGCTTGCCGCCGTGTACCTGGCCGAGTACGCCAAGCAGGGCCGCCTGGTGAACATCATCCGCTATGCGGCCGACACGCTGGCCTCCGTGCCCTCCATCGTCATGGGTCTATTCGGATACGCCCTGTTCGTCGAGGCGATGGGTTTGGGTCTCTCCATGATCTCGGCCGCCCTCGCCCTCGCTCTGCTCATGCTGCCCATCATTATGCGCACCACCGAGGAGGCCATTCGCGCCGTGCCTCGCTACATCCGTTGGGGCGCCTACGGCCTGGGTGCCACCAAATGGCAGGTCGTGAGCAAGATCGTCCTGCCCTCCGCCTTCGGTCGCATCGCGACGGGCATCGTGCTCGGCATCGGCCGCGCCATCGGCGAGACCGCCGTGGTGCTCTACACCATGGGCCAGGCCATCAACATGCCCTTTACGCCGCTCGATTCGGGCCGTCCCATGACCGTCCACCTGTACCTGCTGGCCAACGACGGCATCAACATGAATGCGGCATATGGCACCGCCCTGCTGCTCATGGCCATCATCCTGGCCTTCAACCTGTTCGCCCGCTGGCTTTCCCGCAAAAGCAAGTAAGGAGCACCCGTGACCGTTTACCGTAACGCGCCCGAGGCCGCGCAGAGCGCCATCACCGTTTCCGACTTCAACTTCTGGTACGGCGACTTCCACGCCCTCACCGACGTGAACCTCAACATCGCCAAGAACAAGATCACCGCTTTCATCGGCCCGTCCGGCTGCGGCAAGTCCACCTTCCTGCGTTGCATGAACCGCATGAACGACCTTATCGAGGGCACGCACATCGAGGGCACCATGCAGCTCGACGGCTCGGACATCTACGCCGAGGGCGTTGACCCGGTCGACCTGCGCCGTCGCGTGGGCATGATCTTCCAGCAGCCCAACCCGTTCCCCAAGTCCATCTACGAGAACGTCGCGTTCGGCCCGCGTCTGCAAGGCGTGACCAGCAAGAGTGACTTGGACGACATCGTCGAGGAGTCCCTCAAGCGCGCCAATCTTTGGAAAGAGGTTTCCAACCAGCTCTCCAAGGACGGCCTCGCCCTCTCCGGTGGCCAGCAGCAGCGCCTGTGCATCGCGCGCGTGCTCGCCGTTCAGCCCGACGTGCTGCTCATGGACGAGCCCTGTTCTGCCATCGACCCCACCTCCGTGCAAAAGGTCGAGGACCTCATGGTGGAGCTCGCGCCCGAGATGACGATTATCATCGTCACCCACAACATGCAGCAGGCCGCCCGTATCTCCGACCACACCGCATTCTTCCTGCAGGAGGTTGCCGGCGAGCCCGCCACGCTCATCGAGTACGGCCAGACCAACGACATCTTCACCACGCCCATGGACAAGCGCACCGAGGACTACATCACCGGTCGCTTCGGTTAATGTGTAGAAACGGGCGGCGCGCCATGTGCGCCGCCCGCACGCGTATCTGTTAAGGAGGCGCATATGCGCAAACTCTTCTCCAGCCAGCTCATCGAGGCGCGCCACGAGATGCTGTCCATCTTCGAGGCCATCGACCTGACCCTCCACGATGCCGTCGATGCCTTTGTGAATGACGACCGCGAGCTCGCCCGTCGCGCTCAGAACAAGACCCTCAAGATCGACGCCCGCTGCGCCAACCTCGAGGCCGTGTGCTACAACCTGATCGCCACCCAGAGCCCGGTTGCATCCGACTTCCGTCTGCTCCAGACGATCATCTACATCGGCTTCAACCTTCAGCGCATGAGCGACAAGGTGCGTCGCATCGCCCGTGCGGCCAAGCGCAAGGTCAACAACGACATCGAGTTTCCTCCGCAGATGGTCGCCCTTATCGAGGAGGAGGCTGCCAGCGTCTATCGCGTGCTGGGCGCCACCGCCTCCGCGCTCGTGAACAACGATCTCGCCACGGTCCTGACCCTGTCCGAAGAGGATGAGGCGGTCCACGGCGCGTATCAGGAGTTCTTCCGCGTCTTCAATCGCACGGAGACCATGGAGGTCGCCGATGATGCGCAGATGGACGATTTCCGTCGCACGGTCATGGTGTCTCGCTATCTGGACCGCGTCGCGAGCATTTCCATGGAGTGCGCGTACCGCCTCGTGTTCCTGCTGACCGGCCAGCGCTGGAGCGCCGACGATATCGCCGAGGCCGACGAGGATGAGCTCGAGAGCCTGCGCATCCCCTCCGGCGAGGGCGTGACGCTCGATCCTGAGTCCGATGCGCGCTTCGTGTCCCACCTCGCGCTCGATGAGGTCGGTCACGATCTGGCAACTCTCATCGCGGAGCTTGCGGAGTAGGTCAAGCGGACCGTTTCGCGCAGCTTGCTTGATGATTCGTGGCAGGGATGCGGCGTCCGTCATGGCCGCCGCATCCCTGCGTTACTATGGCGTATGGTCGCGCGCCAGCAGCGTTGCGGCCATGGTACGTGGATGCGAAAGGAAGTGCGATGGAAGAGGATTACGGCGCCTTCATCGAGGATCGGCGCGCGGAGATTTTGCAGCGCGTTGACGCGTCCCTCGCTGTGGGCGGCCGCACTCGTGACGAGGTGGAACTCGTCGCCGTTTCCAAGACCGTGGGTCTTATGCAAGTGCTCGCCGCCATCGATGCCGGATATCGTGTATTTGGCGAGAACCGTCCCCAGGAGCTGCATCGTAAGCTCGAGGGTCTCGAGCTCGTCCAGGAGACGCGCCCGGTGCGCTTCGACATGATCGGCAACTTGCAGACGAACAAGATCAACGCCGTACTCGGCCGTGTCGAGCTCATCCACTCGATTGGCACCATGCATTTGGCTGAGGCCGTGAGCAGCCGGGTGCTGCGTCGTTTGGACGCCGGGGAGCTTGTTGCCCCGCAGAGGGTGCTCATCGAGGTCAATGTCAGCGGCGAGGAGACCAAGGGCGGTTTTTCGCCCGACGAGCTGCGCCGCTCGATGGACGAGCTGCAGAACCTTTGTGGAATTCGCATCGAGGGGCTTATGACCATGGCTCCTCGTGGGGATAAATCCAGGGCGCGTGCGTGCTTTGCCGGCCTACGCGAGCTGCGTGACGAGCTTCGCGTCTCGAGCGGGTTGGAGCTCCGCGAGCTGTCCTGCGGCATGAGCGAGGATTACGAGATCGCGCTCGAGGAGGGGTCCACCATCGTTCGCCTGGGGCGTGTGGTATTTGACCCATCCTTTGAAGTACTATAGGCAGGTACGCCCGCACACGGCGCAAAGAGAGGTATAACGTGGGATTTCTAGATGACATCAAGAGCCGCCTCGGCATGGCCCAGCCCGCCGCCGAGCCGTACGGCGACGAGCCCTATGACGATTACTATGACGAGGGCGTAGACGGCGGCTACGAGGATTACCCCGAGGGTTACGGCCAGCCGGCCCAGGACTCCTATCGCGGCTACGAGCCCCAGGAGCCCGGTAACGGCATGCTCGGCCAGACGCGCCGTGGCGAGGCCGAGTCCGTTGCCGTGTACACGCGTTCCGGCCAGCTGGTTGGGGAGGCCGATCGCCATGCGACGACCTACGGCCCTTCCGCCGAGCCCGCCTATCGTCCCGGTGCCTACGACACGCCCTCGAGCTACGCCCAGGCCCAGAGCCAGCGCGCGGCCCTGTCCTCCGTTCCCACCACGGCCCCGGTGAGCAGCACCGAGGCTCGCGTGAACGCCGTTTTGGAGGGTACACCCCAGCTTCCGGCGTACGTCCTGCGCCCCGAGAGCTATGACGACGTCGAGACCGTGGTGCGCCGTGTGCGCACCCGTCAGCCCGTCGTTCTGGTGTTCGCCGGCGTCCGCACCGAGGTCGCCAAGCGCGTGCTCGATTTCAGCTATGGATTCGCTTGCGGCTCCGGCGCCTCTGTGCGCGAGCTCGGCGACCGCGTGTTCATTGTCTTGCCGGTGGGTTGCGAGGTCAAGGAGACCGACCTTGCCAAGCTGCGTAAAGACGGCCATCTCAAGCAGTAGGAGCTGCCATCTCGTGAATGCCATCACCATTGCCCGTCTCGTTCGAACCCTATTCGAGTTCTACAACTATCTGATTCTCGGGTACGTCTTGCTGTCGTGGTTTCCGATTCGCCCAGGTAGCCTCATGGACGACATCGGGGCCGTTTTGCAAAGCCTTGTCGGCCCGTATCTCAACTTCTTCCGCCGCTTCATCCCCCCGTTGGGAATGATCGACTGGTCGCCGGTTGTTGCGATACTTGTGTTGAGTCTGCTTGAGAACTTCATTATCAGGCTAATATTGTAGGAACTGACGCAGAGCGGTCCTCGCCCCAAACCGGAGCGTCCCTCGCGTATGAAAGGATAAGTATCATGGCCATCACCCCCGCTGACATCCAGGCGCAGACCTTCTCCGAGGCCAAGCGCGGTTACGACCCCGCTGAGGTCGACGTCTTCCTCGAGCAGCTCGCCTCCGAGGTCGACGCCATGCTCAATAAGATCGTGGACCTCAAGACTCGTCTGACCGCTACCGAGCAGGAGCTCGCCGCCGCCCAGGCTCAGGCCCAGGTCGCCGTTGCCGCCCCCGCTCCGGCTCCCGCCCCCGTGGCCAGCCCCGAGTACACCGCTACTGCCAGCCAGATCTCTGCCGCCCTTATCGCGGCTCAGCAGTCTGCCGACAACATCGTCGCCGAGGCTCGCGAGAATGCCGACCGCATCCGCAACGAGGCCGACGCCAAGGCCCGCGAGGTCATCCGTCAGGCGCTCAACGAGAAGCAGAATGAGCTCGCCGAGATCGACCGCCTGAAGGCCTCTCGCGAGGAGTTCAAGGCCGAGTACCTCAAGCTCATCCAGCACTTCATGGACGAGGCCCAGAACGAGTTCCCGGCCGATCTGCTGGTCAGCGCTCCCACCGGCTCCGAGCCCGTGGCTGCTCCGGCTCCTGCACCCGCTCCCGAGCCGATGCCCGTGGCCGATCCGTTCGCCCCGCTCCCGAACTTCGGTGCCGACGACCTCGACTAGACATTGAATCTCGTTTGGGTGGCTATTGAGGTGCGTCTTCGACTTTGATTGAGAGTCGACCTGATAAAGCCCTGTTTTGCATGTCATTGAAGACGGGCCCGCGTCAATCGACGCGGGCCCGTTGTTTTAGGGGGTATTTGCGCGTTTCCAAGCCGTATCGAATGGCAACCGTCGCGGTCGGATGGACAAACGGCCGTGTCTCCCGTCCTTCATTCGCGCCTCGTTGAGCTTTTTCGTATCGATACTGGGAAAGCCGATGTATGGCGGGAACCCGCAAAGTCTTCACCTGGGGATTTGAAATGCGCTGAGTCGTCTCTACCCGGCATATCTCAATTCGAATACGAAAAAGCTCAAGTTCTCACGGCCGTGCGTTTGGACGTCAGAGCTTGAGCTGTTTTGCAAAGAGGGGAGATGGGCGGATGTGCGCCTAGCTGTTCTTCATCACGATGGACTCGACCGTGTCGGCGACAAACTCGCAGGAGTCGGCGCAGTACTCGAGGAAGGTGTAGACGTCACGCCAGGAGATGACGGTCAGCGGGTCGAAATCGCCGGTGTGCAGCTCGCGCATGGCGGCGATGTAGATGTCGTCGCACTCGCTCTCGATGGTGTTCACGGTGATGACGTGCTCGCGAAGGCTCTTGGAGCGCTTGAACTGAGGGAGCTCGAGCACGAGGTCGTGCATCTGCTCCGTGGCGCGCATGACCTTGGCCGACATCTCAGGCGCGTCGGGGCGCATCTCCTGGATGTTGGTGAAGTAGATGCGGTGCAGGACGCCCTCGATGCGGTCGACGACGACGTCGATGGCGCCGGCGAGCGTGGCGATGTCCTCGCGCTCGATGGGGGTGATGAACGCGCTGATGAGGGCGTCGTTCACGTCATGGACGATCTCGTCGGCCTCCTGCTCGATGGCGTGCATCTCAGCCACGGCCTCTTCGATCTTGGCCGGGTCGAAATCGTGCATGATCTCATCGAGCTTCTGGGCGGCCTTGCAGGCGAGTTCAGCGGCGGAGGCGAAGCTGTCGAAGTAGAACGCGTCGTTTTTCTTAGCCATGGTGGGGTCCTTTCAGGATGGTTTGAGAGAGCGTGACGGGATTCGAATTAGATGAACAGCAGGAAGAGCTTGGCCATGCAGAAGCTGATGAGGCCGCAGCCCGGGAAGGTGAAGATCCAGGTTAGGAGCATGTCCTTGACCACGCCGAAGTTGATGGCGGAGATGCGCTTCACCGCACCCACGCCCATGATGGCCGTGGTCTTGACGTGCGTGGTGGAAACCGGGATGCCGGTGAGGGTCGCGAGCAGCAGACACAGGGAGCTGGAGAGGTCGGCGGAGAAACCCTGGTACTTCTCAAGCTTCACCATATCCATGCCCACGGACTTGATGATCTTCTCGCCGCCCACGGACGTGCCGACACCCATGACGACGGAGCACAGCAGCATGAGCCACACAGGGATGATCATGTTCTCGACGGAGGATTGGCCGTTGCAGAAAGCCACGCCCAGGAACAGGACGCCGATGAACTTCTGGCCGTCCTGCGCGCCGTGCATGAAGCTCATGCCCGCGGCGCCGGCGATCTGCGCCCAACGGAAAAACGTGTTGGATTTACGCCTGTCGGTGTTGGCGAATAGGAGGGTGACGATCTTGCACACGCCCCAGCCGGCGGCGAAGCCCAGGCCGAGGGAGAGGACGAGTCCGTAAAGGACCTTGACCCACTCGTTCATGTTGACGCCATCGGCACCGCCCAGGGCGATGGCCGCGCCGGTGAGTCCGGCGATGAGGCTGTGGCTCTCACTCGTGGGGATGCCGAAGACGCTTGCTCCCACGGAGTACACGACGATCGAGAAGAGCGCCGCACACAGGGCGATGAGGGCGATCTGCGTGTTCGAGCCGAAGTCGACCATGTTGGAGATGGTCGAGGCGACGCTCGCGTTGATGTGCGTCATGATGAAGACACCCAGGAAGTTGAAGATCGCGCTCATGATGATGGCGGCCTTGGGCGGCAGGCAACGCGTGGTCACGCACGTGGCGATTGCGTTTGGTGCGTCGGTCCAGCCGTTGACGAAGATGACGCCCAGCGTGAGCAAGACGGTCATGGCAAGTATTGGATTGGAAAAGACTTGCGCAATGAAATAGGAGAAGGATACGTCCACTGATACCACATTCCCATACCGGCGCATGGCAGCGCCTATTTACACAGCTCTTCTATTGTATACCTTACGTAATGCTTACCATCGCTTAACGTCGGAAAGCTTTGTAATGGTCGTGTAAGGTTTGGCAAGAGGGAGAGGGGTATCCGGTTCGTGTGCGTCTATTGCATTGTTGGATGAAAAAGGCGAAGCGGGCCGATAAGCCGGGTTCTGTCGTGGACGATCATTTATCTCGCCTGCACGTCACCGTGCAGTTCTTCGCACGCTACCCGAGCGCGGGCCGGGCCGACCCATGGCGCTCCTATTCGCGCTTGCTCCGGAAGGGGCTTGCCAAGCCGCCGTGTTGCCACGACGCTGGTGGTCTCTTACACCACCGTTTCAGCTTTTCTCTCACCCGTCATAAGACGGGCAGCGGGAGTCTTCTTTTCTGCGGCGCTAATCCGTCGGGTTGCCCCGCCTGGCCGTTAGCCAGCTTCTTGCCCTGTGGAGCCCGGACTTTCCTCACGCCTGCCACGAGGGCTGGTCGCGCGATCGTCTGGCCCGCTTCGCGAGGAGGTATTGTACCATGTGGCCGGAGGTCTTGCGAGCGGACGGGGCTTCACCCGTGCTCAAACAGTCCTGGGCTCGCGCGAAGGCCCCACGGGGCCTTCGGCTCGTGCGGAAGCTGCGCGCGGATGAAGCCCCGTCCGCTCGCAAGACCAAACGATCTCGGTGCAATACCGGGACTGCATTATGTCGTTGGCACGTGGCCCTTGCCGATGTGGGCCCGGTTGTGAGGGGTTATGGCTGATTCGTATTTCACGGTTCGTTCCGGCGCCGAGGTGTCGGGGGAGTTCGAGGACCGCAAGAGCCGGTTTATCGCCCAGCTCGTGCATGTCGAGTCAGTGGATGAGGCCCAGGCGCATCAGGCGGCTATGCGGGCGAGGCATTACGACGCTCGGCACAATGTGCCCGCGTTCATCTTGGTAGACGGCACCGAGCGTGCAAGCGATGATGGGGAGCCGCAGCGTACGAGCGGGATGCCGACGCTCGAGGTGCTACGCGGTGCCGGGCTCAAGGATGCGTGCTGTGTGACCACACGCTATTTCGGCGGGACGCTGCTCGGGCCGGGTGGTCTCGTGCGTGCGTATACGGCGGCGGCGCAGGCGGCCGTCGAGGCCGCGCGCGCGGCAGGCGATATCGTTGAGATGACAAGCGTGGTGAATGTGGACGTCCCGGTGGCGTATCCCCTCTACGAGCAGGTGGTCCGTATGATCGCCGATACCGGGGGCAAGATCGCCGGCACCGATTACACCGATCAGGTGCTGATTCACGCAATATATCGCGAAGGGGAGCACGAGGCCCTGCGTCCGCTGCTCACCGAGCTCATGGCCGGCAAGGAGGTCGTCGAGGTCGGGAAGGCGCATTTCGACGAGTTCTAGGCGCCTGAGTCGCCCCGGTGTGTGATTGCAACGGAATCGGGCCCGGACCGAGGCGTGTGTCTCGGTCCGGGCCCGCTTTGCATGCGGTTTCGCATGCGGCGATGGTGGCGTTTTAAGCCTCGAGGGCGTCGACGAGCAGGTCGATGGCGTCGTCGATGCAGCCGGCGCAGCTACGCAGCGCCCCGGTGTCCGTACCCACGCCCTTGAGCTCGCGGCAGACGGTGGAGCCGTTCTTATCGCGGAACGCGTCGCAGTACGCGCGCGCCATGCGATAGGTGGCGCCCTTGCTGCCAGGTGCGTCGAAACCCGAGCTTCTCACCTGTCCGAGCGCCATGATGCCGCCTGCAATGGCGCCGCAGGTCTCGGTCATGCCGCCCATGCCCGCTCCAAAGCCCTCGGCGAGTGCGAAGGCGGTGTGGTCATCGAGTCCGAGTTTCGGCGCCATCGCGCAGATCACGGATTGCGCGCAGTTGAACCCTTGGGCATGATAGTCGGCTGCCGCCGCCTTGAGCGCTTCGCGGTCGAGCGAGATTTCATCTTTGTTGATTGCCATAGTTCTTCCTTTTCGATTGCTCTGAACGGTATACCATTTTACCTATCTGAACGCAGGGGAGGGCCCGAGTGGCCGAACCCGTATGAACGAAGGAGAGCCCATGGCCGAGCATATCGGAACCACGTGCGTGCAGGGCGGCTACCGCCCCGGTGACGCGGAGCCCCGTCAGGTGCCCATCTATCAGTCCACCACCTGGAAGTACGACACCTCCGAGCACATGGGCAAACTGTTCGATCTCGAGGAATCGGGTTATTTCTACACCCGCCTTCAGAATCCTACCAACGATGCCGTCGCGGCCAAGATCTGCGAGCTCGAGGGCGGCACCGCCGCCATGCTGACGAGCTCCGGTCAGGCCGCGAACTTCTTCGCCGTCTTCAACATCGCCGGGGCGGGCGATCACGTGGTGGCGAGCTCGGCCATCTACGGGGGCAGCTACAACCTGCTCGCCCACACCATGCGCCGCATGGGCCTGGAGTGCACCTTCGTCGCCCCCAACGCGACCGATGAGGAGCTCGAGGCGGCCTTCCGCCCCAACACCAAGTGCGTCTTCGGCGAGACCATCGCCAATCCGGCGCTCGCCGTGCTCGACATCGAGCGCTTCGCCGCCGCCGCGCATGCCCATGGCGTGCCGCTGATCGTGGACAACACGTTCCCCACGCCCGTCAACTGCCGTCCCATCGAGTGGGGCGCCGATATCGTGACGCACTCCACCACCAAGTACATGGACGGTCACGGCGCCGCCGTGGGCGGTGCCATCGTGGACTCCGGTCGCTTCGACTGGACCGCGCACGCCGATAAGTTCCCCGGTCTCACCACCCCCGACGAGTCTTATCACGGCGTCGTCTACACCGAGCGCTTCGGTCTCGAGGGTGCCTTCATCACCAAGGCGACCGCCCAGCTCATGCGCGACCTCGGCTCCATCCAGAGCCCCCAAAACGCCTACCTGCTGAACCTCGGTCTGGAGAGCCTGCATGTGCGCATGCCCCAGCACTGCAAGAACGGTCAGGCCATGGCCGAGTTCCTTGCCGGGCACCCCGCCGTGCGCTTCGTGCGTTACCCCGGTCTTCCCGGTGACGAGTATTACGAGCTCGCGCAGAAGTACCTGCCGAATGGCTCCTGCGGCGTGGTGAGCTTTGGGTTTAACGGCGGTCGCGAGGCTGCCGAGCAGTTCATGAAGAGCCTCAAGATCGCGCAGATCGCCACGCACGTGGCCGATGCCCGCACCTGCTGCCTGCATCCGGCCAACGCCACGCACCGTCAGATGAACGACGCCGAGCTCGAGGCCTGCGGCATCGCCCCCGATATGGTGCGCCTGTCGTGCGGTATCGAGAGCACCGAGGATCTGATCGCGGACGTCGAGCAGGCGCTCGCCGGTTTGTAAGGAGACGGGAATGGCAGATCGCAAGCCCAATCCCAAGAAGCAGGCGCGTGCGGAGAAGGCTCAGCGCCATGCCGAGCAGATGGCTGCCCGCTTTGGCAAGGAGATCGAGCGCAGCCTCGCCGGCGTCCAGCGTCTCGAGGCCCCCGTCACGTCCGAGGTCGAGGGCCGCGTGCCCGAGGTCCGTGTCATGGCCGCCGACGCCGTGGCGGCGATTCTCGAGAACGGCCGCGGCCGTGCCGAGTTCTGCGACCTGGCGGTCCTCGACTTCGCCTCGTTCACCAGCCCGGGCGGCGGCTACATCCGCGGCTCCTGGGCGCAGGAGGAGGCCCTGTGCGCCGAGTCGTTCCTGTACAACGTGCTCGAGGAGCAGGGCGACTGGTACGGCGAGAATCGCCGTCGCAACATCAACTGCGATCTCTACCGCAATCGCGCGCTCGTCGTTCCCAAGGTGCGTTTCTCCCGTGAGAAGATCCACGCCTACGCCGATGTGCTCGTGGTGGCAGCACCCAACGCCCGCCGCGCCCGCGAGGAGTACAAGGTCGACGAGTCCGCCCTCGTGCGCGCCATGCGCGACCGCATTCGCTTCGCCCTCGACATCGTCGATGCACTGGGTCACAAGCAGGTCGTACTGGGCGCTTGGGGCTGTGGGGTCTTTGGCTGGGAGGCCGAGCTCGTGTCCGAGCTGTTCCGCGAGGAGCTGGCGTCGGGTTCCCATGGCATCGAGCTCGCGATCTTCGCCGTCCCGCGCGATCGCTTCAACGAGAACCTCGCGTGCTTCGAGCATGCGCTCTCGACCTTCCCCGAGAGGAATCGGGTGAGCTTCGCCGACGCCCTCGCCGAGCGCCGTGCGGCCGAGCAGGCCGCCGCTGCCGCCGAAGAGGATGATGAGGAAGAGGACGACTGGCGCAAGTACCTGTAGCGCCGACCATCGAAGGAGAGATGCATGTCTTTTGCAGAACTGACCCGTTCCCGGTATTCCTGCCGCAGCTATGAGGAGCGCGCGATCGAGCCCGAGAAGCTCTCCGCGATCCTGGAGGCCGGTCGCATCGCCCCGTCCGCCTGCAACAAGCACCCGAGTCGCGTGCTCGTGTGCGACACGGACGCCCTGCGCGAGAAGGCGGCCAAAGCGGCCAAGCACTTCGCCAAGGACGGCAGCGTGTTCGGCGCGCCGGTTGTTTTGATGGTGTGCGAGAAGGTCGACACGGCTTGGGTGCGCAAGTACGACCAGATGGGCTCGGGCGACATCGACACGAGCATCGTGGTCGACCAGATGATGATGCAGGCCGAGGACCTCGGGCTTTCCACCTGCTGGGTCTGCCATTTCGACCCGCGCGTGGCCATCGATGAGTTTGGGTTGCCCGCCGACCTGTACCCGGTGCATATGCTCACCGTGGGTTATGCCGCCGACGAGATCGCGAGCGAGTGCGTTCGCGAGGCCCGCACCATCCCGATGTCCGATTTCCGCATCGTCCTCTAACCGGTTCATCCGACCGCTTGTCGGTCTCCGCGCCCGTTCACCTCGTCCGCCGACCCTCCCTTTCATTTTGGGTACAAGGAGCGAGATGCGCGCACGCGCCATGAGACCATACCCCGACCCGGAGAGCACGCGATGAAGACCACGACCATCACCTATGCCAGCCGCGACAACGCCTCCACGGTGCGCGCCCTCATGTGGGAGCCCGACGAGGTCGCCTCGGGGGGCGAGGCGCCCCGTGGGCTTGTCCAGATCGTGCACGGCATGTCCGAGCACGTGGAGCGCTACGAGGGCTTCGCCTCCTTCCTTTGCGAGCAGGGTTTCGCCGTCTGCGCGAACGATCATATAGGTCATGGCAAGAGCGTCTCGAGCGCCGAGGACTTGGGTCACATGCCACTCGAGGTCGGCGAGGACGTGCTCGTCGCCGATGTGCAGACGCTGCGCGAGCTCGCCCTTGAGCGCCTGTCTCAGCGCTGCGACATGCGGGTGAGCGGCATCCCGTACGTGATCTTCGGTCACTCCATGGGAAGCTTCATCACCCGCGTGTTCCTGACCCGCCATGCCTTTGGCGTGCGCGCCGCCGTCCTGTGCGGCACCGGTCATCAGCCCCGTCCCCTTTCGGCGGCGGGCAAGGCCCTTACGAGTTCATTGGCCAAAAAGCATGGCGAGCGCTACGTGAGCGAGCTCGTTGACGGAATGGGTGCCGGCGGCTACGGCAGGGCCATCAAGGACGCCGAGACTGATCTGGACTGGATCGCCACCGACCCCGAGGTCGTTGCCGAATACCAGCGCGATCCCCTGTGCGGTCGGAAGTTCACCGTCGGCGCATATCACGTGTTGACGAGCTTGGTGTCCGACGCAACGGACCTGCGTTTGGCGCGCAGGGTCCCGCATGCGCTGCCGCTGCTGTTCGTGTCCGGCGATCAGGACCCGGTGGGCGAGTGCGGCGCCGGCGTCCATCGCGCAGCGGAGATGTATCGCAAGGCGGGTGTTGAGAGCGTGACCGAGAAGCTTTACCCCGGCATGCGCCATGAGATTTTGAACGAGCCCGTCAAGGGCGAGGTTCATCGCGACGTGCTCGCTTGGCTGGAGCGTCAGGGGCTCTAGGCCGTCCTTTTGGGTCGGTCGCATGGGGCCGTTCCGCGATGCTGGAAGGGGGTGCTCGAAATGGATGATGAGCGGGTTTCTCGCGAGCGTTATGCCAAATGGGCGTCGATGCCGATCGACGAGCTCGCGCGCGATTGCGATATCCAGGCTTTTCGGGCATCTGGACCCGGAGGTCAGGGCGTGAATACCACGGATTCCGCGGTGCGCATGCGCCATGTTCCGAGCGGCATCGTGGTCACGGCGCGATAGAGCCGAAGCCAGTTTCAGAATAGGGCGAGCTGCCTGCGGAAGCTCAAAGAGGAGCTCGCCCGTAGGGCGCGTCCTTCCAAGAAGCGTGTGGCGACGAAGCCCGGCAAGGCGGCCAAGGCCCGGCGACTCGCCGATAAGCGCCATCGGGCACGGATCAAGGCGGCGCGCAGGCGCTATGACGGGAGCGAGTGATCGAGGTGGCGGCTACCTCGGCCAGAGCACGCTGAGCGCCGAGGGGAGTACCTCGATTGACATCTCGGCTGCACCCACTTGCTCGCCGTCGAGTTGGATGGGGTAGGTCGGGCTCGGAAATACGAGATCGACGCGTTTTGCACGCTGCAGATGCACATGCGGGCTGTGCGTGTGCCCGCCGTTTTTAGCCGAGAGAAAGACGGGCAATGCCACCGCGCGCGGCACCGGGCCGGTGGCGTAACACACATCGAGCAATCCATCGCAGGGGTCCGCCTGCGGGCAGATGCGAAAGCCAGAGCCGTAGGTCGGGCCGTTTTGAATCGCGAATATGATCGCGCGGACGCGCTTCTCGGCGCCGCCGTCGAAGCGGACATGGGCGGGGAAGTCGCGGTAGTCGCGTCCGAATGCCTTGAGGCCGCTTGCCAGATAGAGCGGGGCGCCGGTCAGGCCCGTGATTTTGCGCATGGCATGCGTGTCGATGGCGATGGCGGCGTCGAGGCCGAATGAGATGGTCTGCACCGCGTATTCCGTCCATGTGCGGGTCGTTCCGCCGGTATGGGAGCGGCAGGTGATTTCGAGTACGTCGATGGGCGCCGCCGAGCTCGTCAAAAGCGGGGAGAAATCCGTGCCCGAGACATCCGTGACATCGGTGAGGCCAAGCGTCCGTGCGAAATCGTTGCCCGAGCCCACGGGAATCACGCCGAGGGTGGGGCGCCTGCCCTCCTCGATGCGCATGAGACCGCAGGCGACCTCGTGCACCACGCCGTCGCCGCCGAGCGCTATGACGGTGTCGTATTCCGCCGCACCGGCCGCGATCTCGGTTGCATGGCGCGGGCGCTCGGTCTGCGCGATGTCGAAGGCCTCGCGGTGGCAGTACATGGTGAGGAATCGCTTGAGGCGCTCGGCCGCTCCCGCTGCGGCACCGCTTTGCGCCGCGGGATTCACCACGATCAGCACTCGCCCGAGGGCGTCCATGCGGTTCACGTTCACTCGTTCATCAGCTCCTCGAGTTCGCGGCGATGGCGCTCGAGGGCACCTTCGACGGTAAGGGCGGCGTCGCCTTTGAGTCCCCTTCGCTTGGGGGTCACGATGCGCTGTGCCGGGTACACGGCTGCGTGCCCCGCCACGAGATAGCTCACAAAGCCGACGATGACAAAATACCCAGCTGCCTGGGCGCCAAACATATCGATTCCGAGCATGATGGTGGTGATGGGCACGTTGAGGGCCGCGCCGAACACGCCGACCATCCCGAGCGCCGCCACGAGGCTCGGGTCGCCCATGGTGACCTGGCCGATCCATCCGCCCAGGGATGCGCCGATGCCGAACAGCGGCGTGACCTCGCCACCCTGCAGGCCCGCGCCAACGGTGAGCGCGGTCATGCCGAGCTTGGCGACTGGATCGACGAGGGTGGTCTCGCCTCGGAAGGCTGCTCCGACCATCCATTCGGACAGGCCGGCGTAGGGGGCCATGCCGAGGCACAAGAACAGCACGGCGATCACGATGCCGCCGGTCGCGGCGGCCGCCAGGTAGTTGGTGAAGAGGCGTGCGTACAGGCGCTTGACCGTGCGGATGCAGAGGGTGAACAGTCGGGCCACCAGGCCGAACACCACGGCGGCGGCGATGACGATGGCGAGGGTGTGCGCGTCCATCACCGGAACGCGTGCGATGGATTGGAAGACGAAGTGACTCCCCAGCGCGCGGCTCACGGCGTTGCCGACGAACGATCCGGTCAGGCAGTAGAGCGCTGCACTGTAGTCGATCTTGCCGACGAAGCACATCTCCATGCCAAAGAACGCGCCGGCCAGCGGGGTGCCGAACGCCGCGCCGAACGCCGCGCCGAACGCCGCGGAGATGCCGGCCATCATGAGGTCGCGTCGATCGTGGCCCTCTACGTGGAACAGACTCGCCACATTGCTCGCGATGGTGCCGCCCATCTGCACCGCGGCCCCCTCGCGTCCGGCCGAGCCGCCGGCCAGATGCGTCGCAGTGGAGCACAGGAAGGTGAGCGGGGCCATGCGCACGTGGATCGGCGTGCCGGTGATGGTGCTGTCGATGACGAGGTTGTTGCCGCGCTGCGCGCGCAGGCCGTGGTTGCGGTAGAGCCAGGCTGTCGCGACGTTTACGATCGGGAGCAGGGCGAACAGCCATACGTGGGCTTCGCGCGTCGTGGTGGCCATGTCGAGGGCGGCGAGGAACGCCCAGCCCGCGACGCCCATGAGGGCCGAGGCGAGGATGCTGAGCGCCAATACGCGCGCGCTCGCACAGGCGTTGCCCGCGCCCCGACGCGCCCGCGCGCTCGCGCCGTGGGCACCGCGCTTGAGCTCTTTCTGAGCCGTTTCGAGCATGCGCTTGGGCATGGTGCCTCCCTTGGATCTCGTTTCCGTCAAATGCGTCCAGTATACGCCCCTTGGCCGTCGGGGCTTTGCGTGGGTGAACGTCTTGTCCATAGGCAAACGGCGGTCCATACACTATTCTCTATTGAGAATATACGGGCGCGCATATCACGTCGGATGAACGACGGTGGATGGCGCGTCAAAACGAGGGAAGGGGCGAGGTATGGCGCACGGAAAGAACCCGGACGCGAACATGATTCCCGTCGAGGAGGCGCGCCGCATCGTGCTCGGATGCATGCGCTCCACCGAGGTGCGCGAGGTGCCGGCGTGGCAGGCCGCGGGGCTGCCGCTGGCGGCCGACATCGAGACCGACATCGATTTGGCGCCCTTCGCCAACAGCGCCATGGACGGCTATGCCCTGCATGCCGCCGACCTCGCCGCCGCCACGGCCGACGGCCCCGTCGTGCTCGACGTCGTGGGCCACGAGGCGGCCGGTCATGTCTTCGAGGGCGAGGTCGGCCACGGCCAGACCGTGCGCATCATGACGGGCGCGCCGGTGCCAGAGGGCCTGGACGCCGTGGTGAAGTACGAGGTCGTCGAGGTGCTCGAGGGCGACGGCAACGAGGGCTCGCGCGTGTCGTTTACCGTGCCGGCAAAGCCCGGTGAGAATATCCGCGCCGCAGGTCTCGAGGCCCGTGCGGGCGATGTGGTCATGGCCGCCGGCGAGGTCGTGACGCCGGCGGGCGCGGGCCTGCTTGCCAATGCCGGCCATGCGTTCGCGCCGGTGCATCGCGCCCCGCGCGTGGGCATCATCTCGCTCGGCACCGAGCTCGTCGATGCCGGTGCGGTTCCCGCGCGCGGCCAGATCCGAGATGTCAACGGGCCCGCGCTCATGGCGTCGGCTCGCGAGGCGGGCGCCGAGTCCGTGTTCTACGGCATCGCGCCCGACGACGAGGAGCGTATCTGCGAACTCGTCCGTCGCGCGGCGTCTGAGTGCGATGTTGTGGTGACGTCCGGCGGCGCATCCGCCGGCGATTACGACTACGTGACGGCGCTCATCGAACGCGAGGGCGAGGTCCTCTTCGACCGCGTCTCAATCAAGCCGGGCAAGGCCGTGACCTTTGGCCTGCTGGGCGAGACGCCGTTTTTCGGCCTCTCGGGCAACCCCGCCGGCGCGTTCGTGGGCTTTGAGTTGTTCGTGCGCCCGGCGCTGCGCAAGATGATGGGGCATACGGAGCTCGAGCGCCCCGTTCAGGAGGCTCGCGCCACCCATGGCATCAAGAAGCGTCCGGGCCGCGCCGCGTACAACCGTGCGCGCGTGGAGCGAGCCGGTGCCGATGACGAGCTCGAGGTGATGCAGGCGCCCACGCAAAACTCCGCCTTGCTCGTGGACCTGCACCGGGGCAACTGCCTGGTCATGCTCGACGAGGATGCCGGCCGCGTTGACGCGGGGGAGACCGTTGCGGTCTTGCGCTACGACGTGCCCGAGGGCACGGTCCTGTAGTCTGTCCGCCTTGTGCGGACGGGGTGGGCTCCGTCCTTCGAAAAGGACGACGTCTGCCCGTCCCTCATGTTCCAAACGACGCGCTCGACGGGGACGTCGGCGCCGAAGGGGGTTTCCATGGATATCAAGTTCGCGATCGTGACCTGCTCTGATACGCGCACCATCGAGCAGGATGAGGCCGGCTCCGCGCTTGTCGAGCTCATCGAGGGCGCGGGCTGGCACGTCGTCTCTCACGTGGTGGTTTGCGACGACGCGCGCGACATCTCGGACGCCATCCGCACGGCGACCGATGAGCTCGGTGCGGATATCGTTCTGACCTGCGGCGGTACGGGCCTGTCTGCCCGCGATGTGACGCCCGAGGCCACGGCCGTGGTCTGCGAGCGTGACGTGCCCGGCATCGCCGAGGCGATCCGCGCGTATTCGCTTGCGAAGACCCGTCGTGCCATGCTCTCGCGCGCTCGTTGCATGCAGCGCCTGGTGCGCGGCGCGGATGGATCGTTCACCGGCCGTCTGGCGCTCGTCATCAATTTCCCGGGTTCCACCAAGGCCGCGCGGGAGTGTTGGGAGGCCGTGTCCGACCAACTCGAGCACGCCATGAAAATGGCAGCCGGTGGTGGGCATTAAATCATTATTCTCAGTAGAGAATTATTCTCGAATGAATATAATATGATCGACTCGGAGGGGGCCGGCCTGGCTGTGCCCCCTCTTTCATTCCCGGGCCCGATCAGGGTTGCGCTCACGTGGATATCCCATTTGTTCCATTTAGGGACAGGTACAAATTGAGACGGTTGTAGGAGGACTGCCAAGATGAAGAAGACCTTCAATTCATTGGGCCACGCTATGTCGCGCCGCTCGCTCGTCGCGTTCGGCCTCACCGCTCTGTTCGCCGGTACGCTCACCGGCTGCGGTGCCAAGCCCGCCGATACCGCCGGGTCCGCCGAGGGGTCCGCTCCCGCCAAGACCGTCGAGCTGCAGATCTTCGCAGCCAATTCCCTCGAGAAGGCCATGCCCGAGGTCCAGGCCCTCTACACCGAGAAGACCGGCGTGACCTTTGCCGACACCCAGTTCAAGGCATCTGGCGATCTCATCGAGCAGATGCGTGCCGGCGCCCAGGCCGACGTCCTGATCACCGCCTCTAAGGGCACCATGGATGACGCCGTCGCGGGCGAGCTCGTCGACGAGGCTACGCGCCTGGACATGTTCGTGAACGATCTGGTGGTCGTGAAGGCGGAGGGCTCCGACGTCGAGATCGCCTCGCTCGAGGATGTGAAGAACGTCGAGGGCAAAGTCGCCATCGGCGATGCCGTGACGGTCCCGGCCGGCAAGTACGCCAACCAGGCCCTGAACACCATCGGCCTGTATACCGGCGCCGCAGGTGACGACGGCGAGTACGCGCCCGAGTTCGCCGGCCGCGTCGCCCTGGCCGACAAGGTGGGCACCGCCGCCAAGTACGTTTCCACTGGCGATGCAACCATCGGCTTTGTCTACAGCTCCGACATCTTCCGCTACGACGGCATCGAGCAGGCTTTCGTCTGCCCTGAGGACACCCATAAGCCCATCGTCTACCCCGGTGCCGTTTCCGCCTCGAGCGAGCATGCTAAAGCAGCGGCCGACTTCCTCGACTTCTGCATGAACGATGCCGAGGCTCAGAAGGTTTGGGCCAAGTACGGCTTCGAGCTGTTTGCATAAGTGCTTCCCCGCGCGCCTCTGGCATACTGATGCCGGGGGCGCGTGTTATGCGTAGGTTCGAGGGCGGTCCCGGTGACCGCCCTTTTTCGTGTCGAGGGTAGGAGCGTGCCATATGGGCATGGGCCGAGATAGTTGGGATCATTGCGGGAGCTGCGCAGGCGGCATCGTGCGACGGGCCGGCGCGGTTCGGCGATTCGTCGGCGACCGTGCGGTGCGTCCATGGGCACCGGCCCTTGTCGCGATCGTATCGTGCGTGTTCATGGTCGCTGCCGCTGCGATGCCGGTCTCCGCCATGGCGGCCTCGACGGCGCTCGAGGCTCCCGAACAACAGACCGTGGAGATCCCCGCAGATGGCTCCGCTCGAGTGGATGGCGCCCCGTTTGGCATCATCGGATTTGAGCGTCTCGCCAAAGGCACAGCCCGTGCGTCCGAGGGTGCGCCCGAGGGCTATCGACTTCCGATCTCGGATTCTGCCGGCTTGGTGGTTGTCCGCGCGCCCGGCGAGGTGCTCTTGCACGTCGATCGCGAGGTCGCGGCAACGTTCGATCTTGAGGACCCGAGCGATGCGGATCTATCCGCCCTGTGGTCGATGGTCTGTGCGCTCGACGAGGCTGGCAGCATGGGCGGCGCCCTGCTCTCGGAGGGAGAGGCGTCTCTCAGGCTCGTGACGGATTCCGAGTGCGTGTCCGGTGCCTTTCGGTATCGCTTCGATGCGCGTGGCGATGACGGCGCGCGCTATGCAACTGTGACGTTGGCGAATGCCGAGGAGGGCGAGGCCGGTCTGGATGCGGCGCGTGTCGCCGGCGTCGACCTGGGCGACGGCGTATTGTGGTGCGATTTCGCCCAGATTGTCGATGCGGGAAACGTGGCCGCCAAAGACGATCTGGGCGTTGGCGGAGAGGTCCTCGCCTTTTTCTCGTCCATCGATTACCGCCCATTTTGGGTTTCGCTCAAGACCAGCGGTCTGGCGCTGGGCATCTCCTTTGCGTTGGGGTTGTTCGCCGCGTGGCGCGTCATGGGCACGTCGAGTCGTCTCAAGGGCGTCCTCGATTCGGTGTTCACCATTCCCATGGTGTTGCCCCCCACGGTCTGCGGCTTTTTGCTGCTCATGCTGTTCGGGCAATCCACGGCCGTGGGCCGCTGGCTCATAGCGCACGGCATCACGATCGTCTTCACGTGGGAGGCGGCGGTCATCTCGGCCATTGTGGTGAGCTTCCCACTCGTGTACCGCACGGCTCTCGGCGCATTCGAGTCGCTCGACGGGCACATGATCGACGCCGCACGCACACTCGGCTGGTCTGAGATGCGTATCTTCTGTAGGCTCATGATGCCGCTTGCCTGGCCCTCTATCGCGGCCGGAACCGTGCTCGCCTTCGCTCGAGCTATGGGCGAGTTTGGCTGCACGCTGTTTTTTGCCGGCAATTACGCGGGCATCACCCAGACGATTCCCATCGCGATCTACTTCGAATGGATGGGCGGCAATACCGCCGTTGCCCTGTTTTGGGTGATGGTCGTGATTGCGTTCAGCTTCCTGGTGGTCTGGGGCATCAACGCGTATACCGCGCGCCATCAGGGGTACCGCGACGGTGCGCATGTAGGGGCCGCCGCACACGGGGGAGTGAGAGGGAAGATGCGCGGCCATGCCCTCGTTCGTTCGTCGGTGGGCGCTGCGGCAAATGCCCGCGGGTCCCACGCGGCGACTGTCGCGAGTTCCGATGTGGATATGGTCGTCGACGATTTGGAATCGACGGGCGGAGATGCGGCTGCCATCGACCTGTCCGCCCTGCGTGAGCTGTTTGAGGACGGTGCGGCATGAGCCTGAGCATGGCGATCAAGAAACGGTACCCGGGTTTTACGCTCGATGTCGCCCTTGAGGCGGGGGAGGAGCGTGTGGCCCTGCTCGGGGCATCCGGATGCGGCAAGAGCCTCACGCTGCGCTGCATCGCCGGCGTGGAGACCCCGGATGAGGGCCGCATCGTGGTGAACGGCGTGACCTTCTTCGATTCCGAGGCGGGGGTGAACCTCTCGCCGCAGGAGCGCAAGACGGCCTTGCTGTTCCAGAATTACCAGCTGTTCCCGCATATGACGGTGCTTGAGAACGTATGCGCCGGTATGGCGGGGCCGCGACTCGGACTGGGCTGCCGCATGGAGGGGGAGGCTGCGAGGCGCGAGTCTCGGGCACTGCGGTTCCTCGAGATTTTCGGCGTCTCCACCTTTGCGGATCGGTTCCCCACACAGCTCTCCGGCGGCCAGCAGCAGCGCGTCGCGCTTGCCCGCATGCTTGCCGCTCGTCCGGGGATCCTCATGTTCGACGAGCCGTTCTCGGCGTTGGACTCATATCTCAAGAGCGCGCTCGAGCAAAACCTGCTCGACGTGTTCTCCGTGGTGGACCGTACGGTGCTCTACGTGAGTCACGATATCGACGAGGCGTGCCGCCTATGCGATCGCATCTGCGTGATGCATAACGGCTGCGTGGAGGAGAGCGGGACGGCAGGGGAGTTGATCGCGCGTCCGCAAACGCTGGCAGGCATGAGGCTTACGGGGTGCAAGAACACCTCGCGGGCCCGCAAGGTGTCTGACACGGTGGTCGAGGCGCTTGATTGGGGCATGACGTTCGACATGGGCCGCGAGGTCCCCGATGACGTGGCCTACCTCGGCGTCCGTGCCCGGCATATTCACCGCGACCGTGCTCGTGCGGCAGGTGAGCTCGGGCGCAACAGCTTCGATCTGCACGTGGCGCGTGTGAGCGATGCACGATTCGAGCGGCTGGTGCTTCTTGAGCCGCCACTCGGGGGGTCGCGGTCCCGCATCCAATGGAAGGTCGACATCCTCGATGCGCCCACGGGTTCTCTGCCCGAGGCGGGCGAGACGCTTCGTCTGCACTTCGATGCGAGCAGGCTGCTCTTGGTGAATCGATGACGCCTCCGGCGTCCTTTTGCGTTTCTCAAATTGTATAACACCCCATATGACCTGCGCTAAGCTACACCTGTAGCCGCTTATCGGCGGGCTGGCGCCGTTTGCCTAAAACAAATGCCAACTTAACGACTATGAAAATAAGTTAATGACGTTGTGTCGACCGAGTGTTTCGCGGCCGAAGGGCCGCGGCTTGGAGGATTGCATGGTCAAGGAACGTCGAATCGCCCTTGCGGCTTTGACTGCGGGGACGGCGCTCGCGTTGTCGTGGACACCTGCGCTGGCGATCGCCGCCGAGGTGGATGGACCCGTGGCGGCTGTCGAGCGCGTGGGTTCAACCGCGAACCTGCCCAAGACGAATGAGTTTCACAAGGTGACGAAGGGAATTGAATCGGGTCAGACGTACACGCTCGTCTCCTCTGATGCCCCTGCCGGCCAAAAACAGCGCATCTTGCACCTGACCGCTGGCAACCCAAAACTCGATCGTTGCCAGGTCGGGAGTGCCGCCGACAAGCTGACGCCGGTCGACTGCGCGATTGGCGGGCATGCGGGCAAGCATGAGCATGAGTGGACGGTTTCTGCAGTTGAGGGCGGCTATACGATCAAGTCGAACGCCGAGGATGTCTACCTCAACCTGACCAAGGGCGGGGGAGAGGCGCGTACGACTCCCCAGGTGCTTTCCATCGCCCCCGGCGAGCATGGCGGATACGTTGTGAGCACGCAGGTCGAGGGAGCGACTCGGTACCTCATGCATAACGACCGCGGTTGGAGCTCTGCAGATAAGCCGTATGAAGTGCTGTTCTATCAGCGCGTCGAGGTACTGCCGGAGGTTGTGCCGAACCGCAAACTGACCACGGGAACCACCCAGGATCGCCCCTTTGCTCCCAATACGGGCGGAAGCAAGAACTTCCGCATCCCGTCCCTCATCACGCACAAGGACGGCAGCCTGCTCGCTGCCATCGACGCTCGCTGGAACCATGTGGGCGATGCCGCCGGTTTGGACACCATCTTCAGCCGTTCGACGGATGGCGGAAAGACCTGGTCCTTCAACTTCCCCAACTATTTCCCCGACTCCGTTGACGCCTTCAGTAGCGAGGCGACTGCGTTCATCGACCCGGTGATGGCCCAGAAGGGCGATACGACCTACATGATGGTCGACCTATGGCCCGGCGGCGTCGCGCTCAACACGGCAAAGCACCAAGACCCCGTCAACGGCAGCGGATACGTTCAGATCGACGGGCGCCAGCGCCTCGTGCTCTTTGCTTCGCCGGTGCCGAGCGAGCAGCGCAAGGTGGGTGCCGAGCAGGGCGAGGGATATACGCACTATGTGGGCGATTTCGCCGCCGACGGTCTCGCGCCCGTCTACCGGAAGGATGGGGGCGCGGTCGAGCGGTATGTCGACCGGCACTACTACCTCTATGATCAGAATAAAGACCCGCTCTATTGCCAGCAGCTTGGCAGCTCCGCCTTCGTGCAGCAAAACGTGTTTTTCTACAAGGCGGAACTCCACGTGATGGCGACGTCGTACCTGTGGCTCATCAGCTCGAACGACGCCGGGGCGACGTGGTCTGATCCTCTCATGCTCAATGAGCAGGTTCGCACCAATCTGCCTGGCGGTAACGCGGCGTTTTACGGCGTGGGGCCGGGTCGCGGCCTGGTGACGTCGGGCGGCCGCATCGTGCTCCCGTGCTATACCTTCTTCCGCGGCAAGGGTGATGGCAATGCCAGCGTTATCTACTCCGACGACGGCGTTACCTGGAAGCGCAGCACCTCCCTGCAGCACCAGACATCGGAGTCGACGGTTGTCGAAGTCGACGGCGTCCTTTATCTGTTCGCGCGCCACGGCTGGTATGCGGTTTCGCACGACGACGGTGCCACGTGGGAAGAGGAGAGGAGCCTGCGCGATTCTGGCATAGACGTCTTCACCGGCTGCCAGATCAGCGCGCTCAAGTATTCCAAGCTCATCGACGGCAAGCCGGCGATCCTGCTCTCGTGTCCCACGGGGAGCGGCCGCGCAAACGGCAAGATATACGTCGGCCTTGTTGGGGAAGATGGCGGCATCGAGTGGAAATACAGTCATGAGGTGCCCGGTGCTAAGGGTCGGTTCGCCTACTCCTGTCTGACCGAGCGGACGGACGGTTCCGTCGACCTGCTCTGGGAAGGCGAGGGCGACGCCTCGAACTTCACGCACTTCGAGATGGCCCAAATCGCTCCGGGTGCGGAGGTTTCCAACAAGCGTGCGGTCTCAGTCCCGCTGTACGGGTCGGTCAAGATGAAGGTCGCCGCTTCGTTCTCCGGCTTTGGGGGCGTTGACGGTTCCGTCGCCAAGATCAAGCTCGACAAAAACGATGACGGTACGGCGACGTTGACGATCGAAGGCCTCAAGGAGGGGGAGGTCACCTTCACCGATGAGACTTCGGGCATTGAGTACGTGGTCACGGTCGCTCCCACGGCGCTGGAGGAAGTGAAGGTCGAGCAGGGAAAGGAAGTGTTCATCCCTGTATCCGCCGGTACGATCGAGCGCAAGCCCGATGCCTCGGTGGCGCGGGCCGAGATGACTCAGGCTCCTTTTGTCGAGGTTTGGGGCGAGTCGGCGGCGGTTCTGGGCTCGGATCCCTCCTTTGCCGAGGGCGTGGCGCGCCTGAGCTCGGCGCTCTACACGTTCGAGAAGACAGATGGTGCATGGGCCATCTCCGGGAAGACGGCTGCCGGTGAGCGGGTGTACCTGAACCTGTCCGGCGGCAAGATGCTGAGTCCCAACAAGGCTCAATCTCATCCCATCGAGCTCAAATCGAATGATGACGGTACGTTCAAGCTATACGACCGCGGTCAGCTCGACGACAAGGTGAGTGGGGCTCATCTGCATTTTTGGCGCGACGGAAAGGCGAAGTTCGACCGCTGTCGCAATTCCTGTGGAGCCGGTGATGCCTTTGAGCTGTGGAAGCGCGCCGGGGAAGCTCGAGGTGCGTCCGAAATCCCCGGGTACGAGCGCGTCGCCTCCGCTTCGGAGCTTGAGGATGGAGGGAGCTATCTGATCGTCGCAAAGGTGGGGGACGCTCGCTACGTTTTGAATCCCGCGCGTGAGGGGGCGGGCGAGTACGCCCATGTCGCCAAAGTCGACCCCGATCGCGTCCAGTACCGACTCAAGGTCACGGCCGTGGGTCCTGGAACGACGGATGTCCTGGTGGGCGGTACTGTCCATCGCATCACGGTCCCCGGTGACCCCACACCTGAATTCCCTGAGGGCCCGGGCCAGGGAAATGGGCAGGGTAATGGGCAATTGGGTCCGGAGGATCAGGAGCAGGGCTCCGGTCAGGGTCATGACGGCGGGCAGCACGGCGGGCCCCACAGTGGCTCCGGGAAGCCCGGCACCGGGCTTCCCCAGACCGGCGACCCCGCGGTTATGGCCGCCGGCGTGTCCACCCTTGGTGCGCTGATCGGCGGTCTTGGCCTCAGGTTCCGCAAGCGCAAGTGACAGGTTGCCCGCCAATGCGGGAAGTCGATTCGCGCTGATATGGGGCGCCGGCATGTGGCCGGCGCCCTTTTGCGCATATTGCGGACCACCAGCCTTCCAAGCTGGCGAGGCGGGTTCGGCAGCGGTGTCATTTGATGGAAAAGGGCCCGGCACCACAACGGTGCCGGGCCCATAACGTTTCCTGGAGCGGGCGACGGGAGTCGAACCCGCCTCATCAGCTTGGAAGGCTGAGGTTCTACCGATGAACTACGCCCGCATGTATGGTCGGGACGACAGGATTTGAACCTGCGACATCCTGCTCCCAAAGCAGGCGCGCTACCAAACTGCGCCACGTCCCGAAGGTGCTGAGCAGCTGGGGTACCAAGACCCTGCTTATCCCAAGGCGTTAGCGATTATAGAGTATTCGACTCCGAGGAGCAAATAGGCAGTTCAGAAGCTCTGTTGAGGGGAAGTCCGGCAGCGCGTGACACTTGCACTTGGCGCGTTTTGCACCGATTGGCATCCGTCTGCCAATCTGAGAATTAATCGTTTTCATCCTGCCCATTTGCGTTGAAATCACATGTCTGTGTTCGCAGATATCCTGCCTAGCTCGCCAATGACGCGATATGCCATTCATCATATGGCGACAGTCTAATTTCCGGAATGCTTATTGGGACATTATTTCGCTAGCTACATTGGCGAATTGAGCGTCCCAGGCAACGTCTCTCACAGTTATGACTTGTGGGACACCCTGAAGCGTCGTTTTTCATCCCGTGCGTAATCGGTCTAACGCGCTTGCGACTCGTCAATACATCCCGATGATTGGCGTGCGCGCACAGTCTCAATGGGCGATTGCGACCCCCCGAATACCCTATGCCTGAATCGCACCACAGAGAGAAATTTGACCTCGGAATTGGAGGCGTTGGCACTTAGCCCCAAGGAGAACGGCCTGGGCTGATTTCGCCCCACACGTCGTTTTTCCCATATAAAGCAAGGTCGAGGTGCATTGCCGCTCGTCTCGTTGAGGGGTCGTTATGTGACCGCGCTCATAGTACAATGGCGGATACCACATCGCCGTATCCGAGAGGATGGGCACTTACAACCGCATATCCCGAGACATCAGCAAGGAAGGGTATTCATTCCTTTTCCTTGGATGTCTCGCTATAGCGAGTGCCCATGGCGATGTGGTAATCGTGGATTGGATACCCTTCCTTCCTGCCTCATCGCTGCATTGGGCTTGCCCGAAGGCTCCCTCCACGGTTGTGCGTCAACGAAGGTGGAGGAGAGTAACACATGGTTGAAGAGGTCAAAGCCCTTAAAGAGCTTCTGGACATGGGCGCGATAACCCAAGAGGAATACGACCGGAAGAAGAGGGAGATTCTGGACAGGCCGTCCCGAGCGACCTCTCCCACTGTCCCCGCAGCCGTCCCCACACCTTCGCAATACTCCCAGACTGCGCAACCGCCTCAAGGCAAGAGCAAGGTGGCGGCTGGACTGCTGGCCATATTTCTTGGCGGACTCGGCATCCACAAGTTCTATCTCGGCTATACAACTCAAGGCATCATTTTGCTTCTCGTGTCGCTTCTTGGCATGTTGCTACTCGGCCCGGTCATCGCCTGCGTTATCTCCCTCATCGAAGGAATCATTTACCTCACGAGGAGCGATGAGGAATTCTACAGGCTTTACGTGCTGGGCAAAAAGGAATGGTTCTAAGCGATACGGATTGGAGTAAAGATGCAGGGATATGAAGCGATAAAAGAGCTGAAGCAGCTGCTTGACGAAGGCCTGATCACTCAAGAGGACTTCGACCGGAAGAAAACGGAGCTGCTCAACGCCGCGAGCGCGGACGCCGCTGAAGCTCCTATTGGCTCAACGCTTGAAAGCTGCCCTCCGAACAGCCGAACCGAGAAGAAGAGCAAGTGGGTCGCAGGTCTTACCGCAATCTTTCTGGGCTGCTATGGCGTCCACAAGTTCTATCTCGGGTATTCGGCTCAGGGGGCGATCCTGCTGGCGGTGACGCTCGGCCTGGCGCTGCCCGCTTCCTTTATCGCGCGTGCGCTTGGAAGCATCGCCCTCATGAAACTGATTGGCATCCTTCAATTCATTCCCATCCTCATCGGTGTCGCCGAAGGCGTGATCTACCTCATTAAGAGCGAGGAGGATTTCCAGATGACCTATGTCGCGGGGCGTAGAGAGTGGTTCTAGGAGCCTCTTGCAGTTTGACAGGCAGAACAAGCAAACCGCATCGGGGATAAATCCGGGGGTTCGACCCATCAGTTGCCCCGATGGCTCGTGAATCAATATGGCGGTGAAACACGAATGTACGAGGATTTAAAGGCATTCAAGAAGCTTCTGGATGAGGGCGCGATCACCGAGGAGGATTACGCCAAACAGAAAATCAGGATTCTGGGCATCAGCGCTGGTGACGGCACGATGGCGGGCGAAGTGAAGCCCCCTTTGCCCGTGCCCATGCAGATCGAAGGCCCCTCCTCACGCTATTCACATGTCTCGACAGCCAATGAGAGCGAGGGCGATCGGGTCGTAGAAGAGCTGAGAAGATACAAGGGCCTCCTCGATGAGGGCATTCTTTCGCAGGAAGAGTTCGATGCGAAGAAAGCCAAGTTGCTCGACATCAAGGTGTCCCGGCGAGTGCCGAAAGTCGATGTCGATGCGACCGGCAACTCTGTTGGCGAGGCACGCGGCAAACAGGCGAGCCGCGAAAGCCCAAAGCGGGACGGGCGCAGGGTCTTCAAGGCGGCTGTCTATACGCTGTGCGCCATGCAGCTGATCAACGCCATCGTCTTCCTGTCGAGCTTCGGTTGGTTTAGGTATCTGTCAAGGCTCTACGTTGACTATGTCTTTTCCGCAGATGCCGTTGCGACCTTTCTGATCTTGGTCGGCACGGCGCTTATCGTGCTGGCGGTGCGGTCGAAGCCCGTTTTCTTGCGTCGGATGAAGCGCGACCTTCCGAAATATCGAAAAGTCCTGCTCGTTTTCGCTGCTGTGTTCGGGTTGGCGGCAATCGTTCCCGCCGTGGACGCTTTCGAGCGCGGAACAATTCTGACCGGGTTCGACAGCGGATCTGTCTCCATTTATATCTCATGGCTCATGCTCTTCTATGTTCTCACCTTTGCTGCGGGGAGTCTCCATGCCGCAAAGAGCGGGAATGGGGTCGCTGATGCCGGAGAAAACTCAAAGGTAGAAGTTGATTCGGAGTAGCACATGGTTGAAGAAATCAAAGCCCTCAAAGAGCTTCTGGACATGGGTGCGATAACCCAAGAGGAATACGATCAGAAGAAGAGGGAGATTCTGGACAGGCCTGAATCCGGGGCGGGCGCCGCTTGCGCCGGAAACGCTGTGAAGACCAAATGGGGTGGACTTGTTGATGTTGCCGCTAAAGTCACATCATGGGTGAATAGAAAACTTGGACTGAGCCTTTCGGTAAAATCGCTGTCCATCGTCATAGCAATTCTCGCCTGCGCCTTCGTCTTCTCCCTGTCTCGTTGCGACGGTGCTGAAACTGTGTACGAAGACGATCACTTCAAAGTGACAGGCTTTTCCATTCAGCAAGAAGCTGGCGAGATATACAGCGCAAGGGGCACCCTCGCCCTTAAGGGGAACGTCTCTTCCGGCTTGGTGAACGTCGATGTGACCTTCTACGATTCCGAGGGAGATGAGCTGTTCGATGCAACCGGCTCTGCCCTCGACCTGAAAAAGGGCGAAAAGGCAGAACTGATAATTCCCCTGTATGACGGAAGGGATTTCCTATCCAAAGACGAGGTGGATGAAATCGACTCGTATGAGGTCACCGGAATCTCGACCATCGAGGGACTGAGGGCGGAAATAGATAGGCTGAAAAGAGAGAACGGAAACCTGTAGGAACGGCGAGCATTGCCCTCTAGTCCGTAAGCCCGACAGTAAGATAGATAGCCATTCGACGTCAAAACGCCCGATAACCCACTCTGTGAACACTTGCCCCACTCGGTCGGTTATCGGGCGTATTTTGTGGCTGTAGAAGCTTTTAAGCCATTGATTCTGCTTTGTCAGAATGTGAAGTCGTCAATATCTTCCACGAGGTCATGGGTTACATAGTGCACATACCTCTGGGTCATATCAGCGGTTTTGTGCCCCAGTATCTTTTGCAGCTTCTCGGCTCTTCCTCCCTTTTGTAGGTATAGCGTTGCAAAGGTATGCCTCGGAAGGCAGATGTGCTTTTCGAAATCGATGTCTGTCCATTTGAGGTTTACAGCGGAAGATAGCCTTACCCCCGTTCGCGATATGAACCCGACAGCCGCCCAGTTTCGCCATTCGCTTAAGTCCGACGATCTTCCTGCCCATTACATACCTCCTAAAAGGTCGCGAGGCATGGCGCGCTAATAGGCGGATAGAACAGGTCAGCCTTCAAATGAGGAAGAAACATATTGGTTTAACTGCGTAAATAGAAGGGGAGAGCTGAGAAGTTCCTCCCAAAGCAGGCGCGCTACCAAACTGCGCCACGTCCCGAAGGTGCTGAGCAGCTGGGGTACCAAGACCCTGCTTATCCCAAGGCGTTAGCGATTATGGGGTGCCCTCGCGACTTCGGCAACGGTTGCCGACAATTGAGCGCACGGCGCTTCGAAACCACTACGAAACCTAGAGCCCTTCTCCATATTCGCTTTATCCGGCCGTAGTACCATATGCAGCGCAAGAGAATTCCCACTTCTGAGGAGCACTATCATGACCTATACCGATAGGGTCATCACCCAGCTGCACGAGCGCTACGCCGATCAGCCCGAGTTCATCCAGGCCGCCGACGAGGTCCTGACCTCGATCGCCCCGGCCGTCAACGACAATCCCGCCTATGAGGCCGCCGGTCTGCTCGAGCGCCTCGTGGAGCCCGAGCGCGTGATCATGTTCCGCGTCCCCTGGATCGACGACGAGGGCAAGTGCCAGGTCAACCGCGGTTTCCGCGTGGAGTACAGCTCCGCCATCGGCCCGTACAAGGGCGGCCTGCGCTTCAACCCCACTGTCACCCTCGGCATGCTCAAATTCCTCGGTTTCGAGCAGATCTTCAAGAACGCACTCACCACGCTGCCTATGGGCGGCGGCAAGGGCGGCTCGGACTTCGACCCCAAGGGCAAGTCCAACAACGAGATCATGCGCTTCTGCCAGTCCTTCATGACCGAGCTCTACCGCCACATCGGTCCCAATACCGATGTCCCGGCCGGCGACCTGGGCGTGGGCGGCCGTGAGGTCGCGTACATGTTCGGCCAGTACAAGCGCCTCAAGAACGAGTGGACCGGCGTGCTCACCGGCAAGGGCCTCTCCTTCGGCGGTTCGCTCGCCCGCACCGAGGCGACCGGCTACGGCCTCGTCTATTTCGTGGATGAGTATCTCAAGTGCCACAACGACTCCTTCGAGGGCAAGACCGTCGTGGTGCACGGCTCCGGTAACGTGGCGATCTATGCCGCCCAGAAGGCGACCCAGCTCGGCGGCAAGGTCATCGCCGCTTCCGACACCAAGGGCTGGATCGAGGACCCCGAGGGCATCGATTACAAGGTCCTTGAGGACATCTACAACAAGAAGCGCTCCGGCAACGACCGCGGCGTGAGCCTCGCCCTGTATGTCGACGCCCGTCCCAATGCCGTGTGGCACGCCGAGGACGGCCGCGGTGTCTGGCAGCTTCCCTGCGATATCGCACTGCCCTGCGCGCGTGAGAACACCCTTTTGCTCGAGGACGCCCAGGCGCTCGTGGCAAACGGCTGCAAGGTGGTGGGAGAGGGCGCCAACATGCCCACGACCACCGAAGCCACCAACTACCTCATCGAGAACGGCGTCGCGTTCATGCCCGGCAAGGCGGCCAACGCCGGCGGCGTGGCGACCTCTGGTCTGGAGATGAGTCAGAACGCCGAGCACCTGTCCTGGAGCTTCGAAGAGGTCGACGCCAAGCTCGAGGGCATCATGCGCGGCATCTATCATGCCTGCGACGATGCGGCCACCGAGTACGGGTATGAGGGCAACTACATGGTCGGCGCCAACATCGCCGGCTTCAAAAAGGTCGCCGACGCCATGATGGCCCAGGGCATCGTGTAACGACGAGCTGTGGAAACTGGATAGTTCGAGGGACGCGTGCAGCGGCGCGCGTCCCTTTTTGCTATTATGTTCGCCTGTGTGACCAGCTGCGGGCGTGGCGGAATTGGTAGACGCGCTGGATTTAGGTTCCAGTGGGCTTTCCCGTGAAGGTTCGAGTCCTTTCGCCCGCACCAGTCGCGCGCACACAAGGTATCAAGGGATCGGCACCCAAATCCTTGCCGAGTGTATTAGAGGAGGAACGTTGAACATCACTTCTGACGTGAAGGACGCCAAGCTCACCGCTACGGTCACCATCCCGGCCGCCGACGTCGACGCCATCATCAAGAAGGCCTACAAGGCTGCCGCCAAGCAGTATCGTTTCCCCGGCTTCCGCGCCGGCAAGGCCCCCCGTCCCGTGATCGATTCCGCCCTGGGCAAGGACGCCGTGCTCGCGCAGGCCACCAACGAGCTGATCGGCTCCAACGAGGGCAAGGTCCTCAACGAGCTCGACATCGTCCCCGTCAAGGAGGGCGATTACCAGGAGATCGACCTGTGCGCCGATGGCACCGACTACACCTACACCGTCGAGTTCACCCTGCGCCCGTCCGCTGAGCTCTCCTCTTACGACGCCGTCGAGATCGAGATGCCCCCCGCGGAGGTCACCGAGGCCGAGATCGACCAGCAGGTCGACATGCTCATGGGTTACCACGCCACCTTCGAGGACGTCGAGCGCGCCGTCGAGGGTTCCGACTACGTGACCGTCGACATCAAGAACGTCGCGAACGCCGAGGCGCTCGCCGGCGAGGGCCGCGTCATCGCCATGGGCGCCGGTCACCTGCCCAAGGAGTTCGACGAGGGCCTGCTGGGCATGAACGTCGACGAGACCAAGACCATCTCCTGGACCCCCGAGGTCGAGGGTGCCGAGGAGGCTTCCGTCGAGGTCACCGTCAAGGGCGTTAAGGAGCGCAAGCTCCCCGAGCTCAACGATGAGTTCGCGAAGACCAACTTCGGCTTCGACGGTGTGGACGCCATGCGCGACGCCGTGAAGCTCGAGATCGAGTCCGACAAGTCCTCCCAGCTTCCCCAGCTCAAGGAGAACCGCTGCGTTGCCAAGCTCGCCGAGCGTCTCCAGCTCGACGAGATGGACGAGGATTACGAGCAGTCCGTCTTCCAGGAGCTCGGCCAGAACTTCCTGCAGAGCCTTTCCGCCCGCGGCATGAGCCTCGACGGCTGGCTGCAGGCCAACCGCATCAGCTCCGAGGACTTCATCGCCGACCTGCACCGTCAGGCCAACGACGTCGCCCGTGAGTCCCTCGCGCTGGACGCCCTCGCCCGTGAGCTCAAGGTCGAGGTCTCCGCTGAGGACGTCGACGGCGAGTTCGAGCGCGCCGGCATCGAGGACGTCGAGGCCTCCAAGGCCCAGTTCGTCGCCGATGGCCGCATGCCCGCCGTCCGCGACTCCATCCGTCGCTCCAAGGCCGTTGACTGGCTGGTCGAGAACGCGAAGGTGACCGAGGTCGACGAGGCCGCCCGCGCCGCCGAGGCCAAGGCCGAGTAGCCTTTAGGGCTCTCCATCACGTGATGCGGCGCATGCAAGTTTGTGTCCGCGAAAACGTGTATCATACACAGCTGAACGGCTGAAGTTCTTACGGTGCCCCACCGCGCGAAGTCGAGGTAGGGCACCGTATGTTTCTATCTCGCGGACGAGTGCCGTCCGCGCATGCCGAACTTGCCTCGCGTCGCATATGCGGCGCACAACCCGAAAGGAGCCATATGATCAATCGCATCGACTCCGCGCTCGTGCCCTACGTCATCGAGCAGACCCCTCGCGGTGAGCGCAGCTATGACATCTACTCCCGTCTCCTGAACGACCGCATCGTCTTTTTGGGCGAGGAGGTCAACTCGGTGACTGCCAACCTGGTCATCGCGCAGCTTCTGCACCTCGAGAGCCAGGATGCCGAGAAGGATATCTCCCTCTACATCAATTCGCCCGGTGGCGAGGTCTATTCCGGTCTGGCCATCTTGGACACGATGAACTACATCAAGCCCGACGTTTCCACCATCTGCGTCGGTATGGCCGCCTCCATGGCCGCCGTCCTCCTGGCCGCCGGCGCCCCCGGCAAGCGTTTCAGCCTGCCGCACTCCAAGATCATGATTCACCAGCCCAGCGGCGGCGCCCAAGGCCAGCAGACCGAGATCGAGATCGCCGCTCGTGAGATCCGTGAGACCCGTAATACCCTGAACCAGATTCTCGCCGATTGCACCGGCAAGCCGTTCGAGCAGGTCGAGCGCGACACTGAGCGCGACAACTACCTCCGTGCCGAGCAGGCCCTCGAGTACGGCCTCATCGACCGCATCGTCACGTCCCGCAACGACTCCGGGAGCGAGCGCTAATGGCGGGCGACGAGTTCGGCCGCACCGCCGGCATGGAGGGCGACGGCCAGGTTCGCTGCTCGTTCTGCGGTAAGACCCAGGAGCAGGTTCGCAAGCTCGTAAAGGGCCAGGACGGCATGTTCATCTGTGATGAATGCGTCGAGGCCTGTAACGAGATCCTCGAGCAGTCATTCGCGCAGGACGAGATGATGCGTGCCTTTGGCTCTTACGTGAATCACGCCGAGCCCATGGACGATTTCGATATGGACGAGGATGAGGCGCCGGCCCCCACCATGCGCGAGACCGCCGAGCGCATCATCACCCGCGTGCCCACCCCGCACGAGATCTACGACGCGCTGTCCCAGTATGTCATGGGCCAGGAGGACGCCAAGCGCGCCATGTCCGTGGCTGTGTACAACCATTATCGTCGCGTTTTGATGGGCGATACCGCCGAGGGTTCCCTGGGCGCCCATGCCGTCGACGAGGATGTCGAGCTTGCCAAGAGTAACATCTTGCTCCTCGGCCCCACGGGCACCGGCAAGACGCTGCTCGCGCAAACGCTGGCCCGCGTGCTCGAGGTTCCCTTCGCCATCGCCGACGCCACGGCCCTCACCGAGGCCGGTTATGTGGGCGAGGACGTTGAGAACATCCTGCTCAAGCTCATCACCGCGGCAGACGGCGATATCGATCGCGCGCAGATCGGCATCATCTACGTGGATGAGATCGACAAGATCGCCCGCAAGGCTGAGAACCTCTCCATCACGCGCGATGTTTCCGGCGAAGGTGTGCAGCAGGCGCTGCTCAAGATCCTCGAGGGCACTGTCGCGAGCGTCCCGCCCACCGGCGGGCGCAAGCACCCGCAGCAGGAGCTCCTGCAGATCGACACCACGAACATCCTGTTCATCTGCGGCGGCGCGTTCGTGGGCTTGGACAAGATCATCTCCGATCGCGTTGGCAACCAGGGCATCGGCTTCAACTCCGAGATCGCTGGCCCCACGTCCAAGGACGAGAACGTCCTGCTCAAGCAGGTTCTGCCCGAGGACCTCAACAACTTCGGCATGATCCCCGAGTTCATTGGCCGTACGCCGGTCATCACGCAGACCCAGGCCCTTTCCGAGGACGATCTTGTGGGTATCCTCACCGAACCCAAGAACGCCGTGGTCAAGCAGTATCGCCGCATGTTCTCTCTCGAGGGCGTGGAGCTCGTGTTCGAGCCCGACGCGCTGCACGAGATCGCCAGGAAGGCACTCGCGCGCAAGACCGGTGCCCGCGGTCTGCGTTCGATTTGCGAGGAACTGCTCCAGCAGACCATGTTCGACCTCCCGAGCGAGGAGGGCGTACTCCGTGTCGTCGTTACCGCCGCGGCGGTTCGCGGCGAGGAGCAGCCGCGTCGCGTCTATGCCGGGTCCGATATCGACCTCGACTAGCATCTTCGATGCGCATGCATGCGTTGTCTATCTTTGAAACGGCTGGCCATGTGTCAGCCGTTTTTCTTTTGATGCCTTGATGGGATTTGCCCGTGAGCAATGGCGCGCCAGCCTCCAAAGCGCATCTGCCACGTGCTATCCTGTTGAGCAATTACGCAAACTTCGACTCTTCGGGAGCATGGCTATGGCAGAAGAGATGCCCAAGAACTACGATCCGGCGGTCAACGAGCCGGCTATTCTGCAGAAGTGGCTCGACGGCGGCTACTACAAGCGTCGCGAGGGCGTGGGCGATTGCACCGTCACCATCCCGCCGCCCAACGTCACGGGCATCCTGCACATGGGTCACGCTACCGACGACTCCATCCAGGATGCCATCGTTCGCATGGCCCGCATGCGCGGTCGCTCAACCCGCTGGATTCTCGGCACCGACCACGCCGGTATCGCCACGCAGACCAAGGTGGATAAGAAGCTGAAGAGCGAGGGCGTTTCCCGCCTGGAGATCGGGCGCGAGAAGTTCCTCGATGCCTGCTGGGATTGGACGCACGAGTACGGCGGCACCATTGTCGAGCAGATCAAGCGCATGGGTTGCTCCGTCGACTTCGATGGTGAGCGCTTCACCATGGATGACGAGTACGCCGAGGCGGTCCGCAAGGTCTTTTGCGACTGGTACCACGACGGCCTGATTTATCGCGGTAAGCGCATCGTCAACTGGTGCCCCGACTGCACCACCGCCATCTCCGACGACGAGGCGGAGTACAAGGACGAGAAGGGCCATCTTTGGCACCTGCGCTATCCCTTGACCGAGCCGGTCAACGGCCAGGAGTACATCGTCGTCGCCACCACGCGCCCCGAGACCATGCTCGGCGATACCGGTATCGCTGTTTCGAGCAAGGACCCCGAGAAGGCGGCGTTCGTGGGCAAGACGGTCAAGCTGCCCATCGTCGACCGCGAGATCCCGATTTTCGACGATTGGCACGTCGACCCGGATTTCGGCTCCGGCTTTGTCAAGGTCACCCCGGCGCACGACCCCAACGACTATGCGATGGGCGAGGCCCACGGCTTGGAGAAGATCAACATTTTCGACGAGCATGCCGTCGTTGTGGAGGGCTATGGCGAGTTCACCGGCATGACGCGCGACGAGTGCCGTGAGGCCGTCCTGGCGTGGTTCGAGGAGCACGACCTGCTCGATCACGTGGATGAGCACGATCATTCCGTCATGCATTGCTACCGCTGCGACCAAACGCTTGAGCCCTGGCTCTCCGAGCAGTGGTTCGTCGCCGTTGACAAGCTTAAGGAGCCCGCGCTCAAGGCCGTCCAGGATGGTCGCGTGACCTTCCACCCGGCCCGCTGGACCGAGACCTACACCACCTGGATGGAGAACCTGAAAGACTGGTGCATCTCCCGTCAGCTGTGGTGGGGTCACCGCATTCCCGTGTTCTACTGCGAGGAGTGTGGCTGGGAGGACGCCTGCATGGACGACGTGACGGTCTGCCCCAAGTGCGGCTGCACCCATGTCCACCAGGACGAGAACGTGCTGGACACCTGGTTCAGCTCCCAGCTGTGGACCTTCGCCACGCAGGGCTGGCCGCAGCATCCCGAGCAACTCGAGGGCCATCATCCCACCACGGCGCTCGTCACCGCGCGCGACATCATCGCACTGTGGGTCGCCCGCATGGTCATGAGCTCGCTGTACTTCCTCGACGAGGTCCCGTTCCATGACGTCGTGATCTACCCCACGATCCTCGCCAAGGACGGCAGCCGCATGTCCAAGTCCAAGGGCAACGGTGTGAACCCCATGGACCTCATCGACATGTACGGTGCCGATGCCATGCGCTACAACCTGCTCACGCTGTGCACCACCAACCAGGACGTCAAGTTCGACGCCGACATCGATAAGAAGACGAAGGCCCTCAAGGGTTCGGCCCGCACTGAGCAGGCCCGCTCCTTTGTCACTAAGATCTGGAACGCCAGTCGTTTCCTGCTCATGAACATGGATGGCTACACCCCGGGCGAGCCCGTCGCCGAGACCGCGGCCGATGCCTGGATGTTCAGCCGTCTGGCCAAGGCCACGCGCATGGTGACGGAGGGTATTGAGAAGTACACCTTTGGCGAGATGGCGCGCGGCGTCCAGAACTTCTTCTGGAACGAGGTCTGCGACTGGTACGTCGAGGTTACAAAGACCCGCCTCAAGGACGATGCGGCGCGTCTGCAGGCCCAGCGCAACCTGATCTTCGTGCTCGATGCTTCGATGCGCCTCATGCACCCGCTCATGCCGTTCGTCACCGAGGCCATTTGGGATCAGATGCCCGCCAGCTGGCTGGATATGAACGAGGACGGCGGCATCGAGCGCGCCGAGGCCCTCATGGTCGCCTCCTGGCCCGAGCCCGAGGCCTTCGAGCGCTTCATCGATGAGGAGGCCGAGCGTTCCTTCGAGCTCGCCCGTGCCGTCGTGTCCGACGCTCGTTCCACCCGCGCCCGCTACCGCCTGAGCCCCAAGGAGGCTTTGCCCGTGGTCGTCAAGGCCGCGAGCGCCGAGGTCGTCGAGGCGGTTGAGGGCATGGCCGACTTCATCTGCGGTCTGGCTAACATCAGCGAGCTTTCCGTGTGCGCCTCCGAGGGCTTTGAGAAGCCCGCTGCCGCCATCGCACTTGCCGGCGCCGATTTCGATGCCTATGTCGTCGTAGGTGATTTGGTCGACTTCGACGCCGAGAAGGCCCGCCTGAACAAGGAGCTTGCCACGGCGGAGAAGGAGCTCGCCGCCGCCGAGCGCACCCTGGGCAACGAGGGCTTCATCGCCAAGGCCGCGCCCGAGGTCGTCGCTAAGAAGCGCGAGCGCGCCGCCGAGCTCACCGAGACCATCGCCGCGGTCAAGGCCCAGCTCGCCGACTTCGAGTAATCGGTCCATACGTTGATTTGAACCCCGCCGCATCGGTTGCGGCGGGGTTCGTGCTGCATACGGGATAGGGGGAAATAATGGCGGAAAACGAGATGGGCACGGTGATGCTGCCGCCGGCTAAGACTCAAGAGGCGTTCGTCCACATCGGGTTCGCCAAGGCCAAGCTTACGCGTGGACGGGCGTTCGTGCTCGCGATCCTCGCGGGCGCCTTCGTCGCGCTCGGTGCGTCCTTTATGTTGATGGTCCGAGCGGATTCCACGCTTTCGCCGTCGGTGTCGCTCATCTTGGGCGGCCTGGCGTTTTGCCTGGGTCTGTTTCTCGTGCTCGTCGCCGGTGCCGAGCTGTTCACGGGCAATTGCCTCATGCTCATCGGCGCGCTTGACGGTCGGTACCCGATGATGAAGATGGTCCGCAAGTGGGCCGTCGTGTACGCGGGCAACGCCGTGGGCGCGCTGCTGGCCGTCGCATTGCTGCTCGCCTCGGGGTTCCTCTCCATGCAGGAGGGTTCGGTGGGCGAGCTCGCCTATACCGTCGCACTCTCCAAGGCCTCGCTTGACCCCGTGACCGCCTTTGCGCGCGGCGTCCTGTGCAACGTCCTCGTGTGTCTAGGCGTTTGGATGGGAAGTGCCGGCAAGACGGTCTGCGACAAGCTCGCCGCGACGATTCTACCGGTCGTGTCCTTCGTGGTGCTGGGATTCGAACACTCCGTTGCGAACATGTTCTTCCTTCCTTTGGGCGTTGCCGCGCAGTCCATGCTGGGCGTCGGCGCGATCCCGCTTGCGGGCATGGTGTCTAACCTCATGTTCGTCACGCTCGGCAACATTGTGGGAGGTGCGGCTGTGGCAGCCGCTTATTGGTTTGTCTATGGCCGCGATGTGCGCGAATAGGGGATTGATATGAAGCGCGAAGGTGCCTATGCCGTGCCGTTCGAGTTCGAGGAGCTCTCCTACGAGCGGGCGGTGACAATCGCCGCCGACACCGGAAAGATCGTCGGCGAGGCGGGCCCGCTGCTCGAGACTGTCATCGACATGCTCGATGAGCTCGGCCGGCCCGACGAATACTTCGACTGCATCCAGGTTGCGGGAACCAACGGCAAGACGTCGACCACTCGGTTCACCGCGGCGATTTTGCGCGGAGAGGGACTGCGAACGGCGCTGTACACCTCTCCCCAGCTCGTGCGCTATGAGGAGCGCATGGAAGTCGATGGTGGTGTGGTGAGTCCCTCTGCATTCGCGCACGGCGTCTCCGCTGCCGCAGAGGCGGGCCGTCGCGTGAACGAACGCCGTGCAGCCTCGGGCGAGCCGACCTACACCATCACGCCGTTCGACCTCCTGACTGCGGCCGCCATGGTTGTGTTCGCCGAGGCGAGAGTCGATGTGGCCGTGCTTGAAGTGGGCCTGGGCGGTCGTTGGGACGCCACGAGCGCCACCGACCCCGTGGCTGTGGCCATCACGGGCATCGGGCTCGATCACACGCATATCTTGGGCGATACGCTCGAAGAGATCGCTGGGGAGAAGGCTGCTGTCATCAAGCCTGGTCGCACGGTCGTGCTCGGCGAGGGCACACATGAGCCGAGCGTCGAGTGCGTGATGCGCGCACGTTGCGATGCCTGCGGTGTCGTGCCCTGGGTTGTGGGACATACGGTCGTCGAATTGCCCGCAGGAATCGACGGCGCGGTTTCGTTTTCGACCAAGACCGCTCGTGCCACGTACGAGGTCTCAATGCACAAGCCCGCTTACCAACCGCAGAACGCGGCCTGTGCCATAGCGCTGGCAGAGGGGTATCTGGGCCGCCCGCTCGATGCGTCCGCGCTCGCCGTCTCTCTCGAGTCCTGCCCCATACCGGGCCGTTTCGACGTGGTCCGCGTTGAGCCGTTCGTATTGGTCGATGCATGTCACAATCCGCAGAGCTGCGAGAATTTCATCAATGCGGTTCGCGAGGCCGAGCCTGAGCGCGAAGCGCGGCCCGTGCTGCTGGTCGCCGCGCTCTCGGACAAGGACGTACGGGGCATCCTCGACGTGCTCGTGCCGGAGTTTCCCCGTATCGTGGTGAGTGCTACGGCGAGCGATCGCGCCTTGCCTGCGGGGGAGCTCGCCCAGCTCGTCTATGGTGAGCTCGACGCGCTTAATCGTCCGCATACGGATGTCATCGCCGTCTATCCCTCGGTTCGCGAGGCGCTCGACGCCCTTACGGAGGCGGGGGAGCCTGTCATCGCGGCCGGCACCATCACGCTTGCGGGCGAGGTCGCGGGTCTGCTCAGGTAAGGGCGATTCTCGCTACAGGAAGCGGTACTGGACGGTCGCCACGCCCACGCTCAGGAAGTTCAGGGCGCGGGCCACGGCGGGCTGCATGTCGATCACGCGACCGTGCACATAAGGGCCGCGGTCGTTCACATAGGCGATCACCGAACGGCCGCCATAGCGAATCTCGACGCGGGTGCCGAACGGGACGTTGAGCATCGCGATGCCCATCGAGGTCTCGGTGACCGTCTCGCCGTTAGCGGTCGTGCCGCCCATGAATCCGTCGCCGATGCCGTAATAGGACGCCACGCCCGTCTTCCATGTGATGGCCGGCGGCGCCGGAGGCGTTGGCGTTACAGGGGGCGCCGGGGGCGCGGGAGGCGTGGTGGTGTCTTCGGGCTTGGGCGCCGCCGGTGTGTCGGGTGCCTGCGGGGTTGTGGTGCCGGCGTTGTTTGAGCCCGTGCCGGGTGCCGGAGCGCTGGGCCTGTTCTGGCTCGCGTTTTGCTGCGCCTGCAGCTGGGCGGCCTGCTCGGCGGCCTGACGTGCGATCTCGGCCTCCTCGGCGTCTTCGGCATTCGCCTTCGCCTGGATCTTGGCGGCTGCGGATTGCGCGGTATCGAGCGCGTCCTGCGCACGGGAGAGTTGCAGGTCGGCCTCGTCTTTCGCGGAGCTCAACTCCGCGAGCTTGCCGTTGAGTTCATCTTCGAGTGCATGCAGCTCGTCGAGAGCGGCGATGTTGGCGCTCTGCACGGTGCCCAGGTACTTGGTCATGCTGAGGAAATCGGCGAAGGAACCGGCGTTGAGGAGCATGGAGAGGGCGCCGCCGTTGGACGCATGGCGTTTGTACAGCTCGCGAGCGGCCAGGGCGGCGCGGTTCTGCGCCTGCGGCATGAGCTCCTGCTCAATGCGAAGGATATCGTCGGCGGCCGTTTGCACCTGCTCGTTGAGCTCGGCGGCGCGTGACGTGGCATCGGCGTAGGTGCCGGCGGCGCGGGAGACCTCTTTTTGCAGGGAGGCGAGCTCGCCGCGCGTCGCCGCCGTTGCGGCCAGTGCGGGCTCAGGCGTGCCCGTGAGCGCGGGTATGCCGGCGCCCAGGGCGAGCGCCGCCGTGAGCCCCGCGACGCATGCGATCCGCCCTCTGTGCGTACAAATCCCTCTCATGGTGGCACGTGCCATGTAACAACCGCCTTTTCTCGTTGACGGTATCAGTATAAGGCAACCCTCAAGCTGAGGTTGAGCCTAAGGGTTGCGTTCAAATCTTCTATGCGACTGTGTCGGAGTGAGAAAGCCTATGCGAGGTCCACGTTCATGCTCGCGACCAGGTCGACGCCCGTGTCGAGCAGGTTGGCGGCGATGACGTCCCCCGTGCGCACGGGGGCGGAAACGCGCAGCTCCCGTATGGTTTCCATGGCGTCCTTGTGCAGGGCGCGGGGAATGGGGGAGCGGGTGCGCACGGGGACGAGGCGCTCGTCTCCGCCTTCGACCACGACCGTGGTGGCCAGGATGCGCATCGGGCACACGACTTCCTGTTCGGCGAAGCGCTTGCCGCGCGGGCACCGGTTGCCATGTACGCTCGTGACGCGTGCGACTCCGTCCCCGTCTCGCTCCACGCATACCGTGAGTAGGCATTCGGATGGGCAGGTCGTGCAGTGGAACGTCTCAGTGCTCGTCATGGGACATCACGCTTCTTCCACGGGGTCGATGGATACGGTCAGGGTCTCGCCCGGTTTCACGGCGGCGAGCATCTTGGGCGTTATAAGGGCCGCTTCCATGATGCTCGGCTTGTAGTCGCGCGTCTTGCCGTGGAAGAGAACGGCATCGCCCGCACGGATCACGAGCTGGGCGTGCTCGAGGGGGCGACGCACGCGGAAGAACGCCTTCGTGGCGACCGTTCGGTTGATGCGCGCCGGCACGATGTAGCCGGCCATGCCGCCGGGCTCGAGGGTCACGGCTTCGCAGAGAGCGTCGGGGTGCGCCGTGCCGAGGGCATGGGCGGCTGCGGCCGCTCCCGCGCGCGTCGCCTCGGCGGTGACGTTGTCGGCGAGGTCGTGTACCTGCAAGACGTTTCCGCAGGAGAAGATGCCGTCGACGTTCGTTTGCAGGTCCTGATCCACGCGTGCGCCGCGTGTTCGCGGGTCGATCTCGACCCCGGCGGCTCGGGCGAGCTCGTTTTCGGGGATGAGGCCAACGGAGAGCAGCAGCGTGTCGCAGGGAATGATGCGCTCGGTTCCGGGGATAGGGGAGAGGTTCTCTCCAACGTTCGAGACCTCGACGGCCTCGACGCGGTCTCGCCCGATCACGCGCGTGACGGTGGTGGATAGGTGCAGCGGGATCCCAAAGTCCTCAAGGCAGTTCTTGACGTTGCGGTGCAGTCCGTTGGCATAGGGCATGAGCTCGTAGACGCCCTCGACTTCGAGGCCTTCCAGGGCGCATCGACGCGCCATGATGAGACCGATGCCGCCCGACCCCAAGATCACAACGCGGTGTCCGGGGCGCAGGTTCTCGATGTTGATGTAACGCTGGGCGAGGCCCGCGGTGTATACACCAGCAGGACGGCTGCCCGGGATTTTGATCTCGAAGCGGGTGCGCTCGCGACAGCCCATGGCGAGCACCGCCGAGCGGCAGGTGAGGCGGACCATGCCGTCTTCGCCCATGACGGTGACGCTGTGTGCCGCGTCTTCTCGTCCGCCTTCGTCGATGCCGATCGCCATGGACCCGAGCATGACATCGATGCCGGCCTCGCGCACGCGGTTGATGAAACGCTGGGCGTATTCGGGGCCGGTGAGCTCTTCTTTGAAATGGGTGAGGCCGAAGCCGGGGTGGATGCACTGGCGCAGGATGCCGCCAAGATGCTCGTTGCGCTCGATGACTGCGGTCGACGCGCCGGCTTCGTGCGCTGCGAGGGCAGCTCCCATGCCCGCGGGGCCGCCGCCGATGACGACGACGTCATAATCGCGTGTTTCGATCTGAGCCATGCTAGCAGTCCTCCTCGGCGATAGCGCCCATGTGGGCGCCCGGGTTCTTGAGCGGTCCGTCGACGATCCATGAGCTCGTGTCTTCCAGCGGGACTTCGGAGGGGGCGACACCGAGTTCGCGGGCGAGGATCTCCACGACGCGACTCTGGCAGAAGCCGCTCTGGCAGCGGCCCATGCCGGCGCGGCAGCGGCGTTTGACGCCCTCGACCGAGATGGCGCCCGGCTTGCGGTGGATGGCGGCGACGATCTCGGCCTCCGGCACCGTCTCGCAACGGCATACGATACGGCCCCATGCCGGGTCCGCCTCGATGAGCTCCTCCTTGCGCTCGAGGGGGGCGAGGTCGAAGTCGTCCGGCATGCGGCGGATGGGGTTCCAATCGGCGCGTTCGACGAGCTCTACGCCCGCCTCGCGCAGGAGCTGCTCCATGCGCTCGGCAACCGCCGGTGCGCTTGCGACGCCAGGGGACTGGATGCCCGCGGCGTGGAACAGGCCGGGCGTGGACTCGGAGGCTTCGATGAGGAAGTCGTTCGTTTTCTCAAGTACGGCGCGGCCCCCTGCGAAGGTGCGGACGACGCGGCGGGTATCCAGGTCTGGTACGAGCTTGCGCGCGCCGGAGAGCAGGGCCTCCACATCGCCGGCGTACGTGTCCTTGTCGCCTTGCTCTCGTATCTCGGCGGTGGCGGTGATGACCGTGTTGTTGTGCACGGTTCCCGTGACGATGACGCCCTTGGAAACCGGGGTCGGCACCGGGTAGAGCGGCATGATGGCGCGGGGCTCCTTGTCGAGCACGGCGATGTTGCCCTGGCGCCATACCATTCGCAGCCCGCGATCTCCTGCCATGCGTGAGATCTCGCCCGCGCCGCTGCCGGCGGCGTTGATCAAGATCTCGCATCGGACGTCTCCCTTGGGCGTGGAGAGGACGAACCCTCCCTCTTGCGGGCGGTCGATAGCCGTTACCGGGGCGCCGCGCAAGAAGGCGGCTCCGTTGGCTACGGCGTTCTCGGCTGCGGCGATGGCAACCTCGAACGGGTCGACATAGCCGGTGGAGGGGCACCATAGGGCGCAGGTGGCGTCCGGATTGGCGCGCGGTTCTAATTCGGCGATGCGATCGGGGCCGACGATCTCGAGGTGGGGGACGCCGTTGGCCAGGCCGTTGTCGCGCAGGTGCTCGAGGGTGGCGAGGTCCTCGTCGGTAAAGCCGAGAACGAGGGAGCCCGTGCGCTGGAACAGGAAACCGAGTTCCTTTGACCACGTTCCGTACAGCTCGCACCCGCGGGCGTTCATCTTCGCCTTCATCGTCCCGGGGGCGGGGTCGTATCCGGCGTGGATCAGGCCGCCGTTGGCCTTCGATGCCCCGAGCGCGATGTCGTCGGTCGCCTCGATGAGGCATATCGTCTTGTCGTATCGCGCGAGCTGCCGTGCGATGGCGCAGCCGGTGATGCCCGCGCCTACGATGGCGATGTCGTACCTAGGTTCCATGGTGCCGCTCCCGTCTGAGCACCGGGCGTGTGTCCATGGGCTCGCAGCCGGTGCATTCTATAGACAAAGTGTCAACAAATAATGCTACGCGTGTCGTTTATCTTCGCCAGGGCCAATCGGGCGAGCGGGCGGCTAGGTCCGCAAACGGCCCCGGCGCTGCGCGGTCGCGGTGGTCGACGGGCCCGCTGTGTCGTTAACGTGCGCGGTTGCCGGTCGTTTCCGATGAGGGGGCGGGTGGTATACAATACGGTGCGATTATGAACAGCTTTGCAATCTCGCAACCGGCTGAAAGGTGAGGCTCATGTCCAAGTACATCGAGGAGCTCATGTCCCCGCAGTTGATGTTTGCCATGTACGGCTTCATCGCCTTCGTGGTCGCTCTCTACCTGCTCTCCGTCGTGTATGTCTTCATCGACGCGAAGCGTCGCGGCGTCCAGGCGTTTTGGGCCTGGGGCCTGCTCGCCCTCGTCCCGTTCGTCGGCCTTATGGCCTATATCGTGATGCGCCCGGCGTCCTACGTGGCGGATCGCGAGGAGCAGGAGCTCGACATGGCGCTGCGCGAGCGTCAGCTCGCCCAGTATGGCAGCTGCCCCAACTGCGGCACCACCATCGAGAAGGACTTCATCGTCTGCCCGGTGTGCAACACGCAGGTCCGCAACGTCTGCCCCACGTGCAAGCGCCCGCTGGAGGCGCACTGGAAGGTCTGCCCCTTCTGCCGAACTCACATCCAATAGGCGCGAGCTTCCCCGTGCGCTGCACGGGGCCGATGAACCGCGCCGGAACGCACCCGTCACCCTTTGGATGGCGGGTGCGTTCCTATTCCGTGCTTCTTGGCGCTCTTCTGGATTGGAGGCGCAATTGCGCGGGCAAACGGGTACACTGGAAAAGTTACAGAGGTAATGCACCGTATCGGAAAGGTTCTAGATATGAAGGCACTGTACAACGACGGCTCCGTGGCCGAGGTTGAGGCCGACGAGGCCCAGCACGTCATCCGCCATTCCGCCGCCCACATCATGGCCCAGGCCATCAAGCACCTCTACCCCGAGGCCGACTTCGCCTACGGTCCCGCGACCGACAACGGCTTCTATTACGACATCGACCTCGGCGATAAGAAGATCTCCGAGGACGATCTGCCCACCATCGAGGCCGAGATGAAGAAGATCGTCAAGGAGAACCTTAAGTTCCAGGTCTTCGAGCTGCCCCGCGAGGAGGCCATCGCCCTCATGGAGGAGCGCGGTGAGAAGTATAAGGTCGAGCACATCGGTGACCTGGCCGATGACGCTCGCATCACCTTCTACCAGCAGGGCGATTACATCGACATGTGCGTCGGACCGCACCTCACTTATACCAAGGCCCTCAAGGCCTTCAAGCTCACCGGCGTGTCTGGCGCCTACTGGAAAAACGATGCCAACAACAAGATGCTCACGCGCATCAACGGCACGGCTTTCGCCACCAAGGATGAACTGGAGGCGCACCTCACCCTCCTCGAGGAGGCCAAGAAGCGTGACCATCGACGCATCGGTCGCGAGATGGACCTGTTCATGATGCGCGACGAGGCCCCCGGCTTCCCGTTCTTCCTGCCCAACGGCATGGTCCTCAAGAACACCCTGCTCGACTACTGGCGCGAGATCCATCACAAGGCTGGGTACGTCGAGATTTCCACGCCCCAGATCATGAACAAGAGCCTGTGGCTCACCTCCGGTCACTGGGACCACTACAAGGACAACATGTACTCCACGATGATCGACGACGAGGAGTACTGCATCAAGCCCATGAACTGCCCGGGCGGTGTGCTCGTCTACAGCTCCAAGCCGCATAGCTACCGCGAGCTGCCCATCCGCGCCGGCGAGATCGGCCTGGTGCACCGCCACGAGCTCAGGGGCGCCCTGCACGGCCTGTTCCGCGTCCGCTGCTTCAACCAGGATGACGCGCACTTGTTCGTCACGCCCGAGCAGCTGACCGACGAGATCGTGGGCGTTGTGCGCCTGATCGACTCCGTGTACCAGAAGTTCGGCTTCAAGTACCACGTTGAGCTTTCCACCCGCCCCGAGGACTCCATGGGCTCCGATGAGGATTGGGCCGCCGCCGAGGAGGGCCTCAAGGTCGCACTCGATAAGCTGGGCATGGATTACGTGGTCAACGAGGGTGACGGCGCCTTCTACGGTCCCAAGATCGACTTCCACCTGGAGGACTCCCTCGGCCGCACCTGGCAGTGCGGTACCGTGCAGCTGGACTTCCAGATGCCGCAGAACTTCGACCTCACCTACGTGGATGCCGACGGCGAGAAGAAGCGCCCCATCATGCTCCATCGCGTGTGCTTCGGCTCCATCGAGCGCTTCATCGGCATCCTGATCGAGCATTATGCCGGCAAGTTCCCGGTGTGGCTCGCCCCCATGCAGGTCAAGGTCCTGCCCGTATCTGAGAAGAGCCGCGACTACGCTCACCAGGTCACCGAGCAGCTCGAGGCCGCCGGCATCCGCGTGGTGTGCGACGATCGCGACGAGAAGATCGGCTACAAGATTCGCGAGGCCCGCGGCGTCGATCGCGTGCCCTACATGCTGATCCTGGGTGAGAAGGAGGTCGAGGCCGGCAACATCTCCGTCCGCGACCGTTCCAACGAGACCGTTCCGATGGCCGTCGATGAGTTCATTGCCAAGGTCGTTGAGGAGACCCGTACGCGCGCGTAGGACGCAACCGGGTTCATCGCTATGATGCGCACGCCGCCTCGGGCCCCACGGGCTCGGCGCGGCGTGCGTTATGCTTCGGGCCCACTGTCCAGGAGAGGAAGGGCGGTTTCAGCGTGATGGCTCAACAGGAACTCGAGACCCGATATGCGCAGCTCGTCTGCGCCGAGATCGCCGTCTTCGTGTACGGCGATCGCGTCGACGAGGCGCTCGCGCGCCTTGGCATCGTGGCGGACGAAGACCGTTTGGCTGATATGGTCGGCGGCACGGGCCTTCGCGTGGCGGATGTCCGTGCCGAGTCTCGTGAGGTTCATGCCCACGGCGGTCTTATGTGGGTTGACATCACTGTGCCGTCGCATTTCGGTTGCCATGCTTTCGAGCTTGGTGCCGACGTGCAGTGCGAGGCGCTCGACCGCGTTGCTGGCGGGTTACTCGATCGCAAGGTGGTTGCGCTTTCCGCACGTAGTGCTCGCGCGGTCGCTCGCGTGGGGGACCAGCCTTCTTGCGCGTTGGCTCAGGCCGATCTCGAGGTCATCGCCCATGGACTCGATAGCGTCTCGACGCGTATGCAGCGCCATTTCGATCATGCGCGCGCCCTCGCTGAGTACCTTGCCTGTTGTGATGGTTTGGTCCGGTTCGATTACCCCGGTCTCGCCACACATCCCGATCGCTCGCTGGCTGAGCGCGTGCTGCGTCACGGCTTCGGCCCCGCCGTCGATTTCGAGCTCCCTGGGGACTGGGGCGCCACGGCGGGTGATTTCATCGAGCGCTGCCGTCTGAACGGCCGAGGTTGCCACGCCGGCGGACCCCGCACGCGCCTGCATGCGCGCGATGGGTGGCAGGGGAGCGCGGTTCGCATATTCGCCGGCCTCGATGACCCTCTCCCCATAGCCGATGATCTTGACCAGGCCATGCGCTGGTTCCGCAATCCTCCGCAGCCGTAGGAGGCCATCGTGCTCATCCTGATCGGCGTCAAGGCGTTTTTGGGGTTGTAAGTCTGGGCTGGGCATTCCTCGTCGGAAGCGGTTTCTTTGTCGTTTTCGCAGGCCCTATTCCCTCCGAGGCTTTCCTTGCCGTTGCCGCCCTAGACCGATAATTGCGATTTGCTCTTTGTTAATCGGGTATATGGCCCATATCGGGAACGTTTGCGGTTGTGTGAATTGGCATCTTTCGTTTTGTTGCAGTGAGTGGGCATCCCCTCAAGTACATGCGTTTTTCATCACTTCATCTACCTGCCCTTATATCGAGCCTATAGCTGTCTGTTCTCTTGATCTCCGTAATCCACTGCAACAATTCTCATGGTTGTGCGTTGGGTAAGGCCGCATTTCTTTCCAATTAGGTGATGGGTCGTCGCGCCCCAGCGGGCGGGATCGGGGGAGATGCATGCCAGTGCTTCATGGGATGAGCGCCTTATCGTATTATCGAACGCCCTTGCAGGTGGAACGGTCGGAGATTGATCCGTCTGTCCTCCTCGATGGAACGGAGGAGGGTAAACGGGTCTACCGCCTGTTGACCGAACCGTGCCCTCATGAGAGCAGTTCCACCCGCATGGTCCGTTTGCGAGCCAGGGGTGACTTGATGGGGATTCCGCTTCCCTTGGAGTTGTGTCCAACTGAACCGTGCTCGATGCGTCCGAACAGGCTCGTTATCCCACGCAGGCTCCCTAGACATCAGAGTCCCGCCGAGCTCGTGTCGCTTGGTGGCGGGCTTATGGTTCCTACTGTTCCGCAGCTGTTTCTCGAGCTTGCAAGGGGCCGCACTATCGTGGAGCTCGGGCTTCTCATGATGGAGGCTTGCGGCTTATTCGCGGTTTTCCACGAGACGGCTCAGGCGCGAGCCGTGCTTAAGACGCTTCGCGTTGTTGAGGAGGAGCGTGCTCTTGAGAAAATAGGAGGCTGGGAGGGGAGGAGCGACTCCGGGGGATTCGCTGCCAATCGCAAGCCATATTGCAACGCCTGCTACGACGAGTCCGGAAAGCGCCTTTTCTTTCTGGATGACTGCGGGGGTGCCCAGCCTTGGCGTCGGGCCACGACGACGATCGGCAAGGTGACTGACATGTGGGCCCGTCCGCCCCTGACGTCCGCAAATGAGCTCATCGATTATTACTCCCGTTGTGTCGAGCGAGGCATCCCTGCTGCTCGCAAGGCGCTTCAAGCGGCCAAGCTCGTGCTTGATGGCGCGGCCTCTCCGCTCGAGGCGCGATTTGCAATCATGCAGTTCGCACCCGTTTCTCTTGGCGGCGATGCTTGGCCAAGGCCCTTCTTGAACAGACGGGTTCGCTTTTTGCCTGAGTTGAGAAAGCTGGCAGGTAGAGATTGGTGTTCATGCGATGAGCTGTGGGACGACCTCAAAGTAGATATTGAGCTGAACGGCAGGGCTTTTCATGCGGATGAGCGCGGGTTTTCCCTTGAGTCCGGTCGTCGTGCCGCATTGGAGGCGATGGGTTATCGTGTTTTGGAAATTACGCACGGGCAGATGGAGGACTACGATAGCTTTGAGACGATATCCCTCTCATTTGCAGACGTGCTTGGATTCCGCGAGGCCCCACGAACGAGTGCATTTTGCAAGCGCCGCAAGGAGCTCCATCGTCGGGTGATGGCCTTTCGGTTTTGACAGCCTTTGAAGGCTTGCTCGGAGAAATGTTGCAGTGGAACGGCGGAAGGGTGCGCATCGAAAAAGGTCGCACACTGCTGAACTGCCAATTTATCGAAATGAATGAGCCGCATATCGTTAACGAATCTAATCCACTGCAACATTTCTCAATGTTGACATGACTGTGGCCGATAGAGCGTTAAAACAGCTCGGTGAGGCGCTTCGCGATCATCGCGTCGAGCTCTGCCTGGATGGTTCGATAGGCGTGGAGGGCATGTTCGCCCTCAGCGGTGAGCGCCGAGCCGCGCGCGCCGTCGCGGGCGAGCAGCTCGCAGCCCAGATGCCCCTCGGCCTCGCGCACGATTCTCCACGCCTTGGAATACGCCATGCCCATGCGTTTCGCCGCGCGGTTGAGCGAGCCTTCTTCGGCGACGCCCTCCAGCAGGGAGGCGCACCCGCCGCCGAAAGCACCGGGCAGGTCGCGGTCGTCGTCGGAGATGGTGAGTCGGGCGTGGGCGGAAAGCGACATATGGGCTCCAAGCTGGTGGTACGGTCGCGATGGCACAGGGTCCGTGCCGTCGACGACAAGATCCTTGCGTCTTTTTCGGCGCGGTACCGAGGTTACCTTGCGCGATCCCGGGATGCGGGTGGGTGTGTCGATTGGACCGAAGGCGGCGTCGAAGAGGCATTGAGATTGGGCAGACCGTTTGAAGTCTGGCAACGAGAGCCATTGTAGCAGCGCCTCTGCGCTACAATACCCCCACTTGTATCGGGAGCGAATGGCACGGCGGCAAGGAGTCGCCGCCGCGTCGGCAGCAAAGAGTCGAAGGAGCGACATGGCAACGTTTTTCCCTGGTGAATCCCATACTTTCTCTGAGTATCTGCTCGTCCCCGGATACTCCTCCGCTGAGTGCGTTCCCACGAACGTCTCCCTCAAGACCCCGCTGACCCGCTTCAAGCGCGGCGATGAGCCCGAGATCACGCTGAACATCCCCATGGTCTCCGCCATCATGCAGTCCGTCTCCGGAGTGGACATGGGCGTCGCCCTGGCCACCGAGGGCGGCATCTCCTTCATCTACGGTTCCCAGACCCCCGAGTCCGAGGCCGCCATGGTCAAGGCCGTCAAGGACCACAAGGCCGGTTTCGTGCAGTCCGACTCCACCCTTACGCCCGACATGACCATGGAGCAGGTCATGCAGCTTAAGGACCGCACCGGTCACTCCACTATGCCCGTCACCGATGACGGTACCCCCACTGGCAAGCTCCTCGGCATCGTTACCAGCCGCGACTACCGCCCCAGCCGCGATGATCACTCCAAGCTCGTCTCCGAGTTCATGACTCCTCGCGCCGAGCTCATCGTGGGTGACAAGGACATCACCCTCAAGGACGCCAACGACCTCATCTGGGACAAGAAACTCAACGCCCTGCCCGTCGTCGATGACAATGACCACCTGGTCGGCATCGTCTTCCGCAAGGACTACGACTCCCACAAGATCAATCCCAACGAGCTGCTCGATGCCAACAAGCGTTACATGGTCGGCGCGGGCATCAACACCCGCGACTACGCCGAGCGCGTTCCGCTGCTCGTCGAGGCCGGCGCCGATGTCCTGTGCATCGACTCCTCCGAGGGCTATTCCGAGTGGCAGAAGCGCACCATCGAGTGGATCCGCGAGAACTACGGCGATTCCGTCAAGGTCGGCGCGGGCAACGTCGTCGACGCCGACGGCTTCCGCTTCCTGGCCGATTGCGGTGCCGACTTCATCAAGGTCGGTATCGGCGGCGGCTCCATCTGCATCACCCGCGAGACCAAGGGCATCGGCCGTGGCCAGGCCACCGCGCTGATCGACGTCTGCCGCGCCCGCGATGAGTACTTTGAGGAGACCGGCGTCTACGTGCCCGTCTGCTCCGACGGCGGCATCGTCTACGATTACCACATGACCCTGGCGCTCGCCATGGGTGCCGACTTCCTCATGCTCGGCCGCTACTTCGCTCGCTTCGACGAGTCCCCGACCAGCCGCGTGAACGTCAACGGCCAGTACATGAAGGAGTACTGGGGCGAGGGCTCCGCGCGTGCCCGCAACTGGCAGCGCTACGACCTGGGCGGCGCCCAGAAGCTCTCCTTCGTCGAGGGCGTCGACTCCTACGTGCCCTATGCCGGCTCCCTCAAGGACGGCGTGAACGGCACCCTGTACAAGGTCAAGTCCACCATGTGCAACTGCGGTGCGCTCTCCATCCCCGAGCTGCAGGACAAGGCCCGTCTCACCCTCGTCTCCGCCACCTCCATCGTCGAGGGCGGCGCCCACGACGTTGTGGTCAAGGACTCCCAGCAGACGGTGAGCTACAACTAAACGGTTCCAAATCATCCTACAGGCTAATGCTCAGAAGGCTCGTGTGCGCTCGCATGCGAGCCTTCTGCTATTTTAGATACGAAGGATTTGAGAGTTTAATGTGAAGCCGATTTGACGGCGTTCTGCCAAATTGACGTGGGCGTAGCCCGCGTTCCAAAGCTGCCCGCCATCGCCCCGTTGGTCGTTGCCGTTATCTGCAATCGCTTGTCGTAGTTCGTCGGTCATGGTCGCTGCTTTTCGAGTGAATCGAGTTCAGAGTGGATAAGTTTTCTCCAAAAACAATCGAAGCGCTTGGGTATTACGTCTATATATATTCTGATCCCGTGACTAAAGTTCCCTTTTATGTCGGCAAGGGAAAAGGCAATAGGGCATTCGCTCATTTGCACGACGGTTCCGAAAGCGATAAAGCACTCAAGATTGCCGAGATACAAGCGCGTGGCAGGCAACCTCTCATCGAGATTTTGGCTTTCGGCCTTGATGAGAAGGCCGCATATAAAGTCGAGGCAGCGGCAATTGACTTACTTGGACTGAAGAATCTGACAAACAAGCAGGCGGGTCATGAATCGAGCCTATATGGGCGGATAGAGGTTTCGGAGCTCGATGCGAGGTTTGATCACGGAGAACTGACCGAGTCGGATTTTCTCGAAGATGCGGTCTTGGTCAAGGTCAACCAGCTCTATCGAAACGGAATGTCCGATTTTGAGTTGTATGAGGTAACACGAGGGTTTTGGCGTGTGGACAAAAGTAAGATTGAGGGAATCCATCTTGCTCTGGCGGTCTATGACGGCATGGTTCTTGAAGCCTATGAAATCGCGGCATGGTTGCCGGCGGGTTCGGGCATGTGTGCGGCTCGCTCGGTCAGTCAAGCCGAGTCGGCTCATCGCATGGAGTTCGTGGGGCGCGTTGCCGATCGGTGTATTAGAGATCGCTATGTCGGAAAGGGCGTTTCGGGGCTTTACGCGCCGGGGAGCGCAAATCCCATCCGCTATGTGAGGGCCGCTTATTCACGTAAGGCGCTTGTGGAGATCCACAGGGTGCTCGAGGATATCGAGTTGACAGGGGAGAAGAGAGAATGGTGCTCAAACTTCAGCTTCTATGACCCACAGCAGGATGATCCCTACGGCCTTGAAAACAGCTTGAATGATTTGCTGGATTTGGCCTACCGAGGAGGATTTGTCCCCGTTGACTACGGGGTTGTATATCAATCGATAGGAAAAGATGATATAGCGGCCAGAAAGGCATCCAAGAAGGAACTTTTGGAGTTGAGCGACCACCAATTGGTCTCGATTCTGGGCTTTCAGTTCAGGGGCGATCACTTTGACAACGGCTCGTGGATCAGAACGTATGTGGCAAATGGATTGGCTTATCACTACTTCCATGAGCTGGCCGAGCGTTGGGGTTGTGCGTAATCTATTTTCGGGTGCTCTAGTTGTTGCAAAAATCCCTTGTCGGAAATTACCAGAAACCGCATCTCAATTCCTGCCCTGAATATCCTGGTATTTCTGCAGGTCGTACTCTGTTGAGGCGCAGCAATTATCAGGTTCTTGCACAGTGCTCTATCTTAAAGGGATTTTTGCAGCATTCTTTGGGAACAATGGCCAACACTCAAATCATGGTAGGGGGGATGGTGAATGAGGGCCTTTGTTCTTTCTCATTTCTCGGCATTGTGGTGGTTTTTGAGTCATCGTGACCCCCGCGTAGACAGCAATGTGCCAAATCTTGTTATTCCAAAGTCGGCCGATGCTCCCGATGTCTTGTTGGTTGAGCAGCTGCGCTGGTCCATCGGCCTTGACGGGCCCCTCGATTTCTTGGTTCTGGGTGCCGGCGCGTTCCGAAGGAGTGTTTCGGTTCGGCCGCATGGCTGCACGCAGGATTTGCCGTCCGGCAGCCTTATTCCCATAGCGTGCCATGCTAGCGACGCGGAGCTGTTCGTATGCAGTCCCGAACTTGCCTTTTTGCAGATATGCCAAATTGTCGACACGACCGAGGCGATCTATTTTGGCATGTGCGCCTGTTCGGATTTTCGGTTCGACCCCTTCGCCCGGGGTGGCGTCGTGTATCGAGCAGAAGGTTCGCACTCGATTGCGAGCTTGCGTTCAATGGAGGCGTTCCTGGATAGCGCGAAGGGGATCAGGGGCGTCAAGCGGGCACGTTCGGCCTTGGTGCACGTCTGCGAGCATGCTCGGTCTCCAAAAGAGTGTGCTTTGGGGATGTTCTTCTGTCTTCCATCTAGGCTCGGCGGTTTTGATTTGGGGCAGCTTTCCTTTAACGAGGGGGTGCGAGTCTTCGATGGGCGCGATCGATGGGGCAGACCGAAATGCATAACGCGCTACCCTGACATCGTTATTCGTTCTAAGACCTGCAAAGGCGAGCGGCGCGTGGTGTTTGTTGACTACGATCCCGCGAGTACGCACGCGGGCGACGAGAAAGCCTTGCTCGACTCTCGGCGCAGGAACGATATCGCTACCATTCGCGACGCATCGCATTTTTCCATCACCTCTGACGATGTGGGAAGTTTCGACTATTTGGAAATGCTTGCAGATCGGATAAGGAGGATGCTGGGGAGGAGGGCACGTCCGTTGCTGCGCGGGTCGAAGGACTCCGCGTCGAATAGGGAAGTGCTTCGCAGCGCGCGAGAGCAAAGACATCTCTTGTGGTCGCAATTCGTGGTCAAGTCGTTCGACTCAGTGATTTACGACATGAGATGATGGGCTGTTTGCTGTTGCGCGGTGCACGGCGCACTGCGGCACGCCCCTGGCGCATCAATCGATGGCGGGTTTTACCTGGGCGTCTCGAACTGAGCAGCGTTTACGATTGTGTCATGCGGGAATGTTGGTGCCTGGAATGCGGCTGTGAACTGGGCTGCTGCATAATTCCCTTGATATCAATTGCGGTCACTACACTCACACTTCCAAGCACGTCTAAGATTTGTAATTCCTGCGCCTTTGGCAATTCAGCCATCCAACTGCCATGCCATCTCCTTTGTAACATTTTGTGTTAAGGGAATTATGCAGCAATCCATGTAGTCGTTGCGGATTCAGCAGGGTGCCGTAAGCAATCACGCCCGCTTGTGCACGGCAGTGCTCACCAAATAACGGTGATCCGACGCTTGCGCGTGGGTGCGCCCGCTTACGAATGGCAGCCTTCTTGTTTACGCATAATGGAGCCATTGGCATAGAGAGGCCTCTCGAGACGCGTGATGACCTCTGGCTGCCTACAATCTGTCTAAGTTTCTGGGGGCTATCGCCCCCTCCCTCATAAGATCGGTCACCTGCTCTATAGGCAGACCTGCTAAACTCTTGAACATTACCGACGCGGCGCGGCGGGCCCCGAGCGGCCCCGGCGCTTGAACGATAGGAGCCAACCATGTGCGATTGCCACGAGCACGATCACGCCGGTCGCGCGGCGGGGGAGATCCCGGCTTACGACGCGCAGACCATTGAGGAAAAGTGGGTGAAGTCCTGGGAGGAGCAGAATCTCTTCGCCGTGGACACCGATTCCACCAAGCCCAAGAAGTACGTCCTCGAGATGTTCCCGTACCCTTCGGGTGACCTGCACATGGGCCACGCCCGCAACTACACCATCGGCGACGCCATGGCTCGCCAGGCCCGTATGCGCGGCTACGACGTGCTGCATCCCATCGGTTTCGACGCTTTCGGTCTTCCCGCCGAGAACGCGGCTATCAAGCACAACACCCAGGCCGCCGCGTGGACCTATAAGAACATGGACCAGGCCCTCGCTACCATGAAGCGTATGGGCTTTTCCTACGACATGGATCGCCTGGTTAAGACGTGCAGCCCCGATTACTACCGTTGGGGCCAGTGGATCTTCGAGAAGCTGTGGGAGCGCGGTCTGGTCTACCGCAAGAAGAACCCGGTCAACTGGTGCCCCAAGTGCGAGACCGTGCTCGCCAACGAGCAGGTGACCGAGGGCCGCTGCTGGCGCTGCGACTCCGAGGTGGAGAAGCGCGACCTCGAGCAGTGGTACATCAAGATCACCGAATATGCGCAGGAACTGCTCGACGATCTGGAGAAGCTCCCCGGTTGGCCCGAGCGTGTCAAGCAGATGCAGGCCAACTGGATCGGCCGCTCCGAGGGCGCCGAGGTCGACTTCACGCTGTGCGACGTCGATGGCAACCCAATCGAGGGCGATGAGGGCAAGATTACCGTCTTCACCACCCGTGCCGACACGCTGTTCGGTAACACGTTCTTCCTGCTCGCCCCCGAGTACAAGGGCCTGATGGACCTGGTCGAGGGCACCGAGTACGAGGCCGGCGTGCGCGAGGTCGTCGAGGGTGCCAAGCACATCTCCGCCGTCGAGCGCGCCCAGGGTACGCTCGAGAAGCATGGCGCTTTCACGGGCCGCTATGTCATCAACCCCGTCTCGGGCGCCAAGGTTCCCGTGTGGGTGGCCGACTACGTCATCTCCGACTACGGCACCGGTGCCGTCATGGCCGTGCCCTGCGGCGACGCGCGCGATTTCGACTTCGCCAAGAAGTATGACCTGCCCATCGTGCCCATCATCCTCTCCGAGGACGACCCGCTGTATGAGGACCTCAAGGACGAGCAGGGCACGCGCGTGACTTCTGTCGACTGGGACGAGGCGCTCACCTGCGAGGGCAAGCTCGTCCAGTCCGGTAAGTACACCGGCATGACGGGCGGTAAGCATTCCGAGGGCGAGGCCGCCATCGTGGCCGACCTCGAGGCCGCCGGCACCGGCAAGCGCTCTGTCCAGTACCGCCTGCGTGACTGGCTCATCTCCCGTCAGCGCTACTGGGGCAACCCCATCCCGGCTATCCACTGCGAGCATTGCGGGATCGTCCCCGTGCCCGCCGATCAGCTTCCGGTCATGCTGCCCGAGAACCTCGACCTCACCGCGGGCGAGACGCTCGCCGAGTGCCGCGACTTCTACGAGACGACCTGCCCCGTGTGCGGCGCACCGGCTCGCCGCGAGACGGATACCATGGACACCTTCACGTGCTCCAGCTGGTACTACCTGCGCTACACCGATCCGCACAACACCGAGCTGCCGTTCTCGCGCGAGGCCGCGAACCGCTTCATGCCGGTCGACAATTACATCGGCGGCATTGAGCACGCGATCCTTCACCTGCTGTACAGCCGCTTCTTCACCAAGGCCCTGCGCGATATGGGTCTGCTCGACGTCGACGAGCCGTTCACCAACCTGCTGTGCCAGGGCATGGTAAAGGACGAGAACGGCGATACCATGTCCAAGTCCAAGGGCAACGTCGTGCCCCCGAGCTCGGTCATCGAGCCCTTTGGCGCCGACACCATGCGCCTGGCGATCCTGTTCATCGCCCCGCCCGAGAAGGACTTCGACTGGGATCCCAAAGCCGTCGAGGGCGCCAACCGCTTCATCAAGCGCGCCTGGCGCATCGTTTGGCAGCTGGCCGAGACCGCCGGCGACGCCGCCTCGCTCGATAAGGGCGCCCTGTCCAAGCCCGCGCTCGAGCTGTACCGCGAGCGCCATCGCACGCTGGCCAAGTGCACCGAGGACTTCGATCGCGGCCAGTTCAACACGGCCATCTCCGCGATGATGGAGCTCGTGAACGCCGCGAGCGCCTATATCAACGCCGTGCCCGCCGCGGAGCGCGACGCCGCCCTCACTGCGCTCGTCGCCTGCGACATCGTCTCCGTCCTGGCGCCCATCTGCCCGTTCGCCTGTGAGGAGCTGTGGCACGCCGCCCTCGGCCGCGAGGGGAGCGTCTACACCGCCCCGTGGCCGGAGTTCGACGCCGCCGAGGCCGCGGCCGACGAGGTCGAGATCGCCGTCCAGGTGCTCGGCAAGATGCGCGCACGCGTGATGGTGCCGGCGGGCGCCGATGCTGCCGCCATGCAGGCTGCCGCCGAGGCCGCCGTTGCCAAGCACATCGAGGGCAAGACGGTCGTCAAGGCTATCTGCGTCCCGGGCAAACTTGTAAATCTTGTGGTGAAGTAGGCTTCCAAATCGGGTCGATCCACGGCAAAATTGCCCCGTACGCTGGGAATGTGTTATAGTCCCCTTAAATGAAGTTGTCACGTGAAGGGAGTGCGGGTTCGCCCGCGCTCCCTTTTCATGAAAGTGAGGTGTCACATGGTCAAGAGCAAGGTGGAGCAGGACATCATCGATGCCCTGGAGGCCCGCGCCGCCGAGCACGGCATCGACATCGTCGACGTCGAGGTCGTCGGTGCCACCAAGGCCCCGTGCGTACGCGTGCGCCTGGATAAGCTCGAGGGCGATCCCATCAACCTCGACGAGGTCACCGCCCAGACCGCCTGGGTGTCCGAGACCGTCGAGGCCCTGGATCCCATTTCGAGCGCCTACACGCTCGAGGTCAGCTCCCCGGGCATGAAGCGTCCGCTGCGCCGCCCGTCCGACTTCGCCCGCTTCGTGGGCGAGGACGTCGAGCTCACCACCACGGCCATGGAGGGGCGCCGTTCCTACAAGGGCGCCATCGCCGCCGCCACCGACGCGTGCGTGACCATTCAGCCCGAGGGCGAGGATGCGGTCACCATCGCATTTGACGACGTAAAGAAGTGCACCTTGAAGCCGGTCTTCGACTTCAAGGGCGTGAAGGAAGGGAACTAACCATGGCAGATGCCGATTTCACCATGATGGAAGCTCTCATGGAGCTGTGCCAGGAGAAGCACATCGACCAGCTCTACCTGCTCGATCGCCTTGAGGCCGCACTCGCCGAGACCTATGCTCGCGTTCTCAAGCTCGACTGGGGCGCGAAGGTCACCATCGACCGCACCACCGGCAAGATCTACGTGTACCGCCTCGAGCCCATCGACGATTCCATGGATGAGGAGGGCAACTTCACCGAGTACGAGGAGATCGACGTCACGCCCAAGGACGTGAGCCGCCTCGCCGCCCAGACCGCCAAGGCCGAGATCAACGCCATCGTGCGAAACGCCGCTCGCGAGCAGATCTACGAGGAGTTCTCCGGTCGCGTGGGCGATCTCATCAACGGCACCGTGCTGCAGTCCACGCCCGACTTCACCATCGTGAAGATCCGCGAGGGCGTCGAGGCCGAGCTGCCTCACTTCGACCAGCGCCGCTATCCCGACGAGCGCAACGAGCGCCCTGCCGGCGAGCGCTACCTGCACAACCAGCACCTCAAGGCCGTCATCATCGACGTCCGCGACCCCAACTCCACGCTTCCCCCGGTGCGCGGCGAGCACTCCCGCCCGCCGATTGTCATCTCCCGTACCCACTCCGAGCTCATGCGTCGTCTGTTCGAGCAGGAGGTCCCGGAGGTCTACGAGGGCACCGTCGAGCTCAAGTCCATCGCCCGCGAGCCCGGCCAGCGCTCCAAGGTCGCCGTCCACTCCCTGGACGACCGCCTCGACCCGGTCGGCGCCTGCGTCGGCCCCAAGGGCAGCCGTGTGCGCGCCGTCGTGGGCGAGCTGCGCGGTGAGCGCGTCGACGTCATCCTGTGGGACGAGGATCCGGCCGTCTACGTCGCCAACGCCCTGTCCCCGGCCAAGGTGACCCGCGTGCTGATCGACCCCGAGAAGAACTACGCCGGCGTCATCGTCCCCGACGACCAGCTGTCGCTCGCCATCGGCAAGGAGGGTCAGAACGCCCGCCTGGCCGCCCGCCTCACCGGCTGGCACATCGATATCAAGAGCGAGACCCTCGCGGCCGACATCCTCAAGAACGTCCCGCTGGCACCTCAGCCCGTCGTCGAGGACCTGATCGACGATGAGCCCGCCGACCTCGAGCCCGAGCGCTGCGCGCACGTTGGCGAGGACGGCACCCGCTGCCGCAATCAGGCCCGCCCTGGCTCCCGCTTCTGCGGCGTGCACGACGGCGAGCTCGATGGCGCCGGCGACGACGCTCTGGCATGCGCCGAGGACCTCATCTAGGCCCGCGTTCCCACGCATTGATTCTTGTTGATTGAAGATGCGCGCCCGGTGCGCGTGAGAGGTAGGTGAAGGATATGGCGAAAGTCCGTATTTCCAGCCTGGCCAAAGAGTTCGGCATGACGTCCAAGGAACTCATGGGCCACCTTGAAGAGATGAAGATCCCGGCGAAGTCCGCGTCGTCCTCCCTCGAGGACGCCTTCGTCGCCATGGTCAAGAAGCAGCTCGCCCCCGTGATCGAGGCCCGTGCGGCCGAGGTCGAGGCCGCTAAGCGCGCCGAGGAGGAGGCCGAGCGCGCCGCCGAGGCCGAGGCCGCTGCCAAGGAGGAGGCCGAGCGCCTAGCCGCCGAGGCCCGTCGCGAGGAGGAGCGCCGCCTGTCCCAGGAGGCTCAGGCCGCCGCTGAGGCCGCCCGCGCTGCCAAGGAGGAGGCCGAGCGCCGCGCCAAGGAGGAGGCCGAGAAGGCCGCCCGCGAGGCCGAGCTCGAGGCCAAGCGCCGCGCCGTTCCCGCGTCCGACTCCGGCATGAGGTTCCGCTCCCTGCTCGATCAGATCGCCGAGCAGGAGGTCGTCCTCAAGGAGAAGAAGGCCGCCGAGGCCGCCAAGCCCGCGTCCGACTCCCGCTCCGATCGCGGCGGTCGTCGCGGCGGTCGCAACGCCGGTCAGAACGGCGCCGCCACCACGGACGCTCCGGCCCGCACCCGTCGCCGCAGCTCCGCTCCGGCCGCCAACATGCCGGACAACTTCCCGCCCTCGCCCGACAAGGCCGGCAAGGGCAAGAAGGGCCGCAAGGGCGCTTCCCATGAGAACCACGAGGGCGAGGATCGTTACGCCCGCATGGCCCGTGAGGCCGAGGAGTACAGCCGCGAGAAGGTCCTGGCCGACGCTCGCGCGGCCGTCGAGGAGGCCTCTCGCGAGTCCTCCGGCCGTCGTAAGAAGCGCAAGGAGAAGCGTGCAGCCGAGGCCGCCGCTGCAGCCGAGGAGCGCAAGATCGAGGAAGCGCTCGCACAGGGCATCAACCCCGAGGACCTCGACGCCGTCAAGGTCTCCGAGGGCGTGACCGTCGCCGAGCTCGCTGAGATCCTCGAGGTTTCCGCCAACGACATCATCAAGCGCCTGTTCCTGCTGGGCACCCCGCTCACCATGACGCAGACCATGAGCAACGACCTGGTCGAGCTCGTCGCCGACGACCTGGGCCGCCAGGTGCGCATCGTCACCGCCGAGGAGGAGAACTCCTTCAGCTTCTACGACGCGCCCGAGGACCTCAAGTCCCGCCCGCCCGTGGTCACCGTCATGGGCCATGTCGACCACGGTAAGACCAGCCTGCTCGACGCCATCCGCCACACCAACGTCTGGAGCGGCGAGGCCGGCGGCATCACGCAGCACATCGGCGCTTCCGAGGTCACCATCAATGGTCGCCAGATCACCTTCGTCGACACCCCGGGTCACGAGGCGTTCACCGCCATGCGTGCCCGCGGCGCCAAGATCACGGACGTCGTCGTCCTGGTCGTCGCCGCCGACGACGGCGTCATGCCGCAGACCATCGAGGCCATCAACCACTCCAAGGCCGCCGGTGTGCCGATCATCGTCGCCGTCAACAAGTGCGATAAGCCCGAGGCGAACCCCGACAAGGTGCGCCAGATGCTGACCGAGTACGGCATCATCCCCGAGGAGTGGGGCGGCCAGAACATGTTCGTCAACGTCTCGGCTAAGAAGGGCCAGGGCATCGACGACCTGCTCGAGACCATCCTGCTTCAGGCCGATGTCCTCGAGCTCAAGGCCAACCCGGATACCTTCGCCTCCGGCAACATCATCGAGGCGAAGCTCGACCGCGGCCGCGGCCCGGTCGCCACGCTGCTCGTCACCCGCGGCACCCTGCACGTGGGCGACACCATCGTGGCCGGTCAGAGCTACGGTTCCGTCCGCGCCATGCTCGACCAGCACGGCAGCCACAAGGACGAGGCCCGTCCCTCCGACGCCGTCGAGATCTTGGGCCTCAACTCCGTCCCGGCAGCCGGTGACGAGTTCCGCGTCTTCGAGGACGCCCGCGACGCTCGCGACCTCGCCGAGCAGCGCGCCCTCAAGGCCCGTATCGAGGAGCAGAACAAGGTCAAGCACGTCACGCTCGAGACCCTGTTTGACGAGATGAGCCAGAACGAGCTCAAGGAGCTCAACCTGGTCGTCAAGGCCGACGCCCAGGGCACCATCGAGGCCCTCGCCGACTCCATCGGCAAGATGGATCAGACCGAGGTCCGCATCAACATCATCCACTCCGCCGTCGGCGCCATCTCCGAGACCGACGTCACGCTGGCCATGGCCTCTAACGCCATCATCATCGGCTTCGGCGTTCGCCCGCAGCCCAAGGCCCGCGACGCCGCGGAGCGCGAGAACGTCCAGATCAAGACGTACTCCATCATCTACAAGGCGATCGAGGACATCGACGCCGCCCGTATCGGCATGCTCAAGCCCACGGAGGAGGAGGTCCAGACCGGTTCCGCCGAGGTCCGCGACACCTTCCGTGTGCCCAAGGCCGGCACCATCGCCGGTTGTATGGTCACCGAGGGCGAGATCAGCCGCGACGACAAGGTCCGCGTCGTGCGCGACGGCGTCGTGGTGTTCGACGGCTCCTTCGGCTCCATGCGTCGCTTCAAGGACGATGTCAACGTCGTCAAGAGGGGCTACGAGTGCGGCCTGGGCATCGAGAAGTTCCAGGACATCAAGGTCGGCGACATCCTCGAGGCCTACAAAATCGTCGAGGTTGCTCGTACCGAGTAACGACCGCTCGTGCGGCTCGCGCCAAAAGGCGCGGGCCGCTTTCGGCCCTCAGGGCCGCTCGCCCTGCATCTAAAGGAGAGAGACATGAAGCAGACCCCGCTGACTCGCCGACTGGGAGAGCAGCTGCGCGAAAAGCTCGGCTACATCCTCCTGTTCGAGATCGCCGACCCGCGCCTCGACCTCGTCACGCTCACCGGCGTCGAGGTGGCGCAGGATCGTTCCTTCGCCCGTGTGTACGTGAGCTGCGACGGCGACCGCTACGAAGAGGTCCTCGAGGCGCTCAACGCCGCCAAGGGCCGCATTCGCAGCCTGCTCGCCCGCGCTCTCGATTGGCGCGTCACCCCCGAGCTCGCGTTCCAGATCGACCGCTCGACCGATGAGGCCGAGGCCATCTCGCGCGCACTCGAGAACGTCCCCGCGACGCTTTCGGTCGAGAAGGACGAGTTCGGCTACCCCCTCGCCGATTCCGAGGGCGAGGATACGGATTCCGATGAGGAAGATGTCGATGAACAGTAGCACCTCGCCGTGCTCCGGTCGGTCCACCACTCCCGACATGTGGGAGGGCGTCATCGAGTACGTCGAAAACGCCCGGACCATCGCGATCTCCGGTCACACGAATCCCGACGGCGATGCGCTCGGGTCCTTGCTGGGGCTCGGCGCCTCGATTCGGGCCCAGTTCCCCGACAAGAAGGTCGACTTGCTGCTCGCCGATGACGGTGCGATCCCGCGCGTCTACCGCTTCCTTGCGGGGGCCGATGAGCTCGAGCCCGCCGTGCGCCACGATGAGCGTTACGACGTGTTCATCTCGGTCGACGTTCCCACTCTCGGTCGACTGGCCGACTCCGCCGCGGTCGCCAAGCGCGCCCACGGTCGCGTCGTCATCGACCATCATCCCACGTGCGAGGAGTTCGGCGATGTGACGGTCCGCGTGACGTCGGCCGCCGCCACGGCGGTCCTCGTCGAGGAACTGCTCAACGCCGCCGGTTGGCCGTGCACCCCCGATATCGCCACGTGCCTGCTCACCGGTGTCGTGACCGACACCGGCAGGTTCCAGTACCAAAATGCGAACCCTTCCGCCTTCGCCTGCGCCTCGCGCTTGGTTGACGCCGGTGCACAGCCGGCGCGTATCGCGCTGGAGGTGTATCAGAGCCAGCGTTTGGAGTACCTGCACCTCGAGTCGATCGTCATGAGTCGCATCGAGGGCCGTGCCGGTGGTCGTGTGGCCTTCAGCTATGCGTATGAGGACGATCTTCGCTCGTGCGGGGTCAAGCCCGCGGAGTGCGATGGTCTGATCGATATCGTTCGCCAGGTCGGCGGCACCGAGCTGTGCCTGTTCCTGCGCGAGGACGAGCCGGGCTCCGTGCGCGGAAACCTGCGCTCGAAGGGTTCCATCGACATCTCCGGTATCGCCGTCGAGCTCGGCGGGGGAGGACATGCCGCGGCTGCGGGCTTCACCTTCAAGGGGACGGTGGAGCAGGCTGCGCAAGTCGTGCTGCCCAAGCTCGAGGCACTTTTGCAATAGACAATCACGGACAGGGGCACCCGTCCCGACCGGCCGTCTGGCGATTCTCCCGGCGGCCGGCGGAGGGCGCCCCTTCCCGCATACATACGAGAGGACAGCATGGGAAAGCGCAAGCCCAGCGAACTGAATCTTCTTCTCGCAATCGACAAGCCCGTGGGCATCACCTCGCATGACGTGGTGTCCAAGGTACGTCGTGCGCTCAACGAGCGTCGCGTCGGCCATGCGGGCACGCTCGACCCGCTGGCGTCGGGCGTGATGATCATCGGCGTCGGCCAGGCGACGCGCTTACTCGGTCGGATCACGCTCGACCGAAAGCGATATCTTTCGCGCATCATGTTCGGAGCCGAGACCACGACCGATGACGCCGAGGGCGAGGTGACCCGCACGGCCCCCATGAGCGACGACCTGCTGTCTCCGATGTTCGCCAAGCAGCTGCTCGCCGATTTTGTGGGCGAGCTCGACCAGGTCCCGCCGGCGTTTTCGGCTATCTCCGTCGACGGTGTTCGCTCCTACAAGCGTGCCCGTGCAGGCGAGGATGTCGAGCTGCCCGCACGCACGATCGAGGTGTATTCGGCCGACCTGGTCTCCATCGACGAGGTCGACGGCCACGCCGTGTGGACCGCGTCCTTCGATGTGAGCAAGGGCACCTACATCCGGGCATTGGCGCGCGATATCGGGCGCGCCGCTGGAAACGCGGCGCATATCGTCGACCTGCGAAGGACCGCCTCCGGTCCGGTGGGCATCGGGTCGTGCCTTCATGTCGAGGATCTTGACAAAGAACTCGCCCGTGCATCCGCCTTGGACCCCGCGAGCGTTTTGGGGTACCCCGCGCGCGAGCTGTCCGACGCAGAGCTTGCCGACGTGCTCAACGGCAAGGCCATCGCTTGCGCCGCACGCGACGCGGCGGGCGGCATCGCGCTCGTCCATGGCGGCCAGCTGCGTGCCATCGGCCTTGTAGAAGGCGGTCGTGTCCGTATGGAGACGGTCTTTCCCCAGGGTGTTGAGGGGGCGCGGAGATGATTTTGCCTGACGGTCAGACGCGCCGCAAGGGTGTTATGCCCGCCGTGGAAGAGCTCGCAGCCGATTTCCTGTGCGCTGGGATGGGGGACGACGCGCCGGTGCTGAACGTCGGCGGAGCGGCCGATGCCCCCGCTGACGGACCACTGCCGTGCGTCATCGCCATAGGCGCGTTCGACGGCGTGCATCGCGGTCATGCCGACCTGCTCCGCCATGCCATCGACGATGCGCGTGAGCGCGGCGTGGCTGCCGTCGCCGTCACGTTCGACCCGGATCCCGATGAGGTGGTGAGTGCTCATCCCGCTCCCAAGCTGACTTCTATGGATGGGAGGCTGCGTGCGTTGACCTCGATCGGTGTGCGCGTGGCCGTGGTCCCGTTCACTCGTCAGCTCGCCGCCCTCGATCACGTCGCCTTCTTCGAGGGTGTGCTCGCCCCGTATCTCGACATTCGCGCCATTCATGTGGGAAGTGACTTCAGGCTTGGCGCCCGCGGGGCCTCGACCGTTCCCATCATCGCGGATTGGGGTGCGCAGAAGGGCATCGCGGTGACGGGGCATGACCTGATCTTGGACGGTGACACACCCATCACGGCGACGCGCATTCGCTCGCTCATCGCTCGCGGCGACGTCGACTCCGCACGCCGCCTGCTCGGCCGTCGCCCCATGCTGCGGGGTCAGGTCGGTCCCGGCAGGGGGCAGGGGACGGACATGGGGTTCCCCACCGCAAATGTCGAGGTCCCCGGATATGCGCAGATGCCCGCCGACGGTGTGTACGCCGGTTTTGCCGAGGTCGACGGTGCGGTATGGCCCGCCGCGATCAACGCCGGCGTGCCCCCGATGTTCGCCGACTCGGTTAAATCAGCCCGTCTGGAGGCGAATCTCATCGGGTTCTCGGGAGATCTGTATGACAAGAAGGTCGCCATCGCCTTCGACCGCCTCCTGCGGCCCTCTCATTCTTTCGAATCGGTCGACGCGCTCATCGAGGCCGTCAACCGCGACATTGAAACGGTACGTGAACAGTTCGGCACATCGCCGGTAAGGATCGCGCGTGATTTCTGAGGATGACAAGAACAAGGTGCGGGATGCCACGGACCTCGTGGCCCTGGTGTCGGAGACCGTGGAGCTCAGGCCCCGCGGTAACACCGACCTGTGGGGATGCTGCCCGTTTCACGGGGAGAAAACCCCGTCCTTCCATGTGATACCCGCCACTCAGGTGTGGCACTGCTTCGGCTGCGGTGAGGGTGGCGACGCCTTTACCTACGTGATGAAGCGCGAGGGCCTGAGCTTTCCCGAGTCCATCCGGTACCTCGCTGACCGTGCCGGCATCGAACTTGAGGAGGACCATTCCTTCAAACGCTCCGGCACCAAGCGGAACCGCCTGGTCGAGGTATGCGAGGAGACCTGCTCCTTCTACCACACGCTGCTGATGCGCGGAAAGGACGCGCGCGGCCGCGACTATTGCAAGGAGCGCGAGCTCGATGCGGAGACCTGTCGCAAGTACCGCCTCGGTTTCGCGCCGGGCCACGGCATGCTCGTCCGCCATCTTGGATCCAAGGGCTTCACGCCTCAGGAAATGATCGACGCCAACGTCGCCTTCAGGAGCCGCGGCGGCGGTCTGGTCGACCGCTTCTTCGACCGCGTGATGTTCCCGATCTTCGACGAGCAGGGGCGTTGCATCGCGTTTGGCGGCCGCGCGCTCGACAAGGAAAAGACCAACGCCAAGTACCTCAACTCCTCCGAGACGCCGATTTTCCACAAGGGTAAGAACCTCTACGGCTTCAACTGGGCTAAGGACCATATCGTCAACAACAACGAGGCGATCGTCGTCGAGGGCTATATCAGCGCCATGAGCTGCTGGAAGGCCGGTATCGAGAACATCGTGGCGGTACTTGGCACCGCGCTGACCGAGAATCACGTGAAGACGCTCATGCGCTTCACGAAGAAGATCGTCTACATGTTCGACGGTGATGCCGCCGGGCAGAAGGCGGCGCGACGCGCGGTCCAGTTCATCGAGAAGGACGACCTCGACCTGCGCTGTGTGATCTTGCCCAACGGCCAGGACCCCGATGACTTCGTCCGCGCCAATGGGGGAGAGGCCCTACGCGAACTCCTCGACAATTCCATTCCGCTCATGGATTTCGTCTTTGGCAAACTCGAGGAGGAAAGCGATATCTCCACCCCGGGCGGCCGCGCCAAGGCGATGCGTTCGGCCCTCGAGCTCATCTATCCGTTGCGTGCGAGCTACATGATCGATAGCTATTACATGCAAATCGCCGATCGACTCGGTTTGGATGTCGATACGATCCGCGCGAGCGCCGGCAAGGTGTTCAGAGAGGTGCAGCAGCGCGAGGAGACCGCGCGTCGTCGCGAGAAGCAGCGCGAGCGCGCTCAGTCGTCTCCCGATGCTCAGCAGGCCGCAGGTGCTCCCGCGTCTGCTCCTTCCGGCTATGACGAGGTTCCCTACGAGGAGGTCCCTTACGACTACGAGCCTGTGGAGGACCCGGTTCAGGGGGCGCCGGTCCCCACGGAGGCCGATGCCGGTCCCGATGCCGGTAACGGGCTGCTCACCGATCTCGAACGCCGGCAGCTCGCCTGCGAACACGAGTTGCTCACGTTGCTGACCACGTACCCCGACAGCTTCCGCGCTTACGCGGAGCGCATCACCGAGGTCGAATGGGTCGACGCCCGCAGCGAGACCATCGCCTGGTCGATTCTGGCGACGCCCGAGGGGACCGCGCCCGCCGACGCGATGGCCGCCGCGCGCGCCGTCTGCCCCGAGGCCGCGCAGCTGGTCGGTTCCGGTCTGCTCTCCGCTACGAGCAAGCACCCGACGGAGACCAACATCGAGTTCCTCCTCGATACGCTCGAGCTATACACGACGCGCCGTCGCATGAAGACGGCCCAGGCGCGTCTGCGTTCGAACCGGTCCATGTCGTCCGATGAACGCAGGGAGCTCGCGATCCAGGCGACGCGAGACGCCGCACGCATCCGTGAGCTCGAGCAGGCCGTCGAGGGCATCGCCGACCCATTTAGGGAGTAGGGAGTTTGGGGTGTCACGTTCGGGCGTCACGACCGACGGCGGCGCCCCAAAACCGCGTCCATGCATAGAATCTGCTCGGATGCTGCAATTTCTTCTGACAGACGGGTATAGAAGCGTGGTAAAGTAATGAATCCTATGTGCTAAGAAGGGAGCATCTGTGCCGAAAAAGTCTGCAAGCACCGGTTCCGCTCTGGACGCAACCATCGAGAAGCTGCTCGACCTGGGATCCAAGGCCGGTTCCGTCACCGAGGATGAGATCCAGATCGTCCTCAAGAACGTCGACGTCACTGATGCACAGCTGTCCTCCATTTACCAGTTCCTTCGCGACCGCGGCGTCGAGATCGTCTCGGCCACCGAGGATGACGACTCCGAGCTGATCGTGGATGACGATGACCGCGGCGTGTCGCACGATGACGACGACCTCGACGGTGACGAGAGCGATGAGGACCATGACCTCAAGATGGCCCGTCAGGCCGATGCCGAGATGGCGTCTACCAAATCCAAGAAGAAGGCCCGCACCGTCCGCACCACGCGCAGCCGTTCCCGCGCCCGCGGCATCGATGCCTCCACGGTCATGCTCACCGGCGACCCGGTGCGCATGTATCTCAAGGAGATCGGCAAGGTCGACCTGCTGACCGCAGCCGAGGAGGTCGACCTCGCCATGAAGATCGAGGCTGGTCTCGACGCCGCCGATAAGCTGGAGAAGCAGGAGGCCGGCGAGATCGAGCTGACCCGCGCCGAGATGCGTCGTCTTATGCGCGTCGAGCAGGTCGGCCTCGATGCCAAGCAGGCCCTTATTTCCGCCAACCTGCGTCTCGTCGTTTCCATCGCCAAGCGCTACGTCGGTCGCGGCATGCTCTTCCTGGACCTCATCCAGGAGGGCAACCTCGGTCTCATCCGCGCGGTCGAGAAGTTCGATTACGAGAAGGGCTTCAAGTTCTCCACGTACGCCACGTGGTGGATCCGTCAGGCCATTACCCGCGCCATCGCCGACCAGGCCCGTACCATCCGTATCCCGGTCCACATGGTCGAGACCATCAACAAACTTGTGCGCGTGCAGCGCCAGCTGCTTCAGGACCTCGGCCGCGACCCGACCCCGGAGGAGATCGGTGCCGAGATGGATATGAGTGCCGACCGCGTGCGCGAGATCCAGAAGATCTCCCAGGAGCCGGTGTCCCTCGAGACGCCCATCGGCGAGGAGGAGGACTCCCAGCTGGGCGACTTCATCGAGGACGCGCAGGCTGTCGTCCCCGCGGACGCCGCCAGCTTCTCGATGCTGCAGGAGCAGCTCACGCAGGTTCTCGATGGACTTGCGGAGCGCGAGCGCAAGGTCATCGAGCTGCGCTTCGGCCTTGAGGACGGTCATCCCCGTACGCTCGAGGAGGTTGGACGCGAGTTTGGCGTGACGCGCGAGCGCATCCGCCAGATCGAGTCCAAGACGCTGGCCAAGCTGCGCCACCCCAGCCGTTCGAGCAAGCTCAAGGATTATCTCGAGAACTGCTAAACGCCGCACACGGGTCGCGTGGGCACTCGGGTTTGCGAGCGTTCGGGATCCGCAAGTGCCAGTTTATATAGCGAGCCTTTTTGGCCGCCGGCTTGTGTCGGCGGCCATTTTTTGTGGCTGGTTGGGACGTGCGGATTGCTGGGCCGTGCGGCTCCTCGGGCCGTGCGGCTCCTCGGGGCCGTCCGGCCCGTCGGGACGTGTGGCCAGGCACGCAAGCGATGACGCGAGTGCCCTTGCGGGACCGCGCAGGCTTGGAGGTTATGAACGATTGGAGCTTGTGAACGGTTAGCTAGAGTTTACATTTCTGAGCTTAACAAACCCACAGGTAGATGCGTCGATGAAATGGAGGTTATGCACGAATCGTTCATACCCTCCATTTGTGTACACCCAAATCGTGCATAAGTTCATGGCTCCCAATCGACGGGCCCTTAATGCGACGCAGATGGCGGCTCGGAGCGGGCGGTCGCTCAGTGCTGTTGGTCATTCGATACGAGCGATGGCCATGTTCATGTATTGCCGCACCGCTGATTAAACGAGGGGAGGCTCAACCCCTGCATAGCAAAAGAGAGAGAGGGAGTGGGGTTCATTCCATGCATAACAAAAAGACCCGCCGAAGCGGGTCTGAAAGATCTGGCTCCTCGAGTAGGACTCGAACCTACAACAACGCGGTTAACAGCCGCGGGCTCTACCATTGAGCTATCGAGGAATTGTCAAGTTGCTTTTGGCTGTCTGCTCGCAAGCAACGAAATTCATTATACGGATGGGGGGAGCCGTTGCAAGCCCCAATTTCAAAATTTTTTAGATTTTGCCCGTTGCCGGTTTTAGAGTGATCAAACCTGCAGGTCAGACATACCGTTGCCCGAATTAATCGGGTCAAGAGACCTTAGACGACTATCATTGAGCGGGCCTGCCGATTGAACTACCGCAAACGTGCCCGCGCGCCTCGAGGGTGGGACGGCAGTTGTATTGCTTTGCGGACGCGAGCTCCTTGCCGCCAAGAGCGGCCGCACGTTGTAGAAGGACATGAGGGAAAGGACCATCATGGGCCCTGATCATATGAGCACCGAGGAATCCGACGTTTCCCGAACCGCCGAATGCGCCTCGTCTGCCAAGGGGGTCGCGGGCGTCAATTGCGCCAATGAAACTGAGGCCAATGTGTCTCGCTCGGGAAGCAGCCGCCTGAGGGGGGCGGGGCTTCTCCGTTCTGGGTGATTCCATCAGTACGCTTATGGGCTGGGTTCCCGAGGGCTGGCGGGTTCATTATGAGGGCGAGGTTCACGTCGATGGGGTCGAAAGCCCCCAAGACACATGGTGGGGGAGAGTCATCGATCACTTCGACGGCTACTTGGTCGCTAACTCATCCTTTTCCGGTTCCGTCGTCGAGGGATACGGCTTTCCCGCCGGCTGGGGCGCTCCCATTGCCACGGGTGCCCCATGGACGAGTCGACCGACTCCCGCTGGACGATAGCCTGTCGCGGACCGAAGGACGGGCGCTAGCCAAAGACCACACGCACCGCCCCATTGTGAAGATTGGGGCGGTGCGTGTTTTTCAGACCCTTGCCACGGGGGATGCGTGTACAATAAACAAGACCTTTAAACGTGGTACGAGATACCCGCAAGGAGAACATAGCCCGATCGCTTCGGGTCCTCGTGGGATGCTCGTGCCGTGCGTGAACGGTCGGGCATTATTTTTTGACGCGGCACTGCGCCGGCGTCGAAGAGGCAAGGAAGGAGTTTGATGGGCATGTCTTCACCGAAGGCGGTCATCATGGACGAGACCGCGGTCAGCCGCGCGATCACCCGTATCGCTCACGAGATCGTCGAGAAGAACGAGGGCGTTGAGAACCTCGCGCTCGTCGGCATCGTGACCCGCGGCGATTTGCTCGCCAAACAGCTCGTGGACGAGATCGAGCGGATCGAGGGGGTGCGCGTCGACCTGGGAAGCTTGGACATCAGCTTCTACCGCGATGATTACCTGACCAACTTCGCCCCGGCCGTCCACGCCACGAACGTCCCGTTCAACCTGGACAACAAGCGCATCGTGCTCGTCGACGATATCCTCTACACCGGTCGCACCATCCGCGCCGCTCTGGACGCCCTCATGGACCTCGGTCGCCCCAGTCGCGTCGAGCTGGCCGTCCTGGTCGACCGCGGCCATCGCGAGCTTCCGATCTGCCCCGACTTCGTGGGCAAGAACGTCCCCTCCTCCCATGAGGAGAATGTGCGCCTCTACCTCGAGGAGGTCGACGGCCGCACCACCGTTGAGATCACGAACGTCGAGCAGGGCGCCCGTGTGGGCTCCGCTCCGCTGGGAGGCGAGTAGGCAGTGTTCAACAACCACAAGCACCTCATCGATATCTCGGAGTACTCCGACTCCGAGCTCATGACCATCCTGCAGACCGCCAAGGCGTTCTCCGAGGTCAATGAGCGCACCATCAAGAAGGTCCCCACCCTCAAGGGCAAGACCATCGTCAACATGTTCAACGAGCCCTCCACGCGCACCCGCAGCTCCTTCGAGCTGGCCGAGAAGCGCCTGTCGGCCGATACGCTGAACTTCGGCGGCTCCTCCACCTCCACGGTGAAGGGCGAGAGCCTCATCGACACCGTCATGACGCTCGACGCCTACAAGATCGACTGCATCGTCGTGCGCGACAAGCACGCCGGCGCGCCCCACATCGTGTCCCAGGCCAGCCCCGCCGTTGTCATCGACGCCGGCGATGGCAAGCACGGCCATCCCACCCAGGCCCTGCTCGACCTGTACTCCATCTGGGAGCGCAAGGGTAGCTTCGACGGCCTGAGGGTCGGCGTCGTGGGCGACATCGGTCACTCCCGTGTCTGCGGCTCCCTCATCCCCGCGCTCAAGATCATGGGCGCCGAGGTCACGGCCGTGGGTCCCAACACCCTCATGCCGCCCCGCCCCGACATCCTGGGTGCCGATCACGTGTCCAACAGCCTCGATGATGTGCTGCCGGACCTGGACGTCGTCTACATGCTGCGTATCCAGCGCGAGCGCCTCGAGGGCGCGCCGTTCCCGAGCGAGCGCGAGTACCACCAGCTCTACGGTCTCACCAAGGCCCGCGAGCGTCTCATGAGGCCCGACGCGATCGTGTGCCACCCCGGCCCGATCAACCGCGGTGTGGAGTTCGACTCCTACATGCCCGATCACCCGGAGCGCTCCGTCATTCTCGACCAGGTGTACGCCGGTATCTGCGTGCGCATGGCTGCCCTGTATCTGCTGCTTGGAGGTGCCGATAATGGCCTTGCTTCTTAAGAATGCCCACGTCGTCGACCCGTCTGTCGAGCTTGATGGACGTGTAGACGTCCTCGTCGAGGACGACAAGATCGCCGCCGTCGGCGAGAACCTCAGCCACGAGGGCGCCGAGGTCATCGACCTGTCTGGCAAGTACCTCGTTCCCGGCCTGGTGGATATGCACGTCCACCTGCGTGAGCCCGGCTTCGAGGCCAAGGGCGACATCGAGTCCGAGACCGCCGCTGCCGCCAAGGGTGGCTTCACCGGCGTGTGCTCCATGCCCAACACCAACCCCGTCACCGACAACGGCGTCGTGATCGAGTACATCAAGTCCGTCGCCGCCGCCAAGGGCCACTGCCGCGTGTACCCCTCCGGCGCCATGACCCGTGGTCTCAAAGGCGAGATCATCTCCGAGATGGGCAACATGGTCGAGCACGGCTGCGTCGCCTTTACCGATGACGGCCACGGCATCCAGGGCGCCGGCATGCTTCGTCGCGCCATGGACTACGGCCAGATGTTCGGCAAGGTCTTCATGAGCCACTGCCAGGACAACGACCTGGTCGGCGACGGCCAGATCAACGAGGGTGCCGTTTCCACCCGCCTCGGCCTGCTCGGCTGGCCGGCGGAGGGCGAGGAGCTCCAGATCATGCGCGACATCATGATCGCCGAGCTCACCGGTGCCAAGCTGCACATCCAGCACATCTCCACCGCCAAGGGCCTGGAGATGGTCCGCGCCGCCAAGGCCAAGGGCCTGCCCGTGACCTGCGAGGCCACCCCGCATCACATGTTCCTCACCGAGGACGCCATCGACGGCACCTATAACACCTGCTTCAAGGTGAACCCGCCGCTGCGCACCGCTGCGGACGCCGAGGCGCTCATCGCCGGCGTCATCGACGGCACGGTCGACACGATCGCCACCGACCACGCCCCGCACTCCGACTGGGAGAAGTCCCGTGAGTTCGAGCTCGCCCCGTTCGGTATGACCGGCCTCGAGACCGCGCTCGGCCTCGTGATCACCAACCTGGTCAAGACCGGCAAGATCACCTTCGGTCGCATGGTCGAGCTCATGGCCATCGAGCCCCGTAAGATCCTGGGCCTCGACCAGGTCAAGATCGCCGAGGGCTCTGTCGCCGACCTCACCGTCTTCGACGCCGACCAGGTCTGGACCGTCTCCGAGGATGACTTCGCCAGCCACGCCAAGAACTCCGGTTTCAAGGGCGTCGAGCTCACCGGTCGCGCCACCGACGTGTTCGTGGGTGGCAAGCGCACGCTCGCCAACGGCGTCGTTTGCTAACATAAGCTTCGAGCGCCGCACGGGCCGCGTCTTCGCGCGCTGCCCGTGCGGCATTGTCAATCAACCATGCCTCGCATGGGGAGGGGAGCATATATGCCGAATCCTTCGCCTGCGCGCATGCATGACTTCGAGGTCATTTCGAACGAGAAGATCGCCGACGGCATCTTCTCGCTCGTCATTTTGGCCCCGCGTCTCGCATCCGCGCTCAAGCCCGGTCAGTTCGTGAACATCCGCGTTCCGGGCGACCCGAGTGAGCTGTTGCGCGTGCCGCTGAGCTACGTTGCCGCCGATCCGGAGCGCGGCACCGTCGAGATCTGGTACGCGGTCGTCGGCAAGGGCACGCAGCGCATGTCCGAGTGGGGCCGCGGCCTCACGAGCGACCTGCTCGGCCCTGGCGGCCACGGCTGGCGCGTCCCCGAGGGCGCCCGTCGCGCGCTCGTGGTCGGCGGCGGCATCGGCGTTCCCCCGGTGCTGTGCCTGGCGCGTGAGCTCGCCGAGGCGGGTATCGCGGTCGATGCGTGCGTGGGCTCCGCCACCGCCGCAAAACTCGTCGGTGTCGAGGACTTCGAGGCGCTGGGTGCTGGCGAGGTCTGCGTGGCGACCGATGACGGTACGGCAGGCCTGCACGGTTTTTGCACCGAGTCCGCCTCTGAGCTGCTCTCCTCCCATGAGTACGACTACGTGGCAACCTGCGGTCCCGGCGTCATGATGAGCAAGGTCGCTGCTTCTGCGGCCGAGGCGGGCGTGTACTGCGAGGCCTCCCTCGAGCGCATGATGAGCTGCGGCTTTGGTGCATGCAGCACCTGCAATGTCGAGACGACCGACGGCATGCAGGGCGCCTGCATGTGCGGACCGGTCTTTGATGCGACCAAGGTGGTGGTCTGGTGAGCCAGGTGAATATGGCCGTCGACTTCGGCGGCGTGAAGATGAAGAACCCCATCAACACCGCTTCCGGCACGTTCGGGTACGGCTGGCAGTTCAGCGAGCTCATGGATGTGAGTCAGCTCGGTGCCATCACCACGAAGGGCTGCGCGGCGGAGGCTTGGCCGGGCAACCCGGCGCCCCGTATGGCCGAGGTCCCCGGTGGCATGATGAACTCCGTGGGCCTGCAGAACCCCGGTGTGGCGGCTTTCGCCGAGCAGTCCGGCCCGTGGCTGGCCGACCTCACCGCCAAGGGAACGCAGGTCATCTGCCAGGTTGCCGGTCACTCCACCGAGGAGTACGTCCGCGCGCTCGAGATGTTCGTGGAGCTGTGCCCCTGGGCCGCCGGATACGAGATTAACGTGAGCTGCCCCAACATCGCTGCCGGTGGTGCCGCCTGCGGTTCCACCCCCGAAGGTGCCTCCGAGGTCATGCGCGCTTGCCGCAAGGTGACCGACAAGCCCCTCTTCGTCAAGATGGCTCCCGTGCGCATCCCCGAGATCGCGCGTGCCCTCGAGGCCGAGGGTGCCGACGGCCTGACCGTCATCAACTCCATCCCTGGCATGTCCATCGACGTGCGCACGCGCCGCTCCAGGCTCTCCAAGCCCACGGGCGGTCTGTCCGGCCCGCTGTGCCACCCCATCGCCGTCCGCATGGTCTGGGAGGCCGCCAATGCGGTCGATATCCCGATTTGCGGTGTCGGCGGCGTCATGACGGGTGAGGACGCGGCCGAGTTCATCCTCGCGGGCGCCTGCTGCGTTTCCGTGGGTATGGCCAACTTCGTCGAGCCCGATGCGTCCGTGCGCATCCTGCACGAGCTCGAGGCCTGGGCCGAGAGCCAGGGAGTCAAGGACATCAACGAGCTGATCGGAGCCTTCGAATGCTAGAGACCGATGCCCGCGACCGCATCATCGTCGCGATCGATTGCGACCGCGACCGCGCCATCGAACTTGCCGATGCGTTGTCCGGTCATGCCTTGTGGCTGAAGGTCGGCATGACGCTGTTCTACGCCGAGGGTCCCTCCATCGTCCGCGAGTTCAACGAGCGCGGTTTCAAGGTCTTCCTCGACCTGAAGTTCCACGACATTCCGCATCAGGTGCGTGGCGCGGCCCGCTCCGCGGCACTCGCCGGCGCCGACCTGCTCTCCGTGCACGGCTTGGGCTCCGGTGCCATGCTCGCGGCGTGCCGCGAGGGTGCCGAGGCGGCCGCGGAGGTGCGGGGGAACCGCCCCAACCTCGTCGCCATCACCGTGCTCACGAGCATGAGCCAGGACTCGCTCACCGAGATCGGCGTCGAGTCCCCGGTTGCCGAGGAGGCCGCTCGTCTGGCGTCCCTCGCGCAGGCCAACGGCATCGACGGCATCGTGTGCTCCCCGATGGAGGCGCAAGGCATGCGTGAGCTGTTGGGCCCCGACGCGCTCATCGTCACGCCGGGCGTGCGTCCCGTGGGCGCCGAGCTCGGTGACCAGACGCGCGTCGCCACGCCGTCGCAGGCCATCGCCCGCGGCGCGAGCCACATCGTGGTTGGCCGTCCCATCACGGGAGCCGACGACCCGGTCGAGGCGTACGAGGCCATCGTCGCCGAGCTGTGTGAGAACGTGAAATAATGATGAAGCGCAGGTGTCTACCTGCGCTTCTTTCCTCTATAGGGCCTCTATGCAGGGGTTTTGACGCCGATTTTGGCTCGATATCTTGCAATTTGGCAGAGCATGGACTACCCTAGATTGCCGTTGAAGGTTCAAACATGCACGTAAAAGCACGTATTGCACCCCGAACGCAGTTAGAAGATGCCTAGTTTTATGGAGGTTCAAATGGCGCTTCCTCAGCTCACCGATGAGCAGCGCAAGGCCGCTCTCGAGAAGGCCGCTGCCGCCCGTCACGCTCGTGCCGAGCTCCGTGAGAAGATCAAGAAGGGCGAGGTGTCCCTGGATTCCGTCCTGAACTCCGACGACCCGATCGCTTCCCGTATGAAGGTCTCCACCCTCATCGAGTCCCTCCCCGGCTATGGCAAGGCCAAGGCCACCAAGATCATGGACGAGCTGGGCATCTCCGCCACCCGTCGCGTCCAGGGCCTCGGCGTCCGTCAGCGCGAGCAGCTCCTCGAGCAGCTCACCAAGTAAGTGGGCCAGAGCGAGTCAAAGCTCTTTGTGATTTCCGGGCCGTCAGGCGCAGGAAAGGGCACTCTTGTCGCGCGTGTACGTGACCGGGTTCCCAACCTGGGCCTGACGGTTTCCGCTACCACGAGGAGCCCGCGCGCCGGCGAGGTGGACGGCGTGAATTACTACTTCCTGTCCGAAGATGAGTTCTCGGCCCGCATCGAGGCCGGGGACTTCATCGAGTGGGCACAGGTGCACGACCATCGCTATGGCACCCTTGCCAGCGAGGTCGATCGCAACCTCTCCACCGGCCAGTCCCTCATCTTGGAGATCGACGTCCAGGGCGCCCTGGCCGTCAAGGAGCGCTTCCCCGAGGCTGTGCTCATCTTCATCGAGCCCCCGTCGCTCGATGTTTTGCGCGAGCGCCTCCTCGGCCGCGGCTCCGAGACCCCGGAGTCCCTCGAGCTCCGCCTCCACACCGCCGAAGGCGAGATGGCCCTGCGTGACCGCTACGACGAGATCCTCGTGAACGACGATCTCGAGCGCGCCACGGAGGAACTCATCGCCGTACTGCACCGTCACGAAAGGAATTGATCCGAAGTGTCTGTTGTGAAGCCTGCCATTGATGACCTGCTGGAGAAGACCGACCACAATAGGTTCCTGCTCTCCTCGCTCGCGTCCCAGCGCGCCAGCGACATCAACAACATGCTGCGCGGCCAGCACAGCCGCGTCCTCGCCGTCCAGGACACCGATGACCTCACCGTCATGCTGTCCGGCAAGGACACCATCTCCATGGCCATGGAGGAGATCGTGGATGGCACCATCTCCTACGACCACGAGCGTTATGAGGCCGCCCTCGGCCACATCGACCCCCAGGAGGCCTAATTGGCAAGTCGCGTATGCCTGGTGCACTATCACGAGATAGGGCTCAAGGGCAAGAACCGCACGCGGTTCGAGCGCGTCCTCATGGATTCGTTGAAGGCGGCCTTGGCCGCCTTTTCCGTTTCGTGCGTGACGCGCATCTCCGGCCATATCCTCGTCACTTTCTCCACCAAGGGCGAGGCCGAGCGCGCCATGCCGCTCATCGCCCAGGTTCCGGGCGTCGCCCGCTGCTCGCTGGCGTTCCACACGAACCGCGAGCCCGATGAGTATTGTCGCGCCGCGATCGATGCACTCGCCGAGTTCGGACCGTTCGAGACCTTCAAGGTCGCGGCACGCCGTTCGAATACGGACTACGAGCTCACGAGCATGGACCTCAACCGTCAGGTCGGCGAGGCGCTCTGCCTCGCGTATCCCGAGAAGAAGGTCCAGATGCGCGAGCCCGATGCCTGTGTGCACGTGCTCGTCGTTCAGGGCAGCGTGTATGTATACGCCCGCAGCATGCGCGGCGTGGGAGGCCTGCCGCAGGGCAGCGCCGGCAAAGTCGTGACGCTGCTATCCTCCGGTATCGATTCTCCGGTCGCAACCTGGCAGCTCGCTCGTCGCGGCGCCGTCGTGGTGCCGATCCATTTCTCCGGTCGTCCCCAGACGGCCGACACGAGCGAGTATCTGTGCCGCGACATCATCGAGCAGCTCGCACCTGCGGTTCAGATCGGCCGCATGTACGTCGTCCCGTTCGGCGATTGCCAGCGCGAGATCTCGATGAAGACCCCGTCCGATCTGCGCGTGATCATGTACCGCCGCGTCATGTACTCGGCGGCGGAGCGCATCGCGCGCCTCGAGGGCGCCAAGGCAATTGTCACGGGCGAGTCGCTCGGCCAGGTCGCGTCGCAGACGCTCGAGAACATCATGGCCGTCAACGAGGTCGTGGATATCCCGGTGTTCAGGCCGCTCATCGGTTCGGACAAGCAGGAGATCATCGAGCGCGCCAAGCAGATCGGCACGTACGAGATCTCGTGCGAGACCGCGCCCGACTGCTGCACGCTGTTCATGCCGCGTCGTCCCGAGACCCATGCGAAGCTCGACGAGGTCCACGAGGCGTGGGAAATGTTCGATCACGAGGCGATGATCGATTACCTGGTCTCCCATGTCGAGTACGTCGATTTCGAGGCGCCTGTGTACAAGCGCCCCCGCTGCATGCGCGAGCGCCACAGCGAGATCGAGATTCGCTATCAAGCCGCTGAGTAATTCACGCGCCTGCCCATAATCTGGTTTTAAATCTGGCCGCAATCTGCCCACGATGGACAGGTTGCGGCCAGCTTGCCATACAGACCGACCGTCGCCACTTCATATTGTCGGGGCCCCACGCCTCCCGTCTTGCGATGCTTGAAAGAGGGGAGGTGTGCATATGGCACAGGTGCAAGAGGAGAGAATGACATGGGCAAGACGTTGCAGGCTCTATGCGAGGCAGCGGCCGGTGGTGCTGGTGATCGGGGCGGTTGTCGCGACTCTCTTGATCATGGCCCTTGGAGCGGGAGTGACGGGGGCCCTCGGGGCGGCGGGTGCCGGTGACGGGGGAGTTCTGGTCACGCGTTCGGATGCTGGGAGTTCGGAGCGAGGTGCGGCAGAGGTCGAACATGACGACGCTGCTTCGGATGACGGCGTTTCGGGATCTGAGGTTAAACCGGAGAAGCCAGAGGTCATCGTAGTTGATGTTGCTGGGGCCGTAGGCGCTCCTTCCCTTGTGACCCTGCAGGCCGATTCGCGAGTGGGGGATGCCATCGAAGCTGCCGGTGGGTTTGCCGCGGATGCCGATGCGGCTCGTGTCAATCGAGCCGCAAAGTTGCAAGACGGGCAGCAGGTGTATGTGCCGCGTGTGGGGGAGGCGGGCGGTGGCGGTTTGGGGGCCGTAGGTCCCGATGTCGGAGCGTCTGCGCAGGGGGCCGCCGCTGCCGACGGGCTCGTCAACATCAACCGCGCCTCGGAATCGGACCTTGACGCGTTGCCAGGGGTGGGGCCGTCGACCGCACGTGCCATCGTCGAGGATCGCGATGCGAACGGCCCGTTCTCAACCATTGAGGACCTCATGCGCGTGAGTGGCATCGGCGAGAAGAAGTTCGAAAAGCTTAAAAGCTCGATATGCGTGTGATGGGCATGGTGGGCTGCGGCAGCGATTTGCCGGTTCGTCCATATGTTCCGCCCACGGCGCTTCTCGCAGCGGGCGTATGCGCATCGGCGCTGTTCATGCTCGAAGCGGGGTGGCGACTGCACGATTGTGGCGAAGTGGTGTCCTGGCCCGGCGCTTGGGCGCTGAGCTTGATGTCCGCCCTGGCGTTCGTCCTCGCTCGCCGCTTGCGAGGGTCGGGCCGCCTCGGCTCCATCGTTCGCCCGATTACGATGTTCGGCATGGGTGTCTTGATCGGGTGCGTCGCCGCAACCGGCTGGTTGTTGAGATGGCAGGCGGGGAGTCGCGCGGTCCTCGGCGCGGGTGGCGGGGCGTGCGTCCTACTCATCCGTGGCGATCCTTCTGCTGGTGAGCGGGGTTTCTCATCGACCGCTCTCATGGTCGACGTTGATACGGGCAAGCGCCTTGGGCCGGTTCGCGTCTCAAGTGACGCGAAGCTTGAGAATGGGTCTTCAGTTCGCGCCGTGTGTCGCGTGAAAGCGCTTGATGACTCCGACTATGCGCGAAGCCGCTTTGCGAAAGGGGAGGTCGCCTCAGCCCGTATCGTGTCGATCTTGGGGCAGGGGACCGAGGCGCGCGGCGTGTCGATTGGGTCGCTTCGGGCCCGTGCACTGAGCGTGCTCGACGCGGGGGGAAGCGATTATCGGGCACTGATTGCCGGGACGGTGTGCGGTAGGACGACGGAGCTCAGCCAGTCGGAAGCTCAGGCCGATTTCTCCGCTTGCGGACTCACGCACCTCGTGGCGGTTTCGGGAAGCCATTTCGCTTATATCGCGGCCATGCTTGAGCGAGCGCTTCGCCATGTGGGGCTCTCAAAAGGAGCGCAGCAGCTGGCCATGCTTCTCGTCATGGCTGCGTACATGGTGTTCACCGGGGGAGCCCCTTCTGCGATCCGCTCGGTTTGCATGGTGGCGATCGCATCGGCGGCGATCATGGGCCATCGCCGAGCGCATGCGCCTTCGGGACTTGCGATCGCGGTGGCCGCCCTGGTCGCCGTCGATCCTGGTGCCGTTTATGACCTTGGATTTCGGCTTTCGGTTGCGAGTGTTCTGTTCATTATCTTGTTCGGCCCCTATGTCCGGCACCATCTATGCGCTCTGCATGTCCCCGCGCCCATTGCAGATGCCCTGTCCATCACGTTGGTAGCCCAATGGGCCACGTTGCCGCTGACCTTGCCGGTGTTCGGCGAGGTGTCGCTCGTTTCGCCGTTGGCGAACCTGCTTGTCGGCCCGGCCATGAGCGGCTTGCTTGTGACCGGTTTGCTTGGCACGGGGGTGGCAACTATATCTGACATGCTTGCCCAGGTTGCGGGTGTGTCCGGCGCAGCCGGGGCCATCGCCGAATTCGCCCTGGCGCCCGCCGACGGCCTTGCGCGCATATCCGTCTTTTTCGCGCAGGTGTGCGCGGGCATTCCGTTTGCGATCGTTTCGGTCGAGTCGTCGTGGGTAGTGGCGCCGATCGCTTACGGTACGGCACTCCTGGTGTATGTTCGCTGGAGGCCCGTTATGCCGAAGCGTCTCGTGCTCGTGCTCGCCCTCGTATTCGCCTGTATCGTCGTGCATGTTTCCTATTGGACCCGCTTTGCTCCTCCTGAGGTCATCGTGCTCGATATCGGGCAGGGAGATGCGATCTTGATACGCGACGGGGCTTCGACGCTGCTTGTTGATGCGGGGATAGGGGAGGCGACTCGGACGGCCCTGGCGCGCAATCATGTCTTTGAGCTCGACGGTGTTGTGGTCACGCATTGGGATAAGGACCATTGGGGCGGCCTTCCCGATGTTCTCGAGGGCGTGCAGGTCGATCGGCTGTACGTTGCGGATGGTGCGGCGGACCATATTCCGGCGGAATTGTCCGATGGGCCCGCCGTGAGCGAGCTGCGCGAGGGCGATGCAGTGCGAGTCGGCTCCTTCGTCTGCGAGCTTATTTGGCCGGATACCAGGGTACGTGGCGACGAGAACGCGGACTCGGCGGTGCTGGATGTTTCCTATGAGGGGGCACGCGGGAGCCTTCGCGTTTTGTTGACCGGCGATACCGAGCGGGACGAGCTCGAATCGTATATGGGGGAAGTGGGCGATATCGATGTCTTGAAGCTCGGGCATCACGGGTCCCGCGTTTCGGTATCTGCCAAGGCGCTTGACTCGCTGCTGCCGGAGCTTTGCGTGGCGAGTGCCGGCGAGAGGAATCGCTACGGGCATCCCAATCCCGCATGTGTGCGCATGGTCGAGGCATCGGGAGCGATGTTCTTGTGCACTAAGGACGTAGGCGATATTCATGTGACGCCGGGGCATCCGTATCCTCGGTTTCGAACGCAGCGCTGAACGCTTCGCTATACTGAGACGTCAGTTGACCGGTGAGAGAGGGGCTGCACATATGGCGGAGTTGCTGCCGGGATACCTCGTCGTGGGCTCCGACGAGCTCAAGAGCTCACACACGATCGAGAAGATGAAGGCGCGCTTGGACGCGTCCGGCATGGCTGCGTTCAACCTCGATGAACGGGATATGGCCAAGGACCCGCAGATCGACGACATCATTGCCTCCCTCAACACCTTCCCCATGGGATCAGAGTTTCGTTTGGTCATTTTGAGAAACTGTGACAAGCTGCCCAAGGCGGTGAGCGAGCCGTTGGTGGAGTATTTTGCCAATCCCTCTCCCACGACGGTGTGTTTGGTTGTCGCCACAACGCTTGCGAAGAACACGAGGCTCTATAAGGCGATCGCAAAACTTGGGGCGAAGGCCGTCATCTCCTGTGTTCCCATGAAGGCGTATGAGCTTCCGCCCCGCGTGGCGAAGATGGCGCAGGCATACGGGAAGGCGATGGGCATCCCCGCCGCCGAGGCCCTGGTTTCTCGCGCTGGCGAGAACATGCGCATGCTCGACAACGAGCTTAAGAAGCTCGCCTCGATGATCGACGGCCCCGAGATCACGCTCGCCGACGTCGAACGGCATGTCATGCGTACCGCCGAGGTCAAGCCGTGGGAGCTTCTCAATGCGGTGGCCGCCCGCGACCTTACCCGTTCGCTTGAACTGCTCAAGCTGCAGCCGGCCAAGAGCGAGGTCCGAATCTGGTCATTGTTGGTGACGCGCCTGCGCGAGCTTATCATCGCGAAGTCCCTCGATGCCCGCGGACAGGCCGGGCAGCTGGCCTCTACCCTTGGCGTCCAGACCTGGCAGGTCAAGAACCACGCCTCATGGGCCCGTCGATGGAAGATGGACGAGCTGCTCGAGGCACTGTCCTCAGCGGTCGATGTCGAGTTGGCACTGAAAGGGTCGCGCGACGGCGAGCTGGCGCTCCAGATGTGGGTCATGGGCATGTGCCGCCCCCAGCAGCGCCGGGGCAGGTAAATCCTCGGTCATTGTGGCGAGTTGGTGGGTGAACTTGTGAATAATCCCGCGCAACCTGCACATATTGCTTGATTTCTGTTGCGTGAGCTGGGTTGCGCGTGTAAAATACTCGCCCGTATGACCTCAACAACCGTGTCTCAGAGGCCGGATAGTAAGACCTTGTAAGTACCCGAAAGGAACCGAACCCGATGGCAAACATCAAGTCTCAGAAGAAGCGCATCCGCACCAGCGAGGTTGCTCGCGTCCGCAACAAGGCGATCCGCTCCGAGCTCAAGACCGTTATCAAGCACGTCAAGGCCGCCGTTGAGGCTGGCGACAAGGCTGCTGCCCAGGCTGCTGCCACCACCGCCTACCGCAAGCTGGACAAGGCTGTCGCCAAGGGCGTCATCCACAAGAACCAGGCTGCCAACCGCAAGTCCGGCATCCAGAAGCTCGTGAACACCCTTTAAGGTATCGCGAACATAGCTTGTTCTTTAACGGGTCCCGCTTGCGGGGCCCGTTTTGCATAGGAGGTGCCATGAAAATCGCGGTAAGCGCCTGCCTTCTGGGCGAGAACTGCAAATACAGCGGCGGCAATAACCGCAGCGAACGTTTACTCTCGGAGCTGGCAAAGCATCCCGAGATCGAGATCATTCCGGTATGCCCCGAGGTGGCGGGCGGTCTTCCCACGCCTCGTCCTCCCGCGGAGATCGTTGACGGGGAGGTTGTGAACAACTGCGGAGTCAGCGTCGATGCCGAATACCGTGCGGGCGTTGCCGCTGAGATGGCGCGTCTCCAGCCATATGTGGAGGCTGGCGAGCTGGTTGCCGCCGTCCTGCAGTCCCGTAGCCCGAGTTGCGGTGTGCACGAGGTGTACGATGGCACGTTCACCGGTCGCTTGATTCCCGGTCAAGGGCTGTTCGCGGAGGCCCTTGAGCGCGGGGGAGTACATCTCCTTGATGCCGGAGCTCTCTAGTGCCCATGCGGTCTCTTCGTGTTTGTGGGTATGCGATATAATGAGCCCGCGATTCCGAGGGGGTGCCATATGGCGGCGGTTGTGGTAACAGGGATCTTGGCGCTGCTATGCTTCGGCTTGAGTCTGACTTTCTTTTGCGGACGAGGTGCGATGCTGATTGCGGGCTATAGCACCGCCACTGATGATCAGCGATCTCAATATGACATGCGCAAGCTGACCAAAACCATGGGGTTCATGATGCTGATTTGTGCTGTCTGCCTCGCCCTCATGGCTATCGTTGACTTTCTCGAGCTTCAACTGCGGCTTGAGGTTGCTACTGGGGATTTTGCTTATCTGCTTTCTGTTATGACTTTGATTGCCAACATTGTTGTCGGTGTATGGTGGGCCAATACTCGGTGCCTTAAATGATGGTGTGTTGAGCACTATAAATGCAGCCTTTCAATTTGGCTGGCACCCCATTGCCTCATATGGGTCTGCCCGTGCTATCATGTCGACTCACAGGCGTTGATGGGGACGAGTAGGTCGGACCCGCACGGCGAAGAGAGCCCGGGGAGCTGCGATCCGGGTGCGTGCGGCCGCATCGAATATCACCCCGGAGCCGCGGCCCCAACGGCGCGTTCGCGCCCAGTAGGCGTCGCCGGGATGGTCGTCGTGACAGACCAGCCGAGTACGAGGGGAGCGCGATCGCGCGAACCTTTAAGCTGGGTGGTATAGCGAAACGCACGCGGGTCTGCTTCCCGCATTCATAGGCGCTTCGTCCCAGCTTGAGCTAGGACGGGCGCTTTTTTCATGCGCCCACAACAGAGAGGGGTATTCGTGGCAAACGAGTACAAGCAGACCATGAACCTGCCCAAGACCAAGTTCCCCATGAGGGCGGCCCTGGCGCAGCGCGAGCCGGAGCGTCTCAAGCGCTGGCAGCAGAACCACGTGTACGAGCTCATGCTCAAGAAGAACGAGGGCCACGAGAAGTTCGTCCTGCACGACGGTCCTCCCTACGCCAACGGCCCCATCCACCTGGGTCACGCGATGAATAAGATCGCCAAGGACATGATCAACCGCTACAAGGCCATGCAGGGTTATGAGACCCCGTACGTGCCCGGTTGGGACTGCCATGGTCAGCCTATCGAGCACAAGGTCGAGACCCAGATGGGCACCGAGAAGTTCAACCAGGCTTCCACGGCCGAGATCCGCGAGCTCTGCAACAAGTTCGCCGTCGAGAACATCGACCTGCAGCGCGAGGGCTTCAAGCGCCTGGGCGTTCTGGGCGATTGGGACAATCCCTACCTCACGCTCTACCATCAGCATGACGCCGCCGACATCGAGGCCTTCAAGGCCATGTTCGACAAGGGTATGGTCTACCGCGGCCACAAGCCGGTCCATTGGTGCAAGCACTGCCACACCGCGCTCGCAGAGGCCGAGATCGAGTACGCGGACGAGACGAGCCCGTCCATCTACGTCCGCTTCGAGCTGACGAGCAAGCCCGCCGGCCTCGAGTCCTTCGATGGCCCGATCGACTTCGTGATTTGGACCACCACGCCCTGGACCATCCCGTCCGACCAGGCGGTCTCTCTCAAGCCTGAGGCGATCTATACCGCCATCGAGCACGACGGCCGCGCCGAGATCATGCTCAAGGACCTCGCCGAGAAGGTCTGCGGCATCGCCGGCTGGGATGTCACCCCCGTGATGGTCGACGGTAAGCCCTACGAGGTCCCTGCCGAGGTGCTCGACCACCTGCATTACAAGCAGCCCGTCTTTGACGGCGTCGAGGGCGTCGCCCTGCTGGCCGACTACGTGGGCACCGAGGACGGTACCGGTATCGTCCACAACTCGCCCGGCCACGGCGTGGACGACTACTACGTCTGCATGAAGGAGGGCATGGACGTCTGCATGCCCGTCGACGACGACGGTCGCTTCTACAACGGCGACGAGTTCGGCGCCGGCGGCCCGTTCTCCGGCATGGACACCGACGAGGCCAACCCGCACATCATCCAGTTCCTGCGCGACCGCGGCATGCTTGTGGCGGAGGTCAAGATCACCCACAGCTACCCGCATTGCTGGCGCTGCAAGAACCCGGTGCTCTTCCGTGCCACCGACCAGTGGTTCGTCTCCATGGACAAGACCGGCCTGCGCGAGCAAGCGCTCGACCAGGTGCGCAACCACGTGTCCTGGTATCCCGAGCATGCCGTCAACCGTATCGGCGCCATGGTGGAGCAGCGTCCCGATTGGTGCATCTCCCGTCAGCGCAACTGGGGCGTGCCGATTCCGTCCTTCACCTGCGCCGACTGTGGCGAGAAGATCATGAACGACGACACGCTCGACGCGGTCATCGCTCTGTTCCATGAGAAGGGCTCCGACGCCTGGTTCACCGATGCGCCCGAGTCCTACCTCGGCGACGCCTGCGTGTGCCCCAAGTGTGGCGGCCATCACCTCAAGACCGATCGCGACATCCTCGACGTGTGGTGGGACTCCGGTGTGTCCTGGAAGGCCGTGTGCGAGTACCGCCCCGAGCTCAAGTACCCGGCGGACGTCTACCTCGAGGGCTCCGACCAGCACCGCGGCTGGTTCCAGTCCTCGCTGCTGACGTCCGTGGGCACCAACGGCATCGCTCCGTACAAGGCCGTCATCTCTCAGGGCTTCACCCTGGACGGCCAGGGCCGCAAGATGTCCAAGTCGCTCGGCAATGTGATCGACCCCAACAAGATCTGCGACGAGATGGGCGCCGACATCATCCGTCTGTGGGTTGCTTCCGTGGACACCTCCACCGATGTCGCCTGCGACCACGAGATCCTCGCCCGCACCTCCGACGCGTACCGTCGCTTCCGCAACACCCTGCGCTTCCTGCTGTCTGTGCTCGAGGGCCAGTTCGAGCCCACGACCGACGGCGTGGCCTTTGACGAGCTCATGCCGCTCGACAAGCTCATGCTCGCCCGCCTCACGCAGGTGCAGGCCGAGGTCGACGCCGCCTACGAGGGCTTCGAGTTCAACCGCGCGTACCGTACGCTGTACGACTTCGTGGTCACCGAGCTCTCCAACGTCTACCTCGACGCGCTGAAGGACCGCCTGTACTGCGAGAAGCCCGGCAGCCACGAGATGCGCAGCGCGCAGACCGTCGTGGCCGAACTGCTCTCCATGCTCATGCGCGACCTGCAGCCGATTCTGTCCTACACGGTCGACGAGGCCATGGAGTTCGCTCCCGCCGGTTGCCGCGACAACCAGGAGTACGCGGCCCTTCTCGATTGGTACAAGAGCCCCATCACGCTCGAGCAGGCCAACGAGTTCGCCGGCGTCCTCGAGGCGTCGCTCGAGCTCCGCAGCGTTGTCACCAAGGCCATCGAGGCCGCGCGCGCCGAGGGCACCTTCACCAAGAGCCAGCAGGTTCGCGTGAAGGCGACCGCCCCGGCAGAGGCTTTCGCCCTGCTCACCGGTGACAAGGCCGTCGACCTTGCCGAGTTCTACATCGTCTCCGAGGTGGAGCTGGCCGAGGGCGATCAGTTCACCGCTGAGATCGAGGCTGCGCATGGCGAGGCCTGCGACCGCTGCTGGAACTTCCGCGAGAACACGGGCGTCCATGGCGAGCATGCGCACATCTGCGACCGCTGTGCCGCCGCGCTGGCCTAATCTCCTGCTCGCGAAGCATACGAATTGAACATGCCGAGGCTCGGGCGGGGCGCTTGACCCCTCCCGAGCCTCTGATGAAAGGGGCCGACGTGGCAGACAAGAAGACGGAAACGGCCTTCCAGCCGTCTCTATCGTGGCGTGCCTGCGTGGCGTTGATCGCCGCCGTCACGACGCTCGCTCTCGACTACGTCACGAAGGTGTTCGTGAAGAACACCCTTATGGTGACGGGGGAGAACGTCCCTGTGATTCCGGGGATCTTGAGCTTCCGTTTTGTGGCGAACAAGGGCGCTGCCTTCAGCCTCGGCGAGGGCATGGGCCTGATCTTCGTCGCCTTTGCGGCCCTTGTGATCGTCGCCATCCTGCAGTACCTGACTCGCACCCGTCAGGTCTCCAAACTCGAGACGCTCGGGTTGGGCCTTGTGGCCGGAGGAGCGCTTGGCAACGCGATCGACCGCCTGATGCTCGGCTATGTCGTCGATTTCATCGCCACCGATTTCATCGACTTCCCGGTTTTCAACGTCGCGGATATCGGCATTTGCGTGGGCGTCTTCTTCGCGTTCGTGGGCTTTATGTTCCTTTCGCCCGCGGCAAAGGTCGATGCGACGTCCGAGCTGAACGCCCGTGATGAGGCCGCGGCAGCGCGTCGCGAGAAGCGTCGCGCCGAGCGTGTCCGTCGCGCGCGTGCCGCTTCCAATGCGCAGGGCGGAGATACCGCACGCCCGGAGGGCGAGGACGTCCCCGCCGACGGCGGTGATGCGTAATGGCAGCCGACGTGCATCTGCTCGTTCCGTCCGAGGCGGCCGGTGAGCGCCTCGACGCCTATCTGGGGGCCCAGGATGCCTGCCCCTCACGCTCTGCCTGTGCGAAGCTGGTCGAGGCCGGCGCCGTTGCCGTCAACGGTGAGACATGTCTGTCCAAGAAGCAGGTCGTTTGCGAGGGTGACCGCATCTCCATCGAGCTTCCCGAGGTGCGCGAGCCGGGGGCGATCGTGCCTCAGGCCATTCCGCTCGACATCCGCTATGAGGACGACCATCTCCTTGTGCTGTCCAAGCAGCGTGGCCTGGTGTGTCACCCCGCTCATGGACATGAGGACGGCACCCTGGCCAACGCCCTGGTCTACCATTGCGGCATCGAGCACCTTGGCACGGTCCAGGGCGAGGATCGCCCCGGCATCGTGCACAGGCTCGACCGCGACACGTCTGGCCTCATGCTCGCGGCTAAGGATGACGAGACCCAGCGCGCCCTGCAGAATCTGATTCGCACGCGCACGCTCGACCGTCGCTACATCACGCTCGTCCACGGCGAGATCGTGATGGATGAGGGCACGATCAACACCGGCATCGCGCGGTCCACGCGCGACCGTGTGAAGATGGCCGTGTCCGACGATCCGTTCGCCCGTCAGGCCATCACCACCTTCCAGGTGCTCGAGCGCTTCGAGCCCGCGCGTGGAGATGAGGGATACACGCTCGTCGAGTGCCATCTCTACACCGGACGCACCCATCAGATCCGCGTGCACATGCGCCATATCCACCATCCGCTCGTGGGCGACCCGCTTTACGGCAAGGGCAACGGGCGCATGAACCTCGACCTCGATCGTCAGTTCTTGCATTCGTGGAGCGTCCAGTTCGAGCATCCCATCACCGGTGAGGTCGTGAGCTGTCGCGACGAGCTGCCCTGGGACTTGGCCGCCGCTCTCGAGGAGCTGCATGATCGCTCGCTCGGCCGCACGGCCGCGGGCGATGTCATCGTTCCGCAACTCGGCTTGCTCGAGGACTGAGTTTGAGGGCGCGCCCGCTGTTCATCGGCGTGGTGCACTCGCCTCAGTCATGTTCATATCCTGCCGGATGCCATAAGGCCCATTCAGTGGCGTACACTTGAACGGTCTGCACCCTTCGTCTCGGGAGATGCTTTGACTCCGATTGTCATCTTCAACACCATCGTCGGTCTGGTGTTCTCTGTCTGTTTCCTGTATCAGGTGGTTTTCTTCTTCATCGGTCTCATTCGCGGCCAGGTGAAGATTCCCCCGGCGAAGAAGCAGCATGCCTATGCGTTCTTCATCGCCGCCCATAACGAGGAGGCGGTCATCGCCAACCTGGTCAAATCGATCAAGGACCAGGATTATCCGTCCGAGTTGATCGACGTCTTTGTGGTGGCCGACGCCTGTACGGATAACACCGCCCAGGCCGCGCGCGAGGCGGGGGCCATCGTCTACGAGCGCAACGACCTCTCGCGTAAGGGCAAGAGCTGGGTCATGGATTACGGATTCGATCGGATCCTTCGTGAGTACCCCGGCAAGCACGAGGCGTTCTTCATCTTCGACGCCGACAACCTGCTCTCCCGTGATTACGTCACCATCATGAACGATGCGTTCGACCAGGGCTATCTTGCGCTTACGAGCTACCGCAACTCCAAGAATTTCGGCAGCAGTTGGATCTCCTCGGCTTATGCGACCTGGTTCATCCGCGAGGCCCGCTATCTCAACAACGCTCGCATGATCTGCCATACCTCCTGCGCCGTGTCGGGCTCGGGGTATCTGGTGAGTGCCAAGCTCATCGAGGGCATGAAGGGCTGGGATTTCCACACGCTGACCGAGGATATCCAGTTCTCGACGTTCTGCGCCATCCACGGCGTTCGGATTGGGTACGCGCCTGCCGAGTTCTTCGATGAGCAGCCGGTCACGCTCAAGGCCTCGATCAAGCAGCGCATGCGTTGGACAAAGGGCTTTTACCAGGTGCTGTTCACCTACGGACGCCATATGTTCAAGTCCATCGGCAAGTTCCATCGGTTTGCGGCCTACGACATGCTCATGGTCGTCGGTCCGGCGATGCTGCTGACCCTCATGTGCCTGCTCGTCAACGTGACGTTCATCGCGGTGGGCAGCTTGAGTCACGGCTTTTTGGCCACGGATGCCGAGATAGAGATGGCGATCGGGTCGGTCATCATGATGCTCGCCTACATGTACGGCACGTTCTTCGTGATGGGCCTGTCCACCACCATCACCGAGTGGAAGCACATTCACTGCCCGCAGAAATGGCGCATCTTTACCAACCTGTTCACGTTCCCGCTGTTCATGTTCACCTACGTGCCGCTTACCGTGGCCGCCCTGTTCCTCAAAGTCGACTGGGTGCCCACGCCGCATGATGTGAGCGTCACGCTGGACGAGGTGCTCGACGGCGCAAAGTAGCAAAAGACCCCGCTGCCCGGTGATGGGCGGCGGGGTCCTTCGGTCTTAAACGTGTTCGGATGGGCGCTACGCGTTGCGATGACTGCTGTGGTACTCGTCCCACAGCTGGTCTTCGAATTCTTCGAGTTCGCTCGAATAGTCATCCCAAGAATCGGTGTGGGACTCCTCCATGTGGTCGTACATATACGGGGCGGTCACGGCGGACTGCATGACGCCGAAGGCCAGCCACAGAAACGCGATGGTGAACACGGCGAGGCCGCCCAAGACGCATCCGGTAAGGATGTAGGCGAAGTTCGAATCGTTCGCCTGATTCGCGGTGGACGCGCTGGCGCTCTCGATTACCGGCTGGCGCGAAACGAGATCGGTATCCTCGGGGGCGTTCGGTGCTATCTTGCTGTAATCAAAAGAGGGTGCTTCCATGGTGTCCTCGCTTGCATTCGCGGTTTTTAACCCATTATACCGATGGTGAAGGAGGCGGTCATGCCCACGCAACTGTCGACCGTCCTCGACACGCTCGTTTCGGTCATCCTTGCGGGCGAGATTGCGGCGGCCGCCTTTATCGATGCGCGTGAGCGACGGTTCCCGCATGCCCTTTCGGTCTTGTTGGCGGCCACGAGCGCCATCTTTGGGTTGATGCATGGTGGCATCCGCGGTTTTGCCTGGCATGCATTGGCGGCCGTTGCGGTGATGGCGTTGTTGCTTGCGACCGAGACCCTTTGGCGCCGCATGCACAGCGGAGCCGCAGGGCTCGGTGGGGGAGACGTCAAGTTCCTCGCCGCGCTCATGTTGGCCGACCCGCTCTATGCGCTTGCTTCGTTTATCTTGGGATTGTGCCTGCTCGCCGTTTGCGGCTTGCTGGCGCGACGGGATACCCTGCCGCTGCTGCCGTTCGTCGCCATTGGGTGCGCGTTCGTCCCGCTCGCTTCTTTTGTTCCGTGAAACTGGACCGTGTTTTGTCCTCTCGGTATGCGACTATAAGCGCATGAAATCGTGAGAGATTGGATGAGCACATGAGTACGACCGAGAGCACCTTGTTCGACCGCCTAAATTCCATGCCCGACCAGCTGTCCCATGCGCTCGTCGAGCGTATGGAGGACGACCGTGCACGGGGATGGGTCAATCCCTACCGTGCATTCGATGAGGACGTGATCCGCAGGGAGGACCGCCCGGCCGATCGCAACAGCATCTGGCGCCCCTCCTATGTACGCGACACCGAGAAGATCTTGCATCTTCCCGCATATAACCGCTATAACGGCAAGACGCAGGTCTTCAGCTTCCGCAGCAACGACGATCTGTCCCGTCGCGGCCTGCACGTGCAGCTCGTGGCCCGTATCGCGCGCGACATCGGTCGCGCACTCGGCCTCAATTGCGATCTCATCGAGGCAATTGGTCTCGGGCACGACCTCGGCCATACGCCCTTCGGGCATACGGGCGAGGCGTTGTTGAACGACATCAGCAAGGCTCGGACCGGCCGTTCGTTTTTCCACAACGTTCATTCCGTCCGCGTCCTGGACGGGCTGTACGGCAGGAATCTCTCGCTGCAGACCCTGGATGGCGTGCTCTGCCATAACGGCGAATATGAGCAGCGCGTTTTCGAGTTGTCCGGCTTGAGTGGATTTGAGGAGTTCGACGCAATCGTCGATCGTTGCTATGCGAGCGATTTCGACTACGTGAAGACACTTCGTCCCATGACGCTCGAGGCCTGCGTGGTCCGCATCTCCGATATCATCGCCTATGTCGGGCGCGACCGCCAGGACGCCATCGAGGCGGGTCTTGTGGATGAGGGCGCGTTTGCCGACGGTATGGGCGGCCGGTATAACTCGTGGATCCTAACGCGTGCGTCAATCGACATCGTCGAGCATAGTTACGGCAAGGACCGTATCGAGATGAGCGAGGAGCTCTTCGAGGAGATTCGCCGTGCCAAGCGTGAGAACTACGCGATGATCTACCATTCCGTCGCGATCGAGGAGGAGCGCAAGGACATGATGGCACGGGCGTTCAGCCTCATGTACGAGCACTTCCTCGGCGACCTCAAGGCGCATGACGAACACAGCACCATCTTTAGGCACCACATTGCCAGGATTGACAAATCGCTTGCGCATTACGGCCGCACGTACGATTGGTCGAGCGACTTTGACCAGACGGTGATCGATTATATCGCCAGCATGACGGATGGCTACTTCATCGAGCTCGCATGCACGCTGTTCCCCGAACTCGATTTTCCGCAGCGCACCTACATCAACGAGTGAATACGAACAGGTGTTTGAATAGGGCTGGTCGTTTGATACACTCTTGTTCGAATAAACGATCGTCGGAGAAGGCCCATGGACACGTTATTTTCCAGCAACGAGCGCGTAAAACAGCTCAAGAACGCACCGCTTGCGGTTCGCATGCGCCCGTCGACGCTCGATGATTACGTGGGTCAGAAGAAGGCCGTGGGCCCGGCCTCCTGGCTTCGATCCGCCATCGAGCACGACGTGCTTTCCAGTGTGATTCTGTACGGACCCGCAGGTACGGGCAAGACCACGTTGGCGCATATCATCGCCTCGCACACCAAGAGCGAGTTCGTGGAGGTCTCCGCCGTTACGGGCACCGTCAAGGACCTGCGCCGAGAGATCGATGAGGCAAAGCACCGCCTCATGATGTTCGACCGCCGCACCATCTTGTTCATCGACGAGATCCATCGCTTCTCCCGTTCCCAGCAAGATGCCCTGCTCCACGCGGTCGAGAACCGTACGGTCGTCATGATCGGCGCCACGACGGAGAACCCGTACTTCGAGGTGAACTCAGCGTTGCTGTCGCGCAGTCGCGTCGTGGAGCTCGAGCACCTGGCCGATGAGGACGTCGAGCGCCTGGTCCGCCGTGCCCTGAGCGCACCGGAGGGGCTCGACGGGCGCTTTAGCGCCAGTGATGAGGTTGTTCGCGCGATCTGCACACTCGCCGCCGGTGACGGGCGCAGTTCGCTCACCACGCTCGAGTTGGCGAGCGAGATCGCCCTTACCAGGCCCGGTCGCGAGGGCGAAGCCCCGGCCGGTCCCGCATCTCCCATCCCGATTGAGCTCGAAGATGTGAAGCAGGCCAACCCGCGCCGCGGCCTGTCGTACGACAAGTCCGGCGACATGCATTACGACATCATCTCGGCTTTCATCAAATCCATGCGCGGCAGCGATCCCGACGCGGCGGTGTATTGGCTCGCCCGCATGATCGACGCGGGGGAGGACCCCAAGTTCATCGCCCGGCGCATCATGATCCAGGCGAGTGAGGACATCGGCAATGCCGACCCCACCGCGCTCCTTGTGGCCGAGGCCGCATTTAAGGCGGCCGAGGTTATCGGCTATCCGGAGTGCCGCATCAACCTTGCACAGGCCGCCATTTACAACGCCCTCGCGCCCAAGTCGAATGCTGCCGAGGCCGCCATCGACGCCGCTCTGGCCGACGTTCGCACAAGCGGGCAACGTGAGGTTCCCAGCTACTTGCGCGACCGTCATCGCCCCGGTTCAGACGAATATGGCGACTACAAGTATCCGCACGATTACCCCCAGGGCTGGGTGGAGCAACGCTATTTGCCCGAGGGCCTGGAACGCGGGGCGTTTTGGCAGCCCAGCGGTCGCGGTTGGGAGCAATGGCGGGCGGAGAACAAGCCGCGCTAGGGTGTGGACCTTGTTTGCGCCCGGTCCTTGTGGGGTATCATCAACCTTACGTGTGTCGCTCGTTTGCAATGGAGGCATCCATGGAACCTATGCAGATCGTCCTTGTCGTGCTCGCCTTGGTCGGCGTTTGGGCCGTCGCGGAGCTCGCGCTTACCTTGCGTCGCACCCGCGACGTCGTGGCTTCGCTCGACAAGACGGTGGAGCAGGTCAACAGCACTATCGAGGAGGCTCGTCCTGTCGTAGCCAAGCTCGACGGCGTCGTCGATGAGCTTCAGCCCGCAGTTGCCCAGGTCGATCCGCTGCTCAAGCAGGCAACCGTCGCCGTTGAGGCGCTGTCTGCCGATTTGATCGAAGTCAATGGCGTTCTGCGCGATGTCTCCGCCGTGAGCGGTGCCGCCAGTAGCGCTTCTAACGCCGTCACCGAGCTTGCCGACGCCGCATCCGGTAAGGTCCAAAGGTTGCTCAACCGCGGCCACAAGGCCGCAGCCCCCAAGGCCGTCAAGCCCGCGCCCGTGCACGATGACGAGCCCGTTGCCCAGTCTGCGGTCCAACCTGCCGAGGCGCCCGCGCCCGAGGCCGAGCCCCAGGCCGAGCCCCGCACCTACTTCACCTACAATCCCGGCGAGGAGACCATCAATGAATAACCCCACTGCCATCTCTCTCGTCGTTTCGTGCGACCCCGATCTGGCCCGTCTCGTCCGCATGACCGCCGCGAACGTCGCCACGCTCTCCTCCATGTCGGTCGAGTGTGTCGAGGATATCCGCATGGCGGCCGAGGAGGCCTTTATCTACGCGTGTGCCACTTCGCCCGACGAGACCCTCACCATCGATTTTGATGTCGACTCCACGCGCGTGGCTATGACGTTCACCCTCGAGGCGGATGCCTTTGCGGATCCCTCTGCCGATGATCCCACTGCCGCGTACGCCGATTTGATCCTCGGCTCCGTCTGCGATGTCTATCAGAAGGTCGAGTCTCCCGCCCGTCTCGTGCTCGAAGTGAAGGCGGACGTCGATGACCTCTAAGACCTCGGGTAAGAGCGCTTGGGATAAGGAGAAGACCCGCGAGCTCTTCCGCCGATTCAAGGAGGAAGGGGACATGGACGCGCGCGAGAAGCTCGTCATGTCCCATCTGAATCTCGTGCGCTTCATCGCAAATAAATTCAAGAACAGGGGAGAGCCCATCGACGATCTGATTCAGGTCGGGTACCTCGGTCTGCTCAAGGCGATCGACCGTTTCGATCCTAGTCGCGGGCTTGAGTTCACCACCTTCGCCACGCCCACCATCATGGGTGAGATCAAGCGCCATTTCCGCGATAAGGGCTGGTCGGTCCGCGTGCCGCGCCGCCTGCAGGAGCTCTCTGCCAAGGTCAACCAGGCCACAGACACGCTCACCTCGCAGCTGCAGCGCTCTCCGACCATCGCCGAGATCGCCGATTACCTCGACGCGACCGTGGACGAGGTCCTCGAGGCCATGGAGTCCTCCTCTGCGTACAGCTCGGTCTCCCTCGAGGCCCCGTCTGGCGCCGACGACGATGACACCCCGTCGGTCATCGATCGCTATGCGACCGAGGATTCCGATCTCGCGTTTACGGACGACCGTATCATCATCGAGGAGGCGCTTGCGAGCTTCTCCCCGAGGGAGCGTGACGTCATCGAGATGCGCTTCCTCAAGGGCATGACGCAGATCGAGATCGCCGAGAAGCTCGGCATCTCCCAGGTCCAGGTCAGCCGCCTGCTGCGCCGGACGCTCAAGAAGATCCAGGATAAGATCGACCCCGAAGGGGTCATGACCGGTTAAACCCGGCCGTCGCGCCATCTTCGGCGATGCGCCGGATGCATAAGGGGAATCATGAAGCACGACACCGCCCGCGCCGAGCGCCTCATGCGCACGACGTTTTTGAACATTTGGATCGTCATCGGAGTGATCATCATCTGCGCGGTGGTGTTCCAGCTCATCGGGTCCCTGTCCAACGTCCTGATTTTCCTTTCGGTTGGCGCGATCTCGGCTTTCATGGCCTCTCCGATTGTGAACTTCCTCGAGCGGCGCGGTCTGCCGCGCGCCGGTGGCGCCCTCATCGGCCTGCTCATCGTTATCGTGGGCTTTGTCTTGCTCTTTGCCCTGGTGATTCCTATGGTCACCGGTCAGATGATCGACCTTTTGCGCGACGCCCCCGCCAAGCTCGCCGCCCTGAGTTCCTGGGCCATGCGCATGGAGAACAAATACGCCATCGTCGAGCACCTGAACGATGTGATGAATATCGAGTCGCTGTTCGCCTCCGCGCAGGACATGATCAATCAGGCGCTTTCTGGCCTGCTCTCCGCGGTCCGCGACGGTATCGTGCCCATGGTGAATAACATCGCCTCCATGGTGTTCACCGTCTTCCTTGGATTCGTGTTGGCGTTCTGGCTCGCGTGCGACTATCCGCGCATCAATGAGGAGATCTGCCGCATCCTGCCCGAGGATAAGGCCGACGATTATCGCCTTATGGTCGCGGTGCTCAGCCGTTCCGTGGGCGGTTACCTGCGCTCGACCCTGATCAACTCCGTGATCCAGGGATTCCTGGCGTTCGTTGGGTTCATGATCGTGGGCCACCCTTATGCCATCACGATGGGCATCCTCTCGGGCATCTTAAACATCATCCCGGTGGTCGGCCCTTCAATCTCGGCCATCATCGCGACGCTCATCGCCCTGGTGTACAGCCCGATCATGGCCATCTGGACCATGGTCATGGCCATGCTCTCGCAAAACATCACCGACAACGTGATCGCCCCCAAGATCAATCAGTCCACCATGCAGGTCCATCCCGTGCTTTCGCTCACGGCCCTCGTGGTCGGTTCCACCTTTGGCGGGGCGATCGGCATGATCGTCGCGTTGCCGCTCGTGGCGGTCATCAAGTCGCTGTTCATCTTCTATTTCGAGACCCGTACCGGCGAGCAGATCGTCTCGTATGACGGCGCGCTGTTCCGCGGCGCCCCGTTCCGCGACGCGCAGGGACGTCCCGTCCCAGCGTTCGACGCGCTGGGCGACGATACCTTCGTCGCCGACTCGCAGATTCTTGCGAGCGATTCGGTGCCCGAGGCCGAGGCGCTGCCCAAGCCCGAGCTCGAGAATCCCTGGGCGAAGCTCATCGATTTCGAGATGCCCTTTTCCGCGCACGAGCGGGTGGAGGATGCTAAGAAACCCGAGGAAACCGACACAACTGACGACGTGCGTTAACGTATAATAGCTGGGTTTGGAAACTGTTCCCCCTAGGTGGGGACGCGAATTGAACCCAGGGAGTTTACGCATGGCCGCTGACTATCCCACCATGTCTACCGCCGAGATTCGCTCGGCCTATCTCAACTTCTTCGAGGAGCGCGGCAACAAGCTGTATGCCAGCTCGTCCCTCGTCCCCGACGACCCCTCGCTGCTTCTCGCCAACGCCGGTATGAACCAGTTCAAGGAGTACTACCAGGGCAAGAAGGTCATGAAGGAGATCGGTGCCTGCTCGTGCCAGAAGTGCGTGCGCACGAACGACATCGACATCATCGGCTCCGACGGCCGTCACGCCTCGTTCTTCGAGATGCTCGGCAACTTCGCCTTCGGCGGCGTGACCAAGGAGCAGGCATGCACGTGGGCCTACGAGCTCATTACCGAGGTCTTCAAGCTGCCTGCGGAGCGCCTGCACTTCACCGTCTTCACCGACGATGACGAGACGCATGACGTCTGGCGCGCCCTCGGCGTTCCCGAGGACCACATCACCCGCCTCGGCGAGGATGACAACTTCTGGGCTGCCGGCCCCACCGGTCCCTGCGGCCCCTGCTCCGAGATTTACTTCGATCTTGGCGAGGAGGTCGGCTGCGGCTGCCCCGACTGCGCCCCCGGCTGCGATTGCGATCGCTTCCTGGAGTTCTGGAACCTCGTGTTCACGCAGTTCGATCGCCAGGAGGACGGCTCCATGCCCGAGCTGCCCCATCGCAACCTCGATACCGGCATGGGCCTCGAGCGTATGGCAGCCATCATGCAGCACAAGAGCTCCTTCTTCGACGGTGACGTCATGCAGAGCCTCATCAAGCTGGGCGAGGAGATCTCCGGTAAGACCTACGTCGATAACGAGTACACTGGCGCCTCCCGCTCCCTGCGCATCATCGCCGACCACGCCCGCTCCGTCGACTTCCTCATCTCCGACGGCGTCCTGCCCGGCAACGAGGGCCGCGGTTACGTCCTGCGCCGTCTGCTGCGTCGTGCCGTGTTCCACGGCCGCCTGCTCGGCATCGAGGACGCGTTCCTCGGCCGCTTCATCGATGCGGTGAACGACGTCATGGGCGATGCCTACCCCAACCTCGTCGAGAGCGCCGGCCTGGTCAAGGGCATCGTGAACGCCGAGGAGGAGCGCTTCTCCACCACGCTCAACAACGGTCGCGTCTACCTCGACGAGCAGCTCGGCGCCCTGGGCGAGGGCGAGCAGCTCTCCGGCAAGGCCGCCTTCATGCTGCACGACACCTTCGGTTTCCCGATCGACCTCACCGTCGAGATCGCCGAGTCTGCCGGCCATGCCGTCGACATCGACGGCTTTGACGCCGAGATGGCCGAGCAGAAGGCCCGCGCCCGCGCCGCCGCCAAGGGTGACGCCTGGGGTTCCTTCAACGACGTTTGGACCGAGCTCGCCGACCAGCTCCCGGCCACCGAGTTCGCCGGTTACGAGGAGGAGAGCATCGAGGGCGCTCATGTTCTCGCCATCGTCGTGAACGGCGAGCGCGTGGCGTCCGCCGAGAATGCCGCCGAGGCCTCCGTCGTGCTCGATCGCACCCCGCTGTACGCCGAGATGGGCGGTCAGCTGGGCGACCACGGCCTCATCGACACTGCCGACGCCCAGTTCTTCGTCTCCAACACCGTTTCCAAGGGCGGCCTGTACGTCCACGAGGGCAAGCTCATCGGCAAGCTCTCCGAGGGTGACACCGTCTTTGCCGGCTACGACCTCAACCGCCGTGGCCTGCTCGCGCGCAACCACACCGCGACCCATCTGCTCGACGCCGCCCTCAAGGAGGTCCTGGGCGACCATGTGAACCAGGCCGGCTCGCTCGTCTCCCCGGAGGCCCTGCGTTTCGACTTCACCCACTTCGAGGCCATGACCTCTGAGCAGATCCGCGCCGTCGAGGACCTCGTGAACGAGCAGATCCTTGCCGCTAAGCCCGTGGTCACCCGCGTGATGGGCATCGAGGAGGCCAAGGCCTCCGGCGCCGTCGCCCTGTTCGGCGAGAAGTACGGCGACACCGTCCGTGTCGTCTCTATCGGCGCCGAGGACGAGCCGTTCTCCCGCGAGCTGTGCGGTGGCACCCACGCGGCCAACACCGCCGAGCTCGGTCTGTTCAAGATCGTCTCCGAGTCTTCCACCGGCTCCAATGTCCGTCGCATCGAGGCTGTGACCTCTACCGGCGCCATCGCTTACCTCGAGCAGCGCGCCGCGCTCGCCGAGTCGGCCGCTTCGCAGCTCAAGTGCCGTATCGAGGAGGTTCCCGCGCGCATCTCCTCCCTGCAGGCCGAGCTTCGCGAGTCCAACCAGAAGCTCAAGCGCGCGCTCACCGGCGGCGGTTCCGATGCTATTTCCTCCGCCATCGAGAACGCCCAGGACATGGGCGGCTACAAGCTCGTCGTGGCTGAGCTTGCCGGCCTCGAGGCCTCCGACCTCCGCAACGTCTGGGATACCATCCGCCAGAAGGTCTCTGGCGCTTGCGCCTGCGTCCTCGCCACGGTGACCGAGAAGGGCACGCCCGCTCTCATCGCCGCTGCCACCGATGACGCGGCTTCCGCCGGCTTCCATGCTGGTAACGTCATCAAGCAGATCGCCCCGCTGGTCGATGGCCGCGGCGGCGGCAAGCCCACCATGGCCCAGGCCGGTGGCAAGGACGCCCAGGGCGTCGCGGCGGCTCTCGAGGCCGCTCGCACCGCGCTCGGCGCGTAACAAACGGCAGGAAGGCAGCACGTGGTAGCTCTTGCCCTCGATATCGGCGGCACGCGCACCGGCATCGCGGTCTCTGACCGCACCGGTCGCGTGGCCATGCCGCTCAAGGTCCTGCCCGCGTGCGAGGTGGAGGGCATGGCCCGTTCCTTCCGTATGATCTTGGAAGACCATGAGCCCGATGTCTTGGTCTGCGGCCTGCCGCAGACCATGTCGGGCGATGAGGGCCCCCAAGCCGAGCACATTCGGGAGGTCGCCGGCCGTATCGCGGCCGCGACCGGCCTTCCGCTCGAATTCATCGACGAGCGCCTCACGTCCACCGAGGCAAAGCGTATCCTGCGCGAACAGGGTTTGAACGAGAAACAGATGCGCGGTAAGGTCGATATGATTTCCGCCTCCCTGTTCCTGCAGGCCTGGCTCGACTCCCATGGACGAAAGGACGATCGTGGCTAACGACTACGGCTCGCATCGCGATCAGCGGGATCAGCGTCCCGCCGGCAAGCGATTCCGCACGAACGCCCCGGCCCCGCGCTCCGCATCGAACGCCCCCCGTCCTCGTGCGGCGGCCCCGCGACCCGCATGTGGAGCGGCGCCTCGCCCCCAGCGCTTCCAGGCGCCGTCCCAAGCTCGCGTGCACGGCCGCTCCGGTGGCGTGCACCCCGCCTACGCTCAGGCTGCAGTCAAGCGCTCCAAGCTTCCGGTCATCTTCGGCGTGCTCATCGCCATCGCCGTGGTTGCCATGGCGGCCGTTTTCGTCTTCCCGCGCGTATTCGGCGGTTTGGGTGAGGCCATCGAGGCCGGACAGCCCGTGAACGTCGTCATCCCCGAGGGTGCGACGGGCGACGTCATCGCGCAGACCCTGGTCGAGAACCACGTCGTTGAGGACGCCAGCGAGTATTACGCCGCCGTCAAGAAGCTCGGCGCCGAGATGCAGCTCAAGCCCGGTGAGTACCGCTTCGAGACCTTGCAGGACCCCATCTCCGTGGTTAAGCAGCTCGTGGCCGGTCCCAACGTCGAGGGCATCAAGCTCACGGTCCCCGAGGGCAAGACCGTCGCTCAAACCGCCCGCATTGTCGAGGAGGTCTACGGCATCCCCGCCGACGACTTCATCGCGCAGGCCAAGGCCTCCAACTACGTTGCCGATTTCGCGTTCCTCTCCGAGGCCGCCGACGACTCCCTGGAGGGCTTCCTGTTCCCCAAGACCTACACGTTCCAGGGCACGCCGACCGCCGACCAGATCATCCGCGCCATGCTCGGCCAGTTCCAGGTCGATGTCCTCGACGCGTTGGATTTCAATGCCGGCCTGGCTTCCATCAAGGCGAGGTTCGGCGTCGAGCTCACTGCTTACCAGCTGCTCGATCTGGCCTCCATCGTCGAGCGCGAGGGGCTTCACGCGGAGCAGCGATCGCACGTCGCTTCGGTGTTCCTTAACCGCCTTGCCGGTAAGGGCGACTTTGCCGGACGTCCGTACCTGCAAAGCGATGCCACGCTCATGTATGTGACGGGTGGCGAGGTCACCGCCAACGACATCCAGACGATCGACAGCCCGTACAACTCGTACAAGAACGCCGGCCTTCCCCCAACGCCGATCTGCTCTCCTTCTGCGGAGGCCATCAACGCCACGTTGAATCCCACCGATTCCAACGACCTGTATTTCTTCATCACGCAGGACGAGGAGTTCTTCTCCGAGACCTACGACGATCATCAAAAGTCCTGGGAGTAGCGCCTATGAGCATCTTTTCCCCCAGCCGCTACATCACGTGCGTCGAGCATATCGACCTCGACGCCCTGTGGGAGTCGGGTAAGCGCGCGATCCTGCTCGATCGCGACAACACCCTCGTTCCGCGCGACCGTACCTGCGCGCCCGATTCCGTGGCTGCCTGGCTCGATCACGCCCGTGAGCTCGGCTTTGAGCTCATCATGGTCTCCAACAACTGGCATGTTAGTCACGTCTCGCGCTCCGCGGGCGAGCTCGGCATGGACTACATCTCCTTTGCCTGCAAGCCGCTTCCGTTTGCCATCACGGCGGGCATGAAGCGCCTGGGCGCTCGCAAGGAGGAGGCCGTCATGGTCGGCGATCAGCTTTACACCGATGTGTGGGGCGGCAAGCTCGCCGGTGTGACCACCATCCTCGTCAAGCCGCAGTCCACCGCCGATCTGTGGTACACACAGATCTTCCGCATCTTCGAGCGCATGGCGCTGCGCGGCGTTCCCTGCGAGGAGTAACGCAGCCATGACCTCTACCGTGAAGCGCGGATGCGACCATGTCTTCTTCGTCGGGTTCTTGGGGGCGGGCAAGTCCACGCTCGCCCGCAACCTTGGGCGCATGTTCCATCGGCGTTTCGTCGACACCGACCGCCTCGTCGAGCGCAAGTGCGGCCAGACGGTCTCGCAAATCTTCGAGGCCGAGGGCGAGCAGCGTTTCCGCACGCTCGAGACCGAGGCCCTCGAGAGCCTCGCCTCCGAGCGTAGCCTGCTCGTCTCTTGCGGCGGGGGAGTGGTCGAGACCCCTCGCAACATCGAGCTCATCCACGAAATGGGCTTTTGCGTCTACCTCGAGGGCGACATCGGCGATTCGCTTCGCCAGATCCGCCGCTCCGACACTCGACCCGATTTTCGCAGCGCCGAGCATGCCGCCCGGCTGCTCGAGCATAGGCGCCCGCTGTACGAAAGCGCCGCCGACCTCACCGTGGATATCCGCGGCACCTCGTTCACCGAGGTTTCCTATACCGTTGCCGAGCTTCTCTTGGAGCGTGGTCTTATATGACGATTCGTCGCAAGCTGCTTTCCTTCGGTTCGAGGAGCACCGATGTCCGCCTTGGCTTCGGGGCCCTCGATGAGCTTCCCAAGTTCCTCTCCGGCGCGGTTGGCAAGCCCTCTCGCGCCTATGTGCTGAGTTCTGATGACGTCGATCCCGTCCATGTCGAGACCGTGCGCCGCGCGCTCGTCGACGGCGGGTTCAACGCTGTCGTTCGATGCGTCGCGGCCTCCGATGCGCTCGGGGCCGAGACCGCACTTGCGCAGTATGCCGAGCTTTCCGCGGCCGGCATCACCGCCGAGGACCTGATCGTGGGCGTGGGTGGCGACGAGGCTTGCTCCCTGGCGAGCTACATTTCCCGCACGTGGTGCGGCGGCGTGTCGTGCGCGCTCGTTCCCACCACGCTCGATGCCATGATCCGCTGCTCCACGCAGATGACACCCCTCACCGTTTCCGGGGGTTCCCTCGTCAGCCTCGAGCCCGAGGTGTCGCTCGTCGTGTGCGACCTCGCGTTGGTGGGAGATTGCTCAATCGAGGAGAATGGCCTGGGCTATGCGCTCATGTGCGGTGCGTATCTCTCCGAGAGCCGAGCCTGCTGGGACAGCCTTGGCACTGCCGTTCGCGGCATCGTCGAAAAGAACGAGACGTCGCTGTCCGATGCGCTTTCCACTACGCTCACCGCACGATTGAACATCGCCAAGTCCGTGAGCCCCTCTGCTCGCCGTGCCCTGCTGTTCGGCCATACCACCGCCCGCGCCCTGTCTGCGTGCCTGGGCGAGGGCGCGCACCCGTATTACCTGTTCCTCGCTGAGGGCATGCGCTTCGAGGCACGCTTGGCCATCGACGCTTGTGACTTCTCGGTCGATGAAGTCTTTGCGCTCGACGATCACCTCGAGGATCTCGGCATCGGCGAGCTGTCGTTTGACATCGATCCCGCTGCGTTCATCGAGGCCCTTCGCGCCGAGCGCTTCCGCGTCGCCAACCGCTTCCAGCTCGCGCTGCCCAAGTACCCCGGCGTCATCCGCCTTTCGTCCATCGACGACGAGGTCCTTGAGCGCCATGCGCGCGCGTTCATCGCCTCACGCAAACCCGAGTAGGCCTGTTTACACATCTTTCGCGAGAAAGGAACCGATATGTCCGAAATCCTCAACGGTCCCGCTGGGCGCATCGCCCGCCTGCGCACCCTCATGGCCGAGCGCGGCTACGATGCCGTGGTCGTGCGCGACGAGGCCAACCTGCGTTGGCTCACCGGCGCCATGCGCGTCTTTGACTACACCGGCGAGTACCCGCACGTGGCGTTCGTCACGGCCGACGAGTGCTTCCTGCACACCGACTCGCGCTACTTCAACTCCTTCGAGGAGAACATGCCGGCCGGTAGCCCCTGGAAGCTCGATATGGACGAGATCGACATGCCCCGCTGGGTTGCCGAGCACGCTCGCTCCACTAAGAGCCGTGTTGTCGCCGTCGAAGATGACATGCACATCAACTTCTTCCGCGGTATCGAGCGCGGCCTTGAGGATTGCTCGATTTGCGCGAGCCTTCCGCTCATGCACGGCGATCTCCAGCTCATGCGCGCCATCAAGGACGCCGAGGAGATTGAGCTCATGCGCCACGCGCAGTCCATCACCGACGCCGCATTCGCCCATATGTGCGAGTTCATCCGTCCCGGCCTCACCGAGAAGCAGCTCCGTACCGAGCTCGAGACCTTTATGTTCGATCACGGCGCGGATGACCTGGCCTTTGGCTCCATCGTCGCATCCGGCCCCAACACCGCCAACCCGCACGCCATTTCCAGCGACCGCGTGGTGGAAAAGGGCGACTTCGTCCTCATGGACTACGGTGCGGGCTACCGCGATTACAAGTCCGACATGACCCGCACGGTCTGCGTGGGCGACCCGAGCGAGAAGCAGCGCGAGATCTACGACATCGTCCGCCGCACGCACGAGGAGTGCGTCGCAGCTATCCACGCCGGCGTGGACGGCCACGACATCTACCTGCTCTCCAAGAAGATCATCGGTGACGCGGGCTACGGCGAGTACTACGGCCACGGCCTCGGCCACGGTGTGGGCATCGACATCCACGAGCTTCCGGTCTTCGGCCGCAAGAGCAACATCGTGGAGGAGGGCGCGGTCATCACCGTGGAACCCGGCATCTACCTGCCCGGCGTGGGCGGCGTGCGCCTGGAGGACTACGGCGTGGTCACCAAGGACGGGTACGAGCCCTTCACGACCTCTACGCACGAGCTGGTCGTCATCGACTGCTAGGTCGTTTTGCGAGTATAATTCCTAAGTTCGATTCTTCTACAGAAAGGCAAGCCATGGCTTCCATCACCACCGCCGACTTCCGCAACGGCATGGGTCTCAAGATCAAGGACAAGTACTACACCATCGTCGAGTTCCAGCACGTCAAGCCCGGCAAGGGCGGCGCCTTCGTCCGCTACAAGACCAAGGACCTCAAGACCGGTCGCGTGGTCGAGAACACCTGCAACGCCGGCTCCAAGTTCGAGAGCGTGCAGCTCATCACCAACGAGATGCAGTACCTCTACAACGACGGCGACAACTACTACTTCATGGACATGACCTCCTACGAGCAGATCGCCGTCCCGGCCGACTTCATCGGCGACAACTCCAAGTGGCTGCGCGAGAACGACAACGCCCAGCTGCTCTACGCCGACACCGAGCTGCTCGGCGTGAACCCGCCCATGTTCATCGAGGCCGAGGTCGTCGAGACCGTCCCGGGCGCCAAGGGCAACACCGTCCAGGGTGCCACTAAGCCGGCCACCATCGACACCGGCGCGGTCGTCCAGGTCCCCATGTACCTCAACGAGGGCGAGCGCATCAAGGTCGACACCCGCACCGGCGAGTTCGTCCAGCGCCTCTAATCGCTCTCATCCAGTGCACGTCCGTCGCGCGGCCCGCATGGGGCCGCGCGCTTACCACGTAAAGGAGTGGGCATGTCGCAAGAGATCACCATCGCCGGCATCGGCATCGCACCTGAGGTGCTGACCGCCATCGTTTCCCGCGCCGTCGAGGAGGTCGAGGGCATCGCGTCCGTGGGCGTGAAGGACCTCGCCACTAACCTCGTCTCCATGTTCTCCACCAAGTCCGTGCCCATGGGCGAGGACGTCGAGGCCGAGGTCGTCGACGACAAGCTTCGCCTGACCGTGCACCTCACGGTCTTCTTCGGCTATCCGTTCAAGCCCCTGGCCGAGGCCGTGCGTGTCGCCGTCGCCAACGCCATCGACGCCCAGGTCGGCGTTGAGGTCGAGTGCGTGAACATCTGCATCGACAGCCTCGTCTTCCCCAAGGAGTAGCGCGTGGCAAGTCTCAAAGTCAATCGCGGGCGCACGCTCGCCCGCAGCCAGGCGCTGCAGATCCTGTTCCAGTCCGAGATGCGAAAAGTTTCCGTTGAGGACGTCCTGGCAGGGGATTACACCCTGTCCAAGGGTCCGCTGGCACCGTACGCCATCGAGATCGCGCGCGGCGTTTCCGCTAACCGAGATCGTATCGACTCCGCCCTGCGGGCCGTCTCCGTCAACTGGACCCTCGAGCGCATGCCGGGTGCCGATCGCAACCTGCTTCGTGCCGCCGTCTACGAGCTGTACTTCCAGGTCGCCGACACGCTCGATGCCGCCGTTGTCATCAACGAGGCCGTCGAGATCGCCAAGGCCTATGGCACCGATGAGTCAGCCGGCTTTGTGAATGGCGTGCTCGGTCGCATCGTGCGCGATCGTCACCTGCCGAGCCTGCAGCACGTCGCCTGCACCATCACCGCCGAGGATGCCGAAGCTGCCTGCCTGGCCGCCCTGTGGTTCGAGATCGATCCCAAGCGCCTGGCAGCCGAGGAAGAGGCCGCCCGCGCCGCCGAGGAGGCCCGTGCTCGTTTCGAGGCCGACGACTACGGCTTTGCCGAGGACGACCTCGATCACATCTTCAACGATCCCTTCGACGCCGAGGCCGGCGAGTAGCGCATGGCCGAGGGCAACTTCGACGAGATCACCGAGCGCCTGGACGAGATCATCGCCCAGGTCCGCTCCAAGGACACGTCCCTCGAGCGCAGCCTCGACCTGTTCGACGAGGCGATCGAGCTCGGCTCCCGCGCCGTGGACATGGTCGATTCGTTCGAGCTTTCTCCGCGCGAGGCAGATATGCTTGATGCCGAGCTTGCGACCGAGGCCCAATCTGAGCAGCCTGCCGAGCAGGCCGAGACCGACCCCGAATCGAGCGGGGCATAAGGAAGGCGCCACGTGGCACGCGTTCGTTTGGATGATGAATTGATTTCCCAGGGCATCTGCGAGAATCGCGCAGATGCCCTGCGCACGTTGATGGCCGGTTTGGTTTCGTCCGGCGGCGAGCGCTTGAGCTCGCCTGGCATGATGGTCAAGACCGGCATCGAACTGCACGTGAAGGGCCGCATTCCCTATGTGGGGCGCGGCGGGCTCAAGCTCGCCGGCGCCCTCGATGCGTTTCGGGTGGACCCTTCCGGCCTCAGCTGCCTGGATGTGGGATGTTCCACCGGCGGCTTTACCGATTGCCTGCTCAAACGCGGTGCGGCCCATGTCCTGTCCGTGGACGTGGGGCGGGCGCAGTTCGACTGGTCGCTGCGCCAGGATGAGCGGGTGACCCTGCTCGAGCGCACGAACATTGTGGACGTTCCCGAGCTCGGCCATCGTTCGAGCGCTGACTTGGCCGTGTGCGATGTGTCGTTCACGAGCATCGCCACGATCCTGCCTGCGGTGCTCGAGCTCCTCACACCAAACGGCGCCTTCCTCACCCTCGTCAAGCCTCAGTTCGAGGCGCGGCAGGGCGAAGTGGGGGAGGGCGGCATCGTGCGCGACCCCGCCGTGCATGCGCGAGTCCTCGCCGATGCGGTCGAGCTCTTCCGCGAAAACGGGCTTTCCCCGCTGGGGTTGTGCGCTTCGCCCATCACGGGCGCCAAGGGCAATCGCGAGTTCTTCCTCCTGGGTGCGCGCGGGGCATCTGCCGCGTCTCGTGAGGAGATGGACGCATCTGCCGTATCCGCGCGCATCGGCGCGCTGGTGTATTCGGAGGTTGATCGATGAAGGTCCTGCTCGTCCCCAATTACTACAAGCAGGAGGCCGTTGAGAGCGGCCTCACCCTCGAGCTGTGGCTCACGCGACAGGGCTTTGAGGTCGAATGGGCCGCCGACCAGCGCTCCGGTATCGAGTCGACCCCCGACCTCGTGGACTGTGGCCTTGTCATCTCGCTCGGCGGCGACGGAACGCTCCTGCGCGCCGCGCGCATCGTGGGGTATCGCGAGATCCCAATCCTCGGCCTGTCCTATGGTCACCTCGGGTTTCTCACCGCGGCGAGCCCTCAGGACAAGAACATCCTCTCGGTTGTGTCCGACGCGCTTGCCGGCGAGCTGCATGTGAGCCGCCGCGCCACGCTCGCGTGCGAGATTGTGAGCGTGAATGAACGCGGTGAGGAGGAGGTCTGCACCGGTTTTGCCCTGAACGACCTCGCGCTCGCCCGCGGCCCGCTCTCCGACATGGTTGAGTTCGACATCACCGTCTCCGGGCATCACATCGACCGCCTGCGCGGGGACGGCGTGGTGGTTTCCACGGCCACCGGTTCCACCGGCTACGCCCTGTCCGCCGGTGGGCCCATCGTGAGCCCGGAGTACACCGGTATGGTCTGCGTGCCCATCGCGCCCCACACCATCCAGGCGCGCGCCTTCCTCACGTCCTCGTCCGACGTCGTGGAGATTTCCGTGTCCAAAGATCGCCCATCGGTTCCCGCCATCGCGCTGGACGGCCAGTTCATCACGCCATCCGGCGAGGTCGACCGCGCCATCGTGCGTCGCGGCGATGCCGACATCCTGCTGCTCGATTACGGCCCGGAGAGCTTCTACACGTCCGTGAGCCGTGTCTTTTACGGGGTGCGCAATGATCGATGAGATCCATGTCGAGAACATCGCGCTGATCAAATGCGCCGACCTGGTGCCCGGTCCCGGCCTCACCGTTCTCACCGGTGAGACGGGCGCAGGCAAGACCGCCCTGCTTTCCGCTCTCAAGTTGCTGATGGGCGAGCGTGCGGATTCCGCGACGGTTCGCGAGGGGAGCGACGGTGCGCTTGTCGAGGGGCGTCTGTTTAGCGGGGCCCGCGACGAGGAGGGCTTCGTTATCCAGCGTCGCCTGGGCTCTGACGGCCGTTCCCGCGTGCGGGTGGACGGCTCGCTTGCGAGCGTGCGCGAACTGTCCGAGCGCGTGAGCCCCCTGATCGACCTGTGCGGTCAGCACGAGCACCAGCGGCTGCTCGACCCCGCTTCCCATGTTGGGATGGTCGATGCCTGGGCCGGCGCGGGCGTTGCCGAGGTACTCGCCGCATATCGCGACGCGCTTACGCGTGCCAACGAGGCCGCGCGTGAGCTGGAGCGCGTCGAGCAGGCGAGCCGCACACAGGGCAGCCGTCTAGAGGAGGCGCGGTTTGCCCTCGAGCGCATTTCCGATGTCGATCCCAAGCCCGGCGAGCTTGAGGAGCTTGAGGAGCGCCTGCCCCGCGTCGAGCACGCAGAGAGCCTCGCATGTTGCGCCAACGATGCCGCTGAGGCCCTGACCTGCGAGGGTGGCGCGCTGGATGCGCTCAATACCGCTATCGCGGAGCTGTCCCGCATGGCCCGCGTCGACGCCAAGCTCTCCGAGTTTGCCGACCAGCTTTCCGGCGCTTCCATCACGGTCGAAGATGCCGCTGCGGAGCTGCGCAGATACCGCGATTCAGTCGATTTTGACCCTGCAGAGTTGGCCGCCGCGCAGGAGCGCTACTCGGCGTTCAAGGGCTTGCTGCGCCAATGGGGCCCGCATATGGAGGACGTCTTTGCCCGCCGCGATGAGGCGGCCGAGCTGCTCTCGCTCGTCGATGACGCCGAGGCCCGCGTGAGGCGCGCCCGCGATGCCCGCGATGTCGCCGAGGCCGAGCTTGCCGAGGCCGCGCGGACATTGACAAAGCGCAGGAACGCCGCGGCGCCGCGTTTTTGCCGCGAGGTGGGCAAGCAGATGACGCGTCTCGAGATGGGCCGCGCCGAGCTCGTGTGGGACAGCAAGCCGCTCCCGCGCGAGCGCTGGACTGCTCAGGGTCCAACCGCTTGCGAGCTGCTGTACCGCAGCGGTGCCGGCATGACACCTCGTCCACTGCGCCGCATCGCCAGCGGCGGCGAGCTCTCACGCGTGATGCTTGCTTCCAAGGTGGTCCTCGGCGAGGCGGACGCCGTCGACACGCTCGTGTTCGACGAGGTCGACGCCGGCGTTGGCGGCTCCACGGCCCGCTCCCTTGCGCAGGTGCTCGCGGATCTGGCGCGCACCCATCAGGTGATCGTGGTCACGCATCTGGCCCAGGTGGCCGTGCAGGGCTCCGTCCACTACGTGGTACGTCGCGACGATGCGGCCGACATCCCCGAGACGAGCCTCGTCCGCGTCGAGGGCACCGATCGTATCGCCGAGATTGCCCGCCTCCTCTCCGGAGACGCCACCGAAGAGTCCCTCGCCCACGCCAAGCAACTCCTCGCCGAAGCAGGAAGGCTCTAACTGTCCGCCCAGCGGGAACGTCGAGCCTTGGGGCTGGGTCGGGTGCGTGTTTGCCGTAGATTCCGCACGAACTTTATTTCCTTCCTGAATGTTTGGCCGTCTTGCCTGACGTCTCGCTGGGGTGTGCCGCCTGTGAGTTTGCCGTAGATTCCGCACGAGCAGAAGGCCCCTATGGGGCCTTCGTCGCGAGCAGGACCTGACCGAGCGGCAAATTCACAGGCGGCACACCTCAATGAGGCGTCCTTTCAGGTAAGATGGTCAGCATGAATACTTTTGATACCTCCCACATCCGCAACTTCTCAATCGTTGCGCACATCGACCACGGCAAGTCGACGATTTCCGACCGTATCCTCGAGCTCACCCGCACCGTCGAGGAGCGCGACATGGAGTCGCAGCTGCTCGACACCATGGATATCGAGCGCGAGCGCGGCATCACCATCAAGTCCAACGCCGTCCGTGTCATGTACGACGCCGACGACGGTGAGACCTACCAGTTCAACCTCATCGACACGCCGGGTCACGTCGACTTCACCTATGAGGTCTCCCGCTCGCTCGCCGCGTGCGAGGGCGCGGTCCTCGTGGTCGACGCCACGCAGGGCGTCGAGGCGCAGACGGTCTCCAACGCGAGCCTCGCGATGAATGCCGACCTGGACATCGTGCCGGCCATCAACAAAATCGACCTGCCCTCCGCGCATCCCGAGGAGGTTAAGGTCGAGATCGAGGATGAACTCGCCATTCCCGCCGACGACGCCGTGTGCGTGTCCGGCAAGACGGGCGAGGGCATTCACGACCTACTCGAGGCCATCGTATTCCTGGTGAGCCCGCCCAAGGGCGACGCCAACAAGCCGCTCAAGGCCCTTATCCTCGACTCCTATTTCGACGAGTACCGTGGCGTCGTTGCCACGGTCCGCATTTTCGACGGCCAGGTCAAAAAGGGCGACCATCTGCGCATGATGCAGGGCGGCGAGGAGTTCCTCGTCGACGGCGTCGGCGTGCGCCGTCCCGCCGAGTTCGCGCTCGACGTCCTCGGCGTGGGCGAGGTCGGCTTTGTGGTCACGGGTCTGAAGGACCCCGAGGCCGTGCACGTGGGCGATACCCTCACCCTCGCGGGCAATCCCTGCGACGCGCCTCTGGAGGGCTATCGCGAGGCCAAGCCCATGGTCTACACGGGCCTGTTCCCGATTGACAACAAGGACTACGAGAACCTGCGCGACGCGCTCGAGAAGCTCCACGTCAACGACCCGTCGCTCGTCTGGGAGCCCGAGACCTCCGCGGCGCTCGGCTTTGGCTTCCGCGTTGGCTTCCTGGGGCTGCTGCACATGGAGGTCATCAAGGAGCGCCTGGAGCGCGAGTTCGACCTGGCGCTCATCGCGACGAGCCCCAGCGTGGACTACCACGTCTACAAGACCGATGGCGAGATGATCGAGGTCCGCAGCCCGCAGGACCTGCCCGACGTCACGCGCATCGACCATATCGAGGAGCCCTACCTCAAGGCCAAGATCATCACCCCGCCCGAGTACACCGGCGCGGTCATGCAGCTTGCCATCGAGCACCGCGGTATCACCACCGACATGATCCACTTGTCGCAGAAGTCCGTGGAGATGCACTTCGACATCCCGCTCGCCGAGCTCATCCTCGACTTCTTCGACCAGCTCAAGAGCCGTACCAAGGGCTATGCGTCCCTGGATTACGAGTTCTCCGACTACCGCATGAGCGAGCTCGTCAAGCTCGACATCCTGCTGTCCGGCGACGAGGTCGACGCCCTGTCGTTCATCGTCCACAAGGACAAGGCCTACGGCCTGGCCCGCGGACTGTGCGACAAGCTCAAGGAGATCATCCCTCGCCAGCTGTTCGAGGTGCCCATCCAGGGTGCCATCGGCAACAAGATCATCGCCCGCTCCACCGTCAAGGCGCGTCGCAAGGACGTTCTGGCCAAGTGCTACGGCGGCGATATCTCGCGTAAGCGCAAGCTGCTCGAGAAGCAGAAAGAGGGCAAGAAGCGCATGAAGGCCATCGGCTCCGTCGAGGTGCCGCAGGAGGCGTTCCTCGCCATTTTGAAGGTCGAAGATTGATCGACCTGCGCGAACAATTCAAGCGTCAGCCGTTTCTGATGGCGCCCATGGCGGGCGTCACGGATGCGGCGTACCGCATCATGTGCCGCCGTCGCGGTGCTGAGATGGCCTATACCGAGATGGTGAGCGTGGCCGGCCTCTCCTATAAGAGTGCCAAAACCTGGGTGCTCGTGGAACCGGAGCCCGAGGAGCCGCAGATCTGCGTGCAGCTGTTCGGCACCAAGCCCGAGCAATTCGCGTTCGCCGTGAACGCCGTGCAGGAGCGCGTGGGGGATAAGCTCACGCTCATCGACATCAACATGGCGTGCCCGGCGCGCAAGGTCATCACCAAGGGCGAGGGATCCGCGCTCATGAAGGAGCCCGAGCTCGCCGCGTCGCTGGTTGAGGCATGCGTGCGCGAGGCGCGCGTGCCCGTCACGGTCAAGATTCGCCGCGGCTTTGCGGCGGGGGAGAACACGGCCGCCGAGTTCGCCGCCCGCATGGAGCAGGCCGGCGCCGCCGCCGTTGCCGTGCACGGCCGCACTGCTAACCAGCTGTACACCGGCGAGGCAGACTGGTCCACCATCGATGAGGTCGCCGCGCGAGTGGGCGCCCCCGTGATCGGCTCGGGCGACGTGTTCTCCGCGGAGGACGCCGCGCGGATGTTGGCCAAGACGGCCGCCGACGCCGTTTTCATCGCGCGCGGTACGTATGGCAATCCCTGGGTGTTCGGCGACGCGCGTGCGCTCGCTCTCGACGGCGTGCCCGTGCCCGAGCGTTCGGCGATCGAGCGCATCGAGGCCCTGCGCGAGCATCTCACGTTGCTGCATGAGACGCAGCCCTTCATGGCGCGCGGTCGTGCGTTCTCGAGTTGGTACCTCAAGGGCCTGCCGCATGCCGCAGCGTGGCGCGGCCGCGTGGTGCAGTGCACGACCTACGACGAGTTCATGGCCCTGCTCGACGAGGCCGAGGCCGAGTTGGCGGTGGGGCCTGACGCGGACGGCCGATGACGTCTGCTTGCCGGAGTTTTGGAGCCCGGTTTTTGATGCGGCGTTGCCCTGGTTTGCCTCGCGGGCCCGCATGTACGCTGCGGGGGCCGCAAGCCGCCGTTTCGTGCGGGGCATGTTTCTTTGGATATCTGGCATAGTTCGAAACTAATCACCAAAATTCGACGATTTTTTTCCGAATCCTGGGGAAATGCAAAATAAACTTCGGGTTTTGGTAACTAGGGTTGAGTATCCGCAATCGGTACCTTGGATTTGGGGGTCGCCATTCGTGAAGCCGCGCGCTCTGTACCTGCATATTCCGTTTTGCAAGGCAAAATGCCTGTACTGCGATTTTGACTCGCGCGCCTTGGGCGGATGCGAGCTCGACGCCGCGATGGACCGCTACTGCACCGCCCTCACATCTCAGATCGACACATACGGTGCCGCGGGCGAGCTCGACGAGGTGGAGACGGTCTACATCGGCGGGGGAACGCCGAGCCTCTTGGGCGCGCGCCTCGTTTCGCTGGTTGAGCGCGTGCGTGGGTATTGCGACCCCGTCGAATTCACCTGCGAGGCAAATCCCGAGTCGTTCACGCTCGAGCTGGCGCAGGCCCTGCGCGAGGCCGGTGTCACGCGTATCTCCCTCGGCGTTCAGACGCTCGATGCGGGCGAGCTAAAGGCCATCGGTCGCATTCACTCCGCTGAGCAGGCCATGCTCGCCATTGCCCAGGCCAAGGCGGTTGGCTTTTCCACGTCATGCGATGTCATGTGCGGGCTGCCCGGGCAGACGCTCAAATCGTTCGGCCGCACGCTCGAGACCCTCGTGACGCTGCGGCCCGATCACATCTCGGTGTACCCCTTGCAGCTCGAGGAGGGCACGCCGCTTGCGCGTTTGGAGGAGCAGGGTCGCATCGCGGTCCCCGATGAGGATTTTCAGGCCGCATGCATGGACCTTGCAGCCAAGAAGCTAACGGGCGCGGGCTTTGAGCGATACGAGGTGGCGAGCTACGCCCAGCCTGGTCAGCGCTGCCGTCACAACATTGCGTATTGGACCGGTAAGCCCTATCTGGGCCTCGGTCGCTCCGCCGCCGGCATGCTCGACATCCCCTCCGCTCCCGAGATGTGTAATTTGGGGACGTACCCCTTTTACCCATCGGGCGCGAACCTCTCGAGCGCCCTGCATGAGGGGCGTTTGCGCTACCGCCAGCTTGACGATGAGGGTGTGCAGTTCGATACCGAGCACCTCACGCTGCGTGAGGCCATGGCCGAGGATCTGATGCTCGCCTGCCGCATGACCGACGGCATTCCGCTCGACCTGCTCACACGGGCCACCTCGTGTATTCCGGAGACGGACCTGCGTGCGGCTTGTGAGAGCGCCGTTTCCTCCGGTCTTGCGACGTGGGACGAGGACGCCCTGGGGAAAGGCGCGCTCAGGCCCACCCACCTCGGCTGGCTCGATGGCAACGAGTTGTTTGGCCTATTCTGGGACCTCGCCGAGTAGCCGCATCGGCATATTTCCCGCGGACCCCTTGCGCGTTGCCGCTGGTTGCGCCATGCTGTGCAAAACCGTTTGAGAGGAGGGCGCCATGCCCGGTAAACGCGAAAATGTGATCAGCTGGGATGAGTTCTTCATGCGCGCCGCCGTTGCGGCATCCCTGCGCAGCAAGGACCCCAACACGCAGGTGGGCGCTTGCATTGCCGATACGAACAACCGCATCCTCTCGGTGGGGTACAACGGCACGCCGTCAGCGCTGAACGACGATGATTTCCCCTGGGGCACCGCGGACGACCCGCTGCATGACAAGCACAACTACGTGATTCATGCCGAGGCCAACGCGATCCTTAACTACCGTGGTTCTCTCAAGGACATGGCGGGCGCGACTGTTTACGTAACCCTGTTCCCGTGCCACGAGTGCGCTAAGACTCTCGTGCAGGCGGGCATCGGCGAGGTCGTGTACCTGGACGACAAGTACTGCGGCACCGAGGACAACCTTATCTCCAAGAACATCCTCGATCGCTGTGGCATCACGTATCGCCAGGTCCAGCTTGGGGACTAACATCTCAATTGAGGACAGGTACAAATTGATCCGTAGCGCGCTCGCGCGTGCAAAAGGGGACGGGTGCAAATTGCACATTGTGCGGTTTGCGCCCGTCCCTTGCTGTTTGCGCGTGCCCGGCTCGAGCGAGCGGCGCCGGCCGAGCGCGCATCGCCGCGGCCATGTGTAATTTGCACCCGCCCCATTTACACATTGGGGGCATTTGGTGCCCGATGGCGCTCCGTGGGTGTGCCGGGTGTTCATCGGGATATAATGTCTCCCACTGAATACAGCCGTAGCAGGGAGTTTTTTGCCATATGGCAGGAATGAACGATAAAGACTACTACGCCATCCTCGGCGTGGATAAGGACGCCTCGGCCAAGGACATCCAGAAGGCGTTCCAGCAGAAGGCCCGCAAGCTGCATCCCGATGTGAATAAGGAGCCGGATGCCGAGGAGCGCTTCAAGGAGGTCTCCGAGGCATACGCCGTCCTTTCCGATGAGCAGAAGCGCGCCCGGTACGACGCCATGCGCTCGGGCAACCCGTTTGCCGAGGCGGGCGGTCCCGCACCCGCCTCGGGTGGGTACTCCGGCGGCTACACCGGCTTCGGCGGCTTTGGCTTCCCGTTCGGCGGCATGGGTGGCTTTTCCACGCAGCGCCGTCGCGGTGCCTCCGCATACAACCCCTCGATTGGCGCGGACGTGGTCGTCGAGGTCAAGCTTTCCCGCGAGCAGGCGCGCGACGGTGCGCGCGTCGCGGTCAAGTACCCGCGCTACGAATCCTGCGATAACTGCCACGGTTCCGGTTCGGTGGCCTCTGAGCACCACCGCGCGTGTCCCACGTGCGGCGGCACCGGCTCCATCGCCGTCGACCTGGGTATGTTCGGCATGGGACAGGCCCGCATGGTGTGCCCGGAATGCGGCGGCTCCGGCAAGGTCGTCGCCGACCCGTGCCCGGTGTGCGGCGGCGAGGGTCGCACGCGCGTCCAGGGCGAGGCCGTGGTTGAGTTCCCAGCAGGCACGCACGACGGTGACCTGGTTCGTATGAAGGGCCGCGGCAACGCCGGCACCAACGGCGGCGAGACGGGCGACCTGGTCGGTCGCGCCCGCGTGAGCGCCGAGCGCCTCGAGGGCCGTGCCCGCTCGGGCTTCTACGCGCTCGGCCTGGTAACGCCCTTCCTGGTGCTCTCCTCGTTCTCGGGCACGTTCTCCATGTTCTTGCTGTTGTGCGCGATTCCGCTCATCATGGGCCTGGTCATGGTCCTCTCCGACGACGTGTTCCATCGCAGCGGCCTGTGGTGGAAGCGCGGCCTGCAGGTGTTCGCCAGCGGCGTTTCGAATGGCCTGCTCTTCGCCCTGATCTCCGTGTGGTTCTCCAGCTGCACACAGGCCATGTTCTTGGGGCCGTATCGGTATATGTAGCGTGCGCCCAATGCGCTCGAGTCATTTTGGGCGTGTGAGGCTGCCGCGCTTTGGGTAGAACGAAAAGCGTCGGTGCGCTGCCCGGGGCCTTATGCGGTCCTGGAGGCGGCGCCGGTATGCCGCATCCGTCGGGGGTGCGGCGCGACCGGCAGGGCGTTCGCGTCCCGCGCGGCCGCATGAGTTAAGGAAAACCTTGGGGGAGGGTCCACACAGTGGCGGACAAGAGGGATTACTACGAGGTGCTCGGCGTCGATCGCGATGCCACGCCCGATCAGATCAAGCGCGCGTTCAGGAAGAAGGCGGTCAAGCTTCATCCCGATCATAACGATGCGCCCGATGCGAACGAGCAGTTCGCCGAGCTGAACGAGGCCTACTCGGTCCTGTCCGACGAGCAGAAGCGCTCCATGTACGACCGCTACGGCACCGTCGATGGCATGCCCGGCGGCTCCGGCTTCGTTGATTTCTCCGACATCTTCGGCGGCATGGGCGTCGATGACATCTTCTCCTCGATCTTCGGCGGCTCCGGCGGCGGAACGCGCGATCGCGCCCGCGACCGGGCTCGTCGCCGCGCCGGCCGCGATATGGCCATCTCGCTCTCCATCACCCTCGAGGAGGCGGCGCAGGGCTGCAAGAAGACCATCACGTTCGACCGCCTCGGCCCGTGCGAGGACTGCAACGGCTCCGGCAGCGAGGCCGGCGGCCAGGAGCAGCCCTGCCCGAACTGCAACGGTACGGGCTATGTGACCACGGTCCAGCAGTCCATCTTCGGCGCCATGCAGTCCAGCTCGCCGTGCCCCGATTGCAAGGGCGAGGGAACCGTCATCGACAAGCCCTGCTCGCACTGCCACGGCGACGGTCGCGTCCGCATCCATGAGCGCCTGGACGTCGAGGTTCCGGCGGGCGTGGGCACCGGCCGCCAGCTGCGTCTGCGCGGCTACGGCGAGGCGGGCTTCCGCGGCGCTGGTGCCGGCGACCTCATCGTGACCATCCAGGTTGAGGCCGACGAGCGCTTCGAGCGCCACGGGGACGACCTGCTGAGCGAGGTCCACATCGGCATCGCCGAGGCCGCCCTCGGCTGCACGGTCGACGTCGGGGGCATCCTGCCCGACGAGCATTTCGAGCTCGAGGTCCCCGCGGGCACGCAGTACGGCGAGGCCCTCGTGGTTGACGGCTACGGCATGCCCCGCCTGGGCACCGGCAGCCGCGGCAGGTTCGTCGCCCGCATTGTGGTCGACGTTCCCACCAAGCTCTCCGACGACGCTCGCGAGGCACTCGAGCGCTTTGCCGAGGCCGCGGGCGAGAACGCGTCCGGCTCCAAGAAGCACCGCACCATGGGCGACCGCATCCGCGACGCCATCGACGAGATCCTCGATTAGGACGGTAGCCATATGACGCGTCCCTTCGCATGCGTGGTCAACCTGGGGTGCCGGGTCAACCGCGTCGAATCCGACCGCATCACCTCCGACCTCGTGGGCACCGGCTTTTCGCTGGTCGATCAGGACGAGGCCGACATCATCGTCATCAACACCTGCGCCGTCACGGGCGAGGCGGAGTCCAAGACGCGCAAGGCCGTGCGCCATGCGCTGGGGCTCCCGCGCGAGCCGATCGTGGTGGTGACGGGCTGCGTGGTCAACCTGCATCCCAGCGAGCTTACCGACCTGTCGCCGAGGGTCATCGCCCAACCCTCCAAGATCGACGTCGCCCGCACCGCCGCCGACGCGGCGGGCCTGCCCGCGCGCACGGTCAACCTCGACGAGGGGCACGACCTCGCCGACCTACTCGGCCGCTCGCGCCTGGGTGTCAAGGTGCAGGACGGATGCAACAACCGCTGCTCGTACTGCATCGTGTGGAAGGCGCGCGGGCCGGAGCGTTCCGTGCCGGTTGCCTCCGTTCTCGAACAGGTGCGTCGAGCCGAGCGCGCCGGCATCCCCGAGGTCGTCCTCACCGGCGTGAACCTCGGCGCCTACGACGGCATCGATGCGTCCGACTCGCACGTCGAGATCGACGAGCTGCTCGACATCATCCTCGAGCAAACGGACATCCCCCAGGTGAGGCTGTCCTCGCTTGAACCCATGGACGTCCACGACCGTCTGATCGACGCCATGGTCGCGGGCGGGGAGCGCGTCGCCCCGTTCCTGCACCTGCCGTTGCAGTCCGGCTGCACGGCCACGCTCGAGCGCATGAACCGCCCCTACACGGCCGAGCAATACGAGGCCATGGTCGACCGCATCCGCACCAAGCTCCCGAATGCCGCCATTTCCTGCGACATCATCGCCGGCTTTCCCGGCGAGACGGATGAGGAGTTCGCCGAGAGCCGCGCCCTGTGCGAGCGCGTGGGCTTTTCCCGCATGCATGTGTTCCGCTACAGCGCCCGCCCCGGCACCCCCGCCGCCACCGCTCCCGGCCAGGTGGCGCCCGAGGTCATGGCCTCCCGTTCGAGCGAGCTTCGCCATGTGGCCGAGAGCACCTCGCAGGCCGATGCGCGTGCGCGTATCGGTGCGTGCGAGACGGCCGTACTTGAGTTTGGCAACCGCGGTACGCTCGGCAGCTTCCATCGCGTGATCGTGGACGATGCCGGGACCGACCGCACGGGCCAGCTCGTCCGCGTGAAGATCACGGGCATGGACGACCGCGGCCTGCTGCATGCGAGCATGGGGGAGAGCGACCTATGAGCGCCGGAACCGCGCGTGTGCGCCTGAGCATCCCCGAGGGCGTTGACCCCGGTGCCGTTACCGGGGCGTCTGACGAGTTGCTCCGTGCGATCGAGGTGCTGAGCGATGCGGACATCACGCTACGCGGCGACACCGTCTCGATCGCGGGCGATCCCGCGGAAGTCGAGCTTCTCACGCGCGTGTTCCAACAGCTGTTCTCGGCGGCGGCCGAGGGTGATCGCCTCCGCGCCGACGACGTCGAGCGTCTCATCGGCGCCTTTCGCCGCGAGGATGCGCGTGCATTGCGCTCGCACGATGACGTCCTGCTCACGTATCACGGCAAGGCCATTCGCGTCAAGACCCCCGGTCAGCGCCGCTATATCGAGGGCATCCGCAACAACACCGTGACGTTTTGCCTTGGGCCCGCAGGCACTGGCAAGACCTATCTGGCAATGGCCATGGCCGTGTGCGCCCTGCAGCGCCGTGACATCGGCCGTATTGTCCTCACGCGCCCAGCTGTGGAGGCAGGCGAGAATCTGGGTTTCTTGCCCGGCACGCTCGAGGAGAAGGTGGACCCCTACGTCCGCCCGCTCTACGACGCGCTGTTCGACATGATGGACGCCGAGCGCGTCCACGAGCTCGTCGAGCGCGGGGTCATCGAGATCGCGCCGCTGGCCTACATGCGCGGCCGCACTCTGAACGACGCGTTCGTCATTCTGGACGAGGCGCAAAACACCACGCCCGAGCAGATGAAGATGTTCCTCACCCGCCTTGGCTTTAATTCCAAGTTTGTGATCACCGGCGACGCCACGCAGCGTGACCTGCCTGGCAAACGCGGCGGCCTGTCCGACGTGGCGAACATCCTCTCGGGTGTCGAGGACATCGCGTTTGTCGAACTCGAGCGCGCCGACGTGGTCCGCCACAGCCTGGTTGGTAAAATCGTGGAAGCCTACGAGGCCTTCGACTCCTACCCCCATGGTCTCAATGGGGGACAGGTACAAATTGATACGTCCGGTGCCGGTGGCAAGGCCGCGGGTAAGGCCCGTCATAAGGGAAAGGATGATGGACATGTCCGTGCTCATCAGTAACGACGCGAACCTCGACACGCTGCTGTCCGAGGACGAGGTCCGCGCGATCGCCGCGTACGTGCTCGCCGCCGAGGGCGTGGAGCGCGATGTTGAGATCTCGCTCTCCTATGTGGACGAGGACGAGATGCACGACCTCAACCGCCAGTGGCGAGACATCGACCGCACCACCGACGTGCTCTCGTTTGAGTGCGATTCTGCCTTTGATGAGGATATCCCGCTGGACGAGGTCCTCGAGCTGGGCGATATCATCCTCGCGCCCGAGGTCATCGCGCGCCAGGCGCCGGGCTTTGGCAACGACCCTGCCGACGAGTGCCGCCTCATGCTCGTTCACGGGCTGCTGCACCTGCTCGGCTACGACCATATCGAGGACGACGAGGCCGAGGAGATGGAGGCGCGCGAGGACGCGCTGCTGCGCGAGCTGGCCGTCCAGCGCGGCGACGACCCCTCCAAGGTGGAGGTCGGCCCCATCACCGACCACGCACACGACTAGGAGCTGTCATGATCCCGGGTTCCAATAAGGACCATCCGTCCTTCATCCGTTCGTTCGGCTATGCGATCGAGGGCTTTGTCACCGCGGTCAAGACCGAGCGCAACATCAAGGTCATGCTGGCAGCCGGCGTTCTAACGGTGATCATGGGCCTTGTGGCCAAGCTGCAGCTCATCAGCTGGGCGCTCATCGCCATCTGCATCGGCCTGGTGATCTTTGCCGAGCTGTGTAATACCGCTATGGAGGCCATTGTCGATCTGGCCACGCAGGAGCTGCACCCGCTTGCCAAGCGCGCCAAGGACATCGCAGCCGCCAGCGTGTACGTGCTGTCCATCACCGCCGCGATCGTGGGCATCCTGGTGTTCGCCCACGACTTCGGCCTGATCGGCTCCTGGCACTAGCGCCAGATGCTGCCCGCGGTGTGCAATTGGGGACGGGTGCGTTTTACACATCCGGCACACCGCGTTGCACGATGTGCAAATCGCACCCGTCCCCAATTGCACACCTTTAGTTCCAACGTATCTGTTGAGGAGTACCTATGTCCGATACCATGACCGATTTCGATCCGTTTGCCGACCTTTCCGACGATGAGCTCGACGCCATGATCGAGGCGGGGGAGTTCCCCGGTGCCATGGACGCGCCCGCCCTGTGCGCCGACGTCCCCGAGGGCTTCCGCTCCGGCTTTGTCGCGCTGGTCGGCCGCCCCAACGCCGGCAAGTCCACGCTGCTCAACGCCTGCTACGGCGAGAAGGTCGCCATCACCTCCCCGGTCGCCCAGACCACGCGCCGTCGCCTGCGCGCCGTGGTGAATCGCGAGGACTGCCAGCTGGTCATCGTGGATACCCCCGGCATCCACAAGCCCAAGGACGGCCTGGGCAGCGAGCTCAACAAGAGCGCCTTGGGTGAGCTCTCGGACGTGGATGTTATCGCCTTTGTGATCGACGCGAGCGCGCCCATCGGCCGTGGTGACGCCTGGGTCGCCGGGCGCGTGGCCGCCGCCAAGGCGCCCAAGGTTCTGGTGCTCACCAAGGCCGACCTTGCGAGCCCGGAGGAGATGCTCAAGCAGCTCGAGGCGGCCCGCGCCCTTGTTGAGTTCGATGACGAGATCGTGGTCTCTTCCACCGAGGGCTTCAACGTCGAGGCGTTCGTCGACGTGGTTGCCGCCTACCTGCCGCAAGGTCCGCGCTGGTTCCCCGAGGGTATGGGCACCGACGAGGCCGACGAGGTCATGGTTGCCGAGTTTGTGCGCGAGAAGGTGCTGCGCCACACGCGCGAGGAGATCCCGCATGCCGTGGGCGTTATGTGCGACGAGTTTGAGCGCCCCAAGCGCGACCTGCTGCGTCTGCACGCTACCGTGTATGTTGAGCGCGAGGGCCAGAAGGGCATCATCGTGGGCAAGGGCGGCGAGATGATCAAGCGCATCGGCGTCGAGGCGCGTCGCGACCTTGAGCGCATGTTCGGGTGCCGCGTGTTCCTGGGGCTCGACGTGAAGGTCAAGCCGCATTGGCGTGAAGACGCTCGCGAGATTCGCCGTTTTGGCTACGCGGCGGACGATGAGTAGCACCCATCCCCGGGCGCCTCGACCTATACATCGCCTGCTCGGACAGTCCTGCTCACTCGAAGGCCCCACCGGGGCCTTCGGCTCGTGCGGAACTCGCATTCGACGTATAGGCCGTGACGTGGGAACGGTCCATCTGGTTGCGAGCGGCCATGGCCGGTAGCCGTACGTATCGCACGAAGGCGATCGTGCTTGATAAGACCAAGCTTAAGGAGACCGACCTCATCCTGACGCTCGTGGACCAGTCCGGTCGGCAGGTCCGCGCGGTGGCCAAGGGCGCGCGCAAGCCGGGTAGCCGCCTTGCCGCCCGGTGCGAACTGTGCTGCGAGGTCGATCTGCTGTTGGCACATGGTCGCAGCCTGGACATCGTATCCCAGGCGGAGCTCGTTGCGGCGCCGCTGGGGTCGCAGCCCGGCTATGAGCTGCTCATGTCCGCGAGCGCGGTGGCTGAGGTTGCCCGCCATTGCACGTTTGAGGATGCCGAGGACCCATTCGTGTTCGCGATCACGCGCGCGGTTCTCGCACAGCTGTCCTCGCTCGACGCGCCGCATCTCGACCTCATCGTTGCCGCGTACGTGTTCAAGCTGCTCTCGCACATTGGGTACCTGCCCGATTGCTCCTCCTGCGTGGCGTGCGAGGACGAGGCGCCAACGTATTTCTCCGCGCATGCGGGCGGTCTGCTCTGTGCGAGCTGCGCCTCGAGCGTGCCCGGCAGCGAGGCCCTCGAGCTCGGCGAACCCGCTTGGCTGGCGAGCCTCATTTCCATGAGGTTTGACGAGCTCGCCGCAACACCCATCGACCCGTATACGGCTGCGCGCCTGCTTGGCTTCTCCCACGTGTGGGCCGCGACCCACCTGGACTGCCGCCTGAGGGCGTTCGAGTTCTTGCTGGGGCGTTAAATGCGCGAGTTGTACCCATTTTGCGCGCAGGCTTATAAAACTGGGCGATTTGGTATCATTTGCAAATTGAGGAGACTGTCCGTGGTTCGCGCTGTTTGGCATAATGGGACATCTGCAAACAAGCAAGAAGGTTAGACCCGCAGCCCACGCCCGATCCGGAGACCAAGCCCGATCCGGAGGTTAAACCTGATCCCGAGGTCAAGCCTGACCCGGCTCCGGAGCCGGGTCCAGTTCCCGGACCTGCGCCCAGTCCTAATGCGAATCCAGCTCCGGTTCCCCAGCCAGAATCGAAGCCTGGGGCTGGAGAGGTCGCGAAGCCAGGTGACGTGCAGGGTGGGGCCACGGGGTCTGCCGATGGCGATGCTAAACCCAAACTTCCCGCTACCGGTGATCCGACGGCTCTTTCGGCTTATGCTGCTGGCTCCGCTGGATTAGCGCTCTCGCTGCGGCCTTTATTGACCGTTTGCGCAAGCGTCGCTGAGGCCTCTATGGGCGTTTAGACATTTAGATGTGGCGTCGACGTAGCTGTCGGCGCCACACCGTTTTGCTTTAGGTTTCTACTTCGGAAATCTCGCGATCCGCACCCCTGCGGTCTATCGGGGTGTTGATATGCGCATCTTCTATCAAAAGCCCGAGCGCAGCTATGCCGCCATGGACTTTTCCGCGCATTTTGCACCGAGAGGGCTGCCTACCGTGTGGATATTATTCTGATTGCCCTTTCGGTTGTTTTCCAACAGGGTCTGATATTTGGCCACTTGGCTCTCGTATTCTCGAATAAGGTGCTCCAGCGTCTCGTCGATGAAGAACAGCATCTCGCTTCCGTCGTAGCCGTCTTTTGTGGTGCCTGCAAACTTACACCCCGCAAGCGGAAGATCCATTGCGCAGTTAAATAGCAAGTATTCTAAAGTTTTCAGCCTGCTGAGCATGGCATTGCCGTCATCAATTAGATCGATCCAGCTTGTAACGTCTTTGCTGAAATACATTTTCTTCCTTTCGCTGTTTGTTCTTTGTTGCGACAAAGGGAATGTATGCGAGCGTGCGGACATAAACTCGGGGTGTTTCGGCGGCGCTGGGGACTTGTTAATTTCCGACATGAATCGAGCCTCGATAAAGCGTGGTACAATATGGCCACGATGTAAAGAGGCCACCATGGCGCTTTGTGTTCCCGTTCGCGAGTTGAAAGATACCGCTAAATTTCTCTCAGTTGTCGAGGGCTCTAAAGACCCGGTGACGGTGACGCGCAATGGGCGCGATGCTTTGGTTGTCATGACGCCCGAAGCTTACGATGGACTTAGAAGCGAACTTGCCCATGAGCGCCTTATGCGCCGTCTTGATCGTGCTGAGGCCGAGTTTGATTCTGGCGCGTATCTCGATGGCGATGCATTTTTAGACGCGTTGCTGGAACGTTATGATGGTTAGACTTGTAATCTCAAAGAGCGCTGCTCTGGTGATCAGTGGCATTGCCCAATACCTCAAAGATGAGTTGGCCTTCCCGGGCGCGGCAAGTTCATTCATTCAGGAGTTCAGGCACCAGGCTAAGCTTGCCTGCTCATTTCCCTCTTCCCATGCGCTATGCCCTCATCCCGAGCTTGCGCAGAGAGGTTATCGTTCGTTTCGCGTGGGCAGGTATGTCGCAATCTATTCCTTCACGGATGATTGCCTGAAGATTCTCCATGTGTTCCATCAGTCTCAGGACTATGTCGATGATGCCCTGGGTTGATTGGGGCGACGCCTACGGGCGACATTTCTTCGAAGACGCTGCATAACATGGTCAAGTTGTGCGATTGCGGCGTTGTGCTGCTGGTCTGTGGTAACATACCGACCTGTTGGTACCCTCCACTTGGATATCCGCTCCACCGGCGGCTTCCCAGTTGAGGGCGAATCGAGGCCATGGGGAGCGCATCCTGCGGCCGCTACAAGAAAGGTGAAATCATGACGATTTCCAAGGAGCGCAAGGCGGAGCTCACCGCCAAGTTCGGCAAGAACGCCCAGGACACCGGCAACTCCAAGGTTCAGGTCGCCATCCTGTCCGAGCGCATCAAGGAGCTGACCGAGCACATGAAGTCCCACCAGAAGGACTTCCACACCCGCCGTGGTCTGCTCATGCTGGTTGGTAAGCGTCGTCGTCTCCTCTCCTACATCAAGAAGAACGACATCAACGAGTACCGTGAGCTCATCAAGGAGCTCGGCATTCGCGACAACATCCAGTAGGGATTTGTGCATGCAGGGGCGTCCGCTGGGCGCCCCTTTTCATGTTGGGCCGCTATCACGGCGATAGGGGTCCGGGACGGCGCCAATGCGCCGTCCAAAAGGGGAGAGGGGCCTCATGTGCCCGCCCCGCAACCGATCGGCGGGAGGGTCCCGCCGACCTAGAGAAGCCCGCGCGCAAGGGGCGCGTGGGGATAGGAGTATTCATGACACTCGTAAGCAAGACCTTCGACCTGTTCGGCAAGACTTACGTCTTCGAGGTCGGCGAGCTCGCCAAGCAGGCCACCGGTGCCGCGCTTGTCAAGCAGGGGGACTCCACCGTGCTCACCACGGTCGTCGTCTCCAAGGAGCGCAAGAACTACGACTTCTTCCCGCTGACCGTCGACTTCAACGAGAAGATGTACGCTGCCGGCCGCATCCCGGGCGGCTACCTCAAGCGTGAGGGCCGTCCCTCCGAGAAGGCCACCCTCACCGCCCGCATGATCGACCGTCCGATCCGCCCGTCCTTCCCCGACGGCTTCCGCAACGAGGTCCAGGTCGTTGCCACCTCCCTCGTGGCCGATCAGAAGAACCCCGTCGACGTGATCTGCGTCATGGGTGCCTCCCTCGCCATGACCATCGGTGGCGTGCCGTTCGAGGGCCCGCTGGCCTGCGTGCGCATCGGCCGCGACAAGGAGACCGGCGAGTTCATCGTCAACCCCACCTATGAGGAGCGCGAGAACTCCGATCTCGACCTCGAGCTCGCGGGTACCCGTGACTTCATCTCCATGGTCGAGGCCGGCGCCGAGGAGGTCTCTGAGGAGGACATGCTCGCCGCCATGCAGTTCGGCCAGGAGGCCATCGGCGCCTTCTGCGACGCTCAGCTCGAGTTCGTCGAGGAGTGGGAGCGCGTCAACGGCCCGATCGTCAAGCGCGAGTATCCGCTCGACCAGCCGGTCGAGGAGGTCCACGACCGCATCTTCGCCCACTACGACGAGATGGCCGCCGCCCTGCGCGACGCCGACAAGCTGTCCCGTCAGGACAAGGTCGCCGAGCTCAAGGAGGCTATCAAGGCCGAGTTCACCGAGGAGGAGCAGCTCGTTTGGGAGCGCGAGATCCCGGTGAACCTCAAGAAGCTCGAGAAGACCGCCATGCGTCGCATGGTTGTCGAGACCGGTGAGCGCGTCGACGGCCGCACCGCCGCCGAGATCCGCCCCATCATGGTCAAGGGCGACTACCTGCCCCTGGTTCACGGTTCCGGCCTGTTCCAGCGCGGTCAGACCCAGGTGCTCTCCGTGCTCTCGCTCGGTATGCTCAACGAGGGTCAGCGCCTCGACACCATCGAGCCCGTCGATGGCAAGCGCTACATGCACCACTACAACTTCCCGCCCTACTGCACCGGCGAGACCGGTCGCATGGGCACGCCCAAGCGCCGCGAGATCGGTCACGGCAACCTTGCCGAGCGCGCCCTGATCCCGGTCCTGCCCGACGAGAACGAGTTCCCCTACGCCATCCGCGTGGTGTCCGAGGTCATGGAGTCCAACGGCTCCTCTTCGATGGCTTCCACCTGCGGTAGCTGCCTGGCCCTCATGGACGGCGGCGTGCCGATCAAGCGCCCCGTGTCCGGTATCGCCATGGGTCTCATCCAGGAGGAGGGCAAGACCGTCGTCCTGTCCGACATCCAGGGTCTCGAGGACTTCCTCGGCGACATGGACTTCAAGGTCACCGGTACCGAGAAGGGCATCACCGCCCTGCAGATGGACAACAAGGCCACCGGTCTGACGTTCGATATCCTGCGCACTGCCCTCGAGCAGGCCAAGGAGGGTCGCGCCTACATCCTCGACAAGATGCTCGAGGTCGTGCCCGGCCCGCGTGAGGAGACCCGCTCCTCTGCTCCCAAGATCCAGTGCATCACCATCCCGACCGAGAACATCCGCGATGTCATCGGCAAGGGTGGCGAGACCATCCGCGGCATCCAGGACGAGACCGGCGCCTCCATCGACATCCACGAGGACGGCACCGTGTACGTTGGTGGCGTGGGCGAGTCCGTCGCCGCTGCCATCGAGCGCATCGAGCTCATCGTCAAGGTTCCCGAGGTGGGCGAGGAGTACACCGGCCGCGTTGTTTCCATCCAGCCGTTCGGCGCGTTTGTGAACCTGCTGCCCGGCAAGGACGGCCTGCTGCATATCTCCCGCGTTGCCCAGGGCCGCGTTGAGAAGGTCGAGGATGTTCTGAACGTTGGCGACGAGGTTAAGGTCAAGGTCATCGAGATCGACGACCGCGGCAAGATCTCCCTGGATCGTCTCGAGAAGCCCGAGGCCCCGGCTGGTGCCGGCCGCGGTGAGGGCGAGGGCTGCGGCGAGCGTCGCGAGCGCGGCGATCGTCCGGGCCGTGGTGCCCGCGACACCGGTGCCCGCGGTTTCGACCGTCCCGCCCGTCGCGAGCGCGGCGATCGTCCCCGTCGTCCCGGCGACAACGGCGGCCGTGCCCCGCGTCGTCATCACGAGGCCGAGTAACAGGTAAGCCTACGTTTACGAGAGTTTCTGCGCGCTAGTCGTATTTCAACTCTCATGCAAAGGAGTCCGTGCATATGCGCGGGCTCCTTTTGTCTTTCGAGATAAAAAATCTAGCGCGCATCGCAGTACGAAATAGCGAATTGTCAAATTTTCCGTCTGTGTAACTGATCGCGCGGCGGTCAATGCGCCAGAAAGCGTAATAGATGGTTGTTGAGCCAAGATAATGGACATCCATATCGCTTATTCTGACAATGGACATTGGCACATTGAATTCAATGGCCCAGTAATGCCATTATCGGCAATTATTTCTAGTAAACCGACGAGGTCATTGAGTAGGGCGGTTACAAATCTGGCGAATTTGACAGCCGAGCAAGCGATAAGGGTAAAATCGCCGTAGTTTGTCAGCCTTGATTCTTCAATCGGTCCGCCAGGATTTTGAGTGCGTGGGCGTAGCCTGCCAGGCCCTCGCCGGATACGCGTGCAAAGCAGGCCATCCCTGCATACGATATCTGCCGGAACGCCTCTCGCTTCTCAACTGCTGAGATGTGGACCTCGACTGCCGGGATGCCAACCGCCTTGAGCGCGTCGAGGATCGCGATGCTCGTATGGGTGTAGGCCGCCGGGTTGATAACGATGCCGTTCACCCTGCCATAAGCCTCTTGGATCCGGTCGACGATCGCGCCCTCGTGGTTGGACTGGAAGACCTCGATGCCGTCGAACCCGAGCTCATCAGCGCTATCCTGGCAGATCGAAACAAGCGTCTCGTACGAGTCCGTTCCGTAGATCCCGGGCTCGCGAATGCCGAGCATATTGAGGTTCGGTCCGTTAATGACCAGCGCTTTCATGGTGACTCCTTGAGGTCAGTCCGGCGATTTCCGTTAGGGGAGCATGGGTGGCAGCGCGTCGCGGACGGCCTTGGCCGTGTTCTCGGCACAGTCGCATGAGGTCACGATGAGATCGGCCCATTCGCGGTAGATCGGCATGCGTTGCTGCGCGAGCGCGTCGATGCCGTCGCGCGCGGTGATGGGACGGTTTTTCTTGGAAAGCTCGTTGACGGGGCGGTCGAGCATGACGATGATGCCGTTCTGATGAATGAGCGGATAGTTCTCTGCGCGCGTTACCATGCCTCCTCCGCAGGAAATGACGAGTCCCGAACGAGAGGCCATGCGGCGCAGCACCTCGGTCTCACGCTCCCTGAACGCCGCCTCGCCATGTTGGCAGATGTATTCGGCGCAGGTTGTTTGCAGCTCGTCTTCGAGCACGTGGTCGATATCGATATGCTCGCGTCCCAAGAGGGCTGCCAGGCGTTCTCCTACTCGGGTCTTACCGCACCCGGGCATGCCAATGAGGACGATGTTCTGCTCCGTTGCGGAGAGTCGGGCGGTGACATCGAGGATGCGGTCCATGCCAATGACCTCGCCGGTGTAGCGCTCCACGGCTTGCGCCGCCTGTGCGACGAGCATGAGCAAGCCGCCGGTGCACGGGATACCGCGTGCCTCAGCCTGCATCATGAGGGCGGTGCGTGCGGGGTTGTACACAATGTCCACGAGGCCCTCGAGCTGCGGGAACACATCGAGTGAGCACGGGGCCGCCGGGCACTCGGGGAACATGCCGACGGGTGTGCAGTTGACGGCGAGCGCCGCATCTGCATGACGGTCGAGGTTTTCGTACGTGTTCTCGCCCGCGCGGCCGATCGAGACCGCCTCCATGCCCAGGTCGGCGAGGACCATCATCGCGGTCGAGCCAGCACCGCCCGCGCCTCCGAACACGACTGCCTTCTTGCCGGCGAGCTCCAGTCCGAGGGACTCCACAAGTACCTTGAAGCCGTAATAATCCGTGTTGTCGCCGCGCAGGCGGCCGTCGGGCAGGCGCGTGATGGTGTTGATGTTGCCCATGCGCTGGGCAACATCGGACAGCTCGTCCATATAGGGTACGAGATCGCGCTTGTACGGGATGGTGACGTTCACGCCCTCCCACTCATCCGAACGGATGAACGCCTCGAGCTCATTGGGTTCACGCTCGAACTTGCGGTAGTCGAGCCCCGCGAGCTCTCGATAGATGACGGGTGTGTAGCTGTGGCCCAAGACGCGTCCCAGCACGCCGTAGGGACGCGAGGAGTTTTGGGCCATGACGTGCTCCTGAGAGCGTTTGCTGAGGTCCATGAGCAAGCGGAAAAGCTTCTCTGCTTCATCTTCGAGCCCCTGGGGTGCGCGTCGACGCACGTCATCGATTTTGCGCTGCTCGCGCTCGGGGTCGAATACCGCGCGCCCCGTTTGGGACTTCACGCGGGCAACGTCCTTGGCCAGTGCCATCCTCATGCCGAAAAGGTCGAGAATCTTGCCATCGACCTGATCGATCTGGCTTCGCAGTTCATCGAGGTTCATCGATATCTCCCTAGAGTATCCGTTGAGTGCCGGCTGAGGTGAGCATGGCGTCAAGGATTGCGCACGCGCAGGCGGCCTCGGCAACGGGGACGGCGCGCGGGGCGATGCACGGGTCGTGCCGTCCTCGGACGGTGAGTTTTGTGTCGCGATGTGCGTCGAGGTCGACGCTGTGCTGCGGCTTGCCGATCGACGGCGTTGGCTTGACCGCCATCCGCCAGATGAGAGGCGTTCCGCAGGTGATGCCGCCGAGGATGCCACCGGCGTGATTGGTGGCCATGTGCGGACGCCCGTCTTGCATGCAAAACGGGTCGTTATGCTCGCTCCCGCGCATGAGGGCGGCTCCAAATCCTTCGCCGAATTCGACGCCCTTCACGCCGGGGATGCCGAACGCGATGCGGGCGATGCGGTTCTCCATGCCGTCGAACATGGGGTCGCCAAGGCCTGCGGGGACGTTGTAAGCCACACATTCAATCACGGCACCCAGGCTGTCGAGCTCGGATTTTGCCCGGAGAATGGCCTCGTGCATGCGCCGTGCGGCCGAGGCGTCGATGCAGGGCAGCGGGTTTGCGGCTATGGCGTCAAGCTGCGCTTCGTCGAGCTCCATGGGGTTGAGGGCCTCGTCGGTAATGGGCTCGGGGCCGAGTTGCGCGATGTGCGCGGCGATTTTAACCCCCCTTGCCTCGAGGGCCTGAAGGGCGATCCCGCCCGCGATGCACAGTGGTGCGGTGAGGCGGCCCGAGAAGTGGCCTCCGCCGGCTACGTCCCGATGCTCGCCGTACTTGATGGCGGCGGTCCAATCGGCATGGCCCGGGCGGGGGAGGCGGCGGAGCTCGCTGTAGTCGGAGCTTCGCATGTCGCGGTTGCGGATGATGGCGGCGATGGGCGCGCCGTTCGTGTGGCCCTCCGTGATGCCGGCGATGAATTCGACCGCGTCCGCCTCTCGACGGGTGGTCGAGGTGTCCGAGCTGCCGGGTGCGCGCCTGTCGAGGAACGCCTGGAGGCGGTCAAGGTCGATGGGGATGCCTGCGGGCAGGCCGTCGATCGAGCAGCCGATGGCGGGGGAGTGCGATTGCCCAAAGATGGAGACGCGTAAGCTGTCGCCGCACATGGAGGCCATTGTCGCCCCTTACTCGTCGATGAGCTCGACGTCGCCGCCGAGCAGGCGGTAGTGCTCAAAGAACAGCGGGTAGCTCTTGTCCACGGCCTCCGCCCCTTCGATCTCGACGGGGGAGGCGCAGCGCACGGCGGCGATGGCCGCCATCATCGCGATGCGATGGTCGTTGCGACTGCTCACACGTCCGCCGTCGAGCTGGTCGCGGCCCTCGATCACGAGGGCATCGCCGTCGACGCGCACGTTGGCGCCGAGCTTGCCGAGCTCCGTTGCAATCGCCTCGAGACGGTCGCATTCCTTGATGCGCAGGCGGGAGCATCCGGTAAAGCGCGTGGTTCCCTCGGCGCATGCCGCCACCGCAGCGAGGGCGGGGACGAGGTCCGGGATGTCGCGTACGTCGAGCTCGATACCGTGGATGTTGTCCGGGCGAACCGTCGCGGCCCGGGCGTTGCGCTGCCCCTTGGCGCCGAACAGCATGAGCGCGGCGCTGATGGCGCGATCGCCCTGGATTGAGGAGGGGGTCACGCCGCGGACGGTCACGGAGTGGCGGCCCAGCGCGCCGGCGCTCAGCCAAAACGCTGCGTTGGACCAATCACCCTCGACGGCGATGGCGCCGGGGGTGCGATATCCCTGGCGCTCGATGGTAAAGACGGTGAGCGGCAGGCCGCCCGGCGTCGCGCCCTCCTCGATGCCGACCTTCACGCCGAACGCGTTGAGGACGGCCAGCGTGAGGCCGATATACGGGCGGCTTTCGATCTCACCGGTCACGGCGATCTGGGTGTCCCCGTCAAGCAAGGGCGCAGCGAGCAGCAGTCCCGAGATGTACTGCGAGCTCACGTTTCCGGGCAGCTCGAAGCGCCCGGCACGCATGCGCCCTGAAGTACGCAAGGGGAGCCCCGTGGCTCCCTGGAACGTGCAGCCCGCGGCCATGAGCTCATCGGTGAGCGGTGCGATGGGGCGCTCTCCGAGCCGCGGCGAGCCGACGAAGGTCGCATCGGCGCCGAGGGCGCAGGCGACCGGAAGCATGAAGCGAAGCGTCGAGCCAGATTCGCCGCAGTCGAGGGTCGCGCCTGCCAGAGCACGCAAGATGCCGTGCTCGAGGCTTTTGAGCACGGGGTGGATCTCAAAGCCGCCATTGATGGGGTCGATCTTGGCGCCAATCGCGGTAAGGCAGCGGATGGTCGCGTCGATATCGGCGCACGTGGTGTCACAAGCGACGCGAGTCACGCCGTTCGCGAGGGCAGCCGCGATGATAATGCGATGCGCCATCGATTTGGATGAGATGGCCGGGACGGTGCCGGAGAGGGGCTTGGGGTTGATCTTGGCTAGCATGCGTCCTCCTCGCCGTCGATCTCGGCGGACAGTGCCTGGGTGCAGGCGAGGCCGACCTCGAGGATGCGCCTGAACTCGTCGAGCGGGGTGGGTGCGAGTGACGCCGCCCCAATGCTGCGCGGGACGATGAGGTCGATGGTCGAGCCGGAGCGTTTCTTGTCGTGCAGCGCCTCGTTGAAGATCTTATCGGGCGCCGCGTCAAAGGCGAGGGAAAGCCCATGCGCCTTGATGAGGCGGGCGAGGCGCTCGGGCAGTTCCTCGGGGCAGAGCTCGGCGGTGACGCTGGCGCTCGCGATGGCGACCATGCCGATGGCGACGCAGGTGCCGTGGCCGAGACGGTAGCCCTCGGCCGCCTCGACGGCGTGTCCGATGCTGTGACCGAAATTCAGCAGCTTGCGGATGCCCGCCTCGCGCTCGTCCTGAACAACGACGGCACGCTTGATATCGACGTTGCGCGCGATGAGCCAGCAAACGCGTGCGAGGTCCTGCTTGAGCAGGTCGAGGGTGAGGGGCGTCTTCTCAAGCTCGGCGAACAGCTCGGCATCTGCGATGAGGGCGTGCTTGATCACCTCGGCACAGCCGTCGGTGAACTGCTCGTCGGAGAGAGTGCCCAGACAGCCGGCGTCGGCGATGACGGCGAGCGGCTGCCAGAAGGCGCCTGCGAGGTTCTTGCCGGCGAAAAGGTCGATGGCGGTCTTGCCGCCCACGGAGGAGTCGACCATCGCCAGCAAGGTGGTGGGCACTTGGATGTAGCCGATGCCGCGCATGTACGTCGCCGCGACAAAACCCGCGAGGTCTCCCACAACGCCGCCGCCCAGTGCGATGATCACATCGTCGCGCGTGAGCTGCTCTTCTGCCGCACGCTCGAGAAGCTCGGCATAGGTTGTTGGGTTCTTGCTCTGCTCGCCGGCCTCAAAGGTCGCAACGCCCACGGTCAGCCCGGCCTCTTTCAGCCCCTGCTCGACGGGCGCCAGGAACAGCGGGCCGACGTTCGAGTCGGTGATGATGAGTGCGCGCTGGGCCTGAGGGGCGACCGACTGCGTGATGGCGCCGACCTGCTCCAGGAGAAACGTGCCGATGTGCATCTGATAGGGATGTGCCGTATCGATGTCGAGCGTGTATGCCGAGGTTGCCATGATGCCGTCCTTTGCCGAGTGGTGGGTGTGCGTGTTGTTCGCGCGGCTATTCGCCGCATGGGCTTGAGATTGCCGAGCGGATCGCGCGGATCTGCTCCATCGTTGTGTCGAATTCGTCGCACGTGAGGGCCTGAGGGCCGTCGGACCAGGCGTTCGCCGGGTCGTCGTGCACCTCAATTTCGAGTGCGTCGGCTCCCGCCGCGCAGGCTGCGAGTGCCATTGGTCCCACGTAGCGGGCGCAACCGGTCGCATGGGAGGGGTCCGCCGCGACCGGGAGATGGGTGAGGTGATGCAGCGCCGGGATGGCGTTGAGGTCAAAGGTGTTGCGCGTGGCCGTCTCGAACGTGCGGATGCCGCGCTCGCACAGGATGACTTGCTCGTTGCCCTCGCTCATGATGTATTCGGCGGCCATGAGCAGCTCTTCGAGCGTGCTTGCCATGCCGCGTTTGAGTAGGACCGGGGTCTTTGTGCGGCCGACTTCCTTGAGCAGCGCGAAGTTCTGTGCGTTCCGCGCCCCGATCTGCATGACGTCGATGCCGCGATTCACGAACAGCTCCACGTCGCGTGTGTCCATGACCTCGCTCACGATCGGCATGCCCGTTTGGGCGCGTGCCTCGAGCAAGAGGTCGAGCCCTCGCTCGCCCATGCCCTGATGGTCGTAGGGAGAGGTGCGTGGCTTGTACGCGCCGCCTCGCAGGAGTGTGGCGCCCGCCGCCTTGCAGCGCGCGGCGATGGTGAGCAGGTTGTCGCCCTCCACGGAGCAGGGGCCCGCGATGACCTGGAAATGGCCGCCGCCGATCTTCACACCGCCGCCGAGGTCGATGACCGTATCCTCGGGGTGCGAGGCGCGGTCGACCTTTCGCTGCGGCTTTGCCGCATGTGCGTGCGAGATCGCGATCATGGAGCCCCTTTCGTTTACGTTGCAAGTTGCATCCGTCATAGCCGGACGGATAGACCCCAACGAGTGTACCCCACCGTCCCGACGGGGTTTGCGGCTCGCGTGTATTAGAGTAGAGACTACAGAACGGCGGTACCGAGCCCGGGGTTGCGTTTTTGAAAGATTGGCAAAGAGCATCAGTCCGTCCCCTCACTTGGGTATAATGCAATCCGTCGCGCGCCATTAGCTCAGTGGATTAGAGCGTCTGCCTCCGGAGCAGAAGGCCGTAGGTTCGAACCCTATATGGCGCACCAACGCAAATTTGTACGAACCCGCTCGAACGTGAATCGGGCGGGTTCGTTCTCTTTTGTGTTGTAATTCAGGACCACTATCACGTCCTCATTGGAGACCATGACCTGATACACGAAGGCGTCCAGCAATTGCTTGTCATCGAGCGTCGCGCCGAACATCAGGAAGTCAACGAAGTCCTCGGGGTCTATCGTCCTGTCTTTGAGCGATGCCAAGTCCCTCTCTGCCTTGTCGCGCTGTATCTCGAGCTGCGCTATGCGCTCCTGCGTGCCCGGGGCGATGATGCCCTGCTCGATTGCCGCGAGGATGTTCGCAAGCCCCGTTTCGGCGCTCTGCTTGGCGTTCTGGGCGCTTTTGCGGGCCTCGCGGGTGGTTTTATCGTCCTGAGCGTCAGCGACCATCTCGGCGATTCTGGTGGCCGTGTCGCGGTCCTTTAACATCTCCCTGATGCGCGACGTTATCTCACCCTCGAGCCAGTCCTTGCGGACCGCCTTGACCTCCTTGCAGCTCCCGCACGTGTAGTAGTCGTAGCGCTTCCCGCTGCGGCTGTGCCCGGACATTCCGTAGAAGTTTCGACCGCATGAGGCGCATATGACCCTTCCCGCGAGGGCGTAATCGCACCAGTTCTCGTCCTTGCGGCGCTTCTTCGTCTTGATCTCCTGTGCCCTCATGAACGTCCCCTTGTCTACGATGGCGGGCATGCCGCCCTCGACCCTCACGTCTCCCCACGAGTACACGCCCATGTACTTCTCGGACTTGAGCATGTGGTAGATCATGTTGTATCCGCACGGGCGCCCGACGTAGGTCTTCACGCCCCGCTTGGCGAAGTCGCTCGCGATGTGGTTCACCGGCTCGCCCTCGATCTTGCGCTTGAAGGCCTCGCGGACCAGAACGGCCTCGTCCTCGTTGATGACGTAGCAGCCGTCCTCTCCCTCGTTGTAGCCGAATAGGCGCACCCCGTTCGTCTTGCACTTCAGGGCGTTGCCCGTCATGCCTCGCTTCACGCGTATGGCGGTCTTGGCGGATTCCACGGCGGCAAGGCCCTCGTATATCTTCTCGATCAGGATGCGCTCGGGGCCGTCTGGCATGGCCTCCATGGCGCTGTATAGCTCGACGCCGTGCTTGCGCAGCTCGCGCTTGTAAACGGGAGCGTCGTACTCGTCTCGGCTGAATCGGTCCATCATGTACACGAGCACGATGTCGGATTCGCCGGCGTTGGCGATCATCGTCTGGAATTGGGGACGGTCATCGGAGCGGCCCGACAGGGCGTAATCGCTGTACTCCTTTACGACCTCGTAGCCCTCGCGCGAGCACCATTCGCGGCACACGCGCAGCTGGTCCTCGATGGACGCCTCGCGCTGCTTGGAGCAGCTGAAGCGGGCGTATATAACCGCTGTTTTCTGTGTCATAATTTGGTTGCCCTTCTATGGGTGTTGAATGCGGAAGGCCACGGCCCCGCGTTCCATTGAGGCCCCGGTGTGTTGTCTTGGCGGACGGTACCGGGGCCTTATGCTATCTGCATGTCATTCTGCGTTCTGAATCTGTCTAAATTCGTCAACCGTTAGGCCGAACGCATCGACTATCGCGCACGCCTTCTCCCATGTCGGTTCTTTGATCTTTCCATTGAGTAGGCGGGATATATATGGGGCATTTACACCGCTTCTTTCGGTTAGATCTTTGGGTGAGAGATTACATTCCCTCATAAGCCTTGCGACCGTTTGAGCAAAAGTCATCGCTCTCCTCCTCGCTGAAGTTTTGCGGTCGGTATAAAGGGAGCTTATCACTTCTAAAGAATAATTACCAATCCGTAACTTATGCTTGCACAGTTACGGATTGGTAACTAGTATTGGGTTGGGAGTTACCAATACGTAAATGAAGGGAGGCAGAAATGAATAAATTCCTAGAGAAGGTTGGCGCCTGGCTTGTCCAAAAGGGAAATACCAAGCAGCTTCTTGCTAACCAGTTGGGCATGTCAACTGTGACCCTTAACAAGAAGCTCGATGGTGAGGCCAGATGGACGTGGGATGAGGTGTGCAGCCTTGCTGACATCCTTGGCTGTCAACTAACCGATTTCCGATAGAAGGGGAGGTGAACAGGTTGGAGTTAATCGATTCGATTCTTGATCTGATGGCGCATGTCGTCGGGACGCTTGGGTTCGCGATTGCGTGCGCGGCGGCGGCCTTAGCCAATGAGGACCATTGCAAGCTCGATGAGCTTCGCGAGCAGGTCGATTGCCTTTCCGGCCAGCTCCGCAAGCTCGACGGCGTTGGAGACGTAGCCGCCAAGCGCAAGGAGCGCCATTAGCGTCCCGTGCCCCTCGACCCATCGGCACAAGCGGACGGGAAGCGCGTCACGACGCGCCATGTGCCTAGGTCGATATGTCGAACGTCTTTTAGCCATGCCGTGAATCTACGGAACGCGTGAGATTCGCATCTATCGGACAGAGAAAGGAGCTGATGATGACGATTTTCTACACCGCAGTGTTCGGTCTGGGTCTGTTCATGATCTTCGGTCGCTCCCTGCCACTCATGCTCTGGCTCGCCCTGATGTTCTTCATCGGAAGGCGTGTGGGAAGGGGTCGCATATGACTCCGGAGGAGCGCGAGGAGTACATGCGTGACCGTCTGGCTGCTCTGTATTGGCGCTGGGTCACAGATGGGAAGCCGAAGCGATGAAGTGGACCACGCGGGAGATCGCCTATCTCGAGGAGCATGCGAGCGACGGAGCCGCATCCATCGCGGCTGCGCTCGGACGCTCGGTTAAATCCGTCGTGAGGCAGGCGCAGAAATACGGACTCTCACTCCGTAAATCATGGCTTTGCCCGAAGTGCGGAATGCGCGTCTTCTCTCCGCTTGCCGCAAGCACTGGATGGTGCTCCGTATGCACCAAGGCGGCTCAGAACGAGCGCATCGCCGAGCAGGTGCGCGACTTGCAGGAGGAGGTGAGAAGGGAGGAGCAGATCAACAAGGAGCGGCAGAGGCTCTACAGCGCGAAATACCGCGCGAAGAAAACTCTGAAATCAAGGGGCATTTGACGGGCATAGGCCCTACCTGCCCAAACATCAGAAGGGAACACATCGTGACCACATCTAAACGAAATGCGAGCACCCCCAACTACCACATCGCAGGTGCCCGCACCGGTCGTAAAACCACCGTCATCGTACCACGCGAGGCGATTCCGTGGCTCGCGCTCATTCTAGCGCTCGCGATTCTCGCCGCGATCGTCTGGGGCATCTTCGTCCCCGCATCCGAGGCCGCGCTTGCCGACGCCCGCATGAACTACGTGCTCTCGGTCGGTGGTTGGTATGCGTAACGACGAGCGATTCAACCCCAAGCCGAACAGCGCCCAGTTGGAGATCATGGGCCTCGGCTCCAAGGGCGAGGCCGACTACATGGACGCCCTGGAGTGGATCAAGGCCAACCCCGGTCCCTGGAACTACATGGTGGAGAACGCCATGCGCCTGAGCCTCAAGGGATACGTCTCCGCCAACTACCTCGTCAACATGGTCCGCAACGAGCTGCACGTGGGCGTAAAGAACGGCCTCGCCCCGAGCTTCGCCCGAATCATGGAGGCCCGCCACCCGAAGCTCAAGGGTGCCTTCAACAAGCACCGCAGCCAGTCCGACGGGTTCGCGCAATGACGTGGGTCTGCAAGCGGGCAGGGACGGTGGACATCGAGCTTGACGTCCCGGAGATCGTCGGGAAGGGGAGGCCGCGCTTCACCAGGCTCGGCAAGCCCTACACGCCCGCAAAGACCGCGATCGCCGAGCGCATCGTGCGCGAGGGATTCGCCGAGGCGGCTGGGGACCGATACGCGGACTTCACGGGGCCTGTATCCATCAGCGTCAAGGCAACGCGGGAGCTGGCGAGGTCGAACCCCAAGGACTGGGCCGGGCGCACGGACATGATGAAGCCCGACATCGACAACGTCTTGAAGCTCGTGCTCGACGCCCTGAACGGCATCGCCTACCACGACGATTCGCAAGTCATATTCACCACCGCGTCCAAGGGGAGCAGGACGCCCCGCGGCACCGGAAACAAACTGCACATCACCGTCCGCTACTACAGCGAGACGAGAAGGGGGAAGCAATGAAAGCCGAAGTCATCGATGACGCGAAGCTCGAAGTCACCTACAAGCCCGTGCCCATCAAGGCGAATCTCGACGCCCTCGAGGCCCGCGTCCGCGATATGGTCGCCGACTACGAGGGGGCTACCTACGACCTCACCTCTGATGACGCGATCAAGCAGGCGAAGCGAGACCGCACGTTCCTCAACGGCATCGCCAACGAGATCGACGAGGGCCGCAAGGCCGTCAAGCGCCGGTACACCAAGCCGCTGAGCGATTTCGAGGCCGAGTGCAAGCGAATCATCGGCATCGCCAAGGGCGCGTCGGACGGCATCAGGGCGCAGCTCGACGCGGCGGAGGACGCGCGCAAAAAGCGAGCGCGAAACGCCCTCGAAGCGCACTATTCCGACATCGCGGGCCTTCTGGCGCCGGTTGTCCCGTATGAGCGCATCCATGAGGACGCCTGGCTGCTCAAATCCTTCGGCGAGGTGAAGGCCAAGAACGCCCTCGAGGAGAAGGTGGGCAAGCTCGCCGCCGATTGGGACACCCTGAGCGCGATGAAGCCGTCCATGGCCCACTACGAGACGGCGGAGCGCGAGCTTTTCCGCACCCTCGACCTCGGTGCCGCGATCTCAGCCGCCGCCCGCGCCGACGCTGATGACAGGCGCATCGCGGAGATGAAGGCCGCGATGCAGCCGCCCGCGCCGGAGCCGGTTCCCGAGCCTGAACACGAGCCGATTCCCGCGCAGGAAGCCGAGAAGGAGCCTCGCTACAGCTGGACCATCCGACTCCTGTCCGCAACAGCCGAGGAAGCCAACTCGGTGCGCTTCTTCTGCCATGAGAACGGCATCTGCGGCTCCCTCAAGCGCGAGGGGCTGGTGAGCTAGATGGCGGAGAACTTCAACACGCGCCTGATCAAGGCCATGTCACAGATGGTCAACCCCAGCAAGTCGAGCACGGCTGTTGTCCCCACCAAGAACGGCGGCAAGTACACCTACAAGTACGAGACGCTCGACCAGGTGCTCGCAGCCGTCCGCCCGCCCTTGTACGACAACGGCATCGGCCTCACGCAGAGCGTCGGCAGGGACGCCGAGAGCGGCGGCTACATCCTCTCGACCATCGTCTTCGACGAGGAGAACCGCGTGGTCCTGGACACCCGCCCCATCACAGTCTCCGCAGATGCGCAGGCATGCGGCTCCTATGAGACCTACATGCGCCGCTACGCCCTGCGCACCGCCTTCGGCCTTGCGGGCGAGGACGATGACGGGGCCGCGACCAAGGCACCGGAGAAGCCCAAGGCAGCCCCGAAGCCGCCCGCCAAGAAGGTACCGAGCCGCGCCGAGATGACCAAGCGGATTCTCGAACTCAAGGGCGACCTTATCCGTGCCGGCTACACCATCGACGAGCTTGACTCCTACATGGAGGCGGACTTCGGAACGACGGACCTCAAGCAGCTCGCCGACGAGCAGATCAGCAAATACGGCAAGCAGCTCTCGTTGCTCGCCAAGCAGTCCAAGGAGGGCTAATGAGCATCAACCGAGTGAACATCAGCGGCAACCTCACCCGCGACCCCGAGCTTCGAGCCACCATGGGCGGCACCCAGGTCCTCAGCTTTGGCGTGGCCGTGAATGACCGCCACAAGAACCAGCAGACGGGCGAGTGGGAGGACTACCCGAACTTCGTGGACTGCACGATGTTCGGCAACCGCGCGGAGGCCGTGAGCCGATTCCTCTCGAAGGGTTCGAAGGTCGCCATCGAAGGCAAGCTCCGCTACAGCTCCTGGGAGAAGGACGGGCAGCGCCGCAGCAAGCTCGAGGTGATTGTGGACGAGATCGAGTTTATGAGCCGCCAGCAGGAGCAGGGCAACGATTACGACGATGACTGGATGTAGGGGGAGACATGGAGCGTTACGACATCGCGGCTCTTATCGCCAAGGAGATGCTTCTCGAGAAGGACATGGCGCACATCGACATGACCGGCTACGAGTGCGAGGAGGGCAAGGCCGACATAGTCTGCCAGGACGAGCAGGGTTGCCACATCATCGTCTCGGTCCAGGCCGTGCGCCATCGCGGGTGCGATGACCCGAAGCCCACGTACAACGTGAAGAAGATGCGCCGCGTCCTCATGTGCTACCTGGCCGACCACCCCGAGGTGAAGTCCGCCCGATACGACCACCTGCTCGTGACCATCCTCACGGGCAACGGCGCGACGGTCACCTACACGCGAGACCTCGCATCTAAGGAGCGCTAAATGGCATCGGCGTTCACTGTCTTCGAGAAGTTCGGCGAGGTGTGCGCCGCGTTGGACGAGGCCGACCGCAAGGAGCTGATGTACGCGATCTGCATGTACGGCATGTACGGCGAGGAGGTCGAGCTTCCCTACCTCCTCAACGCCGTGTTCCTGTCGCTCAAGGAGGACATCGACAACTCCAAGAAGATGCGAGACCGCGGCTCGACCGGCGGTCGGCCCCGTAAGGCGAAAGAGGCTTCCGCAACTGAAAATCAGCAGGTTTCCGATATTGATAAACCAGTGGTTTCCGAGAGCGAAAAACCAGAGGTTTCCGACAACGAGAAACCAGTGGTTTTGGCAAATTCCGAAAAATGCGAAAGCCAAACCAAACCAAACCAATCCAATCCAGTCCAATCCAAGGTGTGTAAGCGCTTCCGCGCACCCACACCCGAAGAGGCCGAGGAGTACGCAAGGGACTGGTGCGATCAGAAGGGCCTCGTCTACGACTTCAACCCACAGCGCTTCTGCGACTTCTACGAATCGAAGGGGTGGAAGGTCGGACGCAACCCGATGAAGGACTGGAAGGCGGCGGTCAGGACATGGCTCTCAGACGCGAAAAGGAAGGGAGTGAGGAAGAGTGAGTACAGCAACCTCTGAGATTACCGCCCAGATGGCCCTGATTCGCGATTCTAGGCTACGAAAGGCCGGTCTCTACGGCGGATACGCGAAGGCCGATTGCGAGGCCGGAAAAGCGGCCTACAGCAACGCATTGAGGGGAGTGGGCACCTACCTCCACGGCAAGACCGGGAGGGGCAAGACCTACATCGCCGCCTCAGCAGTCCGACGCTACGTCGATTCGGGCAGACAGGCCAGGATGCTCACCGGCAAGAAGCTCCTCGACGGCATCAAGGCGGCGATGGGCAGGGACTGCGATGACCCGCACTTCATCGAGCGCTTGGAGCGCATCCCGCTTCTGGCCATCGACGATCTGGGCATGGAGTACGACACCGATTGGGCCGTCTCCGAGCTGTGCGCCCTGCTGAACGAGCGAATCAACCGTGGCCTTCCGACGATCATCACGAGCAACCACCGCCTGGGAGAGATCAGCGACAAGTGGGGTGTGCAGGGCGAGCGCCTCGCCTCACGAATCGCCGGCTCATGCGCCGTGGTGCTGGTAGACGGCCCCGACAGGAGGATGCAATGCCGACCATGACGCAGCTACGCGGCCTGTCGCTCGAGCGCGCCGAGCTGTACGGCAAGCCCCACGTCGGGGCGAGGTACACGGGCGGCTCGGGCTACGAGAGGACGGCGGAGCGGTGCTGCATCTGCCGCCGCCCCGCGACCAACTGCCACCACGTGGCGCCGAGGCGGATGGGGGACAGGTTCCCGCTGGTCACGCCCGACCGCACGTGGCTTCTGCGCAGCCCGCTCCTGGCGCTGTGCGGCAGCGGCACCACTGGATGCCACAACGGCTTCCATGGCGGCTCCCGCTTCGAGGCCCGATGGGTCTGGGACGAGGAGCAGTACGAGCGCTGGTGGTGGGACGGCGCCCTGCTCGAGGAGTGGGGGCCTCATGCGACCGAGCTGTACGGCTTCGGGGAGTGGCAGATAACCGACAAGAACACCGGACGAATCATCCGAATCAGAGAGGATTAGCACCATGGAAATCAAGACCTGCGAGCAGTACGTCCTGGCCGAACTCGAGGACGCCGGCGAGCGTATCTACGAACTCAGCCGCGCCCTGGAGGAAGCCGAGCGCGAGATCGCCCGGCTCCGCGAGCAGAGCAAGCAGGGCAAGACCGAGCAAGCCATCGCGGCAGCGGCCCGCAAATCCCTTTTCAGATCCTGCTTCAACAGCTACGAAAGCACGAAGGGCCTCGAGTTCAGGGACTGGTGCCTCGAGAGCCTCTACTCGCACCTGCTTCCGAAGGGGGTCTCTAAGCTCGACTTCATCGAGGCGTTCGAGCCTGAGTTCCGCGAGGAGTACGACGAGCGCCTCGCGGAAGAAGAGGAGGAGTAATGCCCGACTGGTTCTATGGGGCCATCGACCGCCTGCCCGACTGGCTCCTCGCGGTCATCTCGGTGCTGATCGGAACCCTGCTGGGCGCGGCTCTGTTCACGCTCGGCCTTAACTTCGCGGCGTATGTGCTCCTGCATGCGTGAGGACAGGCCCGGAGCCTTCAGCCGCGACCCGGACCTCTGCATCTGCGACGCGGGCAGGGTGGGAATCAACACGCTCTGCTCGCTCGCGGGGGCCTGGGTCAACTGCAGGAAGATGGGCTGCTTCACATCCACGGACGGCAAGTACGTCAAACCCGACAACTCGCCCGAGGCATGCGCCAGAAGGGCGGAGCTGATGAGGAAGGAGAGCGAATGATGAAGGAACACGAGCCTGGCAGCGGCTTCAACCTGCCGCCAGGGTGCTTCGAGATTCCCGAGCCGGACGAGCGCATTTGCGCGACGTGCCGCCACTGCATCGAGGAGTGCTGCGACTACGGCCAATGCTCGCGCAAGCTGGACGCTTTCATGCCGAGGGACTTCGAGAGCTGGGCCAAGGTCATGGACTACCTGGACGGGTTCCGCGTCGACATGCAGGAGGACGGCTGCTCGAGATGGGAGGAGGAGCGATGATCAAATCGTTTGACAAGAAGAACATGGCCAAGTCCCGCGCGGTGTGCGAGGCGATGGCCGAGGCAGCGAACACGGGCAAGCGGGTGCTGACCGAGCGCGAGCGCCAGATTCTCGCCACGTGGCCGCGCTTCGAGGACGGCGAGCCGGTGATGCTGGGAGATAAGTACGAGGATAACGAGGGCCATGAGCGTTTCGCATCTGAGGTGTATCTCGACATCGACGGCCTCAGCCTCGTTGACTCAGAGGGTTTCCCCAGCCTGTATCGAAAGGGCAAGTCCGTCAAGCGCCCCGCGCCCAAGGTCCTGGACGCCGACGGGGTTGAGATCAAGGCGGGCGACACGGTGTGGCGGAAAGGCAAGCCCACCGAATACAAGGTTGCCATCGTCATAGATGGGGTTGTCTATCTCACCTACAAGACCAGCAATGGCGACAATTCGACCACCACGATCTTCGCCCGCAAGCTCACCCACACCCGCCCCGACAGCTGGGAGCGGCTCGAGGAGGACGCGTGCAACAGCATCTGCGGGTACTTCGGAAAAGGGGTGAGCGAATGCGACGGCTGCCCTGCCAATGCCATCGCGGCAAACTCCGACGAATTTGAGTGCTGCGAGCGCGCGGTGAAACTCGACATCATCCGCCGCGCCAAGGCGCTCGCCGGAGTGGAGGTGGACTAGATGGACCGAGAGCTGGACTGCGTTTACTTCCGAGTTGAGCGCGACGGCAAGTTCGAGAGCGTGAGCTTCAGCGACCTTACCGAGGGGCAGATGCGCGATGTGCTGAGGGGCCACTCAAAGGAGTGGCTGCTTGAGATGTGCGTCATCCTCGGGAAGCGGATTCGCGAGATCGGGGACCAGTGCAACGTTGTGCGCTGTGATAGCGAATGACCAAGGAGTTCGACGCCAAGAACGCCGAGAAGTCCCGCAGGGTGTGCGCCGCGATGGAAGAGGTGGCGAACAGCATGCGCCGCTGCGGCGAGGTGCGAAATAGCTGCGACATAACTGCGAAATCAACTGCGAAGCCCGACAACGTGTCCCATCCCGCCCATTACACGGGCGGCGGCATCGAGGCCAAGGACGCGCTCAAGGCCGCGATGGACGGCAGCGAGCTGTCCCCGATGGCCTGCTACTGGTGGGGCTGCGCGTTCAAGTACCTGTGGCGTTGGTCCCGCAAGAACGGTACCGAGGACCTGCGCAAGTGCAGGCAATGCATCGACCTTCTGATCGAGGAGGTGGAGGAATGACGAACCACGAGCATTACTTCGGCACCCCCGAGGCGGCGTCGCGCATGGAGGTGCGCTTCTGCAGCCATCCCATCCGTGTTCAAGTGTGGGTCACGGAGCCGATGTCGCGTGTCACAACGCACAGCCGGATCATCAAGGATTTCAGCGGCGTTCGAGACTATCTATCGTGGCTCGAATCGGAATATGACGATGGGACCATTGTCTTCAAGGAGGACACGGGCTTTCCCGAACGCAAAGCCCGACAAGGAGCAGGCTCTCAAGGTGCTCGAGGAGGCGGCTGAGGTGGTCGAGGCGTGGAAGGACTACCGCGACTGCGTCCCGTTGGGCTTCAAAAGAGGATTGCTTGAGATGACGATCGACGAGATCGCCGACACCATCCAGGCGTGCTGCAACTTGGCCGCAGCGCACGGCGTGACCGACCTGACGCCGTACCTCGCTCGCTGCGAGGAGAGGAACAGGGAGAGGGGGCGGTATGACCGATAAGCTCAAGCCCTGCCCGTTCTGCGGGCGAGACGAGATCGGAATCCACGAAGACCGCGACCTGCATCCGGGACTCTATCGGTACAGCGCCGAGTGCGATTGGTGCAGCGGCACCGCGTGGGGCGAGGCTTGCACGTCCGACAGCAAGGCATACGACAGCGCCATCGAGGCATGGAACACGAGAACGGGCGGGCGCCATGCCGACTAACGACGAGCGCCGCGAGGTGGCGGAGAGACTGAGGTTTTGCGCCCGAGAAACCAACGGGACGGGTGATTTATCGACGTATCTAAGACATTGGATAAACGCAGACGGTAAGCAGGAGGGTAACCCGTTCACCGTCCAGGCAGACAGGAAGAGTGCCGAGAGAACGCTCGAAAAGCTCGCCGACCTCATCGACCCGACCGACGAGACGTGCGAGGCCGAGCTGACCGATGTAGAGCGGACGCGCGGGACCGTCAAGGTCTACGAGTGCTCCAAATGCGGGAAGTCGTGGGAGCAGGTGTGGGCGGATGATTTCACGTACTGCCCGTACTGCGGTGCAAAGGTGGTGGGAGAATGAACATCGAACTCGAGTCTATGACAAACACCGACCTTCTCGAATGGGCCAACTCCATCGACAACCGACTCACATTCAGGGAGGAGGTGGACTGGTTCAACAAGCGCCCGTGCGTGATCGTCGGGGACTGGAAGAAGCCGCACATCTCCCTGCAGGCGGGTCACCGCTTCCGCCCATCGGCAGGCGGCGGGGCATACGTCATATTCGACTTCAAATCGATGGAGGCCCCCCATTACGAGGGATGCAGCGGCGGATACGATGGCATGGACAGGCTCGCGGAGATAATCCTGATCTACGCAGAGCGATGGAATCTCAAGGACGAGCAACCTAGGCTGTTTTAACAAGCGCCCCCGGCTTCGGCTGGGGGCTTCGCTTAGGACTCGGTTGCGACTAAACGGCGTATCGATTGGACTAAATGGGAATCGACCAATAAATCTAAAACTGTTTATAGTTCCTATTCCAATTAAGCATAAAGTAGTTTATACTTAAGCCACGGACGAAAGGAGGCAGGCATGCAGCCACCGACAGTCCGGGAGGTCATCAGCCGACTGAGGGGCGAGGGCTGGAAGCTCGCGAGGACCAAAGGGGACCACAGACAGTTCCAAAAGGACGGGAAAGTGGTAACCGTGGCGGGCGGGCTGTCAGAGCACCTGAAGCGCGGGACGTACTCCGCGATCAGCAAGACGGCTGGCTGGTGACAAGAAGGGCGGGGCAAAAGCCCCGCCCCCCCCACACGATCAGCGGGACACGATTGGCCTCGACCCGCTGGGCAAGGAGATTCTAGCATGGGAAAGACGCTTGTGACGGCCGCTGATGCCAACGACACCACGTACGAGTTCGAGGTCACGTACTCGAGGGACGGAGAGAGTTGGGAGAGCCGGATGTTCGAAGACCTGGGCGATGCAAGGCGCTTCGCCCTAGGCATCGTCAGGGGCGGCGGTCTCATGTACGCGCGACGCCTGCTCCAGGTATCGACTGCCGATTTCTTCGAGTGCGAGCCGAGCGACATGCACGTCATTTAGCGTTGCCCAGTCATGCCGGAGTGCAACTAGGAGGAGACATGGACTACACGTACGCGGGGAGCATCGAGCGCACGGAGGACGGCTGGTTCGCCTCCGTGCCTTCCTTCGAGGGGGCGTATGGGGCGGGTGACACCGTGGGCGAAGCCTGCGCATCGTGCTCCGAGGCGCTCCGCATGTGCATCGCCTCGGCGATAGAGGGCGGTGTGACACTCCCAGACCCAGAGTTCGGCACCGCACCCCAGGCTGTGTTCACCGTCGAGGTCGATGACAGATACGTGAAAGCCACGAGCTGCATGACCATGAAGGACGCAGCCGAGGCGCTGGGCGTGTCCATCGGTCGCGTCAGCCAGCTCGCAAAGGGAGGGCTTCTGGACGCCGTGCACATCGACGGCAAGCGCATGGTCACCATCGCCAGCGTCAACGCGCGAATCGAGAACCCGCCGTCCCATCACCGCCCGAGGCGCTCGTAGCTCTCACGCCCCGCCTACCATCGCCCGCGAGGTGATGCCGCATGACCAACGAGGAGCGGACAAGAAGGCAGCTGGCAAAGCACGCGCAGAGGATGCGCCGCATAGGTTGCGGGCTGGGTGAGATAGCGCGCGCGATGGAGATGACCATCGCCGAGGTGAAGCAGCTGCTGAAGGAAGCGCGGTGAAGCGCTACTGCCCACACTGCGGCAGGGCCTACAGCGGCACCCGCTGCCCGTGCAGGCCGAGGGCCAAGCGCAAGCCCACCGCCGGCGACCTGACCAGATCGGAGCGCGAGCCTTGGAGGCGGGAGTACTCCAGCGCCGAGTACCAGCGCAACCGCCAGACCGCCATCGCCAGGACGCAGGGCAGGTGCGCCGATTGCGGAAAGGTGTGCGCGACCTTCGACGGCAAGTGGAGGACCGCAGGGTTGGGCGGCGAGGTGGACCACGTGAGGGCGCTGTGCGAGGGCGGCACCAACGACGCGGGCAACCTCGTGCTCAGGTGCAAGAGCTGCCACAAGAGGCGCGACGATATGCGCAGGAGGGCCACAAAGCAATAGTTTTATGCATCGCGGTGCGGCCAGGGTCGGGGCTGCACCGCATCTTTATGCACCAGACCCCCTAACCCCTCGGAAAAGCGGCGTTTTTCGCCCCCACCCCGCGCGCCCCTCCCGTTTGTCTATCGCCACGAAATTGGAGGTCTGGGGGGTCTAAGGTTGCGCAACGCTAAGGCACCCGATTTTTTGCAACGCTAAATCTCACGCGGGAAGTACCCTCCTTCGCGACGAAAGGAGGTCTCCCATGCGGGAAACCACGCTGCAAATCGAGGAAATCGACATCGACTGCCTCGTTCCGTACGAGAACAACGCCAAAGAGCACACCCGCGCCCAAATCGACGCGGTGGAAGCGTCCATCAAGGAGTTCGGCTTCCGAAACCCCGTGATCGTGTGGCGCAACGCCGACGGCATGCTGGAAGTTGTAGCGGGACACGCGAGAATCACGGCGGCGAAGAACCTCGGTATGAAGAAGGTCCCGTGCGTGTCGTGCGATGACCTCTCGGACGCGCAGCGCCGCGCTTACACGCTCGTCGACAATCAAACCACCATGATGACGGGCTGGGACAGCGACATGCTCGCCTACGAGCTTGATGTCCTCTCGGACGAGTTCGACATGACCTCCCTCGGATTCACCGATGAGATGGTCGGCATGGCCGATGAGGTTGAGGCCGAAGATGACGAGATGCCCGAAGTCGTTGAGTGCCGCGCTAAACGCGGCGAGATTTGGCAGCTCGGCGCGCACCGCATCATGTGCGGCGATTCAACGCGCCGCGAGGATGTCGAAAGGCTCGTGGGGGGGGGTTCTGTGATTTGCTCCTGACCGACCCTCCCTACAACGTCGCTCTCGGACAGCACATGCGACCGTCCGAGCTGAAGCAGCTCCACCGCAGGACGGACGGCCTCGTTATCGAGAACGATTCGTGGGAGGACGAGGACGCCTTCGTGCAGTTCCTGAAATCCGCCTTCGACAACGCCATGGCGGCGTTGAACCCGGGTGCCGCCTTCTACATCTGGCATGCGGACAACCAGCGCATGAACTTCCTCAAGGCTTGCGAGCAGTCGGGCATGACGATCCGCGAGTGCCTCGTCTGGGCGAAGAACACCTTCGCGCTCGGTCGGCAGGACTACCAGTGGCGTCACGAGCCGTGCCTGTACGGATGGAGGGACGGTGCCGCGCACAACTGGTACTCGGACCGCAAGCAGAGCACTGTCCTCGAGTTCGACAAGCCGTCGGCGAACGCCGAGCACCCGACCATGAAGCCCGTCGGCCTCATGGCGTACCTGATCCAGAACAGCACGAAGCGCGGGGACACGGTTCTCGACGTGTTCGGCGGTTCCGGCTCGACCCTCATCGCTTGCGAGGAGACGGGTCGCAAGTGCCTCTCCATGGAACTCGACCCCCATTACTGCGACGTGATCATCGCGCGCTGGGAGGAGCTGACGGGGGAGAAGGCCGTTCTCGTCTCGGAGTAGCCCGACCCGCACGTTCCCGGCGGGCGGCATGCTCCGTTACCCAAAGCGGCTGAAGATGGCCGATTGCATGCCGTCCGTCAGGGACGTGCGGGAAGTGAGTTTGATGATCAAGAAATGCGAGGTGTGCGGGCGCGAGTTCAAGGCCCAGCGGAGCACGGCGCGGTTCTGCTCCGTCACGTGCCGCTCGCGCGCGCACAGGGGTTACGAGTACAAGGGCGAGCTGCAACCGCCCGCCGCATCCGCCGCAATGAGCGATGACGAGGTGTTCGTGGTAGTCCAGAGGGCGCACGTTGTCGCGAGCGACATGTCGCGCGCATCGATGATGACCGCATCCCCGTTGTGCATCCACCTGCGCAGGGCAGCGAAGAAGATGGAGGACGCATTGAGGGGTGAGGGCCTGTGAAGGGCGCGAAGCCGAAGCAGAACGCGATTCGAAGGGGCCTGTCAGACGCCTACGGCCTCGCCGCATCCGACGGCGTGGGGGTCGTGATGCCGCCAGACATCCAGCTAGACCCCGTGCAGAGCGAGATATGGGCGTGGCTCGCCCCTCCTGTGAACAGCTTCAGCGAGCAGGACGTGCCGACGCTGCGCCTCCTGACCTACTGGCATGCCGTGGCGCAACAGGCCGAGCAGGCCATCCACAGCGAGGGCGGCAAGATAAACATCTTCGACAAGATAGGCGTGAAGCCCTACAAGACGCCCGACGGAAAGGAGGTGCCGCTGGTCCGCAAGAACCCGGCGCTCACCATCCTCAAGGAGGCGAGTTCGGAGATACGCGCCCTGTCAGACATGCTCGGCCTGTCCCCGCTTGCCCGCTCCCGCATCGGGCTGATGGACGCGACCACGGTGAGGACGGCAGCAGACACGAGCGCGATGTTCAAGAGCATCGACGCGGCATACGAACTCCCCGCAAGCGAGGTGGTGATTGAGGATGTACCGGACTGAGACCGAATACGCCAAAGAGGGCCTGATGATGGCGCGCGATTACGAGCGCTGCCTGTCCTCGATGTGCCACCACATCTCGAACGACGAGTTCTACGGGAAGCCGTTCCTGCTCGAGCCGTTCCAGCGCGAGAACATGTGGAAGCCCATGTTCGCCTGCGGGCGGATGGACGGCGGCAGGTTCCGCCGCAGGTACCGCCGATTCATCTTCTGCCTCCCATCTGGTGTCGGAAAGACCGAGTTCGCGTCAGCGGCGCTCATGACCATCGCCACGATGGAGGTCATCCACAACGGCCAGTACGGCGTGGTCGCGTCTTCCAAAGACCAGGTGCGCAACCTCTTCGAGAAGATCGCCACGCAAATCAAGCTGAACCCGATGTGGAAGGAGCAGTGGAACATCGGGAAGGACGTGATCTCGCACACCGAGACGGGTGCGCGAATCATGGTGCTCCCCAACAAGCCCGACGCGCTGGAATCGTGGCACTTCAACGTTCTCATCTTCGACGAGATGCACGTGTACCGAGATTCATCTGTATGGGACGCCGGCGTGAAGGGCCAGAAGGTGCTGTGGAACCCCATCACCATCGGCATCACCACGGCTGGCGATTCGCGAGACGGCTTCCTGTGGGACACGCTGCAGAAGGCCGGCTCAGACCCCGGCATGTACGTCTACTGGCTCGGGCTTGATGACAAGGACAACATCGATGACCGCAGGGCGTGGGAGAAGCTCATGGTCGCGTCGTGGGTCACATGGGAGAGCATCCAGGACCAGCGCGGCATGGCCGCATCCAAGCGGCAGTTCGAGAGGTACACGGCGAACCGCTTCCCGAACGACAAGAGCGAGTACAGCTGCTTCACCGCGAAGCAGCTCGACACCTGCGAGCGTGGCAAGAACGACTTCGACTTCTCGAAGCCGTGGACCATGGGCATCGACGGCGCGACGGCCGGCGACAGCTTCGCAATCGTGGCCTTCCAGGAGCGCAAGAACAAGAGCGGAAAACTTATCGGCTTCACGAAGTCGTGGGTCTTCGACACGCCCGACGAGGAGACGGGGCATTACCCGATGAACCAGATCATGGAGCTTATCGCCGGAGTGTGCCAGGAGCACTACCCCGAGGTCGTTGGCATCGACCCGAACCGCATGATCGTCATGTCAAACCAGCTCAACGAGGTCTACGGCATCGAGACAACCAGCTTCGCGCAGAACAACGCCACGATGTGCCAAGCGACCTCCATCGTAATGAACCTCGTGAAGGACAAGCGCCTGAAGCTCAAGGGGCAGAAGAAGCTGCGCGAGCACCTGGCGAACACTGTCGAGGAGGACCGCGAGCCTTACGGCGCCCGCTTCGGAAAGGACGCCCGCAAATCGAAAATCGACGCGGCGATCGCACTGGGCATCGCGGCGCTCGCGTACGAGAAGCTGGTGCAGGGTTCGGAGGACGCACCGGACATCTACTAATCTCACGCCGCCCATACGATTCCCCTCGAAGAAAGGGGTTACATGGGCTTCTTCTACAACATGTTCTACAAGCAGGGGGTCGAGCAGGACGTGGTGAGGGTGAACCTCCCCGACGGATTCGCGCCGACCCCTGCGGGCTACGGTGCCCTCATGTCAATCGATTACGCCGCCTGTGAGCAGACCAAGGCCCGCTCCATGGCCTCCCTGCCTTTCAGCGTGGTCAACCACCGCCGTGGCGGCTCGGAGCGCATGCCGAACCATCCGCTCGCCCGCCTTCTCAACGGCATGCCGAACGAGGAGATGACCGCGCCCGCCCTGATGGCGTGGACGGTGCTCCGCAGAGACACCTTCGGCAACGCCTACTGGTTCATCGAATGGGTCAAGGGCCGTCCCATCGCCATCTGGCCCATCACGTCGTCCGTCATGCACCACTACGACCCGTCCGCGCCGAAGGGCTATCGGACAACCTACACGGTAGCGCCTGGGGACGAGCACGTGCCGGCTGGAACCTACTACAGCGACGAGGTCGTGAACATCTCCACTCACCTGACCAAGGACGGCGTCAAGGGCTACTCGCTCGCCAAGATGGCTGCGGAGGAAATCGGCCTGTCCCTCGACCTCGAGCGCTTCTACCGCTCGATGCTGCGGAACGGGAACCACCACCTCGGCCATGTCGAGGCGTCGGGCAACCTCAACGAGAAGCAGCTGGGCAACCTCCGCACTGCCGTGGACATGAAGAGCGGCATCAACGAGGCGGGCCGCGCGCCCATCTTCGGTTACGGCGCCAAATGGGTGGCGGACCAGCAGACCATGAAGGACGCATCGGTGATCGAGCAGCAGAAATGGGTGCTGCACCAGGTCTGCCGCGCCTGCAACGTCCCGCCGTGGAAGGTCTACGACGGCGATCAGACGAGCTACGCGGGCGGTCAGCAGTCGAACATCGACTACGTGACCGAGACCATCGTCCCCGACGTGAGGTGCATCGAGCTGGCGCTGCAGCCCGTCCTCGCATCGTGCGGGCTTCCGAACGCCCAGGCGAAGTTCCGCGTTCAGGGCCTCATGCGAGGTGATGACGCGACGCGGACGCAGTACTACCGCGACCTCAGCTACCTGGGTGCCATCACGCGAGAGGACGTGCGCGACCTCGAGGACTTCGACCCGGTGGACGGCATCGAGCTTCCTCTGTTCCCGCTCAACTACGGCACGGTCAACGCGGACGGCACCGTGAACGTATTCAACTCGACAAACGCAGAGAAGCCGACGCAACCCGGAGACGGGAGCCAGACAGGGACGGGAGGCCCGAATGTTTAAGGTCAAGAACGAGGCGCAGCGAGCGACCGTGTACCTATACGGCACGATCGGCGGTGATTTCTGGGACGCCGACTCGTCCAACACCGCAAAGTCGTTCTCCAAGACGCTCGAGGAGCTAAGCCCCAAGCCGCTCGACATCCGCATCGATTCGTGCGGTGGAGACGTGTACGAGGGCTTCGGCATCGCGTCCGCCATCCAGCGCTACGAGGGCGAGACAACCGCCTACATCGACGGCATCGCGGCATCCGCCGCCTCTTACATCGCCGTCATGGCCGACAAGGTCGTGATGACCGATTACTCGCAGCTCATGATTCACGACGCGTGGACGTACACGTGCGGCAACGCCGCAGAGCTGATGGTCGCGGCTGAGCGCCTTGAATCGACCGACGCCACAATCGCGCAGATCATCTCTGCGCGCTCCGGCATGGCCGTCGAGGACGTGCGTGCCGCCATGGACGAGGAGACGTGGTACGACGCCAAGACTGCTGTCGAGGTCGGCCTTGCGGACGAGGTCGTTGAGACCGAGCAGCGCACGGCGGCGTCCATCGACCGCGCGATTCTCGCGCGATTCAAGCACGTCCCCGACGCCGTGGACGAGCTCGAGGCCGAATCTCACGCCGCAAATAACATTCCCGACAACGAGGGGAGCCGCCTCCTCGTGCTGGGAAATCGGATTTACCGAGTAAAGGAGTAGAGCATGGCAATCCTCAATTCCAAGCAGCTCTGGGCGGAGCGAAACCGCCTCGCCGAAGAGCAGCGCCGCGCCGTCGATGACAAGAACCAGGACAAGGCGCTCATCATCCAGGGCCAGATCGAGCAGATCGACTCGACCCTCAACCACGTCCTCGACGAGGAGGACGCGCTTCGCCACATGCCGAAGCCCAAGGCGCAGAACGAGACCTTCGGCATGCGCATCCTCGGCGCCCGCGACGAGTTCCACGGCCTCGAGCTCGGTTTCAAGACCGCTGCGGAGCGCAACGAGACCACCGTCGTTTCCGTCACCGGCCCGAAGGAAATCGAGCTTGAGCTTCCGATGAAGCTTCCGACCGCCTTCGAGAACTTCGCCTCGACCCTCCTCGAGACCCCCGCCGCAGGTTCCATCTCCTACAAGCAGCGCGACAAGTCCAACGAGAGCGGCGGTCCCGACACCTGGGGCGGCGTCACCTCCGGCAACTCCGCCACCAAGGCGCAGGTCATCTACGCCTGGAAGGACGCGGTCGCCAACAAGGAGACCATCGCCGGCTACGTCCCCGTGTCCAAGGACACGCTCATGGACTACGACGAGCTGCTCGACATCATCGAGCACGACCTGCTGCTCGACCTCGACGCCAAGACCAACGCGAAGTACTGGAACGGCAACTCCGGCACCGGCATCAAGGGCATCGAGAACACCGTCGGCATCCAGGCCTTTGAGACCCACATGGGCGGTCGTTACTTCGACGCCATCCGCATGATGCGCACCAAGGTCATGACCGGCTCCCGCCGCGTTCCGACCCACGTCTGCGTCAGCCCCGAGGTCCGCGAGGCCATCGACCTGTACAAGACCGAGACCGGCCTGTACCAGACCCTCGGCTCCGACGTGTACTGGGGCATGAAGGTCATCGAGGACGAGTCCTGCCCCGGCATCCTCGTCTACGACTCCTTCGCCGCCCGCCGTCGCGCCATCCACGGCGGCACCACCGTCGAACTTGGCTACTACAACGACCAGTTCATCAAGAACGAGCTGTCCATCCTCGCCGAGCACACCAAGGCCCTCCAGGTCCGCTACCCCGACGCCTTCTGCCTCGCCAAGAAGGCGGACCTCGACCAGGCCGCTGCATAAGGAGCGCATATGTTCGTCAGCAAGGAGCGCGTGACCCGAGACGGTTACCTGATCGCTTACGAGGGCGAGGAGATGTCCGAGGAGGAGGCCGCGCTGCGTGGCCTCCTCACGGAGGAGCAGCCCGCCAATGAGGCTCCCGAGGAGGAATCGGGCGAGTTGGAGGTGGCTCCCGAGGAGAATCCCGAACCCGAGGAGAATCCCGAACCCGAGGAGAAACCCGTCGAGAAGCCCAAGCGCAAGCCGCGCGGCAAGGCAGTCGAGGAGGACTAATGCTCGTCCCGCCGGATTCGACAATCCGTGTGGCGGCGTCTGAAGCGACCACCCTCCAACTGGAAACTGATCTGACCATCAGCAAAGCGGCTCTGCATCCCCTGATCGGGGGGGAGCAGGGCCTTCCTGTAGAGGGGAACGCCATAACGCTGCCGGCGGTCAAGGCACCTGACCTGATCACCGTCGATTGGCTCGTCGGTGAGCGGGTCATGTTCACCACGCGCGTCGAGGTGGTGGCGCGCCATTACTTCAGGCTCGACGCGTTGAAATCGTATGGCGATGGTCAGGACGATTTCGACGCGATGCCGGAGGAGGCGCTGCACGAGGTCCGTCAGGCGGCGACCGAGGTGTTCGAGCGCAACGCCCACCGCTCCTTCGTGCGCCGCGTCGGCAAGACGGTCGATTACAAGGGGAGCGGAACATCCTACATCCAGCTCGACCACAACGACGTGGCGGAGATGTTGACGGACGGCTACACGCTCGTCTCCGACTGTCAGGCGGTTCGGTACAAGGACAGTCCGCATCCCACCGAGGTGACATACATCTACGGCCTCGGAGATGTTCCCGCGCAGGTATCCCGCGCCGTTCTCGAGCTTGCGGCCTACATGCTCCGACCGTCGAACCGACCCATCGGCGCGACTGGCGAGAGCACGGATGCGGGATTCATCCGCTTCACCACCGCTGGTCAGGACGGTTTCACTGACATCCCGGAGGTCAATGCGGCCATCGAGCAGTTCGGCAGGGGGGTGAACGTGCTGTGGTGACAACGTTCCAAGCGGCGCGCGACGAGATGCACCGCCGAATGACCAAGGTCTGCGAGGCTTTCGCGGAGTTGTACCCCGACGTGCAGCAACCGAAGGTCTTCGACGGATTCCCGCCGAAGGAGCCGCCGTTCTACATCGCGGTGGATGCAATCGTGGACACCGCGAGCGTCGGCGGGCGAGCCACCGTCGGTGCTGGTCAGCTCGAATTCACCGTCCACGTCTGGTGCTTCGCCAGACATTCAGACCAAGCGACCGCCGCAAACACCCTGCTCGCCTACATCGAGGCCGTGTTCGGCGCTGTCATGGCTGACCAGCGCCTGCGCATGACGGTTGACGCCGCCACCCCAGCGGTGGAGGCCGCAGGAATCTCCGCCGACAGCTCCAGGTACTACATGGCGGCTGCATCGGTCGGCATCCGCTGCTCCGTCTTCTCGAAATGCCCGCAACGATTCAGGGAGGTTGTCGCGTGATCGCCAAGTCAGACGCGAGCGCCATCTTCAACGGCGTCCGCTACCAGTTCAAGAAGGGGCAGCAGGTCGTGGCACCCGCCCCGCTAATCAAGGCTCTTACACGGCAGGGCGTTATCGCGCCCTCCAAGAAGAAGGGAAACGTCAATGATTAACACTTCCATCGGCATGCTCGGCGTCGCGATGCAGGACGGCGAGACTCCCGCGACCAAGCCCAAGATCAAGCACGGCCTCACGGGCGGCGGTCTGGTCAAGCCCGAGCGCAGCATCGAGCAGAAGGCCGTGGCGTGCGGCCTCCGCGCAAATGCCTCAAATGGCGCTTACGTCTCCGAGGTGAACATGGGCGTTGACTTCAACACGCTCGCATACGCCGATTCGCTGCCGCTCTACGCCGCGGCGGCGATGGGCAACATCGTGTCCAACCCAGACTCGACCGCCGGCGAGGGCTATCACAAGCACGTGATCACGCTCGGTTCCGTCCTGCCGCTCCTGACCTTCTGGGGTCAGGTCGGCGACACCGCGCAGCAGACCGTCCACAAGGTCGACGGCTGCAAGGTCGACACCTTCGGCATGACCTTCGAGGGCAACGCACCCGTGGATGTTGCGATCACCGCAGCCGGCATCGACGCGACGCTCTTCCAGACTTGGGGCGACGTTGTCCAGCCCAGCTGCTTCGACGGCTACTTCGTCCCAACCGACGGCACCTTCACCATCGACACCGCTTCCAACACGCCCGTCGAGGCCATCATCACCAAGGGCGGCTTCGAGATGTCCAACTCCATTGTGCCGAAGCGCGGTGCCGGACAGGTCGTGCCCAAGCTCCTCGCGGAGGGCAAGCTGACCACCAGCGTCAACGCGACGGTCGTTCCCGAGGACTTCGCCCTCATGCGCAAGTCGCTCACCGGTACTGACAGCGGCACCAAGGTCGCGAGCAAGATCGTGCGCGGTTCCGCCAAGTGGACGTTCACGCACACCGATGACCCGAAGTGCAGCCTCGAGGTCGAGTTCAAGAACGTCCCGTGGAACTTCACCATGCCCGAGGTGAACCCCGAGGGCGGTTCCGCGGAGGTCGAGTTCTCCGCCGATGACATCGGCATCGCCGCCGCCGACGGCACTCCCGTCACCATCACCATCGTCAACAAGGTCGAGAGCTACACCGCATAGGGGGAGAGATGAAGTTCCATTTCAAGTTCACCAACACGGACACCGGCAAGGTGACCGAGGTCGACGGCGGTCGCACCGCCATCTGGGATGCGCTCGACCAAGAGGCAACTTGGCCCGAGCGCGGCAGTAACGAGCAGCGCTCCGATTTCGCGTGGGGCTACCACGCGGCGAGGCGCGCGGGCGTCCTGAAGGAACTCGGCATCGAAGGCATGGCCGACGATGACGCGGTCGATTACATCGCCGACAACTTCGACCTGCATATCAGCGACAACCCCGTCCCTTTGCCGGACGCGCCGCGCGGATAGCCCGACTGGCCCTCTCCACGGGATGCTCGCCATACGACCTCGCGAGGTTGGACAGCGAGCATCCTGACGTGTTCGACGAGTACGTCGACCTCCTTTGGGGGAGGGCGGAGGCGAGGAAGAAGCTCGCCGACGCGGAGGCGCGACAGGCAAGGGTTAACAGGATTTTCAACAGGGGGTAGGCGTGTACGAGCATCGCGGCGGAATCAGAATCGAGGCCGAGGGCCTGACGGAGACCATCAAGGCGCTCAAGGACATCGACCGCGAGATTCCGCGCGAGTTCAAGCGCGGCCTCAAGGAGGACGCGCGCCCCATTCTCAACGACGCCAGGAGCAACGCCATGGCCATAGCTCGCACTGGCGCTTATGCCGCGAGCATGGCCATGCGGGCCATTTCCGACGGCTTGAAGATCGCCTCGTCCGACCCCGGTGCCGGAACCATCGAGTTCGCGCATCACGGGGCCGTGTACCTCAAGGGGCCGCGCAGGGGGCAGCGCATAGGGGTGCCTTCCGGCGAACCCCCGCGCGCCCTCGTGAGGTCCGTCCTCGACAACGAGGACATGGTGACCGAGGCGGTCGAGACCAGAATCGAGCAGACCATCAAGAGGTATCTCAATGGGTAAGGCTTCAATCTCAATCGCCATCTCCGGCGCTTACAACGGCGCGGCAATAGACCGCGCGGAGAAGTCCCTAGAGCGCCTTGCGGTGCGCACCGCAGCCGCCGAAGGCTCAATGTCCAAGAGCTGGATGGAGGCGGGCGCTTCCGCCGCAGAGGCGGGCGGCAAGATTTACAACACGGGCGAGAAGATCGCGCAGACTGGCGATGCGATGTCGATGGGCATCACCACGCCCTTGCTCGCCATCGGTGCCGCATCATCCAAGACCGCGATGGATTTCGAATCGTCCATGTCCCGCGTCTCCGGCGCTCTCAACGACCCCAGCGCCGACGTGGAAGGCCTTCGCCAACTGGCCCTGCAGATGGGCGCTGACACCGTTTTCAGCGCATCTGAGGCGGGCGCTGCCATGGAGGAGCTTGCCAAGGGAGGTCTGACCGCCGCCGACATCAAGGCGGGCGCGCTGAAGACCACGATGGACCTCGCTGCGGCGGGCGGCATCGGGCTGTCCGAGGCCGCAAACACCGTCGTGCAGTCCATGGGAGCATTCAACCTGTCTGCGGACCAGACCGCAGGTGCCGCGAACGCGCTCGCGGGTGCCGCCGCGGCGTCCTCCGCCGACGTGTCCGATCTCACGCAGGGCCTGTCGCAGGTCTCCGCGCAGGCCAACTCCGCAGGTTGGTCGATTCAGGACACCACCGCGGTCCTGGGCGCTTTCGCCGACGCCGGAATCAAGGGCAGCGACGCGGGCACGTCACTGAAGACGATGCTGCAGCGCCTTTCCGCCCCGACCGACAAGGCCGCAGGCATGATGCAGTCCCTCGGCATCAACGTCCGCGACGCCGATGGGAACATGCTCGATGCAGCCTCCATCGCCGGGGAGCTTTCCTCGAAGATGTCCGTCCTCGACGCCGCGACCCGCGATGCTGCCATGCAGACGATCTTCGGCGCAGACGCGTCCCGCGCGGCCCTCGTCATGATGAACCAGGGCACCGAGGGCATCCGCAAGTACACCGCCGCGACCAACGACCAGACGGCGGCGCAGCGCCTCGCCGATTCCCAGATGGGGGAGACCGAGCGTGCGATCGAGGAGATGAACGGCTCCATCGAGACCGCCTCCGTCAAGCTCGGCGGCGCCCTCGCGCCAGTCGTGACCGACACCGCAAACGCGGTGGGCAAGGCCGCTGACAGCTTCTCCGAGCTGGACGAGGGCACGCAGTCCTCCATTGTGACCATGGGCCTCATGGTCGCAGCGGCCGGCCCTGTGCTCTCGGTGTCCGGGCGCATCGTCAAGGGCGTCGGCTCCATGTGCACGGCCTACGGCAAGCTGAGGCAGGATGTCGGCGTATACGCCGATGCCATGACCACGTCCAACGTCAAATCGCTCGAGGCCTACGCGAGCAACTCGAAGCTCGCCAGGGCGCTCGAGAAGAACCCTCACGTGAAGGCCGCTGGCGGTGTGAAGCAGTACACGGACGCCGTGCGCGAGGCGAATAAGCAGACCAGTCTCTACAGCTTGTCCGTCAACAAGTTGGAGCGCGAGACGAAGAAGGGGGCGAAGGCCAATCAGGAGACCGTCGCATCCCTAAAGCAGGAGGTCGCGGAGCGCAGGAAGCAGATGGACGCCGCGAATGGGACCGTGCAGGGCTTCCAGCAGACCGCCGCAGCGGCCACCACGAGCACCACGGCGGTCACCGCGTCCTCCGTGGCCATGAAGGCCGCTGCCGTGGCGGGAACCGCGCTGAAGGCTGTTTTCGCGACCATGGCCCCGATGCTCGTCATCGGCGGAATAGCCGCCATCGCGTCCAACCTCAAGGAGGTCGAGGAGAACGAGAGGCTGACCACAGCCGCCACCGACGGCCTGGTCGATGCCACGAACAAGGGAATCTCCGCCGCGAACGCAGGATCGTCCGCGTTGAAGGAGTACGGCAAGTCCGCCGGCGCGGCCAAGGTGGACCTCGATTCGGTCATCGAATCGCAAGCGCAGCTCGCCACGACCATCGGGGAGACGAACACCAGCGCTTCCGGCCAGATCGCGCACCTGCAAGCCGCATACAAGAGCATCGCCGAGTACGCAAATCAGAGCGGCCTGTCCGCCGACGCGCAGGGCAAGCTCAAGACCGCCGTGCAGACCGTCAACGACATGACAGGCTCCCAGATTCAGGTGACGGACCTCGTCAACGGGAAGCTGGCGGACGAGAACGGCGCCATAGACGATGTGACCACCTCCATCGGCGATTACGTAAACAAGAAGATGGAGCAGATCAGGCTCGACGCGCAGCAGCAGAACCTGTCCGCGCTCTACCAACAGCAGCAGCAGGACATCGCGGCCCTCGCTCAGGCGCAGAAGGACTACAACGACCGCCTCGCCGAGACAGGCGGTAAGCAGGCGTACGTCGAGCAGTACATGCGCACTTGCGCCGGCGCGACGCGAGAGATGGCGGAGGCGGCATGGAAGGGCGTCGAGGCGGAGGCGGCTCACAAGAGCGGCTTGGATGATGCGAAGGCCGCGCTCGAATCGTGCAACACCGCCATCGACAACGTGACCTCGTCCATGGCCGCGCAGGCGTCCGCCGCCGACGGCTCCACGCAGAGCCTCGCCGAGCTGGTAGCCGCCTCGCCGACCGTCACCTCGGCGATGAACGCCATCGGCGGGGACGTGGACCTGTTCGCCGCATCGGTCGTGGACGCGGGAATCACCGTGGCCGACTTCAAGAACCTCAATGACGAGCAGCTCGTGCAGCTCGTCACATCGTGGGACGGCAAGACCGCGAACATCGTTAAGACCGTCGAGGACATGGGCATCAAGCTCGGCACCAAGGGAAAGCGGGCGACCGACAACCTCGCCGCCGGCATGGCGTCGGGTGACCCGAAGGTGCAGGGGGCCGCGTCCGGCCTTTCCGCGACCGCCATGGCCGAGATAGACGCGATGAAGGGGCGCATGCGCACGTCCGCGAGCGCCGCCGTCGAGAAGTACGCCACTGGCATGGGTGATTCGAAGGGCAGGGTCAAGGCGAAGGCCGACGAGGTCGCTGGCGCCGCATCCGGCATCAACAAGCACGAGGGCAGCGCCTGGACGTGGGGCAACCACCTGTCAAACAACTTCGCCGCCGGCATCGGCGCCGGCGTCGGCTCCGTCGCGCAGTCCGCAATCAACATCGTCAACGCCGCGAAGCGCAACATGGGCTTCTCCGTGCCGAAGGACGGCCCTTTCTCCGGCATCGAGAAGGGCGGCGAGACTTCCGGTCGGCACCTCGCGGAGAACTTCGCGCGCGGCATGAGGAGCGGTGCCGGCCTCGTGTCTGACGCGTCTGACATGCTCATGGAGAGCGCTGGGTTCTCGCCGAGCGGCCATGGCGGCGGTGGGACCACCTACAACTACACGCTCAACATCAACGGCACTCGCATCGAGGACGCCCCGGAGAACGTCATGGGCTACGTCCGCGCGATCTTCGACGAGATGCGCCTCACCAACAGCATGGGGGTCAGCTAATGGCACAGGGAATCGCATACCGCAACGGCACGACCTTCTACGCGATCAACCTTTCTAGTTCCGCGTCGAACATAAGCGACACCGCCACGCGCATCAACTGGTCATGCAACGTGCAATTCGGCAATTGGTACTACTGGGGCCTTCGGCTTCATGTCGCCGTGAACGGCCACGAGGTCGGCAATTACGCCGGCGCTTGCACCTACAGGGGGCAGGTGGTCATAAACGTAAGCGGTGCCTATGATGTCGCGAGGGGAGAGGGCGGCAGAGATGTAAAAGTTGAGGCGTGGACCACGTCCGAGACCGTCAATGGCTACGGTGGCGTCGGCACGACGGCGTCCTGCGCCGAGTGGCGGAACGTCCCCGGCATCTCGTATCAGACGCCGAATGCGCCATCGGGAATCTGGGCGTCCCGAGCGAATGACGGCCGGATCAACATCGGATGGTCTAATAACCCATCCGGGGTCATCAAGAAGTACACCGGGCTTGCAATCGAGCGGAGCGTCGACGGCGGAGGCTGGTCGCACGTGTCCGACCTTTCGGCTGTCGCAACCTCGTACGCGGACAGGTCCGTGTCGGCGAACCACCGCTACGCTTATCGGGTGCGCGCCAAGAACAACGCGGGATGGTCGGGCTACGCAACAAGCGGATGGACTTATACGACGCCTAGCGATCCGTCCGAGTGCTCCGCCACGAGGAAAAGCGATACCCAGGCTTCCGTCTCGTGGAAGCTCGGCTCCAACGCGCCCGCATCGTACGTCAACGTCCTCGTCGAGCGCCGCATCGACGAAGGCGGATGGTCGCAGGTCGCGACACTCGGCGGAACCACCACCAACTACACCGATAACGGAATCAGTGTCAACCACCGCTATCAGTACCGCGTGAGGGCCTACAACGGCCTTTACAGCGGCTATTCGACGTCCGGGTACATCTACACCACCCCTGCCGCTCCGAGGGCCGTAAGCCTGTCCAAAATCGGCGGCACGAACGTCCGCATAACCGTTGACAGCGCAAGCCCCTATGCAGACGGGTTCCTCTACCAGCTGTCCGTGAACGGCGGCGGATGGGGCGCTGAGCAGTCCATGGGAACCTCCGTGGACGTGAACGCGGGCGGCGGAACCGTGAGGGCACGTGTCAGGGCCAAGCGCGGCTCGCTGTATTCCGCATACACCGAATCGGTCAGCGTCACGACCATCGTCGCCCCGAACGCGCCGACGCTCTCAGAGTTCGCAAGCGTCTACGCGCTCCCCGCGACCGTCCGCGTCGAGTGGACGCGCATGCACCCCGACGGCACCGAGCAGACCGCCGCTCAGGTCGAGGTCACCGACCCGAACGGCAAGGTCGAGACCGTCGATGTGGCTTCCGGCAACCATGCGGATATCAAGCTTGAAATTGAGGGCGAGTACCGCGTCAGGGTGCGCACGAAGGGCCTCGACCCATCGTGGGGAGCATGGTCGCCGCAAAGCCCTCTCCATGCGGAATACGCCCCGCAGGCGTTCTTCACAGCGCCATCCGTCGATGGTCTGGTGGTTCAGGGCGTCCCGTTCATCGTCGAATGGGAGGTCGAGACATCGTCCGGCGTCAGCTCGCAGGAGATCAGGCTTCTCTCCGATGGCGGTGACGTGCTGCATTCTGCCCAGCTTCCCGTGGATGCCCGCTCGTATTCCTTCTCGGTGGACACGTATCTCCCGCAGACGCTTCGGGACTACACCATCGTACTCGTGGCGCTGGACGGCTTCTCGCTGTCAACGGAGGCACGGCGTCGCGTGTCCACGGACTACGCGGAGCCGGCAATCCCGCACATCGAGGTAGTCAACGACAAGTCCGACATGTCGGCGCACATCACCGTCCTGCAAGGCGATGGCGGCTGGGTCGTGGACGAGCGCGGCATGCTCATAAGCCCCGAGTACTGGGACGGCTCGGAGGGCTACATCCCCGTCAACGCCGGCTTCAAGGAGTCCGACATCCAAGGCGTGAAGGGCATAGGCACGGTCGTTCCGACCGTCCGTCTGTCGGTTGCCCGCCTTCTCGATGACGGTTCGCAGGAGATGCTCACGGATGACCTTCCGAGCGGTCACGAGGTAATCGACCGACTGCCGCCGCTCAACGTCGATTACACGTATCTGGTCACCGCTTACAGCGCCGCAGGGACGGCCACCACTGCGGAGGTCAAGGCTCATATCGATTCGGACGGGTGCGAGGCGTTCAATTTCGGCGCTGACGCATCCACCGCGCTGCTGCTCCGCCTAGACACGGCGAGCGACAGCACCGTCACGCACGGCGGCGAGTGGTTCAACTTCGCGCTCGGACCGGACGCCCCCGCATTGCCGACCTTTTACCCTGACGGCTCGATTGGGGCGTCAGGATCGCATTCGTATGTGGTCATGGATGACGAGGACTACCGCCGAATCGACGCGCTGCGGCGCGCCCGTGGAAATGCCATCTGCTGGTACCGCGACCATTGGGGCCTCCGCTACAGGGTCAAGGCCGACTGGAAGCTGTCATACGCGGCGGCGCAGTACATGCAGTGGCCAGTCGGAGTGAACATCACCGAGTGCGTGTGGGAGGCTCCCAACAATGGCTAGGTGGGACGAGAGGATAGCGCAAACGAGCTACCGCTACATGCGCGTGTCTCGCGAGAGCGGTCTAGAGACGGAGGTCATACGCGCCCTTCGCGGCGGGCGTATCACGCGCAACCTCGACACGGACATCAAGGAGAGCGCCGAGTGCCCTATCGTCGGCGGTCTGTCCGTCGGGGCTGACCTCGTGCGCATCTACATGACGTGCGAGTGGATGGGAGGGGAGACCGAGGAAGTGGTTCTCGGAACATTCCTCCCCGTCGTGCCGGGACGCTCCATCAGGGCGGGATACTCAACAGCCACGGTTCGCATGTACGGGCGCCTGCAGGAACTCGTGGACGATTCGTTCTCAGCGCCGGTGAGCGTGGAGGCCGGTGCCAAAGCGGTCGATGCCGCAAGGAAGGTCTGCGAGGGCTGCGGCCTCACTGTCGTGAGCGAGCCGAGCGATTACAAGCTGTCCGGCACGAGGTGCTATGGCATCGGCTCCGACAGCGCAACAACGAGCGACACGAAGCTCGCGATGGTAAATGATCTGCTGTCCCTTGCTGGGTTCAGGGCCGCTTACACCGACCCGATGGGCCGCGTCATCTTCGAGAAGTACCGCGAGCCTTACGCAATCGCTCCGTCGTGGGAGTTCGCGGAGGGAGTCTCGGCGAAGTTCGAGGCCGACATGACTGAGGAGCGCGACTACACAGACGTGGCAAACCACGTGGTTGTCTACTACGGGCCGGATTATGACGGAAAGGCAATCGCGGCGGAGGCTTGGGACCGAGACCCCGACAGCCCGCTGTCGACCGTCAGCCGTGGTAGGACCATCACGCGGTCGAAGTCCTACTCAGAGCTTCCGGACGGCGCGACGGACGATGCGAAGCAGAGGGCGGCGGACGCGAAAGCGAAATCGCTGTTGGACACAGAGCAGTCCGTGATTTGGCGCGTGACTATGCGCCATGCGTATGCGCCGGTGAAGATCGCAGACACCGTGTCGGTCGACTACCCGTCAGGCTCCGTACAAGGCAAATTCCAGGTAAGGACGCAGACCCTAACACTCGGCGGCGGATGCGCCGTCGATGCGGAGCTGCGCGTATATGACAGGGGGAGCCGATGAACGCGGCGGAATTGGCGGAATGCAGGGCCATCGGACGCGCGAACGCCACGAGGAAAGAGACGTTCTCTTTTCGCAGGGACCGCATGGTCGTGAAAGCGGTCAAGGGGACGGCAATCGACGTGGACGGCGGAACACCTGCCATCCCTATGAAACTGACCGGCGTCCCAATCACCACCGCATGCACCGGCGTGAAGGTCGGGGACGTGGTGATCGTAGACACCTACATGCACCAGCCGCTCGCGATTGGCATCCTCACCCGCTGATATGACGCGTTAGAGACAATCATCACAATGAAGATTGGAGAACCACATGGCTAAGTCCGAAGACCGCTTCCTCGTCCGTGAATCGTCCGACGTGTCCCTCGACGGCGAGGTATGGGGCCTCGAGCAGCATTTGAGCGGTGGCGGCGTCAGGACCTACGGCATCGCAGGTGCGGACGGTCAGGCGGAGGCCTCTCGCAAGGAGGCCGAGACGGCCCGCGAAGCCTCCGAGACGAAGCGGGCGCAGGACGAGGCCGCCCGTGTGGACGCCGAGTCAAAGCGCGCCACAGCCGAGCAGGAGCGCGCCGCCCAGCAGGTCAAGAACAACGCCGATCAGGCGGCGAACAACGCTGCGGCTCAGGGATTGATCGCCGTCATCGTTGACAATTACGACCCTGAGACCCTCAAGCCGAACGGTGAGGGCCAGAACGGCAAGATGTACCTCGTGCCCATGCCCGAGGCGAACGCCATGGCGGAGGCCATCCCCGTCAGCTTCGCGCTGGCCCCCACAGGCGACGGCGAGTACACCGCCCGGCGGGTGGACGCCCGCTCCGCAGCGGCGGGCGATGTGTACGTCGAATGGCTCTGGATCAATAACCAGTACGAGCGTATCGGCCTCTCCACCGCGACGCTCGACCCGATTACGACCGACCACATCGACGCGGTTGTCTCCGGTGAATCGCCGCAGGGCAAGCAGGTCCTTACGCTCACGGGCCTCACGTATCTGTGGACGAAGCTCAAGACCGCCTTCGCCGCGATCGCCCACAAGCACGTCACCGGGGACGTGACGGGCCTCGACGCGGCGCTCGGAGACAAGGCGACCAAGGCCGAATTGAAGACGGTGCAGGATTCCTTAGGCCGAATTGGCATAAACGGGACGTGCGACCACCTGTCATTCTTGTCTTGGTCTGGCGCGAACGAAATCTGGTTTTACACGAAGGATGGCAGGACGTTCGTCTCATATATCCGACGGAAGAGAACGGGAAGTTGAAAATCGTTGAGAAGCTTCAGAACGGAGATGAAAAGACTCTCCGCTCCATTTAGCTTTCCTTAGGCCATAGCCTCCTCGCGTCCATAGCCGCTGGAGCTTCAAATGCCGAGACAGACGGCTTACACATCGACGTCTTGAACGTTGACGGAAGCGCGAATGGACCGTGCATCTTGGGGACCGAGGACGCTTCGAAGCTGGCGAACTGCCCCGTCAAAAGCGGCGCGTTCTATGCGTATCGGTTGGTATTCCCAGTCAAATCCGAGCATAACGACTATTGCCACTACCTCGTGATGCTGTTCGAGTTCTGGCCCATGACCGGGCGTATCTGGGCGGCTGGATACAACAATGACGCCAAGACCTGGTCGCAGGACTGGATCGCCGTAACGAGGGGATAGCTTTCCTTAGGCCATGCCCTTGCGTTCAGAGGGGCGCTTGAGTCTGGAAACGCGGACTATCTGGAACCGGGCATATATCTCGTCGGCAGCGATAATGTGGCGAATCTGCCCGCGCACTCCTCTTATTACATCCTCATCGACTTCGGAGGCGTCATGGGCGGCTGTAACGGGCAGGTCATGTTCAACGGGTTCAACGACATGAAGATGAGGAGCCTCGGTGGAGGCCGCTGGTCAGAGTGGAAGACGATTGCGACGGCATAACAGCTTTCCTTAAACCTGAAGATGCCATTGTCTGTCATAACCGTTGAAGGAGAATTCATATCAATTGATAGCGCCAAGGCTGTCGTTGCCTATATGAGATCAAACCGCGTCAGCATGCTTGCCGGGGCGGTCAACGTCCAGGGGATACACCCCTTTATCGCGCACACATACCCGGACGGGCGCGACTACAGCGTCGTCCTGTTATTCGACTGCTGGAACAACATCTACATGGTGACCAATTACGAGGGTAATTGGGAGACAAGGAACTTGTAGCAGCTTTCCTTAGGCCGAGTCCAATTTGAGAACATCGAGGACGTGAAGTTCCGCTTCGTTGGAGGTAGCGCAATCCACATCCAGATGACAGCACAGACTGGGGACATTTATTTGCTTCAAGCTCGAATGACCAAAGATGCTGGCTTCGGGTTGTTCAAGTGGAACGACGGCATATCGAACTGGGACGCTCTTGGTATTGTCAATTGGATATAGCTTTCCTTAGGCCGAAAAGTGACCGTTGGATCGGAAGTGACCAGCTCTAACATCTCACAGATGACCAGCTCAAAACACTACCTGCGGATCGGCGTCCAGGGGTCGGCTGGCAGATACGTTGCGATCTTCAATGACACGGGCATCCACCTCTATGATTCAGAAAAGGAAGAGTTCCTCGGCAAATGCTCTTGGGATGCTTGACGGTTTTCCTTAGACCGAGTTAAGTTTCACGGCGTAAGCGATGTGACTTTTTGCAGGTCCGAAAACGGTGATATGCAGATTCGGATACCGGAGGCGAAATCATGGCTCTGCTGGAACGAGACCAATGTGTTTACCTGGAAACCCTAGGTCGGACTTCCCCAGTTGGGACGAACGACATGCACGCGCTGGCTGTTGACATAGACCTCGAGCTTAGAATCTTCAGTCCAGTCGAATGCCACAGAGTTGCCCCTGTTGATTGTCTCCAGCTCCTTCATATGGCCTAAGGAAACCTAAGCCGCCAAGGCACACGCCTCCAAACCTTCCTCAATCGCCCTGCCCGCCGCATCCGTGGCCCGCTTTGACACTGCCCTCGTGCTCATCATGTAGTGCTCTATGACCATCCTGGTCGTGGTGTGGCCCATCGCAACGGAAACGTCCGCGATGGCCGCGCCCGACGCGATGGCGAGCGTCGCCCAGCTGTGGCGCAGGCCCTCGATGGAGCAGCGGCCCAGCCCGATGGACTTGAGGAAGCGCTTGTACTGCGTGTACACCTGCCTGGGCGTGAGGT